>JAEEGK010000005.1_pt1 | contig 510132 bp, 453 predicted proteins | sample 8958771 | NCBI WGS metagenome assembly JAEEGK01 (sample SAMN16246547, study PRJNA631951) | gut metagenome | biome: gut microbiome; feature: rumen; material: SC-attached | host: Bos | place: Iran: Karaj | collected 2018-10 | reverse complement strand
GGAAGACTATATTGATTACTACAACAACGAAAGAATTCAGGTCAAACTGAAAGGACTGACTCCTTGCCAGGCAAGGAATCAGTCCTTATACTCATTTTAAACCGTCCAACAAAGTGGGTTCACTTCATTGCAGGGACAGCCGTATTTTTATTGGCTTGTTCAGGATACGGGACGCTCCTTGCCGCAGTCGGGGCAGAATCTGGAATCGATACCGGTCTTCCCGCAGGAAGGGCAGTTCCATGTTGCAGCACCGGCAACTTCCTTGCCCTGGATAACATCGCCCACTCCCTCACCTATCTTCTGTGAGTCACCCATGATGGGATTAAGAGCCTCGCGGGTCATGTTCATTACGCCGCCCATTGCTCCCAATGTGACACCGAGTCCTGCGATATCACTGACAGCTCCGCCGCCGGCAGAACCTGAACCGCCGCCGGTGATGCCGTTCTGCATCGCTTCGAGACCGACCTGTCTTGCAGTCTCGTCACGGTAGGTGTAACCCTTCATCTTCATCTCTTCAGCTTCAGCCTCTGCCTGCATCTTGTATGCATCAGCCTCAGCCTTAGCCTTGATCATGAGAGCATCAGCTTCACCCTGGGCGTTAACCTGCTTGAGCTGGGCTTCCGTCTGGGCTTCTACGATCTTGCGCCCCTGGGCTGCCTCAGCCTCAGCGCGTCTGATCTCCTCTTCGCGCACCTTCAGTGTCTTATCAGCGAATTGCTGCTTCAGGCGGGCAAAGTTGGGATCGTCATCGGGTGTTACGATGGAAGTCACATAGAACTCGGGCATGAACAGACCGTATTCCACGAGAGTCTCGTTGATCTCAAGCCTCAGCTTTTCGGAAAGGACATCCATATAAGCATCGATCTCAAGGATGTTAAGATTCTCTTCCTTGATGATGCGCGCAAGATTGGATTTGACGCGGTTGTTGATCAGAGCCTTGAACATGGAGTTGCCGTAAGACAGACCGTCACCTGCGACCTCACTCTGAATAAGACCTTCAGTAGTGCCGACGAGTTTTAAGATCAGTTTGCGGGAGTCGACGACTCTCAGATTGAAGTTGCCGGATGCTCCGATCTCGATGTTAAGACCTGATGCGGGATCGAAAAGCCTCACCTTGCTGTCAGTGCCCCACCTGATCCCCATCTGGGTGACCATGTTGATAAAGTAGATCTCGGCGTGGAAAACGTTTTCGCCGCCGGTGCCGAGCTTCATAAGATCACGGACAAGCGGGATGTTGTTCGTCACTAATGTATGCCTTCCTGCGGTGAAAAGATCCAATGCCTTACCGTCACGGAAGAAGAGCGCTTCCTGGGATTCATGGACGATCAGCTGGGATCCGATCGTGAAATCCTCTTTGGGGTGCTTGTGAGCCAGTACTTCATTACTGCCTTCGTACTTGATTACACTAATAGCTTCAGCCATACTTCAAACATTCCTTTCCATTATTTATTTTTTTCAGTTAACATTGCAAATACGACAAAACATACGATCGGAAGTGCGATCGCGATGATCACGGACGGCACGGTCCCAAGATGGAAAAAATAAGCCAGCACGATGAATATCAGAAGAGGAGTCGCACACAGGAAAGATATTACCTTGATTATGATCGAAGCAACGCCCCCGCGGTATAATACATATCCCAAGCCTGCCGAAAAGGCGAGGAAGATCGGAATAACAACGAATATGGGCAATCCCGCTTTCTCTTTAAGGATGATAGCAAGTATGGCAGGAACGACGAGGCTGAATATAACAGCCCAGGGGATCCCCTTGATGCGCTCTTCATCCAACTTTGATCTGCATTGTCTGATGATCTCATCCGAATCCTTATAGCCTGGGAGTGTGGACAACTCCCTGATCGCAGCTTCGTAGGATGCTTTATTGTAGAGATCCTTACCCTTGATATAGATCCCTAGATCTGCAGCTTTTGCCTGTCCTTCATTGCATAGTTTTAACAGATCTGCCGATACGGCATCATTTATCTTCCCGCACTCACTTGCAGCAACTTTATAAAGGAGTTTTGCTTCATTGGTCGCCGCAACAGTAGTTGCGCCCGATAAAGTATCGCTTGCCTTATTGAAGCTTGAAAGTATACGTGAGTATTGGGCGTAATCGGGAATAAGATCCTCGATGGACCATTTGTTTCCGCAATTCGCGCATGTGCATACGCCGGCAAGATAATCGTTAACGATATCTCCGCCGCAGACTTTACACCTAAGTGAGATGGGGGCAACAGCTGTGTCCGGCATATCTTTTACTTTGTTCCGAAGATCCTGTCTCCGGCATCTCCGAGACCCGGAAGGATATATGCATGGTCGTTAAGGCATCTGTCAACGTTGCCGATATAAAGCTCTACATCGGGATGTGCTTTCGCAAGTCTCTCGATACCCTCGGGAGCAGCGATGATGCACATGAACTTGATATTCTTGCCGCCATGCTCCTTAATGAAATCAAGTGCAGCTACGGCAGAACCGCCCGTCGCGAGCATGGGGTCTACAACCAGGACAAGTCTCTGGTCGATAAACTCAGGCAGTTTACAATAATACTCATGAGGCTCGTGAGTCTCGGGATCACGGTAAAGACCGATGTGTCCCACTTTTGCAAGAGGCGTAAGCGCCATGATGCCTGATACCATTCCGAGACCTGCACGGAGGATGGGAACGATCGCGAGCTTCTTACCGTCGATGACAGGACACATTGCAGTCTCGAGAGGAGTCTGGATCTCTTCTTCGACAAGAGGAAGATCTCTTAAAGCTTCATATCCCTCAAGTGTAGCTATCTCTTCAACAAGCTGACGGAACTCGCTCGTTCCGGTAGATGTCTTACGGAGCTGGGAGATCTTGTGCTTGATAAGGGGATGGTCCATTACTATTACATTCTTATAATCTTTATACTGCATGATATACCTGCTTTCTGACCGTCCGGACGGTGCTCGTACTTCACAAAAATTATACCCCTCTTTAGTAGAAATATGTCAATTGACTTACAAGAAGATTATTTCTAACATAATTACAATACTATATTAAGGAGGTCATTTATGGGCAAGACTGTCTCTAAAGCCCCGGCAGGGGCAGACACCAAGTCCGATGCCATCTACGATGCCACCAAATTAGGCACAGGCAAGATGCTCGTCTTAGGTGTACAACACATGTTCGCCATGTTCGGCGCCACGGTACTCGTACCGGCTCTTACGGGACTTTCCGTATCGGCAACACTTTTATTCGCAGGTTTGGGAACTCTTCTCTTCCATTTATTGACAAAGAGAAAGGTTCCCGCATTTTTGGGTTCATCCTTCGCGTTCCTTGCAGGATACTTTGCTATCGCAGGACTTGAAGTCGAGGGCTTTACCAAGGAACAGCTCCTGCCCTACGCATGTTTCGGCGTTGCATGTGCCGGACTCGTTTATCTGGTCCTTGCTGCACTTATCAAGGGCTTCGGCATCAACAGGGTAATGAAGTTCTTCCCTCCTATCGTTACCGGACCTATCATCATCGCCATCGGTCTTTCTCTGTCAAAGAGCGCAGTTGAGAACTGCATGACCAACTGGCTCGTTGCGATCGTTGCCATCCTCATCGTCATCATCTGCAATATCTGGGGCAAGGGCATGATCAAGATCGTTCCCATCATCCTCGGTATCCTCGGCGCATGCCTGCTTACCGTTATCCTTACTCTGTCGACCGGTGTGATCGTTGATGTCGGTGCTGACAAGCCCAATTTTGTTTACACTATCGCAGGTTCCTCCGATTTCCAGCTCTTCTCTGTAAGCGCTGTTGAAAACATAAAGAATGCAGCCTGGATCGGTCTTCCCTTCCAGTACAAGGATACTGTATTCTCGATCTTCACCAATGGTGTTAACACACATGTTCTCGCAACATCCGTTATCACGATCGTTCCGATCGCTCTTGCAACGATCGTTGAGCATATCGGAGACATCTCCGCTATCTCTTCAACTGTAGGAATCAACTACATTGCAGATCCCGGTCTCCACAGAACACTCATGGGTGACGGTCTTGCAACAACCTTGGCTTCCCTCTTCGGCGCACCTGCTAACACAACATACGGCGAAAACACAGGCGTCCTTACGATCTCCAAGGTCTACGATCCCCGCGTTATCCGTATCGCAGCAGCATTTGCCATCGTCTTCTCATTCTCACCTAAGATCGCAGCAGTTATCTCTGCCATCCCTACACCTGTTGTAGGCGGTATATCTCTTGTCCTCTACGGCATGATCTCCGCAGTCGGTGTCAGGAACATCGTTGAGAACAATGTAGACTTCAGCAAAACACGTAATGTTGTCATCGCAGCTCTCATCTTAGTTCTTTCGATCGGCGTTACATACTGCTCCGCAGGCGCGATCAACATCCCTGTAGGAACAGCCGTCATCTCCCTCTCCGGTCTTGCAGCAGGTTCCCTCGTCGGAATCATCGTAAATGCAGCGCTCCCCGGAAAAGATTATGTTTTCGGTGATAAGACTTCTGAAGCGCAGTTCGCAACAGAGACGATCACAGGCAACAAAGGTAAACCCGTAACGGTCGCCAATGTGACCCGTCCCGATAATCAGAAGAAAAAGAAATAAACCAGGCCATTGCAAACGGCTGAAGGGGTGCCCGTCCGGGTACCCCTTTTCATTGGAGATAATTCCATTACAAAGTGCATAGCATTTTGCATTTCTAAAAGTGACACTATCTGCATCTTTATGTGACACATGTGTCACTCGAAAAGCCTGTTTGCGTCACTTCAGTGATGTATAAAGATCCGGACATAACAAAAGGGCTGTCCCAAAAGGAACAGCCCTTCTATCGATTAATTGTCTTATGTCAGATCAGAAGATCCAGCTGAGAACATTGTATACGAGAACGCATGTAGCTGAACAAGCAGCCAATACGATGCCCTTCTTGTCGGGTTTCTCATCTTTAAGATAATCAAGGATGATAAGGCTTGTGATAACCATCCATGCAACTACGCCGAAAGCGAGGAGCAGATGGGACAGATTATATGAGAAGATACCGAAGAACGTAGCAACAACAAATGCACATGCAGGGAATACCAAAGACATTCCGAACTTGCCGAAGATATCCAGGAAACTGCCGTTCTTTATGAAGATCTTTGCGATACCGGCCTTGGCAGCAACACCACCTGCGATAGCCAGGAAGTAGAATGTAGCGCTCTTAAAATGACCGGAAAGCGAATAATACTCGAAATCACGGTAAGGAAGGAATTTCAGTGTGAAAGCGATAACTGCCAAGCATCCCAAAAGAATGATGCCTGAGAATCTTGCCATTCCTTCTACACCCATCGGAGTAGATACAGGCTTTGCAAAAGACTTGCCGATAAGCTTGAACATAAGTCCGAAAGGATTCTCTCCGGCAGGAGCCTGGGGAGCGGGCTGTGCAGCAACCGGCTGCTGAGGCGCAGCCTGAGGTGCGGGCTGAGGAGCTGCCTGAGGTGCAGCTGCGGCAGGCTGAGCCTGAGGAGCAGGTTCTGCTGCAGGAGCTACGGGAGCAGCGGGTTCTGTGAACAATCCGGGATTATTCTGTTTAAAGAGTTCGCAAGTACACTTACCATCGGTGAAAGGTGTGCCGCAATAAGGACAAAAGTTACCCATAATAGACCTCCTATGATCAATTTAGTTCGATACGTCTATATTAACATAAAAACAACAAAGAAAAGTAAAAGTCTTTACAGAATTCGCTCCTTAATTTATAATCTACGAGATTCTTTTGAGGGATCAGAACGTTTGCGTAGCTCAGCTGGATAGAGCGACCGCCTCCTAAGCGGTAGGCCAGCGGTTCGAATCCGCTCGCGAACACCAATCGCCCCGGCCGTAATTGCGGCCGGGGTGTTTTTTATCCGGCAGCTTTCCCCTGCAGTTATTGTTTTCACGATCGGTCGAGAATTCATGGTTGACACTTGTATACCTAAGTGTTATATTTACGGTATACAGACGTATACCGTAAGAGGAGAACAGAAATATGCGCTTATCTGATGCTGAATGGAAGATTGCAGACTGTCTTTGGAATAAAGGTTCAATGACGATCACCGAGCTTACGAAAGATCTCGGACCGAGTACGGGATGGTCCAAGAACGTGATCATCACCTTGCTTAAAAGGATGACTGACAAGGGTGCTGTAACCTTTGTACAGGAAGAGAAAGCAAAGAGATTTTGTCCTGCCATAGACAGGACCGATGCGGAACTTGAGGAAACGGAATCCTTTCTTGATAAAGTCTATCAGGGCAACGTTGGCCTGATGATCTCCAACCTGATAGGATCAGACAGACTTTCTGACGAACAACTTGAAGAACTCCGGAAGATAATAGAGGGCTGATGTTATGTTACGTTATATAATCGGTATTTCATTTTTGGCGGTCGTGATCATTCTCTTAAGACGCTTGATCGAAGGAAAGATACTCAAAAAGCATCAATATGCCATTTGGTTGATCATCCCGGTATACATGCTCTTATTCCCTTTCCTGTGCATCAATATCCCGGTATCAGATAATCTGAGCGCATTTTTTGCCGCAACGGAAAAGGCTGTTATCAAAACCGTGTCTGATACGGAAGAAACTGCAGCCTTGCCGGCTGCAGAACAAAGCGCGTCGAAGGTTTATGCCGGTGATCAGCAGGAAGCATCAGTTCAGCACGAAAACGCTGACAGCACAAAAACGCTGCCTGTACAAGCGAATAGTATAACCGTAGATTGGAGCCTTGTATTTAAGACTGTCAGCTTGTCAGTATCGGCGATCATGATCATCGCATTGGCGGTATATAACACGGGTTTTATCCTTTATTGCAGGAAGCACAGAAAGCTTATCGGGAAAGACCCGATGAGCGGGCTTGATATCTACAGCATCGATCACAAGGGAACACCTTTTCTTCTATTAAACAAGATCTATGTTGATGACGAGCCCGAAAGGATGAGTAAATATATCATCTGTCATGAAGCGAGCCACTATAAACATCGTGATCACTTATGGATAGTGCTGAGATATCTGGTACTGGCAGTCAATTGGTATAACCCTTTGATATGGATCTCATTTTTCCTATCAGGCCGAGACTGCGAACTTGCTTGCGACGAAGAGGTTATCAGCCAGTATGGGAAGGAATCTTCTACTGATTATGCCAGATCACTTTTCGAATTATTGCAGCAACGTTCCGTGTCACCTGTGGGATTTACTTTATCCACTGAAATGAGAGGTTCATATAAGGCCATGAAAAAAAGGATTTCAAGCCTCAAAAATCCTGTAAAAAACAATACAACGGTACTCGTATTGAGCCTGCTGTCCATACTGATCATTTCGGGATGCGCATTGATCAATCCGACAGCCGCATCAAAGGAAACAACTTCTACCGATACGACATCCTCCTCAGAGGAGAAAACTTATGACATAACATCAAATTGGAAATTTGAATCGATGACATCCGGCGGAGAGACATTCAAAGAATCAGATCTCAACGAAGATGAAATCCCGCTGATAATCTTCTACGAAGAATTAGGACAAAAGGACAGTTATCATGTTATCTGCCGTCTGAATGGGATAGAATTATGGTCGTTCATGTCAAAAGAGAACGGTCTCTACAGTTTTGAAGACTATGATCATTACAGGAAAATAACCGCCAAGTTCGAAGGCGATAAGCTGATCCTCATGACAAAAGACAAAAATGATCTCAGCATCGTTTTCAGGCATACCGATGAACAGATACTCCTGCCCGTAAACGAGAATCCGGGGCCTAAATACATCAAGGCAAAGATGATCGATAACTGCAAGGTAGAGATTACTAATACTGAAGCAAATACAGTATACTCTTATGACGATTCATTCTTCCGTCTTGAGGTCCAAAAGAATGGAAAGTGGTACTATGTCCGCCAAAAAGCATACTTTTTCCGCACACTGACAAACCACCTTACAAATATCGATCCCTTCGAAACGAAAACTGAGGAATACGATCTTTTCCGCGATTACGATACTCTTGCTCCCGGTGAATACAGGCTTGCAGTTTTCAGAGAAGATGCAAACATTTACGCTTACTTCACCGTAAACGAAGACGGCTCATTCTCCTATCCGGAGTAAACGATATAGTACCGGATCCGCTCACGGGCTCAAGATGAATGATATAATCAAAATGGTAACGGGCATCTGGCCCGTTATCTATATCATTGTCTGGAGTTCAGATCATGGGCAGAAAATCTGATGAGCCTTCATTGGCGTCAAAGATAGTTATTTCAGTCTTGCTGGTAACAGCTGTTTTTGTCATATGGCTTACAAGGGATGCCGGCATTTCATTCCTGACTTTGGGCGGGATCGCTTTCATTATCTTTATCTTCACTCTGATCGATCTGATCCGGAAGAAACCCGAAAAGCCGAACCTTGCTGCGGTCATTATCCCGCTCCTTGTTTTTTTCATCCCTACATCACTCGGACTTCTTCTTATGTTCTCTCCCGTTTTCAAAGAATGGTTCCGCGGCAGATGGCTGATAATCCTGAGCGTGATACTCTTTGTGTGCGGAGCAGCACTTACAGCTTCATCTGTTCGAAAATATCTTACCCGCAAGAAGCACTGCACATATACCGTAGATGCCGTATGCGTTGCGGTCAATGAATCCTACGACATACAGATGGATTCCAGATTCTATACTCCCGTATGGGAATTTTCGATAAACGGTGAGACAAAGCGGGCGGTCAACGACTTCTACACTTCCGGCAAAGTATCCGTCGGAGATCATGTGATCTTGCATGTGGATCCCGATAATGTTAATACCCACTATCAGAACAGGCTCTTCGACGGATCCTGCATCCTGCTCATGTCTTTCGGTGCAGGCTTTACCGGTCTCAGCATCCTCGGCATCATCTTATATGCCATACTCAAAGCTGCCGGAGTATTTTGATATAATATTTTTGGAATCGGATTCGAATAAGGGGAACTGACTTGAACAAGAAAATAACAGTTATCGCTATTATATTGACCGCATCAATCATGCTGACCGGATGCAGCAGTCTGCTCGACGGATTGCTCGACGGTCTGAATGGTGCAATATCAAACCTTTTGGCTGAAGAGCCCGCGAAGGCTTATGACGATCTTGTCGATCACTGGAAGAAGGATACAGTCTTCGAGGGAGGCGCTTGTGCCGAAGTTTATGAGACGCTGATGAGCGCAGCAGAAAACGGTGACAAAGATACTATTACAAACTGTTTTACTGAAGGATTGCGAAAGAAGAGCACATTCTCAAAAGAAGTCGATGACTTCATAAAGGCATATCCAAAGGTTTAAAAACAGCTGAAATGAAATATTCCCCCGCCGGTGCCGGCGGTTCTTTCAACAACGGCAAGGCGGTCAAAGGAGCGGGTGCCCAATATGAAGGCGTTTTCAACGGAGAACGTTACTATATCTACTTCCGTGTCTGCTATTGTAATGATTCTGATCCATCTAAGATCGGCGTGGAATTTTTTCTTCTGGAAAACACGGGGGCTCATGCCAAGAACAACTATGACAGTGCACCTGTCGAAGACTACTGGGCTAATACGATCTTAAGATGCGACATAAGAAACGATGTCAATTACCGCATGGTAAACGGAAAACCGCTTTACTGGACCGATACGTCATCTCCCAAACTAACTGTCGAAGAAATGAGAAAACTCCTTACGGAACATCCTGATCTCGGAGCAAAGGAAGTGAAGGAAGCGATAGGCACACCGAATTGCATCATCCATTCTTCCAACAGTGCAGGAAGCAGGGACTATTACGAACTCAAGCCGGAAAACGGCGAGCCGCGTTATGTTTATATCTCTGCCCAATCCGATTACGGTAATATATACGATGCATATGTTTGCACGGAAGATTCAACAGATTACGATAATCCGCTGTACTCCATGCCAAGAGGTTAACATCTCTTAACCGTTATCTTCCGCAGGCTTCGAATCCGCATACTCCGTCAGTGTCGGAGTAACGCTTATCGAAGGTTTCTTAGTTACACCCGGAGCCGTCGTGACAGTATACTTGAATACGATCGTCTTCCCGGGCTTAAGGAAGAATCCCGAAGCATATCCTACTTCAAGTCCGTTATAGTTAGTCGTCTTGACTTTGATCTTCGCATCGTTCTTGAAAGACTTGACAGTTCCGCCGGCGGGAGCAAAGAAATAGATGACCGATTTCATATCTCCCGCATATTTGGTGCTGGTCAGATAGCCGTTGTTGCGCCCGAATTCAAGCGTAGCATCGTCAATAGTGTTCGAAAGTTCGACAGTGACCGTATAGGACATAGTCCCGTCATCATTGGCCTTGCCCTTCCCTACCTTGGTCGAAAGCGAAACATAGGGGCCAAGCTTATTGGCAGCCTTGATGCTGTAATAGACGCCGATCTCGGGGTTATCGGGATCTTCATTCAAAGAACCGGAGAAACCGAGATCCTTTACGATCTGCTGCTCCTCTTTGTCTTTCATCCAGATCATGAAAACACGGTCTTTGGATGATTCCTCAAGCACCTGGAGGAGCTTGAGCATATTTTTCACGTTAGGCTTGTCAAGGAGCTTGTCTTCGACTTTGTTGGCCGTCTCAGCGAAAAGGCCGTCCGTGATGTCATTGGCTTTTCCCTTGTACTTGGGGTTGCCGAAATATTCAAAATAAACGTCATGCTGCAGGTACCAGATGCAGTAATTCTCATCCAGGGTTACACCATTTGAGAGCTTGACCGGGCCCGTGATCGGCATGAGCCTCTGAATGATGTGCGGAGTCAGAGAGATAACACCATCAGGGTTCTTCTTGTGTCCGCGCCCGTAAGCAGCAGCCCATATCTCGGCGCATCTGGGAAAATCGGGATTGGCGGATGCCGATCTTGCTTTGGCGACATACCAGTCCTTATGGAAGAGCTTTACTTCGGAATCGGAGAATTTGATGCCGGATCCGTGCTTCTGGGGAATGACATCATAGACCGTCTTGAAATCACCGAACTTGAGGATGTTGTTCTTTATCGTAGCCGTTCCGACAGAACCGGGGAAACCGCCGCAGGCGCGAAGCTCAGCGCTGTTCTGGGCGACCACGAGATAGAACTTATCCTTGCCGTCGCCGACGAGAGCCTTCAAAAACGGTTCATAACGCTCCAGCTTATCCATGTAAGATGCAATGTCATCAAGCTTCTTGGAGATCTTTTTAAGTTCGGGAAGCTTTTCGAGAAGCGAACCTTCCTTCATCTTTTCGTCTACTTCACCGACAAAAGGCTTGATCTTGATCCCGAGATCAATATAAGCAAGGATGACAGATGTATCCATGCCGTCATCGACCTTAAGCTTCGCAAAAGGGTTTTCCGTCATAACGTCGGCAGCAGGTCTTAAGAGTTCGTCCGGGGCTCTTTTGATAAGAGGCATAAACTGCTCTGTCGCTTCGGGCAAAGCCCTGTATTTGGAGATCTTGTTTTCGAGCATGCCGATATTAAACTTCGGAAGACCATTAAGATCGTTCATGACATCGGTCAAAGCGGGACAGAGTTCATCGATAACATTGGAATAAGCGTAGAACATCAAGCCGAGATCGGGGCCCATATTATCGAGCGTAACCGACTTTACTTCAGGCATGCCGGATTCCCTGATCGCCGCGACCGCCGGCTTAAGAAGGGTATCGGATGCCTTATCAACTATATCGAGGCATTTGACGGCAGTCTCAAGATCCTCCCTCACGGCGGGGATCACGGCAGGAAGTGCCCATTTACCGTCACTAAGCTCGGCTCTCATCTTCCCTGACGTAGAATCAAGTTCCGAGATGGCGGCGTTTGCCAGAACGGTGTCACCGGTCTTCAGCGAATTAAGACATGCCGTCATCGAAAACTTGAGCTTGTCGTAATCTTCCTTCAATCCCAGGGCTGCGGAAATATAGAAGATCCCGAGCACAACCGTAACTAACAGCAAAAAGGCAACAGCCGATATGATGATTATCAGCTTTCTCTTATCCTTGGCAATAAGATGCCCTTTCAGTTTTCTAATTATCTTCATTATCAAATTCCTTTTATTGTTTATTCAAATCCTTCTATTTCACCCTAAATATACCTGTTTTTGCCGATTTTTGCGAGGGCAGAGATGTGGCATTTCTCCGACAAATCGGCAGCCTATGAGGCTGAGCTTTTTCGAAAAAAAGAGACCGTCTTCCGACAGTCTCTTAAGGATCAAACTATGATATGTATTTACTGAAAGTCTTTCCTGGTGAACTCATCGTATGCGATGAACAGGACAACGAAGGTCAATATGACCACATATGCAATGGAAAACCATAAAGGATTGTCAATGCTTATATTTTCAAACAAGGAGACGCCTTGCTCTGCAAACATAAGATCCGCATAAGGGAAACATTGACTAACAAGGTTCATATTGGCGTACGGAGTGAATTCCAGGAAGACTCTGGGAAGCTTAGTATCGACAAAATACTGGGGCATGGAATGGGCCAGGAGCATACCGACCGATATACCTACGGAAACTCCGGTGTTCTTCGTAAAACAGGAGATCATGAAGGCAACAAGAGCATAGAAGAATATCCATATATTCTTAACGAGATCAGAAAGGATCAGATAGAATATGAAGGGCATTTCTGCAACTGCTCCTCCGGCAACAAAAAGATATGTCGGGATCTTGTCGAAACCGAAGTAGCAGCCTATCGAGATGAAGACCAGTATGCTCATGATAATCGATGCTGCCAGCATCCATGTTACTATCGACATGAGCTTTGCAGTAAATATCTTCCACCGCCTTACCGGAGCTATTATCAGAGACTTTATGGATCCTGTAGCCATTTCCTGTGAAACACTGCTGCCTGCGATCAAAATCAGCAAAATGATCAGGACGAACTGGTTGATCTCTCTGGTGATGCTTATTACTTCAACAGCACCCTCACTGATTCTGTCATAAGTATTATGTTTTTGGATCTTATATTCCAGGATCTTTATCCCGTTTGCATTCTGCACCTTTTGTTCTTCAGTCAGGATACGGGGCAGATCGAAACTGTATCCCATACCGGTATCGAGTTTCGTTTTTTTATCTGATATCTGGGTATAATATCCCACCAGGTATTCGCCTTCTGAAAAACCCAATTCACCATTGGGATCAGTCGCAGCCAAACGACTGATATTTTCAGGCTCAGAATAATCAGAGATGTTATGCGCTTTACAGGACAGGATAACCGCTTCGCGGTAGGGCTCATATTCATGCTGCATCAAAGCCTTGCGCATGCTTTCAACAGCCTTCCCCATTGTCTCGTAATTTGACAGCCAAGCTGCATCTCGTTCCTCAACAGGATCCAGATTCATGACGTAATAATCTTGATTAAAGACCGTATACTGCATCGCCGTCATATAAGACAACCATGTCTTTCCGATCGGATATTTCTCGAAATCATAATTAGCCAGGATGTCTTCAAAACATTCCTTATAGGCAAGTGCATTGACTTGATCGTAATCCGCAGAATACAAGGTCATGGGAACGTCTTTGACTGTTCCGTTGACATCGATGCTTACCGTTTCTACGGTCATATAATCATCCGCATTGCCTATATCATCATTAATGTTCTTCAGTCGGTCTTCATAATACTCCCTCGAATAATAGAGCTCTGCTTCATCCATTGACATCATTAACAATGAAGACAGCAGGATAGGCCATAATATGGAAGAAAGGGCCAGCAATACCAGAACGAAGATTACGGAAGGACGGCGGATGATCTTTATCATCTCATTGGTATATAAAGCGTTGATCTTATGCAATGTCGATACCTCCTCCCGTCACCTGAAGGAATACATCTTCCAAAGTCGACTGTATCTTACGAACCTCAAAGATATCGACACCTGCCGTGACCAGCATCCTTACGGCAGAAGCAATCTCATCTTCTTCCACTTCAGCTTCCACGTATCCCTCTTCACCTTTACTAACGGGGATCTTGTTATCTGACAGGATCTTTTGAGCTTTTTCCGCATCGGAAACTTTGATGCTGTAACCGGATGTGGAATCCATCTGTTTATTCAGTTCCTCAAGCGAACAGACAGTGATGAGCTTACCGTTGTCGATTATACCCACCCTGTCGCAAAGGAGCTGCATCTCTGTCAGGATATGACTTGACACCATTACGGCAGCGCCTTCTTCATGAGCATATTTCTTTAGGATATCCCTTAACTGGTGTATACCTGAAGGATCAAGCCCGTTCGTAGGCTCATCAAGTATCAGGAGTTTGGGCCTGTGCACCATCGCCTGGGCAAGACCAATACGCTGCTTCATTCCGAGGGAATATTTTCTTATCGGCTCTTTTGCCCTGGCCGAAAGGCCGACCTCATTGATAACATTATCTATCATCTCTTTGGTAACGCCGTCATGAAGTCTTGCATACATCTCGATATTAGTACGGGCGGAAAGATTCTGATACATCTCGGGGTTTTCAACGATACCTCCGACCGAAGCCATGGCTTTCTCATAATCCTTCTTAACGTCATATCCGTTGATCATGACTTCTCCCTCGTCAGGGAAGATAAAACCCAATATGCTCTTGATGACAGTCGTCTTGCCTGCACCGTTGGGGCCGAGGAATCCGAATATCTCACCGGGATAGATATCAAAAGACACAGCATCCGCGGCTCTCTTCTTGCCGTAGATCTTGGTGATATTCTTTATGCTCAATGCCGGTGTTACGTTTTCTTTCATCTTATCGCCTTCATGATTCATACATGCATTGATATACAATGACCCACTTGCCTTCCACGCACTCATAGTTGATCTGGCCTTCAAAATTTTTGACCAGATTCGTATTACCGGATCCCCTGATATTCAAACTGAGCTTCGTTTCAACACTTGCATAATTCCTTGTCACTTTGATCTCTTCGATCTTCGGAGTGATGGAAACATCAGAAGGCTTACATCCTTCATCTAAAAATTTATTCAGAATGGCAAGCGCATCATCTTTTACTTCTATACTGACAGTATCATTGTCATAAAGATAAGGCTTTACCTTCTCAAATCCTTTATCCAGATAATGATAATATTTTTCTTCATTAGTGAAGACCGTCTCCATATCTTCCTCCGGCATTCCGTCCGGCCAGACAAGAAGAGACTCCATTCCCTTATAGAATGTTTCAACGTTGCTCCTGACTTCTTTCTCGCGCGAGATCTGAGCAGCAACATCAACAGCACAATAGATGCCTGCGCCGATAAAAAGGATAAGTAACAGGATGAGCCCCCGGTTGATCATTTTTATCTTGAACTTCACAATATTCCCCCGAATATCCATCAAAAGATAACATATAGATTATTAACATAATCCGGTGCATTGTAAAGAACTTTTTTCAGAAAACGGGGAACATTGCTTCCGCAACCATAATGAGCAGAGACAGCATGATCATCATGAAAGGAAGGCCGTCGGTATATTTATTCTTTTCGACAAAGATCTGCCTTCTCCTTATAACGGAGATCAGACCGCTTACAAGAAAATCTCCCGCACAGGCAAAGAAAAGGAAGAGTCCGGCTATCATGACCTTAGGTTCTGCCTCTGCACATTTTGCAAACGGGACACATACAAATGCAGCACCTGATATTATCTCGAAAAGGAAGAGTTTTGTACCGAATAACGAATCGATGTCGGCAGGTCTTCCGGCAGCGATCATCGCAGTTGCGAGTATGACGGATGAAGCTATGGCAACAGGCATCATGAAAGGTGCCGTAACGTTTCCAAAAAACATGCAGATCAGATACATGACCGCAGCCGTAACGAACAGGACAATGATGTATTCAAGACGTGCGAAAAAGAATCTGCGGAGTTCCGACATGTCTGCTACAGGGATATCCCAGTATTCGGTAAGTCTCTTTGATGTGAAGAATCTGGGCGATCTGGTGATAAGAGACATCAATGCCGAAAGTCCGATCAGGAACAACACGGACAGGAGCGTTGCAGCAAACACGGTCCTTCTCTCGAAAAGCCCTGCTATGAGCGATCCGAAACATGAAGAAACAAGCGCAAAGAAAGCCGGCTGTATTACTTCCTTTAAAACAGAAGGTCTTTCCTTTTCTTCCTTGCCATCGGGCATAAGAACTGACAATACAGCAAAACCCGTTGCCATGGGCACGAAGCACAGAGGGAAAACCGGTGACATGCTGAACAGGATCCTCATGTTTTCGGGAATGAATCCTATGAGCTTCAGATCAGCAAAATAAACACCCCAGCAGATCATCGGACAAAGGAGGAAAAAGAGGCTGTTTAGAACGGGCTGCGAGAACCTCACGAACCTGAATGTCAGAGAATAGAAAAAACAGCAGACAAGGAGCATCAGGCCAGACGTTACATAGTTATTGTCACATGCTATGGAAAAACAAAGTGACAATATCGTAAGACCCATGAATACAGCTGCCCTCGTAGTCATGAATCTGGCGGGTCTGACGTGCTTGGCAAAAAGAGCGGATCCTGCTGCATCGCTCTTTATAGCTGTGTCAAACGGTGTACTGTTCTTCTTCTCTTTTATCTTCATGTTATACCAGCCAATTCAGATAATCCTTAAGGAACTTATAGCAGGTATTAAGACTGCTGATCGTTGACCTGACTTCTTTATAGTATCCTGCGGGAACATCGACAAAGGTCGATATTTCTGCAAGCGGGAGATCATCAACGCTTCCGACCAGGTCGGTCGCGGAATTATCGCCGTTCAAACCGTCCTCACCGGGATCGGGTTTTGCCTGAGGATCCGGCTCTTCATCCGTCTTCTGATCCTTATCGCCGGAAATATCATCATTGATATCCTGATCAGTATCCTTGTCGTCACTGCCGTTCTGATCTGCTGTCCCATATCCCGAATCGATAAGCCTTACTCCTATGACCGCATATGCTTTTTTGTTTCCTTCGGCATCGGTCTTCGAAAGCGTATAGACTTCCGGATGATCGTCAAATGATATCACGATATATCCATCCTCGTTAATGATGCCTGCCTCTTCAGCCGACTGGCCCTTCACCCTGGATACGATGTTCTTGAGCGCTTCGAAATATCTGTCCTTGTTGAAAGCCGCTTTGGAATTGCCGATGCATTCGTCTGCAAGTTGTACGAACTTTCTGATATTGCAGGTAACGCCTTCGACCAGCTGAGTGGTTCCGTCGGACTTCATCGCAAGTTTTTCGGGAGACTGGAGTTCGAGCATCTTGTGGCAGACCTTATAGGACTGGGTCGCCCAGTTATCGCCGGAGACCGAATATGCTCCCGAAAGGCTCGAAAGGCTCCGCAGCTTTGTTGTCGGATCGACGTTGAAGGCATCCCACTGGATACGGGTTATCACGCCCTTTGTAACTTCGATCTCAACAAAATCGATATAACCGTCTTTATCAGCCGTCATGGACTGGGCATAGTATGTGCCGTCCCTCAGGTCTCCTGTCAGGATATTTTCCTCGTCATCGTCATCAATTACAGTTCCCTGATCGGTTATCGCAACAGGGATAACGCTTCCGACCAGGCAGTCCCTGACATTTTCGAAAGCAGTCTCATCCGTTATAAGGGGATTATCACCATCGTATACATGCCGGATGCCTGTTACTCTTGAATCTTCGTAATCTATGCCCACGAGCAGATGAACAGACTTGTTGTCATCCGTGACCTTGTCGATATCGATGACATATCCGGACATGTTATGTTCTGAATCGTAAGCCAGATAACAGGCTTTTATGTCGGGATAGTCCTTGAGGATCTTAGTGTTGAGCGGTTCATAAGAAGACGCCTTCAGGACCGGGGCAAAATCCCTTATGTACAAGGTCTGGTTTCTCTTGTTCTCCTCGTAGCGCGAGATGGAATAGCCGCCGATAACGACGAGAGCCGCGATGAGCATTACGACTGCCGTCTCGAAAACAAATCTCCTGATACCGTTTTTCGTCATCATAGGAGATCCACCTCCCTCGACCTCTTTCCCCTGCGGGAAATACTTTTCGAGAAATAATCAAGCACAAAGGACATGAAGTTGACGGCTACCACGGGCGACACGAGCATCGTGACATCAGATACGCGTCCGTATAGGATAATCGTCAGGACTCCGCATACGATGCCTGCCGTGATGGCAGACAACGGCCTTGAAGGAACTGTCGTATAATCGCCGAGGCAGTAGACAGCGACGAAAAGGACACCTGAGGACAAAATGAACAACACATAAAGATGCATTCCTTCTGCAGTAAAGATCGTTGACAAATGGGTAAGCGGGAAACCGGCAAGCAGGGTGACGATATATCCTGCGGGAGCATAGATCCTTATCGTTCCCTTGATCAGCATGAAAACAAATCCGATAAGGACCATGAGACAGCAGGATACGCCAAGCAAAGAACCCGCAAATCCGCTTATGATCTCAGGATAGGAAAGCTCGGAATAATCAGGGGACGTGACCTTGCCGGAAACGATGGAAACAAAAGCCAGCCAGTTGTCGAGCGGTTTGCTGAATCCTGCAAATGACGAAGGAAAAACCGTGTTTGTGAAAAGGATCGCGGTAGTGGCGGGAAAGAGGATATTGGAACCTGCTCCGCCGAAGAGCTGCTTTACGATAACAGATCCGAAGAGGATGCCTGCAATGACTGCTGTTACAGGAGTCTGGGGCGACAACAGCAAGCCGAAGGTCAGACCTGAGACTATGGAGCTGACGTCAAAATATTCGCCTTTGACATGCCTTCTTATGAGCTTGGCAGCCACGATATCCGAGAGCATAAAGCCCGTAACTGATAAAGAAAGGAGTATAATCGCACGGATACCGTATGCGAATACCGCAAAGACAACGCAGGGCATGAGAGCTGCCAGATGGGTAAGATAGATATAAGGAGCGTTCTTCTCCGTATGTATGAAGGGAGCCGTCATACCTTCTTACCTCCCTTGAAGGGCAGATTGATCTCATTGGGGTCTGCCGCTTTCTTATTGTCTTCATCCTCGGCAAACTCCTCGAGCAGAGACAGTTCGCCGATGATGTCCTCTTCTCCTTCCTTGTGGCTCCCGCTCGAAAACGACGTGTTGTGGAGCAGTGAGTTCTCCTCTATGATGCGTCCCGCAGATGCGAAAGGCGCGATCATGGAAGCGAGATCGATCCCGGCAGGACAGATATACGAACAGGTCCCGCAGGCGATGCAGTCCCTTCCTCCCTCTTCGCCGGCCTTCTGGGACAGGCCCTGAACGAGCATCTCGTACACTATGTTGGGAGATAGTCCCATCGGGCAGGTCTCAGAACAGAGACCGCAGTGGATACAGGGTGTCTTAGGTATAAAAGTCCTGGGAGCGACCGTCACGGCAGAAGTAATCTTGATGACAGGCGTATTCTCGGGATCCGTTGTCTCTATGCCCGTAAGGCAGTTGCCCCAGATTATCCTGTCGTTCGAGGGAATGGTTCCCATACCGCTGTTTATTATCTCGGAAAGGGGCGTACCAATGGGGACAAGGACATTGTTCCTGCAATAACTGTCAGTACAGACCGACACGATCCTCTCGGTCATGGGCATATTGTCAGCCAAAGCCCGCCATACGGCATAGAGCGTGGAGCAGTTGAACATCACGGCGCCGCACTCTTCCTCAAGGATCGAACCTTCAGCAAGGTTTTTGCCGTAAAGAGCCTTTGCGACCAGCCTGTAATAGCCCTGGGGATATCTGTCGCGGAAACGGCAGATCTCGAAGCCCAGTCCGTCGAACTCATCCTTGGCTGATTCGACCGCAGACTGCAGCATCTTTATCTCGGACTTCCTCCTGTGGGATATGAGAAATCTCACATTCTTGGCGCCGCAGGTCACTGCCGTGGCGCAGGCTCCTCTTACCACATAATCTGTATATTCGTTTACGACCGTAAGATCGCATGTCGCAAAGGGTTCGCTCTGAAGGCAGTTGACCAGGAGTTCGGTCACGCCGTGTCTTTTTGCACGGGAGATCTTAGCTGCAGAGGGGATCCCCTCACCGCCCATGCCGCAGATGCCGGCGGCTCTGATTATCGCAACAGTCTCCTTGGCAGACATGTTCATATGCGTTCGCGGCCTTATCGATTCGACCGTCGTTCTCTTCATGTCGTTTTCGATGAAGACAGCCATACACGAGATGCCGTTGGGGAGAGTTACAGGCTTAACATCAGTTACTCTGCCTGATATGCCGGAGTGAACGGGAGATGCGAAAGTGTGGGCCTTGGGCATGCCGACGCACTGGCCGACCTTGACGCTGTCGCCTTTCTTAACGACCGGCTCGCAGGGCACGCCGTAGTTCATCTTCATTGGAAGGATGATCCTGGCGGGATTGATCTTTTCGAGCATTACTTCACGAACAAAAGGCGTTCTGCGCGAAAAGTCGAGAACACCATTCGAGATAACGCCTTTTGAAAATGAGTATATCTTGCCGTTTTCCATATTTTGCGGGGTTAAACGGATCTAAAAGTCCTGTTAGTCGGTATAACCTTCCAGCTTCTTGGAACTTGAAGCCCTGGACAGTTTCCTGATCGCCTTAGCCTCGATCTGTCTGATACGCTCTCTTGTAACGCCCAGATGCTGTCCTACCTGCTCAAGGGTCATGGGAACACCGTCCTTAAGACCGAACCTTAATTCGATAACGCGTCTTTCCCTGTCAGAAAGATTGCCCAATGCCTTGATGAGGTCTTCCTTGAGCAAGGTCCTTGCAACTTCCTCATCAGGAGCAAGTTCATCGTTGGATATGAAGTCAACGAGATGGCTGTCTTCTTCTTCACCGACAGGCTTGTCTATGGAGATGGGATCCTGGGAGATCTTCTTGATATCCCTGATCTTCTGAACATCCATTCCCATTGCTTCAGCGAGTTCGTCGTCAGTAGGCTCACGGTTCAGATCCTGAACGAGCTGGCGCTGAACACGTGTCAGCTTGTTGATCGTCTCGACCATATGAACGGGGATCCTGATCGTCCTTGCCTGATCGGCGATGGCTCTGGTGATTGCCTGACGGATCCACCATGTAGCGTATGTGGAGAACTTAAAGCCCTTCTGGTAGTCGAACTTGTCGACTGCCTTGATAAGGCCGATATTACCTTCCTGGATGAGGTCGAGCAGGGCAAGACCTCTGTTCATGTATTTCTTTGCGATGGATACTACAAGTCTCAGGTTGGACTCGATGAGCTTGTCCTTGGCATCCTGATCGCCCTCAGCCATCCTCTTGGCTATCTCTCTTTCCTCTTCAGGTTTGAGGAGGTCTATCTTACCTATTTCCTTCAGGTACATCTTGACCGAGTCGTCAACGGACAGGTCGTCGATGGATGCACCGTCGATATCCGCATCAAGATTGATCTCTCCAACCTTGATCCCGGCTTCCTCAAGCTCAGCCGTGAGCTTGACCATATCGTCTGCTTCGATCTTATATTCGAATGCTATATTATCAACGTCGTTATCGCTGATGCTGTTATCGTTCTTGGATGCAAACTTCTTCAGAGCCTCAAGTGCCTTCTGATAATCGCTCATAAAAATTTAAGCCCCCTTCTTCTTAAGTCGCGCTTGTCTCGGACGGCTGTGTCGTCTCAATGACTTCGTCTTCCTTAAACTCCGCTCCGTTCGAGGTAACCTTATAGATTCCCTTGGGAGTATAGATCTCAAGCGTTACCTTAGAATCCGCGTCAGACGAGAAATTGCCTGACTTGTTACGAAGATCGCAGTATTTCTTGAAGATATCTTTGGCAGTATCGCTGCTGATCTCATCCTTCGTTGCGATCTTGACATTCTGACATGTCTGGCCGAAAACGATGTAGCCTTTCTTGTATCCGTCACTGTCGGCGGATGTATCGACCTTGACGGAACCTTCAAAGACCGTGTCGATAGAAGCCGTTATCTTGTCCAGCATGCCCTTCCTCGAAAAATACATGGGCAACGCGATGGCAACCACGATGGCAACTGCTGCAGCGATACCTGCTACAAGACCGATAACGAGTTTCTTGGGAGCTTTTACATCCTTTGCCTGAACCTCGAACTCATTGGGCTTGTCCTTGCTTTCGCTGTCGCCTGTCTTGGTTGTCTTGTCTCTGGCAACGGCTTTCTCGACCATGTCCGGATATACAGGTGTCGCATAATAATGCCTGGTCTCAGCCGATTCCTCGATCTTCTCGTTGGGGAAAGTATAGTTTTGGGGATTCTCCAATATCTCAACGGCCTCAGCCGAAGGGAATACCATGTGACAGAAAACACATTCACACTTATCGTCCCTGTTATCGAAAACTATGAGAGAACCACAGTTCTTACACATTCCTTGAGTAGTAGCCATAAACGTCATCCTTGTACTTATTCTTCTGCACTGAGATCAAGCTTTTACCCTCATCAGTCCGACGGAGGGCATAGTTCCGCTTATAACAGCGCAACGTATAAGATACAACAGTCAGTGCCTATTGTCAAGCAAAGCCTTATAAATAATTAAGAAAATGCAGACTGCAGCAGCCCCTCTTCTGCGGATTTTTAAAATCAGTTCTCTGATGATATAATGGCTACAGTACCTAAGGGAGGATTTTGAATATGTACGGACCAAGAAATTATGACAACGTAACCAATTCGGTGAATTCCGATCTTCAGAACTCGCGCAACGCCATAAAACTGCACGATGCCAACAAGAACATCGATGAACTGAAAAAAGAGATAACCAAACTTGAGATGATGATCAGAGCCATGGTCTCGATCATGAACGAACAGGGCGTTACCACAGAGCACATCAACGAAAAGATAAAGCTGATGCTGGACGACAAGATCGCCAAGGGCTTCTCAAACTCCGATTCGATCCCCTGCCCCAAGTGCGGCAAGACGGTCCGTGAATCGGCTCAGACTCCCATGATGGGAAGATGCATGTTCTGCGGAACCACTGCAGTATTCTATCCTTTCGTTGACGAAGAACAGGCCGCTGTATCCGAAGCCGCCGAAGATGACAACAACCCAGTGAACGATCACATGTTTGACGATCTTCTCTGATCTATAAGGTTCGCTGAGATGTCAAAAGGCAGATCCAGACTGTTTCCGGAACTTAAGCCCTCAGATATACACGAGGGCTTTATGCTTGAAGCGATCCGTGAGGCCGAGAAAGCGATCGAGCTTTCTGAGTGCCCCATCGGCTGCGTCATCGTAAAAGACGGCAAGATCCTTGTAAGAGCCCATAACCTAAGACTTACCAGAGGCAATGCGATAGCGCATGCCGAAGTGATCGCGATAGATAAAGCCTGCCGCAAGATCGGAGATTTCAGGCTTAACGACTGCGATATGTATGTAACGCTCGAACCCTGCACCATGTGTGCCGGCGCCATCATCCAGAGCCGGATCCGCAAGGTCTACTTCGGAGCCTACGAACCCAAGAGCGGCGCCGTGTGCTCATGCAACGACATCTTCAATGTCGAGCACGGACATAACCATAAAGTCGAATTCGAAGGAGGCATTCTCGAAGAGCAGTGCTCATCCATGATGAAGGACTTTTTCCGCAACATCAGGATCAGGGACGCAAAAACCGACTAGATCCTTACGAACTGCGAATATCTCACCAGATAGACCCACTTCTCCTTGATCTTCTTGCCGCTCTTGGCAAATGCCGCAGCATAGGAAGAGATCTGCACGGAGTGCCTTGCCCGAGCCTCATCTTCCCTTTCTTCCTCATCCATATCAGGAAGAGAATCTGTCTTATAATCCAATATTACGATTCCGTCATCCTCCTCGAAAACGAGGTCAGCGATACCCTGCACCAGAACGCTTCCGCTCTCAGGATCGCCGGGGTCGGTATAGATCGAAAAGACCAGCGGATATTCATACTTCGCAGCAGAGTTCCTGTCGGCTATATCGAGCCTTCTTCCGATATCACTGTTGTAGAAATCAACGACACCCTGCTTCATCTCAAGACAAGTCTTCCTTACTGTTGCCGCATCGGCACCGTTAAAGAAACCTTCATTTATCAGCTTATCGACAGCAGTCTCGTAATCTGACAGTATCTCATCAGGCTGGGCTGCCCTCATGAGAACATGGAGGATCGTACCCTTGGCAGCGGAAGACAGCATCTTCTTCCCTCCGCCGTATTCCGAGCGCGACCTTATGTTCATGTCGACGTGCGTAGTGCTCGTAAACTTGCCCGTGGAAGCAGACGTAACAGACACCTTGAAAGGTATCTCCGTCTCGCTCTGATATCTGTATTCCGCTATCCTATCCGGCAGTTCCGGATCTTCATCAGCACAGTCTTCGTCATCTCCGCCGTACAGATCCATGTCAGGGATGTTTTCAGGATCTTCTTCACCAAACAATTCATCATCCGGATATTCTTCAACGGGACGCAGGTCATACAGATCTGCTTCAGAGGGAACTCTGACACAAACGGGATCATGGTCATCAAGCAGTTCTCCGAATGTATCCCTGTCCGTAATGCAGGCAGGATCCTCACAGACAAGCCCTGCTTCCCCGAATCTTTCCGCCACGGCGTTATTCCAGTATGGGGATCTCATGAGAGCCAAAAGCAGGAAATAGAATATGCCTCCTGTCTTGGCACGGAGCACGGTCTCCCTTCTCTTCACCTCGGGTGCTGCCATCAGCGCTGCATTCTCCGCAGCTGTCTTGTACATATTGTTGCTCTTGCCGCCCTTGGAATCAGCGGTCATGACGATCGACAGCTTATCCTGGGCGCGCGTCAGCGCAACATAGAGCAGCCTCATAAGTTCCGAGTTATCCTCAACGGTGATGTCCTCATTCTTGATCCGCATCTCGAATGATGTCTTCCTGCAGAGCTCGTCTTCATCGTACCAGTCAGAATACCAGCCATCTTTGTCATCAAAGCAGATGCCGGATATGGAACTGTCCGACTGCCTTCTTCTGGGCTTGACGACAAGGATCACATACTTGTACTCGAGGCCCTTGCTCTTATGCACGTTCATGACAGTAACCTTGTCAGGTTCTGAATCTCTCGTCTCAACGCTAGTCCCGTCAGAGAACTTGATCTTCATCTGTTCAAGCTCGGATGAGATACCTGATATATCAGTACCGTATCTCTTGAAGTTGGAAGTAAGCCAGTTCTTGAAAAGATTGATCTTGGCGGTGTTGCCGTAATTGTCTTCGATCGTTGCCTTGATATGGGTCTTCTTGAAGACCTCCTCCGCGGTCGAAGCGATCGATGAAGTCATGGCGAAAGACCTTAAGTCATCGAAGGTATCGAGGAAGTGTTCAACACGGAGATAGAGTTCTCCTTCACTGTCTTCGTCCGCCGTCTCACGGTAGATCCTTATCCTGTCGATCAGATTGATCTTAAGATCCGATCCCCTGCTCTGCAGATATGCATTGATATGAGCGATCTCATCCAAAGTGAAATTCGTAAATTCAAACGGCGCGAGCAGGACCCCCAGCATGTACTCATCCCTCAGGGAATTTCCCAGTACGATGATGAGCGATGCGAGCCTGTGGATATCGTTGTCGGTGAAGATCATGGTTATGTTGATGCCGGCAGCATCTATACCGTAATCGTTAAGATGTTCCGTAACGGCATTGGCCATGCTCCTCGTCTCGGTAAGAACGCAGATATCGCTTAACTTATGGTTGACGGGATCCTTCGCCATATAGTCCCTGATGAGATATTCGATACCGTTCTTAAGGCTGATGACATCCTTGCCCGAGGGATCGGTCAGTTCATCGTCGGCAGTTGCCTTTTCAGCCTCCTGCCCGGAAGCATCGTCTTCACCTTCAGAGCCGGATCCTTCTTCCTCATCCGAGCCTTCTTCAGCATCAAAACTCAGATAATCCTCATCTACTACAAGGACATCGGGAATATAGTAAGGATCAAAATCACAGACCTTGCTCTCCGGGAAATGGAGCATCTGCTTCGGGTAATCGATACCCGATACTTCCTTGTCCATCAGCTGCAGGAAGATAAAATTGATGAAGTTCAATATTTCCTTCCTGCTCCTGTAATTCTCGTTAAGGTATAGAGGCGTTCCGCATCCGGGATCCTCTTCCATATCGGACAGCATCCCGGTAAAGATCGAAGGGTCTGAATTACGGAATCTGTAGATGCTCTGCTTAACGTCGCCGACGCGGAAAACGTTCTTGCCGGACCTTGATATCTTCCTGATTATCTCGTCCTGAAGATCAGTGTTGTCCTGATACTCATCTACATATATCTCGCTGAACTTGCTGCGGTAGTGACCGGACGCCTCGGAATCGGAGAATATATCAAATGCAGCATATTCAAGATCCGCAAAATCCATGCCTCTAACGGAATATTTGAGTTCGGAATAGATGTCGTCCATATCGAGCAGAAGATCCGTATATGCCCTTACAGCCTTAACGTTTTCCTCAGCCATCTTTGTTATCTTATCAAGAGGTGTTTTCAACAAGGTCCTGAAGACCTCGTTATATCCGTCGGACAGATCGAAAGTACCCTTTCTCGTTTTGAACCCTGATGCATCGTAAGCTTTACAAACAGCGCTGAAAGGAGCAGCTTCAGGAAGAGTCTTGGAAAGGTTATTTCCGACCAGTTCAGAAAGATCGACCGATGTCAATGCATTGAGGATATCCCCAGCAGCAGCGCCTTCTGCATAGAGCTTATGTGCCCTGTATATTGAATCACGCAGACCGTCAAGGATGCTGCGGCTCAAAGCAACGATCTCATCTTCTTTCCTTCCGGTCTTCTTGACAAGATAAGTTCCTTTGTCTGTCCCGATGATATCCCTAAGTTCATCGAAGCGGTCTGCGCAGTCTTTGAATCTTGTGATCACCGCTCCGAGGATGGGACAGAGCCTCCCGTTGATATCCCTGTATTCGTATTCTTCACATGCTTTCTTTATCTTTGTCCTGTAATCGGCAAGACAACGGAGCTTGTCATAGGAAGCTACAAGATCGTTCGTAAGAGTAAAATCTGATCTGCCGTCACCCGATCTCTCGGTAAGCAATATGAAATCAGACCTGTCAGCGGTCCTTCCTGCTTCTATATCCTTGAGATATGCCCTCTCGACAGCCAGCGCCGCGGCACGGGAGCGGAGGAGCTTAAGTTCTCCTTCATCGAGTATCGCAAAACCGGGTTCAAAACATACGCGGTCTTTGTCTGCCAGTACATAGCCCTTCTCGGTCACCACCCTCTGGCAGAAACTGTCAAAAGTCTGTATATATGCATTGGACAGTTTATCGATCTGTCTGCTGAAATATTCACGCTTCCCGGGATCGCCTTCGGAACTGTCGTATTCTTTCCTCAGGGCGTCCTCGATCTTCTTTTGCATATGGACAGCGGCATCATTGGTAAAGGTCACAACGAGGATGTCATCGATCGTGAGTTCTCCCGTCTTGATCCTGTTGATGATGCGCTCGACAAGGACTGTCGTCTTGCCGGAACCTGCAGCAGCAGATACCAGGATGTTATCCACAGCATTATCTATTACTCTTTTCTGTGCAGCCGAAAAATCCATACCGTCTTATCCTTCTTCACCTTCGCCGTTAACGCCCATGTATTCCCTGATGTTTTCGATAAGTCCCGCAACGCTGTCAGCAGAACCCGACTTATAGTTATCGGGGATGAGGTCTGACTGTGCCCTTCTTGCGGGTCTCGATGCGTTGTTTCCGCAAAGCCCTTTGTATATGCAATAATCGCATTTACCCTTCGCGCTGACGTTCGCATCCGCCATGCCGTTTGCTATCGCATCGCAGCTGTTCTTGACAGTCTCGATCGCATATCCTGCAAGCACTTCGATATTCTCGGAGAGCATGGCGTTCTTCGTTCCCTTCTTGCCTGATATCTCATCTTCCTTGACGAGCATCCTCGGGGTGAATTTAAGTTCTTTATTCTTACCTGTTCCCATATTGACGGGGAGATATCCGTAGTTTGACAGATGATGTTCCACGCCGCTCTTATCGAGCCCCTTCATCAGCACGTAAGAATAGACCGGGAGCTGGATCTGAATGCCTTCAACAAGCTCAGCCATGGATATGGTCTTCCTGCCGGTCTTGTAATCAACGACTCTTACCGACTTCGCACCATCCTGATCCTCACGCATGTCGTATCTGTCGATATATCCTCTGAACATGAATGTCATGCCGTTGGATGCTGTGATGTTGAATTCATAATCGCCCTTGCCGAGTTCCAGTTCAAAACCCGAAGGAACATATCCCGAATTACTGCACTCCTTCATTACCTCCGGATACATCCAGCGGAAGATACGCTTGATCTTCCTTCCCTCCCTGTTCTCGAAAAGCACATCCGCCTTGCCTTCCGGATCGTAGGCCGAAGGTACTTCCTTGGGGTTGACGGCTTCCCTGAACGACAGTTCCGTGATCCTGTCTAACTCCGCCTCATCGAACACGCCGTCCTGGATGAATCTGTCACAGTAGCTTTGCAGATCTTCTCCTGTCTTAAGGCCTATGTCCCTGATGCTTTTCTCGAACATCGAATGGATAACGGTTCCCATGACATTCGCCTTGACTTCCGTATTGTCCTCACGCTCACGTGCCCTGATGATTCGTTCCGCCATATAACGGAAATGACAGTTGTTGAACTGCTCCAGAGATGAAACGCTGCATCTCATATTAGTCTTCGCGAAAACAGCCATGTCCTCAGGAGATATATATGCACTCTCGAAATAGTATCTCCTGCTGACAGGTTCATCGTAAGACTTGAAGCGGAAGTTGTTGACGGGGATCTTCCATTCATCAGTCTCTTCATATTCCCTGTAAAAATCGAAAACGCGTGACATCGACTGGCCGTATTCATGGACCATATAGATCAGGTCGGTCGCAGTCCCCATCATGAGGCAGGAAGATACATACTGTTCCTTCAGTGCAGACTCAGTCTTGTCTGGCAGCGTAATGTCCTTCAGGGAATCTGCAAGCACCTTAAGTTCCTCGCTGCTGATTATGCCGTCGCTTATCCTGCCGCTCGGGAAGTTCGACCTGTCCGCTCCCACGATAAAGAGGACTTTGCAGGGTGACACATAAGCCCTTCCGGGAGTCGTTATCTCAACCGAATCGACACGCAAAGGTATAGTGCCCTCGGTCTTGTTCTTCATGTCGGTCCTGATAAGGGATATCATGGCCGACTGGCTTATCGGTACATCATTCATCTCATGGGAGAAGGATGCCAGCAGCTTCATTATCTCATCGTAGCCACGGACGAGAGCCTGGGCTGCAGTGTCCATCTTCTGTGAAAGAAGTTCATCTCTTAAGGATTCAATAAAGAGCCTGTTGGAATCCAGGTATCCGGAAAGGAGCTTCGCCTTGGCAGACAAAGAAGGCGCGGCATAGATCTCATCAGCGATCTTCTTGAGAGGTCTTAACCTGTTGTTGATAACATAATCCCAGAAGATGTCTCCTGCGGGATATATCCCTTCCTTCAGGACTTCTCCTTCAAGTTCTACCGTATCTGAATAGATATAAACCGTGGGATCGTCGCGGTGAACGCTGCCCTTGCCTTCCTTCTCATCTTCGGAGATCTTCCTGTAGAGGTGTTCCGAAAACAACCTCCTGCCGTCGGTTATCGCCTTAAGACGGCAATAGTTATCAAAAGCGTCAGCCAGGTAAGGAGGGATCTTCATCATGCCTGAATACATCGCCCTCAGCACGACATCAGTCGAGTATCCCGTCAGAGGCAGCATGAGGATGGTCTCGGCATACATGGGTATGACAGTATCGATAAGGTCGATCTTCTTATCAATGAACAGATCCAGCCCGAATACTTCCGCCACGCTCGTTATTGAAGACATGAGCTCATCGTTGCAGCAAACGATCCTGATATCCTTGTAACGGTAGCCCTTGTTGCGTGTCAGGTCGACGATCTCATTCATGACATAAGCTATCCTGTCATCCGCATCGGTGATCTGCGACAATATGATCTTCTCCTTGACCAGATCCTTGGGGGGCAGAAGATCCTTGACTCCTGCTATATACGCATCAACGCACTTATGCGTGGAAAGATCAGCCTCCTTGCCTCCGGGAATGTATTCCTCACATTCCGCGCCGTACTCCGTCCGCATGATGTCGATAAAGCGGTTGCCTACCGAGTATATGCCGGGACAATTGGGATCGAATGGATCTCCGATCGTATAGAAGACTATATCCGCGCCCATATCAGACAAGACCCTGATGAACATCCCCTCATGAGGAGTCAGGAGTCTTGCCGATCCGAAACCGATAACAACGAATCTTGAAGATACGAGATCCTTGATGTGCCTGTATCTCCGAAGTTCCATCTTCGCAGGGTCAGATGCGAGTTCATTGAGAACATCCGAAGCAGTCTTGATGGGATCCGTCATAAGCTGCAGATCATAGGTGTCGTTCATCAGACGGAGCTTCTCCATAAGGAAAGCGATGTCGCTTATCTTTGCGACATAATCCTCGTTATCGCCTGCCCCGGAAACAAGGGCCTCCCTCAGTTCTTCGGGGCCTATGCCGTATCTGACAAAATCACCGATGATATTGATGAGTCCGTTGATATATTCATAGTGGCCCGCAAAGCCCGAAAGCTTTCTGAAATCGTCCTTGTAACCGGTAAGGACGGAGAATATGGCGTTGCGCAGTTCCACATCACCGCCCGGCGCAATGCTGGTCCTGCCGCATGTCGACAGAATATCCGCTGCGAGCCTAATAAAACTTGTTACATCTCCTGAAGTGAAGGCTGCCGAAAGTTTCATCTCAGCCGAAGACCCCTGTACGGAAACATCTTCGGGAAAACGCAAAGCCAAGTCTTCCAGGAGCATCTTCTCGACCTGGGCCTTGGAATATTCGGGCGTAACAAAATAGATGCTGTCAGATCCTGACAGGCGTCCTGCCTCATCTGCAACGATATAAGGCGTTATGCAGTCCGTGCCCCTGTAATAGCTGATCCTGATCATGTTTTCCTGCCTTCTCATCAGTCTCTAATCCAATGATAAACTACCGAAAAGCATAAATAAAGAAAGATTTGGAGACAGCAGACTTTATGTACCATTTTTAGGACACATCCTGTCCGGGAAAGCTGTAAACCGCCGCTTTCCTCCCCTCTGTAACCGTCCCTGTAAATAAACTGATTTTTAGTATATAATATATGTTCACATAATCATTCGGAGGAACATGTTATGTTTTTGAGGAAGAACACCGTTCGCATTTTGACCGCTTCAGCCCTCTCTTTGGCGCTGATAAGTGCATTTCTCTTTATCCTGCCCCAAAAGGCAGTAAGAGCTGATGACAGCGGTTTTACTTATGAATTTACCGAGAATGATCTGAGCACAGATCCTGCTGCCGGTATCAACAACAAGATTGCTGATCTGAAAGATCAGGCCACGGCAGCTAATCCGATCACTTTCAAACTCCCGGCAGGCAAAACTTACGGTCTGAAGAGTTCCATCAAGCTTTATAGCTATATGACGTTGGATCTTAACGGTTCGACCTTGAAGATGTTCGACTCGGACAACGTTCAGTCCCCTGCCCATAACATGATGCGCTTCGGCACAGAAGAATTTGGAGAGATCGTCACCGGCTATGCTTATAAGAACATAACCATCAAGAATGGAACGATCGACGGCAACGAGAAAGGCGCTACGCTTCTTAAGTTGGCACACGGCAAGAACATTACCTTGTCCGGCCTTACAGTCTGCAACACCAGGGATTATCACCTTTGTGAATTCGCAGCGATAGACGGTCTTACGGTCGACAATTGCACATTCAAAGACCAGGTCCTTACGAATGATGATGAGACAACATATGAAGCGATCCAGCTCGATGTCCTTGCGCCCGCGCACTTTGAGTCCTATGAATTCCAATCTCTCCCGATGAAGAATGTAACTATCAATGAATGTACATTTATTAATGTTCCCAGAGCCATAGGAAGTCATACAGCGATCCTTAACGATCCTTTCGAAAACATCACTATAACGAACAATACCATTGATAAATGCAGCAGTGCAGCTATCCAGGGCAATTACTGGAAGGATGTTACCATTACCGGCAACACCATTACCGACGCCCCCCGCGGTATCGTCGTGTATTCTGTTAACGGCAACGGAGGAGAGTCGTCTGCAGCCAACGGAACTTATCTTTCGACAACCATCGATACCAACCTGATCGATCCGGATTACCAGGGTGCATCTACAGAATATAAGACGCCCTTCAACGCCAACATAAAGATCAGCAACAACAAGATAACCCTTAACAACAAAGAAGATTACAGCAGTTATAACCATGTCGGGATCCTCACCGGAGGAGTTATATATGATGACCAGACACTCTATACGGAAGACAGTTCCGGCAGGATTCCTGAAGGCGACTACTATATCGATGGTGTAACGATCAGCAATAACACAATAAACACGACAGGACACGGTATCCGTATTGCTAACACTCATAATGCAACTGTATCCGGTAATACGATCGATGCAGGCAACGGTAATGGCGATCCCGAAAAAGAATTTCACGGGATCAGTGCTGCTTATAACTCAGATAACATCACCATATCGGCCAATACGGTAACTAACTCCCTTAATGACGGTATCATGTCCAGCCTCTCTAAAGGCATCAAAATAAAGGATAATACCATTGTCTCATCAGGTGCATATGGTATAAGGGGCACTAATTCTTCCACGATCACCGCGCTGTCAGGAAACAAGATAACGGACTCTTATGACAACGGAATAATGCTTTCCGTTGAAACCAACTGTTCCTGCTCGATCAAGGAAAACAAGATCAGCAACTCCGGAAGTGACGGCATCGTTGTTTCTGATTCCTACTGCAACGACATAACTGATAATGAGATCATTAATCCCTCAGAAGAAGGTATCGTTGTCACATCCGGAATATGTTCACAAGACATTACCGGCAATAAGATCAGCAATGCGGGAAGCCATGGAATTCAGATCATTTCCGGCTCGAGCGCAAAATCTGTCACCGATAATGAGATCAACGGCGTTGCAGGATACGGCATCCATCTGACATCTGACTCGACAAGCTGCGGCGCGGTCAGCGGCAATACGATCGATGGCGCAAAGAGCGGCATCATGGTCACAAACAAAGCCTACGTCTCCGGCTCCATCAGCAATAACACGATCACCGGTCCCGAGGAACACGGCATCAAGATCAGCGATTCCGGAACAAAGGGCCAGGATGTCACAGACAACACTATCGAGAATGCAGGAACGACGGGCATCATGCTCAATAACGGAGCTAAGCTGACAGGCAATATCGAGTCCAACACGATCACGACAACTGGCAAGTACGGCATCATAGCAAGCGATTCCGGTACATCCTGCACGGATGTCAAGAGCAACACGATATCCGGTACTGCATCGACAGGGATCCTTGCTGCAAAGTCCGTTTCCGTCGCTTCCATAAGTTCCAACAACATATCCAATGCCGGCGAGACCGGAATAAAGGTCAGCGAGTCATCCAAGGTCAAGACGATCAGCAATAACACTGTCGCTTCTTCTGCAGGCAACGGTATTGCCGTCTCCACGGGTTCCAAGGTATCCGGAGGCATCTCATCCAACACGATCTCCTCTTCCGGAGAAAACGGAATAAAGATCGCAAACGATCCAACCGTTGTTGCCAAGATCGACTCCAACAAGATAACCGATTCAACGCAGAACGGCATCATGGTAAACAACCAGGGCCAGGTAAGCGGAGCAGTTACGGGCAACACCATCAACGGTACCAAGAAGTACGGTATCCAGGTATGTGACAGCGGCTCCGTAGGATCCGTTACCGATAACAAGATCTCCAATATCAAGGGGGATCACGGGATCGCAGTTTCCGCTTCGACATCCGGAAAGATCTCCGGCAACGAGATCTCATCCCCTGTCAAGACCGGTATCCTTGTCAGCACCGGAGCGAAGATCACCGGTGCAATCACCGACAACAAGATCAACACTCCCGGAGACTGCGGTATCAAGGTAACAGGTTCTTCAAGCACATGTACAGATATCACGAGCAACACAATTACAAAATCTGCGGGTAACGGTATCGTCTTAAGCGACAGTGCCAAGGCTTCCGGCAACATCAAGTCCAATTCCATAGCGAGCGCCGGTGATGCAGGCATCAAGGTCTGCGACAAGTCTTCGTGCGCATCGATCTCCTTCAATACCGTTAAGGGAACAAAGACCAACGGCATCGTCGTATCAGGCGGAGCCAAGGTCAGCAAGGATATCGCAGACAACAACATCAACTCTGCAGGAAGCAACGGCATCAAGATCAGCGACGCCAACACTTCCGTTGACAACATCACTTCCAACAAGGTAACAGCTTCCACGGAATACGGCATAATGGTATCCGCTTCCGCCAAGGTTACCGGTTCTGTTTCACAGAATACCGTAGACGGCGCTAAGAAGAGCAGCATCATGGTATATGACAAGGCTAATGTTCCCGTCATCACGAAGAACATCATCAACGGATCCGGCGACTGCGGCATCAAGATCAACGGCGCATCCGCTACATGCAAGGATATTACCGACAACCAGATCTTGAAGAGCGGTTACATCGGCATCCTGCTCAGCGACAAAGCAAAAGTAACGGGCAACATCACCGGCAACCTGATCGAAGATCCCAAGGATGCAGGCATCAAGGTATGTGCAACCGCTTCTGCAAACAACATATCGAGCAACCGCGTCTTCTACGCAGGCGGCGACTATGCGGTCATGGTATCTTCCGGCGGATCGGTCGTAACATTGAAAGACAACATCATCGTCTTCCCTACAGACAAGGCCTATGCGATCAAGGTCGATTCACAGAGCACGGTCAAGGTCAACCTCGACAACAATGTATACAAGTTCGAAGACGTAACCAACAAATCCGATTTCTGGTTTGTTCCCACCTACGCACTCGCGTCAAAGGGTGTTGTCAAAGGATATGATAACGAGAAGACTTTCCGTCCCACGACCGAATGCACGAGAGGTCAGATGGTAACCTTCCTTTGGAGACTTTCAGGCTGTCCTAACCCGCAGTCCAACAAAAGCAATTTCATCGATGTCAAGAAGACTGATTATTACTACAAGGCAGTAATCTGGGGCAACGAGCAGGGCATCGTGGAAGGATATAAGGACGGATCATTCGGTCCCAAGATCGTCTGTATGAGAAAGCATGCCGTAACCTTTATGTGGAGAATGGCAGGCAAGCCCAAGCCGAAGTCAAAGAAGAACAAGTTCTCTGATGTTAAGACATCTGACTACTTCTACCAGGCAACGATCTGGGCATCCGAAAACAACATCCTCGCAGGATATGCAGACGGAACGTTCAAGCCTGACGGCAAGTGCCTGAGACGTCAGATGGTGACATTCCTCTACAAGTATGATGTCAACATAAACGGCAGCAAGTAAGCTTTTCGAAAAGTAAAGATATAAAACTCCCGCACTTACGGTGCGGGAGTTTTTTGTTTGTCTGTTTATCTGTATCACTTCTTGCCGGAGATAATCCTGAAACACCTCAGGCTGTTAAGTATCGCAAGCACCAGCACACCGACATCGCCGAATACTGCAAGCCACATGTTGGCTATGCCGAGAGCTCCCAGGATGAGGATCACGGCCTTTACGGCCAACGAGAATACGATGTTCTCCTTTACTATCGTCATCGTCTTACGGGCTATCCTGACAGCCTTGGCGATCTTGAGCGGGTCGTCATCCATCAGAACGATGTCAGCCGATTCTATGGCTGCATCAGAGCCCATGGCGCCCATGGCGATACCGACATCAGCTGTAGCGAGTACGGGTGCATCATTGATGCCGTCACCGACAAAGACCGTCCTGGCACCTTTTGCCATAAGTTCCTTAACGCGTTCCACTTTGTCCTCGGGAAGGAGCTTGGCATAGTATTCAGTGAGCTTGAGCTTCTTGGCTACATTGCCTGCTATGTCTTCCTTGTCGCCCGTCAGCATGACAGTCTTATCGATGCCGACTTTGTGAAGTTCTTCTATGGCTTCTTCAGACTCTGCTTTGATCTCATCGTTAACGATTATGTGTCCAAGATATTCACAACTGCCGGACGAGATCCTGGCAACATGGATAATGGTTCCTGTAAGATGACATTCATGCCAGGCTGCTCCGATCTCATCCATGAGAGATCCGTTTCCGACATAGTAGCTGTCGCCGTCGATCATGGCGCATACGCCCTTCCCTGCGATCTCCCTTACATCTCCGACACGGTTCTTATCGAGGTGGTCGTGATGAGCCTGTATGACCGATACTGCTATCGGGTGGGAAGAATAACTCTCGGCAAGAGCTGCTATATCCAGAAGCTCAGCCCTGCTTATCTCATTCGGATGGATATCGTCTACTGCAAAAGCGCCTTTCGTAAGCGTACCCGTCTTATCGAATACGACCGTATCCGCCTTGGATAAAGCCTCAAGATAGTTCGCACCTTTGATGAGTATTCCTTCCCTCGATGCGCCGCCAATGCCGCTGAAGAAAGAGAGCGGAACAGATACCACCAGAGCGCAGGGACAGGATACTACGAGAAATACGAGTGCCCTTCCAACCCAGGTGCTCCATACCTCCCCGTTGGCGATGCCAAGAAAGAGAGGAGGCACGACAGCGAGCAGCAAGGCTGCGATGACAACGACCGGCGTATACCAGTGGGCGAACCTCGTAATGAAGTTCTCTGCCTGTGCCTTGTTCTCTGAAGAGTTCTCCACGAGTTCGAGGATCCTGGCTACCGTGCTCTCGGAATAGATACCGCTCGTCCTTACTCTGCATACTCCGGTAAGGTTCAGCGTTCCCGATATCACCTTGTCGCCCGGAGCCATATCCTGGGGCAGGCTCTCGCCTGTAAGGGCAGATGTGTTAACCGTAGTTGTACCCTCGGTAATGATGCCGTCTAGCGGGATCTTCTCGCCGGGCTTGATAACGATGATGCTGCCTACATTAACTTCCTCAGGAGATACAGTCTCTTCCTTCTCCAGTCCGTCAGCATCCGTAATGATGAGGTTGGCGTAATCGGGACGGATATCCATGAGAGCCGCAACGGACTTGCGCGTACGGCCGACCGCGATACTCTCGAAGAGTTCTCCCACCTGGAAGAAAAGGATGACGGCAACAGCCTCGGGGAATTCGCCTGTTGCGATTGCGCCTATGCTTGCTATTGCCATCAGGAACTTCTCATCGAGGAGCTGCCCGTGGATTATATTGATGACTGCCGTCCTTATGACATCGTATCCGATAATGACATAAGGGATCAGGAAAAGAGCGAGAAATACCGGCCAGGGAATCTGACTGAAGACAACCTTTATTATGGTGAAAGCCACCAGCAAACAAGCCGCGATTATAATACGGCGAAGCATCTTCTTCTGCTTCCTCGTCATCTTGTATTTCATATTGGCCACGATCCTATTCTTTAAAGTTTTCCTGTGATCAGATGATCATCTCACAGTCAGGATCGACTTTCCTGACGCAATCTGCCGCCATCTTAACTACATCATCAAAATCAGCATCATCCGCTTCGAGGGTGATCTTCTGGGACATGTAGTTAACACTGCAGAACTTGACTCTGGGATCCTTTAAGATGGCTTCCTGCACCTTTCTTGCGCAGTTGGCGCAATCCAGTTCGGCTTCATAAGATTTTTTCATGGTTTATATCTCCTTGCTATTTTATTTTTCTGATCATTTACTCAAGGATATGGTCGAATCCCTGGGCTATTATCGATTTAACATGGTCGTCGCTCAACCTGTACCAGATGGTCTTGCCTTCTCTCCTGTTGGAAACAAGATTAGCGGATTTCAAGATCTTGAGCTGATGAGAGATCGCAGACTGCGTCATGTTAAGTGCTGAGGATATATCACGCACGCAGAGTTCGTTCTCCATAAGAGCGAACATGATCTTGACCCTGGTGGAATCGGCAAACATCTTGAAAAGATCCGCAAGATCGGAAAGCTGCTCATCTTTGGGCATGCCCTTCGTCCCGGTCCTGATGTGTTCGGCATCATGCATACAGATATCCTCCTTTGCTTTTTGCAACATATGAATGATTGTTCATATGTTCAACTGTATGAATGATAACTCTCATTTGTTCCTTTGTCAACATAAAAAACTGCCTCCCCTCAAGGGAAGGCAGTAAGAACTTGATCGTACTGATCTCGGGATCACGGCATATACTCGATATAGATATAACGGAGAACATCGTTGATGAACTCGAAAGTATAGCTGCTTCCTCTCATGTACTTGCTGGACTTGGTCTTGTAATACATCCTGTAGGAATGATATGTGCCGTCGTCACTGTCATATGTGTCTTCATCGTCAGGATCGCCGCAGCTTGCCTTGATATCATCGACCGTCAGGTCCATGGAGAAATCGAAGGTAAGCACGTCCTGCTTCCTGTCTTCGTAGATAGGCAGGTAGATCTCATTTACATAACAGTCTTTAGCAGCGAGATCTCCATCGGTGTCATTAAATACATATACCTGAGCGCTCAAATATTCACCCAGTTCGATAGAGAAGCTGGAGAGCTGGTGGTTCTTCTCGACTATATCATCTGCATGCTTGATGTCATTCTTATCAAAAGGAACACCGTCATCGATCATTTCCTGCAAAGTGGTCTTGCCGAGTGTGTACTTCTTGCCGTTGATGTAAAAGTTCATCTCATCAAAGTTGACGATGGTGCCGTTGCCGGATGAGGACTGCTTAGACTCTTTGGATTCCTTGGATTCTTTGGACTCCTTGGTTTCTTTGGACTCGGATGACTCAGAAGAGGTAATATCCGGTTCCGTATCAGCAGGAGTTGTCTCCGTAGGCTCTGTCTCCGTAGGCTTGGAGCCGCCCAGATCGATGGAATCTACGATGGTCTTAAGGAATTCCTTTGCTTCCTCGTCAGATGCAAGATCAACGAGCCACTCCTCGTCAACATAGACGAGGTCGAGCTTGATCGTCTCAGTCTCAGTGTTCTTTGCAGCTTCGATCGCATCAAGGAGCTCATTGAGAGTAGGTTTTTTAAGATCATCCTCAATGTCCTCTGCATCGACATACTTGAACTCGATCTTAACTTTAGCCTTTCCTTCCTTCTTGCTGCCCTGGATCTCCTTGATCTCGTATTCAGCCTTGGAAGTTACCACGCCGAGGACATCCCACTGGTCGTCGGTATAATCGGGCTCGGTAACAGATCCGGCATCTACATACTTGGCAGTATTCTTACCCTTGATAAGCTTTGAAAAATAAGTGTCAGCCGCATTTTTGATCTCAGCCGTTTCACCGTCCGCCCCGAAGATGGAACATCCGGAAGCCAGAACCGCAACCGACATCGACAAGGCAACTGCTGTTGCAATTATTCTTTTTGCCAACATAAACTAATCCTCCCTGAACAAAAAAAGATTTTTATCCAAATCGAGGATAATTGTACTACATTGAGAAGAAAAAACAATTATATAAGTTTCACATCAAATCAGGACTTATTCCCTGTTTTTCTGCTTCTTTTCCTGTTTTGCAAGGTAGAGTCTGCTGTCTGCTTTGTCGAGGAGTTCATAAAGATCGACATCAGGACCGCAGCGGAACGAGTGAAATCCGGTGCAGACAGAGACCTTATAAGGTTTATCGGATACTTGATCATGCTCTTCCATGATCCTCTCTATCCTTGACTTGATCGCATCTTCCGTTCCTTCTGCACCTACAAGTGCGAAAGCCACGAACTCGTCTCCTCCCATCCTTCCGAGAACATCCTTGGTCCTGAAAGCTTCCCTCAGGATATTGGCTGTTTCCTTCAGGGCGTAGTCGCCGTCATCGTGACCGTACTGATCGTTGATCTCTTTGAGATCATCCATGTCAGCGTAACATACAAGGGCCATCTGACCTAAGTTCTCAGGATCCTTGATTATCCTGTCTGCGTTGGTCATGAAGCCTCTCCTGTTGTAAAGTCCCGTGAGCTCGTCTGATTTCGCGATCTCATCGAGCATGGAATTGACATTCATGAACTTTTCGAGAGACGCCTGCAGTTCCCTTCTCGTCTTGTTCTGTGCGTCCAATATGATGAGCGATCTTACAGTGATCGAAAGCTGCTGGGCGATAGGTGTTACGATGGCGATGTTGGAGCATTCCGTCTCGGACACGAGGACTCCGTAGATGTCATCCCCTATGAACACGGGTGTCGCGATCATGGTGTGCCTTGAGCCTTCCGGAATGTAATCGTTTTCGAATATTCGCTCCGTACGCATAAACTGCTGCTCTTCGTTGATTTCATATGTTCCGTCCTCATCGCAGTAGACCTTAAGGAGAACGGTGTTGGGGCATCTCCAGTATGTCTGGGGACCGGCTTTGCTGCTTCCCTGGAAAAAGTAGAGATACATCCTGCTGATGCCCATGGTCGTAATGCCCGTGAGGAGGGTCTTATAGTTGATGTAATCAGTCGTCGGATCGATCGTTATCTCACCCGTCTGCCTGTTCATGAGACGCTCCAATTCGCCTCTCTTGTCGACTACTTCCTGGGTTATCCTGACATTGTTGAAAGCGATGTCCCTGTACACCTCAGAGAAGAGATCTGAGATCTTGAGCTTTATGCTGTCATCGTCACACATGGAATAAGCGCGGTACTGGAGCATGCGGAGAGCGTTAAAGAGCTTCTCTGCGGAGATATAGTCTTCGTAATCCGTCTTGACGAACTCGAAGAACATGTCGCAGACTTCAGCCTGAAGGGCATCGTTCGAAGTATCGCCTATGTATTCCTCATATTTGTCGATGAAAAGATCTAATGCGTCCTTTATGTAGTCGACGCTGTCAGTGGTATAGAACACACCGAACAGATATCTGCTTACTGCATTCTTGAGATTCTCCTTGTGGGTATCCCTGACGTTAAGACCGAACTGCTTTAACATCTGACCGTAATCTATGTCGGTGCATCCGCAGGATTTTCTGAAGACGAGGTTCGTCCTTGTGGATATATCGGTAGGTGTCTGGCTGGAAAGGTAATTGCCGGTATTCATGACAGCCTGGTAAGTAAGATCCGCGGAATTTGCTTCCACCGTGGAAAGAGGCGGGATCATGGACTTAGCAACGACATCGTCATCGAATCCCATAACGAGGATATCTTCGCCCGGAACCAGTCCTCTGTCGTAAAGGACTTTATATCCTCCGATCGCCATTCTGTCGTTTGCGAAAACGATGGCATCAAGATCCGGTGCTTCATCGAGGAGTTCATTAACAACATCTTCGCTGTCCTTGGTGAAGTCGCCATAGACGATGGGGCAGTCGAAAGCAGCTAATCCGAGCGTTTCCGTTATTTCCTTGAACGCTTCGAGCCTGAGCTGGGCATCACGGTTGGAAAGAGGTCCCGACACGAAGCCTATCTTCCTTGCACCGTGTTTGTCATAGAGATGCTTGACCTCTTCACGGATACCGGACTTGTTGTCGAAGTTTACCGTGTTATATCCTTCGTAATTCGAAAAGAGAAATACTGTCGGGACTTTGGGAAGTGAAGCAACGAATTCCCTTATCTCATCCTCTTCAGCTCTTGAACATATCACGCCGATAAGAACGTAGAGGATGTCTATGTTACGCTCGCTGACGAGCTTATATGCGGTGTTGTACTGGTAAGTGTAATCGGCGGATCCGTATCTTCCGTCAGGACGTCCGACATATCTGCCCGGAATGATATAAAGATTGGCATCAAGTTCCTTTGCTGCGATCTCAGCGCCACAGCAGCACTGCGCAGTAAAATAGTTGTCGAGATCATCGACAAGGAGTCCGATGTTGATCCGGTCTTTCATATATGCCACCTGATACCTTTCATGCTAAACCTTACTAATTGTACATTATGAAAGGCGATTTGTTAACCTGTCAGTGCTTACTGATCAAAGATGCCGCGTGTCTTATGGCTCTGCTTGTCTGCATACATCTGCGTATCAGCCTCGCGGATGAGCAGATTGATGTTAAGACTGTCGTCGATTATGTGTTCTGATATACCTATGCTCGATACGACCTTAAAGGGCAGCGACTCACACTCGGGGTCATTCTCCAGATGATCATGTATCCTCGACCTTATGTTGTCGAGTTCCGGAGCAAGCCATCTGTTGCCCGTAATGGCGCATACGAACTCATCTCCGCCGAACCTTGAGCAGACTCCCCTCTTGCCGACCAGAGCCGTTATAGCCCTTGCTACGCCCCTCAGGGCGAAATCACCTATGTTGTGTCCGTAGTTGTCGTTGATCTGTTTCAGATTATCGAGGTCTACTGATATCAGCGTTAAGATCCTTGCAGAATTATCGTTGCTGTCGATCATCTTTTTAAGCGCATCAGCAAAACCTCTCCTGTTATAAAGGCCCGTAAGGTAATCTTTTCTCGATATGTCCCCGATAACCGCATTCGCCTTGACCAGAGCCTTGTTATTGATAACAAGATTAATCATCGAGCTCATGAACAAAGACAGCTCCTCGAAACGCTGCTGGGATCTCAGATCGAGCTGTTTGAACGCGTTGAAGATCAGTCCTGCCGAACCTTCCGCGGAACTTATCTGCTTGCACAAAATGATCTTATAAGGGCTTTCTATGTCGGTGATAAATCCGATCTCCGGGATAAGGCCTCGGAAGCCGTAATACTTGCAGCCTACGTTATAAGAATCCTCCGTCCCCGCGAAAACGGCATGCATGCAGGAATTCTTCTCCCTGACTCCGATAAAGGTATACTGATCCTTCCATATCTGCATGAGCTGCTCCGCAACGGCTCCTGCGGTATCAACATCACTGCTGTTGATGATCCTCGATGAGAGACGTCCGATCTCGAGCATATGGCGTGTGGAATCGTTGATCTCGCGCGAGAGCTGATCAATGATCTTGTTCTTGTCAAAGAAGCCCTTGTCCTGGCATCCGCAGGAACATCTGGGCTGAAGTGAGTATTCGAAAAGGAGCTTTTCCGGGAATTCGTTCTTGCCATTTATGTGTTCTTCGATCATTTCGCAGATCGTCTTAACACATTCGTTGTAATCGAGTTCGCATGTCGACAGGACGGGATTATTGTAGAGTGCCTCGACTATACCGTCAAAACCGGTTACTATAACGTCCTCGGGAACACTGTATCCGTGCTTTCTCAGGGACTGGCAGACGCCGATCGCCATAGAGTCGTTAGCGCAGATGATCGCCTTGGGAATGCGGAATCTATCGTCGAACAGCTCCTCCATCCTCTCGGCTACCGTATAGCCGCGGAAGTCACCGTAATAGAGCATGTCCTCGGTAAAGTCTATCGAATTCTCTCTTAAGACTTTCTGGAAGACATTGATCCTCTCTTCTGAGTATCTGTTGCCTTCAAAACCCGCGAACATGATGACATCCTTGATCTTGTGATCCTCGATGACATGCCTTACCATCTTCTCGAAGCCTGATGCATAATTGAAATCGATATTTATACAGCCTTCGATATTCTTCTGGATGGTAAAGACGGGAACGCCTGCCGACTTGCCCATCTTAACGAGCCTGTTGATGACGGCATCATTCTTTATGATCTCACCGAATATGATCACGGCCGCCGGATCTATATCGCGAATGAGTCCCGCGAACTCTATCTCGGTCTTCTCGTATATTACCTCCGAAGAAGCAGTAACGCCGAAGGTGAAATTCACGGGGAAGAAACGGTCATTGTATTCTGAATCAGCCATTGCTTCCACGAACAGGTTATAGTTATCAGAATCATCCCAGGCACCGCAGATCGCAACAGGCCTTGCGCAGTTTTCAGGAAGGGGTCTCTTTTCGAGCCTTATATTGCGCAGGAAAAGGCTTGCGACTGACTCCATGTTGCCGATATTGAACTCGAGCCTGGCGTTGTCTTCGTGGACATCTTTCGATTCAAAACATACAATGTGCTTCTGCCATTTTGTCTCGATATTCATCTTGGTATCGCACATTATGCGTTTCCAGTTCATGTCGGGTGCCGTGACCGCAACGGATATCTCACGGTCCTCATCAGCTTTTGCGTCAAAGGAAAGCATGTATCTCGTTCCGGGTTCTATCGGAACCTTGCCCTGATAGAACTGAACGGCATAATCAACGTCACCGTAGTTGGTCGAATTGATGACGATGCGGTCAAAATCAAAGTCCACTCTTCCCTCGCCGCCTGCAGCGGAATGGAAAGACCAGTCGTCCTTATCGGCGGATATATAGTTTCCGCTCTCATCGGCGGGTCTCATGTTGAAGACTCTTTCTGGACATTCCACATTCTCGTCATAGGAATCCTTCTGCCATACGTTTATGTAATCGATACACATCGCATTGTGCATATCGAAGACTTCCTTGTTATCGGGAACGCCGGACGAGAAATTGCCGACGGAAAGATAGAAACAGATGAAGAATTCCTTGTTGAAAGGCGCCGGATATGCCGCCTTGTCGCCGAACCTGGATCTTGAATACCAGTAAGATTCGCGGTGATACTCAACACCGTCAAGAAGGAAGCGGATAAGGCCCGGTTCCCACTCGCATGTATAAGTGTGGAAAGAATCCGACAGGCTGACCTGATCGGTCCTTACCTTATCGATGGCCGTTGTCAGGGGATTACCGTACCTGATGCCTCCGTAACAGTACTTAAGGTCGCTGTCGAAAACGGTCGCGGCAGTGATCCTTCCCGAAGCGGGAAAATCCATCGAACCCTTTTCGGGCGAATAATCATCTGCGGGGATCAGTTCGAAAGCAGGCATAAGACCTCTTCCTGCAGGCATCTTGATCGACGCCTCGAACTTGCCGTACTTAAAAGCGTGCGTACCGAAAGTCGTAACTCTTCCGGACGCATACCTGATCGAGCCGTCGGAAGAAATTACTTTCGACGGCTTGATTATGAGCATACTGTTTTCTACATAAACGTGATAAGGAGTGTCGGCGAATTCCTGCTTGTCACCATCCATCCAGCCCGCAGGATGGGTCTCGACTCTCCAGGACAGCGGGTTAAGACCCAGGCCGTCAAATTCATCAGACCATATCAGTTTATACTCGTTATCTGCCGGTAATGAGTCTTTTTCTTGCATGATAAAACCGCTGCGTCTTTATCCGGGGATCAAACTAACCCCGCGTAAGGATCAGTTGTTCTCGCCGGAAACCAGCTGAGGTCTGGTAAATACGACAAACTTATAACAATCGTCTGCCATGACTTCGAATGCGGAGAAGATATCCATGATCTCATCGTAGATCGTCTTCCAGCGCATAACATCGATCGCATCGGTATTGTTCATGAACATGTTGCGGATCAGGATATCATAGAGTTTCTGATAGTCGCCCTTGAATACGTCAAAATCTCTTGTGGCGGAAATGATCTTGTTGTCATCGGAACTATTCCTTAATTCGTTGACAAGATTGATCTCTTTCTTCGCTGCACTTGCGATCGAATTAATGGAAGCAGACAAGCCGTCCGTAACAACAGTAACATTGTAACGGATGAAGCTCTGAGCGAGTCCGTCAAGCAGGTCGATACAGTTTTCAACATGTCTTACCATATGGAAAACACGGATACGGAGTTCCTCATCCATATCGATCTTGTTAAGTTCGTATGTGAATTCATGGAAGATGTGATCAGCTTCGTCTTCGAGCGCGATGGAGCGTCTTACCAAAGGTCTCAGATCATCCATGTTATCAAGCATCTCCAGAAGGAGCGAACAGTGGTTGTTAAGCTTCTCCGAAAGTTCGGTAGCCTTATCGAAAATCATATCGCGATCCTGTTGTGTCATAATAGCCTCCGTATCTTTTAGTTATCAAAAAAAGTGCACTTGACTTTGGTTCTCGTTTACCTTAGTCACTGCCATCGCCGTTGCGAACCTGTCGTTCTTCTGAAGATCGATCTTGCTGTCATAAGCAAAATACTGTTCCACATCCGGCTTTTTGTCCAGTTCATAAGGGCTCTTTTCGCTGGATTTCTTTAACTGCTTATTAATATACCTCTTATAGAAGAAAATGTACACAGTCGGTAATGTAATGACAAACATAATCGCAATACAATAGATCATCATAAACCAGAAACCCACAGAAAACAGTTCGATCTTCGCATCTGCCCTCGCGTAGATGTAGGCCATAAAAAGAACAGCCAGAGCAATGGAACAGAGCGCGGACAAGACCGCAGGAGTAAACTTTCCGAACTTATTGATGATCTTCGTTGCCAAACGTTCTTTTACCGGCAGCCTGCCGCAGACTTCTCCCGTCTGTCCGTTAACGACAAAGTGATAGTAAAGGCCTTCGTATTCATAACACATGAACCAGACAGGAACGAGACAATATTTTACGTTTACTCCGGTCATGGATGTGAGATAAGTATCTCCGGATATCTCGTACTTGCCGTCCCAGACTCTCTTGCCGCATTCTTTTCCGTAATCGCTGAAACGGTCTTCGATCTTATCGATCATGTCTTCAGGAAGATTATCGTACTTATATGCGTAGAAACCCTGAAGGAAGGGAGTCTTGAAGTCGACGGCATCTTTCATCTCGAAAGGCTCGACCGCCTCGAGCATCCTCTGTCCCAGTTTCTTTGATCCCGAGAAAGGAACGTCAGCCAGACCGAACTTAAGAACACGGGTAAGATCATAACATGCCTGTATGCCGTCTTCCGACCTTATACCGGAGGCGGTTATGTCTGTCTTAAGATCTGCGGAAACAAGCCATGCCGGCATATAGATCCCTTTGATCCTTTCACGGACCTTAGCTGATCTGAAATCATTCGGAACCTTGTCTGCTGCCTCAAGAAATTCGTCATAAAGCTGCATGGCCTTCTCTTTTGTAACTTTGAAAGGAAGTATCATGTCGGGCTTAAACTGACGGGTTAAACGTCTTGAGATCAATGTAGGAGATCCGCAGAAAGCACAGAAAGTCGCTGTCGTAGACTTGTCGGTTACTATCTGGGCACCGCAGGAATCACACACGAATTCCTGCTTATCGGCATCTTCAGCCGATACGTCTTCTCCCTCTTCATATTCCTTCTCACGGAATTTAAGAGCAAACGAACCGGTCTGCTCAAAGCTCTTCGCATCATATACACGGCCGCACTGATGACATACCAACGCTCCGATAGACGCATCAAATGTCAGATTACCTGCACAGCCATCACATTTCTTGGAGATCGTACCTGACAATCCGTCTCCGAATGCTGTTCCGCCTATTGCCATATTTCACCCCCGTAATGATAGGTGTCCCTTTTGTTCCACTGTTAGTTATACCACACTTTGTGGCTAAATCATATATTTTTAATATATAGAGCAGGGTCACAAGACCTTGTAATGCCTGTTATCCCTGTCTTCGCCCACCTTCATGGCTGAACCGAACTTGTCATGTGCTTCCATATCTATCTTGCCGTTATAAACAAAATACTGTTCAGCCGGCGGACGCTTATCCAGTTCATAGGGTGACTTCTGATCCTCTTTTTCCATCAGCTTCCGGATATACCTTCGGTAGGCGAAGCGGTATACGAATATAAACGAAATCCCAAAGACGGCGAAGAGCATGACGGTCAGATAAAAGAAATACAATTCCGGTTCTGCGCCATAAAGATCTTTCAGAGCTATGCCGACAAGGATACCCGATACAAGAGCAGCAACTATGGATACGATCGCAGGAGTGAATTTCCCCGCCTTCTTGACGATCTTTCCGAAAAGAGAATCCTTTTCCGGCAGCCTGCCGCAGACCTCTCCCGTCTGTCCGTTGATCACGAACTGGTAGTAGAGACCCTCATATTCGTAGCACATGAACCACATGGGAACAAGGCAATATATAACGGAGACTCCTGTCAGCGCCGTCAGATAGCTGTCGGAACCGATCTCATAACTCTTGTCAAAGCTGTTCTTTCCGACCTGCTCGCCATACAGATTGAACCTTTTTTCGATCCTTCCTATCATCCTCTCGGGAAGGTTATCGTACTTATAGGCATAGAATCCCTGGAGCATGGATGTATTGAATTCGACTGCGCCGTTTATATCAAAGGGTTCTACAGCTTCGAGCATGCGCTGGCTCAATTTGTCCGACCCCGAAAAAGGCACGGCGGCAAGACTGTATGTGACCGCACGGGACAGGTCGTAACTAAACCTCATGCTCCCTTCCTTCCGCAAGCCGCTCGCGGATATATCGGTCATGCAGTCTCCCGTTACGAGCCACACGGGCATGTATATGCCCCTGATCCTCTCACGGATCTTGGCAGAGCGGAAATCCTTCGGAATTCTTTTTGCCGAAGAGACGAATTCGTCATACAGGGATAAAGCCTTCTCCTTGCTGACGCTGAAAGGGATGATCATATCAGGCTTGAACTGACGGGTAAGTCTTCTTGAGATGAGCGTGGGCGATCCGCAGAAAGCGCAGAACGTGGCAGTCGTCTTTGTCTCGGTAACTATCTGGGCGCCGCAGGAATCGCAGACATATTCCACTTTATCAAGATCTTCCTGGTCGATCTGTTCACCGTCGGCATATTCCTTCTCCCTGAACTTGAGCGCGAAGGAACCCTTCTCCTTAAGGCCTTCCGTATCATAGACCTTGCCGCACATATGACAGACCATAGAACCTATGGCCGCATCAAACGTAAGATTTCCTGCACAGTTAGCGCACTTCCTGGATAATGTTCCGGAAGGACCTGCCCCCGACCATTCGCCGCCTAACATAACAACCACCTCATAAACCCGAATTTCTTACGGATATTTATACCATATTTTCCTGTTTCCCCGCAAAAAGAGCCCATCCGGGCAAAAGAACATCACCGGTGCGAGGTTATAAAAACCCGGGGCGGTAAATGACCGGAACGGGGGCAGCGCTGCCCCCAAAAGCGCCGTTTACTGCCCCCATTAAGATAAACGCAAAACATCCGGCGGGCAAAGAAAAAGGGCAGATGCATATGCATCCGCCCCGTATGAATGTTTTTCGAAAAGATCAGCCTTTGCCGTTCACATACTTATCGTACTTATAAAGGAATGTGACCATCTGTTTTCTATAACAGGCGGCCCGAGGCCTGAAAGTACCGTCAGAATATCCTGACAGGACACCTTTATCATAAGCCCATATGGCGGCTTTATAGAAATAATCTTTTGCCATGACATCAGGGAATCTGCAGTGCTTTGACTTCGGTTCGGGGCTGCCCGCCATCCTCCAAAGGAAAGTTACGACCTGTGCTCTGGTACAGATATTCTGTGGTTGAAAGGTTTTTTCATCATAACCTTCGGTAATACCATTTTCGGTAGCCCAGATAACAGGCTTATAGAAATAATCGCTCGACTTTACATCTTGGTATTTGCATTTGGTTGTCTTCGTCTTGGGTTGACCCATTAACCTGTAAAGGAACGTTACGATTTGACCACGGGTGCAGTAGTTGTTAGGACGGAATTCCGTCTCATTCTCATAACCTTTAACAATACCCTTCTGATTCAGATAATAAGCCGGCTTGTACCAGAAATCGTTCTTGTTCGTTACGTCCTTGAAGAGGACCTGCACTTCACACTTGGCATTCACGCCTGCACAGCTTGCCGTGATCGTTACTTTTCCGGCTTTCTTAGCTGTGATCTTGCCGTTCTTGTCCACTGTTGCGATATTCTTGTTGGAAGACTTCCAACTGACTGTTTTCTTTGAACCCTTTACGGTTGCCTTGACAGTCAGTGTTCTTCCGGCAATGATCTCAGCCGTTTTCTTATCCAGAGTCAATGTTATATTCGGTTTCTTAGTAGGTGTAGGCGTAAGCTTCTTTACCTTTCTTGTCTGCTTATGGGAGGCGTCATTACGGCAGATCCTTGTCTCCTCGCCTTCCTCATTTACGGTAGGCTCCTTGGACAGGAACCAGTCTCCCCAGTCGTGACCTGTAGCGGGAATCACAACTTTGTTATAAAAAGTCAATGCCTCTCCTACTCTGCTGAGAGATTCAGGAAGGTAGGCTTCGTAATTCAATACACCTGGTGTTTCACAAGTAGCCGCCTGTGCAGATACGACCGATGCATATGTTCTTACCGTAACCCAATAATTCACTATGTTCTTGTCATACTGAAAGGTAATATCAGCATAACTGTATCCGGAATCATCACCGCTGATCCACTCTGTTTTAGAAACGGTCCATTTATCTTTTGTTAAGATCATCTGCTCCCATCTGCCCGGTACATTCAGATCTGAAATATAACTGTCAGGCAAAAAAACGGCACCTTCGGGTTCATCAGATTCTACAATAACCTTATCAAGCAAAGTATTCATGCTCAGATCGATACCAATGAGTCTGCTCGATCTAATGCAAATCTCCTCAAGCGCAACTGATCCTGCAACATCTATTTTTTTCAAAGGGATATCACAACAGGAAATACTAAGAAGATGCGCGTTTTTGTTTGTATCCAGCTCAGCGATCTGGGTCTTGTCACAATTTAGGAACATAAGGTTATGAAAAGGCGAAAGATCCAGTTTGGATATATCATTATTACTGCAATCCAGTTTTTCGACTTCTGTAAAATACTCAATACCGGTAAGATCTTTTATGCCTTTATCAGATATATTTATCTCTTTTGCATTTTTGATCTCATCGTCTGTGATCGTGCCGTCAAATCTTTCAAATACCCACTTCCTGAAATTATCATCCGGGAAGTTTTCCTTTACGACAGAAATACCATCTGCACGTGCCGTCTTTGCCGGGACCATTACTATACCGGCTGCAAGACCTAACGCAAGAAGAGCAACCGATACAACCCCCATAGTTGTTTTTTTCATATTGAACTCCTTTCCGGTTTTAAAAAAACCAGTAATCATAACAATAGAGTTCAATTATGTCAATAAAAAAAGTCCCGAGAAAAACTCGGGACTTGTAAGGTTTATCTAATGAATTATCAGAGTGCGGAAACCTTTGTGCCGGATGCAGCCTCGTTGGACTCTACAACAAGTTCAACAGACTTAGGTGTGCATACGAATGTTGTCTTAACAGGTGTAGGTTCGATCTTGCCTTCGAGTGCATAAACACCACCGCTGATGTAGTCAACTACACGCTGGTTGTTTGCTGAGCTCATAAGGTTGCAGATTACGATGTGACCTTCCTTGATATGATCGCAAACGATCTGGCTTGTTCTGATGTCATAAGGTGTGAGCATGACAACTACTGCCTGCTGCTGCTTTGCTACCGGTGTGGTCATAGGCTGACTCTCCTGTACAAATGTGTTTGCTCTGTAAGGCTCTTCCTCATATGAACGATAGAACTGCTCTTCAGGAACATCATCATATTCATATTCGTCAAAGCTTCCTTCATCAATATCGCTGATCCTGGTCTCATAGATACCGTCTTCAATATCTGTATCTTCAACAGGTTCAACAAACTTATCGATAAGATCTCTGAAAATGCCCATAATATGTCTCCTCCTTGATTGATGTCCCTAAAGGACTTGTAACAACAAAATTAAGATAACATTCAATATTTGCAGGCGCAATAAAATCAGGGTTTTTGTTATCCAACTTACACAGAGGAAACATTCCTGTAACAATTCATGTGTATCAATGTTACAAAATCAGTTTTTTCAAGCCTTTGCGGCATATGCGGCACGGTCACCGAAAAGGGCCGTTCCGATCCTTATATGGGTTGCTCCGCACATGACGGCATAACGCCAGTCTCCGGACATGCCCATGGAAAGAACATCCCAATCACCGGGATTGATCTCGTCATATAATCTTTTCGTGTTCTCGAAAACACTTTTCGCGTCACCGTCGACACTCTGGATGGGAGCCATTGTCATAAGACCTCTTACTTTTATTCCTTCGACTGCTGCAAGATGCGGGACGGCATCCCTGACAGCATCAACGGAAAAGCCGTGTTTGGACTCTTCGCCGGATACATTGACCTGAAGCAATATATCGGAGATAACATTGTTACATATCGAACGTTTCGCTATCTCTTCAGCCAGTTCAATACTGTCTACGGAATGTATAAGATGTGTTTTCCCTATAATATATTTGACTTTGTTTTTTTGTAATGTACCTATAAGATGCCAGTTTGCATCAAGGCCGTCTTCAAGGAAAGCTTCTGTCTTGGGAACAAGCTCCTGAACCCGGTTCTCACCAAGGTCTTTTATCCCTGCTTTAAACGCTGCCTTGGCATATTCCACGGGAAAGACTTTGGACACTCCTATGACCGTGACCTCTTCCGGATCTCTTCCGCATCCTGCGCAGACTTCGGCAAGGGATTCCTTTAAGGCAAGATACCTTGATCTGAATTCTTCTGTCAAAACATTGTCGATATCTGACGCCATCATCAACCCACCTTGTCGTTAGGCTTGCATGAATCGGGGTTCGTTACATATACGGTATTATAGTCAGGTTTCTTCTGATTGCCGTAAGCCGTGATTATCGCGAACTCTCTGTCGGAATCGATGACGATTACTCTTAATGTATCAACGAAGCCCTGATTGTTGTAATAGAGATCGGCAATACCGCTGCACTTGAGCGGTATGACATTTGAGACATCCGTGCCGAGACCTGTCGTTGTATCAATAAGCGTGAGTTTGTATCCGCCGGAAACGGCATCTGTGTATTTTGAATTGACCCTGAGGAATTCGGGCAGGTTCTCATCATAGGTTCCGAAGAATACGATGGTACCGCCGTCAGGCATCGTCTCGGCATGGAACACTTCACATCCGGCAACGGAGATCGAGGAAGGCGTAACTTCCTTGCCGTCATCGTCAGTATTGCGCATCGGGAGCGCCGAGAGATTGAATATGTTCTCTTCGGTAAACATGTCGGGATTAAGACCGGACTTGTTGTCGAAATAACAGGAGAATATCTGCTTATCGGAATCGATGATATAAGGTTCAACGAGACTTGTCATGGAAACGCGCATTCCGGAATATTCCGTGATGACGATCTCTATATCCACGGACCTCAGGTCAAGGAGATTCTCGACATATCTGGTAGTCCTGAAGACTATCAGTGTTCCGTTCTTGTCTTCTTCTGCTCTTACGACTTCGCAGTCTTCGATCGCGACGCCTTCGGATCTTATGTTGATATCATGCTCCGTCCCTATCGCAAAATCACTTGCGGCCGCATTGTCGGAGCTAAGATAAACGGCAAGATACTGTTCGTCGTTCTGGGCGATCCTGGCAACAGGCCTGTCAGCCTCTACATAAAGGGAAGATGAGATAGGTCCCTGGGCGGAACTGATCATCTTCTTGACCTCATTGATCTCGAGACCCAGGAAAGTATCGTACTTCAAAGTCTCCTCATTGCCGTCGAGTCTGAAAGACACGACACCGGGTCTGGTGGCAAGTATCTTGGAAGCCTCCCTGTCGAGCTGGTTCTCATATACGGCCTCATCCCTTCTCAGGACATTGAGCCTCTCATCATCGAAATTGATCTTGGCCAGCTCATCCTCCCTCTCATCGAGCACAACGCTGAGGGAAGCATAGTAAGCCGCAAGATCCGAAAGGTTGCCGTTCATCGCGCCGGAACGGATGTTGTCTATTACGGATACAAGCTTGTCGTCATATGAATCGTAAATACTTTCAGCTTCGGATACTTCACCCCTTTGAACGAGTTCCCTCTGAACATCGGAGATCTGCTGCTGGACATTACGAAGATCCGATACAACAGATTCAAGATTGGAAGGGACTACCATGGCAAGTCTCTGCTGCTTGGCAACTCTGGATCCTTCCGTTATCTGTGTAACAAGGTCACCGGACACACTGGCATTGATGACATTCTCATCTCTTACGATAAGAGCCTTTGCACCGATCGTATGCTCGACCGAGCCCGCCATGACGAACGAGAAGTTCGGCTTTTCGGCGATATAGTTATATAGATGGTGAACTATGAATACCAGGACAAACACCGCCAGCACCACCATGATCGCCGCGAGGAAGCCGTTCCTTACGGCGCGGCCCTCGGCGCTCTTTCCGGCAACGCTCCTTCTCTTGGCGCGGGCAGCCTGCTTGGCCATCTTGGCATTTTCTTTTTCTATCTGCTTTGCTTTAGCTTCTTCAGCCGCCTTGGCTCTCTTCGCTTTCTCCTCGGCAGCTTTCTTCCTTGCAAGTTCCTCTTTAGCTCTGTTTGCGTTATTATCAACGGACCTGTTCTGATTCCTGTTATCCTGAGGTCTCCTGTTCTGAACAGGGCGGTTATTATCCTGCTTATCGTAGCCGGATGCGGGATTATTGTTATTCTTCTGTCCCTGAGGCTTAACCTTATTTCCTGAAGTTTTCTTGTTGTTTAAAGGCTTGGATTCCTGCTTCTTATCGGGCGATGAATACCAGGGAGCCTGCTGATTGCCGCTGTTGTTTCCCTGCTTGGGCTTATAGCTCATCTTCTTGTAGTTATTGTTATTTCTGTTTTTGTTGTTATTCTCTTTTCCCATTATTCACACCTCACGATAATGCAGCCATAGAGGCGAGTTTTATCTGCTGGCTTACGAGACCGCCCTGCAGATAAGCGATGAAAGGCGGCTTAATCGGGCCGTCACATGACAGTTCCGTTGTCGCACCCTGTACAAAAGTTCCTGCCGCCATGACAACCTGATCCTCATAACCCGGCATGTCCCAGGGTTCGGGAGTAACGAAAGAATCCACGGGAGATACCATCTGGATCTTGGAGACGAAATCCTTCATCTTCTCTTCATCTTCGAAAATAAGAGTCTGAACGATATCTCCCCTTTTCTCGGATGAAGAAGGAGATGTCTTATATCCTGCCTCTTCGAAAAACCTAGCGGCAAAAACAGCACCCTTAAGGCATTCACCCACAACGCGGGGTGCCAGGAACAGGCCCATGGCGATATCCCGGTTGAATCCCAATGTGGGGCCGACCTCGGAACCTAAACCCGGTGCCGTAAGGTGCCTTGCGGCATTCTCGGTAAGATCGGAGCGTCCGGCTATATATCCGCCTGTCTTGCAGATTCCGCCGCCGGGATTCTTGATGAGCGAGCCTGCAACAACATCAGCGCCTGCTTCAGTGGGCTCCATCTTCTCACAGAATTCGCCGTAGCAGTTATCAACGGCGATAACAACATCAGGATTGATCTTCTTCACTCTTGATGCAAGTTCGGCGATATCTTCGCAAAGGAGCGCAGCCCTGTCGGTATAACCGCGGGATTTCTGTATGAATACGATTCCCTTAAGATCCTTTACGCGTTCTTCGATCGCTGCAAGATTGAACTTGCCGGAAGGAAGAAGCTCGATCTGCTCATATTTGATGCCGAACCTGACAAGAGACATGTCATTATCTTTCTCATCAGATGAGATTCCGATGGTCGAAGCCAAAGTATCGTAAGGCTTACCCGTTACGGAAAGGAGAGTATCTCCGGGTCTTAAAGCGCCCCACAGCATGGCGGTCACAGCCTGAGTGCCTGAAGAGATCTGATATCTCACATATGCTGATTCACATCCGAATACCCGGGCAAATACTGCTTCGATCTTCTCTCTGCCTATATCGTCATATCCGTATCCGGTCGTAAGACCCAGATGGATATCTGAAAATTTCTCTTTACGGAAAGCATCCAGAACCTTGAGCTGGTTGAAGGTAACGATCGAATCTATGCAGGCATATTCATCCCCGAGATCTTCCTCGACACGGGCGCCGAGCGACAGTGCGCCGTCACCTACGCCGTAACGCGCATATGCTTCTTTAAACATTTCAAACCGGTCAGACAAAGACTTCGTACCTTCTTATTAAGAAAAATCACTCAGATAATTATACCATAACGGCTTTTAATTCAATAACCGATAAGGCCTGTCTTGGAGAGATGCTCCTCTTCAAGACAGGCCCCGTTATAACAGGAATGCACCCTGAACGATCTTATCCTTTACCGTTTACGTACTTATCGTATTTGTAAAGGAAGGTGACCATCTGCCTTCTCAGGCACTTTCCTTCAGGCCTGAATGTGCCGTCATCATAGCCTGCTACTATTTTCTTTTCGGAAGCCCAAAGTACAGCCTTGTAGAAGTAATCCTTATTCTTAACATCACTGAAAGGATTCTTGGAAGTCTTGGGATCAGGTTTATTGGCCATTCTCCAAAGGAAAGTTACGGTCTGGGCACGGGTACATACATTCTTGGGCTTGAACTTACCGTCCGAATAACCGGTTGTTATCCCTTTCTCTACTGCCCAGATTACGGGCTTGAAATAATAATCACTTGATTTGACATCCGGGAACTTGCACTCGGTAGACTTGGTCTTGGGTTCTCCCTGGAGCCTGTAGAGGAATGTGACCATCTGGGCGCGGGTACAATCGTTGGCCGGCTTAAAGGTCGTCTGCCCGTCGTAGCCCTTTACGACTCCTGCAGCCGTCAGATAGTTCGTCGGGGCAAACCAGAAATCATTAGGATCCACTACATCTTTATAAAGGACCGTAACTGTGCACTTAGCCGTCTTCCCGGCAGCAGAAGCAGTAATGGTTACCGTTCCTGCCATCTTAGTTGTGATCTTACCGTTCTTATCAACAGATGCGATCTTGGGATCAGATGACTTCCAGGTGATCTTCGAGCTTGAACCCTTAAGATCAGCTTTCAGCTGGATATTGTCTCCGCATACGACTGACGCATTTTTCTTATCAAAAGTCAGCTTTACGTCAGGTTCTGTATTTTTCTCCTTTATGGTATAACTGACCTCACAGTTGTCGGGCAGAGCGTAGTTGGGGTTGGAAAGAGCCGTTGCTCTTGCCTTATGTTCTCCAACATTACGGCTTCCGCCTTCGACTGTAACGTCACATTTGTCATTTCCTATAAGTCCATTCACTGCTGCAACGGGACAATGAATCTTGCCGTCGTATGTAAATACCGTGTTTGTCCAGGACAAGCTTATCAACTTGGGCTCTATGGTAAACTTGACCTCGCCGCTTACCTTATAATATCCGCCTTTTTTATCAACGATCTTGACGGTTGCAGTGCCCGCATTAACATTATCAGAATATCGGATCTCATATTCGCTCTGAGGGATAAGTTTTTTACCGTCCATTACACCCACCACAACGGGTTTGATCTCTTTCCCGCGATAAGTGAACAGATTTCCTGCCAATTCTATCACGGGATCAGTAACTGCCTTGACCTTTGTCCACTCCGAACTGATGGAAACATCAGTATCCGGCATATTGATGACATAGGAAGGATCAGATCCGGAGATCGTTGCGCAGTCAGCCTTATATCCTTCGAAAACATAATCGTCACGGTTAGCGTGGGCAAGAGTTAAGGTTACTTTGGCTCCTGCGCCGAAATAATAAGCTTCGCCGCAAACGATGCCTGACGGATATACTTTAATGCCGCTGACATTGTATTCTCTCACGGCAGAGCCAGAAGGAGCCGTAACTTTAACCGTAACATAACTGTCTGCTGCATTTATGCTTCGCTTTTCCTTGCCTTGGGGCTCACCGAAAACAACAGTATAGAAGCTGTCGGTAACAAGACCTTTATCGCCCCGGAAGAAAGTCGAACTGCCGTCGGAAGATACATAAGTCTCTCCTTCACTCAAAGACTTCGGAGCATATATGCTGTCAGAGATAGTAAGATCTCCGCTGCTTTGTCCTACAAATCCGGCACAGGAAGTTGTCGAAGCGGTTGTAAGGATCTTTCCTTCGAACACACAGCCCTTGATAACGACATCACTGCCTGACTCGCATACTCCGATCAGACCGCCGTGTGCACCTTCTCCGTTTACGTCAGATATGATCTCAACACCGCTTACACAATTTATGATCTCGATCTTGCCGCAAACCTTGCCGACGATGCCGGCGGCATTCCCGGCTGATGCATTGACCGTTCCGCTGACATAAAGATCCCTGATAACTGACTCGTTTCCTTCATTGCCTACTGCACGGAAAGGAGAAACGTACTGTTCTCCGGCATATGTTACTGTCAGTTTGTGACCCGCTCCGTCGAAAGATCCCAGGAAGGGATATTTGCTTCCGACCATCGTCGTAACGGAAATATCGTTTTCCAGACGGAACCATAATCCTGATGTCTTGCCGCCATTTGAGACATAATCGGAAAGCTCATTCCAATCTTCGGTGGTTTTGATGAGATATGGTACCAACTCTGTGCCGCTTCCCGCGAGGGACAGGGAAGAATCATAATCACTCAGGATGCCGTTCCCGGCAGTTAAAGTGAAGATGCCGCCGTCATCAGATGAGATATATTGCATCTGACCGTCATCCGGAGCAAAGAGCAGTTCATCTATCCTCTTGCCGTCCTTTGTCACGGAGAAAGTAAAGATCTCGCCGTCTGCCACATAGATCCTGCCGTCGTAGCAGATACCTGTATCGCCGGTAAGAGTCACTTCTATCCCGTTTTCACACCTCAGATCACAGGCAAGCTTGCCTCCGTTCTTCCAGCCGGAATTGTTTTTCGAATGCACATAGTAAGAATTAGTAACCGGCACGCTATTTGAAGATACGGGTCCCGTTCCGATAGAGTAACTGTTATTACTAAGATCGAGACAGTTAATGATCGAAGGAGTGGGAGTGTAACTTGATCCTCCCCAGAAAGATGCAGCGCTCTGAGACGAAGCATTGCTGAAATTCAGACTTCCGGCGAAGATGCTGTTCTTTATCGTAGTCTCAGACTTATATCCGTTCTTGATAAAGCCTGCGCAGCCGTCCTTGAGGCTTGTAAGGTCAGCTGAAACAATACAATTATCGATCAGATTCGTTCCATCGGCTGTCATCGCGATCCCTGCGCAGGATCCCGCCTTTGCCGAACCTGCAACTTTAAGGTTTTTGATCGTTGTGTCCTTGATGTAAATAAAAGGTGCAAATGTCTTGCTATTGTCACCGGTATTAACTTTCAGGGTTACGGTATGTCCGCGTCCGTCGATATTTCCCGTAAATATATTGCCCGAAGGAGCACCGATCGCAGAATCATAATCTACACCGTTGATGTCACCGGTCAAAGCAAAATAAGCATTTTCCGGAATGTTTCCACACAGTTTCAGATACTTGGCAAGATATCTCCAGTCATCAAGATTTCCGATAAGCCATGGATCATTTTCCGTCCCGCTTCCTTTGAGTTTGTCTGACAGGGATGCGACATATCCGCATCCGTTGCATTTATGATTCCTGTTTTCTGCATCATAATGATAGTAATGTTCCTTGGTTTCAAAATACGGATAGAATACCGAATCTTTTCTGATGCGTTCATCTTCAGATTCATTGCTCCACCAGCTCGGGAATATGGCATTGGGTTTTACGAAATCATAATGGTTCTCCATTGTGGGCGACTTCTTGGGCTCTTTTGTCGGATATACGACAAAAGACAGTGAATTTACCGTATTCGGTCCGTCAAAGATCTTCCCGTCTCCATCCTTAAATGTAACAGTATGTTTCGGCCATATGAGCTTAACCGTTTTTTCAAGAGTAGTCCCGTCAGGTCCCTTGACCTTGACAAATGTATTAATGTCACCCTGAATATTGCCGCTCATTTCGGCCAGTTCAAGTTGATACTGCGTAACGGTAAGCTGACCCGAATAGAATTTTCCGATGGGACCTCCGCCCGTCGTCTGGATCGAACAACCGTAATATCCGATCGTATTTGATCTTGTGGTCCATTCTATATCCGTTTCTCCGGCCAGATATTTTGACCAGGCGCCTCCATACTGATCGAAGATATCGATCGTATAATATTCATTTACGGTTTTCCCGCCCAGATCAGGCCTTACTATCTCATCCGGACCCTGAAGATTTGCGATCTTCCATTTTTTCGAGCGGTTCTGCTCGGGTATCTCTTTTTTAGCGGACCAGGTGCCACCCCAAGTTCCGGCTGCAGTGTCTTCTACCCAGGTGCAGACTTCCTTTGCGGCTTTGGTCGTATCTCCCGTGCAGTATAATGTAATCTTCCAACGAGATGTCCAAGTAGCGTTATTATTGACCATATAGTCTTCCGACTTCGGATCTCTTGTCTTTACCAATTTGAGCGCATAGGGGAAACTGCCGTACATTACCCTGTTATTCTCAGGGAAGAAAAATTTATTGGTAGGATCATATCCGGAATTTACAATATTATTAATTTCACCAAACGAGAAAGTGTATTTGACGTTTGCATGATCCATTGCTTTGGCAGGCACCTTGGAAAACCACTCACCGTTATATGTCTGTAAAACAATATATCCTTCACCGTTATTACAGTGATCGTGTGTGGAATCCGAAATATCCTCAATAGTGACCCAGAAATACCATCCGCTCATGATCGGACCGGATTCCTTATAGTCATCATCATATCTCCCGTTGACCGCATCCAGGGACACACCGGACATGTCATTTGCCGACAGATCCTGTGTAAAGACCGACAGTGATGATAAGATAGCCAGTACTAATGCTGTTATTATTACAGATAAGATCGTTTTTCTGTTATTCATAGCACTATCCTCCCTATAAAGAGATTATGGTTCCCGTTTTTCGAAAACCATTAATTATAACTCTGTGCCTTGTGAAGTCAACCTGTTATTAACTTATTACGCAGGATCTTATTGACCCTGATAAACAAGCGTTTCATCGCCTGATCTCTTATCCGGCTCCTTATCCTTACACACCATAACGATGGCAAAGAGGGCAAGAGCAAGACCAGTTACGCCTATTGTTATGTATACGGCTGTGGGAGGGGCAAAATGATCAAGAGTTCCTGAAAGAACCGTACCCAGGAGATTGAAGAGCACATGGCAGGATATCGATACCAATATCGACTTATAGCGCTCATAGAAGAATCCTATGGCGCATCCCAGGATAAAAGCATATACGCTCTGGACAAGGTTCATATGGAAGATCCCGAAAAAGAGTCCCTGAACGACTACGGCAACGGCAACTTTCATGCCTGATGCAAGAAGCCTGTTATAAGAAAGTCCCCGGAAACATAATTCTTCTACTACAGGTCCGAATATCCAGACTACTATCAATATCAGGGGAGTCATGTTGGTAAGTCCGGTGCTCTCGACCAGTTTGGAATACTGCTCTATGACTTCAGGGGACAGGGTCTTTACTGCCGCCATAAAGCCTTCGGTGAAGCCCCAAAGTCCCAGTATCGCAAGCAATACGAAAGGAAATCCTTTCTTTGTAAAAGCGCCCTTGGGAGAATATCTGCCCGTAGGCTTTACCACTGTTGCAATGTAGCGCCAGCTGAAATATGCAAGCGCGAGGACAACATATGCCAGATAAGAATACTGCACTGACGTGCCTGCGCACTCCATTACCCTGGATGTATATTCCAGGGCATCAAAAGTCTCTTGGGCAAAGGCCGGATCCTGCAAGACTTTCATCGAAGCAGGAAAGATAGTGGGCATGAAAGCAACAAGCTGGATAACAAGGAGCATCAGGATCGGCAGGAGCGACGACAGGAAGACCGAGAAGTCGAAGCCCTGTCCGGGCTTGTTGACATTCTTCATCCTTTTGGTCTTCTTGTCTTCAAGATGGGCTTCGGCTGCCGTTATCTGTCTTGGCTTGAATTCTTCCACGATCAGTTACCGTTTTCTCCTTCAATGTCTGTCGATGCTTCTTTCTTCTTCCCGTTATAGATCGGAGCAAAGATGAATACCGCGAACAGGAGACATGCAATAATATGATAGATCAGATCTCCCCATACAGGTTCCTGATTCTGAATGGCATTTACATCCGTTCCCGCTTCCAGAAGGATCGAAAGATTATTGTTGATATAATGCAGTATTACCGGCACCCATATGTTTTCCGTCTTCATGTACGCATAACCGAAGAATATTGCTATCGTAACGCAGGTAATGATCTGGGATACGAACATTACGGGACCTGCCGTCTTGGAATAGAAGAACAAGTCAGCATCCCAGTGCCAGATCGCCCAGACAAGACCCAGGAGCAACACGCCCAGGCGCTTGCCGAACTTCTTTTGCATAAGAGGCTGCAGATAATATCTCCAGCCGTATTCCTCGCCGAAGAAAGCAGCGAAGGTAAAAGCAAAGTTAAAAGGCAGAGAAGCAATACTTGCAATCACGGCAATGTCAGTCAGGTTTTTGATAAGAGTATTGATGCCTTCATGGTTACTGTTAACTGCATCGGTCATGAAAGCGAGCAGGAATGTCCGCAAGACGATTATCGCGGTATAAAGGGCCACCATGATGATACTGACCTTTATATTCTTCCTTCTTGTTCCCGCGTTGTTTGCTTTCTCACGGCCGCAAGTCCAGAAGAGGATATAGGCAACTACGCTGCCGGGCATGAGCACAAACTGTGATATGAGATTCCAGATATCCTGCTTTCCGGCTGAGCCGGCATCAAAGGATCCGAGCGGAATAAATACGGACAATATAGCAACGATCATCATGACGGCCGTCGTTATGAGCACTGCCATATAAGCTCCCATGGGAAGTTTCTCATCTTTGCGGGTAATCAGTTTCCCGAGGATTACGCCGCAGGCAGGATACATCATCTGCACATTGATGAAAGCAGTAACATCCAGCTGCTGACGGTAGCCGATATATATGAATATCGACATGAGGGCCGATACTCCGTATGCTATCGCGATAAAAATCCATAACTTCTTCTTTTCGATGCTGTTCATAACGATCTCCTTTATCCAAGTCTTGCTATGGTTACGCCGGCATCTCCTTCGCCGATCTCACCGTCCCTGTAGCTTACTATCCTCGGATCGCCGTCCAGGTATTCTGCGACGGCAGACCTTAAGGCGCCGGTGCCCTTGCCGTGTACTATCCTGACTTCTCTCTTGCCGGCCAGAGAACAGTCATCCATAAACTTACCCAGCCTGGAGATCGCCTCATCACAGGTATTGCCGATGAGATTGATCTCGGAAGATGTCGTAAGACGGTTATCGAAAAGCTGCTTCCTCTCGACGGCTTTAGCCTTGGGCTCTTCCCTTCTCTTGGCAAGAGTCTTGGCCTGCTTCTTCTGTTCGCCCGTCGGCATATAGAGGTCCTTGATCTTAACATCGCTCGTAAGGGCTCCCTGCGCAACACGGACCTTGCCCCTGTTAGGCTCGGAGATCACTTTCGCGGTAATGCCGAGCGAGGGTATGTAATACATGTTCCCGACTATTATCTCCCTTGCGGGCTCTCCTGCAAGTGCAACCCTGTCAGACAGGTCATCGGCAGCCTGCCTGCCGTCTATATCGGATATGCCGGAACGGAGCCTTCTTCTGACCTTATCGGCTTCGGCTCTTGCGTCCTTGGCATCGTCTTCCCTGATCTTGCGGTTGATCTCTTTTATGAGTTCATCGAGTTCGCGTTCCTTGTCTTCAAGGACAGCCCTCTCTTCGGATCTCATATCGTTGAGGATCCTGGTCTTGGACTCTTTCAGCTTGCGCTTTTCCTCGTCAAGCTGCGCTTCCTTGTCTGCTAAGCGGCGGTTGATCTCCTCGTTCTCTGAACGCAGGCGCTCCGCTTCGCGCGAATCGTCTTCGGCTTTTGCGAGCAGGGCTCCGAACGACAGTTCATCCGCAGACATGTTCTTCCTCGCATTGGCGATGACCTTTTTCGAGAGGCCGAGTTTCTCGGAAATGATGAATGCGTTAGATGCGCCCGGACGGCCGATGATCAGCCTGTATGTGGGCGCCAGCGATTCAGTATCGAACTCGCAGGAAGCATTGCAGATGCCTTCCTGGGTGATCGCATAACTCTTGAGTTCCTTATAGTGAGTCGTGGCAACAGTCGCGCAGCCCTTGGCACGGAGCTCGTCAAGTATGGCGATCGCAAGTGCCGCACCCTCCGTCGGGTCGGTACCCGAACCCAATTCATCGAGAAGGACCAGAGATCTGCCTCTGACATTCTTGAGTATGAATACTATGTTCGATATATGAGCGGAGAATGTTGACAGGCTCTGCTCTATGCTCTGCTCATCGCCGATATCTGCAAGGACCTTATCGAAGACTGCGACCTTAGACCCTTCCCTGGCTGGTATCATGAGACCTGCCATGGTCATGAGAGTCAGGAGACCACAGGTCTTAAGGCATACTGTCTTGCCTCCCGTATTCGGGCCTGTCACGACGAGCGTATCGTAATCCGTTCCGACAGAGACATCGATAGGCACGACACGGTCAGCAGGGATCAGGGGATGGCGGGCCTTTATCAGGTCCAAAGATCCGTCATCTGCAAGAGTCGCAACGGCGCCTTCCATCTTAAGCCCCAATTCCGCCTTGGCGCAGGCGAAATCGAGTTCGGAAAGAACGGTAATATCCGAAGATACCGCTTCCCTGTTATCTGCTATCTTTGAACTGAAGACATGACAGATCCTCTCTATCTCGGCTTCCTCACGGAGGGCTAATTCCTTTATCTTGTTGTTCGTCTCGACAACGCTCATAGGCTCAACGAAGATCGTCTGCTCAGACTGGGATGAGCCATGTATGATGCCGTCGACTCTGCCCTTGAAATCAGCTATTACCGGGATACAGTATCTGCCTTCCCTTATCGTGATTATCTCTTCACGGAGGAATTCTCCGTTTTTCGCGATAACGCGGTCAAGGAGCACCCTTATGCTCCTGGCGAGGTCCTTCTTTTCGCGCCTGATGGCCATGAGGTCAGAACTTGCGTTGTCAGCCATCTCTTCGGGACCGAGGATACATTTCCTTATTTCTGCAAGAAGGCTGTCGCATCCCGTTACGGACTGCATCTTGTTTATGAAGTTGACCGCATCTCCCGTGATACCGGACTCGGCAGCGTTGTTCCCCTTCTCTCTTATCGCCTTGATGCACTCGAGAAAAGTCGCAACATCAAGGAGTTCAGCCATGGACAAAGTACCGCCTGCAGCAGCATAAGACAGCCTCGGTCTGACATCTGCCCCGCAGGACAAGGGAGGCATGCCGAATTCCATGATATAAGCTGCAGCGTCTCTCGTGTCATCAAGCCTCGTCCTGACATACTCCGCATCCGTAGAAGGACACAGATCAGTACAAAGTTCCCTTCCGTAGGGAGTCCTGCTCATGGAAGTGAGCTCATCCCTTATCTTGGGGAATTCCAGAGTCTCGAGGACCCTTCCCCTGATAAGGCTCTTCGCCCTCTTCTCTTCAAATGTCATATATTCTGATACTGTTTCAGACATAGATATCCCTTTTCGCAAGAATATAGATTACGGTTATTAATTATATCAAAGAATCACTTTGAATTCCCGTCTCAGCAGCCTCCCCTCGTTTTTTCGAAAAGAGGGTTTGCGTCATCAACTGCAGATAATGAGCAGACTGTCCGGCCTGTTTTCCGGGCTGATACGTTCTGCCATGTGACCGCCTTATCTGTTGCCAAAATATAGATTCCCCCTTGAGAGCATAAAGTCCGGTTTTTGAAAAAACGGTTATATCTCTGCAAGAGGGAAGATCAATAACTGATCAGTTTGTTTATTACTGGTCTCTGCCTAACTGTGTACGGTAAGTCTCGATGAGAAGATCGTATTCACCGGGAAGTTCGAGACGGGATTCTTTATTAAGCTTAAGACCCAGATCAGATGTAGAATCATTGACCTGATCGATAGTCCTTCCAATGGCAACGATAAAGTCCATAGCGATCTTAGCGCTGACCTCATCTCCCTTGCCTGCGTAGATCCCGATCGACTTGTTAAGATAATCGATCAGCTCCTTGTATTCGGCAAGATTGTACCTGTCGTTGGCGATTGCCTTGATCTTATAATCAACCAGGCCTTCGAAATCGCCCTTGTTGTACTGTGCCCTTCCCTTAAGAGAAGCCGCCTTGGGGTTAATGCTGCTGAGCGACAGGATGCGGTCGGCGTAGCCTTCGGCTTCATTCATCTTCTCAGCGGCATCGAGCTTTGCTATAAGAGCATCCGTATGGACAGGATATACCGTCAATGCTGCATCGTAGTTCTTTGCGAGACAGAAAGCATCTGCCGTACCGAAGTAGAGCGCAATCCCTCCGCAAAGGACGAAAAGGAGAACGGCCAGCGAACGTGTAACGACCTTGATCTCTCTATATCTTTCTGAAGCAAGGAGGATTATCAGGAGGAAACCCATCCCGATGAACTGAAGGTCGAAGTTAAAGAGCATATGGACTGCAACGATAACTGCGGGAATGAACTTTTCGGGCTTCTTAACGATCTTCTTCAGAGCAAAGAAAAGACATACGAGCGCAACGGCCAGCGGAGCCCAGCCCGCATCAAGCGCCAGCTGGAGATAATCGTTATGCACATAAGAAACATCGTAAGCACCGGTCTGGAAAGCACCCAGTGTTGCCTCGTACCCTCTGTATCCCAAACCCACGGGGTGGGAGAGGATCTGAGGCAGGGCATCCTTGCAGTAAAGGATCCTGCTGAGGAAAGGCGTGGTATCCAGTAATCTTGCGGTATATCTTCCAACAACGTCGAGCCTGTCCTTCAGGGCAAGGAGGAAGCCGAACAAGACTGCGGCTATAGCTGCAAGCGAAAGAAGAGATATCGTGACTTTTTTGTCTTTTTTGACAATGATAATTACGGGGATCGAGATGACCCAGAGGATCATGACGAACACGCTGCCCGAAAGGATGATGCCAGCAAGGAGCAAGGCTCCGGTAATGAAGGATATGACTCCTGTTTCTGTCTTGCTGTTGAGGAACAGCACCGCAAATCCGGCCAGGCAGAGCAGTGCGAAAGCTTCAGGATCTCCCAGAAAGCCTGCCAATCTTCCGGACATGACAAATGTTCCCTTCAGCGAAGGTATCAGCGCAAGAAGTCCTGCGAGCACAGTCATCAGTGCGCCGGTATAGGGAATGTCGCCGAGGAGAGTCTCGCGGCCCTTGTCCTCAGTCATGTAAAGCGCGATGGCAAACAGGGGCAGGGGCAGGAACTTAACTATGCCGAAAGGTGCGATACCCTTATCGGCAGGCCATATGAGCGTAAGGAAGAGACATGCGAGCAGGACCGCCAGAAAGACCATTACGGGGTCGGCAGGAAGCCTGATCGCCTTGACGATCTTGATCCTCTTCTTCCTGTATTTCTCGTCTTCATACTCGATCGTAACATCTCTCGTCACGTACATATAAAGGATCAGAGCCAGGAGCATCAGGGCCAGGACCGCAGATATCAGCGGCAGGGATCCTCCGGCAACAAAAAGGGATAATACGAAGATCAACCTCAAGAGGTTCAGTTCTTTTGTGGTGTCCTTGACACGCAGCAGATCATTTGCCATAGTTTCATTCCTTCACAATCTTCCCTGAAGAAGGGAAATAATATCTTATTTTTTTCGGTGTAGCCGTATTTACCGAGACAATAAATTCCTCTCCGTTGACTTCCACCTTATTTGTTACGCAGCTGTCCAAAGCAGATTCTGTCTGATCCGGACGGAAAGACTTGGAGTATGTGCTCTTGAAGATACTTTCCTTGCGGGTCCATATCCTCTTAAGGTATCCCTCTTTCTTGTCCTCAGGAAGTTTATCATATTCTTCCCTTTCTGTGTCCGTAAGTATCTTTCTTTCGATCACGGGATCCACCTTACGGTCAAGGGGCTCTATGTCAATGCCGCAAGCGGCTTTCGATACGGCAACGGCAACTACACCCTTGGTGTGGGACAAAGAGAAATAACATTTGTCAGACACCCATATGCCGTTTTCATCGCGCAAGGGCGCAACTTTATTCATATTGAACCCAAGAGATCTGTCAATGCCGTATGTCAGGAGGTTCCAGTCGGAGACCATATTCTCCCTGACATCAGGATTGGATACTTTCTCGATCTGGACTGCACGCTCGGCGGGGCTTATCTCCCCTCCGTTATGGCGGTAAGGCACCGGAGCGATGTAGACATCGATAAGGGGCATATTGCGGAAGAAGGATCTTACGGAATCTTCCTGTGAGGATTCTTTCCTGCCGAACATGCACTCATTGACAAAGTGCTCGCAGTTGTTGTGAAGGATGTTGTATCCTTTCTCTCCGATCCTCTCCCTGGCAGCCTTTACGGTCTCATCGGGACTCTTGCGGTCAAACCGCTCCTTGATCGAAAGATCAGCGCATTCCATGAAGCCGCCTGCAAGAAAGCCCTGCCAGTCGGTCACACAGACTTCTATCTCGTCATCCTTCCTTATTATGGATACGGGAGGCGGACCGAATTCTATGATCTCGTCATCGGACGCATAAATACCATAGTGATAGAGTTCGCGCACCTTAACGCGGATCATGTCACCATACTTAGGTTCTCTTAAACTCCACTTCATGCCTTTTTGTTCTGGATATAATCGATGACTTCGCCGACATTGGAAAAATCGCCAAAGCTGACGTCATCGAACCTTATATCGAAAAACTCCTCCATCGCGATGACCATGTAGAGCAGATTGATGGATGACATCCCGAGATCCGTAAGGAGGTTCATGTCCTCGGTAATGTTCTCGGAAGACACCTTGGCATCAGGTACTGCCATTACATATATGTCACGAAGTTTTGAAAGGATGTCTGATCTGTCCATAATCTTCTCACTTCCTGATCTTCTTCATTGCGGGAGTTCTCGGGAAGTCCTCGTCCCTGATGACGATGGATGTAACTCTCTGGAAGGAAGGCAGCGTCATGTTAACCTTCTCGAGTTCGGCCTTGATGTAGGCGTTCTTGTCTTCAGCCTCGATGGCAGCGACAACGGCTGCTCTCGGGAACACTTCGAGCACGAGCTTGCCGTTCTCTTCGAAGACCATAGCATCCTGTACGAAGTCAGGCTCAACGAACTTGTTCTCGATCTCCTCGGGTGAGATGTTCTCACCGGTAGGAAGAACGATGATGTCCTTGATACGGCCGACGATGAAGATGAAGCCCTCGTCATCGATCCTTACGAGATCGCCTGTCTTAAACCAGCCGTCCTCATAAGCCTTCTCGTTCTCTTCAGGATTGCCGGCATAGCCGATCATCATATTGTCACCCTTGAGCCAGAGTTCGCCGTCAACGATCTTCAGTGTCTGGTTGGGATATGCGAATCCGACTGACTCGGGATACTTATCACATTCGCAGTTGCCGGAAACGAGGTTAGCGGACTCAGTGAGGCCGTAACCGGGATAGAGCTTGGTTCCGAGCTTTGCGTATTCCTTTACGAGATAAGGAGGAACAACGGAAGCTCCGCAGATGATCGTCTCGAGCTGACCGCCGAAGATCTGGGGACCCATCATGCGGGAAACGTTGAGAGCGAGCTCAGCAAGAGCGGGAACCAGGATAAGGTCTGTGGGACGGAACATGGCCATCTCACGGAACATCTCCTTGTTGTTTCTTACAACGTGCAGGAAGCCGCCTGTTGCGATACATGTAAGAGTATTTCTTACGAGACCGAAAACGTGGGTCATGGGAAGAACGATCATGTAACGCTTGCCGAAAACGTGCTTATAGCCTAAGCAGCCATTATATGTTCCGGTCATGACGGACTTGTGAGAAAGGATCGCGCCCTTGCTCTTGCCGGTCGTGCCGCCCGTGAACATGATGCAGCAAGGGGTCTCTGCTGCAGGATATACCATGCCGGGATCGTCTGTTCCGGCTGCCATATTGTCGATATATAAAGTATTGGGATTGGTATTCTTTGCAAATGCAACCTTTTCTTCAACGGATGCATCATAGATGAGCGCCTTGAGCTTAAAGCCCATCGTTATGCCGTAAACTGTCTTGTCGTCAAGCTGTACGGGCATAAGGAGTGCAACTGCACCCATGGTGGTAATAGCAAAGAAGGACTTGATGAACTCGTAGGAATTGGGCATGTAAACGCCTACCATATCTCCGGCTTTAACGCCTGCCTCGGCAAGAGCCGCACGCATGGAAGCGATATCCTCATCCATCATGGCATATGTCCTGATGCTGCCGTCTTCAACAGCGCAGGCATCACCATAGTTCTTGACACAAGCCTCCCACATCTCAGATACATTGTTGTACCTTACTATTTTCGCAAGATCCTCGGGATCCATATACTTTGCGAAAACGTTCTCCTTGATCTCAAAAATCTGTTCCATCACAAACACCTCAATAAAACATTATTTGGTCATTTCCCTCAACAGCAACATCTTCTCCGTAAGGTCCTCCATTACCTTTTGGAGATCTGCCATCGGAAGCATCTTTCCATCCTCGCTATAGGGATACAAAGGTTCTCCGATCGCGGCCCTCATCCTGTTCCATATGCTCTTCCTCGGCGCGATATAGACCGGGATTATAGGGACCTTGCACGATGCTGCAAGAAGAGCTGTACCAAGCTTAAATTCTAACATATCTTCGCCGTCCTTTACAATATGACCCTCCGGGTATATTGCCACCAGACGCTTGTCGGCAGTGTATTCCCTGATCTTTGCAAGATATGACGTATCAGCGGGATTTTCAGGGTCGACCTTGATGCACTGACCCATCCTGAGCACCAGCCTCATAAGGGCCGAATGTTCAAATATCTCCTTCCTTGCCATGCAGTGGATCCTGCGGTAGAAGATAACGGTAAATATCTTGACCGGATCTATGAAGCCCTTGTGGTTGGTGGCGATGATCCCGCCGCCTCTTATGGGCTTTCTCGCCTTTTCGTTCTCGTAGAAGATCTTGGGACGGAATATGAGAAGAGTTGGGATCCCGTTTAAGACCTTGACTATGTCGAATGCCAGATATCTGTATCTGAAGAGTCTGCCGGGCTTGGTCATCTTGCTCCTCCCTTCTCTATCAGGGAAAGCTCGATGATCTTATCGCGCATGGCACGGGACACATGGTCGATGTTGTCTTTTTCGGACAAAGAAGGATCCGACAGTTCCTCAGCGGTAAAAGGCCTGCCGATCACGGCACGGCATCTCTTGCCGGGGTTCTTGAAATACATGCCGTTGGTGTATACGGGTATTACCGTAACGCCGGTCATGAGAGCAAGGTAAGCGGCTGAAGGCTTGAATTCCAGCGGACGCTCTTCCCCGGGAAGCGGAAGTCTTGCTTCAGGAAAGATCCCTACTATGCCGTTATCCTCCAGGATATCAGCCGATTCCCTTAAGAAAGAAAAATCCTTGGCCGTCCTGTCGACAGCGATACAGCCCAGACCTCTGATGAGGGGGCCCACGACTTTCTTGTTGATCATGACTTCTGCTGCCTGCCACCTTACGATCCTGAAAGGGAAAAGGAAGAGCATGAGCGCAAAGTCTATGAGAGACGTATGGTTGCAGATTATCATCAGGGGACCCTTGATCTTAAAACGGCTCAGGGCGCCTTCCTGGTATATTACCTTCTCATGGAAAAGAATGAGTTCGGGGATGATCCCCGTAACCTTTACAAAAGCATTTACAAAACAGATCCAGGCCTTCTTCATGACGGGCTCACATCCTGTTCCTCAGGTATCCGCAAAGACCTGATACGGTAGTAACACCTGCAGCGTCTTTGGCGACGTCGATACCGAACTCGTCCCTTATGCCTGACAGCATGGAGAAATAATCGAGGCTCGATCCTCCGAGATCCGAAAAATAATCCGCGTTGGCCGTAACGCCGTCCTCGGATATGTTAAGAGAGTTCGCGACGACCCTTCTGACCCTTGCGATAAGATCTGCCGAGAATTCTTCGGCATCTTTTTCCATGGTGTCGGGAGTTATCTTACGCATCGTGTTGGAGCAGTATTTCTCGAGGATAGCCTTGCGGTTCTTCTTGAACTCCGACTCGCCCATCAGCTTATCGGGCGTGAGCACGATACCTGATACCTGCTGTCTGATCCCGGTCTTGCCGAGCTCTTCTTCGGCAGAAGCCCTTGTATTCTTAAGACTTTCGATATCGGAATACATTGGGACCTGCACTATCAGGACCGGCATCACCTCTCCCCTGTCGTTTGCGGGGCCGATGAGGCAGACATCCTGGGCGCCTGTTATGTTAAGCCTGTTTTCGATCTGCTCGGGGCTGATGTTTTCGCCGGTACGGCAGATGATGAGGTCGTCGGCGCGTCCGTCCATGAAATAGCGGCCGCCCTCTTCCCTGACGAAATCGTTGGTGTTGTAAGATCCTCCCTCACCGAATTCAACCTGTTTTCCCTCTTCGAAAACGGCAGATGCATGTGAAGGACCCTTTACCCTGAGGACGCGGTCTTCACCTGTTTCGTAAATGACGCTCGCAAAAGGCTTTCCGATAGATCCCGTGACCCTGTCAGAAGACTTCATGGAAAGTTCGAATGAGGTTATGCCGATCTCGGTCGCGCCGTAGCCGTTTGCCATGTGATAGCCTATTCCGTTGAAGAACTTCAACACTTCAGGGCTTATGGCGCTGCCGCCTGAGATAAGGAACACTATGGAGTCGCCGAAGATGTTCTGTCTTATCTCGGCGAAAGCCTTCCTGATGATGATCTTCGACAGGAAGGATTCCGTTCCCTTGCGGTTAACGAGATCCAAAGCCTTCGTGAACTTGTCATAAGTCTCGGGGCCGCGGTTCCTGATCGTCTTGATGGCGGAATCGTAGATCCTGTTCCAGAGCAAAGGTACGGAGAAAATATGCGTGACCTTGTGCTTTCTCGCCGTATAGAGGATCGTATCCGCGGAATAATCTTTTAAGAATACGAAAGTCCTCGAAAAGAAGCCGAACCACATATACATGGCGGCAAGGCCGTAGATATGGTAAAGAGGCAGGAATGCGAGCTGCTTTATATATCCGTCAACATGTTTCTTGACCTGAAGGCATTCCCTGATAACGATGCCGCTGTCTGCGATCTGATGGTAGAAATTGATGCCGTTATATTCGCAGAGCTTTATCTTGCCGGATGTTCCGGATGTCATGAGGAAGATCGAATCAGACCATTCCTCTGCCGTTTTGCCGGGAACGGGGTTGGAAGACTTTGCAAAAAGCTCTTCAGCCTTTATGGTCTTAACGTCAAAAGAAGCATCAGCCTCCGTCTTGGAATCGACTATTACAGCATCAGTCCCGTAGACTTCAAGGATATGGCTTATTACCGCAGTATCGGTCATGGTGTTGAGGAGCAGGGGCGACTTGCCGCACATGAGGATCGCCCAGAAGACTTCTATCCACTGCTCGGAATTGGACATGTAGAGTCCGACCTTGCTGCCCTTTGCATCCTTGAGCAGTGGTGCGAGATTGGACGCGCAAAGGTCACAGCGTTCCTTCGCCTGTCCGTATGTCGTGCGCATTATCTTGAATCCGTTATTGGTCTCCGCGAAGATATTGTCTTTCTCGGAGAACATAAAGGGATAAAGATCGAAGAATCTCTTTTCTGTCTTGTTATATTCAGAGAGCTTCCCTGATACGAAGCTGTCTATGTCCTTATAACCGCCGAGCCCGTATACCTTCATTACCGGTCCTCAAAGATCACGACAGTCTCTTGGCATCGATGATGAAGCTTTCGGGGATCGTCTTTGTCATCTCGAGACCTTCTTCGATATCAACATCCCCTATCTCGCCGTTCTTCTCGACGATAAGCCTGTTGAATCTCTTTTCGATCAGACAGTCGATCGCCCTGATTCCCATTAGGCTGGCTGTAGTCCTGTCACGCAGTGTCGGGCTGCCTCCGCGCTGGAGGTGCCCCAGGATCGTGGGCCTTGATTCTATGCCCGTGGCTTCCTCGATCTGCTTTGCGATCTCTGTTGCCTTGCCTGCACCTTCTGCGACGATGACGACATAATGCTTCTTGCCGCGGTTCCTGCCGTCGAGGATTATCCTTAAGACATCCTTATTGAAATCGAAAGGAACTTCGGGGATCAGGATGGCTTCGGCACCCGTTGCGATGCCTACGTTAAGGGCGATATAGCCTGCGCGCCTGCCCATGACCTCGATAACGCTGCATCTCTCGTGTGAAGATGCGGTGTCTCTAAGCTTGTCTATACATTCCATTGCGGTATTCATGGCCGTATCGTAACCGATCGTATAGTCGGTAGATGCAATATCGTTGTCGATCGTGCCGGGCATTCCGATAACGGGGATACCGATCCTTGCAAGTGCTCTTGCACCCTTATAGGATCCGTCACCGCCTATTACCACCAAGGCGTCGAGTTCATAAGCTTCCATCATGCGGGCACCCTTAAGGACTCCCTGATCTTCCATGAAGCTCATGGATCTTGCTGTCATGAGGAAAGTACCGCCCCTCTGCAGGGTCTCGGATACGGATCTGCCGTCGAGCTGCTTGATCTCGCCCTTCCAGAGACCGTGATATCCGCGCTGTACACCGTACATATCAAAACCGGCGTTGATACCTGCCCTGACTACGGCCCTGATAGCCGCGTTCATTCCGGGAGCGTCACCGCCGCTCGTAAGAACACCTACCCTCTTAACGGGTTCAACAGTCTCCTTATCGATCTCATCGTAGTTCGCTGCCTTGAGTGAAGCGATAGGCGGCAGATTATTCTCGTCATATAAAAGCCTGGACATGATACCACACCTCCATATTATTATTTAATAAACATGAGATATTATACACCAAACAAAGTCTATTCACCGTACAATAAGGTGAAAGTCTCGTAATGGTCTTCCGTATAGTAGATATAACCGTCGTCAGAGAACACGATCCTCTTGGCTCCGCGGGACTTTTTCCCTACGGTATCTATATCGCATTCGTGATAAGTGACGCCCTTCCTGTCAGGAAGATTGCCTTCATAGTTTCCGAACTTGTCTCCACCGATGGCCTTGCCGGGAGCATAAGGCTCGAGGGATCCGCCCTCCCAGCCGAGAGCCCTGGCTTCCTTCTTGGTTATGTAGTTGGAAGGAAGATGCCCGTAGAGATGTATATAGAGAGCAACTTCATCCCTGGATGAATACTCTCCGTCTTCTTTGACTTTCGCTTCTTCTGTCGTGGACGGCGGAGTCGTTTCCTCCGTCTCCTTTTCTTTCGAACTGCTGCCCGCACTCGAAACGGAAGACGATGTCTCTCCGGTCGTCGTTTCAGCCGTCAGTGAAGTCTGCTCCGCAGTCGTATGAGCAGTAATCGACTCTGAAGCCGGCGTTATGACATGGTAACAACCGCAAAGGGTCAGGATCAATGCCGCCGGAATGAGGATCCCGGTTATAAATCTTTTAACTGATGGTCTGTGCTGCATCGGCTGTAATATCCTTCTTTTTTTCGCTCCTTGCAAGGAAGAAAGCTCCTGCCACCATTCCCAGGCCTGCGGCTGCTAAGAGAAAATATCCGGGATAGGGGATCTTCGATACGACACTGTCTATAAGGGCCGATGTTCCCATCGCATTATAGAACATATGCATCAGGATCGTGGGGATTATCGTCTTCTTCTTGATATATACGTAACCTTCGGCAAATCCCAAGACCGCAACAAAGATGATCTGAAGGACATTGCCGTGGGCGATCGCAAAATAGAGAGCCGTGAAGACCAGGATAAAGCGGGCTGTGTGGCCTGCCTTGGCAAGTATCCCTCCGGCGATCCCCCTGAATACGAGTTCCTCGGCTATCGGTACGACGATAACGAGTGCCAATGTCATGATCAGCGATCTGTTTTCCAGGCTCATTACTTCATATACCGGATTATTGGAGTAGATCTGCTCCAAGAGATCGTCCAGGACGGGGATCTTCTGGATCATATTGACAAAGCCCTGCGCAAAAGTCTGCGCACCGATCACGGCTATAAAAGCCGCAAGCCAGAATCTCCATCCGACATTATATAGATTCCTGCCGATCTCTCGGAAGTTCACGTATTTGATCATATAGAAGATTCCGAAGCCTGTTGCCGTAATTATGCCGTAGATGAGCATAGTGAGACCCATACTGTCACCAAGGACCGACATGAGCGCATCGTAATCTTTTATCCTGCCTCTTTCGATGTAATCGGCAAGGATGTCTCTCGCCTTGTAGAGAAAGACAAACAGCAGGACGACAGTCTGTACCACCTGCAGGATCACCCAGGGAATGATACTGATAAAGACAGCACCTACCTTGCGTCCTTTGGATGGCTGAACCGGCTGCTGAACAGGAGCTGTTCCCGGACCCGCAGCAGGCTGAAGAACATATACCTGTTCTCCATTGATCGTCTGCGGATAAGCATTGATATTATTGTTTTCCATTTGTTCTACCCCTTAATCAAAAATCCGATTAAATTATATCCTTCAGTCAACAGTTGTCAAATCAAGCACTTTGCCTATGCTGTCGTGGATAACGAGCTGTGCATGCCTATCTGCGGGAGTCTTGTCGCGGTTGATGATCACCAGGTATTTCCCCGGGAACTCATATGCCAGCGAAGCTGCAGGCTGAACGGCAAGAGAAGTTCCTCCGACGATAAGGCAGTCTGCGGCATAGATCAGTCTCATGGACTCGATCCAGGCCGTCTGCGGAAGGCCTTCGCCGTAAAGGGTAACATCCGGACGGATCATGCCGCCGCATTCCGGGCACCTCGGGATCTTGTCTTCAGATCTGAAGATGAATTCGGCATCGTATTTCTTGTGGCACTTCATGCAGTAATTGCGCAAAGTACTGCCGTGGATCTCCTGTACATTGCGGCTTCCCGCCTTCTGATGGAGTCCGTCTATATTCTGTGTGATGACACCGTCGAGCTTGCCCGTCTTCTCCCACTCTGCCAGTTTGTAATGGGCCTTGTTGGGCTGTATGGTCCTGCAGTCGAGTTTCTGCCTGTAGAACTCATAGAAGACATCAGGGTGATCGATGAGACAGTTGATGCTCAGGAGATATTCCGGGCTGTATCTGTCAAACTTGACATCGTGCTGGTTATAAAGGCCGTCCTTGCTCCTGAAATCGGGGATACCGCTCTCCGTCGACACTCCTGCTCCTCCGAAGAATACGACATGCTTACATTCGGAGATGATCCTGCTCAGTTCCTTGATCTTTTCTTCAGTTTCCATCCTGACTTCCTCCTATGCTTACATTTTCAACGCCTTTCATTTCCTTAAGCCTGTTTATGACCGCCCATCCCGCATCCAGATTGCAGACCTCATCGAGTATTACCGAACTGTCGTCCGAAAAGATGATCCTGACGGGGCTCGTGCCGTGGAAGAATGCAAAGAATGACAGCAGTCTTGAATACTCCGCCGATCCCGGAGAACCGGAGAAACGGACACTGACGGTCTTCCCTTCATCTGCTGTTTCCTGAACCGCGGGTTCGTTCCTGCGCGGTTTGTTATTCGTCTGCTGCTCGGGAATGGGATCGCGGTAATCTCCCTGGACTCTTTTTGCATACCTTACCATGGGTGCTGACAGGACCTGCTGCTTTTGCTCTTCGCTTTCCGGCATCGCGAACATGCTGTCAACGAAAAGCGACATGCGGCTCTCTCTTCTGATATGTCTCTTGCCCGTGATTATCACGGCCCTGCCGGTCTCTGCCAAAGAGTTGTACTTTTCGAGAGGAAGGCCCATCATGATCGCCTCGAAGGATCCTGCAAGATCGTCGCAGGTAAGAGTAACTATCATCTTCTTTTTCTTGGTATAACCGGTCTTCTTTGCGGTTATCAAAGCCGCCATGCATACCGGCTTGTCATCATCCAAAGCCTCCGCACCGTACATGGATTCGATGTCTAAAGCATCGTTCATATCAAAGGTGATCAGCTCATCTATGGTCTTGGCAAAACGCGTGAGAGGGTGTCCGGTCAGATATATACCGACCATCTCCTTCTCGTAAGCGAGCTTGACTTCGATGGGGAACTCCTCGATCTCGGGTACCGTTATCATCTGAACCGGACTATCTGCATCCCCAAAGTCAAAGAGCGTCAGCTGACCCGTGAGATTGGATCTGGAGCTTGATATCAGTTTGTCGTACTCGTTGGTAACGGCCGACATCATCGCAGATCTCGCGTATCCGAACGAATCAAGGGCACCTGCCAGGGTGAGCGACTGAATCACCTGGCGGCCGATGCCGCAGCCGGAGCATCTTGATACAAAGTCATCGAATGACTTGAAGAGACCGTGACGCTTCCTCTCCTCTTCGATCTGGGAAGCAACGGCATCTCCGACATTCTTAATAGCTGATATGCCGATCCTGATCGAACCGTCATCTTCTATGGAAAAACGTCCGCTCGAATGGTTGACGTCAGGCTGGTTGACCTTGATGCCCATAGAAGAGCAGGCTGAGATATAGAACCTCATCTTATCGAGGTCGCCGCAGAATGAATTAAGGGTCGCCGTCATGAATTCAACGGGGTGGTAGTACTTGAGATAGGCCGTCTGGTAGCCGACGAAGGTATAGCATGCCGCGTGGGATTTATTGAAAGCGTATCCTGCGAACTGTGACACTTCATCGAAGATGTGCGCCGCGGTCTTCTCGTCGACGCCGTTGTTGACGGCACCGAGCACCGCCTTGCCGGAATCGTCGATACCGCCGTAGATGAAGAGGTTCCTGTATTTTTCCATCAGGGACTTTTTCTTCTTGCTCATGGCTCGCCTGATGTTATCTGACTGCCCCATGGAGAAGCCCGCAAGATCACGGACGATCTGCATGACCTGTTCCTGATAGATGATACATCCGTATGTTACGTTCAGGATCGGCTCGAGCAGATAATGCTCATATGCTACCTTATCGGGATTATTCTTGCTTGAGATATACTTGGGGATCTGATCCATGGGTCCGGGGCGGAACAGGGAGATACCCGCGATTATGTCCTCGAAACAGTCCGGTTTGAGTTTCTTCATGAACTCGGTCATTCCGCGGCTCTCAAGCTGGAAAACGCCCTCCGTGTCGCCGTCGGATATCATCTTGTAGATCCCCTGGTCAGTCATGTCGAGATGATCGATGTCAGGTGCCGTACCGGTCCTCTTTCTAACGAGTTCACATGCTTCTTCGATAACGGACAGGGTCCTTAAGCCAAGGAAGTCGAACTTGAGAAGGCCTATGCTCTCCACGTCGTTCTTGGCGAACTGCTCCACTACCGTGTCATCGTTCGTCGCAAGAGGCGCAAAGTCCGTAATGGGCTTGCCTGATATGATGATGCCTGCCGCATGCGTTGAAGCATTTCGGGGAAGGCCTTCTATCTTCATGGAGATATCGATGAGATTCCTCGCCTTCTCGTCCTGCTCGTAGAGCATCTTCAGCTCGGGGACTTCATCCATCGCTCCCGACAGGGTGATGCCCGGTGTCATGGGGATCTTGGAAGTGACTGAATTAATGATATCCTGGCTCACTCCCATGACCCTTCCGGTATCCCTGACGGCAGATCTTGCCGCTAAAGTACCGAAAGTGATAACGTGAGCCACATGGTCATCACCGTATTTATTTCTGACATAGTCTATTACGAGCTGCCTCTTGTCATCCGACATATCGATATCGAAGTCAGGCATGGATACTCTTTCGCTGTTAAGGAATCTCTCGAAAACAAGAGAATACATGATCGGATCGAGGCTCGTGATCCCTATGGCGTAAGCCGCAAGGGAACCTGCACCGGATCCTCTTCCGGGCCCTACGGGAACGCCGTGTTCCCTTGCATAGGCGATAAAGTCGGCAACTATCAGGAAGTAATCCGTATATCCCATTCCGTTGATGACGGAAAGCTCATACTTAAGGCGCTCCATATATTCTTCCCTGGTCGCATGCATGCCGTATTCATCAAATCTTCCGGCGAGGCCTTCCAGCGCAAGGGCTTCCAGATAAGTCCTGTTATCGGGGAACTCCTCCGGCACTTCGAAAGTCGGAAGATGGATCGTGTTGAAGTCGTAGGAAGCGTTGCACATAGCTGCTATTTTGCCGGTGTTGTCGATCGCATCGGGAACGTTCGGGAAGAACTGTCTCATCTCCGTCTCGGATTTTACATAGTAATCGTTGCCGTCCATCCTGAACCTGTCGGGATCCGACATCTCCGCTCCTGTCTGCAGGCAGAGCAGGATATCCTGCACATCGCTGTCCTCAGGATAGATGTAGTGGCAGTCGGCTGTTGCGACCAGAGGGATACCGGTCTTGCGGGATATCCTTATGAGCGCGGAATTGACCTTGGCCTGTTCGGGGGAAGTATGCGCCTGTATCTCAAGGTAATAATTCCCTTCGCCGAACATATCCCGATACTTAAGAGCGGTCTTCTCTGCCTCATCTTCACGGTTATCGAGGATGAGTTCCGACAGTTTCCCCGCAAGGCATCCTGACAGGCAGATAAGCCCTTCACTGTGCCGGGCGAGCAGTTCCTCATCTATCCTCGGCTTCCTGTAGAAGCCTTCAATGTATCCTGCGGATACGAGTATATTGAGATTACGAAGGCCCGCATTATCCTTGGCGAGCAGTATCAGGTGATTGTAGATGCTCTTGCCGGCGGGAGCGGGATTCTTGTCAAAGCGGCTCGCCGGTGCGACATAGACTTCACAGCCTATGACGGGATGTATGTCATGTGCCGTCATCTCACGGTAGAATGAGACCGTACCGAACATCGAACCGTGGTCGGTTATCGCACATGCATGCATGTCGAGCTCGTTGAGCCTGTTTGCGAGATCTGATATCCTCGCGACGCCGTCAAGGAGCGAATATTCTGTATGCAGATGCAGATGTACGAATTCTCCCATATCGTTAACCTTTTATCATGATCAGAACATCACGGAGTTCGGCAGCCCGCTCGAACTCGAGTGAGGATGCAGCCTTCTTCATATCCTTCTCCAGCCGTTCGATGAGAGCCTTGTCTCCGCGGTAACGGGCGGGATCTTCCTCTCCTGCCAGTATCGCCCGGATATCGATATGACCGGATGACTTGTCCTTCTTCTTCGCCTTCTCCTCTTCCTCTCCCTGGGTCTCAAACCTGGAAGTCTTCTTTACGGTCACGGGAGTGATATTGTGTTCCCTGTTGTAGTCTGTCTGGATCTTGCGTCTGCGGTTCGTCTCGGCAACGGCGCCCATCATGGAGTCGGTCACTTCATCCGCATAGAGGATGACCCTGCCGTTGACGTTTCTCGCGCAACGGCCGATGATCTGGATCAGGGATCTCTCGGATCTCAGGAATCCTTCCTTATCGGCATCCAGTATCATCAGCAGGGATACTTCCGGCAGATCGATACCTTCACGGAGGAGATTGATACCTACGATGACATCGGTCTTGTCCTCACGGAGCCTGTTGAGGATCTTCATCCTCTCGACAGTCTTGATATCGGAATGCAGGTAATCGACGCGGATGTTCTCCTGCTTTAAGAAGTCCGTTAAGTCTTCGGCCATCTTCTTGGTCAGGGTCAGTATCAGTGATTTCTCTCCCTTGGCTGTATTTGCCTTAAGTTCGGACAGGATATCTTCGATCTGGCCTTCGACCGGTCTTATGAAGATCTCGGGTTCCGTAAGTCCCGTCGGCCTGATGACCTGTTCGACGACCTGCTCGCTGTGTTCCTTCTCATATTCCGCGGGAGTCGCGCTTACATAGATAACGCTGTTGAGCTTCGATTCGAATTCGGAGAATATGAGCGGTCTGTTGTCAAATGCGGAAGGCAGACGGAAACCGTATTCCACGAGGGATTCCTTCCTCGCGTGATCGCCTCTCTGCATAGCCCCTATCTGGGGAATGGTCTGGTGCGATTCATCTATGAAGACTATGTAGTCTTCCGGGAAGAAGTCCATCAGTGTGCAGGGCGCGCTTCCCGGCGCTCTTCCTGCTATGTGCCTCGAATAGTTCTCTATGCCTTTGCAAAAGCCCGTCTCCTTGAGCATGTCAAGATCGTAGAGGGTCCTTTGCTCCAGCCTGTAAGCCGCAACGGCCTTGCCCTCTTCCTTGAGTTCCTTGAGCCTTACATCAAGTTCTTCCGCTATGGTCTGCTCTGCTCTTTCGAGCTTCGCCCTTCCCGCTGCATAATGGGATGCCGGGAAGATATCGACAAAATCGACTTTTGCTACCGTCTTCATGTCGAGGATATCGACATAGGAGATCTGTTCGATCTCATCACCGAAAAAGGAGATCCTGATGAAGACCTTATCAGAATCGGGAGTATAGACATCTATGTTGTCTCCCCTGCACCTCACCTCTCCTCTGTCGGGAGCAAAATCATTCCTCTGGTACTGTATCTCGATAAGGGAGGACAAGACCTCGTCTCTTGAGATCTCCTGGCCCTTTTCGAGAGATATTACGAGGGATTCATAATCGCTCTTGTCACCTATGCCGTAGATGCAGGATACCGATGCGACGATTATGACGTCACGGCGTGTAAGCAGGTTCCTGGTGGCTTCATGCCTCATCCTGTCTATCTCGCGGTTGGTGGAGCTGTCTTTCTCAATGTAGGTATCAGTCGCAGAGATATATGCCTCCGGCTGGTAGTAGTCGTAGTAGGAAACGAAGTAGCCGACAGCATTATCCGGGAAGAGTTCCTTGAACTCGGCGTAGAGCTGTCCTGCGAGAGTCTTGTTATGGGCGATGATGAGAGCGGGTCTTTCGGTCCTCGCGATAACGTTGGCCATGGTAAAAGTCTTGCCCGATCCCGTAACGCCGAGCAAGGTCTGGCCCTTCATGCCGGATTCGATCCCCGCCACGAGCTTATCGATAGCCTGCGGCTGGTCTCCAGAAGGTTTATAGTCAGATCTTAAGTTATAGATCCCCATAGCCGTTAATCGTCCAGCCTTCCTTCCGTTATCTCGAAGAAGAGTTCGTCAAGGCTCTTCTCCCCCGCTTTCATGACATCGGTATTGTGCCTCGTCACGGCGATCTTTCCGTTCATCATGATGTTTACGACATCCCATGTCTCTTCGATGGTATCGATCATGTGGGTCGATATGAGTATCGTCTTGCCCTGTGCCTTGAGCTCGTTGATCAGGCTCTTCAGTTCCTTGATCGCATGAGGATCAAGACCTACGAGAGGCTCGTCAAAGATGATGACCGAAGGATCGTGGATAAGGGCACAGCAGATAGATACCTTCTGCTGCATGCCCTTGGACAGTTCCCTGCCGAGCTTGCGCCTCTTGTCACCGAGTTCGAACCTCTCGATCAGTTCCTCCATGTACTGCTTATTGTCAGACTTGTATGCGCGCCTGATGAACTCCAGATGTTCGTCGATCGTTAATGTATCATAGAGAGTGGGAACTTCCGGAACGTAACCCAGCTGCCTCTTGGCATCCAGGTCCTTGTTGGATATCCCGTTGATCTCGATCGTTCCCGAAAACTGCAGGAGTCCTGCAATACACTTTATGATCGTGGACTTGCCCGCGCCGTTGGGGCCGAGAAGCACGCCGGTCTCACCGTCGTTCAGTCTGAAGGACAGCTCATCGATAGCTTTGAACTTCTTGTATTTCTTGGTAACGTTATCAACTGTCAGCATATTTCAAGTCCCCTTTCAGGCGTCATATCTTTCGAGCATATATCTTGCAAATCTCAGAAGAAGTGCAACTATAAGTGCATAAGCAACTGCGGATACAATAAACCCCAGAGCGGTGGATCCGTCCCAGAGCATCGCTCCCGAAGTCCTCTGCAACACTTCGATGACCAGCTGCGACAATCCCTCCGTAAGGGATACGATAGTGATTATTATCGCGTACTTAACCACGAGGAGCGTATATCTTCCCAGGCTCCTGAAGAGCCTGACGCACACCAGTGAGAGCATCTCACAGAAGAAGTCGAATGCTATCATCAGCACGATAAACGACAGGACCATCTTCCATGTGACAACATCGGGCGATGAAATATAAAGGATCCCTCCGCAGCACAACGAGTCGAAGAGTATCTCCGGTATCTCGGCAGCAACGCACACAAAGAGCTTTTTCCTGGGTTCTTCCGGGATCATGTATATGAAGGGCCTGTTGAACTCGAGTATCGTTCTTCCTCCGGTGAACGCGACCGTGTTGAATACCATGATCACCGCCACGGCACCTGTCACCATCAGATGAGGGTAATCTTCTATTCCGTCAGAAGTCCTCGCGAGGAGCAGAAGTCCGGCGCAGACCATCCTGAACAGGAAAGCCGCCTGATTGACAAAGAATATCCTGGAAGTCCTTATATTTTCGAAAATATGCTTATGGAAGATCGCCGACAGGCCCCAGCCATGCTTGATGGTCTCCTTGCCGACTCTCGCGTCAACGGCAAGGGATGTGGTGGCAAGATCGACTCCCGCTTTCCTGGCTTCCCTGAAATCGTTGGCGCGCTGAGCCATACTGCAGGCCCTGTCATAGAATTCGTATCTGCCGAACATCAGGAGAGCGATAAGTATTCCTATCACAAGGACAGAAATGACCATCCCGGCCGTGAAAGGGATATAGTTCCCGTTGAGGTGACCTTCGTAGATATAAGATGCCCAGCCTGCAAAAGGGAAAGTCCTTGCAGGCCACGCATGTCCTATGTATATGATCAGCTTGTCTGCCGGAACATCCAGCAGGTCCCTGACACGGACATGAAAATGGGAAGTCGTCATGTAAAGAAGAGTGATTATCAGGACTATGTGATAACCGAGAAATACATATGAAGTAGCATAATACTTGTTGCCTTCCGAGAAGAACACAGCGAGAACGACTCCAAGGAAATAAGCCAGGAGCATTACCATGAAACTGAGTCCCAGCATCCACATCATGTCGCCTATGTTCATATCGAACATGAAAGTCAAAGTCAGAGCCTGGCATGCGACGAACCAGAGGAAGAACATCATGCCCATGAAAGCCTTCCCGAAGGGGACCATTACTACCTTAAACCTGCTGAAAGGACCCGCAAAATGGAAAGTGCAGTCCGCCATGGAGAAATTCATCGGAAAGAGCCTGTTGCCGAGGATGAAACCGAAATCGAAAGCACCTATCAGGACTATCTCTATCAGTGATACGATGAGATCGTCGTTACGGGTCATGAACCTGAAGGAATAGAATCCCATCGACCTTAAGCATTGTATGCCCCAGATAAACGCGATCACTCCGAGCGCGATCGCAACCGGTCTCCTCTTAAGGGAATGTACTGCTTTATACGCCGCGGGTGATAACATAATAGACCACCGCAACTATGATACCGAGAGCAAATCCCGCGATAACCTGCAGGGGAGTATGTCCGATGAGCTCCTTAAGTTTCTCCTCTCCGGTAACATTCATATTGAACATCCTGTCAAGCCTTAAGGTAAGATCGTTGATCTTCTTAGCCTGGATGCCGGTCTGGAGCCTAACGCCCATGGCGTCATGCATGACGATTATCGCCAGGATCGCAGCAATCGCAAACTCCACGGAACCGACTCCACAGATAAGGCCTGCCATGGTAGCAACAGAAGTAACAGTTGCCGAATGTCCACTGGGCATGCCGCCGTCACCGAAAAGCCTTTCGATACTGAACTTGCCTTCCGTGATCACGTTGTTGATACACTTGAATACCTGAGCTATAAACCAGGCGAGAACGCCTGCAATGAGTATCTTGTTGCCAAAGAGTTCTGCACAAAAATCAGCGAATGTCATTATCTTCCCTATAGCTCCCGTCCGGACGTTTCCGTCCATAGTTCTCATGGCTATAATTTTATCAGAAAACGGCCTTCTTTACGATAACTAACGGTGACGATATTGTTAACAAACAGGGGCTTATTCGAAATAATCGAACTCAAGATCGAATATCTTGACAGTGTCCCCTTCCTTGATCCCGCGGGCCTTGAGCTCGTCGATGATGCCGGAATTGATGAGGGAGCGCTGGAAATAAGCCATCGAGTCAGTGCTGTCGAAGTTCGTCGACTCAAGGACCGTCTTGATCCAGTCGCCGGTGACCTCATAAACATTGCCGTTCCTTACGATATCGAACTTCTTCTTCTCTTCGAACTTATAGACCTTGGTGCCTTCATCCGGCTTATCGTGTATGACTGTCGGAGGAAGCTTGGATACTTCTTCTGTCACTTTCGCAGTAAGTTCACGGATACCGATGTTTCCTGCAGCGGAGATCCTGAAGACCTCATAACCCTGATTTTCGACATATTCACAGAACATGTCGGTCACTTCGGGATCTGCAGAATCTATCTTGTTGGCGACAACGATCTGGGGGCGCGACGCCAGCTCCTCGTTGAATGCCTTAAGTTCATTGTTGATCGAATTGAAATCATCTATGGGATCACGTCCGTCGGCACAAGACACATCGACAACATGGACGAGCAGCCTTGTCCTCTCGATATGGCGGAGGAAATCATGTCCGAGACCCGCACCCGCATGGGCATTCTCGATGATCCCGGGGATATCGGCGATCACATAGGACGTGTCATAGTCGGCAACAACGCCAAGTACGGGTTCCAATGTCGTGAAAGGATAATCTGCGATCTTGGGCTTTGCACGCGTCATGACCGACAATAAGGTGGATTTGCCCGCGTTAGGATATCCGACAAGTCCGACATCCGCGATCAGCTTAAGCTCGATCGCAAGGTTCATCTCTTCTCCGGGTCTTCCTGCCTGGGCAAATTCGGGAGCCTGCCTTACGGCATTGGCATAATGCATGTTGCCGAGGCCGCCCTTGCCTCCCTTTGCGACCACTTCCCTCTGTCCGTCTTCGGTAAAATCACAAATGAGCTTGCCGGTATCGGCATTCTTGATGACCGTACCAACCGGAACCCCGATCTCAAGGTCATCTCCCTTTTTCCCGTACATCCTCTTGCTCTGACCTGCCACACCGTTTGCTGCGACGAACTTATGCTTGAACCTGAAAGGGGCAAGGCTCGTCAATCTGGAAGTAGCAACGAATACCACATCACCGCCGTCCCCGCCGTCTCCGCCGTCGGGTCCGCCGTTGGTAACATACTTCTCCCTGTGGAAAGATACGGCTCCGTTTCCGCCGTCTCCTGCCTTTACATATATCTTCGAGTGGTCAATGAACATGAAGATTCTCCAAATCTTTTAAGAAAACAGCCTGCCAAAAGAAATAGGCAGGCCGGTTTGATTATTGCTCTGTTAAGTTAAGATCAAGCTACAGGATATACGGAAACCTGCTTCTTGTCCTTACCCTTGTGCTCATACTTGACGGTTCCGTCGATAAGAGCAAAGAGAGTATCATCGGATCCGATACCGACATTGTTGCCGGGATGGATCTTTGTGCCGCGCTGTCTGTAAATGATATTGCCGGCGATAACGGCCTGGCCGTCACCCTTCTTTGCACCAAGTCTCTTGGATTCTGAGTCACGGCCGTTCTTGGTCGAACCCATACCCTTCTTATGAGCGAAAAGCTGTAAATTCATCTTGATCATGATTACACCTCCGTGTGCTTCATTCGTTTCGTTAGTCTTCTTTCGAGTGTATTATCTCGATATAAGTATTGCCTTCCTCATTGACCGTTGCCGCCAGGTTCATAAGTCCGAGTTCTACTGTCCTCATTATGACCTGTGCCCTGTTCCTGATATCCTCATCACTTTCTTCGGGAACGGAGATCCTGACATTTACGGATTCCAGACCTTCATCAGTGACCCTGAATACCTTCTCATCGTCATATCCGCATATATCGGTAAGTGCATAAGCAGCCGTATAGCATAATGTCGATGCTCCCGCACAGACGGTATCATAACCTTCCTCCGCGAAGCCCGAGTGTCCGGACATATAGATCGCGGCTATGTTGCGGGTGACCTTGTCCCGGTCAACGATTACGGTGATCATCAGATGTTGATCGCCGTAACACGTACACGTGTGTAAGGCTGTCTGTGTCCTGCCTTACGGCGGTAGCCCTTCTTGGGCTTGTACTTCAGGATTGTAACCTTGCGGTTCTTACCCTGGCTTACGATCTCGCCTGTGACAGTTGCCTTCAGATCATCGCCGGCCTTGATGCCGTCGTCAGCGGATACAGCAAGTACTTCCTCGAAAGTAACGGTATCACCAGCCTCGCCTTCGAGCTTCTCTACGAAGATCTCGTCGTCAACTGCAACCTTGTACTGCTTGCCGCCTGTCTTGATAACTGCGTACATTTTGTGTCCTCCTGTTCATCCAGTCTCGCTGCTCCTGAGGCAGTGCAAACGCCCGTAAACACTATGTTTGACGTTGCGAAAAGCGCACGTTTAGAAGCCCCGCGCATGCGGTCACCTGCATATACTACCAACATAGCCCCGATTTTGCAAGAGGAAATATTAAAAATATCCGATCACACCATCATAACTACCGGCAGAGCCGCGCATATGCCGTGCAGGAGTCCTGCGATCTCGAAGAGATCGGAATTGCGCTTGACCGGGATGGTCGCGATATAGGGAACGAAGACCTGGAGCAGACTGAACAAGCCTGCACCCACGATCTGTGAGGAACCTGTTATCCTGCCCATCACTATCGCCATGACTGCAGGCACGGCCAATATCACGGGATAAAGGGGCGTACCGAAGTAAGATCCTCCGCCCAAGCCTCCGAACCTCGATTTACGGTCGACGAAGCCCAGCATGGCGATCGATGCAGCATCAACGATAAAAACAGTAATGAGGGCTGTAATGCCCATGGCGCTCATGTGCTTGTCCGTAATACCGCTGAAGATGAAGAAAACGGAGATGAATATACCCGTTTCAACAACGAGCAGTACAAGAGGATATAATACCGATCCGTTCTTACGCACATACTTTACCTTGTTCGACAGTATGAAGGGCGTGTTCATGACGGCCATGACCGCGATCATTATCGTGGGTGCAAAGCAGAGAAGATATGATGTGGCTGCTCTTGCCGAGGGGATCAGTGCGAGAACGAAGATGCCGACTGAGATAAAAGCCGCAAAGCCTGCGCTGATGATGAATACCAGTCCGTCACGTCTCGTAAGGATGCCCGCTCCCTTGTCGGAATCCTTAACCGGTATGTGGTAGAGGAAAAGACAAAGGGATGCGATCCCGATGAACAGCGACAGGATCAGCGTTATATACCAGGCATTTATCTCCGCATAAGGCAGTTTGCCCGTATAGCATGCTCCGAGATAGCCCGCGAGTTCCGTCTGGAATGAGGGCAGCGCCATCTGAAGTCTCATAGGCAAAGATGAAAATGACATCGAAAGATATCTCGTGCCGTCAGAAGAAAGATGTATCTCTGATGCGAAGATGTTGTCGCGAACAATACCCGCGCCGTAGATCGTATCCACTCCCGAGAGCTTTTCGAAGAGCATGCGCGGATCAGACATCGAATCCACAGTGGCTTTGGAGTCATTCTTGCCGAAGATCGCTACATCACATGCGGGATTCCCCGTACCGATGTCGGCGGCTGCGGCGTTTCCGGGATAATAAGGCGAGATAAGAACATATCCTAAGACCTGACCGTTATTCCCGGAAGATCCGTAGATATCTTCCATCACATAGAATGCATCCTGATAGCAGGCGCATATAACGACCTTGCGTCCGGAGTATTCTTCGGGAACCGTATACTTATCAGATGTCTTATCCTTGGCGGCATCGGCCGATACGACGGCCATGTCAAAGCCTGCGCCCTTGAGCGCGACTCTCATCGATGAATAAGGGAAATAGTTTTCGGGAGACAGACCGTTTCCGTTATCGGCACCGTAAAACAAAACAACGGGAGCCGTTTTGTCAGGAGCAGTCCTGGATACGAAAAAGAGCACGCAGAGAGCAATCACGCAGAGGACGGAGACCGCGGCGCACACCATGGGAAAAATACCCAGATGTCCGGATCTTACACTCCTCTCAGCTGTTGCGGCATAACCGCCATTCTGACTGTTAGCGCTCTTCTTCATCCGTCAATCCTTGACCAGCTCGTCGCCTAAGGTCCTAATATCCTCAGGTCCCAGGATGAGCAGGATATCGTCGGGCTCGATGAGTTCGTCGATCCTTGCGACAAGGTCCTTTCGGTCTTCGTAAAACTCGGCATCGCCGCCGCGCGCATTTATCTCATCTGAGATATCCTTGCTCGATATCTCGTGATTATTGATCTCACGGTCCGAGAATATCTCAGCAAAAAGCACTTTCCTGCAGGGCAGGAGCGATGTCACGTAATCCTCGAAAAGGAGTTTTGTACGGTTGAATGTCAGGGGTTGGAACACAACGAGGATGTTGTTGTGGGGCATGTTGGATGCCGCTTCCATCGTTGCGCGTGCCGCAGAAGGGTGATGCGCATAGTCGACTACCACTGTCGCACCACGGTATTTGCCCTTGACCGTGTATCTGCCGTCAGCTCCGCTGAACCTGTTGAGTCCCGCAACGACTGCCTCGGGCGATGCGCCGTTGAGATAAGCGGCAGCGGCAGCATTAAGCGCATTGAAGATGTTGTGCTTTCCGGGAACATGCAGGGAGACTTTTCCGATAAGATCACCCTTATAGAGAAGATCGAAAACGGGAAGGCCGCATTCGAATGTTACATTCGCTGCTGCAAAATCGGGAGCCTTGCCGCTGACGGCGCACACGGTATCTTCAAGTCCACATGTAACTACTTCGGGGAAGGCTCTTCCCTGCTCTGCATGGCGCGCCTTTGCGATCCCGACCGCTTTGGCCGTATTCTCATCAGAACCCGTGACAACAACATATCCCTTGTCATCTGCTTTATCGAGGAACATGGCAAATGCCTCGATGACATCGTCGATGGTGGGATAGATATCAACATGATCGTGATCGATATTGGTTATTACGGCAGTTGTGGAACGGAAATGGAGGAAGGAATGGTTGAACTCGCATGCTTCGGAAACGAGCAGGCCGAATCCTCCACCCTGTCTTACGGTCCCTCCGATCTCATCGAACTCGGCACCGATATGAACTGCAGGATCGGCACCGTCTTCCATCATGATCAATGTCGTCATGGAAGTCGTGGTCGTCTTGCCATGGGTACCCGATATATTGATCACCCGCTCATAGCTGTCGGTTATAAGACCCAGGAACTCGGCCCTGTCAAAGACCCTTATTCCGCGGGCGTTGCATTCAGCGACCTCGGGATTGTGAGGCAGGATGGCTGCCGTCTTGACTGCATAATCAGGGGCAAATTCCTCGATATTGGAAGCAACCTGCCTGTTGTAGATCCTGATCCCGTCCCTTGCGAGCTCCTCAGTCCTTTCGGAAGGAGCCATGTCCGATCCTGCCACATCGAAGCCGTAGCCTGAAGCAAGCCTTGCGAGCCCGCACATGGATATGCCTCCGATGCCGATGAAATATATCTTTGCACCTGCTTTGAGCGATGCGATACCGCGATCCATATCAAATATCCTCCAATGTTACCATAGGAACTTTCTTGTGATATTATATCAGTGTTTCCGAAATTAGCTAAAGGAGATGAGGGATTTTTGAATTTTTTGGGTTACATCCTTCTTATTCTGACCACCTGCGGACTGCCTGCAGTATATCTTTTCGACCTGGGGCAGGTCTGGTACTACGTATTAGGAGCATTGTTCATCGTGCTCAATATCTTCCCCTCTCTTACGCGCAAGTCTACCAAAAGGCTTACGGGCCTTAACGACGGGAACACGCTCCTTATAGCATTTCAGATAGCTCTCATCCCTGACATCCTTCTCCTTATAGCTGCGATCATCCTCTACCATGATGACCCGGCAAGAGTATGGATCTTTGTCGCGATAGCTTATACCGCCGAACTCATCGTGTTCTGGAACGGCATCATCCGCGTCTACATCCTGTCAAAGCAGCTCGGGATCAAGAGAAAGTTCCTGGGACTCCTTTGCGGCATGATACCGATCGCAAATCTTTTCGTTCTCCACTACATACTGATCGTCACACGCAGGGAAGCCGAGGAAGAAGACTACAAGAACAAGCTCAATGCCACACGTTCGGAAGACGAGATCTGCAAGACCAGATACCCTGTCCTCATGGTCCACGGCGTATTCTTCAGGGATTTCCGCTTCTTTAACTACTGGGGCAGGATCCCCGGCGAACTCATCCGCAACGGCTGCACAGTCTACTACGGCAACCAGATGTCCGCCCAGTCCGTCGAGACATGCGGTGCCGAGATCGCCGCTAAGATAAAAGAGATAATCGACACTACAGGCTGCGAAAAAGTCAATGTCATCGCCCACTCCAAGGGAGGCCTTGATACACGTTATGCCATATCCTGTCTGGGAATGGCTCCTTATGTCGCAAGCCTTACCACCGTCAACACACCTCACAGGGGCTGCAAGTTCGCGGACTATCTGCTGAACCAGGCTTCGGAAAGTCTTAAGCAGAGCGTTGCAAAGAAGTACAACACCGCTCTCAAACTGGCAGGTGACAAGGATCCGGACTTCATTAAAGCAGTTACGGATCTGACCGCCACACGATGTGAAGAGCTTAATAAGATAATGCCTGATTCCCCCGAGGTCTACTATCAGAGCGTAGGATCCTGCGCATATCACGCAGTGGGAGGAAGATTCCCCCTCAATTTCTCCTACCATCTGGTAAAGCATTTCGACGGCAAGAACGACGGTCTCGTGGCACAGCCTTCGATGGTATGGGGCGAAAACTTCACATTCTTCGAACCGGTAGGTTACAGGGGCATAACCCACGGTGACATGATCGACCTTAACAGGGAGAACGTAGACGGATTCGACGTCCGCGAAAAGTATGTTGAGATAGTGTCAGACCTTAAGGCCAAGGGATTCTGATATCAGAAATTCATCGACTTCACGACATCGGCGGATTTAACGGTCATCTCGGCCCATGCCGGGATAAGACCGCTCTTTATAGCGTTCCTTACCGATCTGATGTTGGACCAGGCCGTGCAGTAGAAAGGCACTTTGCCTCTTTCGAGGATCTCCAAGGCAAGCTTTGACGTGACGGCTGAAGCTATCCCCTGCCTGCGGTATCCCGGCAGGACATCGACTCCTATCTGCCACATCAATTCAGCATCGGCAGAGCACCCTGCCAGCCCGACGAGTTTTGAGCCGTCGTATGCACCGACGGCGAGCATGTCCAGATGCTTTCTGTCGCTGCAGAGGGCATTGGACCAAGAGGGCTGATACAAGTCTTCGAACTGCCCTTTCTCCAGCAGCCTGAGTTCATAAGGACAAGAAAGACACTTAAGTCTTTCAAGATCAGGAAGGTAGTATTCCGCCATGAAGCAGACTGTCTGACCGAATGGCACCAGCTTTTCGTTCAGCCAGTGCATATTGGGAGTCTCGAAACAATGGTAGAAATCAAACTTCGATATGTATTCAGAAGCAATATCCGCAAGCTCATCCGTTGCAGCCGCAACCACATTGTTCCCGTAAGAGATGAAGTTGCAGCCGATCGGCTGTTCGTAGTAGTTCTTGGCGTTCGCGGCCGGAGCATATGGAACCGTAATACTTTTGTCTGACATGAGATCTTCAGCCCTGCATCCGATATCGGCTGCCGACTGTTCCATCGCGATCCTTATTATTTCTTCCTGAGTCATATTCATTCCCTTTTCTCTTTTGCTCTTAAGATCGAACAGACCTTCACTGCATCTTCAAAGTCTTCTTCCGACACGCCCCTTTGCCACATCCGGGGAAGGACTCTTTCCTTATATACTGCAAGCCCTTCCTGAGAGAACTCATCGAATATGACATATGTCCTCGCGTAGTCGAAGACAAAAGGCGCGATACGTGCATTCATCCAGTCGATCAGTGTATATTCATCACTGCCGGGCTTCACGATGATGTTAAGAAAATGCATGTCCAGATGGCAAAGGCATTCCCCGTATCTTTCTTTGAGACGGGCAATGACATCCAACACGAGCTTTCTCTCGTCTCCTTTCAGGATATATTCTGCATTTTGAGAAAAGTTCATCACAGGGACATCTGATACAGTCTTCGCGTGAACTTTCCCGAAAGCATCCGCCAGGATATCAAAGCTCGTCAGATCTTGGGCCCTTGCGCGTTCTTCAAGCACTTCACCCCCGACATAGTCCATCCTGATGATGTGCGGGTCGTCCGTATCATAGTATCTGACAGGCGTAAGTCCCGCCCTGTTAACTTTGTCCTGTATCTCTTTCTCATAGCTGATCCAGGAGGCCGGATAGGAAGGGTTATATACCTTGTAAGCATAACCCTGATAGAGCAGCACTTCTGCCTGAGCGCCCTTACCTATCGTGACTTGTGTTCCGTCAAATACCATATCTGCCGCCTTCTTTCAGTCTCCTTAAGACCCTTATCCGTCAATGGACAGGATAATTATATCATTTCCGCGAAAAGGGCCTGACCAATTTGCCTGACAGTTACCTCAAAATGCGTTTTTCTTTCTGATATAATCCCTAGAACAAAAATGAGGAGTATATATATGGCAGGCAAAAAGATAACATGCATCATCCTTACTGCAGCTTTTCTCCTGGCAGGCTGCAACAGTAAGACAGACATCAGCATAAGCAGCACTGAAAGCACATCCGGGAGCACAACGGCAACAACGACCGCAGCTTCAAGCGAAAGCACCGAGACGACAACGGTTCCTGCTGCCACGACCACGACGGAAGCGGAACAGAAGAAGTTCGAATTCAATCCGCACCTCATGACGCCGACTCTCCTGCCTGATATCCCGCAGGATTACTGGGATTCCTTCCATAATCTCTGCGATGCCCTCCGTGAGGGCAAGAACACCTTCGAATGTTCGAGCAAGGAAGCATACGAATGGGCGACCGACCCCGTAACCCTGACCGAACTCTTCCCTGCGGCATGCAACAAGGTTAAGAACGAGAGCGATGACGGAAGCAAACCTTTCGAGAATGGTGTCGGGAGGATCTATTACACCATCCCCATTGAAGAATATCTGGAAAGACAATCGGCTTTCGAGAAATACATCACGGAAACCATTAACAAATACGTTGAATACGACGATACTGACTTTGAGAAGTGCCTTAAGCTATACGACTATATGGAGAGGAACTTCAGCTACGAGACCTTCCCCGGCGGAGGCGACGGCGCTAACTACTACACGATCATGAACCATACCGGCGTATGCAATGAGCTTGCCAGCGTATATTCCTACTATCTCCTTCAGGTTGGAGTTGAAGCCTTCCATGTCGGATGCTTTGATGAACTTGATCACGCCTGGACCTATATGGTGATTGACGGCAAGGGCTACTATTCTGACCCTACCTGGTCCCTTATATCTGAAGGCGAAGATCTCCCTTTGTACTACTTCATCATGAATGCGGACCGCAGGGTCGAGTCCGGCTGTCCCGTTGACGACCTGACCTTACCGCTCCTGCCCAAATACTGGCTGAGCAGATCCAAATCGACATTCTCGGCTGATGACGACAGTCTGCTTTTCCCGTCAGGATCCTTTATGCAGTCGATAGACGAAGAGAAAAAAGTAATCCGTTACCAGGATATCGACAAAATCGATCACGAATTCGGATACGCAAATTATTAAGTGCAGGACACCCTGCACTTTTTTATCCTATGGTGCAGAGCTTTCCCCTCAGCACATAGCCTATCTTCTCATAGCAGGCGTTCGACGCCTGATAATCGGCATCGGTATAGAGCATGGGCAGGTAGCCCTCTTCTTTCGCTTTCATCGTCACCTGATACACGAGATTCTCCGCGTAGTGCTTTCTTCTGCATTCGGGTTTCGTGAAGACAAGATTGATGGATGCAAGATCCCCGTTAGGAGCATATTTGCAGCAGGCAACGTTTTTCCCTTTATCATCCTTCCAAAAGTACATCCTTCCTGTTCCTATATACTCCCGGGCATCATTGCGGTAAACGGACATATCCTTTTGGTAATCGATCACTTCTTCATGCATGGCGGCAATGAACCACACCAGCTCATCCTCATCTTCGCTGACGCACTGATAGATATGTCCGGCTGCAGAAGCAGAAGGCGCGACCGGTTCGGGGCAATCGTATGCAAACATGTTGGTCGTTACAGCGTAATCGATACCGTCTTCTTTGGCTCTCCTGATGAAATAATCCGCAAGTTCGTATTTGACATTGAAATGGTATTTTCCGTCGACAAGTGAGTTGTCTTTTGCAAGAAGATATGCTCTTTCCATATCCTCTTCCGATGCGCCGTCAGGCGTCCATATCCATACCGGGAAAGGATGCCCCGTATAACAGAGGATCAGTTTTTCGTGATCAGATAATATCAGATCACATTTTCCTTTCATAACCCTTCCCATCACGAAAAATGTATATCTGTCCGATTCAAGTAATTTCTGATCTCTTTCGTCAACAAAATTATCCATTATCTTTCCCTCTCGATCTTAATGCCTCTTACGCCGGTATCAACACTGATATGTCCATTATCAGCCGCAGCTTCTTTCTTAAGGACTTCTATGTAAGCATTGCTGTCGACGATGGCATCAGCTGCGGCGTTTACGGGAGTCTTTCCTTCGAAAACGCTTCCCTTGACCGTTACGTTGTAATCGGACGTTACGACCCTGTAAAGGGTCTTCGTATCCTCAAGATCGACTTTCGTGCCGTCAGACAGCGTGATGCTTAGGATCTCGATATCCTTCCTCTCCTCGCTCCTGTGATCAATATATTCGAAAGTAAGACCGCTCATCTGATCTCCGTAGGTTTCGAGCTTGAATCCGTTAAGGATCTGCTGTTTGAGCTCGGCTCCGGTCAGTTCGAAGACCAAGAGATTATTGCTGTAAGGGAGCATGGTATAAACATCGTTGGCAGTAATATCCCGCCTGTCTTCACCACTCGGGATGTAAAGGCTTGATCCGATCCCGCCCTTGTTATAGAAAGCTGCGACAGCATCAAAGTCTTCCGTAGCGCGCAGCATTAGGGACGTTATCCAGTTGCCTGCAGAAGTTGCCCCGTTATCGCTGACCACTTTATATTTCTCAATGGGTGTATCGATGTAACCTAATACACCGCCGATGAATTCTTTTTCATCCTTTACGACAGTCCTTGATAGTTCCATTATCTCAGGATCCAGCAAAGAGGCATTTTCGGGTGTGTCGTAAAGGAGTTCTTTGGCATTCATTATGTCTTTATATTCCGCTGCTTCGACCCTGACTTTACCATCCTTTCCGAAGACAAGGACTGCGGATGCAAAGCCCTGCACATGAGCATTGCACTGGATGTAAGATATGCCGTTATCGCTTGTTCCGTAAAGGCCAACATGAGTATGTCCGCCTGCAACAAGATCAACATCTTCAGGATCGAGATTTGAAGCGATCGAAAGCGGATCAGCATGCGCCAGGACAATGGTCGCATCGGGATCCTCTTTTTTGTTGATCTCCTTGATCTTTTCAGATAAGTGCTTCAGATCAAGATCGAGCTTACATGATGAGAGCAGATCCTGATTATCGCCTGAATTGATCTTGGATAAGTATCCTATGACCGCGATGCGCTTGCCGGCTTTCTCGATGATTACATAATCTTTTGTAAACGGCACCCTCTTGCCTGTTTCCTCATACAGGAGATTACAGGCAAGGACAGGTATCTTCGAATCGGATGAATAAGAATCAAAATCGTATGTCGTGACAGTCGCATCATCGTCCACATGACTGAGAACACCCCAGTCGAATTCGTGATTGCCCAAGGTTACTGCATCGTATCCCATAATGTCCAGAGCCGCTCGGATATGCTGTCCCCGGAATATTGTGGATTGATTCGTTCCGGTATAAAGATCCCCGCCGTCCAGGAGGATCACGTCATCAAATTCGGAAGATCTTCTTGCATCTGAGATGACCTTGGCAACATATGCCAGGCGGTATTGAAACTTATCTTCATTTCCGAATGCCGTATCAACGAGGCAGCCGTGGATGTCGGATGTCTCGAAAAGCTTTATCCTTACATCAGGAGCTCCTTCGGATATGCTGCTCGATTCTGAACTTACAGAGGTCGTCGAAGGAACGGAACTTACGGCTTCCTTCTTAAGACATGCAGTAAAAGACAGCGCCAATAAGGCGCTGAGAAATAATGCTGTTATGTTCTTTATCGTCTTCATTATTATGCGTTTTCTATTCCCTTATAAACTTATGATCTGCTTCATATTCATCGCTTACGAAGCGTTCTATCGTCATATGAAGATCATACTTTTCGCGAAGTTTGGCGAGCTTTTCCATCATGGGAGATGAGTGATGCTCATCTATCGCAGACTGATCTGTCCATGAGTCGATGAGCAGCACTGTCTCCGGATCTTCAATAGGCGTAAAATACTGATACCTGAGATTGCCCTTCTCGGCACGTATGGCATCAGCTATTCCTGATGATTCCATCTCTTCGGCAAAGGCTCTTGCATTGCCGTTCTCACCTTTATAGTAAAGATTTACCGTGATCATACATCTACCTTAAAGCACCGCTTATTCTTCCTTGGTCTCAAGGTCAGCGATGACGGAAGCAAGATATTCTTTGAAGATGTTGAGATTTACGGTATTGCTTATGTTGCCGTTCATCAAAACATTGCCGTTCTTATCGCGCAGATCCACGATGTAAGGCTTATCAAGAACCGTGCCTTTGGCCGTAACATCGGAAACATAATGAATGGAAGCTATGTCCTTGAGTCTTGCAAAATCATATGTCTCGTTACCCAGGTCAGAAAACTTCTTGTAGAGATAATCCTTGGTTGCAGCGAAGCAGTGGTTTGCATCTTCCTCAACGACAAAGATCGGAGGAGCAGCCATCTGCTCATCAAATGCCTTGACCTCTTCTGCAGTCTTTAAGATCTCATTGAGACTGTCTTCAGTCCTGGAAGTAACATTCTTCTTCTTTCCGAGTGCGATCATGAGGATAGCGAACAGCAGGATAATGCCTGCGATGATCGAAAGGATCTTGATCGTGCCTATTGTCTGCGGATCGTTAAGACCTCCCTTGGAGATCAGGAATCCGACTACTGCCCCCAGCATGACCGGAATGATGATCAAGATTATCGGCTTGTTCTTGTCGCTCTTAGCCTTTGCCCCTGTAGTCCTTTTGACGTACTCTTTCAGCCAAGTGGAATTAGCACTTGCTATGTTTGAATTTGCCATACAAAACCCTCCTGTAATGGTAATGCGTATATATTAACATTACGGAGGGAAAATCGGTACGGTTTATTTGTCCTGGATTATCCTGACTATATCGGGATTGATCGGGTTATAAAGGAGCTCCACTCTGTCCCCGACATTCTTACCGTATTTACCTGAGCCGTCGTACTTAGTCTTGAACTGGGCTCTGTATACATAATCCTTCTCATTGCCCAAAGGATAAAAACGCACTGTATATTGCGTGTACACATCGCATGTTGCTTCGGACAGGGGATCAGAAGATCTGCTGCTCTTTTCACCAAGCGCTTCATTTACTGCTTCATTAAGTCCGGGAACCTGGATGTTCATCACGCTTGTATGTCCCTTAACGACCATTCCGGTCGTACGGACAAAAGGACATGTAAAAACTACTACAGATAATCCCATGAGCAACAACGTGCCCGCTACGATCAATGCGATCTTTATCTCCCGTTTCATGAGCCTTCCCCCTTGTCTAAAATGGTTTGCTTATACCATTTATACAATCCGGAAAGGGAAAATGTTGCAGGGGTTTCTATCCCTTTTCACTGATTTTCCTTATAGGCCTTGGGAAGGTTCCATCCGTAGTGTGCGGCCGCGAAGCGGATGACACAGACAAAGAAGAAGCCTGCGAGCATTCCGGCCTCGGCAGAACCCGTGATACTGTAAACGATATAGACGACTGCTGCACCGACAATAGATGCACATGCATAGATATGTTTTACGAAGATCACAGGCATCTCCAAAGACAGGACATCCCTTAAGACTCCCCCTCCGACACCTGTTACAACACCGAGGAAGATTACAAGAAAAGCATTGCCTGCAAAAGACCCGAAAAGGCCCGTATGAACACCGTCAGCCGTAAAGGCAGCAAGTCCGACCGTATCAAACCAGAAGAAGACCTTGTCGTAGATAGCTCGGGTCTTCTCAGAGACAGCTCTCTTGCTCTTATGCTTCCACCAGACAAATATGAAGGTGATATTTGCAGCTATCGCCGCAATGATAACGAAAAAAGGATTAAGAAAAGCCGCAGGCGGGGTCGATCCGGTGACGATATCCCTGATTATGCCGCCGCCAGTAGCCGTCAGGAGCGCAAGGATATTTACGCCGAAGATATCCATCTTCTTGCGTATGCCGGCCATGGCGCCTGATACCGCGAAAGCGACAGTGCCGATGATATCCGTTATCAAAATGAAGAGTTCTGTTTCCATGGCTGCTTTGTTTTTCGAAAAGTATTATCTGCCGATCAGGTCTTTATAAATGTCATTCTTGGATCTGCCCGTCACGATCGATAAGGCCTTGGCAACATCCTTCATGGAAAGACCGGAATTTATAAGATGATTTTTAAGCTCTTCCGTCTTTTCTTCCGTGATGATGCCGTCCGTTTCCTTTGATGCTGTCTTGCCTTCTATCACTACAACGAACTCACCCTTGGGCGGATTCTTCTCGAAGTAATTCTTGGCATCTTCTGTGTTAAGTCTAATAACTTCCTCGTATTTCTTGGTAAGTTCCCTGCAGAATGATATCTTTCTTCCGGCAAAACCTGCCTTTTCGAGGTCTTCGCAGAGCTTGACTATCCTGTGAGGGGCTTCGTAAAGGATCAGTGTATCTTCAGACTTTGCCAATGTGCTTAATCTGTCCGTCCTTGCTGCACCTGCTGACGGAAGGAATCCTTCGAAATGGATGAACCTCGCATCGATACCCGAAATGGCAGCTGCAGTCATGGCAGCGGTAGGTCCCGGTATGCATGTTACTTCAAATCCGTTCTCTGCTGCTATTGTCACAAGGTCTTCACCCGGGTCTGAAATAACAGGCATGCCCGCATCGGATACCTGAACGACATTGAGTTCCTTGGAAAGGAGATCGGTCACCATATCTTTCCTGGATGCTTTGTTGTGTTCGTGGTAGGAGATGAGCTTCTTGCCCTCTATGCCGAGGTTATTGAGCAGTATCCCGGTGACCCTGGTATCTTCGCAAAGGATGACGTCAGCCGACTTAAGGGTCTCTATCGCCCTTGGTGACATGTCGGCCATATTGCCTATCGGTGTTCCGACTAGATAAAGCAATCCTTATGCTCCTCCTCGTAGATCTCGTGCATCCTGTCCTTGTCGTCAAGATAAAGGGCCGGCAGGATCTTAGTTTCCTCGTTGCCGCGCCTTCTGCCAGCCATCAGGACGATCCTCGCATCCTTCTTGTGGTTCGGGAATACCGGCATCAGTCTCGATACGTTTATTCCCGCATCTTGGAAACTACTAGACATTTTACCCGAAAATGCCGAATCAATCACTACCGCATATATTCCGGTCGAAGGGATGAGCCTTGAAGCAGCCGCTTTGGCAAAAACCGTATAGGTGTCTTCCGCGCCCTGCCTTGCGTTGTTTCTTCTAGCATCGGATGAAGCTTCGCCAGACCCTTCGGTAAAGTAAGGAGGATTTGCGAATACGACATCGTACTGGCTGTTTCTTATAGCATCAGGCATCTTGTTAATGTCTGCGCAATACGCCGTGACCTTGTCAGTGAGCTTGTTCTCTCCGATGTTTTTCTGAAGGATCTCACAGGAAATAGGATCTATCTCGACAAGATCCATCCTGTAATCTATATGCTGCTCTTCGAGCCTTGCCGCAAGACAAATAGCGGCACCGCCACAGCCGGAGCCTAATTCCAATATGCGGACAGGACCTTTTCGCGGGATAAGAGCCATCGTGAACCAGGCAAGAAGAACGCTGTCCGTGCCGAATCTGAAGCCCGTCTTGTTCTGATACAACACGAACCCTTGGCGGCCCAGGTCTTCTTTCGTGAGTTCATCCGTCATGTCGGTACTGTCTCCGGCTTTTTGTCCTTATAGAGGATCTTCAGGAATATGGGTGTAAGTACTGAACTTATAACGATGAGAAGGATGACGCTCGTAAAGAATGCGGGGTTCAGCATTCCGAAAGCCAGACCCTTCTGGGCAACGATCAGGGCGATCTCGCCGCGGGTCATCATGCCGACACCGATCTTGAGTGAATCCCTGTTGGAATATTTCATCATCTTGGAGATGAAGCCGCAGCCGATGACCTTGGCGAGCATTCCGACGAAAACGAATGCGAGCGAAAATACGATTATGCTCGTGTCTATCTGCGTGAGGTCGGTCTTAAGTCCGATCGAGCAGAAGAATACGGGTCCGAATATCATGTAGGAATTGACGTCCATCTTGCGGTTGATATAATCAGAGTCCTTGAGCGAACAGAGTATAACGCCCGCACAGAATGCGCCGGTGATATCCGCAACGCCGAAAACGGCATCTGCAATGTAGGACATTCCGAAAGCAAGTGCGAGTCCTAAGATCGGGATCCTTCTTGTGTGAGGATACTTCTTGTCGAAGAGCTTGAAGAGCCTGAATATGATGTATCCCATTCCCGCAGCAAATACGAAGAAGAGGACTGTCTTCAGCAATACGATGAGCGGCTGGACTTCAGGATCCTTAAATCCGATGACAAGGGTCAGGACCATGATGCCGATGACATCATCGATTATGGCAGCGCTTAAGACCGTGGTCGCGACCTCATCCTTGATCTTGCCCAGATCTTTTAAGGTCTGTGCCGTAATGCTGACAGATGTGGCTGTCAGGATCGTTCCGGTGAATATGGCCTTATAGAATTTGTCACTCCCTATACCCGCTGTTCCGAAGAAAGCGACATAGATGACAGTACCGAAGATAAGAGGAACAAATACGCCGAACAAGGCGATCATGGTGGACTTGAGACCTGTCTTCTTGAGCTGTCTCAAGTTCGTGGAAAGTCCGGAAGAAAACATCAGCATTATTACGCCGATCTCGGCCATAGCTGAAAGATAGTCCGAATTCTGAACGAGGTTAAGGACCGAGGGTCCGAGGATGAGACCTGCTATGATCTCGCCTGCAACATCAGGAACCTTGCATTTTCGAGCAAGAAGACCGAACGCCTTCGCGAAGATCGTGATAATACAAAGATCCCTGATTACCGTACTTGTATCGAACTCCATTACAATCGCCTCTATATCCTCAAAATGTTATGCAGTAATATCGCAAACGGATGCATCTGTTACCTTGACGAGATCTTCTGCCTTGAGCCTGATCTGAAGGCCCCTCATGCCGCCGCTGACGGATACAGTGTCCACCAGCAGGATCATCTCGTCGAATATGGTCTTGAACTTCTTTTTCATTCCGACGGGAGAACAGCCGCCTCTGATATAACCCGTTATAGCCAGGAGGTCCTTGACGGGGATCATCTCAACCCTCTTCTCTCCTGCAGCCTTGGCTGCTTTCTTCATGTCGACCGAGGAATCGACCGACAGGCAGAAGACATAGTAAGCACCTGAATCACCCTTGGCTACCAGGGTCTTGAAGACCTCTTCGTAGGGGAGGTTCAAAAACTCTGCGACGTGATGACCGTCAAGGTCGTTCTCATCGTATTCGTACTCAACAGCCTCATAATCGACATGGGCTGAATCGAGCATTCTCATAGCGTTTGTCTTCTTGATTCCGGACACTTTTATTCCTCCGCTTCTTATCTCCCGACACATTATACTTCATTCATGATATTATTGTTTTTGTCAAATAAACCAAATAAACAGAGGTATCGGCCATGTTAAGGAATGAATATCCCGAACACGACATCAATAAAGTCTTCGATTACATGGAAACTGTCATCGAAGGAGGAGGCGTCCACGATGACACAAAGGAAGAATTCTTCCTCATAAACAAGCTCTTTGCAAGCCTCCCTCCCGAAGCAGTCGAATACGGCATGATGTTCCTGCACGGAGAGCGCAACCTGCCCAAATCCACCGAAGACCTGATGCCTCTATATATCCGCTTTGTAAATCTCCTTGAATATCTCGAAAAGATAGATCACTTAAGACAGATCCCCTCCTCCATGTCGACCGAGGAGATCATGGAAAGATCCGACATGACATCGAGCCTCGATGAGCACGAGAAGCCTTTCGGCAAGCCCCTTCTGGGATACAAGTTCAACATTACGGAAGATGCGCCCGTAGAAACTGACGAAGGGGACGGCGAAGAGAAGGAAGGCATTCACCTGATGAACTGCGTTGCACCCGTCATCAAGTGCTCCGATCCTCTTGCGACTTCCCTCTTCTACGAGAAGAACCTGGGATTCAAGGCTGCTCACCTGGACGACGAGACCATGCCCCACATAAGACTTACACGTGATAATGCGATACTGATACTTGCTGAAGACCCGATCTACGACTACTACGTCTATGCGTCCGAACCCATGCTCCTCTACTATGAGATCAAGGACAAGGTCAAGATCTTAAAGCCCTTGGAAGAAGCCGGCAAGAAATCCGGTACCAACAGGGAATTCGTTTTCGAGGACAATAACGGTCTTAAGTACTGCGTGTCTCAGAATCTCGAGATATAACTTCTTATCCGTTTGCATCAGCTTTAGGCTTAACCTCAACCGTCGCCTTCTCCAAAGCGGCCCTTTTCATGTCGACCGTGTGACCGCACTTGATGCACTTAAGCCTGCACTCAGCGCCGGTAAGGATGACTTCCCAGTCAAAGCTGCCGCAGGGATGTCCCTTCTTCATCCTGACGATATCGCCTTCTTTGTAATCGTAAAGGAAAAACTTGCCGGGCATATCAGATCCTCCCGTATGTAACCCTGTCGTTGCCCGAAAGGTCCTTGACAGTCTTGACACCCTTAAGACCGGCATCTTCGAAGATCTTTCTTATGGCATCTCCCTGCCTGTAACCGTGCTCTGCTATAAGCATGCCGCCGTCTCTTAAAGCCTTCTTTGCAAATTCAGCAAGGGGCTTGTAGAACTTTAATCCGTCACTGCCCGCTTCGAGCGCCATCTCAGGCTCGTAGAGCTTTATCTTGTCTTCGAGTTCACCATATTCTTCTGTTGTAACATAAGGCGGGTTAGCAGTAATGAGATCGAGTCCCGTCCAGGGAACTTCATCTGCTGTAATATCCATCTTTGTGACATCTATATCAGCCTTGCATATCTCAGAATTCTTATTCGCGAAAACAAGCGCCTCATCAGAAAGATCGCCCAGGTGGACCTTCGTCTTTATCCCGTGAGAGACAAGCTCGTTTGCGATCGATATTCCTATACAGCCTGTGCCGCAGCAGACATCAGCAAACTCGATGCAGTCCTTCTCGGATGGCTCTATATCCTTGTATGCTTCCTGAGGGATATCGAGCGCACCGCAGAATGCGAGAGCCGCTTCGACTACCGTCTCAGAGTCTGACCTCGGGATAAGCACGCCGACTGAGACATCGTACTTTTCGCGCCAGAAATATGCCTTGCCGGTAACATACTGGACAGGTGCGCCAGAAGCGACTGTATCGGCCGCGAGCAGGCACTGCCTTACGATGTTGGGATCGAGTTCACTGTCCTCTTTGGTATCAGGAAAGAATTCTTCCGCTATCAAAGAAGAATCGAAGCGAGCGTCTTCGACACCCGCTTCGCTTAATACCTGATCTATCTTGTTTAAAAGCTCACCATACGTCATCTTCCGCGTTCTCCGGAATTACTGCCTGGAGCGATGCAATCGCAACTTCAACGATCTTCGCGTCAGGCTCTGCCGTAGTGAAGTTCTGGAACCAAAGACCCGGCTTCGAGAGCAATCTGCAGAAAGGATTCTTGTCGTGTCTTCCGAGGAATCTCAGGATCTCGAAAGAGATGCTGCAGATGATCGGGATTGCAACGAGTCTTACCAAAATGTTTATTGCCATGTTGCCTTCGCCTACGAAGACTCCGATGATGCTGTAGATGATGATCGATATGGCCAGGACGATGAACATGAATGCCGTACCGCACCTGGGGTGGAGCCTGGGGTACTTGAGTACATTCTCGACCGTCAGGGGCTCGCCGGCCTCGTAGCATGCGATCGTCTTATGCTCGGCTCCGTGATATCTCCAGACACGCTTGATGTCCTTGAGCTTGGAAGCAAAGTAGATATAGAGGATGAACAGGAGCATCCTTAAGAAGCCCTCGATGAGGTTAAGGACTACCGTCATCCAGCCTGTGGCATAGATATTCTCGTCGATAAATCTTGCGATGACGTCTACTATGAGTCTCGGCAAAAGAATGAAAAGACCGATGCTCAGGAGCATTCCGAATATTGCCGAAATGGTTACCAGCAGGTTGCTGTGTCTCTCGAAAAACTTATCCAGAGCAGACTTGGGCTTATCCTGAGTTTCTTCATCCTCATTGCCTTCTTCGGAAAGTTCTGCGGATCTCATCATTGCACCGGTTCCGGTAACGAGCATCTTATAGAACCTGAGGCAGCCTCTTACGAAAGGGACCGTCTCAAAATATGAGACTCTCTCTCCCTGCTTGATCTCTTCAACATGGATGGTGCCGTCACCCTTGCGGACAGCCATGCAGGTCCTCTTGGGACCTACCATCATAACGCCCTCGATCAGGGCCTGTCCGCCGATCGTGGTCTTCTTCTGGCAGGGCTTGCATTCAGCCTTGCCGGACTCTTCTCCGGCCTTCTCCTCTTTCTCAACGACTTCGCCTTCGACTTCCTTTAAGTCCTTCTCCTCAACAGGGATCTCGGCGATCTCGTCAACACTCTTTTCGATATTGTCAGACATATTGTCTCCTTATTTTATATATTTGTCTGATTATATCAGAATAAGAGGGGTCATTACATATTATTTGTGTGTCAATAATGGGGCTTTAACTGTTTGAACATAAAATGAAAGACCTCACCCAGGATTGTAGCTGAAACCGGGTGAGGTCTTTGACTTTATCCTCGGAAGCAACCGTCTTAGCAGACTGTGCTTTCTTACAAAAATTTCAGCATTCGCCTCCCTTATCGTCAACGAGATCGAAACTGCTTGTTTGCGCGACGGATGTTGGTACCATTACAGTAAATATGGAGATGATGGTACCAAACTGCTCTTATATGCCGAGTGGTACCAAAAAAGCACCCTCGATCCTTCTGAATCTCAGATAAGATCAATCCGGTTCTATCGCCTTGACCGGACAGACATATGTGCAGCCCCCGCATGAATCGCAAAGATCAGGATCGATCCTGTATCCGTTCCATTCGCGCTTGATGGCATCCTCAGGGCACACGAATTCGCATCTGCCGCACTTTATGCAGTTGCTCTGTATCTCATATGGCATAACAAGACCTCCTTCCGGCTCAGAGGGTTCTCTTTTTACAAGATCATTTTACCATCAGCGGAGTTCATTGAGAACGGTAATGTCTCCCGGCATGAAAAAGGCCGCCCCGCGGGACGGCCTTGATGTTGCATTTGCAATATCTGTTATCAGCCTTCTTCGATAGCAGACATAGGGCATGTACCTGCGCAAGCGCCACAGGAGATGCAGACATCGGGATCGATGTTGTACTGTGTATCGCCCTGAGAGATAGCACCTACGGGGCAACCGTCAGCACAGGAACCGCATGAAACACATGCATCAGTAATTACATAAGCCATAGTAATACCTCCTTCTTCCTCTTGAAATTACTCTTATATTATCACCTATCAGTTCTTTTTCAACAATAATGTAAATGCGCGAAAACTGAATTAATCGCCATGGATAAGACCGTCTGACCTGATGGAAAACGACAAGAGTCGGTTAGTTATTCGATATCGTCGTCTTCTTCGATCTGCTTTCTGACATCAGGATTTAAAGGTTCGAGCTCTTCCCACTGATACTCTTCGAACGAGCTTCCTTCCTCGTTGGTGAACTTGATGCGGACTTTCTCGGTAACGAAATTAACATCGGCGACAGTTCCGGGACCGATGGGAGTCCTTACCCTTCTTCCGTTGTCCGGCAGACGGCTCCTTGCATCGGCATATGCCTCCTTCTCGAACTGCAGACAGCACATCAGCCTGCCGCAGGCTCCGTTGAGCTTGCCCGGGTTAATAGCAAGTCCCTGTGCCCTGGCAAGACGCAGGTTAACAGGAGCAAACTTCGTAAGGAATGTGGAGCAGCAGAGCTGCCTGCCGCAGATGCCCAAGCCTCCGACATGCTTTGCCTGGTCACGGGATCCGATCTGCCTGAGTTCGATCCTGGTATGGAACTGGAAAGCCAGATCCTTTACGAGCTCCCTGAAATCGACCCTGCCGTCCGCAGTAAAGAAGAATATGATCTTCTTGCCGTCGAAAGCGTATACTACATCGATCAGATTCATCTCGAGACCGTGCTTTTCGATGAGCTTTATACACTCGGTATAGGCCTCTTCCTCGTCACGGCATTTCTTCTCGTACTGCACGATCTCCTCCTCCGTTGCGAGGCGGATGACCGGAAGAAGCTTAGTCTCTTCAGAATCTTTTGTTATCTCCATCTCGTAAGGCTCAACACAGACATGTGCCAGATCCAGTCCGAGGTTGGTCTCTACCATTACGGCATCACCTATGGACAACGTCAGGTCGTTACATGAAAACCTGTAAGGCTTGCCTGCATCGCGAAAACGTACATTTACTACCTTTGTCATTTATCGAACTCCTTTTTTATCTTTAACAGAGCGGCACCGCATGATGCCTCGAGATTAGCGTTTACCGCAAGAGCGGATCTTAATTCTTCCACGGCGGCGACAGACCTTCCGATCGTGCCTGCCGTAACCTGGGGATATTCGGATATGAACCTTCTTATGCGCGGAAGATCGGATTCATATCTGATATCAGTCGTTAGTTCATCTCCTGAGGCCTTGACCTTCAGGATATCTTCAAGGGCTCTGACCATCAGGACAAGGATATCGTCGATGCTGTCCTTGTTCTCGGTAAAGAGCCTCAGTTTCTCGGTCAGAATGTTTGTATAGGATACCACGGGGACAGCAAGTATCAAGTCCATGACATCGTCCTTAAGATCCGAGAAAACGGGATCCTGCGCGAGAGACATTGCCTTGCCGGGGTTGCCGGACGAGAATTCCACGGCTTCACTGATCTTGTTTTCGGGGATCCCTTCGAGCTTGCCCTTAAGGATCTCGGAGATCTCACTGTCACTGTAGGGCAGCAGGACCAGGTTGACCGATCTTGATCTTACAGTGCTTATGACGGAAGCGTATGAAGACGTTGTCATGATGAAAACCACAAAAGGCGGCGGATCCTCGGTAGGCTTCAACAGAAGGTTCTGCAGGGTCTCTGTCATGTAGTCGAGATCAACGATGCAGACTTTTCTTTTGGAGAACTGGGGACTTACGATTATGTCCTCTATAACGTCTCTTACAGCCTCAGCCTTTATGTTCTTGCCGTCAGATGACTCCAGCCTTATTACATCGGGAAGGGTCCCTTCCTTCATGTATCTGCAGCAGGCACATTTGCCGCAGGCTCCGTCATCAGAAGGATTCTCGCATACCAGCGCCTGCGCGAATTCGTTGGCAAAAGAAGTCTTGCCGCAGCCCGCAGGGCCGCTCAATATATAAGATGCCACGTGAGGCGCGCGCGCTTCGGCGGCAAGTCTTGCCTTAAGCTTATCCTGTCCGGTGAGGTCCGAAAAAGCCATCAGATATAACCCTCCAGGCAGGCCAGGATCTCAGCGGATGTATCTTCGGGGGATCTTGTCCCGTCGATCTTCACGATCCTGGATGAATTCCTTGCAAGTTCAAGATAACCTTCCCTGACCTTCTCCTGGAATTCCATTCCGAGTTTCTCGATGCGGTCTTCGTCACCGCGGGCAACGCGTCTTGAAAGGGCTTCTTCCGGACTGATGTCCAGAAGGAATGTGATATCCGGCTCAAAGCCTCCCGTTGCAAGGCTGTTCAGCTCTTCAACCACTTCCGAACCCATGTTCCTTGCGAAGCCCTGGTAAGCCGATGTCGAATCGAAAAACCTGTCACAAATAACTATCTTGCCGGACTCTACTGCGGGGATGATGACTTCCGATACTATCTGGGCTCTGGCAGCCTCGAACAGAAGGAGTTCGGTCATGGCGGTCATGCCGGTATTCTTCTTGTCCAAAAGGATATTCCTGATCCCTTCGCCGATAACTGTGCCGCCCGGCTCGCGAAGAAGGAGATGGTCCCTGCCATGCTCTTCAAGATAGGAGGTCAGATAGCGGATCTGCGTGCTCTTGCCGCAGCCGTCGATCCCCTCGAATGTTATGAAACACCCTCTGCCCATAAGATCAATCCAGCTTGATGTCCTTTATTGAAGATATCTCAAGATAAATCTCCTTGGTGATCCTGGCATTATCTGCACGGATATCGTCCACGGTCTCTTCGTGTCTTGTCTTCTTCTTGACCGGCTGGTCCTTGAAGTTCCTGTCGCGCTTCTTCTTGAAGCCGCCTTCGGACTGGTTGAACTTGCCGTGCCTTGCCTCCTTGGGCTGGGACTGGGACTCGTTGCCGCGGCCTTCGTCCTGAACGGGTCTTTCCTTCTTTTTCCTGTCCTCGCCGCCCTTATTGTCGCGGTCGTTGTTATAGTTACGCTTGCCGGAATAGTTCTTATTCTGCCTGCGTTTACCGTTATAGTTATTGCGGTTATTACCCTTGTTCCTGTTCGCGTTGTTAGCGTTGTTGCGCTTATTGTTCTGCGATTCCTGGTTTCCGTTCGTGTTCTCTGACATTGAACACCTCCATAAAGTCTTTTTGCTTAAGAATTAATTATAAATCTCTTCTCTTAATAACTCAAATCTCATATGTCCAGCCGATCTTCCTCACCGACTGTCCTTCGTCTTCAGTCCTGCCTGTTGTCTCAATGCCGAGATCCATGAGCGGGACCGTCACGAATGCCCTCTCCTTGTACCTCGGATGAGGAACGGTAAGCCTGTCCGTATCGATGACATCATCTCCGTAGAAGATGATGTCGATATCGATGGTCCTGGGACCCCACCTTATGGTCCTTACCCTCCCGAGCTCGTTTTCGATCCTGTTTACGAGAGAAAGGAGTTCCATGGCTTCAAGATCCGTCTCGATCCTGACGCAGGCGTTAAGAAAACTGTCCTGCTCCGTGTAACCGACGGGAGAGGTCTCGTAAAGACCGGATCTCTCGAGACTATAAACATGAGGATCCTTAAGGAGCCTTCTCATCGCTTCCGTGATGAAGAACTCCCTGTCACCTATGTTGCCGCCAAGAGAAAGAACAGCCTCCGTCATCTTTCAACTGTTACCTCCATAGCCTCGAAAACGCCGTCTATGGGCGCATCGGGCTTGCTTACGGTTACGCTCACCTTAACGATATCCCTGTACCTTATACGGATCTCATCTGCTATCCTGCCAGCGGCATATTCGATGAGGTTCATGGATTCGGTCTCTATGACCGATCTTGCGATCTCAAAGACTTCGGAATAATCCACGGTATCTTCGAGAAGATCCGTATCCGCGCCCTTGATATGTTCCATGTACATCTCAACAGTGACGAGATATCTCTGGGAGATCATCTTCTCGTGTTCAAGACAGCCTATGTAGCCGTTAAACTCCATGTTCCTTAAGACAATTCTGTCCGTAAGATCACCTCCTCAGCATGAGATAGCTCAGTATCTTCCCCGTCATGGCCGAAAAACGCCTCCATGTATCTTCCGAAAGGCTCGGGATCGTGGACTCTTAAGACCGATGCGCCGTTTGCCACGGCGATCATGTTTACGACCCATGTGGGATCCTTATCTTCACCGAAATCAAGACAGGAAACGAACCTCTTGCGGGAACATGCATAAAGTATCGGGAATGAAGCGGGATTAATGGCTGATAGTTCCAGCGTAAGGCGCCTGTCTTCGGCTCTTGTCGTGCCGAATCCGATACCGGGATCTATCAGGATCCTGTCCTCCCTGACGCCCGCGGAAAGAGCGATGCTGACGCTCCTGGCAAGACTCTGCCTTGCGTCCGCGATAACGTCCTCGCCGCCCTCTATGAGCCTTCTGTTATACATCAGCACCAGATATGCATCGTTGGCGGCAGCAAGGCTTGCCTTGTTCTTACCGTCTTCATCGCGCAGACCGTTGACGTCGTTAAGGATCCGGCAGCCTGCTTCAACGGCAGGCTTTGCGACATCGTACTTATATGTATCGACGGAAAGGACAGCACCCGAATCCCTCAATTCCCTGATAACGGGAAGGATCCTCGCGCATTCTTCTTCAGCCGGTATCATCTCATATCCGGGTCTCGTGGATTCTCCCCCGATATCGACTATCGAAGCGCCCTTTCCGATCATGTCGTATGCGTGCTCCACCGCCTTGTCCTGAGCAAGATAACGTCCGCCGTCCGAGAAGGAATCCGGCGTGACATTGAGTATGCCCATAACGGAGGGTGTCCTGGGTGAAAACTCCATTGGGATCACCCGCTTATACGCTGACGGTTGATAAGGGCCAGAGCCTCATTGCGCGTCCTGGCATCAGTCCTGCATCCGCCTCTCATGGCTGATGTTACCGTCATGGATCCGGGCTTCCTGATGCCTCTCATGGTCATGCAGAGATGCTCGGCTTCGATCACGACACAGACCGATCTTGCGTCTACTGCCTTCTCGATGCAGTCAGCGATCTCGGAGGTCAGTCTCTCCTGGACCTGGGGCTTGCGCGAGAGTGTATCAACGACTCTTGCGACTTTGGAAAGACCAAGGATCTTGCCGTTCTTCGGAACATATACGACATGCGCCTTTCCGTGGAAAGGAAGCAGGTGGTGTTCGCACATCGAATAGAAAGGAATATCGCCGATGAGGATCATCTCATCGTTGCCCTCTTCCGTGAAAGTCTTGATATCGTCAGCCGTGTCACGGTGGAGGCCCATGAAGATCTCGCCGTACATCCTGGCTACGCGGACAGGTGTGTCCTGAAGCCCCTCGCGGGACGTGTCTTCGCCTATCGCTTCAAGAATGTCCCTAACGGCGTTTTCGATCTTGGCGAAATCCATATTCTCACGGCTCTCTGCCGGTATCGAACTGTCTTTGAGATAATCGTGCATTGTCATTCCTCCGTATCCTTAAGACGCATCCTTCTGTATTCAAGGGGCGTCATGTTCATGTATTTTCTGAATGCGACATTGAAACGCTGGGAACTCGCAAATCCGGAACCGGATGCGACCGCCGAAACCTTGATGTCCTCACGCGACAGCAGTTCGCAGGACTTCTCTATCTTCTTCTTCATGAGATAGTTCATCGGGCTGATCTTGTATCTCTCACGGAAGGCCCTGGTGAAATATCCCTGGCTTAAGAAGACATAGCCTGCCGCATCGCTGACGTTGATGCCGCGGTCGTAATTGTCGTCGATAAAGGTCTTGGCGAGCATGACGAGTTCATCGGTCTTGCCTGTCCTTACCTTGAGGTTCTCCTCCCACTTATGGCGCAGGGCCCTGGATATGTTGATCATGAGCTCGGTTGTCAGCGTCTGGAGCATAACGTCTTTCGAATAGAAGTCGTTATTCTTCTCGACCACTATGCGTTCTACGACCTGGGAGATTATCTTCTTATCCCTGCCGGAGATCACGATATAGGGTTCCTTGTCCTCCGCGTTGCCGCTCATGCCGTCATCCGTATAGTCAAGGAAGCTCTCGAGAGACACTTGGGAGACGTTGCCGGGGATCTCGACATTGGGTCCAGTCTTAAAGGTTTCACGGCCCTTGGCGGGAACGATCTCAGCACCGTCCTCGTAGAAGGAAGCGGAAGGCGTTGCCGTATTGGCGGCTTCATTCATCCTGGCCGCGCTCCTTCTGTCGGCTGCAAATCCGAAGTATAGGATGAACATATCTGCGGATGTGGACCTTACGGTAAGGAAATGTCCTACCTGAGGTCTTATGATGAGCATCTTACCCTTGTCGAGAGTGACATCATCGCCGCCTATGTTCATCTCGATCTTTCCGTCACGCATGCATATAAGCTCATGGCACCTGTGGCGGCTGATGCTCTGCTGGGGCTGCGTGGTGGCATATGTATGCTCTATTCCTTCAAGGATGACCGGGATCGATCCCGAAGCGGTAAGCATGCTGTTTTCGATGTATCCTTCTCTGTCGTTTGCCATACTTTCTGAGTCCTCAAATGAAACTGATGCTGTCGATGTAGATCTCTCCTACTCTCTCGGGGTCTTCAATCATTATCTTGAGTTCAGACAAGGAGATCGGACCTTCTTCTGCGTAGGGGATCTCGATCCTCTGCCATGAGAGCTGCTGTCTGATCTCGCTCTCGCCGAATCCCGAGATGATGATCCTCTTGCGGCGCTGTTCGGGGTTGAATACGTTGATCACGATCCTGTCAGCCCCGTAGATATTGACCGGTGCAAACATGGATGCATAATCGAAAACAGGCTCGAAGCCGTAGAGGGACTTATCCGTCTGATATCTGATATGGAGCGATGCAGCGCCGGACGCCTTGGTGTTGATGTCCGTCGCGATGACTCCGTTACCCTTGAATGTGCGGTAGATATCGAGCATCTCGAAGTTGGAATCGGGTGTGCGCTTGCCCACGAACTCGAGCCTGTCGCACTCGGCGAAAGACAGATCCGGTGCGAAATATGCAGGATCCCTGTCGAATCTGAAAGGCATTACGGGGAGGTCTGCGACATTCCTCAAGACCGCATCGTGAGGAATTGGCGTGAAGCCGTATGTGATACCCTCGACTTCCTCTATATCGTCTCTCCATACCATTACGCACATGCCGTAAAGGATCCTGGCCATGGCGGGCTTAAAGATCCTGTCGGGACCGCATACTGAGAAACCGCGGAGCTCTGTCTCGCCTTCGACGAGCTTTAAGCCGTCTGAAAGATTGGAAAACTTCAGTATCCTCTTGTTGCCGGCGATCTCGACCTCCGACACCTCAGGCGAGGACTTGCTCATCTTGGGCGAAAAGTGGAGCCCCAGCGCGATCGTAGAAAGTCTCGTTCCGAGCGTAAAGCTGATGGTCCTGTCGGGCAGGAGCATGTCGTGAAGACTTACAAGACCCGAAGGCATCGTCAGGATCTTGGTGAAAGCCTGTATGTTCTCGTTGAACTCGAGCACGGAATAGGGATTGTCGAAATCGACATTCTTGGGATGCATCGTTGCAAAGAGCATCGAAGGCATCAGCTCGTCGTTATAGACCTGTCTGGGCTCGAAAACGGATGCGAGCGTCGCAAGAAGGCCCATGAGATAAAGATCGTATCTTTCAAACCTCAATTCACCTGAATTAGGCGAGAAACAGAAGCCTCTTACAGCCATTCCGGACAGAGGGTAGAGCTTGGTGTTGTAAAGGATCGACATGCGGAATCTCTTGGCTATGAAGTTGCTGTCATCCTTCTTTTTGTCGACCTTGTAATGGACCTCGGGAAGGAGGTTGAATTCCAGTTTGGAAGCGGAGCTTGCGGAAAGAGGCTCATCCTTGGCCTTCTTCGGCTTCTCCTGCTCCTTGGATGCCGACGGGAAATCGAGTTCAGCCTCAGGCTCTTCCTGCTTGGGGGCGGGCTCGCCCTTCAAGGCGGCGAGGCGCTTCTCTTTCTCAAAATCGAAATCGCCGTGTTTGCCTGCTTCCTTGATCTCCTTTTCAAGCTTGGCAGCCTCGATCTTTCTGTTATCGATCGAAACGAGTTCATTGAACTTGTCCTGATCTATGTAAAGACCTGCCTCGTAGACCATGTCCTTAAGGGCTTCGATGTCATCCATCGCCTCGGGGCTGATCCAGTTGATGATGGTTGAATCGCCGTATGCGAGATCGATAACGCCGACGGGATAATTGACCTGATCGCTCATGTTGTAGGCGAAAGCAAACGCCGAAGACGAAACCTCGGCCATCCTTGCCGTCTCAGTGACCTTCGTCCATTCCCCTGCTCCGGGGCCTTCGACGGGTTCGAAGGGATATTCGGTAAGTTCTCCTTCAAGACCCGATCTTGCGGGCGAGAAGAATCTTAAGTTGTTCATTATGTTGCGCTTGAGGGGCATCTTGGGGGCATTGGCTTCCTTCATGGGAACAGACAGGTAGTCCGAGCCCAAGAAGATCCAGACATCGCCGCACCTGATGTCGTTGAGCGTCACCTGATCGCTCATGCATTTGAAAGTGAATGTGTAAGTATCCAGGGAAGCCCTGTAAGCGGGGATCTCAAACTCGAACTCACCCTTGCTGCCGGTGGTGTATTCACGGCTGAAGATGACTCCGTAATCGGTATCGAGCTTGGAAACACGCCTTCCGTCGGTGGGATCCTTGGTGATCTCCAGCGTAACGGTCGCCGTGGGAGCGGCCTTAGCCTTGACGCGCACATTGACGCCCTGTTGGAAAACGGCTTTATTGCCCAGCCAGGAAGGCAGAACGATCGAATTCTTTTGCATCAGTTATCAACCCCATTGCGATCAAATAGCTTTTTAACTTAACTATTATAACAAATAAAGAAGAAAGTTGCTTATAAGGGTTGAGTTATATTTGCTGCATCGGGCAGCGCCTTATGCATCAAACTTCGGCGATGATGACATCGACACCTGCCTTGCGGCATTTCTCCACTATCTCCTTCTTGCCGGGATCCGCCAGGGCTCCGGAATCCGTGATCAGGGTATCGATCTTCGATGTGGGTATAAAGCCTGAAGACGAATCCCTTCCGATCTTTGTGGAATCAACGAGCGCCACGATGTGCTTCGATCTTTCCGCACAGAGTTTCTTGAGTTCCAGCTCGTAGAAATTGTTGCCCGAAAGGCCGGTCTCGGCCGAAAAGCCGTTGCCTGAAACAAAGTAATATTCGCCTGAAAGGCGCTTGATCATCTCGCGGCTCACCATGCCCTCGATGGCGCCGGAATGCGGGCGGAGAGTGCCTCCGAGAACGAGTATGGACTTGAATGAATTGCTCCTCTGGAGCTCCATCGCAGTATGAAGGCCGTTGGTTATGACCGTGACATCCTTCTTGTCCTTCATGAACCTGATCATGTGGAAAGTGGTGGAGCTTGCATCCATGAATACGGTAACGCCGTCAGATACCAGTTCTGCGGCTTTCCTGCCTATCGCCGTCTTGAGGTTGACTTCGGATACCGACCTGATCATGTAATTGAAATCAGGCGGAGCAGATGAAGTCTCGGGCAGGGAGATCCCTCCGTGATAGCGGTCCACGGCTCCCGCCCTCTCGAGATCACGGATGTCACTCCTGATCGTGGCACCGGTAACGCCCAGTTCCTTTTCGAGCTCCTTGACGCTTATCTTTCCGCGTTTTTTCAGTATGTCCAGGATCTTTTTCCTTCTGTCCGTATTGATCATGCGAAGATCTCCTTACTCTGCGGCTCTCTTATAGACCATCACGTTGTAGTAGTAGAGGTCATCCTTAAAGATGCGGTAATTGATAAATGCCTGTTCCATTTCGTATCTTTCTTCTCCGGAATCTATCGCTGCAAGGAATCCCGGAACGAAGTTCTCGTTGTAGGCGAGGATATAATCCGGTGTACCCGCAGCTTTCACGCGGTCACTGTAATCCCTGATCTCATCTTCGCTCATCTTCCCGAGGAACTGGTAAGGCAGTATCTCATTATCAATGAGCGGACGGGCGAAATAAGGATCGAGCGGGACAGCGATCTCTGCCACACTGTTGTATATGACAGCCTTAGGCTTACCGGTTATGTCATTGCCCTGACTGTCTTTCTCATATACGGGGCACCAGCTTGCCATGATGACATCTTTCTCATCCGTATTATCACGGAGCCAGGAAGCCATCTCCCGCGAATAGAAATACGGATATGCGGCATCGTTGATCACGGCGGAAAATGTCCAGTAACAGGATATAAGGATCGATATAGCCATAACAGCCCGCGCCGATATGCGGCAGGCACGTGTAAATCTTCCTCTTTTGATCCCCGGAAAGACTTTTCTCGTCACGGGTTTCTCCCCCAGGATCCAGAAGAAATAGAGGAAGAGCATAACGTAGATGCCATAGTGATGAGGCGTTGAATATATGGTCCCCATCGCGATGAAAAAAGCCGAAGGGAGCAGGAAATCCATAAGAGCTGACCTTCTGTAAGAAGCTATGATGCCGATGCCCCACAACAAAAGCGATACAAGGACAACGGCAACAGTTCCCGGGATCCCGTTAATTCCGGCCCCGCTAAGATCGCCCGTGAGAAGATCCGTCATGAAGGCTTCAGCAGGACCTGCCAGCGTGATCATAAAGAGATTATAAAGGACAGGACTGTCCGTGACCTTCCCCATATCGGGTGCAGGATATACCTGAATGATTATGAATACCGCGGTCAGGAGCAGTATCACAAGGCCTGCAAGTCTTGTCTTTTTCGTAAGAAAGAGTTCCTTGAAGAACATCTTCCCGTGGCGGATCAGGAGTTCAGAAAGCCAGGCCAGAGTAATGCCTCCTGCTATCATCAGGCCGTAATCGGAAGTAAAACACAGGAAGATGAGGCTTGCGATGAACCTTAAGGGTTTTTCATCCTTTCCGCCGTAGAACAGGGCTGCGAGGAGCAATGCCAGGAACATCATGGAATAAGGTCTTGAGATGATCCCGTACTGATAGAAGATGAAGAAAGTGAAAGGGACAAATGTCTTTGTCCAGTTGCTGAACTTCGATCTTATCTCTATGAGGAAGACTCCCAGTATGCTGAAGATGATGTTGATCAGCTTTATGCTTATCTCATAAGGCGCGCCGAGCTTGGCGGGGACCGACAATATCAGATGCCAGAGAGGCGGATGAGATTCATAGTGAGGGATATGGAAGATGATGTCGTAATACGAAGCGCAGCGCGCTATCTGCCAGGCCTGAGCCTCATCGTACCAGGGCTCGTGAATGACCGACACCAGGATCAGGAATACGGAATATAAAACCAGTACTGCCGCGCCCAGCTTTACCGTGTTCAAAGAATTATATCTTCTGACCAAAGAACCCAATTCCTTCATATCAGCCTTCCTGTCCTACGAGCGAAGCATAATCGGCGGTGTCGGGCTTGATATTAAGTCCCCTGTCTCTTGCGGCAAGAACAATCACGCCGCCCTTCGTAAAATCAGCTTTCCAGGAATAGCGGCTTTCTTTCACATATACGATGTCGTAGGAAGAACTGTATCCCATGATCTTCATCAGAGCCAGAGCCTCCTTGATATCACTGCATAAGATAAGATCCGCTTCTCCTTCCGTTTTCCATCTTTCGATGTCTTTTTCGTTCTGTTCGCGGGTATTTTCGCGGAAGAGCGCATAGCTTATTCCCTCGTTGTTAAAGTTAAGAGGCGTCTTTCCGAGATAAGGGTTTACGGGGACCACCTCACGAGTCACGGCCGTGTTCTGCTTTGATATGACATCCGTCCCGCCTTCGAATTCCATATCCCAGCATGAGAACCATTTGTATCCTTCAAGGTCATTATCCTCTATCCAGCCATAAAGATCACGCGAGATCCAGTAGGGATGGATGACATCGTTCATAACGGCAAAACCGCTCCATACGAGCCCGGCAAAGACCGAGATAACGCAGAGGACCTTGCCTGACCATGAGAAGACAGGGTTAAGTCTTTCAGCTCCGGTTTCTTCGAGGGAGATCCAGGCGCAATAGATCCCCAGCATCAACAGGAGACCGAAGTGGTGGGAATAGATATATATAGCTCCAAGCAGGATAAAGGTCGATAAGGGCAATATGATGTCCGTTATCTTACCTTTGCGCAGGAATGCCTTGAAGAAAAAGAACCAAATGACAATGCTGACAAGGGCTGCCGCCAGGATCTGCCAGAGCTCGAATTCCTGTACTGAAAGAAGATCGTATGTGGTAAATGACGTAATGCAAAGATCCGCAGGAAGGATAAAGATCTCCCTCAGGAAGGACTTTAAGATACTGCTCCCGTTTACCAGTCCCGCCGCGGTGGCGTTCCCTGAAGGCATGATGGTCCATATCAGCAAAAGAGCCGTAACGAGCAGCAGCGAAAGGCATATCACAGGCTTAAAGACGGACCTGGCGGATGAATATCCCTTTTTCACGATCTTCTTAACGACAGTTATGGTCCAGCCTAAAGCGATGCCTCCGGCTATCGCGATCCCGAACGTGTCTGAAAGACAGAGCAGAACAAGAGAAAGAAAATGAGGGACAGGTCTTTCTTCCCTGCTCCCGAACGTCGCCGCCACAAGGAAAAGCGCAAGGATCAGGATCATATATGGTCTTGTCACTATCGAGTACTGATAGAAAAAGAAATATGTGAACGGAAAAACGATCTTAAATGCATTGAGGAAAGGAGACTTGAACTCGAACACAGCGCAGGCGGCAACAGCCATAAGGATGTTAACTGCCTTAAGCCCGGTCTCGTATGGGACTCCGAGCTTTGCAGGCAGTGCGAGGATAAGCCACCAGAAAGGTATGTGCCCTTCCACGTGCGACAGGTTGAGGAACATGTCGGGGATCGATGCATCCCTTGCTATCAGCCAGGCCTGGGCCTCATCGAGCCAGGGCTCGTGAAAGGAGATTACGGCAGCCGAAAGGACAGCAAACAACAAAGTGACCGCAAATGCGACTTTTTTTGCGGGCAGCTTATTGATCCGAGAAAAAAGCCCGGAAAAAGGCATGCTGTCGTACTTGTCCAAGGTCACCGGATACCTCCGATAAATCAGTCTAAGGCAACGATCTCTTTGTAGAAGCCCGTATAGTCCTCACGGCCGTCAGCGGTAAACTTGATGGCGGATCTGGGATGCTGGTTCAAAAGTCCGGTCATGAGATACTGGATGTCATAGCCCCATTTGCATTCCTTGGAAAGAGGGACCATGTAATCTTCGATGAACTTGATCACGGGATAGATCCTGTACTTGGGGTTGCGGAGGAAAGCTATGAGATTTTCCATCTGACAGTTGCCTGCGCCTCTGCCCATGCCGAAGTAGGTTGCATCCAGCCAGTTAACGCCGTCGCCGCAAGCTTCGATCGTATTGGCAAATGCAAGCTGCTGGTTGTTGTGGGCATGGATACCGATCTCTATGCCGTATTTCTCGCCGTATTCCCTGTAAAGAGCTGCGATCCTGGCGATCTGCTCGGGATAGAGGGAACCGAAGCTGTCTACGATGTAAAGGATATCGACCCCGGTCTGTGAGATCATGTCGAGCGCGACCTTGACATCGGATTCCTGAGCCGTTGACAGAGCCATGATATTGCAGCTTACTTCATATCCCTTGTTCTTGGCATCCTCGATCATGTGGCAGCACTCGGGGATGGTGTTGACATAAGTCGCTACCCTGATGATGTCGATCGCGCTCTCGCTTCTCGGGCGGATATCCTCCCTGTAATTGCATCTGCCGACATCAGCCATGACAGCAAGCTTCAGCTTCTTCTCGGCATTGTCGCCTATTACGTTGAAGATATCGTCATCGTTGCAGAACTTCCACTTGCCGTATTTATCCTGATCGAAAAGATCCTTGTCGGCTTTATATCCGAGTTCCATGCTGTCAACGCCGGCATTGATGTTCGTAAGATACATGGCCTTGACCAGATCATCCTTGAAAAAGAAATCGTTTACGAGACCGCCGTCACGCATTGTTACATCCATAACCCTGATCGAGTCACGGTAACCTAATAAACTTGATAATTCCTTCATTCTAACTCTCCTCTGTTATTTTTCGTTAATATCAGTTCTTCAGCTATAAGGATCAGGAGGAACAATACAACGCCTCCGATGCTTATATAAAGCGCAGTCTTTTTCAAAGGCACTTCGTAGCTTAGTTCGACTACGTTCATGCCTTCATCCAGCGGAACGCTCATGAGTGTTCCGCCAATGAGGTCACACTCTGCGGCCTTTCCGTTTAACGTTATTGTCCAGCCTCTCTCATAAGGGATCGACATGAACAGGCTCTCCCCTTCCTTCGCGTCAGCAACTTCAAACCTTGCATAAGAGTTCTCTATGACCTGACGGGATGCGCAGTTCAATCTGGCGTTCTTGGATATCTCATCGAGCCTTGTAAGGCTGAGAACATAAAACGATGCCTTGACCGCAAGGTTATTGCCGACGTTGTCGTTGTTAAATACTATGTTGACTTCACAAGTCCCGTCCTCTACGGGAACGGAAACCTGCTTCGGTGCAAGGAATCTGAAATAATCAGTAAAAAAGCGCCCGTTGATGTTGATGACGGCTTTCTCGTCAGAGTCGGTACTGAAGTCCGCGAGAATGACATTCTTCGTTGTATCAAAGTCCCCGGGAAGGACCGGCCTGAAAGTGAAGCTGCTGCCTTCCGTCTCCGATTCATATTCCAAAGGCGTGAACAGGCCGTCAACCTTGCCCGAAAGGTGCTCGAGTATCTCACTGAGATAAAGCGCCCTGTCGCTGCTGCCGCTGTCGTAAGACCCGTTTCCGTTGTATTTGAACGCCACGGGCATAGCATAGGGATTGGAGTAGATATTCTTGAAGCCTTCTATTCCCGCAATGAAATCAAGACCTGTCGTGTTCGTATCGTCAGCAGGAAGCATGACATATTTGACTCCCAGGAGACTGTCGAGGGCGATGTTTTCCGATCTCGTTACGGTAAGGGTATCCTTGTAGCCCGCATAACCTGCCCTGTCGATAAAACCGATCGTATCCTGCTCGGGATCCGAAACAAAAGATGTGACCGAGTTGAAACCGTAGGCCATCGGTTCGTTATAGGATGCATAAAGGTAATCCGTGGAATTCGTGCCGTGATAAGTAGTCTGGATCCTTCTGTTAAAGGAACTGTCAGGGACTGCCTCGAGCAGGGCCAGCTCACGTCTTATGTAATCCTTGAGCACATTTGCACCGTCGGCTACGGAGACCTTCTGCGTAAGGATCAGATTGCCGAGGAAGAGTTCGGATATTACCAATACTGCAAGTATCAGGGAAAGCACATTCCTGAACCACCCCTTCTCTTTCCTCGCGAGGATGACGATGACCATTACCGCACCGATAAGAAGAGGGAAAATGATCTTGGATACCAGCGGGACTACTGCATAATCGATACGGGTATCCATCATCTGCTCTATGCTGAAGACAAAGAGCTGTTCGGGAACGGTATCAGGCATAAGGAGCGCTACCGCCTCGGCTGCGACAATATAGGCTGCCGCAGCAACGGCCGGCATCCAGGCCTTGATCTTTTCAAAACTGCCGTCAAGATAGAAAGATGCAGATATTATTATCAGGAACAATATCCCGACATAACCGTATCTGTACCAGAAGGATTCGACTTCCCTTAACATCGAGAAGATCGTGACCAGCGGTTTCCAGTAAAAGCTCATGACGGTGAAGAGCAGGAAGACGCCGTAGACTGCCTTCTCTTTGAGATTCTTCGTTCCCGCGATAAAGAGCAATATTATTCCGATGAGGACAAGGCTGCCCGCAAAGAGGCTCGCACAGCCCTTCATGCTGATAAGGCCGAATGAATAATTGGGGATGACATCTATAACGGGTCCGATGAAGCTGAGATCGGTAAGCATCGACAAATCCGCTTTGCCGTAAGTCCTTTCGGACAGCATATAGAGTGTCGGTATGAGCACGGCTGCCGACAGGACTGCCGAGCAGACGCAGGATAAGATGTACCTTAAAAAGACCTTTATGACGGTCTTGGCTCCGCCCGGGAAATCCTTGGAATCTTCATCAGAGCTTACTGAACGTCTTACTGTCCCGAAAAGGAGCCAGATACCGGATGCCATCACATCGATAACACCCGTATACCAGTTGAAACAAAGCGCCATGGCAAGTGACACCATGAGCAATGTGCTCTTCTTCCCTTCGATGACCTTCTCTACTCCCGCCAGGATCAGCGGAAGGAGATAAGCGCCGTCGAGCCACATGATATTGCTGCTCTGATAGATGAAGAAAGGGCTGAGGGCGTAAGACACCGCGAGGATCACGGCTGCAGCGGAGCGCAGCTTGCCTTCGGGCCTGAACCTTCTTGAAAGATAGTAAGCTGCCGTAACTGAAGCTATGGCAGTCTTGATCACATATAAGACATCGATAAATGTCGCAATATCCTTCTTTTCGAAGAAAACGACCAGGAGCGAAAAGGGTGATAAAAGGTAATATGCGAAAACGGCAAAATTACTGCCGCCCAGGGATTTAGCGAAAGAGTAATCGATGGAAGCTTTCCCCTCAAGGACATCCTTGTACCAGCAGAAAAGATCTGCCATCTGGTTCTGTCCGTCCCTGTAAAGGAGCGCGGATGCTCCGAAGGGTGCCATGCCCGTGATCAGAAATGCCAAAAAGATCAGCGCGCATGTAAGGATCATTGCCGTAAAGCAGATCGATAAACATCTTATTGGCCCCGCATACCCGGGTTTCAATCTGAATCTTGCCATCAGTCCTTGTTATTCAGAAGTCAGTCTCACGACCAGATCAACGATATCGTCAACGGTCACTATCTGTTCCAGCAGTTCATCGGGCAGCCTGATATTGTAGGCTTCCTCAAGATCGACCACAAACTCATAGAGCTGCATGGAATCGATCGCGAGTTCCTCAACGAGATTGGTGCTCGCCTTCAGGTCAACGGGTGATATGTTCATCGACTCCTTGAGGAGCGCGATAACATCTTCCGTTATCTTCTCTCTGCGCTTACTGTCAGAACCGTCACCCATCTTCTTTTCTCCTTCTCTTGTCTTTCGCGACTGCAGCAGCCGTCTTCCTTATGGATTCCGTGTTGTTCTTGTCTTCGTATTTGCTTACGCTGGATGCCATGTATTTGTCGACCTCATCGACCAGACCGAGCAGCATCTCCTGTTCGTCGTTGTCATAAGCTTCCAGGATCCTTCTTGCCAGGACCCTGTGGAACTTGCCGTGCATCCTGCATGCGAGCTTGCCGTTGCGCGTAAGGCTGATCCTTACGACGCGGCGGTCCTTATCGTCTCGTCTGCGCTCGACATAGCCCTTCTTGACCAGCCTGTCGATCGCAACCGTCAACGTTCCCGTGGTTATCCCCAGGATTGCTGCTGTATTCGTCATTGTCTTGGCTTCATAGGGACCTATGGCAGTAAGCGTGTGCATTTCGGCAATAGAAAGGTCCGAGAAATAACCCTGACTCAAAGACAGTTCTTCGGTCAGAAGGACATTCTCGAAGATCCTTACGAGCGCCGCTGACATTCTTTGTTCTTTATCCTGCACGGTTGTTCCTCCCCCTTCTTTTGTGATTTATTTGGAAAGGAGCTTATCGGCAAATTCGGTGCCGTCAAGGGTCGCAAAGTAATCGTTGAGCGTCTCGGCCCTCCTGATCAGCTTAGCTTCGCCTGACTCCGTAAGGAGCACCTCAGCTGACTTAAGCCTTCCGTTGTAGTTATAACCCATTGCATATCCGTGTCCGCCGGCATCGTGGATATAGAGGATATCTCCTGTCTCGATCTCGGGGAGCATACGGTCTATCGCAAACTTGTCGTTGTTCTCGCAGAGAGCGCCGACAACATCATACATATGATCACAGGGAGCGTTCTCCTTGCCGAGGACCGTGATGTGGTGGTAAGCACCGTACATCGCAGGTCTCATGAGGTTGACAGCGCATGCATCAACGCCGATATACTCCTTGTAGATGTGCTTGGCGTGGATCGCCTTTGTAACAAGAGCTCCGTAGGGTGCCGACATGAACCTGCCCATCTCACAGTAGATGGCAACATCGCCCATGCCTGCGGGAACGAGGATCTCTTCGAACTTCTTCCTGACGCCTTCTCCTATTGCCATTATGTCGTTGGCTGTCTGTTCGGGCCTGTAGTCAACGCCTACGCCGCCCGACAGATTGATAAATGCGAACTTGCAGCCCGTCTTCTTTTCGATGTCGGCAGCAAGCTCGAAAAGCTGGCCTGCCAGCATGGGATAATAATCGTTTGTAACAGTGTTACTTGCAAGGAATGCGTGGATTCCGAACTTCTTGACCCCGTGAGATTTAAGCTGCGCATACGCATCGTAGATCTGTTCGGTCGTCATTCCGTACTTGGCATCGCCCGGGTTATCCATGATGCCGTTGCCCATGTCAAAGACTCCGCCGGGATTGTACCTGATGCTCATGGTCTCGGGGAACTCGTCACCGATGATGTCCTTAAGGAAATCGATATGAGTTATGTCGTCAAGGTTGATGATGGCGCCCATGTTGTATGCCATGGCATATTCCCTGGCGGGCGTCTCATTGGACGAGAACATGATGTGCGCTCCATCGGCGCCTACAGCCTCGGACAGTACGAGCTCTGCCTCGGAAGAGCAGTCGAAACCGAAATCGTATTCACTGAAGATCTTCAGGATGTAAGGATTGGGATTTGCCTTTACGGCAAAGTATTCACGGAATCCCGGATTCCATGCGAAAGCCTTCTTAACTGCCTCGCAGTTCCTGCGGATACCTGCCTCATCGTATATGTGGAAGGGCGTAGGAATATCCCTGATGATCTCCTCCGCACGTTCTTTTGTCAAAAATGGTGTTTTCTTACTCACGGTATTTGTCTCCCCGGCTGTTATTTTTCACGAGTGTATATTATACAGTCTTTTTAGGATAAACGCTATTTAAATATTTATTATTTAACTCAGCCGTTTAAAAAGCTCCGCGGGCTTATCCTGCGGAGCTTTAAAAGCCGTTATCTCTTGTCCGTCAATAGGTGAAGCCTCTGTCGGGTTCCCTGAATTCCTTGCACCTCTTGAGGAAGGACCTCATGGAAGCCTCCTTGTAGGCGATCTCAGTGTTCTCCGCACCGATCTGCTCAAGGAAAGTATGCGTAAACAGGGGATTTACGATAAAGAGCGGTCCGAGAAGATAGGTCATATAGAGGTTCTTCCACCTCAAACCCTCTTCCTTGATGCCCGGATGAAGTCCTTCTCCCCTTTCGGCAACGAACAGGGGCTTAAATTCGTCATCATATCCCCTGCCTTCATCAAAATAGCACTGGGTGAACTGGCTCTTGAAGCCTACAACGTCTTCCTTGTCACCGTTTTCGAAATGATACTGGCCGATCCAGAGAGTATTGTAGCGGTGCATCATGTCCCTGACCGCATAGGTCGGCAGAATGCCCAGACCCTTGATATCATTGCCGTCTTCGCACTTGATGACCGATCCGAACATCTCGGATGCATTACCGGTAAGGAGCATGAACTGGCCGTCTTCTATAGACTTGAGGATCTCATCACGGTAAGGCTTAAGGCTCTCGATAACGAGCTCCTGGCCTTTCTCGGTCGTCGTTCCGACATAGACCAGGCCTATGCCGCCGTCAAGAAAAGCGGGGCGGCTCTTAAGATCCGTATGGATGATCTCGATCGAAGGATCGCATCTTTTCAGGTATTCGATATTCTGAAGCTCGGCATAGAGGTTACAGACTTCGGGAAATAAAATCTCTATCTTCATCTCATCCACCTCACAATCCTTCATCTTCGGCGCGCTTGAGGATTATCTTACGGCAGTCGTCGACCAGGTCGAAAGCATCGATACCGCAGAAGATATAGACGGTATCGTCCTTCTTAAGATCGAACTCAGCCGCAGCCTTGCGCTCGTCAAGCTCATAGAATATCTTCTCTTCCGGGATCCCGGCGAAGAGCAGCCTCATATAGAAGTCAGGGGCTCTCGGACCCGTTACTATCAGCTGATCCATAAGCGGGTCGTTCATCATCTCAAAGTCACAGTCGTAGAGCCAGCAGGTGTTCTCTGACCAGTGGCGCTCGTCCTTGTAACAGCTGATGAGCAGGAACATCTTCTTGTGTCCCGGCATCTTCCTTACATAGTCCGTGGCGCGGGATACTGCCAGGGCGTTCTTGTCTTTGGCAAGCTGGGTAACGACAGATATTGAGCCTGCCTTCTGAACGTTGAACCGGGTATCAGGGATCTTGACGCTCTCCATGATCTTGCCCAGTTCCTCGCCCTTGTAGCCGAGTTCCCTGAAGAGGGCAACGACCAGACAGGTGTTGTAGATGTTGAACATACTGTCATTGGAGATATGATATTCAAAATCCCCGTCCTTGTCGCGGATCATGATCGTATTCTTCTTTGTATCGATGTCGTGTCCCGAATAATCGTACTCGGGGGACTTGAAATCGCACTTGGAGCAGTGGGCCTTGCCGATATGGTGGTATCTTCTGTAATCGTAGATCAGCTTGCTTCCGCAGACCGGGCAGATCCTCATGTCGTTAAGGAGATTCTCGCACTCCGTGACATCCGTATCCTGCTTCTCGATACCGTAATAGGCTCTGGGATTCGACAGCGCGATCCTGCCTGAGATCAGATCATCTCCGTTAAGGATGAGCTTGGTCTCGGGAGGTATATTGGCATCCAGGATGCCCGCGATATAGTCAGGGTGACCGTTTCTCATGATCGAATCCCTGAAAAGGTTGGTAACGCACATGTATTTGGGTGTGATCGTCGGGAAGACCTTGACGGCAGACCTCTCGTCTATCTCGAGCACGGCCGTATCGAACTTGGGCTTGCCCGTAAGGGTCGCTCCCTTGAGCAGACAGGTGGAAAGTCCGGTATCAATATTGGAACCGTATCTGTTGCAAAGGACCTTTTTGCCTGCCGCTTCGAAAGCGTCACATAGCATGTTGGCACATGTTGTCTTTCCGTTGGTGCCGGTAACGCCGATTATCGTCCCGGGCTTGCCGATCTTCTGAAAAAAGTCGGGACATATCCTGATAGCAAGGCTTCCGGGATAATCTGTTCCGTTGTGTCCCGTGATCTTCAATACCGGGATAGAAAGCTTTGCCAGCCAAAGGGCTGCTATAAATCTTAAACTCATCAATTCTCGCCTCCGATAAGATTATACTATAATACACCAGTATTAAAGAATCCGAACAACATCTGTGATAAAATCTTTTCATCCGGCAGCTTTAGCCTGCCATTACTGTCCCGGGAGGATCTTACCATGAACGAGAACATCACCCTTCGCAACAGGAAGCTTGCCCAGAAAGTCATTAAGGGATTGGAATCCCGCAACATGACGGGTTTCTATGCCGAGACAAAAGAGGAAGCCCTCGCCAAGGCTCTGGAGCTCATTCCCGAAGGAAGCAGCGTCACGATGGGCGGCGGCATGAGCGTTCACGAGATCGGCCTTACGGAAAAACTCAAGGCAGGCAGTTACAATTTCATCGACAGGGACGCAATAGAAGACAAGAGAGCCGCCATGCTCGCGGCATACGATGCCGATTTCTTCCTCTCAAGCTGCAACGCGATCACCGAAGACGGTATCCTCATCAACATCGACGGCAACGCCAACCGCGTGTCTGCCATCTGCCAGGGGCCCAGGAACGTGCTCTTCATAGTCGGCATGAACAAGGTCTGTAATGACGTTGACGGCGCAATGAAAAGAGCAAGGAACGTCGCGGCACCCATAAACGCCCAGAGATTCGGGCTTCAGACCCCCTGTACGGCAACAGGCTCCTGCATGAACTGCAAGTCTGCCGATACGATCTGCTGCCAGTTCCTGGTAACGAGATTTTCACGCCATAAGGACAGGATCAAGGTGATCCTCGTTAACGATACGCTCGGATTCTGATAAAACTTATAATTCGATCACGGGAAGTGTCGGCTCCTCAGCCGGCACTTTCATTTCTTCTATCTCTTCCACAGGAGTTACGGAACCGTCAAGAACTCTTACGGCAACTCCCTCTCTTGCCATAAGCATGGATGAATACTCACTCACGTCCTTTATCCCGTGGGGCAGGAGCATGCCGCCCATCGCGCCGTCGTAGAAAAAGTGGATGTCAGACCCTGCGGTCACAGGAAGTCCCAGCCTTAAGGCATACTGATAACCCAAAGCGTTCTGGTTATCGGGATTGGCTGCGTTATAGATCTCAATGCCGTCACAGATCGAAGGCATGAGCTTGATATCTTCTATGTAAAATCTTTCACGGTATGGGTGCGCGTTAACCATTACCGCACCGGCCTCATGGACCCTGTCGTAAACCTGCCTGCGCGTGAGATCCAGTATGTCATCATTTTCGAGGAGCCATTTCCTGTCGACGCCGTAGATGAGATATTCATCCCTGTCAAAGTTAAACTCCACACCGAAGAACACATCCAGAGGCTTTCCCTTGGCAGCTTCGAGAGCATGCTCGTAACCGGACATGTACCAATCTACTCTCTCATCCCAGGGAAGATCCTTGGGCACTCTGCAGTTGCCGTTAAAGAAATGATCTGTCACGATCATTCCGTTAAAGCCTTTGGCTATCATGTAATCAATGTAATCAGCACCGTTGACCTTGCCGCACGCGGAAGCTTCCGCAGTGTGAAGGTGCGTTTCCAACAGATATCCTTGCATTCTCTACAATATCCTTCTAACCGTTTTCTCGTCGGTATCATAATGCAAGATCAGCTGCTTTGCAATCTTATCGAAAGAAGTTTGCGGCAACTCCTTATATCTTCCGGTCACGAACTTATAGCCCCAAAGGTACTCCGGCGGGGTCATCTTAGCAACCGCCCAGCCGTAGGATTCACCCTTTTTGTTGAGCCTGGGCCTGAAGTCGGCTGCAACGAGATAAGTCTGCATCTGCAGCTTTGCAAGGACACCTTCAAAATTCTTCTCGCCGCCTTTGCCGAAACCGGCCTTCTCTTTCATCTCGAAAGTAAAGAGTTCCGCATGGCACCCCTTCTTCTCAAGACCGCTCTTCTTTATGTCTTTGGGTTCTATATCTTCCGGCATGAACAGATCCATCAGGAGCTTCTCACGGAAAGACGCCTTTCCCTCCTGATAGAGCGAATCGAAGTCGTAGCCGGATCTGCGGTAATTGGCAAAATACGGAAACCACTTCTTCGAGACAAAGCCGGCTTTATTTCCGAAAAACTTCCCGTATGCGACCTTGCCGGTCCTCGCCAATATCATCCTCCATTCCCATGGATCACGTCCGGGATCGCCCGTCCACCAGTACTTGGGATCAGTCCTGTTCTCGACGGAAAAACCGGGGATCTCATTGGCAAAGAGCGGCATGAATCCGATTTCATCTATAAGCTCAAGAAGTTCAGCGGCGCTGTGAAGACATGTCTTGTCACGCCAGCTGACGCCGTCCATGTACCATTCGCCGTTGATGACTTCCATCGTTCTTATCCGATCGGTTCAAAGTCGGCTGCGCCGTGCTTGCAGAGAGGACAGACGATATCGTCGGGGAGTTCATCTCCTTCGTAAACATATCCGCAGACCTTGCAGACCCAGCCCTTCTTGCCTTCGGTCTCCGGCTTGGGCTTGACCTTATCCTGATAGTAGGTGTAGGTCATGGTCTTCTTGTCGGAAAGAACACGGGCCTCAGTGATCGAGCAGATGAACATACCGTGGGTATCAAGATCCACATAATCTTCGACCTTCAGCGACATGAAGGAATTGATGTACTTGGACATGAATACGAGACCGTTATCCGAACGGAGGAGTTCCTCTTCCCCAGCGAACTTATCGACTGTACGTCCGCTCTGGAAACCGAAGTTCTCGAATACTGAGAAAGGCGCTTCCTCGGAAAGACAGTTGACGTTCATGACACCGGTCTGCTTGATGACATGGTGGGAATAGTTCTGCTTGTTGATGGTAACGGCGATCCTGTTGGGTGTGTTTGTGACCTGCGTTACGGTATTGACGATAAGACCGTTGTCTTTCTTTCCGTCGTTGGATGTAACGACATATAGACCGTAACCTATGTTAAAGAGAGCCGTAAGGTCGTTCTTGTTTGCAGTATCTTCTTTTCTCGCAAGATAATCCTGGCAGAGTTCTTTTGCAAGTTCATCGATCTGAGTCTTTGAATCCTCGTTAAGCGCTGACATGATCTTTACGTTGTTGTCGCAGTAAGTAATGTTCTGCGACTTTTCGAGCATAGCTTTCATGGTCTTGATCGCCTGCGGTGCCCAGGATCCGTTCTCGATCAAGGCAATAGTCTTGTTCTTGAACCCTCTCTCTGTGAGATGCTCTATGAACTCTCTCATGAAGGGGAAGATATCCGCATTATATGTTGTAGTCGCAAGAACGATCCTGCCGTAACGGAAAGCATCTTCGACACACTCAGCCATGTCTTCCCTTGCAAGATCGTTGACAACGACCTTGGGACATCCGTTGTTCTTGAGTTTCTCTGCGAGGATCTCGACTGCAGCCTTGGTATGGCCGTAGACCGATGTATAGAAAATTGCGATACCGTCAGTCTCAACACCGTAAGATGACCAGATATCGTAAAGCTTTAAGTATTCGGACAGGTCGCCTGTAAGAACGGGACCATGCAGAGGACAGATCGTAGCGATCTCAAGGTTTGCAGCTTTCTTAAGGACTGCCTGAACCTGCGCGCCGTACTTGCCGACAATGCCGATGTAGTATCTTCTTGCTTCGCATGCCCAGTCATCTTCTTCAACATCGAGGGCGCCGAACTTGCCGAATCCGTCGGCGGAAAAGAGGACCTTATCCTTGCTGTCGTAAGTCATTATGACTTCAGGCCAGTGGACCATGGGTGCGGCTACGAAAGACAGAACATGTGATCCGAGTTCGAGACTATCTCCTTCTGCTACGACTATACGGCGGTCTTCGTAATCCGTTCCGAAGAAATTCTTCATCATGGTGAAAGCCTTCTGCGAAGAAACGATCTTTGCATCAGGGTATGCGCGCATGAAATTCTCTATATTTGCGGAGTGGTCAGGTTCCATGTGCTGAACGACAAGGTAATCCGGCTTTCTTCCGTCGAGCGCCTGCTCAAGGTTATCGAGCCACTCATGGGTAAAGTTCTTATCGACGGTATCCATGACAGCGGTCTTCTCATCAAGGATGACATAAGAGTTATATGCCATTCCGTTCGGCACAACATACTGGCCTTCAAAAAGATCGATCTGGTGATCATTAACACCGATGTACTTGATATCATTACTTACGAACATGGAAATACCCTCCCGGAAAAATAATCTTTCTGATGCTGTTCATTTTAGCATATCCGCCGGGAAAACAGCAAAATAAAAAGGCTGCTTCCGAAACGGAAACAGCCTTGGATCTGTAATGAGATCTATCAGAACAGAACAACCTCGCCGGACTCGTCAGCGGTGGTGAAGTAAGCCTTGCCTTCTTCAGCCTTGACATAGATCTTGAGGTCCTTGCCCTTACCCTTGATAGCCTTGTTAACCTTCTTGACTACATCCTTATAAGCGATGCTCTTGTCGTCAAGAGACTGGATCTGGAAATCCTTAGGTACGACTGCCTTCTTAGGAGCTTTCTTAGCGGGCTTCTTAGCAGCAGGCTTCTTAGCAGCGGGCTTCTTAGCAGCAACAGCCTTCTTTGCAGCGGGCTTTGCAGCAGCCTTCTTAGCGGGAGCAGCCTTCTTTGCAGCGGGCTTTGCAGCAGCTTTCTTAGCGGGAGCAGCCTTCTTTGCAGCGGGCTTTGCAGCAGCTTTCTTAGCAGGTGCAGCCTTCTTTGCAGCGGGCTTTGCAGCAGCTTTCTTAGCAGCAGGCTTCTTAGCAACAGGTGCCTTTGCAGCAGGTGCAGCAGCCTTTACTTCTTCCTTCTTTGCTTCAACTTTTTTTGCGTCAGCCATAAAAATTTTCCTCCATAAAAATCGGTGTAAAAACCTACTTAATTGTTATTTTATATTTCTTGTTTTTTTTCGTCAACTTTTTGTTATATAAACAAATTTATTTCGATTATTTTTTTCAAAACAGGAAAGACAAGACCTGCATTTTTTTCAGAGAAAAATGCAGGTCTTTTATGTATTTTTTCAGTCTTTATTCAACTATCTGAACCTGAGCCGAAGGCTTTGTTTTTCTTCTTATCAGCATAACAAGTGCAGCCACGGATTCCATCACCAGAGTCAGGATCCCGAGGAAGAAATAAACAACGGTCACACCGTCAGGATATAAGCTCTTGTTTAATGCTGCATCAACGACGATACTGTCAACACCGATGTAGATTATATTGATGATCATGAGGAACATCGGGACCAGGAAGAGCCTCGAAAAAACAGTGTCCTTATATCTTCCTCTGATAAATGCGATCATCGTTATGATGTAGCATGCGATCTGGAAGAATTCCGAAATGATATAACCGATATATACATATGCCAATCCCTGGTATTCACCGGCACCGCTTGCCGTAAGGACGGGATTTATTATCCTCGGTAAGACGACAGCTGCAAGTGAAAGGATTATCACTGCAACAAGTCCTTTTGACTTGTATAAGACCTTCCCATGAAGGAAGAGAACTATGATCGATATTACGACCAGAAGATCCTGATAGTATCCGTTCACATTCACTATGCCGGAATATAAGTCATTTGATATTCCTATCTTCCCGAAGAGATTTAAAAGGAATACGGGAAATGCCTGCAGAGAACATAAGATGACCCAAAGTCCGGGAAACAGACCGTTCTTCTTGTGCTTTGCCATGATCAGTATGCCGAGTATGAGCAGAGCCGTCCCGCCGGCAAAGTATACGAGCATCCTGACAACATTCATAAAGTCTTGAAACCCCATAACGATACCTCCTTACCGAAAAAGCTGTTGATAAGGAGATTATATCATTATCCGGAGATACAAATACTTCCGTTTATGAATCAGCAAGATTCCTGTAGTATTCTTCCAGTCTCGGTCTTGCTTTCTCATATGCGGACTTGAGAGAAGGATCGAACTGTGTACCCATTCCTTCCATTATTATGCTGTCCGCTTTGGCAAGATCGAATGCCTCTTTGTATACTCTCTTGCTTACCAGAGCATCGTATACGTCAGCGACCGCCATTATCCTTGCCTCGACCGGGATCTGCTCTCCCTTAAGACCTTCAGGATAACCTGATCCGTCCCAGCGTTCATGATGGTAGTGAGCAACGTTTTCAGCGACTGTCTTGAACGATTCGTCATCAGTCTGCTTTAAGATCTCGTGAATGACACGTGCTCCTTCTGCAGCGTGACGCTTCATCTCTTTATATTCTTCGTCGGTGAACCTGCCGGGTTTTCTCAAGACCGCATCATCTACGGATATCTTTCCGAGATCATGCATAGGTGCGGCTTTGATGACATCCTGACAGAACTCCTCAGACAGTTTCAACGAACCTTCTTTTGATATCTCGTCGATAAGAAGTTTTACTCCTTCGCTCGTACGCTTGATATGTCCGCCGGTGGAATTGTCACGGCTTTCAACCATCATTGCAAGGCTCATGATCAGGTTATCGTGCATATCAACTATATGCCTGGTCTTGTCATCGACTTCCTGCTTCAGTTTGTCGTTATATGTATCAAGAAGTTTGATGTATCTCCTGTTGGCGGTGTCATCCCTGAAAGTGATGATATAGCCTCTTCTTTTGTTACCGTCATAGAGGTAGTTCACATTGGTGTTATATATCCTGTCATCTTCGGGATCTTCACTTGCGCCGTGCACTGTGTAGACGAAACTGTTGTTGAGGGGATCCTTCTTGAAACTGTCAAGAAAGTGACGGATCTTCCTCTGTCCGGGCTTATAACCGAAGCTTTCATCGATAAGGATGTCTTCGAGTTCGGGAACGAGTTCCTTGGCAACATCATTGCTGCCGAGATACCTGTAATTGAAATCGAATGATATATATCCGACATCCTGTTCCTTTATGAAAGAATCGATAGCAGTATCGCTTACGTTATAAAGATTGAACCTGTATGCGATCAGAAGATATATAAACTCTGCCAGAACGAATCCAAGAGGGACAGGATCTACGGCCGGAATGATCTTCCTTCCTATGAAGAATGAAAACACGCAGATCACATCAGGCAGCACGAGAAGGTGGAGTATCCTTCTCGGCACCTGTTTGTTTTTCTTGACATAGCTATATGCGATCGTGATAAGGCCGGCAAGAAAGAATACGATCAGATTGATGTTGAACAATGTATGCATCCCGCCGTATTCCTTCGTAAGCACAGGGAGCCCGTTTACGATGTCAAAGGTCACCTTTGTATAGAAGATATCAAGGTAACCGACTGTAAGGACTGACGCATAGAGTATCGCGCATATCAGGAAGAGTGCGGGTCTCACCCATTTCTTCATCTCGATCTTGCAGAGATTAAGGATGCTTAGCAGGATAAAATATTGAAGAAAACATCCGCCTATGTAGATAATCTGCTGAGCTCTTAACGCTCCCTCGAGACTGTCCGCGCTCGCCGACATCAGATAGCCCAGACAGGCGACAGGCACGAGCGTGAATATCATCGTGAAGTTCACGTCAAAATGCTTATGCCACATATAGATATATATCACTGCACTTATTAGCGATATCGCAAATACGATGCTGTAAAAGATCTGCTGTACCAATTTAAACTGCCTCTTTCCTGACCTGATCTGCCGGGTTCAAAGATCATTTGAACCTGATGTCTCCCGTGTCTGTCTTTATCTCACATCTTCCGCCGGAAGATGTTCCGGGAACTTCGGTCTTACCTGTATGTGTATCTGTTATGAACACTTTATCAGTAAGGAAGGATCCCGTAACATCTCCTGTGCTTGTCCTGACATAGACCGTGTCCGCATCAGAAGATTCAAATCTGACATCACCCGTGCTGCGTTCGATATGAAATTCACCGTCTGCCGTTACTCTGTTGAGGAGGATATCACCCGTGTCACCCTGTGAATAGAGAGCCTTACAGCTTACATCATCAAGCTCCGCCCTGCCGGTATCCACTTTGATGTTGATATCACCGGAGATCTTCGTACCGGTTACCCTTATAAATCCTGTATCCGTGTCAAGATCAAGAGCCGATGCATTGATGGTATCAATATCCATATCACCCGTACTGGTCCTGACCGAGATCTTATCCTTTACACCGGATCTGATCGTCACATCTCCGGTATGAAGCTCCAGATCAATCTGATCGAAAGAAAATTCCTTAATGATCTCGACATCGCCTGTATCTGACTCGATCTTAAGGCCGGAATATTCAGATTCAGGAAGATATACCGTGATCGTGGGCTTTTCGAAATTGATCCCGAAATTCCAAAAGGTTTTGTTTTCTCTTTCTATAAAGAGGGTATTGTTTTCGACCTTTACGACGTGGGGGCTGTCTTCCTCTTCATAGCACATGACCTTGGTCTCTCCGCCGGGATCCAAAACGAAGGATATGTCCTCCGTATTTCCCTTAATGCTGATATTATCGAAATCACCGTCCGCAGTGTAATCTCTCAGATGGAACTTGCTCGTGGAGAGCTTGGATCTGTCGAAGCCGAACACGGCGTATGTGATCCCGCAAAGAAGGAGTCCCGCTCCTGCAAGAGCTGCTCCCGTTATCAGTAATATCTTTTTTCCTAACATATTATCTATTCTCCTTTCCAACAAATGAGGTCTTGATCTTAAGTATCGTCTTGCCCGTAAGTCTTATAACGGCTTTGGTAAATGCGGCACTTGCGAAGAAGAACAATATCGCAAGTCCTGCGAGCAAGAGTCCCGTGCCTATCGAAAAGAGCACGCCTGCAACATTAGCATCCTTGCCATAGATGAACGCCATCGGGATACATGCGAGAGCGCAGGCCGCGAAAGTCAGATCGACCGCATATACACATATCACGAGAGCCCATACGACGATGTAGAGAGCAAGCATGACTGCTAAAGCTGCGATAAGGAGCGGTACCCATACGGGTGATCCGGCTGCGAGGAGGACTATCTCCCATGTCTTGAGTTTCCTCTTCGGCTTTACCTTCTGTTTTACGAGCTTTGTAAGCGGGATCTCGGACATTATCTGCTCCACAACGGAATCAACGGAACCGATCTCGGCCACAGCTTCTTCTTCGCTCATGCCGTCTTCAACGCGGTCATCGATCATCTCTTTGTAGAATGACAGCCTCTCATCGATATCTTCAGCCGGCAAACCGGAAAGTTTCTGTTCAAGCTCATTTATAAAGCCATCCTTATTCATTACCGTTTTCCTCCCTAGTAATAAAGTTATATATGGAAACGATCTCATTCCAATCTGTTTTGAACTCTTCTATACGGCTTATTCCCGCCGCAGTTATGTGGTAGTACTTCCTCAGCCTGCCTTCATGTTCCACGCTCCTGACAGTCAGCAGAGCCTGTGTTTCAAGCCTCTTTAAGATCGTGTAGAGTGTGGATTCTGATAGTTCCAGATAAGGTTTCATGTCTTTGATTATCTGATATCCGTATGAATCCTTATTCCTGATGGCGGCAAGTACGCACACATCCAGCAAGCCGCGCTTTAACTGTATATCCATGTCATACCTCCTTTCACGTTATGCATCGTATCACGAAGTATGTCGTGATGTCAAGTATTCATCCGAAAAAAAACCAGTATTTACATTTCGGTAATCATTTGCTCACAAATAGCGTAATACCACCATCTTCTTAATATGCTATAATCACAAACTGTGGGTATTGTAAACAAAATGAACGACAAAGAGAGGTAATTCTGCTTGTCGACTTCAGATTCGGACAGACATCCCGACAGCAGACGGGTTACAAGAAGAGAAAGAGTCTATTCCTGGTTCATAATGGGAATAGTCGTTTTATGCATACTTCTCGTCATCGCCCACCCTTTCGTCAGTATCAAGGGAACCAACCTCACGACACTGGATGTCGACGGCAACATCGGCTGGAAGTACGAGGACGGACAGGATGCCGATCTCACTCATTTACGGTTCGAAAACGGCCGGGGTGTCGTTACGCGCGAGATAACATCGGTATTCTCCTCCGGCAAGGATCTGTGCTTTGAGTCGAGCAACCTCTTCTTCAAGGTATATCTCGACAACCAGCAGATCTATGATTTCCATCCCCGCCTGGAATTCTACTATGGCAAATACTACGGAGATTATACCCACCTTATCAACATCCCGTATTTTAAAGATGCCGGGGAACTTAAGATCGAGTATGAAGCCCTGACCTACAACAGCTGGACTTCTTTCCGTGCGACCCAGATGAGTGAAGGAAGCGAATATCTGAGGGACGGCATCAGTACAGGCATCTTCCAGTTCGCCCTCTGCTTCTCAACGATAATAATCGGGATCATAATCATCATAATGGGATGCATATTCCACTCCAAGCGCAACAGCATGATAGAAACAGTGTCCCTGGGCGCGGTAGCCATCCTCATGGCATGTTATCTGATGTCAGGGACAAAGATCTGGCAGCTTATCTTCCTGGATTCGGCCATGCCGAGACTGATCGAATATACAACGCTTGCTCTTATACCTGTGCCTGTCGCATTGTTCGTTGCGACCTTTACCAACAGGCTTGAGAAAAAACTTCCTCTGCTCATATGCATCGCGTCTTCCCTGCTGATCTCAGGAATAATCTTCTCCATCTTCACCGGACTTTACGATTACAGCAATATTCTGCCCGCCATTCACGTCAATATCATCGGATCGATGACATTGCTGGTCGCTTACTTCTTCTTCTACCTCAGGCAGGAGACTAAAGTCACCGGAAACAAATGGCTGCTCATAGCATTCGTGGTCCTCATCACGACGGGTGTCATCGATATAGCTCTCTACTATATCCAGCAGCAGGATTACCAGATCCGCATCGTCAACTTCGGTCTCGGTTTCTTCATCATCGTACTTGCCCTTTACGAGATCGGCAACATCATGGAGATCAACCAGAAGAACATCGAAGCGGATACCATGTACCGTCTTGCCAGGATCGACGGCCTTACCGGCCTGTCGAACAGACTCTCCTTCGATGAAGCGGAGAAAGACCTTGCCCAGGACAACGAAGCATCCGCATCCTTCGCTCTTCTCGACATCAACTTCCTTAAGACCGTCAACGATAAATACGGCCACAGCGAAGGCGACCGTCACATCAAGGCTGCCGCCAGGATAATCAACGAGAGTTTCGGTAAGTACGGCAAATGCTTCAGGATCGGCGGAGATGAATTCGTCTCCATCATCCGCGGTGAGGGTCATGAAGACAACATCAAAGCAGCCATGGAAAAGATGGCTGAACTTACGGATGCATATAACCGTGAAGAAAAGCCGCCGATAGACCTCAACATCGCCTGCGGATCCGCAGTTTACGAATACGGCAGAAATACTGTCTTTGAAGCCGAGAAGATCGCAGACTCCAACATGTACCTTCACAAAAAGAGGATAAAGGAAAAAATGGGAGACCTGTAAGGTATAATAGTTCCTATGTATACTTTATTTCTTGCTGAAGACGATAACAATATTGCTGACCTTATAGAGAAGTCCGCAGCCATATGGGACTTCAAGGTCTACCGTGTGCATGACTTCCACGAGGTCATCCACGAGTTCGAACTCGCCCATCCCCAGCTCGTTCTCATGGACATAACCCTTCCCTTCTTCAACGGTTACCACTGGTGCGAAAAGATCCGCAAGATATCAAATGTTCCGATAATCTTTATTTCTTCCGTATCCGATAACCTGAACCAGGTCATGGCCATGAACATGGGCGCCGACGATTTCGTTGCCAAGCCCTTCGAGATGGATCTTCTCATGACCAAGATCATGGCTCTTTTGAGAAGAACATACGATCTTACCGTGGAAGACAAGATCCTGTCTGCCGGGGGCGCCGTCCTCAACACTTCAGATGACACACTGGAATATGAGGAAAAGAAGATCCCTTTAAGCAGGAACGAATATAAGATCATCTATACTCTTATGGAAAACAAGGGCAAGATAGTTTCACGCGCAAAACTCATGGAGAAGCTCTGGGAAGGCGACGAGTTCGTCGACGAGAACGCTCTGTCGGTAAACATAAACAGGCTCCGCAAAAAACTTGATGCCGAAGGTTTATCGGACTTTATCGTAACCAAGTTCAAAGCAGGCTACATGATCGGAGAATGAGATGATCGGCAAATATCTGAGATCGCGCCTTCCTGTCATATTGCTCTTTATCTTATTCATGATCGTCGATCTTTTGTATCTGACCTTCATGAACATCGACATCAGTATAATAATCTACCCAATCATCATATGCGCTTTTACGGGCATCTTGTTCCTTGTCATCGATTACCTCAGGATAAGGAAAAGAGTAAACACCCTTTCAAGCGTAAATGATTTTGTCCTGGCTATGGACATCCCCTCATCGGAAGAACTTACAGAGAATGAATACCAGCAGATGATCAAAAGGCTTAACGACCTGTACAGAAAAGATATGGATCTCCATAAGGAAAAGTCCATCGAATATTCTGACTATAACAACATGTGGGTCCATCAGATCAAGAATCCGATAGCCTCCATGAGGCTCGAACTCAACGAGATCGATTCCGAGGAATCGAGGCGCCTCAAAGGCGAACTTAACAGGATCGAGCACTACGTGGATATGGTACTTGTATATTCGAGGCTCAACAGCGACACGACGGACTTTGTGTTCGAAAAGGTAAAGATAAAAGATGCCGCATCTTCAGCCGTAAAGAAATTCAAGGAAAACTTTATCTCCAAGGGGCTGTCCCTCGACATGGACGTTGACGACACCGAGGTCCTTACCGACCGCAAATGGCTCGAGTTCATCCTTGAGCAGTATATCTCCAACGCATTGAAATATACGTCATCCGGCAGGATCAGGATCTGTAATGACGGAAAGAAAGTCATTGTCGAGGATTCCGGCATAGGAATCAGACCCGAAGACATCAGCAGGATCTGGGAAAAGGGCTATACCGGCATCAACGGCAGGACCGTCGGAAATTCATCGGGTCTCGGTCTCTATCTCGTAAAGAAGACGGCTTCAAGGCTTAAGGTCAGCGTTGGTGTCACCCCCGGATCACAGGGAGGTTCGGCCTTCTACATAGACCTTGCCAAGAAAGAAGATATCTACGACTGATGGCATTTCTTACAAAAATGAAAGATTTGGCCCTGTCTTGTAAGTTACCCGACACTTTTCACTTGTTTTCGAATGGTAAATTGATGCCATGAGAAACAAAGGAGGTTTTGATCAATGAGTTATTTGGAAGTTACAAATCTGAAAAAGATCTATACGACACGCCTTTCAGGAAATAAGACACAGGCGCTGACAAACGTTTGCTTTACTGTGGAGCAGGGCGAGTTCGTTGCGATCATGGGTGAATCGGGTTCAGGTAAGACAACGCTTCTCAATCTTGTCGCCGCTTTGGACAAGAGCACGGAAGGATCCATAATCCTCGACGGCATGGATCTCTCCTCGATCGGAGAAGCACAGAGAGCAACATTCAGAAGAGACAACCTGGGATTCGTCTTCCAGGAATTCAATCTTCTCGACACATTCACCGTAGAGGACAACATCCTCCTCCCTCTTGTACTTCAGGGAAAGAAAGCATCAGATCTTCACGAGGAAGCTGTCAAGGCCGCAGCATGTCTCGGCATAACGGACCTTCTGTCCAAATATCCCTATGAGATCTCAGGCGGTCAGAAACAGAGAGCAGCTGTTGCAAGAGCTCTCATCACCCACCCCAAGATGATCCTCGCCGACGAGCCGACAGGCGCTCTGGACTCAAAATCTTCAGATGAGCTGTTGAACCAGTTCGTATCGATCAACGGCGGCGGACAGACCATCCTCATGGTCACCCACTCGGTAAAGGCAGCAAGCCGCGCTTCAAGGGTCCTCTTCATCAAGGACGGCACCATCTTCCATCAGCTCTACAAGGGCGATGCATCGGATACCGCTTTCTATCAGAAGATATCGGATACCCTTACTATGCTTACGACAGGTGGTGAGAAATAATGAATCTGTATCCCAAGCTCGCTGCCAATGCGATAAGGAGCAACAGGCAGCTTTATTTCCCATTCATATTGATGAGCTCCGGAATAATCGGCGTTCTCTACATCATGGCGGCGCTTTCCACGAGCGATACTGTCAAAGCCTGCAGAGGCGGACACACGCTCATGACCGTATTGGATTATTCGATCTATATCGTCGCATTTTTCGCCCTGCTGTTCATGTTCTTCACCAACTCTTTCGTGTTGAAGAGAAGGACGAAGGAATTAGGTCTTTACAACATCCTGGGCATGAACAAAAGAAACCTCGCAGGAGTAATGGCATTCGAGACCCTTATCATGTATGTTTCTTCATATATCATCGGATCCGTATTCGGCATACTCTTCTGCAAACTCGCGGAAGCCGGACTCTTAAAACTTGCCAAGGGAGAAAACCACACGGGCTTCACGGTATCGGGACATGCGCTGAAACTCTGTGCCCTGATCTTTCTCGGCATCTTCTTCCTGATCTTCTTAAACTCCGTAAGAGTCGTTTCCTTCGCAAATCCTGCGCAGATGTTCAAATCCGAAAATCTCGGAGAGAAGCCTCCCCGCGCAAACTTCTTCCTGGGACTCCTCGGTGTGGCTGCCATCATTTTCGCCTACCATAAGGTACTTTCAATGGACATAATGATGCAGGAAAAGCTCCTGGCCAATTTTGCTGAGGCCGTCATCCCGGTCATCGCGGGAACCTTCCTGCTCTTCATCGCAGGTTCGGTCCTTCTCTGCAAGATCCTCCAGAAGAACAAGAAATACTATTACAACAAGAAGCACTTTGTCGCCGTATCTAACATGGCTTTCAGGATGAAGAGGAGCGGCGCGGGTCTTGCGACGATATCGATCCTCACCACCATGGTCCTGATCATGTTGTCATCCACCGTAGCATTCTACTCACAGATCGAATCAGTCATGATCAGCGACTTCCCGAGAGAAAACGTATTCATCGGAACCTATGGGTTCTTTGATGACAGCAAAAGGATCACTTTGGCTGATGCTGATAAGAGAACAACCGGGATCGCTGCCAAGGCAGAAGGAACGGACGTGGTCAGTTATGCCAAGCTCAATTTTGTCGCAAACGGCAAGAACGGCGAATATAACATCACCGGCAAAAGAGAGCGTTACGATTCTCTCGAAGAAGGAGATTGTGTCTTCTCCCTCATCCCCCTTGATTCTTACAACAGGATCACAGGACAGAGCGTTAAGCTAGCTGACGATGAAGCAATCATCTCCTCCGTATCGAAAAACGGATACTACGCAGATTTCCTGCGCTTCAACGACAGCAAGACATATAAGACAAAGACCGTGGACTTCGATCTGTTCTCTCAAGGGAGACACTATCTTAACAGTTTCCTCGTAGTCATGAACGACGTCTCATCTTACGAACAGTACGCTTCGGGAATAACCTGCTTCATAATGTTCAACGGTGACCTCTCCACGGAACAGATGAGGGTTTTCGGCAAAGAAACATACGCGGAATTGAAATCGGACGAAGTCGAAGGTGAGAATCCCTACCGCCTGGGCTTCGAGAGCACCACCCGCCAGACATCCGAGACCCAATACAGCTCGGTATACTCCGGCCTCATCTTCATGGGCGTAATGCTGACGATCCTCTTCATGGGAGCCACGATACTCCTGATGTACTACAGACAGGTCTTCGAAGGTCACGAAGACTACGGCAAATACCAGATCCTGCGCAATGTAGGCATGAGCCGCAAAGACATCAAGTCGACGGTCGATTCACTGACATTCGTAACCTTCCTGTCTCCGGTCCTCGTAGCCATCGCACACACGAGTGTCGCCATGTACTTTGTACACCAGTTCATGGTCATACAGGGAATGTATGGAACTCTCCTTCTCATCGCCACATCAGCGGTCGTCAGCATAATATTCACGCTGATATACTTTATCTTCTACAAACTTACCTCCAGGACCTACCTCAAGATCGTTGGACAGTAACAACAAAAAAGAGTGCACTCACAGGAGGCTGTCTCAAACTTCAGGCAAGAGACAGCCTCTTGTATTTGTCAGAACAAAAGGATTTATCACTTTTCCTTCTCGAAAATGACCAGGCCACACTCGTTGGGGTGATCTAAGAGGACAACATCCTTGCCCTTGGTCTTGTAACAGATGAGCATGGCTGACACAAGGATATCGCCGGCTCCTCCCATAGTCTGCAGGACAGCTATAGCCCAGATTACAAGATTGCCGGCAAAGACCGATATTATTCCCACCAGGACACCGAGTGTCATCATGGGCATGAGCGAGCCGAATATATACATGGGCTTCGTAAGTGGTGATCTGCAATAGCAATAAGGCGTCAGAGTCTCTTTCTGAAAGCCGTATTCCATATCCTTGGTCCCGTTCTCGGCTCCGAGCGCCCAGCTGGACCCGTGGATAAATTCGTGTATCACTGCCAAAGGGATCATCGAGACGAATACGATCACCAGCGAGACGAAGTACATGACAGGTGAATCGTTAAGCAAGCTTCTGATCCCCATACCTCCGTTCCAAAAATAGTATGCAGCAGTGAATGCGGCAATGAAAGGAAGTGTCAGGAGAACGCCGATGATGTTGGCTTTAAGGAGCGTGATCGTAAGATCGTGGCGCTCGTAGCCTTTGGCCAGCAGTTCCTTTTCCTTCAGATCGAACGCAGCCTGCCTCTTCTTCTCGGCCTCAGTAAGCTTATGGCCGTCTTTATTGACCACCGCGGCTTCCTGTTCTGTATCTTTGACATCTTTGTTTTCGCTCATAAGATCCCCCTTGAAGGTTTTCTGAATTTTGACTTTCCAATTATAGAGCAAGAGGGCATTATTGTCACGGATGTTGTATAATTAAAGCAGTTTGATCCAAAGGAGGGTTTTCTTATGGGTATGTTCAATAAGCTTTTCGGTGACGCGGTCAGGGCGATCGAAAATGCTGCAGCTGATGCCGCAGCAGATGTGGCTGCAAACGCCGTAAAAGAGCAGTTCAACAAGGACGTTGCAAATGCAGCGGCAAAAGCAGGAATTGAAAATGTTCCGGAACAGAACAATGCTCCGGTCATGGACTCCGTTCTCACGAGTGAACCCACTCCTTCCGGTTTCTCCTGGGGCGAGGAGATGCCTGCTGAAGAGAATCAGTATAACTTCGGCGGCAGCTACCGCGAATATTTCGAGAAGATCTTCAGCGAAGACTTCCCTGATCTTGCAGCAGCCAAGGAGATCCCCGAGAAGTTCCCCAACAGGACGACCTACCGTCTCTCAAGAGGCGGCGCTGTAGCCCTCGTTGTAGAACTCCTTCCGGAATCCACCGCCACTAAGAAGGTCCGCAAGGAATGCGAGGCAGCCGGAACCCCTTATGTCCGCTTCTACTACGACCACGACGGCTGGTGGAACACCAGGGCATATGTCGTTGACAGGATCCGCAAGGCCTTAGGATAAGACCAAGCCATAAGCGCAAAAGAGAACGCTTTGCGCCTGCGGAGGGCCAAGCATACGATCTATGGAATAGACTTTGCAGGCAGTTTTTGTATGTACGGTCCGGTTAATTCGGTAATTTACCGAATTTAATTCTTTCTCTTTAGCGTTTGGATATAACTCCGGCCAGCATTGGCCGGAGTAATTCTTTATAAAGGAGCTGCGATGGGATCACTTCTGTCCGGGCTAGGCAAAAAGGAAGCATGGGAAAAATTCTACGGGCACAAGACCTCCGGGATATGTGCTCCGTCCGCTGAACGCGAACTCCGTGAATTCATAGACAAGGCAGAATATATGGAAGTCTGCCGCGAGATCGCGGATTGTCTCGAAGGGAAGTCCTCATTCCCCTTGCCCAGGCGCGCCGTGATCTCCAAGATGAGCACTCAGAAGAAGCGCACCGTCTATATCTATCCGCGCCGCGAGACAGTCACGCTGAAGCTCCTCACCTATCTCGTGCTGAGAAAGTACGATGACATCTTCGCTGATAACCTCTACTCCTTCCGTCCCGACAGGAGCGCGCACACCGCGATCCATTCGATCGTGAGATCGATGTCCGGTTTCGAGAAGGGCTTCTATTCTTACAAAGTGGATATCAGCGATTACTTCAATTCGATCGACATCTCACTTCTCCTCCCCGAACTCGAGAAGATCCTGTCTGACGATCCCCTGCTCTTAAAGTTTTTGTCGTCACTCCTCTGTGAGAAGGAATTCACTTCATCCGGTGTCCCGATGACCGGGACCAAGGGCATAATGGCAGGAACTCCCATAGCCTGTTTCTATGCGAACATCTTCCTTAAGGAGCTGGACTTCCATTTTGAGAAACTCGGCATTCCCTACGCAAGATATTCGGACGACATAATCGTTCTTGCTGAAAGCCGTGAGGAACTGTCGGAACATGAATCCTACATCAGGGACTATCTGAGATCGCGCGGCCTCAAAGTGAACCCCGCCAAGGAATCGAGGACGGTCCCGGGCGGCATGCTCGTATTCCTGGGATTTGCGACCGACGGGAAAACGATAGACATAGCTCCTGCAACTGTCACGAAGCTCAAGGGCAAGATGCGCCGCAAGGCCCGCGCACTCGTAAGGTGGGCGGCACGCAACGACATCGATCCCGCCAACGCGGCGAAAGCCTTCATCCGCATCTTTAACCGCAAGCTACTTGATGTATCGGACGACCATGACCTCACCTGGAGCCGCTGGTTCTTCTCCGTCATCAACACGGATAAGAGCCTGCGCGTCATCGACGGATATGCTCAGGACACCATCCGCTACATAGCCGGCAATACGCGCAGGAAATCACGTTACAACATAAGATACGAAGATCTTAAGAAATGGGGCTACAGGAGCCTTGTTGCAGAATACTACGCTTTCGGATCAAAGCCTCAGCCTACGGAGCAACGAAAAGCCTGATCTCTTCTTCGATCAGCTTATAGACCTTGGCGAGCAGGTAGCCGTCGGCTATCGCGTGGTTAAGCCTTACCGTGACGGGCATCATCAGCCTGCCGTTCTCCTCACGGTATCTGCCCCAGTTAACGATCGGCGGGAAATAAAGATAGCCGTCGGGCAGTTCGACGTTCAGAGAATCATAAGAGAGCCAGGAAACATAGGATGCGTCGAACCAGTTGGGGTGGCCTTCGGGATCGAGCTTATATTCCCTGCTCTCCTTGGCCTTCTCAAGGTCTTCTGACGCGTTCTTATAGAAGAGGTCATAATCCTCGTAATAAGTCGTGTAAACGGTCGTACAGGTCTCGGTATCCTCATGGAAGACATACTGGATCGGATTGATCTTGTCGTAACAGATCAGCTCATCCGTCTGCCAGAGATAGCTCATCTTGTAGTCATCCCTGGAATTAAGAGCCTTGCAGAGAATGTACAGGAAATCGATGTAAAACTTTGAGCCCTTCTTTTTCGAAAAAGCGGCAAGATCCGTAACATCGATCCTTGCGGTCATGGAAACGGAGCACTTGCAGTCCTCCGAGAAGTGCCTGAATACTCCCTTGCGGTAGTACTGTTCCCTGTCAATAACCTTGTAATCCAAACTGTCCGCCCTCAGTCTTCATAATGAAATTCATACTCGGTGTTATCGTCACCCTTAAGATAATAGAGTATATTCTTCCCCGTGTCCATTCTCGAAAAGGTCGCGAACCTTAATTCGCAGTACTTCTCATCAGTCGCGGAAAAGTCCTTGCCGGAATCCTTGATCCAATATTCGGGCAGAACACTGATCGCAAGTTCTTCCATATTCGGTCCGTCAGATGCCCTCTCACCGTCGGTCATCATGAAATAAGTGAAGAACATCTTACCGTCATTATATCCGCTCCGAAGGCCCCAGGTCGGGTCGGTATGGTAGCTCTTGCCGTCGATGGTTACATATGTCCAGGCATGGCAGATATCTTCAAAACTGCATATCGTAAGAGCATCGACTCCGACCTGCAGGAGCATATAGGCATAAATGCCGCCCAGTTCTCCGCAGATGCCTTTCCTGTTCATGAAAGCGTAGTAATCCGCGCCTTCGTCCAGAGGAATATCCCAGTTGTAGTTATATTCATACTCTGCTGTCACATAATCGTAGAGAGCAACGCACTTCTCAAAGTCACTGTAACTTGACTTTACATACCTGTTAAGGTCTTCTGTCACGCGGTCTTCAAACTCTTTCTCTCTCTTAACGAAGTCTTCGGCGGGGATCAGGTAGTTGATCTTAGCAACACCGTCCTTTAAAGGGATCTTGCCCTTCTTATCCTTCTGTTCCACTTTCGCGCATGCAGCCGGAAAGAGCTTGAGCAAAGTGGCAGGATCAGTGGCCCAAAGATAGGCCTCTTCACTGGCGCACTCGAAGGAATCCTCTCCCTTTCGCATGGCATCACAGAGATTATAGAAAGCCTGCCAGCAATCTTCGTTTACAGACTCGGCCAGTTTGGCAGAATAGGGATGGGGGTTAAATTCGATCGGGACCTCAGCGGCGGTTGTCGTAGTCGCCTCAGTGGTCGTGGTCGCTTCAGCCGTTGTCGTAACTTCAGTTGTCGTCTCTGCTGTAGTAATCTCAGCCGCCGGTTCAGACACGGAAGTCCTGTTTACCGTGCATCCCGAAAGCAGTATCGCAGCCGTCAACACGACGGATATCGTCTTAAAAGATCTCATATTATTCCTTCCTTTGTATCTTTTCGATGCAGATTATAGCATTGGCATCCAGATATAAAGGAAGAAAACTGAGGCAATCAGGAAACGGCAGTATTACACGGCATTGTCCAGCGAATATGACGTTACGGTGCTGACGATATCGATAAGTTCCTTGTTCTGATAGATATAGCCGTCGTATATCAGATGGGCACCGCCATTTTCATCGTAAGCCGTGAACCTGTACATCGTTCCATCATCGACATTTTCAGAATAGCCCTTGAACTTGTTCTTCTCTATGTTATCAAGGCAGAAATCGAGGATCTTGCGGTAGTCCTCATCTTTCATCTTCATCACCTGATCTTCTATCGGACTGGGGATATATGAATTTCCGGCATAACTTACCTTGACCAGATGATGAGCCATTTCGTACTGTTCCTGTGTCATGGATCCGCAGGGTATCTCCTCTATCTCTAGAAGCATTCCTTCGATCTTACGGTATTTCTCGATATCACGCCCCGAACAGGCTGTCATTCCCATTATCATCACCATTGCGAGCAGGATGCATATCATTCTTTTCATGTTAAAGACCTCCGTTGTCGTTCTGTCTTATATACAACGGAGGTCCTGAAAATGTTGCAATCGTGTTTATGCCGGATCTTTTCCGCGCTTTCTTATCTTGGATACCAGGACACCTATGCCCATGCCGATCGCGCCCATGACGGCCCCCGCTATGATCATGCCGAACCGGGGCCAATTGAAGCTGCTGTATTCGTTCATGAGCATGTTGGCAAGCCCGAAGGTCACATATTCAGCCAGCATGTACATTACCCCGTAGAATATCAGCATCAGCCACTTGGAAGGTCCCCAGAGGCGGTCCTTGCCTATCATGAATGCAGTAACCAAAGTAGTAACGGGAAGCACCACGTAGAATGCCAGCAGCGAAAATCCCATTGCATCAGAACCGGAAGCGCAGTTGCCCGGCCAGAACAGGATGACCAGCACTGCCCATATCACCAGATATACCGATATGATAATGATCCTGGATCTCCTGGATACGCTCTTTACCACATTAGTGGATTCTTCTAAATGTTCTATCATCGTCTTATCCTCCTTCAGCAGGTAGTCGAGAGTAACGGAGTAAAGGTCGCTCATCTTGATCACGCTGATGATATCCGGATAGGATCTGTTGTTCTCCCAATTGGATATCGTCTGCCTTGTAACTCCGAGCTCCTCTGCTGCCTTCTCCTGGGTCAGGCCTGCTTCAGTGCGGGACTTACGGATCTTCGAACCAATTTCCATTTCCTCTCTCCTTTCGTGCCTTCAGGATATTCTGCCGGCAGGATCACTGTCTATCAAAATGCTTGTACATCCCCTGAACAAGGGACGTAAAAATGCTTTTACATTCTGTATCTGCTTACATTTTACCATTGAATTACCTTCCTTCATCCTGAAAGATTCCGCAGGAACAGACAGCAGGATGCGCTTTTCCATAAATGTCGTTTTTCGGGAATTTAGTACCATATTTTTTCGAAAAATGGGAAAATCGAAAAAGGAAGCTGTCCCTAGACAACTTCCTTTCCGGTTTGGATTGATCCTTATCACTTCCAGTGCTTAAGTTCCGACAGGTACCCTGCGTACTGGCCGCGCCTTGTATCGTCCGAAGCATTGTCGGGATTGGGCGAGTGCTCGAGCAGGAATTCGATCAGTGAATCCATCGTCGGGTACACGAAAACGCCATCCTTGTAACACCAGGTGCAGTAATCCTCGTTGAAGGTCTTGTCCGGCTCACGGCTGATCATGGAATCCTCTGTGAGGGGCATGCCGCAGCACTGGCAGACGAGCTGCCTCGGAGACCCGAGGAGCGTGTTGATGGATACATCGTAAAGTTCCGACAAGAGCAGGAGCGTATCTGTGTTGGGCTGGGTCTCACCTGTCTCCCAACGGCTTACCGCCTGTCTTGTCACCATGACCTTCTCAGCGAGCTGGTCCTGTGTCAGGTTATTCTTCTCGCGAAGTTCCTTAAGTATATCTTTAGTTTCCATAGCACTTATTCCTTTCTGTTGTCGTCAGCCTAATTATCGTTCACTATGGAAGATAAGACAAGCAACCTGTTGTTGCCTTAAGATCAGCCTGAGATCTTAACTCTTCCTCCGTCCTCACCTAAGAATACGATGTAGCCGCCTTCGGGAAGGTCAAGCTCATTCTTGGCATTCGTGACATGAGTCGTATAGAGAAGTTCGAAGTACTTATTATAGACACAGATCGTGCTGTTTTCGGGGCGCTCAACGGATATCGTCTTAAAAGCCATATCATCGCTGATGCGGTACCAGGAAGCATCCTTTGTCTTAAGTTCAACTTCCCTGACATCCGCAGTAAGCTCAGGAAGTGTTGCAACAGGTTTGTATTCGCTGCCGATGGACAGTGACAGCGTACCGTCCGGAGTTAATATACCATCGCAAAGATCCCTGTTGGAAGATGAGGGCATCGTCTGGAAAGCCTTAAGGCTCATCTGATCTTCGATCTTCACCACCCTGCTTCCGGCAGAAAGGGATATCATCATGTAACCCGGCATGTCTTCTGACGCTTTCATAGCCATGAAAGGGCTGTCGTAATTCGTTGAAGAATACCTGTCGTTGACCAGTACCCAGGGAGTCCCTGACAAATGAGTCCAGGAATCAATTGCTTCAGGGCTTACCTCAACTGCTTCCATCTTCTCACCGAAATATTGCTTTCTTATATAGTCACCAAGCCCGGGCATCGACATGGTCTGCTCACCTCTGATATAGACCTTGCCGTCGGCTCCTTTCCCGAAGAAGACCACCGTCTGGTTCTTCCTTACCCGTCCGTTATCGTCGACCTCGACGAAGCCGCCTGATGTGGTGTACTTATACTTGGCTGTATCCCTGGTCAAAACACTGTCGGTAACTACCGTCATGGTATCCTCCGAGAAAGTAATGGTACCGATACCGGACCCTGTCATCGATCCGATGCTGTAATATCCTTCGTACTGTTTAAAATCTTCGGGGATCTTATCTTCGAGCGTTACCTCCATGGGAGACTCGGGGCTTATCTCTATTCCCTGCTCTTCAAGAGCGATATCCATAAGTTTTCCTGCAACGAATGAGTTATACATGCTGGACCCGCCCGAAGACAGGACGCATACGCTGATCTCGTTATCGGGAGCCACCAGGAGGCTTGCGTGCATGTTATTGATGTCTCCTCCTTTGCCCAGGACCTTAACGCCCTGCTTGCTGTAGGCAAGGTCTTCAACGTAGTCCCAGCCCAGGCCGCTGCCGTCTTTATACTCATCAGTATCAGAAGTCCACCTGGACGCCATCTCATTCTTGGCTGATTCCGACAGGAGCCTCTTGTCGCCCTTCCAGAATGCGCTTCCGAATTCTGCGACATCGGATGCAGTCGAATAGATACCGCCTGCACCTAATTCTAGGCAGTACTCGTAATCCAGGAGAAGTCCGCCTCTGTAGAGGTCGGCTTTATCTTCCCTGTCCTGTACATTAAGGCCTGTTCCCGTATTGCTCCTGCCGATCTTGCCTGCGATGTTCTTTACCACATAATCCGTATAACTCATTCCGCTTACGTTTTCGATCACGATGCGGAGGAGCTCGAAGCCGTCGTTGCAGTAAGCTGAATACTCACCCGGATCTGCCTTGAGCCTTTGCGTCTCAAAGCCCTTGATGAACTCGTCGTTGCTGATGGTCGTATCGTCGCCATAGAGGCAGAGCTCGCTGTACCTTGTGCCCATTATCCCGGAAGTGTGGTTCATGAGCATCCTGACGGTAATGTCCTTGTACCTGGGGTCAGCCATCTTAAAGTCAGGGATGTAATCCGTTAGCGGAGCATCTATATCAAGCTTCCCCTGATCAGCAAGCTGCATTGCTGCTGCCGATACATAGACCTTGCTGACTGACCCGACACAGTAGACTCTTTCGGTGCCTTCAGAAGTGCTTGGAATATCAATTGTTTTTGCATCTGCCATAAGGCTTCCTGTGGATGTCATCGCGACTGATGCAGCCAGCAAAGTCATACAGGGTGCCATTATCTTATTGCGAATATCTTTCATTATCTTATCCTCCCTTATCACTCCGTCATGAGTTCCGTAACAGAGATCTTCTTGACCCTGCTTGCAGCAAAGTATGTAACCACATAGCAGAAGATCACCATGGAGATGCAGGTTACGATCATTACCGGTATATCGAGCGGGATCGCAACGCCGAACAAGTAGAACCAGAAGGCTTTCTGAACGAACACAGATAAAACTGCTGCTATTGCGACTGATATTACAGTTGTCGGCAGGATCTGAAGTGCGATCTGAGTCATGAGATCCTTGGATGAATATCCCATGCTCTTCATGACGCCAAGGTCCTTGCGCTGTCTTCTGACATTGGATCCTGCGATGATGCCGAGGATGACCGCCACGACGACCGCTATGAAGATCAATGCCATAATGTTAAATCCGAACGTCGCATTTCCTATGCCTCCCATCTGGGACTTGGCGAGATCTTTGGTGGAAGAGATATCCTTGATCATGAGGGAACCGCTGCGGCCGGTGATCATCTGATCGCCGATCTTGATCGCATAGTCGACATCCGTAACTCCATAGCGGGCTATGAGCTTTGCGACTGCGATATCCGCCTGTGCCCTGATCCTCTCTTCAAGGCTTGAACCTTCAATATTACCTTCTTCCATATCCGAGACCGGAGCTCCGTACAAAGAAGCAAGTTTCTTCTCGAAATCGTTCTGATCCACACCGTCGTTAAGATATATCTGAACCACATTGGGTCTCGTCATAGGACTGACTCTCTGATAGCCTTCCATAGTAAAATAGAGATTCATCCTGCTGTTGGACATGCCGCTTACGATGCCCGTGATGACATAGCTCTTCTGAGTACCGTTGCCTTCGATGATGATGTTGTCTCCGACGTCGTAGCCTTCTACTGTGCTCCTTACAAGGGAGATCATGATCTCGTTGTCATGCACCGGATATCTTCCCTTATAGACAGGAATATTCGTTGTCTCATTGAAATCATCATAGACCTGGGCGGTACCCGAATATTTGGATCCTTTGACAGCCATGAAGCAGAAATTATATGTTACGAGCGTCTTTTTGACTTCAGGAAGTCCTGACAGTTCTTCGCTGAATCTGTATGCATCGATGCCGTCAAGAAGAGTTATGCTGTCGTCACTGATCTCCATACCTGTCAATGCGATCAACCCGTCATAGCCGTCCTTAAAGAAGACCATCGTATATGCACTGAAGAGCATAGCGACTGATGCAACAACAATACAGACACCGGTACCTATGTTCTGGGCGGTATTGCGGAAGTTCGTCTTCATGGCAAGTCTTAAGTTGATATTGCCTTTCATGGACTTTAAAGGAAGGAAATTCTTCCCGAAGTGATGTGTCCTGATGCCCTTGCGGAAAGCAACGACAGGAGGGTACTTCTTGACCATCCTTGCCCTGAGGAGCGCAAAGACCGTGATGACGACGACCTGGATGATCGCTACGACGATCACCGGGATCATATTGACTGTTCCGTGTACATTGCGGTTCATCATGATCCTTATGAACATGTTCATGACAGGGGTAAACAATACAGTAGCCACAGCGCCGAGGATCGCACCCGTTCCGCCTGTAATCACATACTCGAAAATATAGGACATCGAGATCTCTTTCGACCTGTAACCGATGGCTTCGAGCACTCCGATCTGCTGCATCTGATCCTCGATATCGTTCTTGATCTTATGCCTTATGAGGAAGACACAGGCGACCAGCGTTATGATCGACAGGCTTCCGGAGATATACATGAACATGTCAAGGAATACAGTCTCCTGCAGCTTAAGATCAGCCTGGTCAAAGATCCAGATCGAATTGCTGACATTTTCGGATGATCTCTTCTCACACTTGGCGATATATTCTTCCTGAGGCAAGGGCTGATCCGCATTATACCCGAGCATGACATCCTCTTCGTAGATAGATGACAGCAGTGCATAATCCTCTTCTGAGATCACGATCTTAAGACCCATTCCCGTCTCATTGCAGGGACCGGTCTCATAAAAGCCCGCGATCTCGAAGGGATAATCCCTTCCGCCGGTCAGCAGAGTGAAAGTATCTCCCGGGTTATAACCGCCTGTTATCTCGAAGTACTGCGGAAGCCAGACCGGGTGCTTCAAGGTCGCGATCTCTTCATCTCTTAAGCAGTTCTCCTTAACGAAAGACTCCAGTTTACGGTCGTCTTCTTCCGTTATCATCATGATGTTGTATCCGATCTTCTCGCCGCTCTTATCCCTAACGGTCACACCGATCGAATAAAGGATATCGGCTTTCCTGACATCTTCTATCCCGTAATCTTTTTCCAGGATCTCCTTATATTCTTCCCTGTACTTCCTGTCCCTGAAGAAGACGTAATTGTTTACGCTCCCGGCTGCTTCAAAGCAGTCGTCAAAGACCGTGTTTATCTTGGCAATGTTTGCTGCGACTGTACCCAGCAGAAAGACCGTAACGAATGTAAGAAATATTATCGCTACGGCTTCCTTTTTGTTCTTGCGCAGATTAAATAACGATAATCTGAATATCTTCATTTCCCTTTACCATCCCATCTCATCCAGGAATCTCTGAAGGCCTGATCTTCTCTCCTTCATGTCATCCGTCCCGTAGGGCGCCATCCTGTATTCACCGACTATGTTTCCATCCCTTAAGAAGAGGATCCTCGTTCCCCTTAATGCAGTCTTCAGGTCATGAGTTACCATCACGATGCTCTGACCGTTCTTATGGATCTCCGTCATGATGTCCAGTACATCCTTGCCCGCCGAGGAATTGAGCTGACCCGTCGGCTCATCAGCAAAAAGGATCTTCGGGTCGTTGATGACCGCTCTTACGATGCCGACCCTCTGGGCCTCACCGCCGGAAAGCTGGTTAGGATACTTGTTCCACATATCCTTGCCGATCCCGACTTTGGTGAGGAGGTCCTGCGCCTTGGCAACGAGCTCGGGCGAATTTTTCTGCACGATCAAGGCTCCCGTCAAAACGTTATCCAGGACCGTCTGATTTTCGAGTAGATAAACACTCTGGAAAACAAATCCGCAGTTGCCTCTCCTGAAAACAGCCAGCTGGTCGTTCGTAAGATCTTCTATCTCCTTATTCCCGAAAAATATCTTGCCCATCGACGGCTTGTCCATCCCCGACAGCGCATAGAGCAGCGTCGACTTGCCCGAACCCGAAGCTCCCATGATGACCGTGAAGTCTCCTTCCATGATCTCCAGGTCCAGGTTCTTGATTACATGCTGCTGAACGCCGCCGTTAGAGAATGACTTGCATAATTTCTCTGTCTTTAAGATCTGATCCATACCTTTACTCCTTTTCGCATATCTTTGCAGCTTACGGTTTGTATTCTACAGATCTTGGGGAAAGGCTTCTTTAACAAAGGACTATTAAATTCTTATCAAATTCTTAAATGGGATCGACACTTGTACCTGTACAGTTACAGAAAACGGCATTTACAGGTAACGACAGGTCTTTTTGTCAGCTTAAAGGAATGAGCAGCGTGACCTTAAAGCCGCCGTCGTTGGAAGGGATCATCTCGCCGTTCATCTTCTGCATCAGGATGTTGGCGATATAAAGGCCTAAGCCTGAGCCTTCCGCCTTGGACTCTTCCTGCTTTTTGCCGCGGTAGAACTTATTGGTTATGAGCGCTATCTCATCTTCGGGAACTCCCGGGCCATAGTCCTTGATGCTCATCTCTAGGAAGTCATCTACTATCTCGTAATGAACGTCGATCTTGCTGTCAGCATATTTATATGAATTATTGATGATATTACCTATTACCTGGCCCATCCTCTTGCTGTCGATGTTGATGATGACATCAGGACGCTTATCCTCAACGACGAGACCCTTGTCATCGTATTTGCTTAAGATGTCCGACAGGACTGAAGAAGGCTCATCCATGCAGCTGACCTTGAACTCACCCAGGTCTTCCAGAGTGGATGATAACAGATCGGTAATCAGAACGTCGATCTCATCGGCTTTCTTGTAGATGTTGTCGAGTTTATCGATCATATCTCCGTCATCGCCCTTCATCTCCTGCTTGGCCTTTAGGAGCTCGGCCGTGAGCTTGATGCCGGTAACGGGGGTCTTCAGGTCGTGGCTTAAGGATGCAACGGTCTCGCGTTCCTTCTTCTGGAGGGCTAGCTCCCTCTGCTTTGATGCGGACAGTTCTTCCCTCATAATGTCGAAGCTCTCGGAGAAGGAGCCGAACATGTTGTTCTTCTCGATCAGGAGGGGTTCATCAAGGTTGCCCTCTGCAACCTTGCCTGCGAACTTCTCCATCTTGCGGAAAGGATCGATTATGTTCTTCTTGATATAGATACCGTAGACAATGGCACCGGCAGCAAGAATGAGACCTGTCACCGCGAAGCCGGCGGTCATGGCATTCCTCATCGAGTCGATCGTCTTCCTGCCGTTGTCGAGCAGGATAACACAGCCTGTAACATTGTTATTCACTATTACATAAGCATAGGGATACCTGTTCTTGACGGCATCTTCGACCGACATCCCTCTGCCGGCGGAAGGCCCGCGTGAATCCTTCAGCACTTGGCTGTTCTGGTCCAGGATAACGTAATCAACAGGATACTTATTGCTTCCGACCGCAGACAGATCGGGCCAGTTTTCTTCGGCCAGCTTAGTAATATCATTCAAGATCAGGACATTATCTTCATTAACGGAAAGCTTGGACATGTCCCTGTCTGATATAAAGACGAAGAGTCCGACAGCAAGGATATAGCAGACGATCACCGCGGCCAGGAGCTTATAGTAGTTTTTCACTTGCCCTTACTCCTCGATCATGTAGCCGACGCCCCAGATTGTCTTGATGATCTCCGGGGTCTTGGGATCTTCTTCGATCTTCTCCCTTAAGTGTCTTATATGAACGGCGAGGGTCCCTTCGCCGATGAACTCATCGTCCCAGACGTTCTTCAGGAGTTCGTCCTTGGTGACAACGCGGCCCCTGTTTTCGAGAAGATAGAGAAGGAGCTTATACTCCATGGCCTTAAGGGCAACCTGCTCACCCTTGACTTCAAGCTTATGTGTATTCGTGTCAAGCTTGATGTCGTCAGTTATCATTCCCGAAAAGTTTCCGCCGGCAGAAACAGCCGTATTGGTCCTGGCTTTCTCATAGCGGGCAAGTACTGTCTTTACCTTGGCGAGCAGGACATTCAGCGTGTAGGGCTTCTTGATATAATCGTCGCCTCCGACATTAAGCGCTATGAGGACATCGTCGTCGCTCGTCCTCGCGCTGATGAAGAAGATAGGCATGTCGTAATCCTCCCTGACCTTCTTGCAGAGGTCAAAGCCGGATTTGTCGCCTAAGTTGATGTCGAGGAGCAGAAGGTCGACCATGTGGCCTTCCAGGAATTCGACGGCCTCGTCGTAGCTCGTAACATATTTAGTCCTGACGTCGAACATATTGAAGTATTCCGCAGTTGTCTGCGCGATCACTTCATCATCGTCGATCATCAGGACTTTGTAATTACCGTTCGTAGCCATAGGGCTATTATATCATTCCTTATGGCAAAAGGCCTCTCAGTCTGCTTTAAGGAAGTCTTCTATGGGATGGGGATCATTGTCGCCCGGGAAAGTGCAGAACTTTCCGGAACCGTGCTCTTTTGCGATCTCTACTATCTCTTCCCTGCTGGCGGCCCTGCCGGTACTGTCGATAACCGTCTTCCACTTTGTGGATCCCCAGGATTCGGTGGTCGAAGTGGTATTTACATATACGTATCCTGTCTTATCCTTATATACATAAGTCTCCCATGTGATCTCGCCGGTCCCGTCTCGCAGGATTGCGATATATCTGTCTTCGTTATTTTTCTTCTCCAATTCCACATAGGAAAACTTTTTGCCTTCATGATCGTATACATCAATACTCTCCGGGATAGCGCTCATGCGGATCTTGACCGAAGGGTATGTGAGAGCCTGTATTACAACGGCATCCTCAGCAGGCGATGTCTCTTCAACGGTCACGACCATATGGTTATTGTCATCTATCTTGACATCAGTTATCTTAATTCCGTATCCGCCGGTATTCTTTTCTCCGGAACTGATGACGAGTGAATAGGGCATATCGGCACCTTGATTTATCATGAGATAGATGCCTCTTTTCTTATAGCTGACCGCATCATCCATATCGTCGATCACAAAATCTATTCCCTTTCTCCCGGTTTCCTTTGTTTCTTCACTCTCTTTTTCTTTATCTGTCTCTTTAGTCGTATCCTTTATTCCCGAGGAATCATATGTCTCTTCCGTCTGCTGCGGAGCAGATGTGTCTTTTGTCCCGCCTGCAGCATCAGAAAGATCTGCATCAGTCACGATGCGGCAGCCTGCCGCTATCACGGAAACAGCGACAGCCGTGATAACGCAGCTCAATAAGCAATTCATTTTCATGCGCATGCTAATACCCCTTTCTTGCATCTTATATTCTTAATACAATGCAAAAAGGTAAAATGTTGCATGTTATTCCAAAGGATAGGATATAAACTCTTATTCCCTTATGAAGACCCTGTCCTGACTTGAAGGATGATCTTCATCCGAAACAAATCTTTCGACTCTCATATGAAGATCGTACTTATCACGGAAGGCAGTGATAGTCTGCATCATCGGTGATGCGTGATGGATATCTATAGCTTCCTGACTCTCCCATGCATCAATGAGCAGTACAGTTTCAGGATCATTTACCGGTAAGAAATACTCATATCTGAGATTGCCTTCCTCAGCGCGGATCAGATCAGCCGTGCCGCTTTCTTCCATCTCTTGAGCAAACTTACGGGCACAGCCGTTACTGCCGCTGTAATAGATATTTACGGTTATCACTTCATTACCTCTTTCCTGTCCTGATAAACTCTATCAGGTCTTCGAGATCATCAAACTCATCGTAGTCGCCCATGATCCCTTCGCGGTGATATACGATACCTGCCTTCTCATTTCTCTCAAGGCAGTCGAGGAGTTCTTCGATGCCGTATCTCTTCGCAAATTCTGCGAAAGCCCTGGCCTTTATCTTCTCGGCATAGAGACCCTTGCGGCATCCCGCGGGATCACATTCGAAGCAGCCTGCTATACCCTTGGCGATACCGCATCTGCGGTTCTCACAGAAATCGGCATCCTTGCACCATGACAGTTCCAAGAAGCCGTCCTTCCTGCAGCCCTTGCATTCAACGTTCTCGGAGCAGAGGCAGCAGGCCAGTCCGCATCTTGCTATGCCTAATTCTCTTTTCATAAAGACCTCCTGAAGATCCTTTATAAAGGCTTCTTTGTTAGATAAAGGACGTAAGTGTCCTTGAATACGACCTTGCCGCCGTGTTCTTCCATGGCTGTCCTGAGGCCGTCGTAGAACTTCGTCTTATAAGGTTCCGGCAGCACGATGTGATCACAGTGCGTTCCGCAGAAAGCGATATATGTATCGGTATCCATCTCACGCCTGCCGCAGAACTCCCTCTTCTCGAGATCAACGAAGCCGTAGGAAGTGGCATTATCGTATCTGAATCCGCCATGAGTGTAAACAGTCTCCGGCCTAAAGTATTCGTCGTAAACCTTTTGTATCCCGGCATAAAGATCTTCATTGGGTGACTTGTAGTCTGACACTGTCAGCATCATCGCAAGAGTCCCGCCGGGCTTTAAGAGCTCGAAGGTTTTCGAAAATGCGATATCCTCGGGGATCCACTGGATCGTCGCGGCAGAATAGATCATGTCGAACTTCTGCTCAGCAAAGTCATGGGTTATGAAGTCATCATTGATGATATGGAAGTTGGGCAGATCACCGTACTTCTCCTTCATCTTCTCATAAAGGTTCTCACCGAGTTCGATCGCGTTGTAATCACATCCCGTATTGAGGATGGGATCCGTCGCCTGGCCTGTTCCGGGACCTAACTCGAGAACGGTCTTTCCGGGTCCGATATCCGCATATTCTATCAGCGAATCGAAGAGCTCCTGACTGTAGCGGGGCCTGTACTTATCGAACTGATCCGGTATCGTGTCAAACACTTTCCTGAATTCCATCTGATATCTCCTGTTATTTTCCGCAATAAGCCACGGCATCGACCTGGAACTGAAGGCCGTTTTCGCCTCCGACGTGAGCGAATTCAGTCTGGATGGACTTGCGGACCGGATACTTGCCGTTGAACCTTTCCTTTATGACTTTCTCCATGACGGGAATATTCCAGATGTCCCTGAAGAGGCAGTCCATCTGAACGACGTTTTCGAGCGTCAGACCGACCATCTTCAAGCGGTCTTCCATGTTATCAAAAGCCCCGTTGATCTGCTCTTCGATCGTTCCCCCGATATTTCCGACGCAGTAACCCAGGAAACAGAAATCTCCTGCCCTTATTATCCCGGAATGCGCCCACTCCTCGTGGATCTCGTATCTTTCTATTCCGCTCATCTTGTCCTCCCTTACTGTACCTTCTATGATCTCAAGTTCACATTCGTGGTCCTGATCGTCTTCTATAATGCTCACTATGCTGTCGAAGATCGTTTTGCCCTTATGGTCCTTCGCTTCCCGGATCTTATCCTCCACAAAGGAGACATTGGAAGGGTGACAATCGGACAGGATCTTCTCCCAGTGTCTAACGGTCTCACCGTATCCTAAGTCCTCCCTGCTCTTGGCAGCATTGATCCATGTGATCTTGAGCTTCTCGCCGTAGTCGTGGAAACCGAATCCGCCGCGGAGCAGATCGTTAAAGGCGTCAAGGTTATGGCCCGCCTTAAAGCCGGACTCGCCCGTTAAGAGCCATTCCATCTCTTTGTAGAACTCTTCTTCGTTGGAAAAGTTATCGCCGTTGATTATTATCTCTTTCATCTTTCCCTCACAAAAACGTATTGGCAGGTCAGCCCCGCCAAAATCATTTTATCACAGGGACTTAAGAAGCGGTTCAAGATATGCCTTATCCGTCCAGTCACCCTTCTCGTCTTCGGAAACCGACATCAGGGCACTTTCCCAAAGCTCGTAATCCTTGGGCTCTTTCTTGGCCACTGCCTTCCTCAGCATCCTGCAGAGAGTGCGGTCAGCAAAGGTCATACCCTTCATGTCAAAGCCGCCTCTGCCGTAGAATACAGGGATGTCCTTAAGACCGTCTTTCAAATTATGCTCGGCAAGTGCTTCAATGAACCTCTCATCGTAAGGAGATGCAGCACAGGCAAAGATCATGATCTTCTTATCCCTGATCTTGTCATAGACTTTCTTGAGGAAAGAGACACAGGAGATACCTGATGCATAGACTCCGCCGCAGAATATAAGAACGTCATACGAAGGAAGCGACTTTATGTCCGCTTCATCTGTTGATACACAGGGGAAGCCCGTCTCCTCCGACAGCCACCCGGCATATTTTTTCGTTGAACCGTATTTTGTCTTGTAGATGATCAATCCCTTCATTTATCTTACCTCCGTCAGATTCTTTTCTATCTTCGTTATAGTATCGATAGTCGTCTTCAGATCCTTCTCCTTTATCCCCGAAAACATCTTCTCCATGATCGCTATGCTCGTGCCGTTATTCTCCTCACAGAACTTCATGCAGCGTGATGTCAGTACTATACGCTGTTTTCTCTTATCAGAATCATCTGCCGCAAACTCGATTAGGCCCTTCTTCTCCAGCTTTATCAGTATCTGTTTGACATTCTGGTGAGAGCTTCCCAGGATATCCGACAGCTCCCTTATCGTGGGCGGCTCCTTACACATGTTTATGCATATGATCGCGAAAAACTGTTTCCAGCTGATCTCCCTCAAGAAGTTATCCGCCATGGCCTGAAAGCGGTTCTCGAACGCGCTCAGAAGACCCAGCAGATAGTAGCTTGCGGGGATCCCTTCAAAGTCCAGCCTGTTGCTGTTGACTGTATCTTCTATGTTCATGGCAACCTCCAAATAGGTAATTTATTACCCATTATAGTAACATATTACCTATTTGTTGTAAACACATTTTAAAAAGCCCGATTCAAACGGTTCTGAATAAAGGGATCTTCTCAGTAACCGGTATATCTGTTTCCTCTGTTATCCCATTCCTTCTCGACCCTGCGGCGCTCGGCAAGGGAAGCAGTAACGGCAGCGTTCTTGAAAGCTTTCTTCTCGAAGAGCCAAGACAGCTCGATCCAGAGCAACAGAATAACGGCTAGCACGCCGAGGACGATCTGTATCGCCAGGATCCTGTTGTCGTAGGTTGCGAAATAAAGCGTACGTCCCGGGAGTGTCTCCACTGAACCGGGATCCTTCGATGAATAGTATAAAGGCATGAGGGCCATTATGCCCAAGAACAGGATTGCTGCGGCGATCAACACCGTCATGCACCTCTTTTTCGTATTTAAGAATTTGAAGATACCGGGTATCTTCCTCTTTTCCAGTTCAAAGAATTCACTGAAATAATCGTCGTATTCTTTCATGTTCCCCCGGTGCCTGTTCCGGCTCATCATCGATCGCTCATCTGACAGGGGTCATTATATCACTTGCTTCCCGGAAACAAAAACGGGTCTCCCGAAAGAGAAACCCGTCTGTGCTTATTATGTCGGTTTACTTCATAGTTTTTATTTTTTGATGTCCGCCCTCCAGGTTGCAGGCTTAAACTCCTGTACCAGGGGAAGGAGTCTCTGGTCAACGTCGATCTTGAAGACCGAGTTGAAATTGTTTGTTGCGATCATCTGTCCTGCAAAACCAACGATGACGACGAGTTCCTGATCATTGAAGAACTTCCGCAGCTCATCGAAAAGCTCATCGGAAACGGATGTCGGATCTTTGACTATCGACTCTGCCAGACTTGTAAGAGCCTTCTCCTTCTCATCGTATACAAGGTTAGCCGGATCAAGTCCCAAGCCTTTTACATCACTGATGAAGAAAAGGGAACAAAGCTGACATGAATTCGTTGTCGAGATCTTATGAGCATAAAGGATCGCATCCTTCTGCCCGATCACTTCAACCAACCTGTTCCATGAAATGTACCAGGCCATGTAAGCATCGTATGTTGCCGCATCGTTAAGAAGACCTTTCTTCATGTTCGTTACCGCGTTTCTTCCGGCGAGTTCGTCGTAACGCTCTTTCTCAGCGCCCTGTGCTTCAGACTGTTCTACCAATTTTATTCTTGCCATTTTGTTTTTCTCCTTTTCGTTAGTAATGATCAAAGTGCTATATTCAGTATTTCAGTTATCTTTTGTGCATCGAGTCTGACATAGTGTCCTACACTTCCACCGGCCGTTGCGCGTTTTGCCATCGTCTCAAAATCCTTATCGGATATACCGAGCTCTGAAAGCCTCGTCTTGAGGCCTAAGCCCTTGAAGAATCTTTCAAGTTCTTCGGACAGAAGAAGCGCTCTTTCCTTCTCATTGAAGTCGTAATCATCTATGCCGAAGACTCTTGTTGCGAGCAGTGCAAGTCTCCATGGTTTAACGTCTGCCATATATTTTGTCCAGGCAACGAAAACGATTGCCATGCCTTCACCATGGGTTATGTTGTACTGGGCGGACAACTCATGCTCAATTCTGTGAGATCCCCAGTCAGCCGATCTTCCGGCATCTAGGAAATTGTTGTGGGCGACTGATGCCAGCCACTGGATCTCGGCTCTTGCATTGATGTCCGAAGAATCGTTTATCAGCCTTCTTGCATTTACTCTAAGTGCCCTGACCGCACCTTCAATAAGATAGTCAGTAGTATCCGAATTCTTCTCGTCCGAGAAATACCTTTCGAGAAGATGGGACAAGACATCTGCGATTCCCACATTTGTCTGGTATTGGGGAAGGTTGACCGTGAACCTGGGGTTCATTATCGCGAACTTAGGAATGATGCGGTCATCTTCAAAACCCTTTTTGAACTCGCCGTAGGAAAGGATTGCTGCGTTGGATGTCTCTGATCCGCTGGACGCCGTCGTCGCTATAACGCCTACTCCCAGTACCCTTTCAGGGGATACGTTTTCCGCGAAGAAATCCCAGACATCACCATCATACGGGATCCCGATGGCGATCGCCTTGGCGGTATCGATGGAGCTTCCTCCACCGACAGCCAGGACAAAATCAACCTCGTCTTTCTTTCCCTGCAGAACGAGTTTTCTTACCAGCTCAATTCCCGGATTCGGTACCACTTCCCCGCTCTCGGAAAATCTTATTCCGAGTTCAGATACTGCATCCCTGATAACATCATAGATCCCGAGTGTCTTCACAAAATCTCCGCTGTAGACCAGAAGTAGCGACTTAACGTTGTTTTCTCTTAAGAGTTTCGCAAGACTCTTCTCGCTTCCCTCACCGAAAACTATCTTCGCCGGGTTGTAGTACTCAAATCCGATCATGTTCTTTACTCCTTATCAGTAGAGAGGTACTACAGCACCGTCGTAAGTAGCCTTGATGTAATCGCTGATCTCCTTGCTCTGAAGGACTTCAAGAAGCTTCTTGACCGCAGGATCGTTAGCCTTCTCGGCAGATGTTGCAAGGATGTTTCCGTATGTCTTTGCTGCAAGACCGTCGTTGGCTTCAACTGCAAGAGCCCCGCTTACATGGAGTCCGCCCTCTATTGCATAGTTGCCGTTGATAACTGCAACGTCTACGTCGGGAAGCGCTGCCACGAGCTGCTCGGGTGCAAGTTCCTTGAACTGGATGTTCTTGGGGTTCTCAACGATATCTTCAACAGTTGCATTGATACCCGCATCGTCCTTAAGCTTGAGGATGCCCTCCTGTGCCAGGAGCAGGAGTGCTCTTGCTTCGTTCGTTACATTGTTGGGAACTGCTACGATCGCGCCGTCGGGAAGTGCCTTCAGATCCTTGGTCTTACCTGCGTATACACCGAAGGGTTCGTAGTGTACTGCGCCTACAGATACGAGTGAGGAACCGTTCTCTTTGTTGAACTGCTCAAGGTATGGAACATGCTGGAAATAATTTGCATCGAGGCTTCCTTCGATAACGCCGGTGTTAGGTGTAATAGAATCTTCGATCTTAACGATCTCGAGTGTGATGCCTTCCTTCTCAAGGATGGGCTTTGCCTTCTCCAGGATCTCGGAGTGAGGTGTGATGCTGGCACCTACCTTAAGAACTGTTGCCTGTGCCTTATCCTTCTCACCTGCTGCGACCTTCGTTCCCTCTACATTTGCAGAGCAAGCTGCGAAGGATCCTACTACTGTAAGTGCAAGTGCAGTTGCTATAACTCTCTTGATAATATTTGTCTTCATGATCTTTTCTCCTTTAGTTTCTTTTTTTATTCATGATCTTTGGGTGATGCTTTCTTGTTTTGGGCCAAGAAAATGCCCGGGGTAAGAATCACTCCCGGGCACATGGCATATTTGTGAGCCTATTACGGCTTCAACATCGTTCAGCAAGGCGTGAGGCATCGTATCTCATCGCCAAGGCCATTGTGCGTGCCCGGGAGCTAAGCATTCGACAACACATCATGTTGCTCACTGTGTTAGTAATTGAGATATACATTTTCACGCCTCCTTTCTGAAATCGATGGTGAAATTATAACCATATAAACCTACTATGTCAATAGGTATTTAGGTATTTATTTAAAAATTATTTGAAAAGCCTGATCTTATTCGCTTTGCGGCTGATTTTATGTCTTTCTCGTCTTCTTTGAGAGCCTGATCCCGATCTCCTGGATCAGCATTACCATGATCACGAGCAGAGCCACGGTAGTCCAGAGAACATCTTCCTGATAGCGGTAATAACCGTACTGAAGAGCTATCGCGCCCAGGCCTCCTCCTCCGATAACACCAGCCATTGCCGAATAACCCAGGACTGTAGCTATATTGATGGCTCCACCCTGAAGCAATGAAGGGGTCGCTTCAGGAATTATGAAATGGAGTATCGTATAAAAAGGCGAAGCTCCCATTGAAGTTGCGGCCTCAATGATGCCCGGATTCACTTCGTTCAAAGATGATTCCACCATCCTTGCAACAATAGGTATGGCTCCCACCGTGAGCGGGACTATCGATGCAACCGTTCCGATGGATGTTCCGACCACTAATCTCGTGAAAGGGATCAGAAGGACCAGAAGGATCAGGAAAGGCAACGACCTGGTCACATTAACGATGAAACCCACTATTCCGTTTACGACCTTGTTTTCCAACAGTCTTCCCTTGGATGTGGAATATAACAGCACGCCGAGAGGAAGTCCGATCACATATGAGAACAGTGATGCGAAAAAGGTCATCACGAAGGTCTCCCCAATCCCTGCCAGGATAGCGTCTTTTATATACTCACTCATATCAACCAACCTCCGATACGGACAGACCGCCCTTAATAAAGAAATCTATTATCTTTTTCTGGTCGTCAAGGGACTCAGGCAGTTCAATGATCATCTGACCGAACCCTATCCCTCCGACGCTCCTCGTGTTCGCACTTAGTATATTCACCTTAAGGCCGGTCTGTTCCACGAGATTGGCGATAAAGGGTTCGCTCGAATGGGTACCGTCAAACACGATTCTTATCACCTTGCGGGCGGGATCCGAAGGATCGAAAGGATTGCTCGGGAATACGAGTTTCTTCGCAGCCTTGGACTTAGGATCCGAGAAGACATCTCTTACATCTCCGACTTCGGCGAGGATACCGTCATCGATGATCGCAACACGGTCACAGATCTTCTCGACGACCGACATCTCATGCGTGATGATGACTATCGTAAGTTTTCTTTCTATATTTATCTTTTTGAGAAGATCAAGGATCTCTCCAGTGATCTTCGGGTCAAGTGCACTGGTTGCCTCATCGCACAACAGGACCTTGGGATCAGCTGCCAGGGCTCTGGCAATCGCAACTCTCTGCTTCTGACCGCCTGACAGCCTTGCCGGGAATACGTCTTTCTTATCCTCGAGACCTACGATCTCGAGCATCTGCAGTGCCTTCTCACGTCTTTCCCTGCGGGCAACGCCTGCAATCTTCAGAGGCTGCTCGACATTTGCCAACACCGTTCTCTGATTCACAAGGTTAAAACCCTGAAAGATCATGGAGATTAAGTGCCTTACTTCGCGAAGCTCAGCCGCTTTAAGCGACGCCAGTTCCTTATCGTAGAAGAGGACTGATCCTCCCGTTACTTCCTCAAGACGGTTGAGGGTACGGACTAGTGTGGATTTGCCGGCACCGCTCATGCCGATGATACCGAATATCTCGCCTTCCCTGACTTCAAGGCTCACGTCCTTTAGCGCCGTAAATTCCCTGCCGTCGTTCTTATAAGTTTTATAAACATTTTTAAGTTCAAAGACATTACTCATGATCAAAAAGTCCTTTGCTTAAATAGCGGTCTCCCCTGTCAGGGAACACCGTAACTATATTTCCTTCATCTATCTCATCTGCCAGCTTTATTGCTGCCGCGAGAGCCGCACCGGACGAGGATCCTGCCAGGATGCCTTCGTTCCTTGCAAGAGCTCTGCTCATCCCGAAAGCCTCGTCATCTGTTATCTTTATGACCTTATCCACCAGAGAGATATCCATAGTGTCTGCGATAAAGTCATTGCCTATTCCTTCTATGTTGTAATCGAAGTGCTCACCGCCTCCGATCGTCGATCCGTATGGGTCTGCCAATACTCCCCTGATCGCGGGGTTCTTCTCTTTCAGATACTTGACTACACCTGTAAAAGTCCCGCCGCTTCCAGCTCCAGCCACAAAGTGATCGATCTTACCGTCTAACTGGGAATAGATCTCCGGGCCAGTCGTCTCGTAATGCGCGAGCGGGTTGGCGGGATTACGGAACTGTCTTAAGGAAACGGCTCCCTCTGTCTTGCTCAAGATCTCTTCAGCCTTACGCTCTGCTCCCAGCATTCCTTCTTCTCTAGACGTGTGTACTATCTCGGCGCCCAGGGCGCGCATCACCTTCTGTTTTTCGATGGAGAACTTCTCGGGGACTGTGAAGATCACGCGGAAGCCCTGGTTCAATGCTGCAACCGCGATCCCTATACCAGTGTTCCCTGCCGTTGCGTCAACAATGGTCCCGCCCTGCTTAAGAAACCCTGATCTTATTGCCTCATCGATCATGTATACGCCGATACGGTCCTTGACGCTGCCTGCGGGATTCATAAGTTCAAGTTTTGCGAAAATGTTTACTCCGGGCTTAACGCCCATATGGTTGAGTTTCAGGATCGGAGTGTTGCCGATCATGCCTCTGATGTCTTCATATACGTTATTCATACCGGAAACCTCTTATCACTTCGCTGAATTCTCTATAGCCTGCTTAAGATCTTCTATAAGATCATCTGCATCTTCTATACCAACAGAAAGTCTTATGAGCTCATCCACGATCCCGACTTCGCGTCTGATGTCCGCAGGGATCGCAGCATGTGTCATCGTCGCCGGATGGCATACGAGCGATTCGACACCGCCAAGGCTCTCAGCCAACGTGATAAGATTCAGTGACTCGAAAAACTTCTTATAGTCATATTTCTCATTAAGGACAAAAGAGATCATCGCTCCGGCAGCGTCTGCCTGCTTCTTCTGTATCTCATATCCCGGGTCAGTCTCGAGTCCGGGATAATAGACTTTGCTTACATAACCGCTGTCCTTAAGCCAGTTTGCGATCCTGCCGGCATTGGCAACATGCCTGTCCATACGCACGCCGAGAGTCTTGATCCCTCTTATAATGAGAAAACTGTCCCAAGGTGCGAGAATTCCTCCTATGGCATTCTGAAGATAGTAGAGCCTGTCAGCCAAGGTCTTATCCTTAACCACAACAAAACCCGAGATGGTATCGGAATGTCCGCCAAGATATTTGGTGCCGCTGTGGATAACGATATCTGCACCGAGTGTCAGCGGGCGCTGCAGGTAAGGGGTCAGGAAAGTGTTGTCGACTATCACGAGCTTGTTGTATTTTTTCCCGATCTTCGAGACTTCCTCTATGTCCGTTACCGTAAGGAGCGGGTTAGCCGGAGTCTCTATGTAGATCGCTTTGACATCGTCATCAATGGCCGCCTCGACCGCTTCAAGATCAGCTGTGTTTACGATCTTATAGGTTATGTTGAAATTCTTAAAGACATTGTCCAGTATTCGGAAGGTTCCGCCGTAGATATTGTCAGATACGATAAGTTTGTCTCCGCTCTTAAAAAGTGAGAGAACCGTGTTGATCGCAGCAAGACCTGATGCGAATGCCAGACCGTATTCGCCTTCCTCAAGATCTGCGATCAGCTTCTCCAGTGCGGCCCTTGTGGGATTTCCTGTCCTGGAATATTCCCATCCTCTGTGCTTTCCAAGGCCATCCTGCTTATAAGTGGATGTCTGATATACCGGAACATTAACGGCACCTGTCGCCTCGTCTCCGTCTATACCGCCGTGTATGAGTAAAGAATCAAGTCTTATGTTTTTGTTGCTCATTTTGTTTTACCTCATATTTGAATTAGAAAATAAAAAAGCCCGGCGCGTCTTAAGCTCCGGGCATAAAGAACATGCAGTTTCAAAGATCCGTCAACACCGGATCAGATCAAGACAGCAATAGTCCTTGCCCGCTCGAACTGACATTCGACAACACAAACACTTCATATCACTGTCTCTCCTTTCGTATTTTTCGATTACGCGATGGATTATAATCCTCATTACCTACTATGTCAATAGGTTTTTAGGTTTATTTTTTGACTGCTGAAATAACGGAATTACATCGACCCCAAAGGTAAAAACAAGTTTGAGCAACAAGGCCCCGATCAGCATGATCAGCCGTACTTGCTGATTATATCGTCAGGTTTTACTGCTTCCTCATTCAAGACCCACTCGCCATCAGAAAAGCTGTAACATACGAGTCCGACATCAGAGGCCTGGATCCAGATGTCATATGAATCACTTGCCCAGCAATAACCCTGGAATTTCCTTGCATCGCAGGGCATAAAGTTTGTAAGAACTTCATTTCCCTGTGAGAAGATCACTATCTTGGTCTTCCTGTCAGATTCAAGGACCTTGACATAGTATTTTCTGTCGTAACTAAAAGTCTTCTTCGTCGTGAAACTGCCGTGATCACTTATTTCCGGAGAGGTGTTGCGGGAATTGATCTCCGACGGGGGCTTCTCGCCAAATTCAAAGTATTCTTTGCCGGTCTTATAGGAAATAAAATATATGCCGATGTATTCTGTTCCATTGGCATCCCCATGAACACCGGATATGTATAGTTCGCCGCCTTTACCGTCGATGTCATACATCCTGTACTGGAAACAGGGCTGGCTCCTCCCGTTGGCATTGCTCGTATAGACTCTGTAGTGATAATGTTTTCCAGCATTGGCGCCTCTGTAATACTTCTCAAGATCCTCGCCCGTGACTTTTTTGATGTCGATCTTATCCAGGTAATCCTGCAAGTCTTCTTTGCTGATATCGTTTCTTGTGACAACATCGTCTGCCATCAGCTCATAAAGTTCACTGCAGTTATCTTCTGCCATTACTGCCTTGCAGATGTCCTCATATGGTGATTTCCAGCGGTTGTAATATCTGTCGCCTTCAAGAGATAAGATATAGATCCCGATAACCAGGAGCCAGGGGGCAGCGAGCATCGATATACCGACCCAAAGACCGACCTTCTTAGTCTTTTTGCCCCTTTTCTTCATGATGCATGCTCTGATTATCGAACCTATTATCAGTCCGATAGCTATGCATGTCAGACCGAACGCGATGATCAGCACGATCGACCACACTACCATGTTGAGCAATACAATAGACATAGAACGGCTGCCTCCTATTCACTCTTCATTATAACATTCAAAATGAGCAGAGCTGCCTCGATGATCAAAGATGAGGGTCAGGGTATCATTCAACAACTATAAGCGGAATGCTGTATTCCTCAGGCGTCATGCCGGCATGAACGCCCGGCATCATCTGCGCTTCGATGTGAGTAGCAAACACCGTTGTGTTCGTAATACCGCAGGCAAGGAAGTCGCCTATCATGTCGCAGAGCCCTTCGCGGTCTTTATCCGGTCCGAAAAGCTTGCAGTTAAGGACTTCTTCCTTTGTAAGCAGGAGGAAATCACCGCCGAAAGCTTCTTTAAACACGGCAGGGAACCTGTCCATGCAATCTTCTTTCACGAAAAAGCTTAAGGCCCTCGGCTCTATCGAAGGCAGTCTCTTGAGACAGGAGAGTACCTCAGGATAGTCTAAGATACAAAGGTTGTTGCCGTCGATGTGACCGTGATCGGCAGTGATCAGGAGCAATGTGTCATCAAGATCTGATGCAAGTTCTTCCACCTTCTTTTCGAGAAGAGCGAGCATATCATGTGTCTCCTGACTCTTAACTCCGGTCTTATGCATGGTCGTATCAGGCTCACCCCAGTAAGAATAGATGAACTTGTTGCCGGGCTCTTTGCAAAGATCCCTGATGCGGTCAAAAATAGCATCCAGGGTATCGGGATAAGGCGGCAGGAAAGGCATCGAAGCCTCAGCGGTTCCTCCGGCTTCTCTTATCCTGTCCAGTATCGACTTATACGGAGTATATTTATATGCAGCATTAAAATCACAGGCCGGACCCGGCTTTTCGAGAGAATCCTCGCCCCATACCACATTGCCGTCAGGATCCTTTGAATGTTCTGCCCCTTCCTTCTCGGTCAGCTGGTCCGTATTCGTAAATACCGTGACATTCTTATCAAGTCCGGGATAGTACATATCCCAGCCCAGCCAGCCGTGTTCATTGGGATAGAGACCGCTTAAGACAGAAGTCGTCGCAGCAACCGTCGTCGGCGGGAAGACGGAACTGAAGGAACCTGCAAGATGAGATCTGAAGAAGCCGTCTTCAGAAAGATGCTTTTCGATAGCGGACATGCCCATCGCATCGAGCAGAAGGACCACCACATTCTTATATTCCCCGGCAAGATATTGATCTGCCAGAGGGAGCGTATCATGCAAAATTTCTGTGCCGAATTTCTTCAGCACAGAATTTGCGAGGTTAACAAGACAGTTATCGTATTCCGGAATTATCAGTTTATCTGTTGACAATGATGTTGTTCTCCTTATCAAGATCAAATTCCTGTATCACAAAGGTCATCTCAATGTCTTCAATTTTAGCCGCATTCGTATAGGCAGTAAAGACAAGACGGTAATGACCCGGCTCAAGTGAATATTCAGGATTCAGAATTACATTATAACAATTTAGTTCCTCTTCACCTAAACCATATTCACCTTCAAAGCCTCCCTCTGTGGTCGGTATGACATACCAATCACCGTCTTTTTGGAATTCGAGAGCTCTTTCCGTGACCGTATAGAGCGAACTGTATTTCATGCCGAGGGAGCTCTTGTCCTCAAATTTCAAAGAATCCAATTTAAAGGCAGCTTGCTCCTGTGAGACTATGAGGGAACTGTCGATCTTTGTCTTGTACAGAGGTTCCTTCTCATCAGTAGCCTCTGCAAGATCGAATTCACCTGCCACATAGTAGTCAGTCTGACTGATACCTCCTACGGGATAAGACAGATCCTTGATAAACCTGTAGTGACCTGCAGGAATGTCTCCATACTCCCAGTCAAGCCTGACGGTGCTTTCTCCTGTATTATTTTCTCCGTGATCCAGCACTATACCTTCCAATGTCCATGCCATGTCGGGACGGGCCGGTACCTTATACCATTCGCCGTCGTAAAGATATTCAAGCTTCGACGGATTTCCCCACAAATACGACTTCTTGCCGTTGTTGGTGAGCTTTACATTGATCTTCCTGTTCCAGATGACATCAACCTTAACATCGACCGGACACTCTTCATAAGTTGCCAGCTGAACATCCGATCTCACGGTGTAAGGATTCTTTGCTGCTGTCTTAGAGCTCCCTTCGGGATGTCCCTGCTCGACTATGCAGCCCGTGAAATTCATCATGAGACCTGCCATTGCAGCAAATGCTATGATCTTTTTTGTAATTGTTGTGTTTTTCATAAAGATTACCTCCCCTTGGTAAGCGGTTTCACTTTATAAAGCAACATACGGAAGATTACATTACATATTTTCCGAAAAAGATCATAATTCCTTATACATCAGGATCTCGTCACTGTAAGTCCCGTCATCCGACTTCAGCGCATTATGCCGGCGGCCGGACTCTCTAAAGCCGCACTTCTCATAAAGCCTTATGGCCTGCTGATTCCCGGCGGCAACTTCAAGATCGACCTGTTTCCAGCCGATCTCACGTGCCAGTTCGGTCATGTATCCGATCATGGCCTTGCCTATACCCAGGTTCCAGTATTCCTTATAGAGCGCGATGGCGAGCGAACAACGGTGACAGATCTTTCTCTTATAACCGATCCCGTTGATGCTGCCGTTGCCTGCGACATGGCCGTCGACTATGGCCATCATCATGACCGCATAAGGGTTCTCCAGGAGACCGGACAGGATCTCCTTCTCTTTTTCGAGAGTAAAGTTGACCTCATCCGGATAACGCAGGAGAAAGTCCGTCTCCCCTGCCGTTTTCTTCATATAATCGATCATCTCCTGAGCGTACTCAGGAGATGTCGGTTTCAATATACAGGTCCTTCCGTCCTTGAGGACCAGTTCTCTTTCTTCAAACTTCATATTACAGCTGCGGCGTCTCGTTGTACTGAGTCCTCTCGCTCTTGTTGACATGGATGAACATGTTGTGCAGGAGGTTTACGCTCGTCAGGATGACCTCGCCCTGATTGAGCTTTCTGACATGCTTGATCGCATAATCGTCAAGGTGGCTCTCGACAGCACGGATCTCATCGTTCAGCATAAGCCTGTGGATAAGGATCGTACCAACCTGGCCGAAGAGGATCGGGGATACATCCTTGGGGTTCTGGGTCGTCAGATAAAGGAAGATACCCTTCTTACGGCCCTCTCTTGCGAGGAGCGTGAGACCGCCGTGGAACTCCTTTTCGGAATATCTGGACTTGGCATATCTGTGGACCTCATCGATGAAGAATACGAAAGGCGAGATATTTTCGCGCGTGATGACGAAGTTGGATACAAGATCGATGACCATGCCGCCGATACCTTCGGAAGCACCGAGCGAAGAAGTATCGATGTAAAGGCTCTCTTCAGGAGTATGTACGAAATCTTCGATGACATCGAGGAGGTTATACATGGCAGGGTCATTCGAGAAGAATGACAGGAACCTGGTGTTGGTCATCTGATACTGGATCTTCTGGATTAGGGAAGCGTTCTGGTTGGCCTTGAGCGTATCGTAACGGTACTGGAAGTTGTAGTCGTTGTCCCTGTCAGGCTCGCAGACGGACTCGGCCTGGATCTGCTCAGGCAGGAGCTCGAGGTTAAAGTCCGTGTCGTCCTTGCCGACGGATACGAGGTTCTCCTGAACCTGGTCTATGTCCTGGCCGATCTTGGTGTAGTAACCGTCATTGCCGATCTTCTTCATGTAGCGGAGTGATGTAATAGCCTCCGACAGTACGGCGCCCTGGCTGGAATTCTCCGTCTCGAAAAGTTTCTCCCACTGTTCCATCGTGATCTTGCCGGGGGATACGGTCGTATCGACACCGAGCGTCAGCTTCCTGATCTCGCTGTCTGAGAATGCGTTCCTGTATTCGCCCGTAGGGTCGATTATCAGAGCCTTCCTTCTGGTCGAGACGAGCTTATCGAGGATCGAAAGAGCCGTCGTGGACTTACCGCTGTTGGTAGCTCCAACACACATGAGGTGACGGTTAAAGAGCGTACTCGGCTTAAGGGATACGCCTGCCTGGGATCTGTTGAGATAGGTCGCAAACTCAGGGAGGGGCTCCTCGTTCTCACCGGTGAACTCAAGAGACTGCAGGAAGAGCTTATAGATCTCGTCCGTCGCAAGATAGACCTTATCGGTGATGCCGAGGGTCTTGAAGCCTGCGAGCTCGAACTTTCTGGATTCAGGCGACATTATGGCGATGGTGTCGATGCAGATTTCCTGATAATCGTTCGGCTTATCTTCTGACCCGACCTCGAAAATGCTCTTTCTGGATGCCTTGTTCTCAAATACCTCACCCAGGAACACGCCAACGGTCGATTCTACAAGAACGAAGTTGTTGATCGTGTTCGGAAGGAATGAGCTGTTGAACCTGGATCTGTCAGCCATCAGCGTAAAATTGTCGATCTGGGCGATACAGTTGCTCCTGTAAACCTGGGTTACTTTGCCGATATAGTAATCAGCTACATTTCTGCCGGCATATAATTCTTCAAGTGTCATGAGAAAAGCCTCCCTTAATTCAATGTCTGAAAAGCCGCGCCATAAGAGCGCATACAGATATTATAAAGGGCGGGAAAGTAAAAGTGGTGACTTTTGTGTAAATAAAGATCGCCGTTAGAGCCACTTCTTGATCTTGAAGAAGATCAGGCTGACGACGACGATCAGGATGCTCACGCCTATTACGATCGGGTAACCCAGCACGGAATCAAGTTCCGGCATATACCTGAAGTTCATGCCGTACCAGCCAGCGATGAGGGTCAGAGGCATAAAGATGGTCGTGACGACCGTCAGGATCGTCATTATGTGGTTTTCCTTGACATCGAGCGTAGACTGGTAGGTGTCGCGGATCTGGATCGTGTAATCCAGCAGTGAATTATCCATATCGTAGAGTCTTGAGACTCTGTTGGAGAAGAGACGGAAGAACCTGATCAGGTCAGGCTTGAAGAAATTATTCTCGTTCTCCTCAAATTCCTGGGCAAGGTCGATCAGCTGGCTGTAGTGAGTCCTTAAGTCACGCAGATCCACCTTGATATCGTTCAGGATATCAAGGTTAAATTCCTTGCCGGACTCGATGTCGTTTTCGAGAGCGTCAAGCTTCTTCTCGTAGCTTTCGAGGATCCTCGCATCCTCGTGTACTATCTGTTCAAGGAAATCGTATATGAACCTTTCGAGGCTCGGCATACGCCATTTCTTGCTCCCTATGATCCTGTTTATGATCTCCGTAACGTTTCCGCCGGCGTCGATAAACACTATTCCCTTCTCATCCAGAGCGAAAGCAAACTCCTTGTATTCACCTGACATATTGTTCCTGTCCGGGATCGAGAAAGTGCCTGTGACGGAATCGTAGTTCACCTCTGCTCCCGTCGTATAGATCTCAAGCGTCTCGGGCTCCATGTCGATGCCCATCTCAAAAGATTCACATTCACTTGCCCACTCTTCGGGTGTCAGGACCGCCACATACTGGAATTCACCGCTGTGGCACTCTTTGGCCGTGCATTTTCTAAGGTTGGTGTCGATCAGATAATACATTAGCATTCTCCTGGTAAAAGTCCGTTGATAGGATTATACCACGAAAGTCAGGAAAGGCATGATGCAGTTATACGCTTGCTCCGTCATCAGAACGGGCGGGAGGCTCGTTCCCCGGACCGCCGTTGCCGTCCGGCGGAAGTTCAGGCCTTCCGGAACCGTCTCCGTCAGGAGGATCACCGGGAATCCCGTCCGGAGGATCACCTGGCATACCGTCGGGTGGGTCGCCGGGCATTCCGTCGGGGGCACCGCCCTTGCCGGAAGATGCGGACTTAAGTTCGATCGGATCACCTTTCGATGCCGCCCCTTCACTGTATGCAACACCGCCGACATACAAGGTGTGTCCGTTAAGTTCGATGCTGTCAGCATCGCAGGTCAAAGAGCTGATGCTGGAATCTCCGGTCAGCACCCACTTGGATCCTGAACCGATCTCGACATATACTTCTCCGCCGTCTTCCGTATTAACAACTCCTTTATATGTGCTTTCAGATGCCAGATACACGTTAAGCTGTGAGACACTGTCGACCGAAATATCGCCTTCCAGGGTCTGTTTGTCGAGATAAAGATTTACTTTCCCTCCGTTGGATCCGGATGATCCCCATCCGGCTGCGGCGGCTCTCAGGAATACTCCGTCAGCGTCCTTGTTGACGATATTAACGTTTTCGAGAGTAATGTTCGCAACCGTATTATTCACGAAAAAGACATCGCCTTTGACATTGGTCAAAGATCCGCCCGACATGCTGAACGAAGCAAGACCCTCGTCCGCATCACCGGACATCGACTGGTAGATCATGACCGCCTGGTAAGTATCGGACTTATCTGAATTCTGAGTATTGTTGTCTGCTGTCAGTTTTACGTTATTGAGAGTTACCGAGTTCTTGCCTTCAACGACAACACCCTGTGAAGCAGTTGATTCCAAGGTCGCGTTGCTCACGGTTATGTCCGCCGTTGAATATATGACAGGTGACCCTGTTCCATCGGTTGTGTAAGATCCTCCGTCGACATTTACCGTGCCGCCGCCTCTGTCAGATCTTATCGCTGCAGATGAGTTGCCGGTCGTATGGATCGTAAGGTTCGTTGCATTCATAGTGCCGCCGCCCGTTGTCATGAGGCCGCCGGAGCAGTTGCCTGAAGTGGTAATCACTGAATCACTTATGTTTACAGTTGTTCCTTTCCCGTAGGAGAAAACGGCATTGGCATGGGTCCCGTTCGTATCTGCCACGATCCCTTTAAGCGTCAATGTTGCGCCGTTTGTAGCAAAGACCGCTGAATTATCTCCATAAAAATCGGCTTCGTCACCGGAATCCGAATTGCCCGTCTTGGTCACTTTGACATTGGAATATTCCGCAGTGATCCCGTCTGCTTCGATCGCGTGACCACCGTCCTTATCGTTCGTGATCTCTTCATTTATCTTTATATCACCTGTATTTATCTCTTTAACTGATGACTCTTCGGATACCGTTGATGAGACAGAACTGTCTTCTGTACCTGTTGTTTTCGAACATGATGCAAACGACAGTAAGAGAGCTGCACCCGTTATGAGAGACAGTGCTTTCATGTAGGATCTGTTTTTCATTTTCATCTACCTCCTTTCATCCTTGTAACCGGATTATAAGAGATAAACCTTAAATGAAACTGAAATCACTTCATCATTTCCCAGAAACTTATCGCGCTGGCGGCGGCAACATTTAAGGAATCCACTCCGTGCTGCATCGGTATCATGACCCTGTAATCGCAGGCTGCTATGACTTCCCCTGGAAGGCCTGTCCCTTCTGTTCCGAGCACAACGGCAAGTTTCTCATTGGCGCGGATCTCATCGTTATCCACGCTGGTCGAGTCTTCCGTCAAAGCCATGGCAACGGTCTTGAAGCCGTAAGACTGAAGCTGCCTGATCAGATCCGTCCCCTGGGACTCTTCACGGGATGCCTTCGTCCAGGGGATCTGGAATACCGTACCCATACTGACTCTTGAGGCGCGTCTGGTATACGGATCAACAGACGGGTGCGTCAGCAATACTCCGTCCATTCCGAGTGCCGCAGCCGATCTTATTATCGCGCCGACGTTGGCAGGATTTACGACATCGAACAGGACTGCGATCCTCTTCTTGTCTTTGCAGAATTCTTCCGTCGATATCTCAGGCTTTCTCCTCAGCACCGCCCATAATCCCCTGACGAGCTTATGTCCCGTCAGATTGGTCACAAGTTCTCGGTCTGCTATATATACGGGAATTTTCTCTTTCTTCTCTTCTCCCCAGATCTTTTCTATCGCATCGAAAACGGGAGCCGCCTCAGTCTCAAGACATCCGGTCTCAACGAGCAGCGACAATGGCTCGCAGCCTGCTTCCAGCGCGCGTACGGTCACGTATGCGCTCTCCGCGATGAAGAGACCGGGGTCCGGTTCACAGTAAGTGCGAAGCTGATTCTCGGTGGTCCTCGCAAAGAAGTCCATCTCAGATGCATTAAAATCTTTTATCTCTATAAGGTTCATAGTCTTTCACCAATCCTGTCCGATCACCCGATGAACTAGGTCACATCCGCCGGGACTTCCGCCTGGTCATCTTCGGAAGGATCCCATATCTTCCTGAATTCCTTCTCGTCTATCCCCATCTCCTGCGCGATCTGCCTGCCTTTATAGAGCCTGCTGTTGAACAGGGTGATGAGCGTCTCATACATATCGAAAATGACGGCTTTGATCATGTTTCCCCTTCCGGCAAAAACAAATTACTAAAACATTATAACATTGACCGGGACAGCCTTCTCTTTACGGAAATCCTGCAGGAGAGTTAATGCGTCCTGCTTTCCGGACTTACTTCATAAGCAATGTATTCGTGGTCGAAGACGTATCCGAGTTTGCCCGCAAAGCGGACCGAATCCATATTCTGCGCATCCCAGCTCGGATAGAGGCCTTCTCCCAGACAGCGCAGTATAAGCGCCGCACAGGCGGCCGTTGCCAGGTGCTTGCGTCTTTCGCCTTCCAGGGTCTCTACTTCGATCTCGATCCCTTCCTTATAGCGGGTATAAGAAGACGCTCCGGAAACGATCTTTCCGTCCTTTAAGATGACCATGCCCCGCCCGAGTTCGAGATACTTCTCCTTGCTTTCAAAAGCTGAAACGAAATCCCTGGTTACAGGATCTTCAAGACATTTGTCATATATCTCACTGTCGATCTGTCTCAGTTCATAAGCAGAAGGCAAACGGGAAACCTCGCGTTCCAGGAACTCCGTATCGAAAACATTATCCTTCCTGAACGCATAACGGGTCATCCGCTTGGCCGAAGGATAGCATTCCTCCAGCAGTTTAGCCCACTCCTCATCCTGAGGCACCATGATGACGAAGCCTTCCGGCTTGCCTTCCAGCAGTTCCCTGTCCGGCTCCCCGGCATAAAAAGCAAAACATCCGACAAAGGCAAATGCAGACCGCGGATCTTCCTTATCCGTCACATACACTTTGCCCATGACATCCTGCAGGCATGAATAGATCAGGGTCTCCTGCCAGCCCTCAAACAACTTGGATACTTTCGATTTGTCTTCAATCTCGCAGATCATATATACCAATAAAAATTTCAGATTTCCCAAAACGGATAACTCATTATATCAGTTAGTTCTGCAGGTCCGCACGCAACTGATCATTGCCCTGCTGTTTCCGCACAAGTTGCATGGAGCAAAACTATTGCCCCGCATGTACAATCCCCCTTGTTCTGCTAGTTCCGCAGGTGAGCTTGCTCACCGAGGACTTGTTCGACGCCAAGAACAAGGGGGATTGGTAATCTGTGGTGGAGACGGGGAGGATCGAACTCCTGACCTCTGCAATGCGAATGCAACGCTCTCCCAGCTGAGCTACGCCCCCAAGTGCTCTGTTATTTTATCACACATGCGGCCACCTTGCCCATACCTTGCTATATAGGTGATCATGTCAAAACTATACTTGCCTCTTTGTCTCATAAACCGGATGTAGGAGTTTGTAGACTCAAATGCTGTTTTTTGCCGATTGAGTCTACAGATTTGTAGACTCAATCGCTGTTTTTTCGCCGTTGAGTCTACAGATTGCTCGAAAAGCTGTTTCATTCAGATCGATATCGGGCTTTAAGACCAGGATCGTCCACCAAACAGCTGATTTTCGACGAATTGATGGACATATTTGTAGACTCAAATACTGTTTTTGGTCAATTGAGTCTACAGAGGATTAGACGAGTCAGGTTCGGGAAGAGAGGGGCTCATCAAATAATAATAGCCAAACAGGCCGATTTGTAGTACGATTTTTCTTGGAAGCTTAGCTCAGCGGGAGAGCATTCCCTTCACAGGGGAGGGGTCGCGGGTTCAAACCCCGCAGTTTCCACCAAGACCCGGAAAGGCCCCGCGCGATAACGTGCGGGGTTCTTTTCGAAAAGCAACAGGAGGAATAAATATGGCAATCAGAATTGGTATCATCGGCTACGGCAATCTGGCCAAGGGCGTGGAGAGCGAGATCCGCAAGAACCCGGACATGGAGCTTTGCGGCATATTCACGAGACGTGACCCCTCTGCGGTCACAACGAAGACACCGGGCGTTCCGGTATACAATGCAGAGAAGATCCCCGAGATGAAGGACGACTTCGACTGCATGATCATATGCGGCGGCTCCGCTACGGATCTTCCCAAGATGACCAAGGAATACGCAAAGTACTTTAACGTTATCGACAGCTTCGATACACATGCAAATATCCCCGAGCATTTCGCAGCAGTCAACGAGTCCGCAACGGCCGCAAACAAGGTCGCGGTCATATCATGCGGATGGGATCCCGGCATGTTCAGCCTTAACAGGCTCTATGCGAACGCCATCCTCACGGATGGTGAAGATTACACCTTCTGGGGCAAGGGCGTGTCTCAGGGCCACTCAGACGCCATCAGACGCGTTCCCGGAGTTAAGAACGGCAAGCAGTACACGATCCCGATCAAGGAAGCCCTGGATGCCGTAAGGTCAGGTTCCGCTCCCAAGCTCACGGCACGCGACAAGCACCTTCGCGAGTGCTTCGTAGTTGCTGAGGAAGGCGCAGATCTTGCAAGGATCGAAAAAGAGATCTGCGAGATGCCCAACTACTTCGCTGACTACAACACGATCGTTCACTTCATCGATGAAGAGACCTTCATCAGGGACCACTCCAAGATCAACCACGGCGGCTTCGTAATCCGAACGGGCAGGACCGGGTTCGACAACGAGAACAAGCACGTCATCGAGTATTCTCTGAAACTCGATTCCAACCCCGAGTTCACGGCTTCCGTCCTCATTGCTTATGCGAGGGCGGCGGTAAGACTCGAGCAGAAGGGCGACTTCGGATGCAAGACTGTTTTCGATATCGCACCTGCTCTCCTCTCACCTCTTTCGGGAGACGAACTCAGAGCCCACCTGCTGTGATCTGAATCAATGCACAAAGAAACGGCTGCCACAGGGCAGCCGTTTTTGTTTGGGCTTTAAATGTTACTTGAGCTTGCTCTCGACTTTCTTTACTGCCTGCTTGTAGGTCATGCCTGCAGGTTTGCTTCCTGCATCGACATAGATCTTGGTCAGGGCATCGTCAAGTTCCGTGTTAAAGAAGAGGATCTTGCCCACTTCCTTATCGAAGTCGGGGATCAGCTTCTTGAAATCGTCTTTCTTGATCTTCTCATCACCGTTGAAATAGTAGTACTTGAAACCGTCTCCCTTGTCATTGACCTTGGAATAGCTGCCGAATGAACTCTTGGCCTTGAACTTTTCGCCATTCCACTTATAGACCGTGTAAGCTTCAGAATACTCCTCGTCGAAGCGGCCGGTATAGATGCAGATCTCGCCCTTGGTCTTTGACTTGCATACGATATAGGATGAATATCCTCCTGCCATCACATCAATGTTCTTGATCTTCAGCACGGACTTCACCTTGCCGTCGATGTAGCTATATACGACCATATCGTATGAGAGCTCGTTATCGCCCTGAAGGATCAGGACCAGCTCGTTGACATCGTCTCCCGTAAGATCGACGAGAGCTGCCTGGATCGGGTTCTTATTCTCCTTGTATTCGCTCTTCCAGCCCTTGGAGTCGGAATATGTGAACTCCTCGTATGTATAGTAGGCCGTAATGCGTTTCTTCTTTTCAGACAGGAACTTCTTATAGGCTTCGTACATCGGCTTCTTGTCGAGAGCTGTTGTCGTCGTTGTCGGTTCGGTAGTAGTTGTTGTCGTCGTGGCTTCCGTAGTCGTCGTGGTAGGTTCAGTCGTCGTAAGTTTAGATCCTTCGTCTCCGGTTCCACGGGTATTTCTGCTGCTTTCGGAAGTTCCGGAATCAGATTCCTTCCTGATCTCTTCAAGGAGGGTCTTAAGTTCGCCTGAATCCGTTTTCGTGATACCGTCCTTAAGAACATCGATCGCTCTGTCGAAGAGACCTCTCTCCGCAAGGGCACGGGCATATGACCTGTATATCGAAACATTTTGCGGTTCGATCTTCAGAGCCTCCTCGTATTTGGTAAACGCCGAATCGTATTGGCCTGCATCGAAAAGCGCCGCAGCCTCAGAGACTGCCGCAGCGGCTTTGCCTGCAGGACTTGAACTCTTCACCGCAAATACTATGGCTAAGACAGCAAGACCGATAACGATAACGGATGCGACCGCTATTACTATCGGTATCCAGACCTTCTTTTTGGGCGGGGGCGATCCTGCCGCTACACCCTGATAGAGGGGATCGACCTGGGCCTGGGGCATTATGGGAGCAGGAGCCGGGGGTGCTGCAACAGGGGCTTCCTGAGGCACCGCAACAGTCTGCCCGACGTAGTTGTTAACGGGAGCTGCGGGCTGCTGATAGATCCCGGCGGGATCCGCCGGAGCCGCCTGGCCTGCCGCATCCGCAGGCAATCCGCAATAGGGACAGAAATAGGTTCCTTCGGGGATATTCTTACCACATTCTCTACAAATCATATGAACACCTCCTCCCGGGAAGGGATTAAATACTTACACTATAATTATCCGACGGCGGGACCGGTAAGTCCATAGTCTTATTCTTCCTTATCTTCCCCGGGATCTTCTTCAGGCCTTTCTTCAGGCGGAAGGAAGACTCTTACCAAAGCTATACGGTTGCCCTCGATCCTTGCAACGCGGATCCTGATGCCGTCGGCGGTCTCGACCGTATCACCCGTTTTGGGAAGGCGGCCGCCGGTATGGTCGATGACGATGCCTGCGATGGAATCGAAATCCTCGCTTTCAAGTTCCGTGCCGAGCTCGCCGTTAACATCTGACAGACCGCAGCTGCCGTCGATGAGATAATCACCGGGAGCGATCTTGCGGATCGGAGCGTCTTCTGGAGAATCGTATTCATCGTTGATATCACCGACCAGCTCTTCCATCAGGTCTTCCATTGTGATCATGCCCTCTGTCGTTCCGTACTCGTTGAGGACTATCGCGACGGGAGCAGAGGTCTTGAGCATCTCCTTTAAGAGCTGTGAAGTCTTCTTGTATTCGTGGGTGTACATGACCTCACGCATCATGTTCTTGACGTTGAATTCCGCGGGACTTGAAAGGAGCAGGAGATCCTTGACGTTGATCATGCCGATTATCGTATCACTGTCCCCTTCGTAGACCGGGATCCTTGTGTACATGTCATCTTTTACGATCTTGAGGACATCTTCGTATCTGCAGTCGACAGGTACCGCTACGATGTTGATCCTCGGCACCATTATGTCCTTGGCAACTGCATCTGAGAAATCGAACATGTTGTGGATGATCTCATGCTCTTTCCTGTCGATAACGCCTTCCTTGCGGCTCTCATCGACATAGCCCAGAAGATCACGCTGGGTGATGGCCGGCATCTTAGCGTCAGGATCGGTCCTGAGGAGCTTAAGAACACCGCCGGATATGAAGTTGATGACGATAACGACCGGCGTAAGGATTATCATGAGGAACCTTATTACGGGCGCATAGAGCTTGGCATATTTATCCGCATTGCATGACACTGTTGTTTTGGGGACTATCTCACCGAAGATGAGGACGACGAAGGTAAGGATCCCGGTCATGACACCTACCGCCCAGTTTCCGAAAACGTCAGTCGCCCAGAGAGTCGCGATGGCCGAAGCTCCGATGTTGACTATATTGTTGCCGATAAGGACCGTGGACAGCATCTTGGGGTAGTGGTCTAGTATGTTTACGACCAATGCTGCCTTCTTGTCGCCGTCTTCTGCCAAAGACTTGATACGCATCCTGTTCGCCATGCTGTAAGCCGTCTCTGCAGACGAGAAGAATGAGGAAATGGCGATCAGCGCTATCAGTGATATGAGCCTTACCACATTGACAGGTGCCTGGAACGAAGCTATATCAAGAATAATATCCATAAAGCAGTTCTTAAGATCCACCCATATACTTGTCGTACTTATAAAGGAAGGTTACCATCTGGCGCCTCAGGCACTCGCCTTCGGGCTTGAAGGTTCCGTCCTCGTAACCTGCCAGGATATTCTTTTCGCTGGCCCAGATAACGGGCTTATAGTAGTAATTCTTCTCTTTGACATCCTTAAACTTTGATTCACTGCTCTTGGGCGCGGGGCTCCCTGCGAATCTCCAGAGGAAGGTCACCGCATGACGCCTCAGGCACGAGTCATTGGGTCTGAAGGTGTTATCGTCGTAGCCGGTGGTGATCTTCTTTTCGCAGGCCCAGATGACGGGCTTATAGTAGTATTTGTCGCTCGACACATCGCTGAACTTGCATTCTTTCGATGAGGGAGCAGGGGATCCTGCAAGACGCCAGATGAAAGTGACCATCTGGGCTCTCGTGCAGTTGTTAGCAGGCCTGAATTCGGTCTGGTCGTTATAACCTTTGACTACTCCTTTGGTCGTGAGTTCGTATGTGGGTTCGTACCAGAACTCAGATTTATCCATTACATCCTTATAAAGGACCGTGATCTTGCACTCGTCCGACGCGCCGTCTTCGGTTGTGACTGTTATCACGGCATATCCTGCCTTGAGGCCGGATACGACGCCGGAAGAATTAACTGTCGCAACGGACTTGTCGGATGAAGTCCACTTGATCTTCTTGTCCGGAGGCGTGACCTGGGCGCGGAGCAAGGGGAGTTTTTTCTTGCAGACCACAACAGCGTCGTGCTTGTTGAGCTTGACAGCAGTTGCAGACGCGTCATCTTCCGCAGCGGCTGTTCCGCAGAACAGTCCCAATATTATGCAGGCCGTTGCCGCTATGGATATCAGCTTAGTTCGAATCATTTGTTTTTCACCTGTTATCTTTATATACACAATTTTACAGTAGTCGGAAATAAATTCAACAAGACGGGAAAAGGCATCAGTTGTTGCCCGGACGGGTAGCGACCGTGTCTTCTTTGGGAATGACGTTCTCAGGCGCCGGTGTTTCTTCCGCTGTATCACCATTGTCAGCAGATGCAGGAGTCTCTGCGGATGCTTCGGGAGCGGCCTCTTCAGCTGCTTTGAGCGCTCTTAAGTAGTCACCGGCATCGTCGAGTTCCTCGTCGATATCGGATCCGACATCAACGACGAGAGGCTTCTTCCTGAAGAAGATATCGTATATTACGGGAACAACATAGAGTGTCATCAAGGTGGCGTATGTAAGACCGCCCGCGATGACTATGGCCATGCCGGAACCCAGCTGGGATGCCATGCCGTTGCCGAAGATCAGCTGGGACATAGCAAGGATCGTGGTGAGCGCGGTCATGAGGATAGGGCGCATACGCGTCTTGCCCGTTGCAACGAGGGCTTCACGGCGCTCGAGACCTCCGATACGCAGCTGGTTGGTGTAGTCGACGAATACGATACCGTTGTTAACGACCGTACCCATGAGGATTACGAATCCGAGAAGGCTCAGCATAGAGAGCTGTTGGCGTGATATTATGAGACCGAACATACCGCCCGTGAATGCCAGCGGGATCGTAAACAGGATTATGAAGGGCGACAGGAAGCTCTGGAACTGGGCAACCATAATGAGGTAGATGAGGAGCAATGCAAGAGCCGCCATCTCCACCATCTGGATGACCATCTCCTTGACCTCGGTCGATTCACCTTCGAGCTTTATTGAATAGCCCGTATCCATTTTCCTGTTGAAATCATCGAGTTTGGACTGCAGGCCGCGGGCGATCAGGGTAGTGTTGTATCCGTCAGCCGTGCCTGCCGTTACGGTAATGTATTTGGTAAGGTTTTCGTGAGTGATGGAAACAGGGGACTTGGTCTTCTCGATAACAGCGTAATCACCGATCTTGTGGACGATCTTCTCTTCTTCCGTTTCCTTGTCTTCAGCTTCTTTATCCTTATCTGCGGCATCCTTGTCATCGGAGTCATCGTTGCCTTTGTCCATACCGAACATGGCCGCCATTGTATCCATGTCGGAAGAGGACATGTCGAAGCCGGAATCACCCGAACCCATCATGTCTGTCATCGAAGATGAGGACATGCTGTTTTCGAGTTCTATATCAAGAATGTTCTCGACAGTCAGAGGTTCAGTCTCGTCTTTGATCGTAACGGTCATGTCGAGGCCTTGTGCAGTAATGGTCGTGGACTTGACGGAAGTGTTCATCCTTGAAAGGATCGCGGCGTAGATCTGTGCCGTTGTGTAGCCGTCAGCCATCGCCTTGTCACGGTCGATGAGAAGATGGATGGTAGGCTCACCTTCTTCACTGCCGTCCTTAACGTTGATCAGGCCCTCTGTATCTCTCAGGATATCAGCAACCTGCTTGCCGTATTCGTAAAGCTTGTCGCTGTCCTTGCCGTAGATGTTGACCGACATTCCCGAGCCGCCCATAAGCATGGACATATCGCTCATGCTGTTAAGAGATACCGTAACCTTGGCATTATCGCCGGCAACTGCATTCTCGATGTTGGCAATGATCTCGTTGAGTCTGTCTTTGGAAAGGTTCTCATCGACAACGACGCTTCCCGTGTATCTTCCGTAGGATGAAGATCCTGTCGAAGCTGATGTCAGGATGCTCAAAGTGGATCCCGAATCCATGATGCCGATCTCGTTGACGCCGTCTACGGACATGACATGATCAATGACCTCATCAGTTACTTTATAGGATTCTTCTCTCGTAAGCTCCTCCGGAGTCCTGATGGAAAGCTCCAGTTCGTTGGTCGCGATCTCAGGCAGATAGACGATGCCCATGTTGATGACGGCATATACGGATATGCCGAGCAGGATGACCGCCAGCAGGAGAGGTACGACTTTGAACTTAAGACACCACTTTAAACTCTTGCCGTATCCGTTGAGGATCTTATCGAAAAGAGGGTGCTTCTTGGGCTTGGTGTTCCTCATGATGGTCGAACAGGAAGCAGGTACGACCGAAAGGGCTATTACGAGCGATGCCATAAGGCAGTATCCTATGGACAGGGCCAGCGGGAAAAGGAGCGTCCTTACCATGCCGCTTGCAAATACGGCAGGCATGAATACGCAGACTGTTGTGAGAGTCGATGCTATGATCGATCCTCTCATCTGCTTGGCGCCCTGCACGGATGCTCTTGCGGCAGGCATACCCTTGTTTACGAGCCTGAATATATTCTCCATGACTACGACTGAGTTATCGACCAGCATCCCTATGCCCAGCGATAATCCCGACAGGGTCATCATGTTGAGTTCGAGTCCGGTAAAGTACATCAGCACGAGTGCGAGCAGGATCGAAAGCGGGATCGATACCGCAACGACTATCGTAGGCTTGACGTCCTTAAGAAAGAGCGCAAGTATCACTATGGCGAGAGCAGCACCGATCGCGAGTGATACGAATATATTGTTTACGATGAGGGCAATGTAATCACCCTGGTCCATCAACGCCACGAAGTGGGTACCGGGATATATCTCCTCCAGGTCCTTCAGGGCCTGCTTGCAGTTCTTGGAAACGTCATTCGTTCCGGTGGCGGAAGACTTGATTATCGAAAGGATGATCGAATCCCTGCCGTTGAGCTTGGTGAATGTGTCGTCTGCGTTGTCGATAACGGTAATATCGGCTATGTCTTCGAGCCTTACGGTGCCGAGGATCTCATTATCCACCAGCAGAGTCTTTGCGATCTCTTCATCGCTGCTGAAAGAATCACCTACCGTTAAGAGCCAGGTGTTGTCATCTTTATCGTCTATGTAACCAGCAGGCATGGAGAAATTCTGTGCATACACGAGTCCTGACAAAGTCGACACAGACAGGAGCGAATCGATGTTCGCATTATCAAGCGCAGTCTTCTTGGCCTTATCGTACTGGGCTTTGGCGTCGTCGAGCTTGCTCTGTGCAGCCATCAGAGCGTAGGTTGCCGTGGAATAGCCTACGGCTGCATCAAGCTGACCCTGTGTAAGCCCCGACATAGCAGCCTGCAAGCCTGCGATGATCTGGGGAATGGAATCGATCAGCTTATCTACCGAAGACACCTTGTCGGCCGCATCGCCTGCGATCTTTCCAAGATTGCCCGCAGGATCGGCCTTCTTGATGTCATAAAGGATCGTACTTGCTGTATACAGAGCCTGTCTGATCTTGTCAGTACTGGATACAAGGCTTGAGACCGAGGATGTATCGATGTTGCTTATGCCGTCCTCAAGGAGTTTGATGACAGCATCGATCTTGTCGTAGAGATCCTTGGCGTCGATCGTGGAAGCAGTCGAATTGATAAAATCGTTCTTGGCATCGTCATAAGCTTTCTGAGCACTTTTGACGTTATCGGAAGCCTGGTCGTACAGGATCTGCGCAGCCAGAAGATCAGCATAGGCCTTGGCAACGGCTGCGGAAGCATTGTTGAAGGCATCAACATCATCCTGGTCCATGTTCTTAAGATCATCCGCGAGCTTGTCATATGCTTTCTGAGCCGCATTCAGGGCGGTCTTCAGATCATCCTGCCTGGCGATCGCTTTGTCGAGATCATCCTTCGTCTTATCAACTTTCGCCTTAAGATCATCAAGTCCGTTGTCCTGAGTAGTCTTCATATCCTTTAGGCCCTTCTGGACATCACGTAGGACCTTTACGACTTTCTTGGCACCGTCTTTGATATCCTTTCCCATGGTGCCGACTTTGCCGTCAAGCTGAGAAAAGACCGATGAAGAAACCGTGTCGCCGAACTGTGACTGGGATTTCTTGAGTTTATCCTGCGCCTCATCAAGCTGCTTCTGGGCATCTTCCAAGGCATCGGACGCATCCTTGAGCTTGGAATCGGTCTCTCTGAGGATCTTGTCGTTAAGCAGATCGACCTTCCTGTCATTAAGCGATACGATAACGCTCTTCTCGACAAGGCCCAGCGTTGAGACAGAAGCTACACCCTCCTGTCTGGTGATATAGGGAATGATGTCGTTCTTTGTGAAATCGGAGATCTGATAGATATCGTATCCTTCCCTCTCAACGGCTACGTACATGGTGGCTACCATGTCCATGCTGATCTCCATGATAGTGGGAGTTCCCACTTCATCAGGCAGGGAATCCTTAAGCTGGTTCAACTGGCCCGATACTTTTACCATGGCCGAATCGAGATCGGTATCATCTTCGAATTCGAGCTGGACCAAACAGTAATTGGAGTTGCTGGTGGAAGTAACGTTCTTGACTCCGCTTACGGTACCGAGGGCATTTTCGATCGGGGTAGTCACCTGGCTTTCCACCTTTACCGGATCGGCTCCGGGGTAAGCTGCGATGACTATCATGTAAGGGAGACTGATCTCAGGAAGGAGATCCATCTTGAGTTTCGTCAGGGAAACCGCGCCCAAAGCAATGATGGCTATTACAGCCACCAATACGGTAAATGGCTTTTTGACGCTGAATTTCTCCACTTATTTTTCCATCCTCTTATTATATTCTTTTACGAACACGTGCATTTTGAAGGAAAATACCTGTTTATTCAAGTGACATTTTGGAAAAATCTTGTAACTATCCTGTGTCCAACTTTGGATAATGCGACATATGTCGAAAACAGGCTTATTCACAATTCCCCGAAAGCCTTGAGTTTATTGAATTTCGGGCATTTGCGCAAAAATCAGTGCAGGAAGCATACTGCCACGGTCAAAACCAAGACAACCCCAAAAAACGACCATCTTACTGCAAAAACTGAGAAGACCGGAGACGGTCCTTAACTTAACTGGAAGTGCTGATAATCCTTGGGGGACGACCAGGATCCGCCCCATGTCCAGCCCTTTTCCCTGAAGAGCTTATAAGCCCGGTCGCTCTTGGTAATGACGTGAGGCGTGTCGGAAGATCTGTTCTCCACATAGTCCTTCGCATTGTCGTGGGAATAGTGGGGCTTGCCGTCCTTATAGGTCACATAGGGGTTCTGCTGGGGATTGATGTCTATCGCAAGGCCCAAAGCGTGCTTGGACAGGTTCCCGCCGCCCGTGGCAGCCCTGTAGCAGAATGCGGATGTGTTGTTGGCATCGATGGATGCATAGTCAGACTTGGAGCCGGTCCCTGCCCAGAAGTTGTCGATAAGATACATGGAATAGATCTGGTATCTGTTTTCGCAGAGATTGCGGAAGATATCCATGACATCAGAAGCGACCTTCTTGTTGACGATCATCTCGCCGACCTGGTAGTCGCCGTTGAAGTTCACATGGAGCATCTTGAGATATCTCAGGCTCGAAAGGCCTATGTTGTCGTTCTTCTTGTAGGACTTACCGTTGATGCGGTTATATACGGCATCGTCCTTCACGATCTCATGGGATGTGAAGTATCTGCCGAGATTCGAAGTATCGATCTTATCGGCCGAGATGACCTTGCCCGCGGGAAGATCCGCGATGCTCGCGAGCTTGCCGTCAGGAGAAGACACGGTCGTAGTCGTGGTCGAAGAAGCAGCGGTAGTTGTCGTGGCAGTTGTTGTATCAGAGACTGAAGAAGATGCTGAAGAAAGTTCCGTAGAAGACGAGGATGAGCTTGAAGATGCAGACGTGTCCTGCGATGACGATGCGGAAGTATCCTGTGAAACATCCGTATCAGAAGATGATGTTGTAGTCGTCATGTCGGGATCTGCAAGTGATGCGGATGCCTTTGCCGCCTCTGTCGCGGAAGTATCTTCCGTGATGCTCTCACCCGTGCTTACGGGATCAGTCTCGACCGGTTCATCCATATTCCCGGTCATCTGCCAGAGGACTATGGCAGCAACGCCGACGATGAGGGCGGCTGCAATCGCTCCCGAAAGGGCCAGGATGCGGTTGCGCTTCATTCTTCTGATCGTTGCTTCACTTTTTCTCATAACAAAGGGCCTTCCCTGTAATTGAAGTCATAAAGATTATACTATAAATCTTTCTCCTTCAACTAATGTCACGAGAATGTAAGAGGCTTATAAAGTCTTGTTAGAACGCCACCATGCCCGTCTCACGCATGCAGATATAGGCCATGTATCCGAAGTAGATCAGAAGCATGATAATACCTTCAACACGGTTGACCTTCTTGCCTGTGAGACCGAAGATGAATGTCATGACGGTTATGATCAGGCAGAAGATACCGTCCTTGACATTATAGCTTTCGATCGTAAGGGGCGATATCGACGAGCTGATGCCGAGAACGAACAGGATGTTAAAGAGGTTTGAACCTACAACGTTGCCGATCGCGATGTCATTCTCACCTTTCTTGTGGGCTACGACTGATGTTACGAGCTCGGGAAGGGATGTTCCGAGAGCAACGACCGTCAGGCCGATGATCGTGTCGGATATGCCGAGTTTGGTCGCATAGAAGGTACAGGAGGCAACGACTCCCTTGGCACTTAATGTGATAGCGGCGACCGAAGCGATAACTATGAGTACCCTCAGGAAGATCTTGCCCGGGGTCGCATTTTCGATCTTGCGGTCTTCCTCATCGTGACCTACTTCAGCTATGGGTCTCTTGCGGCTTCTGATGACAAGATATACGACATAAGCGATTATCAGTGCCAGCAGGATGATGCCTTCGGGACGGGCAACAAAACCGTCAAATCCGAAGAAGACGAGCAGCACGGTCGCGGCTATACAGATAGGGAAATCGAACTTGAGAACGTCCTTCTCCACGGGAATGGAACTCATCAGAGCGCTGACGCCGATTATGAGAAGTGTGTTGCAGATATTGGATCCGACTACATTGGAGTAGGAAAGCTGATTTGCATTAGATAAAGCAGATACAATGGATACTCCGGCTTCGGGACAGCTCGTTCCGAAAGACACGATCGTAAGACCGATTATAAGAGTCGGTATGCCTGCCGCCCTGGCGATATAGGATGCTCCGTCAACAAGGAAGTCCGCACCTTTTATCAGGATCGCGAAACATGCTACAAAGAGCAAAGCATAAAGTACATATTCCAATTTTTATTCCTCCTCCAACTTCAAAACGCTCATGAAGGCTTCCTGCGGAACTTCCACGGAACCTACCTGACGCATCCTCTTCTTACCCTCTTTCTGCTTCTCGAGCAGCTTCTTCTTACGTGAGATATCACCGCCGTAGCACTTTGCCGTAACGTCCTTACGGAAGGCACGGATCGTCTCTCTTGCGATGATCTTGCCTCCTATCGCAGCCTGTACGGGGACCTCGAACTGCTGCCTGGGAATGTTCTCTTTAAGTTTCTCGCACATACGGCGTCCCCTCGCGTATGCCTTATCCTGATGGACAATGAACGACAGAGCATCGACAGGATCACCGTTAAGGAGGATGTCGAGCTTAACGAGTTTGGAACGGTCGTAACCATCAGGCTCGTAGTCGAGCGACGCATAGCCCTTGGTACGTGATTTCAATGCATCGAAAAAGTCGTAAATGATCTCGTTCAGCGGCATCCTGTATGTGAGGATGACCCTGTTGTCATCAAGATATTTCATGTCCGAATACTCGCCTCTTCTGTCCTGACAGAGTTCCATGATGTTGCCGACATAATCCTTGGGCAGCATTATCGAAGCCTTGACCATCGGTTCTTCCATGTAGTCGATATTGGCAATATCAGGCATGTTGGTCGGGTTATCGCAGTTGATGACCGTTCCGTCAGTGAGATGGACCTTGTAGATGACCGAAGGAGCAGTGCTGATAAGGTCGAGATTAAACTCGCGCTCGAGTCTCTCCTGCACGACTTCGTAATGAAGAAGGCCTAAGAAACCGCATCTGAATCCGAAGCCCAAAGCCGCTGAAGTCTCCGCTTCGAAAGACAGTGCTGCATCGTTGAGACGCAGCTTTTCGAGTGCGTCACGCAGATCTCCGTACTTGGCGCCGTCAACCGGATAAAGGCCGCAGAATACCATCTGCTGGATCCCCTTGTAACCGATAAGAGGCTCTGATGCGGGATCGTCTGCAAGAGTTACCGTATCGCCCGGAGCCGTGTCACGGACATTCTTGATCGAAGCGCAGATGTAGCCGACTTCGCCGGTATCGAGCATATCAGAAGGAACGAGTTCGCCGGGATGGAAATATCCAAGTTCCGTGATAACGAACTCCTTGCCCGTATGCATCATACGGATCTTATCGCCTGTCTTCACGGATCCTTCCGCGATGCGGCAGCTTACGATAACGCCCTTGTATGAATCGTATTTGGAATCGAAGATCAGCGCGCGCAGGGGCTTGTCGTGGTCACCCTTGGGAGCGGGAAGATATTCGACGATCTTCTCAAGCACTTCGTCTATTCCGATATCTGTTTTCGCCGAGATAAGAGGAGCATAGGAAGCATCGATACCGATATCATCTTCTATCTCACGCCTTACTTCTTCCGGACGGGCTGAAGGAAGGTCTATCTTGTTTATGACCGGAAGGACTTCAAGATCAGCATCGACTGCGAGATATACGTTGGCAAGCGTCTGCGCTTCAACGCCCTGTGATGCATCGACGACAAGGATCGCGCCGTCGCATGCGGCAAGGGATCTCGAGACTTCGTAGTTGAAGTCGACGTGGCCGGGAGTGTCGATGAGATTGAGCATGTATGTCTTGCCGTCAGACGCCTTATAAGCCATGCGGGTCGCCTGCGACTTGATCGTTATGCCGCGCTCACGCTCGATATCCATGTTATCGAGGATCTGCGACTGCATCTCACGCTTCTCCCTGACACCGGTATGCTCTATCAGACGGTCAGCCAGTGTCGACTTACCGTGGTCGATGTGAGCGATTATGCAAAAATTTCTTATCAGTTCCTGTTGTTCTCTACTCATTACTTTTTCCGGTTCTTTAGAATGTTCTTATCTGGTTGAAAGGATAGACCCTGATGAATGCTTTGCCCTTGATCCTGTTGGCCGTGAAGGGGCCCAGAAGCCTGGAATCGTTGCTTACGGGACGGTTGTCGCCAAGGCAGAAGTATTCGTTGTCTTTCAATGTTATGTTGTCGTAGCCCTTTTCGATGCCGGAATCCATGACATAGGTCTCGATGTCTTCGTCAAGATAGGGTTCTTCGAGGACAAAGAAATCTTCGGAGTTCACGGGCTTTACATAGACCTTTCCATCCTCGATCTTGACAGTCTCACCGGGAAGTCCGATGACTCTCTTGATCAGGTATTCACTGTGATAGTATCCTTCCATTCCCTCACCGTCCAGAATGACTATGTCACCTCTGTCGAATTGATGGAAATAGGTGCATAACTTCTGAGTGAAGATAACGTCTCCCGAATGGAGAGTGGATACCATGGAATCGCCCGTAACGTTATCACGCTGAACGACAAAGACTACCAAGAGCACGCCGGCGATGACGCCGATGCAGATAGTCTTGACCCAGTCCAGGATCTCCTTTATGACTTTCTTCTTTTTCTCCTCCTCCGCGTCGATCGCAGCTGCCTCTTCTTTTGAGACAACATCGTCAAATGCGGCTTCAGCGGCATTCTCCTCAGCAGGCTCTGTTACCTCAGATGTGATTTCCTGCTTAAGGTCAAGTTCTTCGTTGTTCATCAAATCCTTATTCCTCCTCTGCTGCGCTGTTTTCAGCAACGCAAGTCTTTATTGAAAGCTCTTCAAGCTGCTTTTCGGATACGTATCCGGGAGCATCCATCATTACATCCTGGGCATTCTTGTTCATAGGGAAAGGAATTACCTCACGGATCGTCTCCTCGCCTGACAGGAGCATTACCATACGGTCAACTCCGGGAGCGATACCCGCATGCGGCGGAGCACCGTAGCAGAACGCATTGTACATGGCGGGGAACTTCTTCTTAACGTCCTCCTCGCCGAGTCTTACGAGCTCGAATGCCTTGATCATTATCTCAGGATCGTGGTTACGGACAGCGCCTGAAGAGAGCTCTATTCCGTTAACTACGAGGTCATACTGGTCAGCCATTATCGAGAGAGGATCGACTTCACCCTTCTCAGCCTTGAGAAGGACATCAAGTCCGCCCGAAGGCATGGAGAAAGGATTGTGGCAGAACTCGAGTTCGCCTGACTCCTCACCGATCTCATACATAGGGAAATCAACTATCCAGCAGAATGCGTACTGTTCCTTGTCCATGTGGCCGGGAACTGCAGCACCGAATGTCTTTACCAGGACGCCTGCCATCTTCTGGGCATCGCCCTTGCTGCCTGCGGAAAGGACTACGAGCGTGTCGGGCTTAAGCCCAAGCTTTGCAACGACTTCGTCCTTCTTGGGAACTACGAACTTGGAGATGCCTCCGACGATCTCGCCGTTCTCATCCATCCTGAACCAGTAGCCCTGTTTGCCGGACTGGATAGAAGCCTCGTTCATCGTCTTGTCGATGAACTTGCGGCTCTCGTGGAAGTCGGAGATAACGACTGCCTTGATCTCGCCTTCTGCAAAAGGCGCAAACTCTTCTGTCCTCAGAAGATCAGTAACATCCGTTACTGTCAGGTCGATACGGAGGTCAGGCTTATCCGTGCCGTACTTCTCCATCGCTTCACGGTAGGGGATGCGTACGAAAGGAGAACCTGACGCACGGTCGTACTTACCGTACTTTGCGAAAACGGGAGGCAGTACATCCTCAATTATCTCGAAGACATCATCCTGGCTTGCGAAAGCCATCTCCATGTCGAGCTGGTAGAATTCGCCGGGACATCTGTCGCCTCTTGCATCCTCATCACGGAAGCAGGGTGCGATCTGGAAATATCTGTCGATACCGGACACCATCAGAAGCTGCTTGAACTGCTGGGGTGCCTGGGGAAGCGCGTAGAACTTGCCGGGGTGCTTACGTGCAGGAACAAGGTAGTCTCTAGCACCTTCAGGAGAAGATACCGTAAGGATAGGCGTCGTGATCTCCATGAAGTCATGAGCGATCATGGCATTGCGGAGCGCTGCTATAACGTTGCTCCTCAATATCAGGTTCTTCTTGACCTCGGGGTTACGGATATCAAGATATCTGTACTTGAGTCTTGCAGCCTCGTCTGCCTCCCTGCTGTGATTGACCTCGAAAGGCAGTTCGTTATAACGGCAGCGTCCGAGGACAGTGATCTTCTCGGGAACGACTTCGATATCACCGGTGTCGAGCTTGGGGTTCTTGGAGCTTCTCTCCCTTACTGTTCCGGTGACCGTGATAGTGGATTCCTTATTGATCGCCTTGACGGTCTTCATCATCTCTGCATCCTCTACAACCACCTGTGTCGTGCCGTAGAAATCGCGGATCACAACGAATCCCAGTTCTGCACCGACTTCACGGAAATTCTCGAGCCAGCCCGAAAGCTGAACTGTCTTCCCTACATCAGTGATCCTCAATTGTCCGCATGTATGTGTACGTGACTGCATATATTACCTCCAGCAAAATGCTAATTATTTGTTCGTTTATTTTCCTTCCAGGAAACCTTTAAGGTCATCAAGCTTTACTTCGGTCTCACCGCCGTCTGCCATGCTCTTGACCTTGACAATGCCCGAAGCGAGTTCATCGTCGCCCAAGACTACCAGATAAGGGATACCCTGCTTGCCTGCATATTTCATCTGGGCGCGGAAACTCCTGCCTGCAACGTCCTGCTCGCAGCCTATTCCCGCAAGCCTTAAGTCGTGACAGAGCTTCATTGCCTTGTTCTTGCCCTCATCGGACATAGCTGCAAAGTAGACCTTAACATACTGGGGCTTACCCAGATCGATGCCCTGGGCTTCTGCTTCCAGCAGGAATCTCTCGACACCCATGGCAAAACCGATACCGGGTGTTGCGGGACCGTCCATCAAACCAACCAGGCCATCGTAACGTCCGCCGCCGCAGATCGTTCCCTGGGAACCTACGTTTTCGGAGACGAACTCGAAAACGGTTCTTGTATAGTAATCCAGACCTCTTACGATGTTAGGATCTATCTCGTACTTGATATCGAGAGCATCGAGCTCGCTCTTAAGACCCTCAAAGTGCTCACGGCACTCGTCACAGAGGTGGTCGATGAGCCTCGGCGCGTTCTGAACGACTTCCTTGGGACCGTCGATCTTACAGTCGATCATGCGGAGAGGGTTGCGCTCAAATCTGGACTTGCAGTCCTCACACATCGTATCAATGTGGGGTCTGAAATAGTCCTTCAAAAGCTCGTTATAGCTCTTACGGCACTCGGGGCAGCCGATGGAATTGATGCAGAGCTTGATGTTGGCAAGGCCCATCCTCTTGAAGAAGACATCGACAACGCTTATGATCTCGGCATCTATCGCGGGACCTGCTGCGCCGAAAGCCTCAAGACCGAACTGATGGAACTCACGGTAACGGCCCTTCTGCATCTTCTCGTATCTGAAAGCCGTAATGTTGTAGAAAAGCCTTACGGGCGACGGAAGCGAACTCATACCGTTCTCGATATAGCTCCTTACAACGCCTGCAGTTCCCTCAGGTCTTAAGGTAATGCTCCTTCCGCCCTTGTCGTCGAAAGTATACATCTCCTTGGTAACGACATCCGTCGTATCGCCGACGCCCCTCTGGAAGAGGTCTGTCTGCTCGAATGTCGGGATCCTTATCTCCTCAAACCCGAAAGAGTGGCAAACGTCTGCGAACATCTGCTCAGCCTTGTGCCACTTATAGATCTCTTCGGGCAATATATCTCTCGTGCCTTTTTGCGCTGCGTATCTCATCTGATCTCCTAATCTGTCTTTTTCGTGTTTTAGTCAGCAACTGTTAATTTTAACACGCGTAATTATATAACAAAAGTCGCAAAGTGCAAAAAGAATTCCCGACAGCGGTGCCGCCCGCCGTTAATAATGCCTGTTGTAGACTCAAATGGCTTTTTTTGCTGATTGAGTCTACAGATTTGTGGACTCAAATACCGATTTTCGCTGATTGAGTCTACAAATCGGCCGAAAAACAGCTTCTGACAGGGTTTGAAAAGCCCGTTAAACACAAGATCTACACCAAAGTACGGTTTTTGGTATAAATGGTGTAAAGATTTGTGGACTCAAATGCCAATTATTGCCAATTGAGTCTACAAACGATACAGTAAGCAGACTATAATATGGGCACCAACCCAAACGGAGGCAGCTTATGGATCCGCATAATATCAGAAAGATGATAGCCGACAGGGTAAAGGATCTCGAAGGACTGATCGCGGTTACGGAAAAGAAGATCAGCAAGTTTCCTGCGGGAAGGATCCGCATCTCGCACCGCGGAGATGATGTCTACTGCTACCTCGTTGACGAAAGCACCAATCGCAACGGAAAGATCATAGATAAAGATAACATTAAACTGATCAGCGACCTGATGCAGAAGAATTACTATCTCAAGATCCTGGAGCAGGCAAAGATTGAGCTCACTGCGTTGCAGAAAGCCTTAGACAGATTTCCCGACATTATTCCCGAAGATGTTTTCCTCACACTTTCCGGCGAACGAAAAGCGTTCATCAAGCCGATATTCAGGACTGATGACGCATTCGCAAAAGAATGGCTCGCCACTCCCTTCACACCTAAGGAAATGTCTGATAAAGTCCCCTTCTTCGAGACTTTGAAAGGCGAGCGGGTAAGGTCAAAGTCGGAAATGATCATCGCCGACAGACTGTCCGCCAAAGGGATCCCCTATAAATACGAATGCCCGCTGAAACTTAAGTCAGGGTTGATCCATCCCGATTTCACCATCCTCCGCTTAAGCGACAGGCAGGAGATTTATCTGGAACACTGCGGCATGATGGATGACCCCAAATATGCGAAAAAGATGGTCAAAAGAACCAACAACTATGCAATGAGCGGGATCGTCCTCGGCGACAGGCTCTTCCACCTGTACGAGACATCTGATCTGCCTATGGACGTAAGGGTCCTGGACAGTCTCATCGAAAACAAATTCAGGTAAAGTCAGAGTTCCAGTTCGTAGAGCACCATTGCCAATACGGCGGGACCGGCTGTCTCGGTCCTTAGGATGCGCGGGCCGAGAGTAACGACAGATGCGCCGGCATCAGCTGCAAGAGCAGCTTCCTCAGGCGTGAAACCGCCTTCAGGGCCTATAAACACTGCAATATCAGTCTTGCCTGACTCTTTGGCGGATTCAAGGCAGGTCTTCAGAGTAACATCTGACGCTTCCTCCCAGGGGAATATCATTACTGAACAGTTATCCTGAGCGAATCTCACGGCGTCAGCATATTTCATGGGGTCGGTCACTTCGGGGACCAGGCCGCGGCCGGACTGCCGGGCTGCCTCAAGAGCGATCTTGCGCCAGCGGTCACACTTGCGGTTTTCCTTGGGTGTAACGACGCAGCGGGTCGAAAAGACGGGTACGATGGTCTTTACCCCGAGTTCGACCGCTTTTTGAATGGTAAGATCCATTCTTTCGCCCTTCGAGATGGATTGTAACAATGTTACATTGTAAGCAGGTTCAGTGCTGTTCGGCACTTTTTCGCATATTACGGCATAGTTTCCGTCAAGGGTGCAGATATTGTCCGTTCCGCCGGGATCAGCCAGCACAAAACGCTCATCAGGCTTCAACCGCATGACATCTGCAAGATAATGGACGCTCTCCTTGTCGAGCTCCACTCTCGTCCTCCCTTCAATATCCCCGTTAGCGAAAAGCCTGATCATAAATCATTCTCCTTGATGTACTCCAAGAGTCCTTCGCAGCCTTCTTCTATCTGACGGTAAACGCGCTCGAAATTGCCCGTGTACCATGGATCTTCGATATGAGGCCTGTCACCGCCGAACTCGGGGAGCAGGCGGACCTTGCCTTCAGGGTCGCCGTTGAACTTGCGCTTCAGGACGCGCAGGTTCTCTTCATCCATTCCGATTATCATGTCGAACCTGTCGTAATCGGAATTGCTTATCAGCTGGGCCCTCTTCCCTGCGCAGCTTATGCCGTGCCGGGAAAGGATCTCCTCCATTGGAGGATAGACGGGACTCCCGTGCCCGTTCCATATCTCATCTGTATGTGTCGCGCGGGACTCGCAGTAGATATGATCTCCAAGCCCTTCGTTTTCGGCCAGATCGCGAAGAATGAACTCTGCAACGGGTGATCTGCATATATTGCCATGGCACACCATTAATACTTTCATCAAGAAAACTCCGTTCTTTCGAATAACTTAAACATTATACCATTCCCGAAAAGGTAACAAATCGGGAAAATTTACAGTATTTGCATCGGTATCCCTGTGTTAAAATATCTTTGGCAGCGGGATGCTGCTTAAGAAATTATATTTTAGGGGGATAGGGATATGAAGAAGAGAAAGATTTTAGCATGCCTTTGTTGTGCAGCCATGCTCTTTTCCGCGACAGCTTGTGCAGGAGTCACAGACGAGACAACCACTACTACAACAGAGGCTGTGACTTCCGGGACAACTGAAGCGAGCAAGGAGACATCTGCAACATCTGAAACATCCGCAACGACTTCGGAAACAACTACAACCGCTTCTGAAACTACGACAGAAACATCAGAAGATGAAGATGATTATGTTGATGATGATGAAAAGGATCCGGCCTACGATAAGGTAGCAGCTCTTCCCGAGAAAGATGCCTACAAGGATTTTGACAAGCTTGAAGACAGCGACGTGCTCACCGGCACAGTCTTAGGCATCAACAAGGCGGGAGACACTGTATACGCATTGTTTGAAAAAAAGGTCAGCCTGTCTGAGAAACAGGTAAAGGCATTCAAGGTCGGAGACAGCATCGGGTATAAGGACACTGAAGCAGAAGGCAGCCCGGATCTTAAAGTCGCCAAGATCGAAAAAGACGGAAAACACTTATCGATCGAACTTAAGACCAGCGATGATCCTGAAGATTATTGTGAGTGGAGCATCAACTGGAACAATAAAAAGGGCTGCTATGAGATAACAGGCTCCAGTGATATCGTTTATTCCGAGGAGATCGGATATATGGCAGTGGCATTAGCCCCCGACTGTAAGATAACGGAAGGTTATGAGGTCTTTACAGATGATGACGTAAAAGAAGATTACAAGAAGGCCGAGAAGACCGGCATTCCCGTATTTGATACTCTTTTCTGGTTCTCTGAGACCCATAGTCCCTATAATCCCGAATATCTTTATAAACTCGGCGAAAACGGATGGTATTGTACTGACAGTTTCTTTAATGCCACCGTCAAGAACGGCAAGATCGTAAAGATCCGTTTCTATACGATGTGATATGAAGGTCAACCGTTAACAACAAATGATTTAATACGGCAGGAAGCACTTCTCAGTAAGGCTCCTGCCGTTTTTTTGTTTTATGCATTCCGGGAACAGTATTTCTAAGTCAGATCGTAATGAGATATAATTAGCAGGTAATTTCCGATCCGGAAACATTGGAGGAATCTCTATGAATGAAGCTGATAACCGCAATAAGACAATAATCAGAACGAGTATCATCGGTATCATCGCCAATGTTTTTCTGGCATCGTTTAAGGCCGTGATAGGACTTACCGTTAATTCCATCGCGATCGTCATGGATGCCGTCAACAACATATCTGACGCCGCAAGTTCCGTTATTACGATCATAGGAACCAAATTGGCGGGACGTGAACCTGACAAAAAGCATCCCTTCGGATATGGAAGGATAGAATACCTCAGCGCCATGATCATATCCGTACTGGTCCTTTATGCGGGTATCACCGCATTCACCGAGTCGGTAAAAAAGATAATCGAACCCGAGACACCTGACTATTCAGTGGTCTCTCTTGTGATAGTCGGAGTTGCGGTACTCGTAAAGATCATTCTCGGAAGATATGTGCAATCGACCGGAAAAAAGGTGAACTCGGATTCTCTTATCAATTCCGGAAACGATGCCCTGCTCGATTCGATCATTTCCGCATCAACACTTGTAGCGGCAGCCATTTACCTGATATTCCATGTTTCTCTGGAAGCCTGGCTTGGTGCGATAATCGCCATCGTGATCATCAAATCGGGTTTTGAGATGATGAAGGAAACTCTGTCCAAGATCCTCGGCGAAAGCGTTGACGCGGAACTCGCAAGAGATATAAAAGCGACCATCTCGGAATTTGATGAAGTAAACGGTGTCTATGACCTTGTTATGCATAACTACGGACCGGATTCCTATAACGGGTCTGTTCATATAGAAGTAGCTGATACCTTATCAAGCGACGAGATCGATAAGCTGCTGCGCAAGATACAGATGAAGGTATATCAGACCCACAAAGTGGTCCTTACCGCGATCGGTGTTTATTCGTATAACACAAAGGATCCCGAGGCAGTTGAAGCTAGGAAGAAAGTTTCTGAGATAGTATCAGAGATACCTTTCATCAATCAAATGCACGGCTTCTATCTGGACAAGGCTGAAAAGGCCATGAGATTTGACCTTGTAGTCAGTTTCGATGCAAAAGACCGAAATGCAGTAATGAAGGAAGCCTGTAATAAGGTTCAGAGCGAATTCCCCGGCTATACGCTTCAGGTGGCCATGGACACGGATTTCAGCGAAGAAGAGTGATCAGATCGTCCTTATACTCTAAAGCAAAATAAGAGGCTGCATGAGCAGCCTCTTGTTATTCCCCCAATATTCCATATGTTCTGTCAGTGTTCAAACGTCTTACCTGATACAAAGTAGCATCAGAAACAGAATCGTCCCTTACTACGAAACCTTCTCTGAAGAAACAACCTCCACATAAGGTATATCTGTCAACAGGCAAAATAAAATTCTGATTTTTTCAAACCGGCTGTCATATCGGATGATCTTTGTTGTCTCTATGGGTATAAAGGCTGATCGCAGCAAACGAAAGCGAAGCAATATAAACACAATAAACCTATGGAGGAAAAGATCATGAAAAAGAAAGCTATTACATTGTTACTTGCAGGCGTGATCGCCGTCAGCGGAACAGCGTGTTCAAGCTACAGCACCAGCCCCATGAGCACGACAAGAGAGTACCAGGCGACTTACGCACCCACAGAAGCTGAATATGTGGCGGAATGCACAACAGTTGAAGGTGATTATTACTCATCGTCCGCAGACGCCTGTGTTGAAAACGAAGAGGGGTACTACACAGAGCCTTACAAGGATTTCAATACGGAAGAATACAACACGATAACGGAGAACGGCTTCGTTGATGTTGCGAACACCCCTCTTTCCACTTTCGCGGCTGACGTTGATACCGGCTCGTACTGCAATCTCAGAAGACTGATAAGGGAAGGCTGGGATCTTAATAACGTCGCTTCTTCGATCAGGACAGAAGAGATGATAAACTATTTCGATTACAAAGTCGATGATACTGATAAGGTATTCAGCGTACAGTATTCAGTCGGCAACTGCCCCTGGAACAAGCAGAATAAGCTCCTCGTCCTCACGATGCAGGCAAACGCCGGGATCAATGTTCCCAACGAAGGCAACAACTTCGTATACCTGATAGATTCTTCCGGATCTATGGACAGCCCCGATAAGCTCGACCTCGTAAAGGAGAGCTTTAAGCTCCTGGCCGGAACCTTGGGACCCAAGGACAGAGTATCCATCGTAACCTATTCCGGAACTTCCGAGACACTGCTGGTCGGATCCAATAACTACAATGAGATCTGCAGAGCGCTCGACAAGATCGAACCCTGGGGCGGAACGAACGGTTCAGGCGGCATCAATGCAGCATATAGATGCGCAGAAGAGAATTTTGTAACCAACGGCAACAACCGCGTCATCATCGCATCCGACGGTGACATGAACCTCGGCATCACGAGCCAGAGCGGACTTGTAGATCTGATCAAGGAAAAGAAAGAATCCGGTGTCTTCCTCACAGTCTTAGGATACGGCCAGGGCAACTACAGCGATGCAAACATGGAGTCCATCGCCGATGCAGGCAACGGCAACTACTTCTACATCGATTCCATCGAGGAAGCAGAGAGAGTCCTCTGTGAGAAAGTAAAGCAGACAACAGTTACGGTCGCCAAGGACGTTAAGTTCCAGGTCGAATTCAATCCCGCTGAAGTCGAATCCTACAGACAGATCGGCTACGAGAACAGACAGATGTCCGCAAGGGATTTCACAGACGATACCAAGGACGGCGGCGAGATCGGCGCAGGCGCACAGGTAACGGTATGCTATGAGATCGTTCCCGCAAATACAGGTTCCGGTTCTGACAAGGGTCTTAAGTATCAGGATCTTAACCTCAGCGACAAGTCCAAGTCCGGCGAGTTCTGCACAGTATCCGTAAGATACAAGGCTCCCGATTCTGATAAGAGTTCCGAGATCGAATATCCTCTTGTTGATAATGGAATAAGCAACAAAGAAGATTTCAATTTCATCTGCGGTGTCATCGAAGCATCAATGGTCATAAGGAACAGCGAGTACAAAGGAAATGCCACATACAACTCTGCTATGCAGCTTGCAAGCTCCGGCAAGGGCAACAACAAGTACAGAGCAGACTTCCTGGATCTCCTTGCAAGACTCGGTGCAGACAGATAAATCCTTCCGGGTATCACTCCCCGGGGCTGTCCTGAAGCGGATCTTTCCCTTCAGGGCAGCCCGCTTTATGTGTTCAGCCCAAAGCTACATCGAGCGCCATCATCAGGCTGAATCCGGTTGCAAAAGAAATGACACCGACATTGGAATGTTTGCCCTGGGACATCTCCGGGATAAGTTCTTCAACTACGACATAGAGCATGGCACCGGCCGCAAAGGACAACAGATACGGCATAGCAGGGACAACGAGCCCTGCTATGAGAACGGTGATCCCGCCGAACACAGGTTCAACCGCACCCGACAGCACTCCCAGCCAGAATGACTTGGGCTTGCTCTTCCCCTCCGAAAAGAGAGGCATTGATATGATCGCGCCTTCGGGGAAGTTCTGTATAGCGATACCGAGCGCAAGCGCCATTGCAGCGCCGGCGGTTATATTAGCTGTTCCGCTCATGAGTCCTGCATAAACGACGCCCACGGCCATGCCTTCGGGGATGTTGTGGAGCGTCACCGCCAGAACGAGCATGGCAGTCCTTGTAAGCTTGCTCTTTGGTCCTTCAGTCTGGTTTATAGCAACATGAAGGTGAGGGATTACGTGATCGAGCAACAGCAGGAAGAGGATGCCTGCCCAAAAGCCCAAAAAAGCGGGCAAGAAAGCCAGCCTCCCCTTATCCAGCGATTGATCTATCGCAGGGACTATAAGGCTCCAGATAGATGCCGCGACCATGACGCCGGCGGCAAAGCCGGTAAGTGCGCGCTGAACACTGTCTTTCAAGTCCTTCTTGAGGAAGAATACGCAGGCAGCGCCCAATGAAGTTCCGATAAAAGGGATCAGAAGTCCCGTGATAATAGTCTTGATCATCTTATAACCTCTTCATGTATCCTGTTTTGCCGTTTTCGATACAGAGCAGATAGTCGCAGCACATTTCTATGAGTTCCGGATCATGCGTTGCCACAAGTACAGTAATACCCGATGATGCGAGACTTTGCAATAGTTTCGCAACCTGTTCCATATGAGAATAATCGAGACCCGAAGTAGGTTCATCAAAGAGCATTAGTTTTGCCGAAGCCGCCATAGCCGATGCTATAGCAACCCTCTGCTTCTGACCGCCCGACAGGGCCATGGGATGCTTATCCTTGAACTCCAGTATCCCCAGGCTTTCAAGGATCTCATCAACCCTTTCGTTGTCTTCTGTCTCCATCGACAGGATAACCTCAGCCCCGACGCTGTCGGTAAAGAGCTGATGGTTAACATCCTGCATTACCATATAGCAGAGTTTGAGCCTTTCCCTGCCCTTATATGTCTTTCCTTCGTATTCAACCTTCCCCTTGCAGTCTTTCTCGAGACCGCAGAGGCACTTAAGGAAAGTGGATTTGCCGGTTCCGTTCTTGCCAACAACGCCGATAACGGAAGCTGCCGGCAATACAAGGTGAGGAATACAAAGGGTCAGATTCTCATCTTCAGCGCTAAACTGCTTCTTCCAGAAAAGGTAGGGTTTTCTCTCATATGAGAAAAAGAAATCATCCAGCATGATGCCGTCATCCGTATCTGTCCCTGAAAGGTCCATCCCGCACTCCATGCCGCATTCGCCTTCACATCCGCATGAAGCCGATAAGATATCCTTGACTTCCAGAGGTCTTAACTGAAGTTTCTTTATGTCAGTCTTTCCCAAAGACCTGAATTCACCGCCTGTCCATTCATGCCTGATCTTACCATGATCCATGTAGATGACGCGGTCAACAAGGTCCTTAAGATACCAGAGCCTGTGCTCCGATATGACGATCGTCTTGCCCTGAGACTTCCAGAGTCTTATCTCATCGGCAAGCTTTCTTATCGCGCTCTGATCAAGATTTGATGAGGGTTCGTCCAGAAGGATTATCTCCGGGAGAAGAGCCGATACGGAAGCGCATGCAATGCTCTGCTTCTCTCCGCCCGAAAGTTCGAAAAGACTTCTGCCAAGAAGTTTTTCGATATGCATCTCTCTTACGACATCATTCTTGCGTTCCAATATCTCCTTGGGATCCAGCCCGATGTTTTCGGGACCGAAAACGATCTCGCCGTCCGTATCGACCGAGAAGAACTGGCTCCTCGGATTCTGGAAGACGGTGCCGACGACACCTGCAAGTTCATATAGTTCAGTCTTGGCAATATCGTATCCTGCGACCTCCACATCACCTTCCAGGTCTCCCTGGTAGTAATGGGGGATAAGACCGTTGATCAACCTTATGATCGTGGTCTTGCCGGAGCCTGAAGCACCGGTAAGAAGGACTGTCTCGCCCTTCTTTATATTGAGCGAAGTGTCTTTAAGCAGACCCTCTTCAGAGCCTTTGTACTTAAAGTTTACTTTTTCGATTTTAACGATATTACCGTTCATAGGATGTACTTAAAAATCACAAATAACACTGCCACTGCGGTAAAAGCAGTTATCAGCAGCCAGTCTGCGGCGCGGAGCCTTAATTCCCCGACACTCGTCCTCTTAACTTCACCTCCAAGACCTCTTGTGATCGCTGCGGCAGAAAGCTCATCCCCTATGTTCACGCATGAGAACAAAAGGGGTATCATGCGGTATTCAACCATCTTGACCGCGTTTCCGCCTCCCAGCGAGATCCCTCTCATCTTCATTGCATCGCTTATCGCTGAATATTCTTCCCTTATCGTGGGGAAAAATCTCATTACGACAGCCAGAGATATCGTGATCCCGTCGGGAACATGCATCTTCTGCATGGCAGACATGAATTCTCCTATCTTCGTGGTCCTTACGACATACCAGGCCGTAATGAGAGCCGGCATGAACTGGACCACTATGCCGCTGTAGCCTGTAAGAAGCGCCTTGAAGATGCCGGTGGACTCTTCTGACAGGAACATGAAAGTGACGATGAGAGCGACGGTATAAAGGAAAGCAAACCACAGCGCGCTCGAATATCTCTTCTCTATAACGAGAAGGATCACCGGGATCAAGGTCATTATGATCCTCACGGTCCAAAGGAAAGTCGTTGTCGCGCTCATCAGAACGACGGCGGACACAACAAGGATCATGTAGAGTTTAGTTCTCGGATCGAGCTTTAAGCGCATCAGACTATACCGGCCTTCTCGAAATGCTTCCTGACTATGGCCTTGCCGATGACAGCGCCGATGCATCCGAATACGAAACAGAGGATGAGCAGCACGCCGATCGTCTTGTAATTGATCGCCATAAAGAGATTATTGCAATATTCTGCAGAGTATCCGCCGTCCAGAAGGTCCTTGCGGTAGGAATCGGCAGACACTATGACCGGGAAATAATTGGCGCAGATCCAGAGACTGAATATTCCGTTGCTGATGACTGTCTTCTTGAAGCTCTTATACTTGCCTGACTTCGCGATAAGGTCCGCTATCACGCCGGAGAGGATGATAAGAGGAGCTCCCAGGAATCCCATGCCGGTCACGAACATTATGATCGCGAGCAGAACGGACATGATGGTGATCATGCCGAATTTCTCGACCTTGGTATAGAAGAGCATCATGGGAACGGCTCCCACGAGCGGTATCATGACGACATAAGATGCCACAATGAAAGGATGGATATATCCCAACATTCCGCATGCAAATTCCACTACGAACAATATTGCAGTGAATATGCCCACCGTGATGAAATCCTTGGGCTTAAGCCTGTTTGTCTTATCGTTTGTATCTGTACTCATTATATTTTCCTCCATTGTTTTTATGCTATCTTCCAACTTACGGCTTTCTTTCTTCCGGAAACGAAGTTCTTATAGATGCCGTCCTCTGCCATGAGTTCTTCATGATTACCCTGCTGCACGATCCTGCCCTTGTCGATGACTACGATCTGATCTGCGTGCCTTACGGTCTTCAAACGGTGAGCGATCATGATGATCGTCTTCTCACGCGTAAGATTTGCGATCGCTTCGGTCAGTTCTTTCTCGTTCTCGGGATCGACATTGGCCGTTGCTTCATCAAGGATTATTATCGGGGCATCTTTCATGATCGCCCTTGCTATTGCTATCCTCTGCTTCTCGCCGCCCGAGAGGGTTGCGCCGCCTTCTGCGACTACAGTATCGTATCCGTCGGGAAGCGACATGATGAAATCGTGGCAGCGGGCTTTCTTCGCTGCTTCCATGACTTCTTCAAGGGATGCTTCGGGACGTCCGAACCTGATGTTGTTCGCTATCGTATCTTCGAAAAGATAAACTCTCTGGAATACGAAACTGAAGTTCTCCATGAGAGAATCAAAGCTATAGTCCTTGACATTCCTTCCGCCCAGCGTTACTTCGCCTTCTCCTACATCCCAGAATCTTGCGATAAGGGATGTGATCGTTGTCTTGCCGCCGCCTGAAGGGCCTACGATCGCAGTCGTGGTCTTTTCTTTGATGTCGAGCGTTACGTCATCGATGATCTTTCTGTTCTCATATGCGAAGCTTACGTGCTCAAGATGGATATCCCTGTTTTCGGGCTTTATGTCCTCGCCGTTGATATCCATCTGTTCGATGCTCAAGATCTCATTTGCAAGATCAACGCCTCTTCCGATGATCTTGAGGAGCGCAGTATAAATGCCTGCAGAATCCAATGCCTCGAAGACCATGAACGAACACATGAGCATGGTGATCAAGTAGTTAAGCTGCATCGTTCCGCTGAAGTAGAAATACAAAGATGCGCCCGCTATCACAACACCTGCAAGCTTTGTTATGAGCATCTGGAATCCGACTGCGGGGATAGCAGTTGTCTCTGCCGTTATATCCGCATTCTTCTTGCGCTCCACGCTCTTTTTCACTTTCGAGCTGTTAAGCGCGAAGATATTGTAATTTCTGATCTCGGCGATTCCCTGAATGAATTCCAGGATGACTCCGACCATCTCCTGATCGGCAGCGATCTTCTCATCTGCAACTCTTGCGATCCTCTTGTTAGTTACGGTATTAACTGCCATGAAGATGCCGATGAATGCAACCGATATCAGACCGATCCTCCAGTCAAACACGAACATGCCTACTGCAATGACTGCTGTAGTGATGCTGCCCTGGAGAACGAGCATGATGGCTCTCGTTGCGATATCGCTCATCTGTTCCAATGTATTGGTCGTGACGGATGTGATATGTCCCAGGCTCGTGTCGTTGAAATAACCCATGGGCAGATATCTTAGGTGTTCGCCGATCTCGATCCTCTTCAATGCGCAGGTATCGTATCCCGCTTCTGTCTGCATAAGCTGGGAAAAGCGGTTGATAATGGTTTTGCCCAGGGTGCTTGCGATCATAAAAGCCATGACAGTGATAAACGCTTGGGCATCAATCTTATTTTCCAGCACTGCCGTGATGGCAAAGAACGCTGCAGGGATCTTGAGAGCTCCAAACAGAGCATCAAAAACTCCCAGTACGACTGTAATGTAGAATTTATTCCTGTTCTTCCTGCTGCAAAAATCGAAGAACTTTTTAAGCATCTTAAGCATATACTGTCTCCTTTCCGGCTAACGAGGCACCCTTATCCTCAGCCTCATCTCTTGCCATGGTATGCGCTTCCCACATCTTCTTATAGAGCTCGCAGGAAGAAAGGAGTTCCTCGTGTGTACCTTGCGCCTTCACATTGCCGTCATCGACAACGAAGATCTTATCTGCGTCCTTAATGGTCGAAAGCCTGTGAGCGATAACGATAAGCGTGCGGCCCTTTACGAGTTTCGCAACGCTTTCCTGTACAAGAGCTTCATTCTCGGGATCGGTATAAGCCGTTGCCTCATCCATGATGACGACTGGAGCATCCTTGAGCATTGCCCTTGCAATGCAGATCCTTTGGCGTTCTCCGCCCGACAGATGTCCGCCGGCACCTCCGACTTCGGTATCGTAACCGTTCTCGAGTCCCATGATGAATTCGTGGCAGCCGGTCTTCATTGCTGCGTCAATAACTTCCGCGTCAGTTGCGCCTGCCTTGCCGAGTCTTATGTTCTCCTTGATCGACATGTCGAAAAGGTAATTATCCTGGGCAACATAAGCGATCCGGCCCATGTAGTAATCAAGAGGGAGTTTTGTTATGTCGACTCCGCCGTAGGTGATCGTTCCGGAATCAACATCCCAGAGGGAATCGATAAGCCTTGCGACCGTACTCTTTCCCGTACCGGAAGGTCCTACGATGGCTGTAACTTCACCCTGTTTGATCTCCATGTTGATCCCGTGCAGGACTTCCTTATCCTTATATGTGAAATGAACATCACTAAGAACGATATCGGAGCCAACAGGTTCTTCCGTAACAGTTTCGGGACGGATCATGTCAGGTCTTTCCAGGATCTCCGTTACTTCACCGAAGATGGTCTTCATCTTGGCTATGTCATCCGAATAAGAGAATGCAACGACAAGAGGGGTTATGAGACCGGCCGATAGGATTATGCAGGTAATGAAATTTCCTGCAGTAAGGCTCCCGTTCTTGACCAGAAGAAGGCCGACAGGCAGCACGCCTAGGAAGGTTGCGGGAGTAAAGCACATAGTTCCGGACTGCCACCAGATGCATTTGCGCATCCAGTTGATAAAACAGTCTGCGCCTTCCCTTGCGGCATTCACGAACTTCTCATATGAACTGCCGGTCTTTCCGAAAGCCTTGATGACTTCGATTCCGTTAATGTATTCAACTGCAGTATCGTTAAGATACTTTGTCTTCTGGACAGTATATTCGAACTCTCCGCGGCTCTTAACCATCATGACAGATGCGCAGAAGACGCCGATCACGGCAGATATGAGATTGGCAAGTCCCACTCTCCAGTCAATGGTCATGATATAAATGAACATGACGATCGGAAGCAGGAGATTCGCCGTGAACTCGGGAATGATATGCGCGAGCGTAGTCTCCATCGAATCAACACGTTCAACGATGATGTTCTTATAACTTCCGCTGTTGTCATCAAGTACCGAACCCAGAGGGATCTTCGAAAGTTTGGTGCACAGTTCCTCGCGGATGGTTCCAAGAACAGTAAATGTAGCTACATGAGAAAGCGTAGTGGAAAAATTATGCATCAGGATCCTTATGATCCAGAACACAGCCATGAGTATTACCCTGTTAAGATAATATCCGGCCTCCATGTTGCCCTTCAGCAGATTATCCACGATATCCGCGATCAGGATATAAGGAATAAATGATGCCGCAACCCCTATTATGGCAAGCGTTACACTTCCGCCGTAATAGCTCCTCCTGCGTCCCGCAAAATTCAAGACCCAGGACATCAACCCTCTTTTTTTCATCAGATTTCCCCTTTCTTACAACCGCATAAGATTATTCGGTTTATTGATAAAGTTAGCACCGGCTAACTTGTGAAGCAATTTTTTACCCGCTCAAAGCGGGTCCGGATACAATCTTTATATATTTAAAGAACTTATGCTTATATCTTTAGTTAGCCGTTGCTAACTTTATCATTACAAAACAACAATGTCAATCTGAATTTATTACGTTTTTCGATTGTGTAAGAAATTCATCAATATATACAAAAAGCAAGAGCTGCCTTGCTTACGGACAAGACAGCTCTTGAGTGAACAAAGGAGATAGGTAATCTGTGCTTTCTTATTTAGCTTTTCCCTGATTTGCCACTGCATCCATCTTTGCTTTCAATGCTTCCTGATCACCTAAGTAGTAATGCTTTATCACATTGAAATCATCATCAAACTCATAAACCAGAGGAACAGCCGTGGGGATATTTACTCCTATGATGTCTTCGGATGACATCTTGTCAAAATACTTTACGAGCGCGCGGAGGGAATTGCCGTGTGCTGCGATAATGACTCTCTTGCCGGCTTTCATTTCGGGCTTGATCGTTTCCTCAAAGTAAGGTACGACACGCTCGATCGTTGTCTCAAGGCTTTCGTTTGCAGGGAGAAGTGAAGGATCCACGTCTCTATACATTGCCTGTTTGGTTGCGCTCCTCTCATCGGATGTATCCAGTTCGGGAGGTTTGACATCGAAAGACCTTCTCCAGATCTTTACCTGCTCCTCACCGTACTTCTCTGCAGTCTCGGATTTATTGAGTCCCTGAAGAGCGCCGTAGTGACGTTCGTTGAGTTTCCAGGATTTAATTACGGGAAGCCATACACGGTCCATCTCATCAAGTGCGATATTCAATGTATGGATCGCTCTCTTAAGGTAGGATGTGTAGCATACATCGAAGTCATAACCTTCTTCCTTCAAGACCTTACCTGCATTTTGGGCTTCTTCTCTTCCCTTCTCGCTCAGATCGACATCCATCCAGCCCGTGAATAAGTTGAGCTTATTCCACTCGCTTTCTCCGTGTCTTACAAGTACAAGCTTCATCATCTGATATCACCTCATACCAATGCTGCGCCGAGCGCCTTGCAGGCTGCAGAAGCCTCATCATCGGGAGCCTCGTTTGCCGTTACTGATTCAGTAGCAAGAACTGCACCTGCTGTCTTACATCTGTCTTCCCAGTCTCTCATCCACTGGCCGTCACCCCAGCCGTAGGAACCGAAAAGAGCTACCTTCTTGCCGCTTAAAGCGGATTCAACTGCCGTGAACATGGGATCGAATTCGGATTCTTCCAATACTTCGGCACCCATTGCCGGACAGCCGAATGCGATCGCATCAAATTCGGATACTTTCGATGCATCAAATCCGTCACATGTAAGTACGGTTGCTTCACCGCCTGCGGCGACGATTCCTGCTTCGACTTCCTTGGCCATAGCCTCGGTATTGCCGGTTCCGCTCCAATATACAACTGCTACTTTACTCATAATGAAAACCTCGTATTTCTATAAATTAACAGCACTCAGACAACAAGTTGTTCAAGTGTTCTGCCCTCTTTTAACATGCGCCCGTATTCTTCTGTGCACTTCTTATATCTTCTGAACGTAAGGCGGGCACTGTCGACATCGGAATAAACTTTCCAATAGCCGGTCTCATAGAATCCGCCTTGGGGATTTCTGATGAATCCGTCAACATCCAGGGGTGGGTAACCCAGGAAAAGGCCTATTTCGTGTGGAAATGTAGATGAGGTATTAAGTCTTCTTACCAGATCGGCAAGACATCTCTCAGAACTTATTACCGTATATCCAAAACGTTTAAGGATAGAAACTGCCACAGGATCCTTAAGGTCTTTATCGAGCATGGCCGGTCGGTAAATGTAAGTAAGAACATAGTCGTCACAAACTTTCAGCGGTAAGATACGAATCCCTTTGCTGTTGACGGATCTGTTGAACATCAGAATATCCTTTCGGAAGTCATCACGAGAAGAAGGGTGCAAGGTGAAGAGACTTCCTGTCTTGATCCCCGCCAAAGTCGGTGCGCAAAATCTTACTAGCAGATCTTCGGGCAATTTCATTCTCCTTTCTTAGTTAGCCACTGCTAACTGTAACACTTGATATATTCTTTGTCAATCAATATTGGATATCTAACCATAAACCTATGAAAAACAATGGTTTGACACGAAATATAGCAGTGTGGTATATTCTTCCTTGGTTAGCTATCGCTAACTGAGTAGATCATTTAATGCCGCCGGGAGCAGGTCCTGATCCAACCTCTTCCGGCGGACAAATGAATACCAGATGAATATCAGAAAGGAAGATCCAAATGACAGAATTATTGATCGAAAACGTTATCGGGAGAGAGATACTTGACTCCCGCGGCAACCCTACAGTTGAAGCCGAGGTTTACCTCATCGACGGAACCGTCGCAAGAGGCACTGCGCCCAGCGGCGCTTCAACAGGAGAATTCGAAGCTCTCGAACTCCGTGACGGAGACAAGGAAAGATATCTCGGCAAAGGCGTTACCAAAGCCGTTGAAAACATCAACACGGTTATCCGTGATGCTATTGTCGGACTTGATGCCTTCGACACTTATGCTGTCGACAAAGCCATGATCGCAGCTGACGGTACAAAGGACAAATCCAATCTCGGAGCAAATGCGATACTTGCCGTATCCATTGCAACTGCAAGAGCTGCAGCAACTGCTCTTGATATCCCGCTCTACAGATTCCTGGGCGGATCTGCCGCTAACAGACTCCCCGTTCCAATGATGAACATCTTAAATGGCGGGGCTCACGCTGACAGTGCCGTAGATACACAGGAATTCATGGTCATGCCCGTAGGCGCTCCCTCCTTCAAGGAAGGCTTGAGATGGTGCGCAGAAGTATTCCATTCTCTTAAGAAGCTCTTAAAGGAAATGGGCGACGTTACCGCTGTCGGCGATGAAGGCGGCTTTGCTCCCAACAGCCTTAAGAGCGATGAGGAAGCAATCGAGAAGATCCTCGATGCTATCAAGGCTGCCGGCTATGAACCCGGCAAGGACTTCATGATCGCAATGGATGCAGCTTCATCCGAGTGGAAGAGCGAAAAGGGCAAGGGTTACTATAAGCAGCCCAAGTCCGGCAAGGAGTTCACTTCTGATGAGCTTATAGCTCACTGGGAATCTCTCGTTGATAAATATCCCATCATCTCTATCGAGGACGGTCTTGACGAGGAAGACTGGGAAGGCTGGCAGAGGATGACCGCCAAGATCGGCAATAAGGTCCAGCTCGTAGGCGACGACCTTTTCGTTACCAACACAGAAAGACTTTCCAAGGGTATCGAGCTCGGAGCAGGCAATTCAATCCTCATCAAGCTCAATCAGATCGGATCCGTATCCGAGACCCTCGAAGCCATCAAGATGGCTCACAAGGCAGGCTATACAGCCATCTCCTCCCACCGTTCCGGCGAGACGGCTGATACGACCATCGCTGACCTCGCTGTCGCTCTTAACACATGCCAGATCAAGACAGGCGCGCCCAGCAGGAGCGAGCGTGTAGCAAAATACAATCAGCTGCTCCGTATCGAAGAGCAGTTGGGTGATGCTGCCGTATATCCAAAGATGGATGCCTTCAACATCAAAAGATAACTGTTAAGCTCCCTGTTAACACCAAAAAGAACCCGGCCTTTTTCCATTTGCAGGCCGGGTTCTTGATTTAGCAAAAAAATTTTAATGTAAAGTCTTACTTTCCGTTATTTTTCCTGTGTTTCTTCAGAGCCTTGAAACTCTTGTCACTGATCACATGTTCTATACGGCATGCATCCTCTTCGGCAGTCTTCATGTCGACTCCGAGTTCCATGAGGATCTCACTGATGACGACATGTCTCTCGTAGATCGTCTTGGCGATCTTAGAGCCGGAAGGAGTAAGAGTTATATATCCGTTGTCATCTATCAGGATATATTCGCCTTTTTTTAGTATTCCCATGGCCCTGCTGACGCTTGCCTTGGAATAACCCAGATAATTGGCAACATCCAAAGAGCGTACCGGTTTTCCCTTCTTGGAAAGGACCAGAATGGATTCAAGATACATTTCACCGGATTCCTGCATATCTATAGACCTCCATAAGAACTGATATGATTATAACATAGAGTTGTCTTTTTCCGATATTGGAATAAAACCCTTATGATCCGCGTTTGGGTATCCAGGGAATGCATCTGTTGACTCTTTCCTTATATTCAAGGTATTCATCACCGTAAAGATCGGCAAGCCAGATCTCTTCCGTATTCTTAAGAACAACCGTAAGGATAATCCAGTTGATTAATATGAAAGGCAATACCATATAGTTGTGCCAGATAAAACTTATTCCCGTTATGAGGATCCACCAGCCGCTATACATCGGATTCCTGACCCAGGAATATATGCCGCTTGTCCTGAGCTTATTCTCGGTTATGCTCTTATCCATGTCGGAACGGAGGGCCCCTATATACCATACTGCCGCTCCGGATAAGATCATGAGAACAGCTAAGATACGGAATACCCATACCCATATGCCTTCAAGCCTTGCAAAAGAGAATACCGTAGCAGCCAATATTATCCCCGCGAGAGCAACGACCCCTATCCCGGAGATAAGATAGGGGCCTATTCCGAACAAAGGCAGTTTCTGCCCTTCTTTTACGTAATTTTTCATGCTTTCAAACTCCTTATAATGAAGATTATACCACTGCGATTAGCAATGGCTAACCAAAATGCGGAAAAAGTCTTGACATTAAGGATCCTCAGGTGTATAAATTACACCGTAATATTACGCTGTAATATTGTAAAAACAATCATTCTGTCAAAGGTGGGAATAAGATGTCTTACGATTATAACCAGACACATGAAAACATCTTGAAGAGCGCACGCAAACAATTTGCGGAGAAAGGATTCCGCGATGCCTCCATAAGGAAGATCTGCAGCGACGCAGGCGTTACTAACGGCGCCTTCTATTCCCATTTCAAAAGCAAGGAAGATCTGTTAGGCAGCATCATCAACCCCCGTATCAAAGGCCTGACAGATCTTTACTCCTCTGAAAAAGAACTTTTCCTGGACATAAAGAGCCCGGATGACATCCTGAATGCTTTCAAAAAGTCTTATTCATCTTATTCGAAAGCCATTATCTATGTATGCGGGTACAGAGAAGAATTTCTCCTTCTCATCGATTCCTGCGAAGGAAGCGAATATGACGGTTTTCTTGATATGCTCATTGATGAGGAAACCGAAAATACGATGGAATTCTTAAGCCGCAGCAAAAGATTCATCAAAAATCCCGAAAACGTTACGGAAAACATAGCAAGGCTCGGTGCATCTTTTATGATCGAGACGATCTTTGACGGTCTCAAGAACGGCTTATCCGCCGATGAGATCATTAAGGAAACTGCTGTAGTAAGTGAATACTGCATTGCCGGTTACAGGCACATGCTCGGAATCTGATAACAAGGCGTGATCATTCACGCCTTTAAAAATATATTTTCGGTTAGCCGTCGCTAACCGCAACAGGAGGTACTCTTATGAATAACAACAGTAACAGGCTCAAGGGCAAAGACCTTATCACCGTCGGTATCTACACCGCTCTATATACCGTCTGCGTATTTATCACAGGCATGTTCAACGCCATTCCTATCTTTTACCCAATATATATGTTCGTCGGACCCCTGTTAATGGGCATCCCAATGGCACTTTACTATCTTAAGATAGAAAAGTTCGGCATGCTCACGATAAGCGGGATCATCATGGCCTTCTTCTGGTATATAGCTGGTTACACCTGGATCAGCGTTGCCTGCATCGTACCTGCTTCCCTTCTTGCCGACATCTTCCTTAAAGTTATCGGATATAAGAAATTCGGAGCGATCATTACAAGTTACATCTTCTTCTCCATGGGCATTCTCGCAGGTCCCGCTAATCTCTGGTTTGCAGGAGCAGGTTACTGGGACGGCATAAGGGAATCCATGGGCGAACAGTATGCAAGCCAGCTTGCCATGTATATGCCGGTATGGTTCCTCCCCATCGCAGTCGTACTCATCGCCGTCGGCGCCGTATGCGGAGCTCTGGTCGGCAGAAAAATGCTGAACAAGCACTTTAAGAAAGCCGGTATAGTCTGATGGACCGATATATCGAAAGGAAAAAGTTCAGGCTGGATCCGAGAACGAAACTGTTCCTGATCATTGTTGTAGCAACACTCGAACTCGTAAATTCAAGCATCTGGTTCACCCTTGCAGTGGGAACCATCCCTTTCCTGCTCTTCCTGAGCAACAGACAGTTTCTCGGCGCATTCAAATATTACGGATTATTCCTGATAGCGGCATTCATCCATGTCCACCGCGTGAATATCGAAGTCAACATGTTTCTCAATATGATCATAGTGCTTCTCGGAGGATTGATACTTAAGCTCTCCCCTGCTTTTACGACCGGTGATTACATCATCGAATCGACCAATGTAAGTGAAGTGATCGCCGCATTAAACAAGATGAAGGTCAGCCGCAAGATAATAATCCCGATGTCGGTCCTGTTCAGATTCCTTCCTACTATAAAGCAGGAAAACAGAGCCATACACGATGCCGCTGCCATGCGCGGGATCATAATAACCAGGAAAAGATTTTGGGAAAACCCTTTGAGGGCTTTTGAATACAGGATCATTCCGCTCATGATCTCCATAGCCAACACCGGAGAGGATCTTTCTGCGGCAGCGCTGTCAAAGGGTTTGGATAATCCTAATAAGCACACTAATTACACTGATGTCAGATTTACGGGCAGAGATCTTTTCGCAGTCCTGTTCGTAACCTTGTTCCTGGCAGCAGTCTATCTTATAACAACATACTTGAAGGTGAAATAAATGATCGAACTTAAAAATGTATCTTTCGAATACGATGACGGTTTGGAAACCCTGAAAGAACTCGATCTTAACATCCCGACCGGGCAGGTATTGCTGCTCTGCGGCGAATCCGGATGCGGCAAATCCACGCTGATCCGCCTGATCAACGGTCTCATCCCGAATTACTACAAGGGCAGCCTTAAGGGATGTGTTAAAGTGGACGGACTCGATACTTCAGAAGTTCCTCTGCACGAACTTGCTGAGCACGTATCTTCTGTCTTCCAGAATCCGAAAACACAGTTTTATAATGTCGATTCGACGGAAGAGATGGTATTCGGTCTCGAAAATCAGGGCGTCAGCCGCGAAGAGATGAAAGAAAGGCTTGACGCCACGGTAAAAAAGCTCCGCCTTGAAGACCTTATGGGCAGAAACCTCTTCAAGATGTCCGGAGGCGAAAAGCAGAAAGTCGCCTGTGCCTGCGCAGACACCACGGGAACAGACATCATAGTCCTTGACGAGCCTTCTTCCAATCTTGATCTTCATACCATAAATGAACTTGCAAGGATAATAAAGATCTGGAAGGATCAGGGAAAGACAGTCGTCATCGCAGAACACAGACTCTACTATGTCCTCCCTATCGCCGACAGGGTCTTATACATGAGAAACGGTGCAGTCGAGATGGATGTAACTCCGGGCGAACTCCTGGCATTGGGAAAAGAAAAGATGTCTGAAATGGGCCTTCGGAGCACAGATATCCGCAATATCCCGCTTAAAGGCGAAAAGCCTCTTAACAACGAGAAGATCGTTCTTGCTAATTTCCATTATGTTTATCCCGGAAGGCTGCAGGAATCACTCGATGTGCCTTATCTGAAAGTCTCCCGCAATGCCGTGATCGGGATCGTAGGAGATAACGGCGCAGGCAAATCCACTTTCGCAAGAAACCTTTGCGGGCTCGAAAGACATGCCAGCGGAAACATCGAATACGAAGGATCGATCTACGCCAGACGCAGAAGACTCAAGAGCACTTTCATGGTAATGCAGGACGTGGGTCATCAGCTCTTTACCGATGATGTCATCGGGGAGATGAACTTCAGTCTCGAAAAAGAATATGAAGGATCCGAAGCCATGATAGATTCCGTTCTTACCGAGCTCAATCTTATCGAAAAAAAGGACCGACACCCTCATTCCCTTTCAGGCGGAGAAAAACAGAGAGTCGCTATCGGAAGTGCCGTTGTCTCTAACAGGGACATCATCGTTTTCGATGAGCCGACAAGCGGACTTGATTACCGCAACATGAAAGCGGTATCGGCCTTGATCAGGAAACTCAAGGCAAAAGGCAAAACAATATTCATCGTTACACATGATCCTGAGCTCATCGCGGAATGCTGTGACGAGCTTATCTACATGCAGGAAGGTAAAGTCCTGGAATACGGCAAGCTCAACAAAGAAATGTATGACAGATGGCTTTACAGGACTGCCACGAGCAAAGAAAAGCGAGTTCTTCCTACCGACGAGAAACTGACGCCATTAAAGCGTATGTGGCAGCTTGCGTATAAAGAGCATCCCAAGCTTATCCTGTCAATAATCCTGGCAGTCATCGGCGTATTGGGAAATGCTCTGCCCTATATCGCGGCAGCAAGGATCCTGTCAGCTCTCCTTGCAGGGATCACGGATCCTGCATTCTATGTCAGCTGGTGTGTATTCGGAGCCATGGGCTTCGTAATCAAGCCGGTCTTCTATTCACTGGGGCTTGCAGTCAGCCATAAGGCGACTTTCAATACACTTGCCGACATCAGAAAAGCCATGTTCGATAAACTCCCGAGAATGTCTCTCGGAACGATCATAGATTCATCCTCGGGAAAGCTTAAACAGATAATAGTGGATGAGGTTGAGAGCATGGAAAGACCTCTTGCTCACATGATCCCCGAGATGACTGCAAACATCCTTGGTGCCGCAAGCATATGGGCTTACCTTATGTATGTCGACTGGCGCATGGGTCTCATAGCCCTGATATCCATTCCTCTGGGCCTGATCTTTGCGGTCTTCATCCTCATCGGATATGCAACGGATTACGAAAAGAGCGTAAGGACAGTTCAGGACATGAACAGATCCATCGTCGAGTATATACACGGGATCGAAGTCATCAAGGCATATAACCAGGGTGACGGTTCTTTCGTTAAGTTTAAAAAGAGAGTACTGGCAACAGCACAGTATTACTATGACTGGATGAAGAGGATCCAGTACAAATGGTCCCTTACCTATGCAATAGCTCCCGCAACATTGATCACGGTCCTTCCCATAGGCTGGCTGATGTATATCAACGGAAGTCTGGATGCAGGAACCTTCATGACTTCGATCATGCTCTCCATGTGCATCGTAGGACCGGTCATGGAAGCGATCAGTTTCTCCGATACCTTGACCAAAGTCAAAACAACAGTCGGAACCGTTGATGAGATATTGACAGGACCCGAACAGATCCACAGCGAAGAAAATAAGATCATTAAAGATCACTCAATCTCCATGACCGACGTTTCCTATTCTTACCACAAAGGCGTAGAAGTCCTTCATGACATTAATCTCATCATCCCGGAAAACACAAAGACGGCTCTTGTCGGGCCTTCAGGAAGCGGAAAATCCACGGTGGCCAAGCTCATAGCAGGTTTCTGGGATGTGGAGGACGGAACGCTTGCTATGGGCGGGACCGATTATAAAAAGATCCCGCTGAAGCAGCTCTATGATGAGATCGCTTTTGTCTCACAGGATATATACCTTTTCGATGACACGGTATTGAACAATATCCGAATGGGCAGGATGTCCGCAACGGATGAGGAAGTCATTGCCGCGGCAGAAGCGTCAGGATGCAAAGAACTCATAGAGAACCTGGAAGAAGGATACGATACCATTGTCGGTCAGGGCGGAACGCATCTTTCAGGCGGAGAGAAACAGCGCATAGCGATAGCCAGAGCCATGATCAAAGACGCTCCCATAGTCATCCTGGATGAAGCAACAGCCTATATCGATCCCGAAAACGAAGCGATCATACAGAAAGCCATAGCCAATCTCATCAAAGGAAAGACGGTCATAGTGGTTGCACACAGACTGTCTACCATAACCGATGCAGATCAGATCATCGTTGTCGATAAGGGCACTGTAACTGCAACGGGAAGCCACGAGGAATTGCTGATCAAGTGTGATCTTTACAGACACATGTGGAATGCTCATATCGGAGCAGAAGGAGGTGCGGCATGATAGAAGCACTGCGTAAGATATTCCTCTTCTCGGGAAAAGAAAAGAAGAACATCTTAAAATCAATAATCGTAAGCATCCTTAAAGCATGTTTTTCGATGCTCCGTATCGGGGCTGTCTATTTTATCGTCAAGGCTATAACGGCAGGCGATCAAACTATATATCCTGCACTGACGGCTCTTTTCCTCATGCTGCTTTCCATCCTTGGAAATTCGCTCACCAGAAATGTCTCTCTTCTTCAGCAGACACATGCAGGATATTTCATGAGCGCAAACAAGCGTCTGGATATAGCCGAAAGACTCAAGAAAGTTCCCATGGGTTTCTTTAACGACAACAGCGTCGGAGAACTGACGGGCATATCGACAACGATCCTGGACACAGTTGAAAACCTCGGCGCCATGGTCCTTGTAATGGTCCTGGGAGGACTCATCAATACCATCATCTTCTTCCTGATGATACCTTTCCTTGATGTGAGGATAGCGCTGATCGTCCTTGCCGGCATGATCGTATATATGTCCTTCACATCCCTGATGGAACACAAGACCAGGGTCCTTGCACCGAAAAGGGAAAAGAGCAAAACGATGATCATATCCGAAGTCATGGAAAACCTTCACGGCATGAGCGTCATCAAGTCCTTCAATCTCACGGGCAAAGGAGACAAGAGACTAAGACACGCCATAGATGAATACAGGGACAGTAATATGGCACTGGAAAAGATGTTTATCCCAATCTCGATGTTCCAGAATATAATACTGGGTTTATTCAAGACTGCGATCATCTTCTGCTCCGTTTATTTCCATCTTAACGGCAGCATGCAGCTTCATGTCGCACTTATTCTGATAATAGTCTCATTCCAGGTATTCGCGGAAGTCGAACAGACTGATTCCGGTCTTTCGATGCTCAGGATAGTAACAGGATCCATAGATCAGGTCGAAAAGGCCGACAGCATGCCGGTGATGGATGCAAAGGGAGAAAGCATCATTCCGGAAGATCATGAGATCGTGATAGACGACATAGACTTTTCTTACGGAAGCAAGAAGATACTTCACAATGCCTCCTTAACCATCCCTTCCAATTCCATGACGGCTTTTGTCGGTCCTTCAGGCGCAGGCAAGACCACGCTTGCCCTTCTGATCGCAAGATTCTGGGATGTGGATAAAGGCAGCATCTCGATAGGCGGAAAAGACATAAGAGACTATACACTGGAATCTCTTATGTCACAGATCAGCATCGTTTTCCAGGATGTGTATCTTTTCGATGATACGATCGAAAACAACATCCGTTTCGGATGCCCGGGCGCTGACAGGAAAATGGTCGAAAGAGCTGCCAGACTGGCATGCTGCGATGAATTCATAGAAGCCCTGCCTGACGGCTATGACACGGTCGTAGGCGAAGGCGGAGCAAAGCTCTCCGGAGGCGAGAAGCAAAGGATATCCATTGCCAGAGCCATATTAAAAGACGCACCGATCATAATCCTGGATGAAGCGACGGCAAATGTCGATCCGGAGAACGAAGACAAACTCAGATCGGCTTTTGATGCCCTTACCCAAAACAAGACGGTCATCATGATCGCCCACCGTCTCGAGACGATTAAAAATGCAGATAAGATCGTCGTCATAAATGACGGTTCTGTCGTTTCCGGTACCCATGGAAGCCTCATGGAAAACAACAGGATCTACAAGAAGTTCGTCATGATGAGAAAGAAAGCTAAAGAGTGGCGAATGCTGGATACGGCAACGATTTAATTTCTGATACCTTCCTACCCCTAACCCAAAGGCTTTTTTGATGCTTCAATGTATCAAAAAAGCCTTTCTCTTTGTCTCTCATTCGGATCCGGAAATAAAAGGCGTCCCGGAAGCAACGGTGTTATTGCTTCCGGGACTGTCCTGTTTGCGGTATGAGCTTAACTGACCTTAGGATTAGAATCAGTTATTGGCAATGAGAATATTATTCAATACGCCTTCCAGATATTCCTGCTTGCCGGAACCCGGATCCTTGGGAGCCTTAAGTTCTGCTGCTCTTTCGGCAAGTTCTGCAAGCGTTGCATTACCGGATCTTACTTTCTTTCCGAGTTCGCTTTCAAAGGAGGAATAACGCTCATCGATATTCTTCTCAAGCCTTCCGTCCTCAATGATCTCGGCTGCCTTAAGAAGACCGAATGCGAAGGAATCCATTCCGAGGATGAATGCATGGAACATATCCTCGTAGGTATTGCTGGGTCTCCTGTTCTTGGAGTCGAAGTTGATACCGACGGGAAGTCCGTCGTTCTTAACGATCTCATACATTGCAAGAGTCGTGTCATAGATATTGCTCGGGAAGCAGTCGGTATCCCAGCCGAGCATGATGTCGCCCTGGTTTGCATCGATGGAGCCCAGCATGCCGTTGATGCGGCTGATTCGGAGCTCATGCTGGAATGTATGTCCTGCAAGTGTTGCATGGTTAGCCTCGATGTTCATCTTGAAGTCTTTATCAAGACCATATTCCTTGAGGAAGCCGATGGCTGTTGCAGCATCGAAATCATACTGGTGCTTCATGGGTTCCTTGGGCTTGGGTTCGATAAGGAATGTTCCGTTGAAGCCGATGCTCCTTCCGTAATCTCTTGCCATTTTCATGAGGTTTGCGATATTCTCCTGCTCGAACTTAACCTTAGTGTTGAGAAGTGTCTCATATCCTTCTCTTCCACCCCAGAAAACATATCCCTTACCGCCGAGCTTAACGGTCATCTCGATCGCCTTCTTGACCTGGGCTGCAGCAAAGCAATATACATCAAGGCTGTTTGTGCTTCCTGCACCGTTCATGAATCTGGGATTGGAGAACATGTTTGCCGTTCCCCAGAGACACTTGATATCAGTGCCGGCTGTCTTCTCAAGGATATAATCGGTGATCTCGTCGAGTCTCCTGTTAGTTTCATTTATGTCATCAGCTTCGGGAACCAGATCGACATCATGGAAACAATAATATTTGATGCCGAGTTTCTTCATGAACTCGATGCCTGCATCGACTTTTGCCTTTGCATGTTCCATTGTTCCTTCAGATGCTGCGCCGAACTTTTTATCTGCTGTTCCTCTTCCGAACATATCTACGCCATTGGCGCAAAGGTTATGCCACCATGCCATTGCGAAAGGCAGATGCTCGCTCATCTTCTTACCGAGCACTACCCTGTCAGCATCATAATACTTGAAGGCGAAAGGATTCTTGCTCTTACTTCCCTCGTATTTTATCGTAGGGATTCCTTCGAAAATCTCACTCATTGAAAATATCCTCCTGTTATGTGTCTTTTTAGTTAGCAGTGGCTAACTGATTTGTATTATAACACACTATTCCTCTGTGCTGATTAACAATTCAGATGATCAGGCTCATCCCCGCAACTATAAGTCCTGCAAGGGGACAGAATGTTAAAGGCCATATAACAAGATGCTCGGGAAGAGCCGCTTTCATCCACTCATGAAGCTGCCATGCTTTGCAATCCTCGGCACCTTTTATATGCCCTCTTTTTTTCTTCGCAACTGCGCGGAGAAGACAATCAAGGATCAGAAGGTCTCCGAAGTTAACGAAGAGCATATCTGCATATCCCGTCCAAAAGAAATTCCAAAAACCGGTTATCCCCGCATTGCGGGAACTGATACCGAAATAAAGGAACACAAAAAGATATATTGCAAGCAATACGATGTACATCTTCCTTACATCCTTCTTTACGACATAAGGAGCTGCAGCTTCCTTTATCTCCTTGGGGAACATCGTGCTGTAAGCCTGAGGCCATACAAAAGAAAACATCCCAACAGAAAAATTAAAGAAGAGGCTCATTGCAAGCCCGTCCAATACTATCCTCATCCAATTCATCTTAAAGAGCCTTTCTTGCGATAACTGTGATCCAGGCTTTGCTTTCGTGATGCTCTGTTCTGACGTCAGTAAAACCTGCGGATATAAGCGCATCTTTTATGACTTCTGGAGTGTAGCATTTCATTCCGTCGATTATCTTTTCGAATTTAAGGCTTGTCTCATCCTCACCGTCAGATTCATTGACGATCATGAATGTTCCGTCAGGCTTAAGAATCTTTGCCACTTCTGCAAAACACTTCTCCAGACCGGGCCAGAAATATATCGTCTCAAAGGCCGTAGCCAGATCAAACGTTCCTTCTGGAAGATCAAGATCGGAAACATCGCCCTGTCTTACAGCCATCAGCCCCGAATCGATAAACTCCTTATTGTATTCTGTTGCCTTGGCTACGGAGACATCGGAATAGTCAACAGCCGTTACAGTTGCAGACGGGAACTTTTTTAAAAGTTCTCCGGCATTCCTTCCGCCGCCGCATCCCAGTTCCGCTATCTTCTCCGGTTTAAGATCAGGAAGATAAGACATCCCCCAGTCAGCGAGCTTTGCATGCCCTCCGTTCATACCGTTTACCATCACTTTTCCGAGAACACCCTCAGGTTTTCTCGTCTGACTAACGAACTTCCTGTAAAGACCCATTTTCAATTCTCCGAGTAAAGATCATTTTTCAGTTAGCCTTTGCTAACCGATATCATATATTAGTTAACAGACATCATGTTGTCAATATTCTTTTTTGAGATATCACGTTCTTTTTATCTGCCTCAAAGCAAAGTGCATATCCAGGACAATAAAGCAACGCACGGGAAGAAAAGTATTACATGCAAGAGATGTGTCTTGCGGTTATATCCGAAAAGATAATGTCCCAGAACCGGTCTGCACTCAGGATAGAAGCGCGGAAAAAAATCGAATCCCGCATTGCACAAGAGGAACCAGTCTAAAAAGCCTATGTCAAATGCTTTAAGAAGCATTAGCATGACGAAGAATCTGAGAAAGAACTGCCAAAAAGAATACTCACTTCTTATCCCTTCCCATGCCCCCAAGACAACTGCACCGCCCATAAGAGAGAATGCAATTATGATGATCAACCACCCCAGAACATGCTGGCCTTTAAACCGTTCCGGCTTCTCCCTGGGAACTATTTCCTTCACCTCCTTAGGAGCTGACGAGAAAAAACTGTAGTTCTGAACAAATCCTACTCCTCCCAAAAGCAGCAGGAAAAGCCCGGCCATCATCATTAACGAAAGCAGCAATGTCACGATCATCTTAAAATCCTACCATTCAAAAGCTCATGTTCATTTGATCCCGTATATCAAGCCTGCATCTTTGATCATCCACGGCGCAGTTACAAATGCGGGTACAAAATCCTGCTTTTCGATATTCGGGATGTAATGGATCTCGGATACTATTCCGGAACTCTTAAGTTCTTCAATGAACTCGTTCATATCTCCGTAAAGGGCTTTCTGTCCGAACATGTCCTGAAATGCAAACGATCCGCCTTTCTTGACAACACGGAGTGCTTCTTTTACAACATCCCTCTTATCCTGAGCAGTTCTCACTTCATGAAACACAAAATTACTCACGGCTCCGTCGAATGTCTCATCATCAAAGTCCAGTTTGGCGGCATCACCTTTTTGAAAAGTGACCCTGTCTGAAACGCCTTCTGCAGCCGCATTCTTCTCGCACTGTTCCTTGGCATAACTCCATTCGGCACCCCAGTAATCTATGCCCGTGATACGAATGTTCGGATGTGTTTTTGCCACGCGGTTAGTGAGAGCTGCCGCGCCGCATCCGATATCGATCAGATTTCCCTCACGGTCTTTCTCCCATGGAAAATGATCAACAAGAAACTGATGGATCGCACCCATCACTTTGCCGCCGTTGAAATCGAATAAGATCCTGCAGCGCTGCATGTATATGGTCATGGCCAATGCAGCCGAGGCTATCAGCAGAACGATGATCCCCGGGATCTTTGTTCTTAAGAAGATCAGCAAAAGCGCTGATATGATCCATATCGCCAAAGTTGCTATCCAGAGCATCTTCATCATTGCAAAAGACACCCAGTTGCCGTAATCCGCGTTCTTGTTCATCTCCATGATCTTACTCTCCTTTGACATTTTCCGGCTTCCTTGCAACTGCATGCAGACGGCAGAAGCCGCGCTTTTCGAAAAGTTCCATTTCAAGCCCTGCATTCTTACAGAGTTCATCAACATCTTCCCTGCCGTATATCCTGACATCGCCGTGACCTGCGAGGTTTATGAGCGGGATCTCTATGTGGTTGCAAAACCAAAGAGCCGCTTTGGTGTTCATGGTCATGTCGCGCAGAATGAGCCTTCCGCCGGGCTTTAAGACCCGTTTAACACTGTTAAAGAAGTCCTGAACGTTAGGATAATGGTGAAAACTCTCGCAGCATATGACCGCATCGAAAGAATTCTCTTCGAAAGGAAGATTCTCGCAATCCCCGACAACGAATTCGGCGCCCGGGATATTCTTTGCTCTTGCGACTTCGATCATCTTGGGTGTCAGATCCAGTCCCGTATAATGCTTATCGGGATATTTCTCATAAAGAAGAGATATCATCGGCGCGGTCCCGCAGCCGCAGTCAAGAAGAGTTTCGAAAGGCTCTTTTTCAAGTTCTGCCAGGACATCCGGATAATCCTTCTTGCACATTTTATACACGCCGGCCTGATCGGTCTCATAGACTGCTGCAGCCTTCGTAAATTCTTTTAAGGACAACGCCTTATATTCGCTGTCATTCATAGCCTCATACCTCCATAAACTCATCTATCGCCTTAAGCACGGGCTCAGCGTACTTATCCCCTCCGAAGAGCCACTGCTCATGCTGCATGTCAAATTCCCTGATATCAGGATCAGCAAAATACTTAAGATATCTCTTCTTATATTTCTCACCCATCTTATTAGCGTAGATGAAATGAGCTGTGGTGCCTTCCACTTTGATACCTTTCTTAAGATGAGTAATGAGATCAGTATAGTATTCGTTCTTTATTGATTCGGTATCAAACTTCGAAAAGGCCCCTACGAAGCCTTCAGCAGTCTCCTCATCCATCTCGAAAAGTTCCATGAGTTTCTTCTTTGTCTTTTCTTTCTTCTTCTCGCTCTTGTTAAATCCGGTAAAGAGCGGAGTCACCAGAGCTGACTGAAGTTTTGCTGCGACGATGCCGCTCTGATCAAGATCAGAGCTGCCGAAGATCCCGTGATCGATATGGACATTTTCACGCTGAATGAGCTGGCCGACAAAACTTCCTCCGAGCGAAGACCCCAGGGCGCCGTCAAGCCTGCCCCGGTGTTTATCGATAATGTATCTTTCGATCTTCTCCGTGACCGTTATCATGTCAGGAAAAATCGTGCCGGTTCCGTCAAAACCGTCGTAATTTACCAAGATGAGATGATACTTTAAAGCGAGCCTGTCTATGACCTTGGCAAAATTACTCTGCCAGTCGCAGCAGGTCCCGGGCAGGAGCATCAATGTCTTGCCTGACATATTGCCTTTCTCTTCGAAAGTCATCCGAATAACCCCCTCTTCTTATATGGCTCAGACCAAACCCCCATGAATCCGTAGCCGGTATCAGTTATCAAATTTATCACATCCTCTTCGTCAGGCATTTCATCAGTCAGGAATGTCGCTTCCTTCCTTGATCTTGAAGCTTTTACCTTCTTCGCCGCAGGATATGCTTTTCTTATCGCATCCTGTATATGCGCTTCGCACATTCCGCACATCATGCCGTCGATCTTTATTGTTGTCTTATACATTTCATCACTCCCTGTTCTTTAATATTTCTGCGGGCTTTATCTTCCTGATCCTGTTCGTAAGAACGAGATTGATAAGAAGATAAAGACCTATTATGACCGCGAATATCACAAGATACATCTCAGGTGAATAATCCGGCCTTATTCCTACGCCTACATTACTTACGAGATATCTCGGATAGATATAATCCATGATGAGTTTGGAGAGCGGTATCACTATTAAGGCGCCTATGGCGACAATGTAGAAATTACCGTCTATATACATCTTCCTTACTTCCCTGTTTCTGAATCCGAATATCTTGACGAGGGATATGTTGAATGCCGACCTGTCGATCATCATCTTGATCATAAGGTACATGACAACGACAAAAACGACCGCGGAAGCCACAGACATCGTGATTATCATTGACTGCATCAGATCTACATAGATACCCGCAGATCTTGCGATCTCGCTTTTCGAAACTACTGAATATAACCGTCCGCTGTCTATGTTGAGTTCATGATCCGAGAAGACTGTATTGAAATAGTCATCATCCTCATCGAAAAGCTCCCGGCATCTGTCTATATCCATGAATATCATCAGAGATGCAGAATAATCCGTTATCCTGCTGACCCTGAAAGCATAAAGACGGTCGCCATTCTCTCCTTTCAGGGTAAATTCGTCACCTGTTGAAAGGTTATACTTGTTGGCAACAGCCGAGCTTACGACAACGTCTGTACCATTTTCGGGAAGATCGCCCGTATCGAAGAAAGGATTTTCTTTAGTTATGCCCATCACGGTAACATCAAAGCTGTAGCCGTAAATGTCTTTCTTGAGACCTTCAGCCACTGCTTCATATCCTCCTTCGGGGACTTCCTCTGCAGGATATTTGTAATTGTACATATATTCGTAGTGAGTCTGGCTTACATAATAATCCTTGACTCTTTGGCAGTAGACATATGTATTGAGGGCCATGAAAGCTACAAGAAGAGCCATGAACATTCCCAAGACGACAGTAAGTCCTGCTCTGATCTCCCTTACCATCTGTCTGATCCTGAACATGCTGAGGAACTTGAGTCCCTTAAGCTTCAGTTCTTTGCCGCGGACAATTTTCTGTTCATTACGCAGGAGCGACAAAGGGGATCTCTTAAGTTTCTTGCGAATGACAAGCATATTAACGGCGAATGCGGTTACCGGCGGGATCACAAGCCCGTAGATAATGATGAAAGGCGTGACCTTGATCTCAAGGGCAGGCATCGAATAATACAAAAGAGAATCCATTAGCTGCGCTTCTATCCCTGCAGGAGTAAGCAGCGCGGCTGTCGTTCCTATGATACCCGATATGAATGTCACGATGACCGGAACGGCTACATAGCTTATTATGAGAGTCCGCCTCCTGACGCCCATTGAATAAAGAGCTCCGATAACGGAACTTTCCTGATCGATCATATGCACAATGAATACCGATATGACATAAGCAAAGAGCATTACGAGCAGTATTCCGAATATGATGCTCGCAGAATAATTGATCTTTACATCATCAGCTGCTGAATCGATCCTGGGATTCTCTTTATAGTCAAGGAACAAAATGAGATTCGACGTCTTTATGTTAAAAACCTCATCTACCAGATCATCTGCTTTCTCTGCAAACTCGGATACACCGTCGGAAAGTTCCTTAGCTCCTTTTGCAAGTTCTTCCGATCCGTCAAGGATCTTTCCGGATCCGTCATAGAGCTCGTCGGCTCCGTCAGTCAGATCAGGAAGATTCTTCTTAAACTTTTTTGTCCCGTCATGCAAGGATCCGGCGCCGTCATTAAGAGCGGTGCTGTTCCTGCTCAAGGCACCCAGTCCGTCAGACAACTGTACAGAGCCGGCAGCCAGAGCCTTTGACCCCTTACAGAGCCCGCCGATACCTCCTTCCAGTTGATCAAAGATCGTTACAAGACCTGATAATCTCTTGTCAAGATCTTTGGCAGCCTTGGACAATGCAGGATCTGAACTCTTTGCCATCTTTCCAACATAACCGGAGAAGATCTTAAGTCCGCCGGAATAGTCCGAGGCCGCTTTTTGAAGTTTTTCCGAACCGTCTTTAAGATCCTTTGCCCCCTTCACGAGTTCGGAAGCTCCTCCTGCTGCCCGATCGACTCCGGCAGTATATGTCCTTACCCCCTTCTCCAATGCTGCGGCTCCCTTATCGAGGGCTTCTACACCGTCCGCAAGTTCAGACACGGCATCGTGGAATTCAGTCATTCCTCCATGAAAATCCTTCACCCCGTCAGTCAGGTCTTTTGCTCCGTCAGAAAGTTCCTTTGCCCCGTCAGAAAGTTCATCGATACCTTCAAGGAGTTCATCCTTGCGGCCAGTCATCCTGTCCCAGTATTCACGGAAATATTCATCATCAACATCATTGACATCAAATTCGATGTCTTCCAGCATGTTCTTAAGTTCATCTTCTTCAATGGCGCCGTTAAGGAGATATGAGTAATAGTATTCTTCTGACGATGAGGATGCGCCGGACCTGTAGAGTGCATCGTATGAATCCGGCGTTACGAATAGCAATCCGAAATACCTTGAATCCACGACCGAATCGGTAACTTTCTTAATGACCGTGTTGTAATCCGGAACGGCTCCGACACCGCAGATCCTAAATTTCCTGTCTCCGATCTTTACTTTATCATTTATGTTAATGCCGTTGACTTCCGAAAAACGTCTTTCCAGGACCGCTTCTTCGTCAGATTGGGGAAGCCTGCCTTCGATAAGCGATATCCTGTTGATGTTCTCCCTAAGTTTAAATACCCTCAGCACCTGTTCTTTATCCAGTGGATAATCGGCATAGAACATCTCCTCGATGGTAACGCCCTTGGCTCTTATCCTCTCAATTTCTTCGCTTCTCAAGGGTACAAAGACCGAGAATTCACCGTCTTCTCTTACGAGTTCCCTGTCCCTTAATTCCGTATAATCGATGACTGTGACAGCGGCACCCATGAGACTTGTAACGATGAATATCGAAAAGATTATGAGGAGCGAGAGAGCCAGATATCTTGCCCAGCCTGCTTTGAGATCACGGAAGGCTCTCTTTAACAGTATCCTGCCCATGTCAGAGATCCTCCAGTTCCGATGCGGGGATCTTCTGTTCGTTACGGTAATCCTTATGGACCTCACCATCCTTAAGGTATATTATGTGATCCACCATATTCTTAATCGAATTGTTGTGGGTAACTATAAGCATCGTGGTGCCGTACTGTCTGTTTATCTTTTCGAGAAGGACAAGGATATCCCTCGATGTCTTAGAATCAAGAGCACCCGTCGGCTCATCACAGAGCAGGACCTTAGGGTTCTTGACGAGAGCCCTTGCGATCGCGCAGCGCTGCTGCTGACCGCCCGAAAGCTGGGAAGGGAACTTATGCTGATGCTCCGTAAGTCCCAGGACTTCTATTAATTCATCAATATCCAGAGGGTCTTTTGTAAGATATTCGCAGACTTGGATATTCTCCCTTACGGTGAGGTTGGGGACCAGATTATAGAACTGGAAGATGAAGCCCAGATTATCTCTTCTGTAATCGGAAAGTTTCTCTCCTTTAAGGCCGTCAACATGCTTTCCTGCGACCGTGACAGTTCCGGAATCGATGTCATCCAGACCGCCTATACAGTTAAGCAGCGTAGACTTACCTGATCCGGATGTTCCCTGAATGACGCAAAGTTCGCCTTTGGAGACATCCATGTTCACGCCTTTTAAGACCTGAGCGTAGGAACCGCCTTCACCATAGGATTTATGAAGATCCCTGACTTCTAAATAACTCTCTGACATAAAAACCTCTCAAATAAAACTCCAAAAAGAAAGGGTTGTTTCCGTTAAGGAGACAACCCTTTCTGAATTAACTAACTCTTTACCGGATCAGGTTTTCTCTTTTTTATGTTTGCGGCCGAGTGACATTTGCCTGCAAGAGCGCAGTTGGCGCAATTACATCCGCAGGAACTCTTACCCTTTTTCTTGTCACGCAGCATGCTGATCACCGCAAGCGCGACCAGACCTGCAACCAGCGCAATGATAAGGATGTTAGCCCAATTTAAGATCAACCAATCCAGCATGTTAAAGCCTCTTATTTCTCCTTAACGACACCCGTGTACTTCTTGGCAGGTCTTACAACCAGGAAGATGAGTCCTGCAAGGACTAAGACTGCAAAGATCAGTCCGATGACATTTGCGGCACCGGTGAAGAGGAGACCGAACTGGTAAACGATCAGGGAGAGTGCATAAGCGAATACACACTGATATCCGATCGCAAACCATGTCCACTTTGCTGAGTTCATCTCACGCTTGATGGCACCGATGGCAGCAAAGCAAGGTGCGCAGAGGAGGTTGAAGATCAGGAAGGAGAAACCTGCAAGTGCGGAAAGTCCTTCGAAATCCAATACACCGAATACACCTACGACTTCTTCCTTTGCAACAAGGCCCATGATCGTAGCGATGGTTGCCTTGATGTTTGCAAAGCCCAGAGGAGCGAAGATCCAGCTGATGGCATTACCGATTATGCCAAGCACGGAAGATTCAAGTTCCATATCAGGATCGAATCCGAATCCGGCTTCCGTATTACCCAGGACGGATCCGAGCCAGATGACGATGGAAGAGATAAGGATGATGGTTCCGGCCTTCTTGATGAAGGACCAGCCTCTCTCCCACATGGACCTTAAGAGGTTGCCGATCGTAGGAAGGTGATATGCAGGCAGCTCCATGACGAAGGGAGCGGGGTCTCCTGCGAACATCTTAGTCTTCTTGAGAAGGATACCGGAAACGATGACTGCCGCAACTCCGATGAAATATGCGACGGGAGCAACCCAAGCTCCGTTACCGAGTGTATGACGGAAAAGAGCTGATGTGATAAGGGCAATAATGGGAAGCTTTGCTCCGCAAGGAATGAAGGTCGTTGTCATGATCGTCATCCTGCGGTCACGCTGACTCTCGATGGTCCTCGATGCCATGATGCCCGGAACACCGCAGCCCGAAGATACGAGCATGGGGATGAATGATTTACCGGAAAGACCGAACCTTCTGAAGATACGGTCGAGTACGAATGCGACTCTTGCCATGTATCCGCATGATTCAAGGAATGCAAGGAGAAAGAAGAGAACGAGCATCTGGGGAACGAAGCCCAATACTGCACCAACGCCTCCGATGATACCGTCTACTACGAGACCTGTTACGAACTCGTTTGCGCCGATCTTCACAAGACCTTTGCTTACGAGATCAGGGATGCTGGGTACGAAGATAGCGCCTTCTGCTTCATCCATGCCGGGTGCCGTGAACTCGCCGTCCTCATCCAGTGCACCGGATTCGGTAAGGGCTCCCGCCAGATCGAATCCGTTCTCATCGAACTCGTCTGCATAGAAACCGAAATCTTCTTCGAATGCGCCGAAATCAGCATCTTCAAAGTCACCCTGAAGATTCTCGGCACCCGTTATGTCAGCATCTGCTGCCTTATCGATGATCGCTTTGACGTCATCCGTAAATACGGACTCGCCTGCCCATTCATCAACCATCTCATCGTACTTGGCTCTGCCGATACCAAACAGATACCAGCCGTCACCGAAGATCTGATCGTTGGTGAAATCCGTTGCGGTTGCGCCGAAGCCCGTCATCGCGATGGAATATACCAGGTACATGATGATTGCGAAGATCGGCAGCGCCAGGATCCTGTTCGTCAAGACCTTATCGATCTTGTCGGAAACGGAAGCCTTTACCGCGGACTTCTTCTTGTAGCAGCTCTTGATGATGGAGCCGATGTAGATATATCTTTCGTTCGTTATGATGGACTCGGCGTCATCGTCGAGCTCTTTTTCCGCGGAAGCGATATCCTTTTCGATGTGGTCAACCTGTTCCTTGCTAAGGCCCAGTTTTTCTATTACTTTCTCATCTCTCTCGAAAAGCTTGATAGCATACCATCTCTGCTTATCTTCGTTCATATCGTGAAGGACGAATTCTTCTATATGTGCAAGCGCATGCTCCACGGGACCGGAGAATGTATGGGGAGGAACCGTCTTGGTCTCCTTTGCAGCCTTTATGGCTTCTTCTGCCGCCTCCATTATGCCCGTACCCTTGAGAGCTGAGATCGCAACGGCCTTGCATCCCATCTGCTTTGAAAGCATCTCGAGATCGAGCTTGTCACCGTTCTTGTTGACCAGGTCGATCATGTTGACCGCCATTACGACGGGGATGCCGAGTTCGGTAAGCTGTGTCGTAAGATAGAGGTTGCGCTCGAGGTTCGTGCCGTCAACAATGTTGAGGATGACATCAGGGTTTTCTTCGATAAGATAATTCCTTGCGACGACTTCCTCCAGCGTGTAGGGGGAAAGCGAATAGATGCCGGGAAGGTCCGTAACGGTCACGCCGTCGTGCTTTTTGAGCTTGCCTTCCTTCTTCTCGACAGTTACGCCGGGCCAGTTGCCGACGAACTGATTGGAACCCGTGAGGGCGTTAAAGAGGGTTGTCTTGCCGCTGTTGGGGTTGCCCGCCAAAGCGATCGTGATCTTGTTATCTGCCATTATCTGATATTCTCCTTTACTCAACTTCAACCATCTCCGCATCGTTCTTGCGGAGCGAGAGCTCGTAGCCTCTTACCGTTACTTCAACAGGATCTCCCAGGGGAGCAACCTTGCGCACAAAGATCTCAACTCCTTTGGTTATGCCCATGTCCATGATCCTGCGCTTCACGGCTCCTTCTCCGTTGAGCTTAACGACCTTTACGGTCTCGCCCACTTTTGCTTCTCTCAGTGTTTTCACCTTCACATCCTCCTATATCATTATTTTTTTTGCTAACTCTGCACTCACTGCGACCCGGCTTTCCTTGACCTTGACTATCAGGTTCTCACCGATCGAGCTGACTACGCTTACTTCGCCTCCGACATTGAAGCCCATGTCTTCCAAATGTTTTTTCATCTCAGGGCTTCCGCCGATCTTTTTTATGATCTGGGGCTGTCCTATGTCCGCATATACGAGAGGCATCATGACCACACTCCTTATCCGCCGGTAAAAATAATCCGGCACGCGTGTATATATTTGGTTAGCCTTTGCTAACCGATTGCAAGTATAGTAAGCAAATGCTAACTTGTCAAGTCGGTTTTTACAGAATTTCACTGAATTTCCTATTGAGTTGTCGGTAGTTTTTTGGTAAGTTAGTGCTAACTCGTTTAAGGGGGATCAGTGATATGGCAATATTGGGATCCAAGGAGTTATATGTCGAGACCATATACATCCTGTCGATGGGATCTGATAAAGTCAGAGCAAAGGATATAAGCAGCCTTTTGGGTTTTTCGAGAGCATCCGTCAGCCGGGCAGTCCTGTCACTTAAGGAAAAAGGCCTTGTAAGAAAAGACACCAACGGGAACATCAAACTCACAGAGGGCGGGATCATACTCGCAAAGCACATACACGAACGTCAGACGCTCGTAAAGGACCTTCTGACAGGTCTCGGCGTCAACGAAGATACTGCCTCGGAAGAAGCTTCTCACATCGAGCGTTTTCTCAGCGATGAGACGGTAGAGAAGATCCGGCTGTATCTCACGTGCGGACCCCGGCAGGGCTGATATATCAGAAAAGCAATAATTTCAGCTTTTCGCCAAAGCCCTTATCCTTGAAAGAAAAGCAAAAAAGTGATATTAAAATACTTTGTGCGCGTTAAAACGAGACAGTTTTCCGATCGGGGATAAGAATGAAGAAATATGCATCACAATATGACATGATGACAAAGCAGGGTGTCGAGAGCCTGATCTTAAGGCTCGGCATACCCACTACTATCAGCATGTTCATCACGAGCCTCTATAACATGGCGGACTCGTATTTTGTGGGGCAGATCAACACATCGGCGAGCGGCGCCACGGGCGTAGTGCTCGGACTCATGGCTATCCTTCAGGCGATGGGCTTCATGTTCGGCCACGGCACGGGCAGCATCATCAGCCGCAAGCTCGGTCAGAAGGATGTTAAGAGCGCGAGCAACTATTCTTCCACCGGCTTTTATATCTCCCTTATCGCGGGAGCGGTCATCCTAACCTTCGGACTCTTATTCCTGGAGCCCTTGGTAACGGTGCTCGGAAGTACTCCCACTATACTTCCCTACGCGAAGACATATGCCGCCTGCATCCTCTGCGCGGCTCCGATAATGGTATCGAGCTGCGTTCTCAACAACATCTTAAGATACGAAGGCAGGGCTCTCTTCGCCATGATCGGACTTACGTCCGGCGGCATCATCAACATCTTCCTTGATGCCCTCTTCATGCAGAAGCTGGGAATGGGGATCTTCGGTGCAGGTCTTGCGACCGCGATATCCCAGCACATCTCCTAGGCGATACTGCTTCTGATGTTCATCTTAAAAAAGACACAGAGTTCTCTTAACATCAAATATATAAAGTTTAAGGCTTCCTACTTCTTCGACATCATCACGACAGGTCTTCCGAGCCTTGCCCGCCAGGGTCTTGCGAGTATATCGACCATGCTCCTCAACAACGCGGCAGGCGTCTACGGCGACGCGGCGATCGCCGCCATGAGCATCGTGAACAGGATCAGCATGTTCGTCTTCAGCTGCGCGCTCGGAATCGGACAGGGCTTCCAGCCTGTCGCAGGATTCAACTACGGTGCAAAGAAATACTCGAGAGTCAAGAGAGGCTTCTTCTTTACTCTCTTCTTCGGAACATGTCTCATCGGGATCGCGTCGATCCTGGTCTACATCAGCGCCGGCAGCTGCATACAGCTCTTCAGGAACGATCCTCTGGTCATTAAGTACGGCATACCCGCGCTCCATGCGCAGTGCATCGCACTCTTCTTCGTGCCCTTCCAGGTCTGCAACAACATGATGTTCCAGAGCATCGGCTACAAGTTCAACGCGACCTTCCTGTCAACTTTAAGGAACGGCGTCTACTTCATTCCGATATTGCTCTGTTTCAGTTTCTTCTTCGGTCTTGCGGGCATTCAGGTAGCTCAGGCAGTCGCAGACATCATGACATGCTTCACCTGCATCCCCTTCACTATCAGCTTTTTCTCGAAACTGCCTGCTGACGGCAAATAAGACTGATCAGAGATCTTCTGCCCGGGGATAAGACGGGATCGCGCCCTTCCCCTGAACGCTTACCGCACAGTATCTGACTGCAAATTCCGTTGCCTTCTGAAGGTCTTCCATACTTATGTCATCCAAGTTCGATGCGTCGTATCCGAGCGACTTTATCTTCCAGAGGAAAGAGCCGATGGAAGCGTCACCTGCGCCGGTCGTGTCGACCGCCTTGACTTCGGGCGCTTTGGCAACGGAGCTACAAATGGGTGTATATGCCTTCATCCCTTCGCTGCCGCTTGTAAAGAGTACGAGCCTTATCCCTTTCGAAAAGAGTCCGGGCAAAGCCTGATCTATATCCTTTTCGCCCGTTACGAACTCGAGTTCGTCATCAGATATCTTGAGAATGTCAGCCTTGGGAATGAACGAATTCACGGCAGTACGGAGCTTCTCCCTGTCGTCCCAGAGCATGAACCGCAGATTGGGATCAAAGCTTATCAGGGCGCCGTTCCTGCGGGCCATCTCTATAGCCCTTTCATGGGCATCCTTCATGGGGAAATCTCCGAGCGATACGCTGCAGAAATGCAGCGCGAAGATGTCTTCAAATGCCGCCTCATCAAGCTGATCAGGCGTATAGAGCATGTCAGCGGACGGATTCCTGTAGAAAGAGAAAGTCCTGCTTCCGTCCTTGCCGAGACTTACGAAAGCCAGTGCCGTGTTAGCCTTGCCTGTGAGTGCGACATAAGACGTATCGATCCCTGTTTCACTCAGGGTGTTCAATATCTTGTGCCCGAAAGGATCGTCCCCCAGCTGGGTCAGGAACAAAGACCTGCCGCCTAAGCGCGAGAATACAGCACACACATTGGCGGGAGCCCCTCCGACAGCCGGAAAGAAAGACTCGACTTCATCAAAAGCGCATCCCGCAGGGGATGGGATGAAATCGATCAGGGCTTCGCCTATCGCAACAAGTCTTCCGTCAGCCATTATTCTTGCCCTCCAGTTCTCTCTTTACAGATGCCGGGAACCTCTTCATCCCCCGCAAGAACCTGCAAATCAATCCCTTATTATCTAACCGGTCTTATTATACGACATAATACAAAAAACAGACTACACAGGGGCATCCCGAAGGACACCCCGGCAACAAACTGAAACAAAAAATACACCAGACGGGAAAAAGATGTATAATTAAAGTCTGACTACACGATGTAAACTATCGGGGGATATGCAGTCAGAAAACGGTATCTTACAGCTACGTTCTTAAGAGTAATCTTACAGGGGGATAATACCGTGGAACAGAACAAGAATGACAGAAGGACCCAGAGGACTGAGCGCGCCCTTAAGGACGCACTGGCCGAGCTCCTGATCGAGAAGGGCCTGTCCAAGATAACGGTCCGCGAGATAACAGATAAAGCAGACATCAACCGAGTGACTTTCTATAAACACTATCTGGATGTCTACGATCTTTACGAACAGATAGAAAAAGAGATCCTGGTCGACCTGGGACTTATCGTCCTGGAGTACGGGGAGATCTCTACTGCCGAGATATTCAAGCATCTCGTGGATTATGTCGACGATAACCGCATGCTCTTCCGCATGGTCTTCTCACCCAATACGACTTCAGCCCTGATGGAGAAGGTCGCAGGTCTTATCGAGGGAATATCGCGCAAGGTCCTGACGGAAAAATACCATGTGGAACTCAACAAATACAACATAGATTACCTTAACTACTACAGGGCTTACGGTGCGATCGCCATTATCGACAAATGGGTCATGGAAGATTTTGTACAGCCTAAAGAAGACGTCGTCCGCACCGTGTCGGAACTCGACGCCCATGTGGCGGCCTATATTCACTCAGTAATCTGACGGATACTTATCTGTTATCGACTTTCTCGGGATACATGTCGTGACCGGCAAGACGGTCAGCTGCGACCTGCTCCCAGCGCGTTCCCGGCCTGCCGTAATTGCAGTAAGGGTCGATGGAGATCCCGCCCCTGGGCAGGAACTTGCCCCAGACTTCGATATACTTGGGATCCATGAGCTTGATGAGATCCTTCATGATCATGTTCACGCAGTCCTCATGGAAATCGCCGTGGTTACGGAAGGAAAACAGATAAAGCTTCAAAGACTTGCTCTCCACCATCTTGACATCAGGCACATAGCTTATCGTGATCGTGGCAAAGTCGGGCTGGCCCGTGATGGGACAAAGCGACGTGAACTCCGGGCAGTTGAACTTTACGAAATAATCGTTCTCCTGGTGTTTATTGATGAATGTCTCGAGTACAGAAGGATCGTAATCCGTCTTGTAGACCGTTCCTGCCGATCCGAGCTTTGTAAGGTCTTCTCTTTCTCTCATGGCACACCTCCCGTATCAACCCTTGATGATATTATACTTGATGCCTTCATCGAAGGTATCGATACCTTCCTTCTTCTTTATGAATTTAACTACGGCATATGTAACAGGCGTGAAGATCACCTCGTAGAGCACCTTGAAGAGATACTGGAACAGGATCATCTTGAGCACTACGGAATTTTCCATCGTTCCCCAGAAGGAGATCATGATGAAGATCACAGAGTCAAAGCCTTCGCCGATCAGGGTCGATGTGATAGTACGGAGCCAAAGCTTCTTGCCGCCAGTCTTGACCTTAAGGCGTGACAGGATCATGGAGTTGGAAAACTCTCCGAAAAGATATCCTGCGAAAGAAGCAATGGCAACACGGGGTGTCGTTCCCATGACCGTCGCATATGCTTCCTGGCTCTCCCAGTAACCGGGATGAGGGAGCGCGATCGTGATGAGGTAGATCAACACAGCGAAGAAGCTGCATGCAAATCCGGCCCATATGATGAGCCTGGCCTTCCTGAAGCCGTAGACTTCGGTAAATACATCGCCCAGTATGTAGGTCAGCGGGAAGAGTATTACCGCTGCAGGAAGAGTTATCTCTCCGGTAACGGCCCACATCTTGCCTGCGATCAGGTTCGAAAGCAGAAGGCATGTCACGAAGACTATGCCTATCAGCATAAAGAGCCTGGATACCTGTTTTGATTCATTCATAAGATCTACCTCGCTTTTCGCAGGACATAAACGCCCTCTTTGCAAGGAAACAAAAAGGCGCTCGAAAACCGGCGCCTGTAAACATTACAAAGAATAAGTGTTACAGTCCTGGTTTTGTTTTACGACAGGATGGCACTAACGAACTGTCGGCTTTACGCACAAGAACTATATCATCTTATGCTCAAAAGTCAAGCGTTAGGGCGCGTGCGCGAAAAATGATATACTAATAAAAATCCAGATTAAGGGGATGATCCTTTTGAGAAAGAAAGACAGTTTTTTATCCTGGCTGATGCTGATACTGGGCGCCGTTATCGCGGCATTCGCCCTTGAGGAGTTTCTCGCACCCAACAAAATATTCGACGGCGGAGTGACCGGTATCTCCATGATCCTGTCCAATCTCCTGAAAGCCAAGACGGGTGCACCAATGTCCTTGGGTATCTTAGTCCTCATCATCAACATCCCCTTCGTCCTGATCGGCTTCCGCAAGCTCGGCAAGCGTTTCATCCTCAAGACAATCGTTGCGGTCGCGGTCTTCTCTTTCATGACCGGGGTTTTCGAAAAGTGGGCCAACGCGACTTCAGATACGATCCTGGCGGCCGTATTCGGCGGCGTTTTCCTCGGAATAGGCGTCGGCCTTGTCCTCCGCGGCGGCGGAGTCCTCGACGGCACCGAGATCGTGGCGATAATCCTCAACAAGAAGGTATCCTTATCCATCGGCACGATAATCCTTGTCTTCAACGTGCTGATCTACACTGTCGCAGGATTCCTGTTCGGACTTGACCGCGGCATGTATTCACTCCTGATGTACTTCATCACATCCAAGGTCATAGACATCGTCGAGATGGGCTGGGACAACACCAAGTCCGTCATGATCATAACCAACCACGGCAAGGAGCTTGCAGGCCTCATATACCAGGAACTCGGCCGTACCGTCACCTTCATGAAGGGCGAAGGCCTTGTCTCCCACGACAGCAAAGACATCCTCTACTGCGTCGTTACCCGTGCGGAGATCCACGATCTTAAAGAAGTCATATCCAAAGTCGAAGGCAGCACGTTCACGACGATCTCCGATGTATCCGAGATCGTGGGAAATCACATAAAGAGCAGGGATGTCGACCTTTAACAGGTGAATTCCGGAGAGGGAACTATGTGCTCATTGCACCATTAATACCTCAAAATTCGTCATGTTTACGATTGACTTAAATTTTATTATTTATATAATAACCCCGTGGAAGGCGAAAAGGTACAATTAACTATTGAGTTCTTAAGGTACGTCAATTATTTCTTGACGTTACTTTTTGCCGTCTGTTACGCCTGCCAGTTCTTCTATATTCCGGTATCACTTTTCGAGACCATAAAGAACAAGTTTTCCAAGAAAAAAGAAAAGAACAGTGACAAGAAGATCATCGAATATACATATGCTTTCTTGATCTGCGCCCGCAACGAGGAGCTCGTCATCGGCAATCTCATCGACAGCATCAACCACCAGAACTACCCTTACAAGAAGATCAAGGTCTTCGTCTGTGCTGACCACTGCGACGACAGGACTGCTGAGATCTCCAGGAAGCGGGGTGCCATAGTATATGAGCGCTACAGCGATAAGCACATCGGTAAGGGTTATGCTTTGAACTTCCTCCTCAAGCAGATACAGAAGGACTATCCCGAAGGATTTGACGGATACTTCGTATTCGACGCCGATAATGTTATCGATTCCGAATACGTCAAGGAAATGAACATCACCCATAATCAGGGTCATTCCATAATCACCAGCTACAGGAACAGCAAGAACTACGGTGACAGCTGGACATCGGCAGGCAACGCCCTCTGGTTCCTGCGTGAGGCCCAGTATCTTAACCGTCCCCGCTACTTCCTGCATACGAGCTGCGGCGTATCCGGCACGGGCTTTATGTTCGACCGCAGGATCGCAGAGCAGATGGACGGATACCCTTTCCACCTTCTGACGGAAGATATCGAGTTCACTATCCACCACATCTGCAACGGCGAGAAGATCGCATACTGCGAGAAAGCCATCATCTACGACGAGCAGCCCATCAAGTTCACCCAGTCCTGGATACAGCGTATGCGTTGGACCCGCGGAGGTCTACAGGTCTTCATGAAATACGGGACTGCCCTTACCAAAGGCATCTTCCACGGCAACTTCTCCTGCTTCGATATGACAATGTCCGTTATGCCCGCTTTCTTCATCTCGATGGCGGCCATCATCCTTAACTTCCTCCTGAGCATCGTTACCGCGATCGCCGGAGACAATGTCCTGCTCGCTGTTGCCTCCCTCGGTGAGACTCTTGCCGAAGGTTATGCCACACTCCTTTTCATGGGATTTATTACCGTAATCTCTGAGTGGAAGAAGATCCGTACGACCGGAGTTAAGAAGCTCTTATACCTGTTCACATTCCCCATCTTCGTGTTCACATATATCCCCATCGCAGTCTCCTCCCTCTTCAGGACCGTTACCTGGAAGCCTATTGCCCACACGGTAACAACGACCGCAGAGGACCTGGCAAACGACGAGAACTTCGATGCGGGAACAAACTACCACGCTAAATAAAGGGAATACTATACTCAACCGTATTGTTACTTAATAATTTCACTTTGTTCATTATATGAATATTCATTAAAACAAAGTAAAACCGCCTGTCTTCAAGGACGAATGATATCCTTCGGACAGGCGGTTTTGTTTGGCAGAACGTTGTCTATATCAGTTTGCGTGAAGAAGGTTTGATATTACTTTACTGCCTCAAATGCTGCTTCGAGTGCTGCGATCAGGTCACCGGGATCCTCAACTCCGATGGAAAGCCTGATGGTGTTGGGACGGATCCCCTGATCCAGGAGTTCTTCCTCGGTCAGCTGTGAATGTGTCGTGCTTGCGGGGTGTATAACAAGCGACTTAACGTCTGCAACGTTAGCGAGGAGTGAGAAGATAGCCAGGTTGTCTATGAATTTCTTGGCTGTGTCGGCATCGCCCTTGATCTCGAAAGTGAAGATCGATCCGCCGCCGTTCGGGAAATACTTCTCGTAGATGGGGTGGCTGGGTTCGGATGCCAGTGAGGGGTGGTGAACTGCGGCAACCTGAGGATGCTTGTCAAGGTAATCAACGATCTTGAGAGCGTTGGATACGTGGCGCTGTACGCGGAGAGACAGTGTCTCGAGACCCTGCAGGAAGAGGAATGCGTGGAAAGGCGAAAGCGTGGATCCCGTATCACGCAACAGGATAGCGCGGATGTATGTTACGAATGCAGCGGGGCCGACAGCGTCTGCGAAAGAGATGCCGTGGTAGCTGGGGTTGGCTTCGGAGATCCAGGGGAACTTGCCGGAATCCTTCCAGTCGAACTTGCCTCCGTCAACGATAACGCCGCCGATAGCCGTACCGTGGCCTCCGATGAACTTCGTGGCTGAGTGGATAACGATGTCTGCCCCGTACTCGACAGGTCTTAAGAGATAAGGCGTTGCGAATGTGGAATCGACTACGAGAGGGATCTTGTGCGCATGAGCGACTTTCGCAAGCTCCTCGATGTCTATGATGTTGGAATTAGGATTACCCAGAGACTCGATGTAGATTGCCTTGGTGTTGTCGCGGATAGCCGCCTCGAAAGAACCTTCAACGTCAGGATCTACGAATGTTGTCTCGATGCCTGCCGTAAGGGGCAAGGTATGTGCGAGAAGGTTATAAGATCCGCCGTAGATCGTCTTGGATGCGACGATGTGCTCACCGTTCTTTGCAAGAGCGGATATCACGTAATTGACCGCTGCTGCACCGGAAGCTGTTGCAAGTGCTGCAACACCGCCTTCAAGAGAAGCTACTCTCTGCTCGAAAACATCCTCTGTTGGGTTTGTCAGTCTGCTGTAGATGTTGCCTGCATCACGGAGTCCGAATCTGTCTGCTGCGTGCTCTGAGTTGTGGAAAACATAAGATGATGTTGCGTAGATCGGAACTGCTCTTGCATCTGTTGCGGAGTCTGCTTTCTCCTGTCCTGCGTGGATCTGTCTTGTTTCAAAACTCCATGTCTTTGAATCTCTGATATTCTTTACGTCTGCCATTGTTATGTACCTCCTTGGGCTTTCGTTTTCTTTGATGGCTCAATTCTATCCCTCGGAAAGTTATTACGCCAATACATCGCTCCAATAGTCAGTTATAGGATAAGCCTATATTATGCGGCAGATAAAAAGGGTGCCTTGAGATCAAGACACCCTTGAAGATCTTATCAACAGCCGTTGTTAGAGGCTTGCAAACTCGAAGGATTCCAGAAGATCACGCGTCTCGGGCAGACTCTTCCTCTGGTTGATACAGTATATAAGCACCGCATCCCTCCTGTTCTTGTGGTAGAGCGTCCCCTCGCCCGAAATGCTCAATGCAGTCTGAACCTCTTTCAGGTTGAAGTGGCATGCCAGCCCCAGAGCCACGATCTTGTCGCGTCCCGGCTTTCTCGTGCCGTTAAGGATCTGATAGCCGTAGGTCCTCTCGATCCCAGCGCGCTTGAATGCCTCCGAATTCTTGAGCCCGTACTCTTCTATCTTGCGCGAAAGGTATACGCCCACTCCCGCATTTGCAAGATCCGCGTCAAGCTGCGCGATGTATTTACTGATATCCTCCTGGGATCTCGCGCCGTTGAGCACCTTCATAAGTTCAGCTGTAGTCTTTTCGTCCATATCTTTCTCCTTGCCCTATGATAATCCAATATCCTTACAATTGAAAACTTATTTGCCTTGAAGAGGGGCAGACTCAAAAAGACCGCCCCTCATAGTAATCAAGGTCAATTATCCGTCAGTTAAAACCCGAAAGCGGATTTTGCAAGTTTACCCTGTACCCTCAGTGTGACGAGCATATAGTAAGCATCGTCAGCTGCCGAAAGGCTTGTTACATCGATCTTGTCGATCTTATCTATCCACTTCTTCTCTTTATTTATCAGTTTTTCGTAATCCTTGAGCATCTTGGAAGGATCACCATTGCCGGACGAGTATTTCTTCATGAACTTGATATATTCATCATAGAAGGCTTCATAGTCATCCATTGTCTTCTTGAACTCAGGGGTTACAAGAGAATAGTCACCGTCCTCTACTGCCTTCTTGATATCATCATCAGAAGTACCTTCTTCTTCCGTTTGTTCTTCCTCTGATACGGAAGTGGTCGTAGTTGTTGTTGTAACAGCCTCTGTAGTAGTGGTCGTAGTTGTTGCTTCGGTCGTTGTCGTAACCTGCGTCTCTGCGGTAGTTTCCTTAGCGCGCCTGTTGCCGCCGCTTGCGATAGATCCGATCCTGATACCGAGCATGAGCGTCAGGAATATGACCCAGGCTCCTGCAATTATTCCTATCCTTATCTTCTTGTCCCACTCACCATGACGGAGCACAAGGATCGTCACAGGGATCGGGAAACAGAACAGCCATCCCAATATCCAAAGTACAAGTTTTCCCTTAGACATATACACATCCTCCTTTTGTTTTTCGATAGTATGCGAATATCATCTTGTAACTGCATTTTATGGAAAAAAGTGTGTGCTTTGGTGTGCATGCTGCACACTTTGTGTGCTGTGAGTGATTATTAACAAAAACCATATAATTCATTCATATTTGACTAAAAATCAACTTACTATTGCCCGATAATCGCACGGGCGCATTGATATACTTCAACTGCGTTGACGCAAAACCAAAAGAAAAGAGGATTAGTAATGAATAAAAAGATAGCTATACTGCTTGTCCTGGCTATGTCAGCAAGCATGGCATTAGCAGGATGCACAGGCAGTAAAGGCGAAGAGACAACCACTTCTGCAACAACTGCAGCAACACAGGCATCGGAGACTGAGACTTCAAAGGAGGAAACTAAGAAATCTGAAACATCAGAAACATCCGCTACTGCCGAATCATCTGAGGACAAAGGCGGAAATAAAGATAACCAGTCTGACCCCAAGCCTTCGGCAGATGCTCCGGAGGAGGATAATAATATGGATAAAGAACCTAAGAAGGTTAAGACAGATGATGATGATGGCGGTGTGGTCGTTGCAGATCCCGTCACGCAGGATGACACAGATGATAAAGCAGCAGATAATGATTACTACAGCGCCAATACGGCTTTAGGCAAGGCCGAGGTCGAGAAATTCTGTGCCATGATCCGCGATTCCTACATCGACGGTGACTGGGAGACGATCAGCAAGTATGCAAGATACCCCGCTAAGGTCAACGACCAAGAGTTAAAGGATGCTGATGCTTTCCTGAAGTACCTTAAGGGCAAGAAGCCTTCGGCTGATTCCATCAAGGCCATGAAAGAAGAGACCTGCAAGGACATGATGTCTACAGGCCAGGGCATCTGCCTCGCATCGGGTCTGGTCTGGGTTATCGATGACAGTTACCTGACGGACAAAGAACCGAAGCTTCAGGTATTCTCGATGTTCGGTATCTGATCTTAATAAAATAATGATACTGGTGAAAGGCTGTCTCATGGGAACATGGGACAGTTTTTTATTGGCAGATTACAGCCATCAGCTCGTCGTAGCCGTTGGCTTTGTATGTGATATCGTGCATCTCCAGACCTCGGGGGAAAGGCTTCCCTTCTGCCGCGAAAAGACAACAGTCCATGCCTGCGTTCTCTGCCAGCATGATGTCGGATGAGATGGAATCGCCTACGACAAGGTAACGCGATCTGTCGGGATCGCCTATGGAACTTATCACCATGTCCGCGTAGTCCGGGTCCGGTTTGACGCGGCCCATCTCTTCGCTGATAAAGACCTTTTCGACATAGTCAAGAAGACCTGATGCCTTGATGCGGCCGTTTTGTGTGTATGCCAGACCGTTGGTGATAACGAACAGGCGGAGATCCGGATTTCTGATCTTTTCGAGGAACTCGCGGGCGCCGGGGAGATAGAATCCGCATTGGGACAAGTGGTACATGTAGCGCTCGTTCATGGCAGGGCCGTCAACATCGCCGAAAGTGATCTCGAAACGCATACGCTTCAGCTCTTCACGGCTGATCTCGCCTTTTTCGAAGCGGAGCCAGAGCGACTTATTCACCTCCGAATAGCGCTCTTCTGTCTCAGGACTGCACTCCATGCCAAAATCACGGACTGCACCCCGGAGGGCGTATTGCTCTGATTGTTTGAAATCGAGGAGTGTCTCGTCCAGGTCGAACAGGATATAGCTGTATCTTATCATTGACCCTTGATCTTTCCCGTCAGGTCGATAATATCGCTTATGAGTTCCATGTGGTTGGCTTCGATATAAGCCACGTCACCGCTGCCTGCGGCCTTCTCGAGCTTGAGAGCCTTATCGGATATATCTGATGCGCCCACAGTCTTGGATGTGCTCTTTATCGAGTGAACGAGGGTCTCGTATTCCTTCCAGTCGGCCTTCTCTTTAAAGGACTGCAAGGATGCGCACTTGCCGGCTGTGGTATTTGCATAATCGGACAGGATCTCCAGATAGAAAGCCTCATCTCCGCCCGAATAGCCTATTCCTTCGTCCACGTTCAAGCCGATGGATCTGGCCTTTTCGATGGTGAGGACCGGATCAGACGGCGGGAATTCCAAGGCGACAGGCTGGGCTTTCGGAACGATTCCCTCAAGGTTTTCGATGGGTTTTTCTTCCTTCTTCTCGGAGATCACCAGTTTTGACTCAGGCAGGTATGTCCTTAAGATCTTCTCAAGATCTCCGGTCATGATAGGCTTGGCAAGATAATCGTTGAAGCCTGCCTTGAGGTACTGCTCCTTCGCGCCGACGATGGCATTTGCGGTGAGAGCGATCACAGCAGTATTGCCGAGGACATCTTTTTCCTTAAGTTCCTTCAGTGTCTCGATACCGTCCATCTTGGGCATCATGTGATCGAGGAAAAGGATATCGAAGAAGTTATATCTCATGATGTTGATCGTCTCCTGGCCGGAAGAACAGATGACGGGATCTATGTCATAAAGCTTCAGGAGCTTGGATGCGACCATCAGGTTCATGGTGTTGTCGTCGGTGACGAGGACTCTGGCTTCAGGAGCCTTGAACGCAACATCCTTGTCGTATCTGGATGCATTGGCCTTGTTCTTCTCCTCGTAATCTCCCATGGGAGTTACATCGGAAACAGGCAGGGTCAGGGTAAAGCCGAATGTCGAGCCTATGCCGTATTCGCTCTTGATATCGAGCTTACTGTCCATCATGGCGAGGAGTCTCGTAACAATGGAGATGCCGAGGCCAGTACCTTCGATGTGGCGGTTCCTCTTCTCGTCGACTCTCTCGAATGTCTTTGCGAGCTTGTTGATATCCTCATCCCTGATGCCGATACCGGTATCGATGACATCAACGCGGATGGTCGCCTTGCCGTCCTTGACATGTCTGTCTTCGATCTTAAGGGTTACGCTGCCGTTCTCGGTATATTTGACTGCGTTGGTGAGCAGGTTCATGATGATCTGGCTGATCCTGACATCATCACCTATCATCTTTGAAGGAAGCGATTCGTCCGCCTCTACGATGAATTCAAGGCCCTTGCGTTTCGCACGCACGCCAACGGTGTTTACGAGATCGCTTATGAGCGCGGCCGTGTCGAATTCGGCAGGCAGCAGCGACATCTTGCCTTCCTCGATCTTGGAGAAATCGAGGATGTTGTTGACGAGTGCGAGAAGCGTGTTGCTCGCGCTCTTGATGTTGGATGCATATTCGGTGATATTGTCTCCCGTTGATTCTCGGAGGATCATCTCGTTCATTCCGATGATGGCATTGATAGGGGTCCTGATCTCGTGCGACATGTCGGCCAGGAAGTCACTCTTGGCCTTGTTGGCGCTGTCGGCCGCAGTCTTTTCGAGCATAAGGACCTTGGATTCGTATTCCCTCTTGTGCTGGATCGCCTTCATCGCTTCGATACGCTTGTTTATCTTCTGTTCGTGCCTGTATCCCAGGATATAGAATCCCGATATGAGCACGAAAACGATAAGGTTGATGAGTATGCTGACGACAAGGAGACTCCTTGGAGCCGCGTAGAGTTCGCTAGCCCTTGTGACGATGACGAGATGCCATCTTTCCATGACCTGATCTACGAATACTGTGCAGTTCTCGCCGTTGATCTTCATGTCAAAGTTGCCTTTTCCCTGCTTCTTTATTGCTTCGAAAAAGGCCTTCCCCTCGTCAGTCTCGTTCAGGAAACTTCCGTTCAGGTTCTTGTCGGGGTGGGCGATGATCATGCTGTCATGATTCAGGACAAAACCGTATCCCCTACCGTTGATCTTCGTATTCTCCGCGATCTTCTGAACGTTCGACAGGGCAAGGTCAAGAGCCAGGACATTATCGGGATCCGACAGTGTCTTGCTTATCGTGATGATCACGTCACCGGTCCTGGCATCGACATAAGGATTGATGATGCTGAGTTCGCCGTTCGCGGCTACTGCATCTTTATACCAGTCTCTGTCGGTCGGATCGTAGTCAGCCGGAGGATCCCAGTCGACGCCGTTGACGAAGCCGCCAAGGACGGCACCGTATGCACCCATGTAGGAGCTGTCGAACTGCTTGCCTGTATTGGTTGCCTCACGGGTCAGATATTCGCGGATATCATCGATCGAAGCTCCTTTTGAGATCATGTGATCAACGGTCTCGGCTTCGACCCAGAGAACGGACTTGGCGGTCTCGAGATACCTTTCGATATCGGCATTTACTGATGAGATCTTGTCGTCACCGAGTTCGTGTATGGAAGAATAGGCAGATTGATAGATGGCCCTTGTGGTAAATACTACCAGCAATGCCATGAGGATAAAGGTGATCGAAAGTGTAAGAATTACCGTTTTACGATTTGAACCCATAACTGCCCCATTTTGTTATTCAAGTTGTCCGTTCAAGCAGTTGCCGGGATCATGTCCGGATCCTGCCTGTCATAGTTCCCACGACTTTCATTATACATTAAAAAAGAAAAGGGACCGCCTATTTTTTTGGCGGTCCCAAAACATCTCTCTATCTTATTTTCCCTTATCAGAATGCTGTTGAAAGTCTCTTGATCACGTATTCGGGATCACCGGACTTGTTGGGTTCCAGGATGCCGCAGCCGTACTTGCCGTTGATCCATCCTGTCTCCTTATCGTATTCTCCGTTGCCTGCGAGCATCGAATTGATGTCGTCCTCAGTCGCTGATGAGGCCGGCTTAAGTTCATATTCGACTTCGAAAGCAAGCTTATCGATACCGAGATCGGTAAGACCTGCATCCTGCTCTTCATTGTAGTTCAGGATCTTCTTGACGTAGATCCTTGCATCGAAGACCTTATCTCCGTAAGTCTCCTGCAGATAGGTCTGCATGGCTACCTCGACAGCATACTTTGCATCATCGAGCCTGTCCTTCAGGGGAAGATTGTGCTGGCCTGTCTTACCCATTGGATCGTCATCTTCGGGCTCGTCCTGCTGAGTGTCAGAGGGCATATCTTCACCGGGGCCGCCGATGCCTTCAGGCATGGACGTTGACGCGGAAGTCGCCGCAGTTGTTGTGGTAGTCGTAGCCTCTGTCTGCGTCTCACTCTCGGAAGAAGAAGTTGCCGTTGTCTCAGCAGCACCGTTGCTGCATGCCGCCATCATGGATGCGCACAATGCAAGTGCCACTGTTGTTGTCAAAAATCTTTTCATCTTATATCCTCTCTCTCATTTCGTGCATCTTTCGATGCCCTGAGATTATAGACTTATATCCGGACAACATATGAGCAAAAAAGAGGCAATAAAAAGTCAAAAAAATGTCAAAGATCAGCCCTTGCGCCTGCGCTGCTGCCTGTAGCGGGCGGGCGTGACCTTGCAGTATCTGCTGAAAACGCGCGTAAAATAACTCTGGCTGGGGAAGGCGAGCGCCTCGGATATCCACACTATCGGGTAGTCCGAATTCTTCAGCATGTTGCGGGCCGTCTCGATCTTCTTGTAAGTAATGTATTCCGTCACGGTCATGTTGGTCTCAGCCCTGAAAAGGCGCGACAGGTAACCCTCCGACAGGCCGCAAACCCTGCAGAGATCCTCCATCCTGATCCTTTTGTCAAGATGCTCATAGATATAATCGATACAGGCTGCCACGTGTCTTGAAAAGATATCCTCCTTGGACATCTCATGCATCCTCTCTGCATATGCCACGCACATCTCCTCGTGGATCTCGGTTATCTCCTCCTTGCCGGCAGCCTCATCGGCGAGCCTTATATAGTAATCGCTCATGCCGTAGGCTTCAGGCATCGACATGCCGCCCTCTATGCAGTTTCTTGCAATGATGGCTGCTGTAATGACAAAGTGGTACCTGATGTTGCGCATGCCGTCTTCCGAAAGAACGCCCAGACCGGTCTTCTCGTGGAAAGGCTCTTTGCACAGAGCCCTCACCTTGCGTACATCCCCTACCTTGATCAGGTTGAGGAAGTTCATCTCCGCCGTCAAGGGCGCGTGCGGCTGCCGTTGTTCACGGTTCAGATACTCTTGATAGGATATTGTTTTTCTTTTCGCGCTCATAAACGGATTATATCATCAAAAGACAATAATTGTCATCATATATACATCTGCCCGGCCGGGCTTGTGCTAATGTAACATTATTAAATAAGAAAGGCCGGTAGTTCTTATGTTCAACAGAAAAGCCTTAAGTTCCGCAGTGGCACTGATCCTGTCGGTATCGTTCCTTGTTTCCTGTTCCGAAAACAAGGCGCCCGAGACAACACCTTCCACTACGACTGAAGCAACCACAACAACTGCACCCACTACTCCCACGCCCGATATCGACGGTTACAAGCTCCTCTGGAGCGACGAGTTCGACGGCACGGAGCTCAACCTCGACAACTGGACGCGCGAGATCCGCGAAGTCGGCTGGACCAATAACGAACTCCAGGAATACAGAGACTCGGAAGAGAATGTTTTCGTAAAGGACGGCAATCTTGTCCTGAAAGCCATCAAGACCGAAAAGGACGGCAGGCCCTACTACACTTCCGGCAAGGTCAATTCACAGAACAAGAAGGATTTCCAGTACGGCAAGGTCGTCGTAAGAGCCAAGGTTCCCGAAGGACAGGGTCTGTGGCCCGCCATCTGGATGATGCCCAAGGACGAATCCTTCTACGGTCAGTGGCCCAAGTGCGGCGAGATCGACATCATGGAAGTTTTGGGCAACGACACTACCCTCTCCTACTCGACCATCCACTACGGCGAGCCCCACGCTGAACAGCAGGGCACGCTCACGGCACTGAACGGTACATATTCATCTGATTTCCACACCTACTCCGTGGAATGGGAACCCGGCGAGATGCGTTTCTACACGGACTTCATGCTGGTCCTCACCGTCAACGACTGGTTCACGGCTGTCCAGGGACAGGATGAGAAAGAATACCCCGCGCCCTTCAACCAGCCCTTCTTCGTTCAGATGAACCTGGCTGTCGGCGGCAACTGGCCCGGCAACCCCGATGAGACCACAGACTTCGATAAGGCTGAGTTCCTGATCGACTATGTCCGCGTATATCAGAAGGATTCCTACAACACCGACGTCACCAAGCCCACAGTAAACTACCGTGAGGCCCTGGAAGACGGCAACTATATCTTTAACGGTGACTTCGCAGAAGACGAGAACCTGAACGACGATGTCAACTGGAAGTTCCTCCTCTTCAACGGCGGCGAAGGCGAAGCTGAGATCAAGAACGGCGAGATCGTCATCAAGTCCACGAACTGCGGTACCGAAGAATATTCCGTCCAGCTCGTACAGCCCGATCTTCCCGTCATCAAGGGTCACACATACAGGGTCACTTTCGAAGCGAAAGCAGATGAAGCCCGCGACATGGTAACGGCCGTCACGGCACCTACGGCAGGCTGGATCAGATATCTGCCTGATACAACACTCGAGCTGACGAAAAAATGGCAGACCTACACCTACGAGTTCACTTCCGACCAGAAGGACGACAACAACGGCCGTCTCGAGTTCAACATGGGCAACCACGGCTACACGGCAACGATCCACATCAGGAACGTCCGCTACGAGGAAGTCAAATAAGTTCACACTATTCCCCCCCAAGGAATCTCCATCTATGGCAGAGGGTCGCACGAGTGCGGCCCTCTGCTGTTAGTTGAATTGATTTTATGGTGATCAGCCTTTACCGTTCACATACTTATCGTATTTGTAAAGGAATGTAACCATCTGGCGTCTCAGGCACTTGCCCTGAGGCTTGAAGGTGCCGTCATCGTAGCCGGCGAGGATCTTCATGCCGGAAGCCCAGAGGGTTGCCTTGTAGAAGTAATCCGTCTTCTTTACGTCGGAGAAGGTCTTAGCATTCTTGCCGGGCTCAGGCTTGCCTGCCATCCTCCAGAGGAACGTTACAGTCTGTGCTCTGGTGCAGACTTTCTTGGGAGCGAACTTCTTGGATGATACGCCTGTGGTTATGCCGTTTTCGACGGCCCAGATAACAGGCTTATAGAAATAGTCGCCGCTCTTGACGTCATCGAACTTGCACTCGTTAGACTTCGTCTTGGGCTCTCCCTGGAGCCTGTAGAGGAAGGTTACCATCTGTGCTCTCGTACAATCGTTAGAGGGACGGAACTCGGTCTGGTTCGCATAGCCCTTAACGACACCCTTGGCTGTCAGATAGTTTGTGGGAGCATACCAGAAATCACCGGTGTATGTTACGTCCTTATAGAGAACCGTGACAGTACACTTGGCAGTCTTGCCTGCAGCAGAAGCGGTAATGGTTACCTTGCCTGCCATCTTGGCAGTGATCTTGCCCTTGGAATCGACCGTTGCGATCTTGGTGTTGGAAGACTTCCAGCTGATCGCTGATGTGGAATTCTTCAAGGTTGCCTTCAGTGTGAGTGTCGCGCCGCAGACAATATTTGCTTCCTTTTTGTCAAGAGTCAGAGATACAGGCTTCTCGGTTACGAGTGTTGTATTCTTATCGTATGCGAATTCAACAAAAATAAAATCCTTAGGTGATATAAATCCATAAGCAACATATTCTTTTCCGTTGATCGTATTTATTGTTTGTAAGCCTTCCGAAAACGCCTTCAGCAGTAATGGGTTTTCTGTGATATCTAACTTCTTAATTTTGTTATCATGAACCGAAAATATCATAAGTTCCTTGTTGTTTTTTATGTCAATAGAAGACAGGTTGTTTGAATGAGCTAAAAAATACATAAGCTTGGTGTTATTGCTTACATCAAGACTCTTGATCTTATTACCTGAGCAATCCAGGTATATAAGTTCTGTAAGGGTGCTTACATCAAGTTTGGTCAGTCCATTTCCCGAACATTCTAATCTTGTTAACTTTTTGCAGTTACTAAGATCGATCTGATCGATCTTGTTACCGTCAATGTCAAGCACCTCAAGTTCAGACAACCATTTTAACCCGGTAATATTGGTAATGCCCATACTCTCAAGACGGAGTTCCTTAATGGTCTTTATCTCATTCTCATCAAGCCATCCGTCACCATTTATATCGTAGCCGCTGATAACATCTCTGAAGTCATCATCCGGAAATTCCGTTCCTATCACCTGAACCACCTTTTTGGCAGGAGTATCAGATACGGTAACTGTTGTAGCAGGATCGATCTCGAGTCTCCATTCTGTCGTGGAATCGATCTTCCGTGAATATACCGTACCTTCCGTATTCGAATATTTAGGAATGAAAATAGCCTCAAGATAAGCACATCCGCTGATGCTTAAGTCAGTAAGATCCGAATTGTTACTGCATTTAAGATACGATAATCTTTCACGGCCGGTTATATCAAGCTTGTTAATCTGATTGTTGCTGCAATCCAAATATTCGATCTTGTTGTTCACCTTAAGATTGCTGATATTATTACTGTTGCAGTCCAATTTTCGGAAATCAGTTATACTGGTCAGATCTAACGAAGTAATGTTGGCATTGTTGTAGCATATCAGCGTGTCAAGTTTTTTGCATCCTGCGACCTTGATAGATGTCAGTTTGCAATTGTAGCAATTAACGGTATTCAATGCGGAAAGATTTCTGAGATCAAGTACAGTTAACAAAGTATTATTACAGGTCAAAGAATATAGAGCAGTACATCCTGAGAGTTTAAGAGTTGCCAGATTGCCGTTAGACGAACAATCGAGTTCTTCAAGAGACTTGCATCCGCTCACATCAAGAGACATTAACTGATCGTTACGATCACAATATATAGTGTTGATCTTCTTGTTCTTTGAAAGATCAAGTTCGGTGATCTTGTTCCGTTCACTGTTAAAGTAATATAATTCACTGAAATACTCTATTCCCTTAAAAGAAGCAATGTCATTTTTGATAGAGATACGAGTTGCAGCCAGGATCTCATCCGAAGTCAGCTTGTTATCTTTTCTAAGATCATAATTGTCAATTACAAAATTTCTGAAGTTCACATCCGGGAAAGTGCTTTCATTGATATCCGCAACCAATGTCGTATCCGTAATATCTGTCAAGGTGACCTTAGTATCATTCGCTGTCCCAGAACTCGAAAAAAGAGGTTCAATCTCTAAATAGTATGTCCCTTTTTCAAGATATTTGATAAAAGGCGGTTCAGATTCCGGATAGTAAGTGTAGTATTTAGCGTCCCCGATCAGAGTTCCGTCTTTTGAATCCTTATATAGATGGATACAGGCTGAGACAAGACCGGATGTATCGATCCTAACCATTTTCGCCTGTTTCGCATCGTATTTCAGCCACCATACACTGTCTTTGGAAAGATCTGTTGCAACTGTCTGTCCGAGCTTGATCTCCGCATCTTGGTCTGCATTGACGCTCCTGCCCGGGACAGTGATTATTCCTATCATCAATAAAAAAGACACCGCAAATACTGCGATTCCCATGATCTTTTTCCTCATATGAGATCCCCCTGAATACATTAACGTATTGCCTTTTTGGCAACCATTTATTTTACCAGCTCTCCGAAAAGAAAAGCAACAGCAAAACACCCGGCCTGACCTTCAGACCGGGTGCGGAAACTTACAACTCTTAACTGTTTCAGCCTTTACCGTTCACATACTTATCATATTTATAGAGGAAGGTTACCATCTGGCGTCTCAAGCACTTGCCCTGGGGTCTGAAGGTATTGTCGTCGTAACCGGCGAGGATCTTCTTGCCGGATGCCCAGAGGGTTGCCTTGTAGAAGTAATCTTTCTTGTTTACATCAGAGAAGGCCTTAGCATTCTTGCCCGGCTCGGGCTTGCCTGCCATCCTCCAAAGGAAGGTAACGGTCTGGGCTCTGGTACATACCTTCTTGGGTTCGAACTTCGTAGCGGATACACCTGTAGTGATGCCTTGCTCTACTGCCCAGATAACCGGCTTATAGTAGTAATCACCGCTCTTGACATCAGTAAAATTACAGCTGGTCGCCTTGGTCTTCGGTTCGCCCTGGAGCCTGTAGAGGAAGGTTACCATCTGTGCTCTCGTACATTCGTTGGCGGGACGGAATTCAGTCTGGTTTGCATAGCCCTTAACGACACCCTTGGCAGTCAGATAGTTGGTGGGCGCATACCAGAAATCACTGCTCTTGGTAACGTCCTTATAAAGGACCGTAACGGTGCACTTGGCAGACTTGCCTGCAGCAGTTGCGGTAATCGTGACCTTGCCTGCCATCTTGGCCGTTATCTTGCCCTTGGAATCGACTGTTGCGATCTTACTGTTGGAAGACTTCCAGCTGATCGCTGATGTGGAATTCTTCAAGGTAGCCTTCAGTGTGAGCGTACTGCCGCAGACAATGCTTGCTTCCTTCTTATCAAGAGTCAATGAAGGATTCTTGATCGTAAATGAAACCGTTTTGGATCCGGTGTATTTGCCGGTCATGGCGACTTTGACATTATATGTACCGGGCTCGATCCTGCCTGCATCATATGTCAGTTTGTAATCCGTATCTTTCTTGAGGACTACATCTCCATCTTTAACGGTTACATCAGGAGTCTTAACTGTTCCGTCGTAATCAAATGTATTCTGAGAAAGAGTCACATTAGGGTCAATAGCGCGGGCCTTCTCAACTACAATGTCTTCACCGTTGGGAATAGCGTCAAAATAGACCTTGCCATTATAGGTTGTCGTTTCCAGCTGTTTGCTGCCCTGTCTCACATACACATTGTCCCATCCGGAAGGAATAGGGCAGCGGATAGAAAGAGGATAATCAAATTTACTGATATCATTGGCGATCTTATGAGTAAGCCTGTATGTTATGGAGGATTGATCGGATGAAACCTTAACGATATTCGAAGCCTTACGTTCCTGGACATACATAGCGACATCGCGTAAAGGTGCAACCCAAACATCTCTGTCATTCTCCTTTGCCCATGACAATGTTCCATCAAGCACAGACAAGTCAGTTGGGGAATAACTAGCAGGGCCGTTTTTCTGATCCTTGATACCATATGTTACGAACACGACCCATCCATTGACTTGATTGACCACTCGATCGATCTTTTCAGTAAAGTTCTTGGTCGTTTTAAAATTCGTTTCCGATCCCGTGAGAAGAGCGGGAACCTCGTACCAGGAAGAAGGACCATGAAATGTCATAGTATAGATATCACTGCTGGAAGAACCGTCATGCGTTCTTGCAGCTATGTAATTGGCCTCAACAGCGCGCATATTCGTTGAAACTTTACCGTTAGGGTAACCTAAAGTAATACATCCGTATTTACTCTTGATCTTTGCGTCGATCGTTTTCTTAGATGTTGCTTCTTCTCCTCCCACATTTTGGGGAAAACTATTGGAATTGCTCCCTATCTCATGTCCGTTGTCAGATAGTTTTTGCAGGGAATCCCAATCAGTAACCCAATTGGTAACAACATAGAATGTTGCATTATAACCGTATTTATCAAACAAAGGAGCGACATGGCTAATATGACTCGGAGCGCCCATTTCGAATGTAAATGAAACAGCTCCTTTGCGGAAACCTCTCCATGTTCCTATATCTGCTGTATCGTCCGCAGCCCTGATCCCGCCTGAAACAGACGAGATCAGCGTCAACACAACAAGAATACCTGCCAAAAAACTGAATAACTTTATCTTTCTCATTTTAACCTCCGGGAAATATCCTTATCCTTTGCCATTGACATATTTATCGTATTTGTATAAGAAGGTTACCATCTGGCGTCTCAGGCACTTGCCCTGGGGTCTGAAGGTATTGTCGTCGTAACCGGCGAGGATCTTCTTGCCGGATGCCCAGAGTGTTGCCTTGTAGAAATAATCCGTCTTCTTTACATCATCAAACGGCTTTACGTTCTTGCCGGGTTCGGGCTTGCCTGCCATCCTCCAAAGGAAGGTTACGGTCTGGGCTCTCGTGCAGACACCCTGAGGATTAAAGCTGGTCTTGGATACGCCTGTGGTGATGCCTTGCTCTACTGCCCAGATAACCGGCTTATAGTAGTAATCACCGCTCTTGATATCAGTAAAATTACAGCTGGTCGCCTTGGTCTTCGGCTCTCCCTGGAGCCTGTAGAGGAAGGTTACCATCTGGGCTCTCGTACAATCGTTAGAGGGACGGAACTCGGTCTGGTTCGCATAGCCCTTAACGACACCCTTGGCTGTCAGATAGTTTGTGGGAGCATACCAGAAATCACCGGTGTTTGTTACGTCCTTATAGAGAACCGTGACAGTACACTTGGCACTCTTTCCTGCTGCTGTTGCAGTTATCGTGACTTTGCCTGCCATCTTGGATGTGATCTTACCCTTGGAATCGACCGTTGCGATCTTGGTGTTGGAAGACTTCCAGCTGATCGCTGATGTGGAATTCTTCAAGGTTGCCTTCAGTGTGAGCGTACTGCCGCAAACAATATTTGCTTCCTTCTTATCGAGAGTCAGGGAGATTTTCTTTTCGCTTATTACCTTCGTATCGGGATCAACGACAAGGCCCAGATAACCGTTGAATTGTGTTGCATACCAGAAATAAGGGACGTCGCCTTTATATTCTCTCTTGTCGCCTTCCTTATACTCACGGATAAGAATCTTATTGTCGGAAATATCGATTTCCTTTATCTTGTTGCCGAAGATGGCAGCAATTTCAAGATCCTTGTTGTTGCCGATGTTCAAAGACGTAAGCTGATTGACGTAGATCATGAGATAGCAAAGATCGGTGTTCTTACTGAGATCGACCGAGGTGAGTTTATTTTCGGAACAATCAAGATACATAAGATCTTTGCAGCCGCTGAGGTCTAAAGACTTGAGATTGTTTTTGCTGCAGTTAATCGTTTGCAGTTTTGAATCCTTCGGAAGCGTTATCTTCGTGATCTCGTTTTGTGAACAGGTAAGAGTTTCAAGTTTCTTGTTTGCGCTCAGGTCAAGAGTCTTAATCTTATTGTTGTTGCAGTTAAAAGATACAAGTTCCGTAAGGTATTTTATGCCTTCAAGGTTTTCGACCTGCTTATAGTAAACACTGAGATCGGATATGAGCTTTATCTCGGAACTGCTGAGCCAATTGTCGCCGTCAATATCGTATCCTTTGATCACAGCCCTGAAATTTGCATCCGGGAAATTTGTCGCATTAATCTCGACAACTTTATTGGCTGTGTTAGTCTTTCCGCTAATCGGCAAACCGCTGTCGAAGCGGAAGATGCAATCCTTGTTCTCAATCCTGCCCGAATACTGACCGGGATCGTCTTTCCAGAATTTTTTAACATAGACCGCCTGTATCCAGGGACAGTCGCTTATGTCCAATTCTTCCAGTTCGTTGTCATGGCAGGTCAATTTTTTAAGCATTGAACATCCTGAAAGATCCAAAGCCTTCATAGCATTGGATGAACAATTAAGTTCGCTGACTCTATTGCCGGGTTTAAGAGATGAGATCTTACATCCGTCGCATGTCAGTTTGTTAAGGAAGATACAGTCGCTCACATCAAGGGATTCAAGATCCTTGTTGGTGGAACATTCAAGAGTTTGGAGATTTGTACAACCCTTAACGTTCAGACTCATCAAGTTATTGTCGTAACACGAGAGAGTAGTCAGCTTACTTTTGCCGCTCAAGTCAAGAGATTCGAGCCAGCATCCATAACAGGAAAGGCTTGTCAGGTTCTTGCAATCTTTAAGATCAAGAGAAGCAATGGGACAGAGATTGCATTCGATGCTTGTCAGTCTCTCACAGTTGGAAATGTTTACGGATGACAGGCTATCGCAGATCCTGAGTCTCAGTTTCTGAAGTTTCGTATTCTTGGAAAGATCAAGCTCCTGGAGATTCTTGAGTTGCAGCAAGTCCATCGACTTGATTTCCGTAAAGTATTCGATACCCTTAAGGCTTACAAGCGAAGGATTATTAAAATAGATAATCGTTGAGATCTCATTTACAACATCCTTATAGAGTTTGCCGTCATGTCTGAAATCGCATTTGCTGACATCCGCTCTGAATTGGGGATCAGGAAAATGTTCCTCATCGATCTTCACAACAACAGTATTGTCGGTGATATCTTTCAGAGTGATCTTGGTATCGTTTTCCGGACTGACCGGCGTGTCTTCCGTCGTTGTACGGACTTTAAAATAGTAATCGGTATCAGCTTCGAGATACCATACGAGTCTGAAATTCCCGCTATTACCGTTTGCATCATAATTAACATAAACAAACGAATTCTTTTTCTCCCCATCATATAATGAGGCCGTCACGCTTGTGCTTCCTGTGGATACAAGTTCGAGCATCTTCCCTTTGTTATCTCTGTACTTATACCACCAAGTATGTTCGGATTTAAGATCGACCGATTTGGTATCACCGGCTTTTATGGTGCTTTCGCCGTCGGCTCTTAAGTTCCCGGCAGGGATCAAAGCCATAAGCGATACTGCAAGAAATGCCAAAATCAAAGCTGATGTCTTCAGCAATCTCATCTTCATATATAATGCCTCCCGGGTAAGAAACTTTTGATCGAAAAGCATCGATCTTTCCTGATTATATCATCCTTGGTTTCCGAAAACACCACTTAATAAACAGCGAAAAAAAGAACCGCTTCTCATTGAAGAAGCGGCCCCTGTTTTATGTATTCTTCTTAGGGTTTATCCTTTACCGTTGACGTACTTATCATACTTATAAAGGAAGGTTACCATCTGACGTCTCAAACACTTATTCTGAGGCCTGAAGGACTGGTCGTCATATCCTACAAGGATCTTCTTCTCGGATGCCCAAAGCGTTGCTTTGTAATAGTATGCTTTCTGATCTACATCCTTGAAAGGATTAGTCTTTGTCTTAGGCTCGGGCTTATTTGCCATTCTCCACAGGAAGGTTACGGTCTGTGCTCTGGTGCAGACTTTGGAAGGACTGAATGTTGTACCGGATGTGCCTGTGGTGATGCCCTTCTCGGTTGCCCAGATTACAGGCTTGAAGTAGTAGTCTTTTTCTTTTACATCCTTGAACTTACAAGTATTCGACCTGGTCTTAGGTTCTCCCTGGAGCCTGTAGAGGAAGGTTACCATCTGGGCTCTGGTACAGTTGTTCGCAGGTCTGAATTCCGTCTGGTTGGCATAACCCCTAACTACGCCTGCGGCTGTCAGATAATTAGTCGGCGCATACCAGAAATCACTGCTGCTCGTTACATCCTTATAAAGGACCGTAACGGTGCACGTTGCAGACTTTCCGAATGCGGTTGCGGTGATCGTGACTTTGCCTGCCTGCTTGCCGGTGATCTTGCCTTTAGAATCAACTGTTGCGATCTTCGTGTCAGAAGATTTCCATGTGACCGTTCCCTCGCAGTTCAAAGTCGCTTTCAGAGTCGTGGTCTTACCGCATGCAACATTGGCTGTCTTCTTGTCGAGCTTGATGCTTACGGATGTAATGATCTTTGTGTTTCGATCATAAATAAGAAATTCTGAAGAATTGTCACGATTACCGGTATATGAATGCATCACACATCCGTCTCCTGTTTTCTTTCCTTCCTTATAAACTTTAAGCAGAAGAGGACAGTTAGTTATATTCAACTCGGAGATCTCGTTTGAACTGCAATCCAGTTGCTCAAGTTCCCTGCAATTGCCGATATTGAGTTTGCTGATCTGATTGAAACAGCAATCAACAGTAATCAACTTTGTATTTTTGCCAAGATCCAAAGATGTGATCAGGTTGCCGTAACAATACAGCCTTTCCAGTTTTGTATTCTTACTGAGGTCCAAAGACGTGAGGTAGTTATTAGGGCATTGCAGATAGATCAACTCCGTATTATGCGTAAGATCGAGAGACGCCAGTTGATTCATACCAATATAGATATTTTTGAGTTTTGTGTTTTTGGAAAGATTGACTTTTGTAAGCTTATTATAAGTAGCAGACAAATACTCCAAATTTGTATTTCCGCTGAGATCCAGCTCGGAGAGGCTGTTGCCATCGACATAAAGAGAACAAATACCGGTAAGATACTTTATGCCGTCAAGCTTTACAACACCACTATAAGACAAGCTAAGTTGCGTGATCGTGGCGATCTCACCTTTACTGAGCCATCCGTCACCGTCAAGATCAGATTCCTTTAACTTATTCAAAAAATTAATATCAGGGAAATTTTTTGATTCAAGTTTTACGACCTTATCGTTAATTCCACTCATGGTCTTGATCGTTATATTCTCCTTATCAACTGCCAGATAGCAGTCGTAACCGGAAATATCGGCCCTATAGTAATCATAATATTCAGCTGATTTTTTCGCCGTTTCATAGACATAAACGAGATAGATACTGCCGGAGATATCAAGTGTCCGGATCTTATTACCGTAACATGATAAAGTGGTAAGGTAGCAGCACGATCCGATAGAAAGACTTGAAAGACTGCAATTATAACAATTCAGAGTGTTTATTGAGGAAGACAATTTTAGAGATTTCAACTTGCTGCATCCGTTGCAACTAAGAGAACCAAGTCTGCTGAAGCTGCTCACATCAAGAGAAGTAAGAGCCGTGTTGGAACAAACTAAAGTAATAAGAGGTACGTCCTCTTTGATTATCATTGAAGACAAAGGATTATTGGAACAAAACAAATAATTAAGATTCGGTTGTCCCGTAAGATCCAATGTCTCTATCCCGCAGGAATAACATGACAAGTTGGATAGTTTCTTGTTTTTCGACAGATCCAATGATGTAAGATCAGGATTACGTGAACAATCCAGATCATAAAGTTCCGGGCATCCGCTCAGAATAAGTGTGGTCAGGTTATTTCTTTCGCATTCAACATACTTCAGTTTGGTATTTTTCGACAGATTCAATGTCTTTATTTGATTATTGTTGCAAGAAAGTTCCGTGATCTCCGTAAAATATTCGGTGCCTTTCATATTGCTTATGCTTTGGCCGTCAACGTTGATCGACCTCACGATCATCATTTCATCTTTGGTAATCTTATTATCTTTTCTGATGTTAAAATTCTCATCAACATAAGCCCTGAAATTCGCATCCCGGAAATTGGAAGAATTTATAGCGGCAACAAGCGTAGTATCAGTAATATCCTTCAAGCTTACTTCCGTTTTTACGCTATAAGAATACGAGCCGGTGACTCTAAAATAATAAGTTCCGGCAGGAAGGATTCCCGCCAGTTGAAAATTATTGGAATTATTTGTTATCGGGCGTAAGTAATCACTTGTTGTTACAAGAGATGCATCATTCTTGCTTCCCTTATAAAGACTTAGCACGGATTTATTTTTTCCCGTGGAACTTATCTCCACCATCTTCTCGGTTTTGGCAACATATTTAATCCACCAGACTTTATCACTCTGATAATCGATATCGATCGTCTGTCCGGGCTGGATCTCCACATCGGTATCGGCACTTACGGACTTGGCCGGGATCAAAGCAAGTCCTGATACAAATACTAAAGCCATCACAAGGATCGCCCGCTTCAATGACCTTATCTTCATATACCCATCCTCCCCAAAAACGTCTCCATCAACAGTGACTTATTTTTCATTATAACATCCTCAACTTTCTATTACATCACCTCTGCAGATCGAAAAAGGACCGCTTCCTTTGGCAGAAGCGGTCCTGATTTCAGCCTTTTTTCTTATGGCTTAACCTTTGCCGTTTATGTACTTATCGTACTTATAGAGGAAGGTTACCATCTGGCGTCTCAGGCACTTGCCCTGGGGCTTGAAGGTGCCGTCATCGTAGCCTGCCAGGATCTTCATGCCGGATGCCCAGAGGGTTGCCTTGTAGAAGTAATCCTTAGTCTCTACGTCAGTAAATTTCTTCGCGTTCTTAGCGGGCTCGGGTTTGCCTGCCATCCTCCAGAGGAACGTTACAGTCTGTGCTCTGGTGCAGACTTTCTGAGGTTCAAACTTTGTAGCGGATACACCTGTAGTGATGCCTTGCTCTACTGCCCAGATAACAGGCTTATAGAAATAGTCTCCGCTCTTGACATCGTCAAACTTGCAGGTTGTTGCCTTGGTCTTCGGTTCGCCCTGAAGCCTGTAGAGGAAGGTAACCATCTGTGCTCTCGTACATTCATTGGCGGGACGGAATTCTGTCTGGTTTGCATAGCCCTTAACGACACCCTTGGCAGTCAGATAGTTGGTGGGAGCATACCAGAAGTCACTGCTGTTGGTTACGTCCTTATAGAGGACTGTAACAGTACACTTGGCAGTCTTACCTGCGGCAGAAGCGGTAATGGTTACCTTGCCTGCCATCTTGGCAGTGATCTTGCCCTTGGAATCGACCGTTGCGATCTTGGTGTTGGAAGACTTCCAGCTGATGGCTGAAGTCGAATTCTTCAAAGTTGCCTTAAGTGTGAGTGTCGCGCCGCAGACTACGTTTGCTTCCTTCTTGTCGAGAGTCAGTGTGACGGGCTTATCACTTTCGATGGCAGTAGAGGGATCGGTTATAAGAATCGAATTCGCTGAACGGTTCCTATAAAAGTCAACGGATTTGCCGTTAACCGACATATCACTTTTATCTCCTTCTTTATACGCCTTGATCAGAAGAGGGTTGTTAGAGATATCGAGCTTACTTATCTTGTTATCAAAACAAATCATCGTCGAAAGTTGACTGTTATTACTGATATCGATAGAAGAGATACTGTTCGAATAGAAGGAGATCCCTTTAAGTTTTGTGTTCTTGCTTACATTAAGACTTGTCAATTTATTGTAATCGCAATTAAGGAAGATAAGTTCTTTATTGTTGCTCACATCTAACTTTGTAAGCTGATTATTAGAACAGGACAGCGATGTCAATCTGGTGTTTGCACTGATGTCAAGCGAAGTAAGTTTGTTACCTCTGCATCCCAGTTCTTCAAGATATGTAAGATACTCTATGCCGGTAAGCTTTTCTATTTCCTGATCACTAACAGAAAGATCTTTTATCGTCTGCAGCTCTAATTTGCTGAGCCAGCCGTCACCGTCCTTATCGTAATTGCTGATAATGTTTCTGAAGTTAGTATCAGGAAAATTAGCCTTGATGATCTCAACGACTCTGTCCGAATTGGATTCCGAGCCTTTGACCGTGACGTTGCTGTCGACACCGAACCTGCATGTAAAGCTCGTGATAGTTAACTCATAGAGATGGGTCACAGAGCTCAGCTCTCCCTCGTAGTAAGCAGCTTCGATAAATGGGCAGCCGCTGATATCCAAAGTTGTGAAGCTGTTACTTTCGCACCTGAAGTCTCTGAGATGTTCCCGGTCTTTGACATCGAGAGTCTTGATGTCATTATTTCTGCAATTAAGCTCCTCTATATTTCTGTTCAGTTTAAGAGATGAGATCTTATTTTTATAGCAGTACAGCATTATAAGATCCTCACAACCGGATACGTCAAGACTTGTGAGCTGATTATTGGAACAGTCAAATTCCGCAAGAGCCTTGCAGCCTCCCAAGTTAAGAGAAGACAATTGACAACTTTGACAGTTCAGGCCCATAAGTACAGGAAGATTACCAAGTGTCAGTGATGCCATGGGATTATATTCGCAAATTAAGGTCAAGAGTTTGCTGCAACCGGATGCATCCAGCTTTGACAGCTTGCAGTTGGAGCAATAAAGACTCTCCAATGCTTTGCAGTTGCTGATCTTCAGCGATGTCATGGATTTGTTTTGACTGCAGTCAAGACTCTGGAGTTTTTTGTTATTCTTAATTTCCAAAGATGTGATATCGTTCCCGCCGCAAATCAGCACTTCGACTTCAGTCATATATTCGATACCCTTCATTGTTGTTATGTCTTTATAAGAAACATTGATCTGTTTTGCCAGCGCGATCTCATCTTTCGTAAGATAACCGTCTTTCCTCAGATTGAAATGTTCTTCTATATAAGATCTGAATACGTCATCCGGGAAAGAACTGCTGTCGAACTTTACGACACGCTCGCTGTCCGTAACATCCGTCAAAGTGACCTTTGTATCAGTCACGCTGACGGGGCCCGAACTAGTCGGATTAACCTTTATGTAGTATGTTTTATTCTTTTCGAAAAAGGTGGTAAAACTGAAGTTGCCGTACATGTCTCCTGCACCGTAACTGTCATTGCCCAGCCAGGTTCCGTTCTTTGAACCCTCGTAAACTGATACTGTTACGGACAGACTTCCGGAAGATTTGATCCTGACCATATTGTCAGACTTGGAATCATACTTGAGCCACCACACATTATCCGCTTTAAGATCAGTGGCAACAGTCTTGCCAAGCTTGATCTCCGCGTCCTGTTCAGCTCTTACCGTTTTCGCGGGGATCAGCGCAAGTCCAGCAACAAAGACCAGCGACATCAAAGCGATAAATAACCTCGTGAACTGTCTCTTCATATATGCCTCCCGGAATTCTAATTTGTCAAATGCTCATGACATTTTTTTCATTATAGCATCATCCCGGATCGAAAACATTACGCTAAAACACCCGGCCTGATGTACAGACCGGGTGTATGAGATCAACTGATCTTACTGGCTTTATCCTTTGCCGTTAACATACTTATCGTACTTATAGAGGAAGGTTACCATCTGGCGTCTTAAGCACTTGCCCTGAGGTCTGAATGTGCCGTCATCGTAGCCTGCGAGGATCTTCTTACCGGATGCCCAGAGAGTAGCCTTGTAGAAATAATCCGTCTTCTTTACATCCGAGAAGGTCTTCGCGCCCTTGCCCGGCTCAGGCTTGCCTGCCATCCTCCAGAGGAACGTTACCGTCTGCGCTCTTGTGCAGGCTCCCTGAGGATTGAACTTCTTAGCGGATACACCTGTGGTGATGCCATTTTCGACGGCCCAGATGACCGGCTTATAGAAGTAGTCTTTACTCTTTACATCGGTGAAATTACAGGTCGTTGCCTTGGTCTTGGGTTCGCCCTGTAGCCTGTAGAGGAATGTTACCATCTGCGCTCTCGAGCACACGTTCGCAGGACGGAACTCCGTCTGGTTTGCATAACCCTTTACAACTCCCTTGGCTGTCAGGTAATTGGTCGGTGCATACCAGAAATCCTTGGAGTTGATAACATCCTTATAAAGGACTGTTACGGTGCACTTGGCAGACTTGCCGGATACAGTTGCAGTGATGGTTACCTTGCCTGCCTGTTTGCCCGTTATCTTTCCGGTAGAATCGACGGTCGCGATCTTCGTGTCTGAGGACTTCCAGCTGATGGTGTTAGTGGAATTGGTCGTCGCCTTCAATGTAAGATTCTTACCGCAGGCAACTGAAGCCGTCTTCTTGTCAAGGGAAATAGTAACATCCACAATGATCTTGACAGTCCTATCGACATTCAGTACATAATCATAATTCTGGTCATATAAGTGGTAACTGATCCCGCCCAAACCGGAATTATTGAACATACCATAGTAGTAGTAATAGTAGTAATAATCATATCCCATTGAATTATCAGTACTGCCCTCTTTATATGCTCTCATCAGGTTAGGGCAGGCGGAAATATCCAATTTGGTCAGATCATTGCCGCTGCAGATAAGATATAACAATTTGGTATTCTTACTGACATCTAAGCTTGTAAGTTTATTTGAATTGCATGAGCAACAGATCAACTTGGTGTTCTTGCTGATATTTAGGTTTGTAAGTTTATTTGAATCACATAACAGATATTCAAGATTTGTATTTTTGCTCAGATCAAGACTAGTAATTAAATTATCACCGCAGGAAAGTCTGATAAGCTTAGTGTTTTTCGAAATATCAAGTTTTGTCATACCATTTGAATTGCAGACCAACTCCTCAAGTGCAACAAGTTTACTCAGATCGAGCGACTTGAGATTGTTACCGTAACAATTCAGCCGCTCGAGTTTCGTACTCGCGCTAAGATTAAGAGAAGTAAGTGCATTTCTTTCACATTCCAAATATGTAAGACCTGTCACCTTGCTAAGATCCAGTGTTGTGATCTTATTATCATAACATTTAACGGACTTTAGATTTGTATTGCTGCCAAGTATAAGCTTGGTCAGTTTATTACTGCAGCATTCGAGTGTTTCAAGATTCGTATTCTTCGAAAGATCCAAAACCGTCAGGTTGTTAGTATCGCAATCAAGATATCTCAGAGAAGTAAAATACTTGATACCGTCAAGTCTGTCAATATTTCTTGCATATATGCTGAGACTTGTTACACTGGCGAGCTCAAGTTTGCTGAATTTTCCGTCACCGTTATTATCATATTTGCTGATAAAATTCCTGAAATTGATATCCGGAAAATTCTTTTCATTGATCTCGACAACTATTTCATCAGGGTTGCTCATCCTGGTTACGGCTGTATTAGAATCAAACTTGAGATAACAAGAGCGACTATCGATCGTTCCGGAATAGTAAACATTACTGCCTGAAGTATGTTTATATGCTTCGTTATATACATGTTCAAGCCATGGACAGGAGCTGATATTCAATTTGGTTATACCGCTTTCAAAACAGTTAAGATCAAAAAGTTCAGAACAACTCGAAAGATCCAGACTTGAAAGCTTACACCTATGACAATCTAATATTTGTAAAGACTTGTTGATCTTAAGTGAAGAAAGATCTCCGCAACTATAGCAATACAGTTCACGAAGAGCTGTACAACTGCTGACATCCAAAGACGGCAGCTTCGTATTATAACAGTACAGCTCATATAGATTGGTACATCCTTTAACATTAAGAGATGTCAGTGGATTGTCATGACAGTTCAGATTGCGAAGAGATTTAAGTCCGCTTAGATTCAAACTTCCGATGTTCGATTTGTTGCAGTCTAAAGTATACAAACCGGTAGCATATGACAGATCAAGTGAAGTTAATGAAGTGTCATAACAATAGAGATATTCTAATGATGAACAACCTTTCAGTTTTAAGCTGGATAACGCTGAATCGTCGTAAATATAAAGATAACATAAAGAAGAGCATCCGGTCAGATCTACGGATTTCAAATCATAGTTATAACGGCAATAGAGTGTTCGCAGTTTTGTATTCTTAGTCAGGTTCAAAGTTGTCAATTTATTTGAATCACAATCCAAATATGTAATTTCAGTTAAGTACTCGATCCCCTTAAGGTCAGTAATAGCCTTGCTGCCAACACTAATACTCTTTTCACAGTTTATCTCATCACGGGAGAGATAACCATCTTCATTCAGATCAAAAGTACTGCCAACATAAGCCCTGAAAGTATCATCCGGGAAATGCGTCTTATCCAACTTAACGACCTTCTCACCGGACCCGATCTCGGTTAAGGTGACTCTGGTATTGTTGTTGTTGTTGATATAGGTATCAGTGTTTTGTGTTGTTACCTTATAATAATATGTACCAGCTTTGAGCTTGCTAAACAAGGCAAAATTTCCAGAAGTAGGACCGGTGGAAGAAGATGCCTGAGAAACAAGCGAGGCTGCCTCCTTATTATCTTTATATAATTCAACTTTGACAGATGTGCTGCCGGTGGAAGATATCTCAACCGCAATATCCTTCGTTGGTGTGTACTTAAACCACCAAACACGGTCATACTTAAGATCGATGCCCTGTGTCTGACCCGGCTTTATGGTCGTATCCACATCGGCACTTACAGTCTTCGCCGGGATCATTGCAAGTCCCGCAACAAAAATGAGTGCCATCATGCTGATCGCGATCATCAAAAATTGTTTTTTCATAAAAATTCCCTCCTCGTATAAATATCCCGCCATCTATCAAAAGACAAGTCCTTTTGATTATATCATCTCCGAAGATGAAAAACACCCGGTCTGATGTCAGACCGGGTGTATGAGATCAACTGATCTTACTGGCTTTATCCTTTGCCGTTAACGTATTTATCGTACTTATAGAGGAAGGTTACCATCTGGCGTCTTAAGCACTTGCCCTGAGGTCTGAATGTGCCGTCATCGTAGCCTGCGAGGATCTTCTTACCGGATGCCCAGAGAGTAGCCTTGTAGAAATAATCCGTCTTCTTTACATCCGAGAAGGTCTTCGCGCCCTTGCCCGGCTCAGGCTTGCCTGCCATCCTCCAGAGGAACGTTACCGTCTGCGCTCTTGTGCAGGCTCCCTGAGGATTGAACTTCTTAGCGGATACACCTGTGGTGATGCCATTTTCGACGGCCCAGATGACCGGCTTATAGAAGTAGTCTTTACTCTTTACATCGGTGAAATTACAGGTCGTTGCCTTGGTCTTGGGTTCGCCCTGTAGCCTGTAGAGGAATGTTACCATCTGCGCTCTCGAGCACACGTTCGCAGGACGGAACTCCGTCTGGTTTGCATAACCCTTTACAACTCCCTTGGCTGTCAGGTAATTGGTCGGTGCATACCAGAAATCCTTGGAGTTGATAACATCCTTATAAAGGACTGTTACGGTGCACTTGGCAGACTTGCCGGATACAGTTGCAGTGATGGTTACCTTGCCTGCCTGTTTGCCCGTTATCTTTCCGGTAGAATCGACGGTCGCGATCTTCGTGTCTGAGGACTTCCAGCTGATGGTGTTAGTGGAATTGGTCGTCGCCTTCAGTGTAAGATTCTTGCCGCAGGCAACTGAAGCCGTCTTTTTGTCAAGGGACAGAGTGGCACTGGTAATGATCTTGACAGTCTTATCGATGATCAGGGTATCCTGATTGTTTCTGTAAGAATATATATAGTACACTCCGCCAACAAGATATGTATATGTATAGTAGTACACATTGTTAGCTGCCTGATCGAACGGACCGCTCTTATATGCCCGAATCAGATGCGGGCAGTTGGTGATATCCAATGTATTCAGACTGTTGTCACTGCACCTTAGATTACATAACTGTTTATTGTTGCCGATGTTGATCTTTGTGATCTGGTTTAAAATACATTCCACACTTACGATCTTGGTGTTTTTCGAAAGATCAAGATTTTTGAGGTTGTTCTTGCTGCAGCTAAGAGAAATAAGATTAGTGTTTTGGGAAAGATCGAGAGCTGTAAGTTTATTCCCGAAACAATAAATTTCTTCCAGATCAACACATTTACTCAGATCAAGCTTACTTAGATTATTTTTATCACAATACAGCCTAATGAGTTTTGTGTTTTTGGAAAGATCAAGAGCGGAAAGATTATTATCGGAACACCTTAAGCTTACCAGACCCGTTAATCCGCTCAGATCAACAGTTGAGATCCTGTTTTTAACAATATCAACGACCAATAGGTTTTTATGGGTTCCCAAAGTGAGCTTTGTGATCTTGTTGTTATCGCAATGTAAATACTCCAGTTTAGTATTCTTACTGAGATCCAAAGCCGTCAGATTATTACGACTGCATTCAAGATTTCTCAAAGATGTGAAATATTGGATCCCGTCAAGTTTATCGATATTTCTCTCATTTAAGGATATACGGGTAACTCTGGAAATCTCCATCTTGCTCAATCTCCCGTCACCGTTAAGATCATATCCGCTGATATTATTTCTGAAATTAATATCCGGGAAATTCTTTTCATTGATCTCGACAACAATGTCATTAGGATTGCTCATCCCGGTTACGGCAATTCCGCTATCCACCGTAAGATAACAACTTCTTCCACTGACAGTTCCTGAATAGCTGACTCTGTCGCCTGTCACATTTCGGAGAGTTTCATCAAATATACCATTCAGATAAGGACAAGAGCTGATATCCAGTTTGGTTATCCCGCTCTTATAGCAGTAACATCTGTAAAGATACACACAATCCGTCAAACTGAGACTTGAAAGGCTGCAGTTTGAACAATCAAGAACATTTACGAACTTACTTAGTTTTAGAGTTGTAAGTTTACTGCAATTTGAGCATTCCAGTGTATAAAGATTAATACAACTGCTAAGATCCAATGTTACTAAAGCCGTCTTGTTGCAGTAAAGATTATGCAGTTCTCTACATCCTTTAACATTAAGAGTGGAAAGAGGAGTCCCGTTGCAGCACAACTCGAATAAATACTTCAATCCGCTGAGATTCAAGGTGCTGATGTTGGTGTCGTCACAGTAAAGAGTGGACAAACTGCTGCATGAAGACAGATCCAGAACAGACAGGCTGCTGCAATCGGAACAATAAATTGATTCTAATAATGTACAATTCTTCAGGTTTAAGGATGTCAGAAGCGGGTTATCATAAGCGCTCAAATTGAGAAGATCCGGGCATCCCGTAAGAACCATTGATTTCAATTTTTGGTTATTAGAGCAATTCAGATTTGTCAGGCCGGAATTCTTGGTCAGACTCAGAGTTGTGAGATCGGTATCTTCTGCACTCAGGGATTTAAGCTCACTGAAGTATTCGATCCCTTTAAGGTTTGCAATGGACAGATTATCTACTTCGATCTCCTTGACAAGTTTTATCTCATCACGGGTAAGATAATCATCATCTTTTATGTCAAAATGTTTATCAACAAATGCCCTGAAAACATCATCAGGGAAATTAGTCTTATCGATCTTTACTACCTTTTCTTCGTCAGCGACATCGGTTAACGTTATCCTTGTATTATTATTTGAGATCGATGAACTATCGCTAAATGTTGTTACTTTATAATAATATGTACCGGCTTTGAGGAGCTTCGTCAGAGAGAAATTTTGAGAATCAGAGCCTGTTCCGTTTAACGCCTGAGCAACAAGGGATCCTTCATCCTTATTGCCCTTATAGAGATCGACTTTCACAGCGGTGCTGCCGGCAGAACTTATTTCGACCAATATGTCCTTGGAAGGAGTGTACTTAAACCACCAAACACAGTCGTACCTAAGATCGATACCCTGCGTCTGACCGGGTTTTATAGTCGTATCCACATCGGCACTTACAGTCTTCGAAGGGATCATCGCGAGCCCCGCAACAAATACAAGTGCCATAATTCCAATAGAGGCCTTCAGGAATTGCTTCTTCATATGATTCCCCTCCCGGATCAATGATCCCTCAAACTATCCAAAGACTACTTCTTTTGATTATATCATCGTACAGAGTTAAATAATATCTGTAAGGAGCTCGTACTTATGCTTTTTTGAAAAAATCAGCCAGTACCTTATAAAGTTCATCCGTGTGCCGGGTAAAACAGTGGTCGGCGCCCCTGACCGGGACGAGCACCGCATTTTCATAAAAGGCCGCCGTCCACTCGGCATAAGAATATGGAACCGTCTCATCCTCATCTCCATGAATGATACAGACCGGTCCTTTATAGCGTTTTATCTCTTCTTCGACATGTATAGTCTGGGCAACGCGGAAATAGTCACCACCCAACACCCACTGGTCTTTTATCAGGACATCCGGTATGTGCTCCGGATCGAAAACATATCCCAGTATCCTGCCCCTGCGGCATTCATCCGGGATCTGAACAGCAGGTGACATGGGCAAGATCGCCTTAAAGTCATCCGGACACATGCCTCCGATCAGTATCGTAAGGAATCCCCCCTGCGAGTGTCCGCACATATAAAGGTCAGTAACAAAATCCAAAGATTTGATATATCTTACGACCGCAAGCGCATTGGTTATCCACTTATAAATCGTGTGGTCGCGGTATTCACCCGAGCTCATGCCGTGCCCGTACATCTCGACACGGAGGACCGCCACACCCGAATCGAGCATTGCTTCCTTTGCCGCTATTATGTGATCTTCCTCCATATGTCCGCTGAGGCCGTGAACCAGAAAACAGAGCGGGCTCTTGTCCGTATCAGCAGGTCTCTCAAGTTTGGCATGCAGCTTTGTTCCGTCACATTCTATATAGAACTCTTCCATATCGGCAGATCTCCTTAAAATCTTTTGTTTTCGATTATATCACACGGTGGAACAGTGTTACGCCGGTTAATGCTTTTCGCGAATAATTTAACGATTATCGTTAAAAAGTTGTTGACAGATGTTAAATCGGGGTGTAGTATTCAATCATCAGAGACCCGGCCGGTCACCTAACCATTTTATAGAGATAAGGAGATAAGAACATGAATGAAGAGAATGAAAAGCTTGCCAAGATCAAGAAGAGCAGCCGTGTAGGAAAGAAAGTTACCAACATCCTGGCGCTCATAGTCGGTATCGTCAGCATCATAATGATCGTAACCGGGATCATCTTCCTCGCATCAGGCGACAAGCTCGAGAGCAAGTTTGCCGAAGCCGCAGCAAGCGGAGTGATTAGCGAACCTTCTGACAAGATGTTTTATGCATCGGCTTTCCATGTGGAGATGATCGATCCCACCAAGATCGAGACTTCATCACCTGCGTTGAAACACGCTCTTGAAACCCGTCCCTACACCATAACTTACGGGATCTATTTTATCCTCGTAGGCCTCGGACTCGCCGGTGCTACCGTATTACTGAAATTGCTTTCAAGCGGCTTTGCCATTATCGAAAAGGAAGATAATCCATTCACACCGGCAGTAATAAAGAGAGTTACGATCGTATTGATAGTATTAAGCATCGTGATGGGCCTTACGATCGGCGGCGCCTACGTTGTGATAGGACTTCTCTCCACCTGGCTGATCCACTCGGTCATGGAATACGGACGCACTCTGCAGATCCAGTCTGACGAGACATTATAAGGAGGCGGATATGGGACAGATAATCTTAAGACTCGACAGAGTCATGGCAGACCGCAAGATCTCCCTTAATGAGTTATCGGAGAAGGTCGGCGTATCCAACGTCAACCTGTCGAAGATGAAGAACGGAAAGATCTCCGCGATCCGCTTCTCGACACTCGAAGCGATATGCGATGCGCTGGACTGCCAGCCGGGAGACATTTTGGAATACAGGAAATAACACCGGAAAATGGGATAGAGCTGAAAACATGAGCAGGGGGTGCATCGCACCCCCTGTTTATTGCATTTGAGAAATTGACTCTAAGCCTTAAAAATCCAAACGGTCTTTTCCATCATAATCTGTAATTCAGAGTTTTGTGGTATTCACATCCGAATACTCTATCTCGACTGCATACATACGGCTGACCTCCCTGAGCGGAAGTCCTGATGACAGTGTCATCTCCGCGATGAGACGGACACTCTCCGCAGCGATCGCCCGGTTACCCATATGCCTGTATAGAAAATATGCGATAAGGTTGCGGAATTCCCGGGAGAAACAGTCAATACAAGCATCTCTTTCTTCAGCTGCGGTCCCCTTGCTTTCAAGCTCCCTCAGCATCTCCTGCCAGGCAGGATCCAGGAACTCGAGAGTCAGATAGAATTTTGCTCTTTCGCGGCTGTCACGTTCTTCCGGAGAAAGGCCGGCCAAAAGCTCGCTGATCTTTCCTTCAAATTCATTAACTTCCCCGATCCCGAAAGGGATGTCATCGCAGGGATCACTGCCCAGGACTTCGCCATCATCCGTAACCACTCCCCGTATCAGTCTGAAAGGGCCTTCCCTGCCGAGGATCAGATCGCATGCTGCTTCGCAGCAAAGCCCCAGTCCGATGTATTCGATATCGTCCTGATAGTTATAGAATCTGGGGTGCTCAGTGCAGACATCACAGAGGATGTCTTCGCCGTATTCCAGGATAAGCCGGCAGAGACCGTTTTCGAGAAGGAAAGGACAGCGTTCATCCTTGCCTTGAAGCACAAAACTGGAATCCTTTATATGGCACATTATATCGGGGCGCTCCCTGTAGAGAGCCATCGAATCTTCATCGATGTCAATCTCCCAGCCTGCGCAGCATGTGTGCCGGCACTTGTCGGCTATACACTTGAATGAATCGTAATAGTCAGGTCTTAATGTGATCATAAAGCAGCCGCTTTCTTTTTGATTATTCTTGCCATCTCTTCACCGTGATCAAATATAAAGAAATGATCATCTCCCAATGGATATATATCAGTCTTATTATCGAAAAACATACTCCATTGCTTCATCTCATCATCAGGTACATCTTCAGGCGAATAAAAGCAGACAGCGGGCACACCTTCTATCTTATCGGTATGACTTTTGTATGTGGAGATCAACCTGTAATCCTGCCTTATGGGATCAAAATACATACGCCTGTACACACGGTTGTCGAGCAAAGATTCATCCATGCCGTCCATCGCACCCAGAAGTTTGATCTTTGACCAGAAGGTCCTGTCATCAAGGTGGACATAATTCTTTGAATCCCATTCATTATTCGGAGGACGGTGAGAAGCTTCAACCAGGAGCTTCGGCTTGGGAACAAGTCCTTTTACGACCATTTCATAGGCAACGATGCTGCCCATGCTGTATCCCATCAGAACATAATCGTTTTCGCATGCAACAGACCTTACCTGTTCTGCCATATCGAAAGTGAGTTTGTCGAAATCTTCGGCATAATCTTCTTTACGCCTGGTTCCGTGACCCGGATACTCTAAGACAGTAACTTCCCAACCTTCACCGAAGAAGGAAGCGAAATCGTCAAAATTTCTTTTCAATGCACCCGCGAAAGGGACACATATCAATCTCATTTATCAAGGATCCTCATATATGCTTTTTCGGCGGTTAGACCGTATTCGTCGATCAGCTCATCAAAACCTGCAGCATGGGCAAAGTAATCCTCGATGCCAATAATCTTAAGCATAGGGAAACCGTCCCTGCAGGAAATATATTCTGCAACGGCTGCTCCCAATCCGCCGATGACGCTGTGCTCTTCCATGGTAATGATCTTCTTAAATCCGCGGAGCGAATCCAGGGCGCCCTTATCAAGGGGCTTTATCGTATGCATGTCTATTACTTTGCATGTGATGCCGTCATTTTCAGCAAGCATATCCGCAACCTTCAAAGCGGTTGCAACCATCACGCCGCAGGCTACGATCGCATAATCCCCGCCTTCCCTTACGGTAATGGCCTTGCCGATCTCAAATTCATAATCTTCGGGATATACGATATCACAGTTCATCGGACCGGAAAGACGCAGATAAACAGGCTTATCATAATTGGCGAGAGCCAGCACAGCCTTGACAGTCTCAGTGCAGTCCGCTGGAGAGATAACCGTTATGTTGGGGATCGCACGCATAATCGCGATGTCTTCAATGCTGATATGGGTAGCTCCCAGGATACCGACAGAACAGCCTGATGTGAGCCCGATGAGCTTAATGGGAAGCTGCATATATCCCATGCTTACCCTCACCTGATCAAGAGCTCTGGTCGTTGCAAAGGAAGCATATGTTGATACAAACGGGTTAAACCCTTCTTTTGCAAGACCTGCACCTATACCGACGAGATCCTGCTCGGCAATACCCACATTATAGAAACGGTCGGGGAACTGCTTACTGAAGCGGTCAAGACCCGAATAGAAACAGAGATCTGCCGTACATGCCACCATAGACTCATCAATGGAAGGCATCTCAAGCATAGCCTGTCCATATGCTCCACAGGATCCGAGTCTTGACCAAAGACGTGTCGTTGCTTTCGAAATATTCATCATGCGTTCTCCAATTCTTCCATAGCCTGGTTATACTGCTGCTCGGTAATGTTATGGTTGTGCCACAAAGGATTGTCTTCCATGTAGGAAACGCCTTTTCCCTTCACCGTGTTTGCGATGACCGCAAGAGGTTTGTCATGCTCAGCCGAGAGCGCATCTAAGAGTTCTTTGCAGTTGTGTCCGTCAACAGTAACTGCATCCCATCCGAAGCTATTCCACTTGGCTTCCATAGGTTCGATCCTCATGACATCATCCGTCGGACCGTCATACTGAAGTTTATTGGCATCAACGACCGCAACAAGATTTGAACATCCGAAGTGGGCTGCGGACTGGGCAGATTCCCATACGGATCCTTCATCACATTCTCCGTCGCCCAGGATAACATAAACTTTGGATTCATTATTCTCCTTGCGCTTAAGTCCCAAACATACTCCCACACCCAAGGACAACCCCTGTCCGAGGCTTCCGCTCGAAAACTCTATACCACGCTCTTTATTCATGGAAGGATGGGCATAAAGAAATGTTCCCTCTTTCTTATACGTCATGAGTTCATCGTCAGTAATGATCCCCGCCTGCTTCATCCCGGCATACATAGCCATGGCTCCGTGGCCCTTGCTCATGATCACACGGTCGCGGGATTCTGCTTCTGGATCAGCCGGATCAAATCTTACGAAAGCTTTGTAAAGAACAGCCATTATTTCGGCAAGAGACATACTCCCTCCGATATGTGCACCGATATTTCCCATGCTGTAAGTCATACGGATGCAGTCTTTCCTGATCTCTTTTGCGCTTTTCTCACATTCTTTGATCAACAATTCTTTGTCCATGATCATATCTCCAATCTCGGAATCTTAAAGGATTCCGCCGTCAACGCGGATCACCTGACCTGTGATATAACCGGCTTTATCGCTTGCCAGGAAGGCAACGACATTCGCTATCTCTTCAGGTCTTGCAACTCTGTTCATCACTGTCTTTTCCAAGATCTGTTCTCTCATCTTATCTTCCATTCCGCTGATCATTCCGGTATCCGTTACTCCGGGAGCAACTGCATTGACCCTGATACCAAACTGTCCGAGTTCTCTTGCAAGCTTTTTTGTAGCTCCGATCAGGGCAGCTTTACTGCTCGCATATTCCAGCTGGGCAGGCTCGCCATCCAAAGCTGCTATTGAACTGATATTGATGATAGATCCTTCTTTATTTCTTGCCATCTGACGGCATACGATCTGGGTAACCTCCATGGCAGCAAAGAAATTGATCTCAAAGACATCTTTTATCTGTTGCATAGGGGTCATCATGAAAAGGCTGTTGGGACTGACTACGCCGGCATTATTAACAAGAATGTCGATCCTCTTTTCCGCTTTGATCAATTCTTTCAAGCCCTCCTTGACAGCCTCACTGTCAGAAAGATCAAAATAGACAGGTTTGATCTGCATTCCGGTCTCTGCTGCTATACCGGAAAGTTTTTCCTCAAAAGCAGTATCCGGTTTTCTTGCGTGCGCATAAACATTAACATTATCAGATGCAAGAGCTCTTACGATCTCCATTCCGATTCCGCCCCTGGATCCGGTTACAAGCGCGATCTTTGCCATATCGGTCATACCCTCCCGTCAGAAATTTCTGATCCGTACTTTTGTATCGGACCCTTCCGTGAATTTAATCTTTCTTAACTCATCTGCGGATACCGGGAAGACTTTGTTTTCTTCCATGATGGTTCCTGCCTCATCGATAAGGTCTTCATAACCATACTCTTTCCAAAGTTCACTGCAGATCTTCCATATCTCATCATCAAAAAAGAGGACTTTGCCCTTCTTAAGATATGACTTGAAAAGACTGAAATATTCATCAAATATCATAAACGCTTCATCTTTTCTGCCTTCCTCAAGAAGATCTTTAATCTTATCCCTGCACGGATCGTATTTTTTCCACATACGCATCCTGTCATCAACGTAGAACAGGATATCCCAACCCTCTGCTTCCTTCATTACCATATCCGAATATTCATCGTTATAAAATCGTGTATAACGCTCGTGGATATCCCTGTAAGAAGGATCAGTGTCAAGAAATGCATCTATCTTATTCACAACGGAACCGTAGGGAACATCAGCAAAAGACAGGACCTGATAATTCTCAAGCAGATTCACCATCTTCCGCGACTCATAATCCTCACCGTATCTTGCAGTCAGATACTGTCTGTCACATGCAGTAGTCGTAAAGACATTTTTGTCTATTTCAATATTCTTTTTCTTGCTCCAAAAACCTGCAGGAAAACTCATCGGAGCTATCCCGGGGATCTTTAGCAGACTTTCGGTTTCCATGTCCGTAAGAGCGGCCAGATCCAGCTGTTTTTCCGTCTTCTTTCTGAAACATGAAGGGAATGATCTCATCAGTTTCAGTTTAAAAACTCCATCCTCATGCATTCCTTCAATGCCCGTTTCCATCAGCTCCTCACGGCGGATAAGGTTCATCGAGTCTTTCCCTTTATTACGGAGGATATGTATATTGACCGCAACTCCATGTGCCTTACGAACCTTATGGTACTTTTGAACATACAAAAGGGACCCTTCATCAACATACCTGAAAAACATTCCGGGCATACTGATGTTATTTTCGAGGCACTCGAGAGTTCTGTCTTCTTTCTCGGAAAGCCTGTCCTTCACCCTGAGAAAATCAGAATACAACATGCAGATATCAGCCTCGGCCTCATATGACCTCTTAGGTCTATAGACGGAAAGAAGTTCCTGTTCGATAACATAATATCCGGCTCCGATGTCTTTACAGATCTCGTTAATCTCGCAAAGGAGACCGATCATTTTCTTTTCGTCTTCACGCATTTTCTGATGTCTCCAGGTATTTCTTTATTTCTTTGATCTGCAGACCGTTCGTGAGCGTTCCAAGTGATCTTCTGTAATATCTTTTCGCCTGCTCATGATCGCCTTCGATCCTGTATGTATCTCCAAGGTATTTGAGCATCTCTCCGTCTTCTTTATAGAGCTTTAACGACTCCGCGATCTTCTTCCTCAAAGATAATATATCAACATTATCCTGTTTCAGTGAAAGAAAGATCTCCATGCGGAGCAAAGTTATGCAATCGGGATAAACGGACAGCCATTTATATGTAAGCTCACTTGCCTTATCGTAGTCAGAAAAAACAAATACACTGTTTGTTAAAGCAGCAGCATCCTGACAGAAATCGCTAAGATCCGAAAGTCGTTTTTCAGTCAGTTTCTTTCCTTCATTCTCTCTCATCCGGAAAACCTTCGCAGCCTTTGAATAGGAGCCCTGTATAACCAACGGCAGTAATGCCGCATAAAGATACTCTTCAGGAAGATCAAAATATAAACCGAAATATTTGAAATCCGCAAACTGAGCTTTGTAATAACGTTGGAAGATAGTACTTAGAGAATTATAATCATGTTCTCTTATAAGCTTTTCCAGATCAGTATCCCCTTTCTCTGACCTGATCTGCTCCATAATCGCAAACTGCGTTGCCGCCCTGCTCCTGCTGTTCGCTAAATTTCTGTCCTTAGAGTGGGAAAACCAAGTATCTTTTTTGTTGTATGCACGTTGCAGCAATATCTTCTTATCTGCAAACTTCTTTATCTCATCATCATAGATCCGGTACGGGACATCCTGATCTGACACGAAAACATGTGAAACCTGGTCAGTAAGTTCAGGTATATCTATCCAACGGTCACCGTATGACATCATAAGTATCTCTTCTGCTTTCTCAGCAACCGGCATCATGCAGTCTTCAAAAGGAACCCTGCGCGGCTTACCCCAGAGTGATCTGTGAAATATAGGTTGTCCTGCCAAAGGTGAACGGATAAGGTAATAATCACATTCTTCTCCGGGATACTCGAAAAGTTTCTCTTCAAGTTCCTTTCTGACCTTATCAAATCCCTCAGTCTTCTCCCGTTTACGGAGTTTGGCATACTCGTCGAAAAGAGAATCATCACGTACAGATAACGCGGAAAAATGGTTGACAACCCATTCAGAATAAAGATAGTAATTCTTAAGGATCTCTTCATGTTTTGATGTATCCGACGTGATCGGGTTAAGTATGAAAATATCGATAAACTGACCCTGCGGAACATCCGTGATAAAACTGCTCCTCAGCATCGTAGTCTTATTGGTATCCATATAACGCCAGTGCACCGCGGAATAATCCTGATGTGTGTTTTTGCTGACGACGATCCTTCCGGGAAGGAATTCATCTGCAAGGCTTATGAACTTCTCCGCGCCTTCTTTGGTCATGTGGATGTCCGCATCATCATCCCAGGGCAAAAATCCCCCATGCCTTACCGCGCCGATCATGCTGCCGCCTGCAAGATAAAAATCTATACCGTGCCTGGTGCAGATATCGTCGATCTCTTTAAGTAAAACAAGAAGTCCTTTTTGCGTCTCGGATAACATCGGCACCTCCCGTCAATTAACTCCGATGAATCTTGACATCGATATTATCAGGTCGTATCCGTCCCATCTTAAGGAGAAGTCCATTGTAGTACCTAACGGCACTATCCTGTCAACGCCGGGACATCCGCTGTCCCTAACAACCTTGAGGAGCTTGTCTGCGACATCTCCATAGTAAGCGATGGTGGAACATCTCGTATCGCAAAGCGGAAGGATATCAGTAAGATCCTGCGTGGAATACTCGTAAAAATATCCGCTGTTGTACTTAAACTCCATAAGCCTGTCATCGATCTTCTCAGTCTCTGCCACCATGAGCTTGGGAGCATTGAGGGAAGTCTTAAGATGCAAGGGCTCAGCCGTGGAAGCTTCCATCAGCATAGACAGCTTTCCGACTATCTGAACGGGCTCAATATGGTAATCCTTCTCAGTCTTCTGTCCGAGCCTGTCCCAGAAATCCTTCTTTGCCTCTTCGATGCCTTCGCCGGTCCATACAACGATACGGGGCGATGTACAGGCATTCTGATCAGAGAAATATGTGTCGTTATAGAACTTTAAGATCACCTGATCCTTGTTATCTGCCGCATTATATGCATCTGCCGACATAACACAAAGAGCGTGCCTGTCAGCAAATGTGATCTCGTTAGCCCTGGCCTTTAAGGGTGCCCTGCGGATCGTTGCTATCGTTGCATCTCCGCCCCAGATCACCCTTGTATCGGCAACAGCAGAAAGCTTGGCAGTGATCTCGTCACTGTGATCATAACGGAGAAGGTAGATATAGTCCTTGAATTCGGGATAAGACTCATCGATCACCTTCTCTATCGCATCAGCGATGATATCAACCTGGGCGAAGGGCTTGCTTGAAAGTCGTACGATGTTCTTGTTGCCTGCAAGGAGCCCGGACACCATGGAGAATGCGAAGTTAACGGGAACGTTAGAAGGCGCGATATGGAATACAACGCCCCTTCCGAGCCTCTGATCAAGATCGGTATAGTTCTCTTTTGCCTTTGTCAGAGCGGCCTTCCTGCACCAATAGGCAAATGTGACAACGTCGGAGAAAGCCCTTCCCGTTTTCATCAGAACACTCGAAAGATCGTTAAGGAATGCTATTACTTTATCGGAGAAAGGAGGCAGTGCCGGTGCACTAACAACTCCGTTCAGTCTTTCTTCATCAAAACTTAGCTGCATATGTATCCGAACACCCCCTGATCTCTGCATTTTTGAGTCTTCCGTGAACCTTGAAGTATTTACCCTTCTTACCGCAAGGGCAGTCATCCTCGCCCAATACGGTTCCCTCGTCTTCCGTCAAGAGACAGTGGCCGGGATAGGACTGCGGCAAGGAGGATACGACCTCGATTATGCCGCGCTCACCGGGTTCGCAAACGGTAAGGTCCTTAGGATCACGGATTATAACGTCCGAGAAATTGGAAGCATGCAGATGACCGCATTCACATTCCATGTAGATGCAGCCCGTCTGCTCAACCATTCCGTAGTAATCGTGTATGTCGTGAAGGCCTGTGACTTCCTCAAGCCTCTTGTGGAAATCTTCAGCCGACACCTGCTCAGAGACAAGTTTCTTCCAGCCGCCGCCGTGGATAAGGACTGCATTCGAAAGATCGAGTGTCATGGGATCGATCTTAAGGAGTTCCTTATAGAAATGCTGCCAGATCATGAAAGTAAAACCGAACAGAAGGATCTTCTCATCCTTATGCTCGGAAAGGAATTCCTTAAGCTCATCAAGATTAAGGTTCATATCATCATCTAGCGCATATATCTTCTTTGTTCCGAACATGGAAAAACCGAGTATGCCGGCGCCCCTTGCGGAGAACATTGCCCTGTTCTTGACAACTGAGGGGCAGTCGATGATTATCATCGGCATACGGTTGGCACCCGTAAAGGATGAGACTATCTTGACCAGAGTCTTCTGCTGGAGGCTTGATGTCTCTCTGTCGAGATAGATCTTCGACACGGCCTGACCGGATGTACCTGAAGACGTCATCGTCTTGAATATCTCTTCCCTCGGCACGCTCATGAGATCGAGCTTCTTAAAAAGGCTTACCGGGAGATAGGGCAACTCCTCATAAGGAGTGTCATCTTCCGGCACAAATCCGATCGCATCACACATTGCCTTATACTGCGGGCATTTGCCGTAATGCTGTCTTGTCAGCTCATTGAGTCTTGAAGACAGGAGCTTGTGTTTCTCCTCCCTTGCAAGCGCATAGGGTTCCAATTCGAAAAAATCATCAATCATAGTATCAGATCCTTGTATAAAGTCTTTCCTGATTCGTTCTTGGGTATCTCTTCCACGACTCTTGATGTAAAGGCCGTGTTATGAAGTCCTAACTTGTCCGAAAGATATGAGACACAGGGAGCAGCGAACTGTTCATCAGTAACGAAAACACCCAGGAGATCATCCCTTCCCGAACAGGCACACTCGATCTCAAACTTCTCTTTCAGGAGTTTCTCGCATTCATCAAGATTCACTCTCTTACCGAAGATCTTGAGGAACCTCTTCTTTCTTCCGACGATGTAATAGTATCCGTCACTGTCAAACTTGGCGATATCACCGGTTACTAACCTGCCGTGATTCTCGTCACCCTTGGCAAGGTCTTCGGGACAAGTGCCGTAGCCAAGAGTAACGTTCGGGCCCTCGTAAACGAGTTCTCCGGCAACTTCAGGTTCGCTGATCTCGTTGCCGTCAACATCTATAAGCGAGAACTTGCCGCCGGGGATCGCGATGCCCATGCTGCCGTACTTTTCGAGTGTCTTCTCGTAAGGGAGATAGCTCATCCTGGCGGTGGCTTCCGTCTGGCCGTACATTACGAAGAACCTGATACCCTTCTCCGCTGCATATTCGCCGAATTCCTTATGAAGTTCAGGAGAAAGCTTGCCTCCGGCCTGCGTCATCGTCTTAAGTGACGGCAATTGCATGCGGAAAAATCTCATCTTCTTCAGCATCTCATAGGTGTAGGGAACACCTGCGATGCTGGTGACTTCGCCTTCCTTGAAGAACTGCCAGAACTCACGCTGGAAGATACTCCTTGAGGTCATCATGATCTTTGCACCCGCGAGCAGGTGACTGTTGATGACAGACAGACCGTATGTGTAGCTCATGGGCAGGTTTGTTATAGGTCTCTCGTTCTCATCGATCTCAAGATAAGAGATGATAGCTCTCGCATTGGATTCGATGTTGCTGTAACTCTGCCTTACGAGTTTGGCCGTTCCCGTGGAACCCGATGTCGTAAGGAGGAGCCCGAGTTCATCGAAAAGTTCATACGACGGGTATCCCGTCTTCAGCAGATGATATCCGTCAGACTCGAAGCAGTCCTCATAATCAAGGTCTGCTTTCTTCTCTTCGGGAACCCAAAGATATTCGGGCTTATAAGTCTCTATGAGGTTCATCAGCAGTTCGTTATCAAGACCTGCGTCAACCATTAAAGGAACGATCCTGCCGGACAGACAGGATACATAACCCTTGAGGGCACCGAACTCATTCTTGCAGAGGATGAAGATCAAAGTCCTGTGACCGATGACTTCTCCGAACTTCGCGGCAAAATCAACAAGCGAACCATATGTTAATGTCCCGCCGGCTTCATTGACGGCCGCTATCGCATTCGGATCTTTCTTGTCAACTTCAAAAAACATGACGATACTCCGTTATGATCTTCAGAATTCGATGTCGTATTTAGCCAGGATCTCTTTGCCCTTCTCGTAAGAAGAGAAATCGATGATATCATCTGTGTCCATCATGATATCAAATGTATCTTCGAGCATTGCGACCATGGTCATGTGACCAACGGAATCCCATTTCTCGACACCCTGATATACAAGCGTTGTAACATCGAATGCCTCGTCCAGTTCGAAAGCATCTCTCATGATCTGATCATACTTTTCTGTGTTGTTCATCGTTTATTCTCCTTTTTATTTGTTCTTTATCAGTTTTCCGTATTCTGCTGCAAGGCTGTTGCCCATGAGGAGGAACATCTTTATGCGCCGTTCGTCTGTCATAAACGCAAACAATCTCATCCCGTTCTTTCCCAACTCATTGATAAGATAAGAATCCAACATCGTTCCGTAAAGAGTATTGCGGTAGTCGGGATGAACTATAGTCAGCGCAGCAACCCTGAACTTATCAGTCTGTGCAGCGATCGACAGGTGGGCAACTATCTTTCCTTCCTCCCTGATGATATAGCTGTTACCCATTCCTGTACGCATACGGTCCAGCATCTGTCCTGCAAGCTCTTCACTGTTATATGAAGCATTGTTCTCCTCATCTGTCAGGATCAGATCCACTATCTCGGGAATGTCTTCCTCCGTGGCCTGCTCGACCCGTTCCATACCCTTCATTATACGATATTTGTTCAGTTCAAGTATCTTTCCATATTCGACATAATAACGATTATTGAAGCTTTCACTGAGTTTTTCTATGATATCTTTCCTTGCGAAAGCTCTTCCGATATCGTACTCATTGATCATATCGGATATCGCGGCAATATCGCAGTCCTCTCTGTCACTATATATCTGAAAACTGTCGTAGTATTTCATGATGACCAGCGATATCTTTCCGCCCGCTTCGGAAAACCATATGGTTATGTTTGGATCCGTAACGCCATAAGTGTATACATCCAGATAAAGGTAAAGGCAATTCGGTATATCTCTGCCCAGATATTCAAGAATAGCAGGCACATCGGTCTCAACAGCTTTTCTCAACACTTTTCCATCAGAATTCATGATAAACTCCTTCACAAAAATCCTCCAGGAGACCTGCAATAGCTACCGTCTCATTTCCGATATACTGATCTCTCACCTCTTCAGGATTACCAATCCTTGTCGCAAACTCCAGGAGTTCATAGCGGAATCCTTCACCGTCATAGCTCCAGAAATACTTCTGCGTCTTACGGAGATCTTCGTATCTTATCTCAAAGTAATCGGTTCTCCACCAGGGAGCCGGAACATAAACATAACCTTCCGTTCCCGTAATGATCAGCTGGCCTTCGGTCTTGACGCCGAGTCCGGCAGTAAAGGATGCGACTGCACCGTCATATCTGAGGATGCCTTTTGTAAGGACATCAAAATCATTCTTTCTGCTCGTAAAGATCTGTTTCTCTTTATAATCCGTTCCGAGCATCTGGAAGATCGGAAGGAAAAGATATCCGCCGAGATCATACAGACTTCCTTCGAACTTATTAAGATTCTCATAATCGACATGAGCAAGTTTCTGGCTGAAAGTGACATCTATATCCTTGACTTCACCGATCCTGCCGCTTTCGATAAGAAGGAGCAAATGCTGATAAGCCGGGAAAAATCTGGTCTTTATCGCATCAAACAGAACGAGACCTTTCTCCTTAGCAAGCGCGATAGCTTCCTCAGCTTCCTTCCTGCGAATAAACACCGGTCCCTCGCACATAACGTTCTTTCCGTGACGGAGTGCGTCCATCACAAGATCATAATGACTGTCTATCCTGTCAACGATATATACGGAATCACACTTTTCGTAAAAAACTTCCCTGTCTTCGATGTATTCGGTACCGCATTCCTGTGCGATCTTCTTTCCTTCTTCAGCGTCACCGCCGGTAATGCCGGCAACTTCGATCGACATGACGTATTCACATTCACGGATCATCCTCTGAGCGGGATTGCGCGTTCCTATGAAACCCATCCTGACGGTAACATTGGTATTCTTTCTGATCTCCGTACTCGAAACACCCTCTGTCCTGGGCAGATATACGACTTTGCAGAATTCATTAAGATAATCGAACTTGCCGACCCAGTCAGAACCGACGGTAAAGATATCTACTCCGTACTTCTGTATATCTTCTATCTTCTGACCTTCATACTCTTCAACTATGATCTCATCAGCAAGACCGGTTGCTCTTACGGCCTCAACACGTTCAAGAAGAGGCTGTCTGACATTCAGTTTGCCACGGCTTCTGTCGAAGGCATCAGATGTCACGCCGACGATAAGATAATCACCGAGTTCCCTGGCATTACGCAACAGGTTTATATGCCCGTAATGCAGCATGTCATAAGTTCCGTAGGTAATGACTTTAACCATACTTTTCTCTCCCTTTAGAAAACCTCTCTGGCTTTAAGGTCGTTCAAAGCCTTTATCAAAGTGTCGTTATCTTCAATCGTAAGATTCCCCAAGTGTCCTACGCGAAAAACTTCGTCCGCAAGATCTCCGCCGTTGGGACAGATCCATATCCCGTACTCATCCTTGAGGAGACGGAAGATCTCCTTTGCCGAGTGGTTCCTGCTCTTCAATGCGGTAACCGCATTTGAAGGGGTCTCGGCATAAAGATCAAAAGGCATATCCGCTATCTTGGCACGAAAATCACCGGCGAGTTCTGCTATTCTCTCATTTTCCGACTTTGCTCCGCCGTTTTCCTCGATCTGTCTGAGTCTCTGATTGATCTGAAGCAATATCGTGACAGCAGGAGTAAAAGGGGTCTGTCCCCTTTCCATATTGTGAAGCGCATCCTTAAGATCAAGATACATGCACTTACAGGGAGTTGAACTTACCCTCTCCAAAGCTTTTTCGGCAAGTATGATGACTGATATTCCCGGAGGAACCGCAAGAGCTTTCTGGGAACCCGTTATCATAACATCTATCCCCGATCCCTTCATGTCGATCGGATCAGCCAGGAATGCACTTATGGCGTCTACTATAAGGAACAGACCGTTTCTTCTGCAGAAATCAGAGATAAGGGCCAGATCATAAAGAACACCTGTGGAAGTCTCTCCGAGATTAACGATAAATGCCGTATAATCCTTTCCTTCGTACGGGACAAGATCTTCTTTATGAAGAGCTTTTCCGCTCTCCAGCACAATATCCGTGTGAGGGATCTCATGGATCTCACAGAGCTGCGAGAAACGTGCACCAAAGCTTCCGCCCTTAACAACAAGCGCTTTATCCTGAGAAGTCAATGTATTCATTATGACGGCTTCCATCGATGCGGTCCCCGATCCCGTTATAAAGACCACTTTAGCAGTATCATCTGCCCCGGCCATCTCCTTGATCATCCTCTCGTTCTCCAGCATAACTGCGGAAAACTCGGGAGTACGGAAATATGGCGTGTTACAGTTTCCGATCTCCTTCACCTCATCCGAGGACATTACCGGACCTACCGTAAAATTCAATTTATCTTCGATCAGATTGCTCATTGTTCCACCTCTTTATTATTTTTCATTCAGCAGATTCTTTTTATCTTCACTTTCCAGGATGACAAAATCATCCGTCGGAGGATATTTATACATGGTCTTCCAGAAGAAGATAGATGTCTTGTCGGCAATGATGTGATCAAAATGAACATTGCCCAAAAGACGCTTCCACTCGTCCGCAATAAATGCATGGGAACTATTCTCAAGATAATCATCGAGGTCTCCGCTCTTTTCCTTGATCATCTTTCTCTCTTCCTGTGAGCTCTGATAGTATCCGACTCTGCATGTAATGCGGTGCGGTAAATGAAATCTTTGGATATCGTCGTAAAGGGCACTGCTCCCGGAACTTAAAAACATCAATGTGATGTCCTTCTTTCCGTCATCGGTCTTCTCCAACCACCTCTCAACAGTTTCTGCATAGGAAGCGCTCTTCTCCCATTTGAAAAGATAAAGATAACTTTCCCTGTTTTCGGCGGGAGCAACTTCCCTTCTGCAGAAGAAATCTGCGGAAGACCTGTCTTTTCTGCTACAGATCCTTTCGGCTGAAACAGCGGTTTCTTCGTCATCGTTATCTTCACCGCTTTCATCTGCATAATCACTTTCCACGTCGTGTCTCTCCGGCTTTCCGAATATCGGATCATCCTTTCCGGCTTTCTCATCCGCATCTTCTTCACTGTAAAGTAGCTCTCCTTCTACTCCGAGACCTCCAAAAAGTCTTTCCATCTCCCTGTAGATCGTCGAGTACTGTGTCGCTACCGTCAGATCCTCGAAAAAACCATCCAGCATTTCGGGCATCTCTTTGTCAGCGCAGAGGATAACCGGAATATGACACCTCTGTGCCTGTAACGCTCGTAAATAGCTGTCAGTAATGAGAAGACATGCATCACCGTAAAAACGAGTCAGGTTCTGCTCGTCACAGAAAACATTTTCGATACCGAAATAATCCTTCTGTTCCCTGTACTTTTTCCAGAAAGAAAGGCCTGTAAAAGAACAGACTGTCTTACCGTAAAATCCGGCAAGAGCTTCTATCCTTTTCACAAAGCCTGCAAATGATGAGCAGTTTCTTGTAAGGTGCGGTTCCCTGTTGATGGAAATAATGATCTTGTTCCTGTCAGCTGTTTCCGCAGGCAGCGGATAATAACTGATACGGTCCCGGGAAATGCCGAGATCTTTCACAAGAACAGCATCGTCATAACCATCGTCGGCACAAAGAAAATAATCTGTATCATTGAGGGTTTTTACTGCATTCTTGATCTGGTTCTTCGTATAACAGTCAGAAGTAAAGATATACAACTGAAAAGACGTATATATCGTCTGTCCCTCTCTTTTTATGTAATAGTTGGGGAGAGTATTGGCACAATAGATCCTGCCCGCCACAGCTAAAGCTTTGATGAAATCTGCCATTCCTCGCATAACGATCCAGACTCTGTCATCCTCTATGAGTTCACCAAACTGATCCAGCGTTGAAACATAATCACGGGCCGTCCAGACAAGACGGCAATGGCTGTATGCCGGATCCTTCAGCGCCTCCATGAACAGATTGGAGACTACTCCGGCAGCTCCTGTCGAGAAATCTTCAATGAAAAGAACAGTATCCGGTTCGACTGGGAGCTTACGGCTCTCATTCATCTGACCGGCCATCCACAGATCTCTTTCCATTCCGCCATTTCCTCATATTCATAGTCTATATGCGCCTCATTTTGTGAAAAATAGACATCACAAAAGGAACATATGCACATATGTTTAACTTGATGATTTTATCACCATATTATAATAAATACAAGAATTTGACCCCAGTGCAGCCGGAGAACCCCTGTAACTGCCACCAAAAATGTGAGAGGCCGCTAATTTGGGGGAAGCGGCCTCTGACAAAGGAGAGTAATAAATGATGTATCATCAACGGACCGGAGAGAAGCCGGCTCCCGCTAACGATCTGATGGTAGTTGGCTGCGTCAGGACACATTGCCCCCGCATGAGCGGTGGAGCAATGTGTTCTTCAGCTATCGATCATCAACTGTTGACGTATTTATCGTACTTATAGAGGAAGGTCACCATCTGACGTCTCAGGCAGTCGCCGTCGGGACGGAAGGTGTTGTCCTCGTAACCTGCAAGGATCTTCTTTTCGGATGCCCAGAGGGTAGCCTTATAGAAGTAATCGGATTCCTTGACATCCGTGAACTTGCTGGTCGAGCTCGAGGGTGAGGGCTTGCCGGCAAGACGCCAGAGGAAGGTTACCGCGTGCTTTCTGGCACAGGTGATATCCGGACCGAATGTGCCGTTGCTATAGCCTTCGACTATACCCTGTTCACTGCCCCAAACACAGGCTTTATAGAAGTAGTCTGAGCTGGAAACGTCCGAAAACTTGCAAGTATCCGACTTGGGGGCGGGTTCTCCCTGAAGCCTCCAGAGGAAAGTGATCATCTGGGCGCGGGTACACTTGTTGTCGGGCTTGAAAGTTGTCTGGTTGTCGTAGCCTTTTACGACACCCTTGGCTGTCAGATAGTTTACGGGCTCAAACCAGAACTTGGATGAGTCGGTGACGTCCTTATAGAGGATGGTGACCTTGCAAGTTGCCTTGATACCGGCTACTGAAACCGTGATGGTGACTGTACCTGCCATCTTGGCAGTGATCTTGCCGTTGGAATCAACGGATGCGATCTTGCTGTCGGAAGACTTGAAGGCGGGAGCAGTCTCAACGCCTTTTACGGTTGCCTTGAGGGTCTTGTTCTGACCGCAGATAATGCTGAGGCTGTCTTTTTCGAGAGTCAGTGTAACATCCAGCTTGGGGATTACTTCAGTCTCGGTCTTGCCGCATACGGAGCAGGTATGCTTCTTTGATCCTTCTTTCGTGGCTGTAGCTTCTTTCGTAACCGTCCAGTCGCCCCAGCTGTGGCCGGTCGCGGGGATCGTGACCGTTTTGCTGCTCTCCCTTGCTTTGCCGTCGTAAGCTGTAGATGCGTCAACGGTTGCCGTATAGACCTTCTCTCCGCTCTTAACGCAGGTAGCATCCACTACTTTTTTCGTGATCGTCATGGCTGCATAGGCATATTTCTTCTCGCCGGAATTCGTGTATGAATAGTAGTTCGCTCCGGCTGACAGTTCGCCGTCGTAGCCAAACCAGCTTATGTCCGAAAATCTCCAGGCAGAGGGAGATACGAATACCAGTAATGTAAAACTGTCTTTTACGACTTCTTCAGGTATATCAGCAACATAGACCTTATCGATATTATTATCGCTGCACCTTAATGTTTCTAATTTGAAATTTTCGCTGACATCAAGATCGTCTAAGTCGTTGTTTATGCAGTTAAGGAACACAAGATCCGGATTGTTGCGGGTATCCAGAAAGACGATCTGGTTATTATGACATGCAAGCCTCTGAAGGAGAGGATTATTCTTCACGTTAACCGCCTTGAGTTTATTATCGCCGCAATACAGGTTTACAAGAGCCTTGTTATTTGAAAGATCAAGTGATGAGATCTCATTCTCGCAGCAATCTAAATGCACCAGATTCGTATTGTTCTTTACATCAATACTCTTAAGGAAGTTGTCACGACACCTGAGTTCTGAAAGACTGGTGTTTTTAGACACGTCGAGTTCCTTGATATAGTTGGATAAACAAACAAGTTTTCTAAGCTTGTCATTGGCACTGACATCAATCTTTTTCAAACGGTTGTGCTCGCAATCAAGTATCTGCAGGTCCTTGTTCTGACTAACGTCAAGTTCCGTCAGCAGATTATTGCCGCAGTAAAGCATCTTAAGCTTCGTATTCTTGGAAACATCAAGGCTTTGCAACCTGTTGTTATTACACTCCAAAAGCTCGAGTTCAGTGAAGAATTCAACGCCTTTTAAACTCTGCAGAGTAAAATTTCCGATGCGCATGCTCTTGACTTTTTTGATCTCAGCAAGGGAAAGACGCCCGTTGTTATCGATGTCATACCAGTTCTTTACTGCGCTCCGGAATAATCTGTCCGGGAAGTTTTCTTCATTGATCTCGACACCGGTGAATATCTCGGTCTGAAGATCAATATCAAAATATCCGTTAGCACAGGAATAACTGACATAGCTGTGAGTGTTAGCTCCGGAACCGTACGACGGTTCTCCTCTCTCTCCTGTCAAATAAGCCTCCAGTAATCCTGCATGGGGACTGACATCGAAAACGTCGATCTGATTATCGTATAGATTAAGACGCTTGATCTTCTTGTTTTTTTGAATATCGAGAGACTTAAGCCGGTTATTACAGAGCATCACGTAATCCAGCTCTGTATTAGTGCTGATATCGAGTTCTGTGAGCTTGTTATCGTATCCGATGATCCTGTCAAGGGATGTGCATCCGGTTAGATCCATTTCGGCGATTTCGTTATGCTCGCACTCAAGAGTGGTCAGACTGCTCTTACCGGAAAGATCGAGCCGGGTCAGTTCGTTACCATTGCAATAAAGCACTTCCAGCTGTTTGCAGCCCGTAAGATCAAGACTCGTGACCCCTGAACAAGGGCATCTGACGTCGGTAAGTTCGGTATTCTTGGAAAGATCCACATCTCCCAGTTTGTTTTTGTAACTGTAGAATTGATAGATATTGGGAAAAAACTCTACTCCCTTAACACTTGTTACCGATTTCTCGCTGAGCGATATCCATTGGGCATCCTCGCGCTCTGCCAGCGAAAGTTTTCCGTCTTGAGGACTGCGATCGAACTGTTCGGTAACGTATTCACGGAATATCTTATCGGGAAAATTCTCTTCATTTATCTCGATAAGATCATCTGCCAGAGCCGTAGTCTTCACAAGACCTACGACAAGAAATGCCGCAGATAGAGCCAGAACCGCCGGAAGCGTTCTTCCCAGGATTTGTTTTTGCATTGGTATTACCCCCCTGTCAACTTTTGCTTTTTTATTATTCTCCCTGCTTATAAAAGCATGATCACCATATGAGACCGGAACCTGACGTCGTCCCGATGTAAGGCATTATCAATGAGACCGTCAGTACCTTGTCCAGATATATCCTGACATAATCAAGGAAAGTCGCAGCCTTAAGATCATCCGCTGCGGCATTCGCGCCTGTACTTACCGCCACTGAAGCATCAACGGAAAAGCGCATCTGGTCTTTCTGATAGACATGGAAATCCTTTGATCCGTCATCTGCTTCCAACACCTGATCTATCAGTTTTCCGTTCTGATAAACATCTGTTATGTGGCTGTTGCGGCTTATGTCGACCGATCCGATGGGATTGTTATCTGTCCAAAGTTCCGTGAGATTGCTATTGTTTCTGATATCGATATCAACGATATCGTTATGTCCGAAATCCAATATCTTAAGCGACCTGTTGCTGCTCACATCGATTTCCGTCAGTTTATTCTTAAAAAGCTCCAGTGTCTCGAGCGAGGTTGCGCCTGTGACGTTAACAGACGTCAGGGCATTATTCTTGCAGTCGACCTCCACGAGCTCCTTTTTGTCTGAAAGATCAAGGGATACCAGCCTGTTCTGATATAAGATGACTCTCTCGATATCCTTGCAGCCGGACAGATCGATCTTTTCGAGAACGCCGTTATGGCTTGAAACGACTTTGAGTTTTGTATTTTGGGAAAGATCGAGCTCCTTAAATCTCCCGTGGCTGGTCTCGATCTTTTCGAGGGACGTGAAGAATTCGATGCCCTTCAAACTGGACATCTTGCAGTTAAGGACAGAGATGTTTTTCGCATTATCGATCTCAGCCTGCGAAAACCTGTTGTCCTTCGGGTTGTTGTCGAACTTCTCACTGACATAGAGTCTGAACGCCGGGTCCGGGAAATTCGTCTCGTTGATCTCGATATCACCCAAAGCCCGGGAAGTCGTATCCGCCACGGCGACGACACCAAACGTGACCGTCAGCGCCAGTAACGCCGTGGCGAATTTCTTAATAAGACTCCCCTCCATATATAACCCCTCCTGTCCGTTTTAAACGGAACTGCCTGCATGTACATTATCAAGTCTACCAAATTGTTTCTAAATTGTAAACAGTTATGTACAAAATGTTACATCGTGTGTATTTTCTGTTAATCGGCATTCGATATCCGGACCCCTGTCAAACGTCCCGAAAAGCCTTCCGGAGCAAGAAAAACGCCGCCCGGCAGAGCTAGCTGAGCGGCGGTAAGAGCTTTTCGAAAATAGGATCTTACTTGTTTAAATACTTATCGAATTTATAAAGGAAGGTGACCATCTGCCTCCTGAGGCAGGCGCCATCCGGGCGGAAGGTGCCGTCATCGTAACCTTCGAGGATCTTCTTTTCGGAAGCCCAGAGGGTTGCCTTATAGTAATAATCCTTGGACTTGATGTCATTGAACTTATTCTTTGTTGTCTCGGGCTCGGGTTTGCCTGCCAGACGCCAGAGGAAGGTCACCGCATGACGGCGGGCGCACATGATCTTAGGTCCGAATGTGCCGTCCTTATAGCCTTCGACCACGTGATTCTCATTGCCCCAGATACATGCCTTATAGTAATAATCAGTCTTCTTGACATCGGAGAACTTGCATTTCTTGGCCTTCGGCTCGGGCTGACCTTTAAGTCTCCAAAGGAAAGTAACGATCTGAGCCCTCGTGCACACGCCGGAAGGTCTGAAACTCGTCTGGTTGTCATAGCCCTTGACTATACCGGCATCCGTAAGCGCATATGTCGGAGTGAACCAGAAGTCATCGGGATTGATCACGTCCTTATAGAGGACTGTTACCTTGATCTGTTCACTCTTCCCTTCACAAGTTGCCGTGATGGTGACCGTTCCTGCGGACTTGCCGGTAACGACACCGCTGGAGTCGACCGTCGCGATCTTCTTGTCAGAAGTATTCCACCGGGTTGTTCCGTCAAAAACCTTGTTCAGGGTAAGATTGTTGCCGCAAATGACATATAAGGGAACTGCATTGCGTTTCTCCTGCTTCTTGCAGGATGAACAGGTCCTGATCTCAAGACCCGCCGCGCCGGATGTTGCCTTCTTGCTGACAGTCCACTTGCTCCAGCTGTGGCCCTTGGCATCGGTGTACTTTCCCTTGGTCGAAGCGCTGAACTCCTTCCCGTCGGGGGTCTTGGATGCCGGAATATTCACATTGTAGACTGTGTAGCCCTTCTTATCGCATGTGGGAGATATAACCTTGGTCGAACTGATGTCGATATCTCTCTCTATAATGATGACACCATATCCCGATGCTGTTCCGCGGTATCTCACCGTAGCTCCCGTATACCCATTCTTCTCGTCTCCTGTCCAGGAGGTCACTATGGTCCATTCCCGATGTATGATGACCACCCATTCGGCCTCTGTTCCGGTCAGATCGAGATCATAAAGTTTATCTTTGGGTTTCGGAGCATAGATCTTATCTATTGAACAGTATCTGCAGGTGAGTCTTTCGATCTTAGGACACTTGCTGATATCAAGCGCTTGAAGAACATTATTATGCAGAGTTTCTGCACCGCACTGGAGCCTCAGAAGCTCGGGGCATTCCAGCGTAAGGTTCTTGATACTATTGTCAGTCAGGAAAAGAGACTCTACCTTCGTGTTTTTGGACAGATCGATATTTGTGAGATTGCAGCCCGCAAGATTAATAAATGTCAGTTTTTTGTTATTTGAAAGATCTATTTGAGTCAGAAGTTTATTATTCGTGCAATAGAGAGTTTCGAGATTCTTAAGATCCGTAAGATCCACTCCCTTGATCTGGCTCTCCTCGATATCCAGTTTTGTTAAGGCAGTACAGCCTTTGAGTTTAATAGACGGTGTCACATCGGATGAACTGACTTTATAGAGATAAACGTAGTTAAGGGATGTGCAGTTCGTAAGATCGATTTTACCGATGGCCCTGTTGTATGCTTTCAGTTCAGTGAGTGTAGTCATGCCCGACAGATCGAGGGAATCGATCTCTGCCAAACTAATTTCAAGGGTCTTGAGTTTCTTGAACTTTTTGAAATCCGGCTCGGTCAGTTTACCATATCCTATATCCAGACCTTCCAGAGAAGTGAATATCTCAAGGCCCGTTATATCCCTGATGGTTCCGTTTCTTCCCACACTAAGAAATGTCGTTCCGGCTATCTCATTTTCATCCAGACTGTCACCGAACTTTTCGGTCAGATCTTTCCGAAGGTACTTATCCGGGAAATTCGTTTCGTTGATCGCAATCTCCCCTGACGCCCTTATGCCGAATGAAGGCAGGTTAACGATCAGTGCCGTCACCGCAATAATTCCAAATACCGCTGCCAGTTTCTTTAACATGCCCGAACCTCCGGATAACATTTTCGCAATGTCGTATATTATAATGCATACTCTGCCCGAAAACAAAATCCGGGGCTCCTTGCAACAGATACCAAAAGTGTGCAGTAAACACCCTTTTCGAGGGCAATACTGCACACTTTTCAGTTGTTTTTTGCACACATCCGGCGCGGTCTTTGAGCTGTTATTCCTCGCTTATCAGAGCGATGGGCTCGACTTTGCGGATAGACAAAGAACATGCCAATGATGTGATCATTGCCACCGCGAGGATACCGATGAGCGTGATCATGAGTCCATAGAAAGGAACGTCAGCTTCTATCTTCTCGATACCGAAAAACATGAGCGCCGTGCTCATGACAGCGGATGACACGGGTCTTGTCACGGCTGATCCCGCGAGGACCCCCAGGAGGATCGCCGGGATATTGGAGATCATGGTCTGGACGATGAGCTGTCCGGATGTAAATCCTATGGCCTTGTTGATACCGTAGTTCCTGTACTCGCGGATGATCTTGGATCTTACGAGCAGGATCTCGACGAAGATCACGATCATGACAGTTACCGCAAGGATCGAATAGCAGATGATATACATCGAATTCGATACAGTGGATGTCGTCTCGGAAATGAGCTTCGCCATATCGTCGACAGATGCATCCGTGTACTTGCCTATCTCTGTTTTTATCTCATCGTAGCTTACGCCTTCCTTAGTCCAGATATAGTAGGCGACTTTCTCGATCTTGACCATGAAGCGCTCCGCACCCTCATCCGTGAGAAGGCCCTTTATTCCCATGTGATTTATCTTCTGATCGAGTCCCGATACGATAAAGTCAGCCCTCTCACCACCATATTCGATGTAGACGATATCACCCGTCGTAACGCCGAGCTGCTTTGCCGCTTTCTTCGTAAGGCAGATCTCATGGTCGTTCTCGGGAAGGCGGCCTTCGATCAGGATGTAATTTTCGAGAACGGAAATATCCTCCAACACATCACAGTTGACCGTTGCAGTCTTATCTGCCGTCTTGATCGTAGGTTCGATCTGGATAAAGAATGACATCTTGTCGATCTTATCTATCTTCTTAAGATCTTCGCCTAAAGAGCGGTCCCCTGCGACCTGAACATCAGGCTTTTCGATACCGGCAAGCTTCATCGTGCCGTCGTTGTTGTTTCCGAATGACTCGACCATGGCAAATCCCAGATTAGTCGATATCGATATTATCGCCACGATCAGCGCGAGCACGATATTGCGCCTCTTGTCACCGATAAGATCCTTGAGCGAGAGCGTCACGGGGATAGGTGTGACTGCGTTTTCAAAAGAAAAATGGTTGCGCTTGAAGTTATGGTTGCTGATGCCGCCTCTTAAGCACTCGAGCACCGACACCTTCCTGTACTGCCTTGAAGACACGAGACAGGCGATCACCACGAGCATAACTATCCCTGCGACTACGGCTGCAGCGATGCCGAAGTTGTACTGCTGGTTCCAGGGGAGGCCCTGAACGAGTGCAACGACAGATCCGAACGCTTCCCTCGTAAGTGCCGCGAGAGCCACGCCTATCAGCGCTCCTGCCAGTGCTGCAAAGGCATTCTCGATCACGATCGCCGCCGACAGTTCAGATGTCCTGTAGCCTGCTGCTTCCAGGATTCCGGTATTCTTCATGTTGCGTTCGATGAAGTTGCGGATCGAGAAGCCGATTATGATCAGAGCGATGACCATGATGATCAGAGCGAAGACAGCGAAGATCGCCATAACGATCTCTGTCATGAACATTCCGCCGCCCTTCATGTCCCACCAGTTGACTTCCAGCACGATCGAGGGATTTGTTATATTCTCACGCGCCGTAAAATCCTGATACTTTTCCCAGAGGACATTATGGAGTTCGTAGATATCCGCATCTTCAGCTCCTCTGAACTTGAGCGACGAGCCTCTGACAACAAGCTCCGGGTGGCTCTTACCGACATCTTCGACCACTTCCTCTGCAACATACACGTTATAGATCGATATATTGATGGACGTCGCGAAAAGAGGGTCTTCCACGTATCCTGCGACCTTGAAACCTTTGATCTCATCATCGAGCTTGAACTCGATCGTATCGCCGACCGCATACTGGGGCTTGAGATAGTAAGGGATCAGGATATCATCCTTGCCGAGTTTCGAAGTGTCGACGCCCAGAGTGTTGATCGTGCGCTCTTCTTCGTAGCTTCCGAAATAGAACTGGAACAGAGACCATTCGCCATCTCCCTTATCCTTATTCCTGTACTGGGCATTTACAACATCCGTACGGGTACGGTCGAATTCCCTGACTCCGTCTGTATCCTTGAGTTCTTTTTCCAAAGGTTCTGCCATCTCTTCCGGAACCCAGTAGTATACATGTGAAGTGTTATGGGCAGAAGCCGACTCATCCATGACTCCGCCGAGTCCCGCAAGTACCGACAGACCGGAGTAGAGCATGAAAGCCGCGAGTATCGAAAGCACGCCGAGCGTTATGATATCACCCTTCTGCTTCTTGGCGTTATTTTTCGCGATGAATAATATATGACGCATATTACCACCCCATCTCCGTCAGGAAGTCCTTGAGTTTCTTGTGGCGCTCGGCGCCCTCGGTGCCTGTCAGGTCGATCTCGTCCTTGACGATCCCGTCTGCAAGGTACAGCACTCTGTTGCCGCGCTCGGCCGCCTTGATGGTGTGTGTTACCATAACGATCGACTGCCCCTCATTATTGAGGTCAGTAAGGATATCCAAAACATTCTCGGTATTCTGCGAATTCAATGCACCGGTCGGCTCGTCAGCGAAAAGTATCTCCGGCCTGTTGATGACGCCCCTTACAACGGCGACCCTCTGCTGTTGTCCGCCCGACAACTGCGTCGGGAACTTGCGCCAGTCCTGCTCGGTAAGTTCTACTTTTGCAAGAAGCTCCTTTGCTCTCGCGGCGAGCTCTTTTCGGTCCTTCGTAACGAGGAGCCCTGATACCATTACGTTATCGAGAGCGCTCATGGTGTCGTTCAGGTAATTCTGCTGGAAAACGAATCCGCAGTGATTCCTTCTGAAGATCGCGAGCTTGTCGTTGCTGTAGCGGGAGATGTCCTCATCGCCATACTTTATCTGCCCCAGCGTCGGGCGGTCCATGCCGGAGAGCGAGTAGAGCAAAGTCGATTTGCCCGAGCCCGAGTTCCCCATGATGACCGTGAAGTCGCCCTCGTAGATCTTGAGGTTCAGGTTCTTGATTACATGCTGCTGGACACTCTCATTCGAATATGTCTTGCAGAGGTCCACTGCTTCTAAGATCGTCTTTTTCATTTTGTCCTCCTGTAATCCCCTTATTCCCGGGATGCCTGTTTTGATGGTTTCAGTATATCGATGAGAAATCAATAAGTCTTAACCCAAGATTTACAAATTCCTTAACTGTTTCTTACATGCTGATTTTTCCGCTTGGTAGCAGTAAAAGGCTGATTTGGTAGCACCTACTGCTACCAAATCGGGCAAAAACTGCTACCAAAGGCTTTTAAAGTCGATTGGTAGCACTAAACAGCAAAAATGGTAGCACTTACTGCTACCAAATCGGCTGTTTAGTGCTACCAATTATTTACACTTATATCTTCTTCACGAAAATCTCTGCCACGAAGCCTTTATCGCCGTTATAGAGATTCAGATCGCCGTCCATCTTTTTCATGAAACTCTCGGCAAGGTAGAGCCCGAGGCCTGAGCCCGGCTTGCCCTTGGCGTCCTCTCCGCGATAGAACTTCTGAGTGAGAAGAGACAGCGCTTCGTCCGGGACACCGGGACCCTCATCGGATATCTTTATTATCACGCCGTTATCTTCTTTTATATATTCAACAGTAATAATCGTCTTGGCATATTTGATCGAGTTGCCTACGATGTTGTCTATGACCTGCTCCAATCTCAGAGGATCGAAAAACAGCAGGCACTCGGGCACTTCATTGACTGTCTTTATCTCAGCTGAATCCCGCAGAGCATCGATCATGCCGTTGATCAGCAGAGACGACTGCTCAGAAGGCTCAACACGCAGTTCGGAAGCCTCGTCGAGCGATGCGCTCATCAAATTGGCGATCAGACTGTCGATCGTGGAAACCTTGGATTTTATTACTCCGGCCTTATTCTTTATGTCATCATCCTTACTCTTTACTTCCAAGACTTCGCAGGTCGCATTGATCGTTGCAAGGGGGGTGCGGATGTCGTGTGAAAGTTCAGCAAGCATCTCCTGCTTGGCTTTCTCGTGCTCGGCTTCCCTTTCGCGCGCAGACAGGAGTTCCTCACGCATTATGTCAAAGCTTTCCGTGAATGAGCCAAAGAAGTCGTTCCTGCCGGCTTCGAGCGGGAAGTCCAGATTACCCTTGGCAACTTCACCCGCAAACTTTTCGAGCTTGTTAAAGGGTTTTAAGTAATTGATGTATATGAGTTCGATAAAGCCCGCTCCGGCAAGTGCAACGATCACAAGGATCAGGATATTCTTCTTAAGAGCCGTTTCTTCACTTTCAGCTTTAAACTCGGCGTAATCATCCCAGATGGCCTTCCCGGTGACCACGCCATCCTTGGTAATATCCATCACCATGGCATTTTTCTTAAGATAGCTGTTGACCTTGGCGAGATAATCCTTATCGTCTGCGGAAATGACAATACAGCCTGAAGGGGCCTCGCCGCCCTCTGCGATCTTCTCGACGCAGCCCGCATAGTAGACCATATTTCTCTGAGGTTCGGGGGTCTTATAAAAGAGGATCGCTCCCAGCACGACGAGTATCGCTATCCATAATACAATAAGGACCCGCAGTTTCATGAGATCAGATCTCCAGTATGTAACCCGTACCCCAGATGGTCTTTATATACTTGGGGTTGTTGGGATCTTCCTCGATCTTCTCGCGCAGCCTTCTTATATGGACATTAAGAGTTCCGTCACTGTAGAAAGAATCACCCCAGACCGCCTCGAAAATATCGTTCTTGGATACGATCGAATTCTTGTGCTCGTAAAGATACTTGATGAGCGCGAACTCTCTTGCCTTGAGCTGGACATGCCTGCCGTCGATGTTAACGCTCATGGTTGCAGGATCTATGAAATCATCCTCCGACTTTGCCGCAGCTGCATTGTCAGCATGTTCACCCGATGTCCTTCTTAAGATAACTTTGACCTTGGCAAGCAAAACGCTCAAAGAATAAGGCTTCTTCACATAGTCGTCGCCGCCGATGTTAAGGGCAATGAGCACATCATCGTCGCTCTGGCGGGCACTGATAAAGAGGATCGGCACATCAGAATCCTCGCGGATCTTCTTGCAGAGCTCAAAACCGCTCTGATCCTTGAGGTTAACATCGAGGAGGACAACATCGCATGTATTGCCCGCCATGAAAGCGAGACAGGATTCGCGATCGTTTGCTACGGCACAGCTGATCTCGAACATCTCGAAATACTCGGCCGTCATGGTCGTCAGTTCGACTTCGTCATCAACTATAAGACAATTATAATGCGCCATTCCTGAATCCCTTTGCTCATTAAGAATCTATATAGATTCTATCACAAGATCTCTTCCATGCAGATCTTCTGAGGCTTTAAGCCCATCGCCTCATAGAATGCGCAAGCCGCAGGATTGCAGGTCCAGGTATTAAGAGTGATGTTATAGAACCCCTTCTCCTTCGCATAATCCTTGACATAGCGGTAAAGAGCCGATCCCACTCCCTTGCCGCGGGCAGCCTCATCAACACAGATATCATCTATGTAGAGTGTCTTGACATCCGTAAGCACCGAGTCACCGACCACCTGCTTTTCCATGCAGAAAGCATGTCCTAAGACTTTCCCTTCAGCATCTTCATAGACGAAGACAGGCGTCTTGGAATCATCCAAGATCGCCTTCAGTTCTTCGGCATTGTATTTTGTCGCAGGTCCCTTGAAAAGGTCAGGACGTCCTTCGTGGTGGACCATGTCCACCTGGATCAGGAGTTCTAATATCCTGGGAATATCATTCTGGCAGGCCGGTCTGAGCATATGTTTCTTTCTCCATTTTCTTCTTGTGCGGGTTGTTGATTGAAGCATCAAATCCCGGCAAGAGATATTTATCCGGCATGTAATCATGCACGTTGACATCGAGGAAATAATCGCAGAACACGATACCAACATAAGTGATCTTCGTGTTGCCTTCCCGGTCTTCGGGGATCATGGCATAAACAAAGCCATCGTGTTCATCCGCATCCATAGCTAGCAGATCATAGCCAACGGGCTCTCCCGTTACCGAGTAGTTTCCCGCATATTCCTCAACACCGATCGCAGCAAGTCTAGCCATCTCCTTATCGTAAGCATCCTTATAATCAATGGTCATATAAGTGATGTACTGGGGATCCCAGGGATTGTAATAGAAGATCTGGAACTCTTCGACATCAAGACCCGATATGTTTTCGGGCATGACATCAAATATGGGCAGGTTACCGTAACTGTATTCTGTCCCTTTCAGAGATTCGTTATGGAAGTAATTGTTGTATTCGGCCGGATCCTTTATCACCTTTTTGGGGGCGGCAAAGAAGCTCAAAGCCGCAAGCGATACCACCGACATGCTGACGATCACATAATTAGTAACCAGCGCGATCAGCACTATCGTCACTATCTTGACCACCTTGACGAGTTTCTTCCTCTTGCCGATCTTCTGCAGGATCCCCGTAACGAACAGGGTGATCACGCTCATCAGCACAAAGCTCAAGAATGTCAGCATCAGCGCGCCTGACTTCCTTAAGTCGGGTTCATAAGTCAAAGTCTGTAAGACTACGGCCACCAGCGTGACCACGACACCCACTACACCTGCTATCTGTACTACCGTCATAAGATGCGTCTTCTCATGACCCGCGTATGTTGCCATCTTGTCGGCAACTTCTCTAACCTCTTTATCCATCATCTCGCTTTTCCTTTCTCCGTCGATGATCTCTCTTACGTCAACATCGTAAAAGTCTGCAATTTCCGTAAGCAATGAGATGTCGGGCAGGTTCGATCCGGTCTCCCACCTGGATACCGTTCTGGAACTGACATTAAAGTGCCTCGCGAGCTCTTCCTGGGTCATGCCCTTCTCGTTGCGAAGAGTTTTCAGAAATTGTCCTGTTTTGATCTGATCCAAAGATTTCAACCTCCTTTCGCGATGTCAGTGTATCGAAAAGATACCGGAAAAGACCACGACACAAAGCGAGAAATGCCGTGATCCCGGACCGGACACACCATGTCCGGTCGCCATATTATATCACTCCGGCGTTAGTATACTTGTAGTAATAATCAGCCAGGGCAGCCTTGAGCCTGCGCCTGGGTTCAAAGCACTTTTTGTTCTTTACCTGCCCCAGATAGAACCTGTGGATCTGTCCCCTGTAGTTGATATAGAGCCAGGCCTGATCCTCTCCCTGATTATCCGGATCCTCGACAGCGCCCTTCATCCCCATACGCCTTATATCCGAATATAGGAATTCTTTGCCGTTGATCTTGATCATGTTCCAGCTTACCTCGACAGTTCTTGCAAGGCGTCTGTACTGATCGAAAAAATTAACACAAAGGATCAGCCCCAGTATTATCATGCATATCGAAAGAAATCTTATGAGCATTAAAGATCCCGGCATGATCTTGTCATCACCGTAGACCGGCTCCGGCAGCAAAGAAAAAAGAAAGGCAAAATCCGCGATCCCCAGGATCAGGCTTCCTGTCGCATAGAAAGTCTTCTTTATGCTTTCAGCCGGAAACTCTATCTTCACGGTCCCGACAGTCTCTTCTTTCTCCTTAACAACAGTGTCATACGACCCCTTTGCCTGGAAGAGGAAAGATATAAACGGTAAGACCGCATTAACATCTTTCCTGGCCTCCCTTGAATACTTCCCGGCAACAGGTCCCATGAAATAAGTTGCGATCCTCTTGCCCTCTTCATCGGTTACGTTCAGAGTGAGTACCGCATAGTGAAGAAACTTTGCGACACCCGATTCCATCGTTATATAGACTCTGTCATTATAGAGATCGTATATATCATCATTGATCTTAACGGTCCTCTCATTCATGTCTATCTCGATCTTCTCTATCGGCCTTCTTCTGCTCCAAAGATAAAAGCCGAACACGAAAGGCCACCATACAAAGTAGATGAGTCCGTAAAACCATATGAGACTGAAAACGGGATGCACCGTGATCATCAATGTTATCCCCAGCGCAAACACAACAACAGATATGGAAAAAGACAGGACGAGCTGGAAGACCTGTTCCTTCCTCATCCTCTCCTTATCAAATTCACAACTTAAGACACTTTTTTCCCCCATCTTATCACCTTCCGGGTTGATAAGTTCATTCTAACATGAACCGGCTGAAATAATCAGGTAATGCCTAAGTGCAACTGTCTCTATCTCCTCCATTATCATCTCAGGAACATATGGGGTCTTATCGTCATAGTAGAATGAGATCATATTATGTCCCGGCAGCCACCCGCTGAAGATATAATCCAGATGCTTGCCGACATTATTCTTAACATAGCCCACATCACTGCACTTGCCGAAGATCTCTATCAGTATGACAAGATCCAGCCACGGCAGATAGATGATAAAATCCGGGCACTTCTTCTTGCCGTCAAACAGCACGATTTTCGGCTCATATTTGTAGGGTATCCCATAGTCGTCCATGATCCTAGCAAAATCCGACTCCAGTTTGGATCTGTATGGCTCTTCCTTGTAGAAAACAGGCGACTTGAACTCCATGTTGTTCTGGCGCTCTTTAAGGGAGTCAAACCATCTGCGGCTATCGGTGTCGCCGTATTCATGAATGTTCAAAGTCCCGCAGGGGCAGTTGTAGCGCTTGAGCCACTCAGCCTCAAGTTTTGCTAAGACCTCCTGGCACGCTTCTTTCTCCTCTTTGAGCTTCACGAGTTTCTGCCCGCGCTTGGAGGTGACCCTATATGTGTTGATTCTTTTTCCATTTACAAAGAGTGAGACCACTTCAATTGTTTCATCTCTTTTCCGCCATTTCGAGAACGTCACAGTAGGAAGGGACTCCTCCCTTTTTCGATAATAAGATATGTTGGTCTGTAACAAAATATTTCTCATATAGAAATAGTAAAACGAAGTCAACAGAAAATCACCTGCAATCGTCTCACAAAATCTCACAAACACGGCAAATTACCTAACAAAAACTACAAATTGTATGGAAGTCTAGCAAATGAGTAGGCTTTGTATTTATATGATTATCTGAGCGCCACTTTTTTCGAAAAGACTGGTAGCACTAAACAGTCGATTTGGTAGCAGTAGGTGCTACCAAAAACGGCATTTACTGCTACCAACAGCCTGAAACCTCAATTGGTAGCACTAAACAGTCGATTTGGTAGCAGTAAGTGCTACCAAAAACGGCATTTACTGCTACCAACAGCCTGAAACCTTAAATGATTGCATAAATAAGCCGATTTGGCAGCAGCTGCTGCCAAATCGGCCAATAAGTGCAAGCAATGATATCAATAGATATAGGATAACTTTTTGAAGTTCACATAAGTGGAAGAATCCTTGCCGCAGGCTGAAGCATAGATACCGATACAGCAGCCTACGAAGCCGCCGGCCACCTCCGTGGACAGATCTGAGACTTTCGCTTCGCCGACCGGCTTACCGCCGAGCAGGACTTTTGCTACAAGGCCGGCGACTTCGATGGAGACTTCGACTTCACCTGATGCAGCCGCCTCGCCTAAGATCTCATCAACACCGTCTTTGCAGATCACCGCACGGCAGACGTCATCGCACACTTCTGCGCGGAGATTGTAGAGATTGTTCTGGATGAGTACCAATCCCGCGCACTCGCCATCTGCCAATGAAGAAGAATCAAAGACAGCAGAGGATGTGAAATAGTGGTGCTGCTGGCGGATGGAGATGAAGGAAGGCGATGCCTGCGCTTTGATATCGTCTTTGCCCGCCTTGAGTTTCAAGCCTTCGCCGTCGAGCTTATACATATCAGCAGGATAGTTGCGGAGCATCAGGAACTCGTCGCCGAGTTCTGTCATCCCGGCAAAATCATATTCTCTGGAGGAGCCCGGAACACAGGTCTTGCCTGAAGTCCTGGATGTGTAGGAAGCGGGATCTTCGGAAGGGATCCATTCGGGAAGGTCGATCTCGACTTCGGGAGTAAGCATGCCGACACCGGGATTTACTACCGGCCAGTCTTCCTCCCAGATGACTTTCGCGAGGAAGGTCTCGCGGCCCATGGTCGTGAATCTTTCCAGAGGCCTTACTGCAAGCATGGTCATGAACCACTCGACGTTGGGAGTCTCGATGAGGTCGCCGTGACCGACATACTTGATCGGGTAGTCGGCGCCAAGGTGCCTGTGGGTCAGGATCGGGTTCTTAGGGTTGCCGGCATAGGGACCGAAGATGTCACGGCTGCGGCAGATCATAACGGAATGCTCGGGGCCCGTTCCGCCCTCGGCGTGCATGATGTAGTAGTAGCCGTTTTCTTTGTATATGTGGGGACCCTCGGGCCAGATGCAGCCCTTGAGCGCGCCGTTCCAGACATTGTGCTTCTCACCTACCAGCTTCCACTCGTTGAGATCGAGCTCGCTTATGTAGATGAACCAGTCACCGTTGTACTTGACTCCGTCAGGATTCTCATGCGTGCCGATGTAGTAACACTTGCCGTCGTCATCCCAAAAAAGCGAAGGATCGATGCCGTCGGCGTCCTCAAGGTAATGAGGCTCGGACCAGGGGCCTTCAGGACTCTCTGCAGTCACGATGAAATTGCCGCCGCGGGATATGTTCGTGCAGATGACATAGTAGATGCCGTCATGGAATCTTATCGTCGGCGCGAAAAGTCCTTCCGAATGGCCTACACCGTCCAGCGGGAGCTGGGAATGGCGGGTCAGGACATTGCCGATCTGTTCCCAGTGGACCAGGTCCTTGCTATGCATCAGCGACAGTCCGGGAAAATATGCGAAGGTTGAATTACAAAGGTAGTAATCCTCTCCTACGGCACAGATGGAAGGATCCGGGTAGAAGCCCGGCATTATCGGGTTTACGGCTTTTAACATCTTTTTATCTCCTCCTGATATTACATGCTCGCACGGTAGATGTTGAGCATATCTTCTTCGTTAAGCACTTTGGCGGAACCCATCTCGCCGCCTACGCCGACTGCGCACTTATGCGCCATGTCAACGAGTTCTTCCTCGGTCGGGTTGACGCCCAGCTCGCGGAGATTGGTAGGCATCTTGATGGATCTGTAGAAATCTTCCATCGCTTCGATACCGGCAAGAGCGATCTCCTCATCACTGCCGGAATCAGGCACATCCATGACATTAACAGCGAACTTCTTAAAGCGCGGCAGGCAGTCGTTCATTACGTATCTTGCCCATGTGCCCCAGATAGCTGCAAGACCTGCGCCGTGAGCAACGTCGTAGAGGCCGCCAAGCTCATGCTCGAGCTTATGAGTCATCCAGTCGCCGCCGTCGTTGCCGCAGCCGGTGAGGCCGTTATGTGCAAGGGATCCTGCCCACATTACTTCAGCGCGTGCTTCGTAATTCTTGGGATCATCGCGGAGGATGACCGCATTCTTCTTGACGGTGCGCAGGAGCCCCTCAGCCAGTGCATCGGTGATCTCCATGTTGCCGCCCTGTGTGAAATATCTTTCCATGGTGTGCATCATGATGTCGGTGCAGCCGCATGCCGTCTGATAGTCAGGCAGGGTCATGGTGAGCTCGGGGTTCATGATCGCAAACTTCGGGCGGGAATAATCCGATGAATAACCTCTCTTAACGAGACCCTCTTCCTTGGTGATAACGGAAGAGTCGCTCATCTCGGAACCTGTTGCAGCGATGGTAAGGATAACGCCCAGGGGCATGCAGCCCGTGGCCTGGCGCTTATAATCGTAGAAGTCCCAGACATCGCCGTCGTTGGCAAGGCCGTAGCCCATTGCTTTCGCGGAATCGATGGCGGAACCGCCGCCCACTGCCAGAAGGAAGTCAACGCCCTCTTTGCGGCAGAGCTCGATGCCTTCATATACTAATCCGAGATGGGGATTGGGAACCGCGCCGCCCAATGTTACATAAGCGATCCCGGCCGCATCGAGCGTGTCGGTAACGCGCTGAAGCAATCCCGAACGGACGACGCTGCCGCCGCCGTAATGTATAAGGACTTTTGTGCCGCCGAACTCCTTGATGAGGTCGGCTACCTGAGATTCGGTGTTCTTTCCGAAGACTACTTTAGTCGGTGTGAAATAATTGAAATCGAACATAACTGCACTCTCCTTTTTCGCGAAAAAATAGATCCACGAGCCGAATCCCCTCATAAGGCTCATTGGATATATGATAACAAAAAGGAGGAGTTATCTGTTCTTCTTTTTTGCTTTCTTTTCGAGATACATGGCTTTGTCGGCCTTGTTCATGCACTCCATGACCTCGTTCCAGCAGGTCAGAGGGCAGGTGCCGATGCTGGCGCTGATCTCGAAAGGATATTTGCCTTGGGCATTGAATTCCTTGATGCTGTTCCTGACGTTCCTGATGAACTGGCCTACCCGGCCGGGATCGGAATGGATGAGGACTGCAACGAACTCGTCACCGCCGGTCCTGGCGACGAACTCGCCTGCCTTCAGTGCGTTATCGATGCAGCGGCCGATCGCCTTGATCGCTTCGTCTCCGGAAGTGTGGCCGAAAGTATCGTTGATGTATTTAAGGCCGTCCATGTCGACAGATACGACAGTGAGATCGGATACCGGATTGCCGTCGGCATCGAACATCTCGGACATCTTCTTTTCGAAGCCTCTCCTGTTATACATGCCGGTGAGGGTGTCCCTGATGTATAGGCTCATGATGTCGGCGATACCGAAGAACTTCTGGTAGAGCTCGAGCCTGTTGATGCTCTGGCCCAGCTGGGTCAGGACATATTCGATCTTCTGGTTGATGAAGTTGGGAATCTCGGTGTCAACGACAAAGACGGCATAACCGTAGACTTCGTTCTTGTAGGACAGCGGGAAGAAGATGAAGGTATCGTCTTCGTTGTCCTTGAGGTCGTCGGGCAGGAGATTCTCGTTAGGGAAGGACATGTTCTCGGTGTTGATGTCTCCCCTGTTGACGAAGCGCCCGATGAGCTCCCTGTCAGTCTCGCAGTATCTGCAGATGAAGCAGGACCTCACGCTTTCGATCTCCTTGAGGTTATCGAGCGCGACGGTGATCGCGGCATCGATCGTAAGGGCACCCTCGAAAACAGCCGACAATACGACATATTCCCTCATCGTCTCGACGGAGTTGGTCTTGAAGAGCTTAAGGTCATGCAGGACTTCGTAGATGTCCCTGCCGCTCTCCTGATCGCCCGTGCTCTCGCGGAGGATGAGCTTGCCCGGAACGTTGACCAGGATATCGGGCTGCTCCTTGTTCTTGAGTTTCTCGAGGATCTCCATGGCGGAATATGCAAGTTCCTTCTCGGAGATCTCGATGGTCGTTATGGAAGGGATGTGCTCGGTCGCCTCGGTGCTGTTGTCGACACCGCTGACCATGACATCCTCGGGGATCGAATATCCGCGTGACATGAGTTCGTCGATAAGGGCTATCGCCATATAGTCGTTCGAACAGATGATCGCCTCGGGAAGGCTCTTGTCCTCCCTGATAAAGAAGTCCGCCATCTCGGGACCCTGGGTGATCCAGTAGTTGCCGTGGAAGATGAGGTCCTCGGTCACTTCGTAGCCTGCTTCGTGCATGGCATCTTCGAAGCCGGCCCTTCTCTCGGCCGAATCGATGAGGTCGTCACGTCCGGTTACGAATCCGATATCACCGCTCTTGCACTTGGAGATCACGAACTGTGCGATCTCATGCATTATGGCCCTGTTGTCGGGAATAACATTGAAGAAGCCCGCGATCTCGGCCCTGATGCAGACGACCGGCGGCGCCTCAGGATCGGCCAGGAGGTCCTCAACGAGTTCCTTGGCCATACCTTCGTGATTGAGCGTGTCGTAACATAAGATGATGCCGTCGTACTTGTTGAACTGCGGCAGAGAAAGGATGCTCTTAAATCCTATGACGTGGAGAGGATTGGAGCTCGGCAGCGAACAGTTGCCGAACACATCGATGATGTGCCCGTGCTCCTTGGCATAGGTGTCAAGATTTCTTATGATGGCCAGGGAGTAGTCCCTGTACATATCTCCGATAAACACGCATATTCTCATATACGTATTATACCTCCTTAATTTTTCGTATTCTCAACAAAACAACGAATAAACTGTTAATGAAAAAAGAAAACTATTGCAAAGATATTAACTGCCGAAACTGCCCGTTGTTCTGTTATCCCCAGCTATTATGATAGCACAATAAGTGCCCTTTGGCTTTTCGAAAAAAGAAAACCCGGACGAGCATGTCCGGGTGATTTCTTTAAGGAGATTGTTATGAAGATTCATTGCTTTGACGATTTGATTATCTCTTATCCTGTTGAAATTTACCTTAAATAAATGAGAGAAAAATGAGGTAATGTAATCTTTTTTTTTAGATTTAAGTTCTTTATAATGTCCTTGTTATCGAAAACAGTACGACTGTTATCAGGAGGACACACATATGAAGAAGTTAGTGGCAATGCTGCTCACGATGTCCATGCTCCTGGCTGTTGCATCCTGCAACAACGTTCCCGGGACAACGGATCCATCGTCAGAGAGCAGCGCAGACAACACCACAAAAGGAACCACACCGGAAGAGACAGACGAGACTTCCGAGAGCAAGGATCCCAACGCTCCGGGCAACCGTGAGACTGATGAGCTCTTCAACGGAGCTTATGCGCTGGATTATGTTTTCGACGATCCCGAAAATCTCGGCTGGCACACATATTCCGAATCCGGCGGAAAGTTCATGCTCGTCGGCGAGGACGGAGCCCTGGTCGCAAAGATCGAAGACCCTGGTGTTGTAACCCACGCCTGCCAGGTATTCCACGACGGTTTTGCCATGTACCAGAATGCCGAGTATCAGGTTGACTTCGATATCTGGAGCGATGTCGAAAGAGATTTCGAGTGGCGTATCCAGCTCAACGGCGGCGACTACCACGCATACTATCTGGAAGACCGCGCGCACATGGGAACCGAGCCTACACACATCACGGCCGTGTTCACTATGTACGAACCCTCCGACCCGGCCCCCCGTTTTGCCTTTAACCTCGGCAAACAGGTAGGCAAGGCCCACAACGTATATATCGACAACCTCACCATGGTCGTAAAGAACATGGACAACGCCGTCGAGATCGAACCTCTTGATCCCGCTAATCCGGTTTCCGTAAACCAGGTAGGCTACCGTCCTTCTGATCCCAAGTCCGTATTCATCGACAAGCCCACGGATACGACCTTCGACATCGTTGATGTTAAGACCGGCAAGGTCGTTTACACCGGCGAACTGTCCGAGCCTGCAACCTGCCGCGGCGCACAGTCCAAGGTATCTGAAGGCGTCTTCACTGACTTCAAGGAGCCCGGCACATATGTGATCAAGACCGCATCCGGTCTCGAGTCCTACCAGTTCACCATCGCCAAAGATGTTTATAACGACGCTCTCCGCGCTTCGGTCCTCATGCTCTACACACAGCGCTGCGGATGCGAGGTAACGGATAAGAAGATCGGTGAGGAGTACAAGGATTTCGTACACCCTGCCTGCCACACGGGAGAGGCTAAGATCTACGGAACCGACAAGATGATCGATGTATCCGGCGGCTGGCACGATGCCGGCGACTATGGCCGTTATGTGGCTCCCGGCGCCAAGGCTGCCGCAGACCTCCTCATGACATATACAGATACAGGCTACAAGTCCGATAAGCTCGGCATCCCCGAGAGCGGCAACGGCGTTCCCGACATCCTCGACGAAGCACGTTACGAACTCGACTGGCTCTTAAAGATGCAGGATGAGAACGGCGGCGTTTACCACAAGGTAACATGCGCGAACTTCCCGGGCGAAGTTATGCCTGAAGAAGAAACAGAACAACTCCTCGTTCTCCCTGTTTCCACAACGGCAACAGGAGACTTCGCTGCAGTCATGGCTATGGCTTCAAGAGTCTATAAGTCTTTCGACAAGAAGTTCGCTGCAACCTGCCTCGAGGCAGCCGAGAAGGCATACGCTTACATGGAAGCAAATGCCGCTGATGATAAAGAAGGCTTCCTCAATCCTGATGATGTCGCTACAGGTGAATATCCCGATGCAAACAACAAGGACGAATTCTTCTGGGCAGCAGCAGAGCTCTTCGTAACAACCGGCGAGCAGAAGTATCTTGATAAGGCAAAGGAACTCTACAGCAAGAGCATGTCCATGGGATTGGGCTGGGCCGATATGGGTCTTTACGGCATCCACTCCTACCTGCTCTCCGACAAGGCTTCCAAGGATGCCGAGTTCAAGGATGCATTGGAGAGCCGCGTTCTCGACGAAGTCAAGACAGCATGTTTCGCTGCAAAGCGTGAAGGTTACTACAACACGATGGCTCAGTTCCCTTGGGGCAGTAACATGACGATCTCCAACAACGGTATCCTCTACTATCTCGCATATAAGCTTTCCGGCGAAAAGGATTACCGCGACCTTACCTACTATCAGGTAGACTACATCCTCGGTATGAACGTCACAGGCTACTCATTCCTCACAGGCTTCGGCGAACACTCAGCAGAGCACCCTCACCACAGGCCTTCCCAGAACAAGGGTCATGCGGTGCCCGGCATGGTCGTCGGCGGTCCTAACAGCAAGCCTGAAGATCCTTATGCGATCAGCGTTCTCTACGGAGTACCAGGCGCACGCGCATATGTAGACAACGACACCGCTTATTCCATCAACGAGGTCGCGATCTACTGGAACTCGCCTTTCATCTATATCCTGGCAGCAAAGGCACAGAACAAATAACAGCATCTTATCCGTTAAAGCTTTTATGGCAGGCGCTCCATTTCGGGGCGCCTGTTTTATCGGCTATATGGTAGAATATGTAAGGATAAGGAATGGGAGGAAGATATGCAGACAACTGAACTCAAGAACAGAGTTTTCATGCCGCTGACGGTCATTTGCGCGGTCGCGCTGGTCCTGACATTCATTGCAGGCGCACTCTTCATCAAGAACGATTTTAAGCCGTATATGAAATATAACAGCGATCTCGAGATAGACGCGAAGGTCGGCAATGAAGCAGGCTTCGATTGGTACATGCTCGACGAGAGCATGCCCAAGCCGAAGAAGGGCGACCGTATCAAGATAATATCGGTCTATCAGCCTACAAACTACAGATATACGAACTTATATAAATGCAATGTCATCTATTTTGATAACGATGCTCCCGCAGGCTATGCCGGCCAGGTCGACCTCACGGATATCGTCAGCGCATATAACTATTTCGCGGAAGCCGCCGAAAAGGACAAAGGCACCGTGGTAACCTTCCACAGGGGCCTCAGCGAATATTCATTCCTTGCAATACTCGTAATGATCATATCGACCGTGGTCTATGTAATATTCAACCTTCCGGCTATCTATAAGATCGCGCACGGAAACTCTGTCGAGCATGCCAGGATCAAGAACGCCGTTATCGCAGACGGCATACTTATAGCAATCGCGGTGATAGAGATCTTGCTCTTCCTGTAAGACTCATTCAATGTCAGCATCTTTGTAGACGATAACGTCAACAGGAATCCCCTTGTCTTCTTCATTCTTTTTGGGATAATTGACAAGCATTGCCCCGGAGCCTTCTTTCGCGCGGAAGAACATCTTCGAATTACTCTTGAAGCGGCGAACTTTGCCGTCGTCTGTAAGGACGCTGATGTAATAAGTCGTTCTGTAACGGCCGGCGTGAGTTGCGTTCTTGCTTTTGACACGGCAGCGGCAGACTGTAAAATCACCTTCCATGATGAGCTTCTTCCTGTCCAGATCTGAAAGGAAGAGTCCGAAGGGGACTAAGAGCACTAGAGTGAATATCACTATCGGGCTGATGCCGTAGAGATTACCGTCGATCAGCATGAGGATGCCTACGGCTATCGGTATGAGGCAGATGATAAGGACAACGATGCCCATGATGACATCGAAAGTCCTGATCCCCTTTATATAGCGGATCATCTCCTCCTTCTCGCTTTCAGTGGGACAGGTCCAGTTCATGAAAACTCCTTAATTCACTACGTTTACGGGTTTGCCGTCAAGGAAGGCACGGATGTTGTCCGCTGCGATCGTTATGAGGCGGGCTCGGGTCTCGCGGGGAGCCCAGGCTATATGAGGCGTAAGGATCGTATTGGGCGTCGTAAGGAAAGGATCACCGGCTCTTTGGGGTTCTGTCTCGAGCACATCTGCTGCATAGCCTCCGAGCTGACCGCTCCTTAATGCCTCAGCGACATCGTCAGATGCTATCAGCGGACCTCTTGCGCAATTTATGAGAAATGCTCCCTTTTTCATGAGGGAAATGGTCTTTTCGTTTATGATAGCTCTCGTCTCATCGGTCAGAGGGCAGTGCAGAGTGACGATATCTGCCAGAGGGAGGGCTTCTTCGAGCGTCATGAAGCGGATCTTGGCAGTATCGCCTGAAAGGCCCGTATCTTCTGACTTTGTAACATTGTTAAAACTGTGCGGGACCGCAATGACATCCATTCCGAGCGCAGAAAGCACGGCTGCAACCCGCTTCCCGATCTTGCCGTAGCCTACTATGACGGCAGTCTTCTGCCAAAGTTCCGTCAGGGGCTCCTTCCAGTAACAGAATTGGGGGGCTCTCACCCAGTCACCCTCCTTGACAGAAGCATTATGGATACCGACCTTGTCAGCGAGTTCCAGAATATGCGCGACCGTCATCTGGGCAGTCGCATATGTGCTGTACTCGGGGACGTTGGTAACCACTATCCCCCGTTCCCTTGTGCATTCCAGATCAACCACGTTGTATCCCGTCGCAAGAACTCCTATATACTTGAGCTTGGGAAGGCTTTCGATCATGGCGCGGTCGAAGACCGTCTTGTTGGTGATACAGATCTCCGCGTCACGCGCGCGTTCGTATAACTCGGACGGAGCCGTAACATCGTAAGCCGTAACTTCGCCGAATTCCTCGAGCTCTGCCCAGGAGAGGTCTCCCGGGTTAGCTGCCATCGCATCCAATATCGCTATCTTCATATATCTGACCTCACTTATCAGCCTTTGAAAGACGGGCCTATGATCTCGCGTCCGCAGTAAGGACAGACACCCCTGGTCTCCGCCCTGATCTTGAGTGCCGCGGCGCAGCCCGGACAGGTGACGCCCTGGAAAGGCTTGTCTTCGGGCAGGCCCCGTGATACTGCAAATTCGCTCTGCGGCCTGTATTTATCTGACAGCAGGAATACGCGGTGGGCGTTATCGTAGTTCGTGTTCACCAGATACCCTTTTCGGATAAGATAGTTGGTCTTCTTGACGACCTGCTCCTGGGTCATGCCCATGGCAGTCGCGAACTCGTTTACGGGAACGAGGCCGTCTGAATCTTTCTCGAAATAGTTACTCACCCTCTGGGCGAATCCGACATTGCCGAACCTCCTGAAATACATGTAGACCAGGAATGCGCATGGTATCAGCATGATGATGTAAAGTGCATATACCGATACGGGGTCTTCTACTTTCGGTCGTGATCCCAGTACGCCTAAGAGTACGATACCAATGCAGAATGCAGGGACCGCTATCGCCGACCATATCAATATCGTTGCTACGAGTTTACTCTGATTCTTATACATGTCATGCCTCCTTTGCTCTCATGAAAGTTCCGCAGTGATCGCATCTGCCGCCGCCGCCTTTGCGGATGTTGACGTGCGAGCCGCAGTGGGGGCAGATCACGGTCAGGAATTCGGTGTTGGGAGCTAGCAAGTCGACACGGACAGCCGAGCGCCCCATGGTGAGATTGATGAGGATATTGCTCCTGGAATATGCCGTCAGGTCCTTGATGACCTTGGCAACGGTCTGGCCCGTCATGGACGCTATGGATTCATATGTGATGATACCGTCGTGATCTTCTTCGAAAAGCGAATTATAGAGCCTTGCACGGGACATCCTGTTCATGGAGCGGACACGCCAGATAATTATGCCGACGCCCCCGCAGAAGAGCATGAAGAAGAAGGAAGCGAATATCAGCAGAGCCAAGGGATTCGTATCCCTTGCCTTCGGTGAGAAAGCGAAAAAAACGAAGAAGAGATGCAAAAGCGACATCAGCCCGACAGCAACGATCACGATAATGTTGACCGTCTTGAGTGCCGCGAGCTTTGACTTGTTAAGATACATGTAACGGTATCCTCCTAACCCTATGATTTATATTGTTCAAGATTCTTATAACCGAATGAAGTAAGGGATGCATTGATGTTCCTGATGGAATAGTCGCCCCTTGCGATATGCCATCTGACGATGAGGTCCTCCTTGCGGCTGGGAGACAGTGTCCAGCCCGCGGAATTCATTATTTCGAGCGTCTGGTCAAGATCCAGCTCGAGCGCCAGACAGAAAGCTACCGCCGTGTATTTGTTCGGATGGTAATACTTATCGTTCTTAAAATCGCTATAGACCTTCTTGGTGATGAGGTGCTGTTTCTTGTAGACATCCGTGGACTTAAGGCCGCGCTCATCCATTATCGCGAGGATCCTGTCGCGGAAGGTCGTGTCGGACTTATCAAGATACTCCCCTATGTCATCGGGTACCTTGATCATTGAATCGTAAAGATGAACGATCTCATTGCGCCTGATCCTTACGTCACGGGGATAGTTCCCGTAAACGTCGGATGCATATTCTATCTCTCCCTTCTCCTCGACATAGTTCTGGTCTATGTAGGCCATGATCATCTTGAACTTCGGCCCGCTTATCACGAAGCTCTCTTTATCGAAAAGCACGAGCGTGATCTTCATGTCGTTATGTTCGAGGAAGGAATTTATCGCATGTGTCGCGATCTCTATGGCCTTGTCCTTGGGGAAACCGTAGGAACCGGTCGCGATCAGCGGAAAGGCTATAGACTTACAGCCCAGTCTCTTTGCAAGAGCAAGGGAATTGTCGTAGCAGGCCTTAAGAACCGCCGCTTCGCCGTATTTTCCGTCCCGCCATACGGGGCCGACGGTGTGGATGATGTATTGGGCGGATAGAGCGAGCGCGTCTGTCTCGACCGCATCGCCGGGAGCTATGTCGCCGATCTTCTTACGGAGAGCAAGGAGCTCTTCCATGCCTGCGGCCTCATATATAGCACTGTCGGTACCTCCGCCTATCACGGGCTTAGGATTGGCAGTGTTTACGATGGCATCAGCCTTGACTTTCGTTATATCCTGACGGATGACGTTGAGAGGCATAGCTTCCCCCTGATATCTTACTTTCCTATAAGATTCTACCACTTTGTCCCGAGCCCTTACAAACTATGCTTAACTAAATGAAATAAATGATATAATTGTCCTTGGAAATTAATACAGGGGATATAGTTATGGATAAGAAATTCAAGATACTGCTGATATGCGGAGCCTCAGCCTTCGTCGCGGGACCTTTGCTCTATCTCTTTCTCGAAGGAACCGATGCGGTCAAGGCTATCGTTGCAGCTCTGGTCATCTCACTTATCGCGGCAGCAGGCATCTTCGCGGCCGCAACATTCCTGAGAGCCAAGGATAAGAAGGTGAGGATCGCTTCATACACTGCGATCGTCATTACGGCCCTCTTCGCTCTCTTCTGCCTTACGATAATCAGTCTGGCTCCGAGGGTACTGTTCTACCCCGGATTTGAGGAAGAGTCCTATAACAGGCTTCTCACCATGGAAGACTCCGGCAGGCCCAAGCCCGAATGGGTAGAGACAGAATCCGGCATCAGGGGCTGGAAGCTGCCTGCCAAAGGCATCCCGGATCACACGATGAGACCGGCTGTCCTCTTTTTCGGAGGGAACGGTATGGAGTCTTCGACTTTCATCGAAAACTATGTCATTAAAGATGATGCAACTTACGGCGGTCTCACAGAGAAGTGCGACCTTATCTTCCTCGACTATCCGCAGTACGGAAAGAGCGAGGGCGACCTTGACGTCAAAGGATTAAAGAAGATGGCGCTCGACGCTTTCGACTACGTAAGTTCATGCGTGGAGTACGACAGGATCATAGTCATGGGATATTCCCTCGGCACCGGTCTTGCAACATACGTCGCATCCGAGAGGACCGATATGGTGGACGGCCTGATCCTGATGGCACCTTACGAGAATTCCTACGACCTGTACAACAACGTGATCAACATATTCCACGGGCCTTTGAAACTGCTTGTTACCTACAATCTGGATTCGGGTTCCTTCGCAAAGAAAGTCACATGCCCGACCCTTATCTTCGCATCACCCGAAGATGAAGTTATCCCTTATGGATCGAGCCGCAGATTATTTGCCGACTTCACAAAGAGTTCAGTCAACTTCGTGACAGCCGGCAGCAACAAGCACAACGACTTCATGAAAGACGCAAATGTTTTCTCACAGGCCGGCAAGTTTGCATGGGAGGTGAAACGATGAACGATACAGCAGGAAAGATCAAGTTCAGCCTTATCTTCTTCGGAGCGCTTATGGCATTGGCGATCGTATGTCTGCTCTTCTCTTTCAGCGCAAACACCCTGATGCTCCTTATGCCGCCACTTACGGCTCTTGCAGCGGCACTCCTCTGCTTCGGACTTTCCTTCGTGCCTTTCTTCAAGGAACGTGAAGTGCTGCTGATCCCGGTAGCAGCGGTCTTCTCGCTGACAGCAGGTATCTTGTGCCACTTTCTGATATAACGAATAAGCGATAGGAGGATAAAATGGCAACATTATGTAAGAACTGCAGCCACGCGCTTGTCTTCGATCCGGATTCCCAGATGATGGTATGCGCTGCCTGCGGCAGCAAGTTCCGCCCCGAGGACGTCCAGGCCGAAGCCAAGAACTACCGTCAGGATCTTAAAGCCGAATCTTTGCAGGAGATCTACGGTACCAAGGACGAGCAGCTCATGGACTGCTATGTATATTCATGCAGCGAGTGCGGCGGCGAGATCATCATCAACGGAACGGAAGCATCCACGACCTGCATCTACTGCGGCAACTCCAACGTTGTCTTCAGCAGGATCTCAAGGCAGATGTGCCCTGAATGCATTATGCCTTTCTCGATCTCGAAAGAGACCGCCCTTGCCAATGTCCGCGCAAGGCTCAACAAAGGCATCTTCGTTCCGAATGCGATCAAGCATTTTAGCGTAGACAGCGTTCGCGGCATCTATATCCCCTACTGGATCGTAAATGCCTACTATACGGACGCAGTCGTAGTACAGGGCCAGGTCAAGAGCGGAAAGAATTCCGTAACCCGCTACTTCGGACGAGCAGGCAAGATACATATCCGCAACCTGCCTCTCGATGCTTCGACTACTCTTTCCGACGAGAGCAGTTCCAGGCTCGAACCTTACTATTTAAAGCGACTTAAGCCTTTCGACGAAGACTATCTCGCAGGCTTCTATTCGAATGTCTCGGATGTCACTTACAGCGACTTAAGGCAGGCTGCCCTCCTCCGCGGCAAAGCATATTTCGAAGAGGAAGCTATGGCAAGCGTCAGCGCAAGCTCGAAGAAAGTCATATCTTCCTTCCCTTCTTTAAAGCTTGAAAACGACATGATCTATGCAATGCTTCCCGCCTGGTTCATAACGTTCGATTACAAGGGCAAGCACAACACGATCCTCGTTAACGGCGACACGGGAAAAGTCGTATGCGGCCTCCCCTGGAACAAGAAGCTCTTCTACGGGCTCCTGATCGGGACGGGCATCATCCTCACAATAGTCTTCTTTATCGCATTTAAGAACACTCTGCCCTTCTTCTTTGCGGGCAGATCAAGGGGAAGCAGCGACGGCAGGGGCAAACTGATAGCAGCTCTCGTCGTGGGCATAATCGCGCTCTTTACGACAGGCATCCGCAAGGTAATCAAGGTCGTTAAGAACATCAAGCTCACGCAGGCAAAATCGATATTCAACTTCACAAAGAAGAGACAGGGGTGACACTATGGAATTTATCTATTTTATTTCATTCCTGTTTGCATCAGGATTAGGTTTCGGATTATCTTTCTGGATCTACGGCACTTTACTCGACAAGTCAAACAACATCGGCGACAGCATGGGCGAAAGATCAGATTACGATGCATATGCCAATTTCTCGGTAAGAAAAGACCGCATGTCAAGGACCGAGAAAGAGTCCTTCTCGGCACAGTTTGCCCAGAGGATCGATAACGTGCCCGGCCCTCAGGGGAACGAACTCGTAAGAAGGATGTCCAAGGAAGAGATCGAAAATTATAAGAAAGCTCCTGTCAAAGCTCCTTCGGGCTCCAATGCCTATACTCCCGGCACAGCTGCAGTAGCTTCCGCGGTCCCGGTCAAGGTGACCAATACGGAAGCAGAGCTCCGCGAATGGGAGAAAAACAACGCAGCAAATTCCAATACTCAATCTCCATTCAAGCCACTCTAAGGCATAAAGCTGATACAGTTAATCTGACCCCGGACTAAGTTAAGTCCGGGGTCTTTTTTCAGAGTTTGACAGAAAGAGGCCCGCCCGGTTAAGGGCAGGCCTGGAAAGGAGTAAATTATGACAAACACAATGAGCAGTTGTTGTTATCAGTTTTCTTCCTGTGTTGATTCCGGAGCAGCACCGGTCAGATAGCTTTCCATGATGGAGCAGACGACTCCGCCGGGGAGTACATAGAGAACCTGGCCGACAGCCTCATCTCCGAGCTTGTCGTAATAGTATCCGGCGCTGTGGCTCTCTCCCAGTACAGTCTGCAGGCTGTTGGCAACATAACCGATCGTACCGAGACCGGGAAGCTCAACCTTGATCGCTTCTTTATCGTATTTATTATCAGGTTCCTTAACGAGATTGACTATCATGTCAGGCTTAAGGAACTCATCTCCGAACCGGTAGTTCAGACCGGTGATAGTGAAATAATACTTATCCATAACGCACCTCCTGTTTACTTGATGCTTTCTTCCTCATCCGCCCTGATTATAGCAAAAGCGTAGTCCCATTAATCGCCCTCATCCTGAGGGCGGGACTTCCATAAAAAGGGCTGATAAAACCTGTGAAATTCAGATGTTTAATGTATAACGGCAGTCAGGGAAGCTCATGCAGCCGTAGAAGGGACCGAACTTGCCTTCCCTTCTCTTGAGCATATTCCCGCATCTGGGGCAGCGCTTGACTGCGAGCGCCGCCGGGGAAGGATCCTTCATCTCATCCTTAAGGTGTTCGTATACCTGCTGTGTCGTGAGACAGTCGTAAAGAGCGCGGTGGGCGCCTTCCGATGAAACCGAGTAATAGTCTGCCATATCGGACAAAGCGTGGTGCTCGATATCGGGCAGATAGATCCTTGACAGGATCAGAGTATCAAAGTAGTCGTTGCCGAGTGTCTTGCCCCAGAACTTTTCGCAGTCGCGGTATATGAACCTGAGATCAAAATTCCGGACGTTGTGACCTGTCAGCACCATGTCACCTGCAAAGCTGATGAAGCCTTCGAGAGCAGTCTTGAAATCGGGGCTGTCTTTCACCATGTCATCCATGATGCCGGTGATCGAGCTGATATTGTAATCGATGTGACGGCCGGGATTAACAAGGGTCGAATAAGTGTCAACGACCTTGCCGTCGATCACTTTAACGGCGGAGATCTCGATCACTTCCTCTACATTCGCATCGATCCCCGTGGTCTCCAGATCGAGGACCACATAATCGTCCATGGGATCAAAGATAAGTTTTCCTTTAGTATCTGACAGCATGAAGATATATTACACTTTTTGAGAAATATTTGGTATCAGAACAATCTAAAACCTTAACCCGGTCCCACGCCGGGAGCGGAGGGGAACTCAACCCTGTTCCCCTCCGGCTCTCTTCATTACGATGCCGAGAAAGTCCTTATCGAGCAAGATGTTGTCACTGAAGGGATTGATTACCATACCCTCGATGTCCCTGGTGTAAAGGCCGTCCTCTATCAGGATTCTTATGGGTACATTCTGCATTATGGACGTTGTCTCCTGCTTATAGTATTCTTCCTCGTCCGTAAAGAAAGGTATCCACCTTCTGCCTTCCTTGTCGGTAAGGGTGTAGACGCGGAGACGGAATTCCTTCTCCAGTTTATATTCCTTCCCTACGACTATTTCCCCGGGATCAAGTGTCCCGATAAGGTTATTGACGTCCTCCATGGGTGTGGGCGCCTGCCCCTCTTCCCTGATTCTCTCGACGAGCTTTAATGCAAGAGTAATGAGTTCCTCCTGGTTGTGAGTCTCATTCAGCCGCTCCAACGTCTTCTTTATGGGAAGGTTGTTCTTGTAGTCGTCAACACCTTCCGGCAGGTTGGAATGAATGGTGTTCCGGAACCTGTCTATAACCTCGAAAAGGTCGTCACTCAGATAGTCGGAAGCCGCGTCAACCATTCCCAGAGGAATACCCCAGAAAGCCTCAGCGAGAGCCCCTGCGATGGCTCCCAGAGTATCTGTGTCACCGCCTATATACATGACATTCCTTATGGTCGACTCGAAGTTGTCAGACTCAAGAAAACATGTATATGCTTCAGGCATGGTCCTCATGCAGTCCTCAACGTGATAGTAGACAGGACGGATGTCGTCCAAGGTCCTCGACAGGTCGTAGCCGAACTCTTCGATAAGAAACATTTCTATGTCGCTCAAAGATGCTCCGTTCCTCGCCATGAAGATTGCAGCCGCCAAAGACTCTGCGCCCTTTACGCCTTCAGGATGGTTATGCGTGACCTCAGCCGTCCACCTTGCTACCTCGCGCGTCCTCTCGATGCTGTCGTAAAGCCAGCCTGCGGAAGATACCCTCATGGCAGACCCATTGCCGTAGCTGCCGTAAGGTTTTGCGTCTTCAGTTAATACCCAGCGAATGAACCTTGCTCCATAACCGGCATGAGGATATGCCTTACCCCACTTCTTCATGGACCTGATAAGATGAGCCTTAACTTCCTCTTCACAAGCGTCAGGACCTGCGTCCATTAACGCCTCTGCGACTGCAACGGTCATGACCGTGTCGTCGGTAAAGTCACAGTCCTTTGTAAACAGCTGAAATTCACGGGACTTGCTGCCGTTGTCGAATTCAAACCTGCTGCCTATAATGTCTCCGATAATTGCTCCGTACATATTCAGTACCTCCTTAAGTTTTATTCTTGGCCTTATGTTATCAGCCGATCAACATAGAGTGGTCACTTGCCAAGTTACCTTCTCCAACCTTCGAAAAGAAAGTACCCGCCGCTTGAAGCGGCGGGTTGAAAGGAGAACTCAAGAAATGAAAAACCACACAACGCCATCGATCAAGCTTTAGCACCTTACTCTTGCAGGTTGCTGTGCGGTCACCGGGCTTGTCCCTCGCGCACTCTCTATGGTGATTTCATTATATCAGGGAGTATGTACCATTATTTGGACTCATCGGGATCTTCGATTCCACTTTAAATGAAATTTTAAATTGAATATTATCTCAAAATTTACATTTTCAAATTCAATATTTAGTTTTACAAAACCACGGAAAAAATTGAATAATATAGTGCTGTCCGGCCTGAAAGGAGCCGACATGACAAGACATTTATCTCTAACTGACAGAGCTTTAATCGAGAGATTCGTAGCTCAGGATTTTAGCTTTTCCTACATCGCTAGAAGACTTCACAGATCTCCTGCTACAATTTCCAGAGAAATCAAAATACATCGTTGTTTTACTGACAAAGGTGATTGGAGTTCTAACGATTGTATCAATTACAGAAACTGTCTCAAACAGAATCTGTGTTCTACTAAGAGCCTTTGCTCGTCACGATGCAAGTTTTGTACTTCAACAGATTGCAAAAGCATCTGCAGCAGTTATATCTCAAAGCATTGCGACAAGCTAGAAAAGCCTCCTTACGTGTGTAATGGATGTGAGAAAGAACACAACTGCAAACTGGTACATGCCTATTACTCTGCTAATAGAGCACATGACATATACAAGAGGGAACTTAAGGAGTCCAGGAGCGGAATAAGAACATCAGTTGAAGACTTGGAAAGAATCGACGATCTGATCTCGCCTCTGATAAAGAAAGGACAATCGATAAATCACATATTCGCTTCACATGCTGAGGAGATCGGTGTATCTGAGAAAACCTTATACACCTACATAAACAACAACGTTTTCCTCATCAGAAATATGGATCTTCCCAAGAAGGTCAAATACAGATCCAGAAGGAAGAAAACCACTGTGCTTACACACCTCGAATACAAATTTCGACGTGGAAGAACGATTGAAGATTTCCAAGTCTTTACCGAAACGAATCCTGATTTCCCTATCGTTGAGATGGATACCGTAAAAGGTGCCCGAGGCTCCGGAAAAGTGTTGCTGACTTTTATATTCAGAGAAAGCAACTTTATGCTGATCTTCCTTCTTAAGGATGGAACGCAAGAAAGTGTTGAAGGTGTATTTGACTGGCTCACCAATCAACTGGGTAACGAAACATTCAAGAAAATATTTCCGGTAATCCTTACTGATAACGGTGTTGAGTTCAAGAATCCTCACTATCTCGAATTCTCCAGTGCCGGAATCCGTCGTACAAGAATCTTCTATTGTGATCCGCAAGCTTCCTGGCAGAAAGCTCACGTGGAAAAGAACCATGTTCTGATCCGCAGGATCTTACCTAAAGGCACTTCTTTCCAGTTTCTAACTCAGGAAGATGCAAACTTGATTGCTTGTCACATAAACAGCTTTGCACGTGAGATCTTTGGTAACAAAACGCCATTTGAATTAATGAACAAACCAGAACATAAAAAACTGTTGGATGTTCTCGGACTTCATCAAATACCACACGATGAAGTTTGTTTAAAACCCAAACTACTAAAAAGGTAATTAACAAATGGCCGGACAGCGAATATATGTCCTTGTTAGAGTCAGAAGTTGCATTTACTTTTTCAAACAGAATGCCTTCTGTCTAGCTTTGCTTGCCATCTTTTTGAGAATATCCAACAGATTTCCTTGATTCTACAACAGAATTTCGCTCAAAAACAGCATTTTTAAGATGTATCTAACTTCAAATGTATACTAACTCTATTTTAGTTTTACACTCAACCATCTTCGATTCCAGATATAGACGGAAATAAAAACCTCACCCAGGATGCGAACCGGCGGGTGAGGCAGATATAAATATACTTACTCGGAAGCAACCGTCTTTGCAGACTGTGCCTTCTTACGCATATTGCGGCCCCCGGGTAATATACCGTCAACGAAGCTGTGTCACCTGATTTTTTTCTACGAATTATTTGTTGTTCACGTACTTATCATATTTGTATAAGAACGTTACCATCTGCCTTCTGAGGCAGTTGTCGTTCGGGCGGAAGGTGCCGTCGTCATAGCCTGCCAGTATCTTCTTCTCGGATGCCCAGAGAGTTGCCTTGTAGAAGTAGTCAGATGTCTTGACATCGGAGAACTTGTTCTTCGTGCTCTTGGGATCCGGAGATCCTGCCAGTCTCCAGAGGAAGGTTACGGCATGGCGGCGGGCACAGACGATCTGCGGACCGAAGGTTCCGTCCTTGTAGCCTTCCACGATCTTATTCTCGTTGCCCCAGATGCAGGCTTTATAGAAGTAGTCTGTCTTCTCGACATCGGAGAACTTGCAGCTTGTGCTCTTTGGCTTAGGCTCTCCCATGAGTCTCCAGATGAATGTTACCATCTGGGCCCTGGTGCATTCTTTGGCGGGTTTGAACTTCGTCTGCTTGTCGTAGCCCTTGACTACACCTTTGTCTGTCAGGCAGTTGGTTGGATCGTACCAGAAATCCTTGGAGTTGGTTACATCCTTATAAAGGACCCTGACCTTGCATGTGAAAGTCCTCCCGTCAACCTTTGCAGTGATGGTCGCTTTTCCTGCAGATCTGCCGCTCAACACACCGGTCTTATCGACTGTGGCGATCGTATCGTCCGAGGATGTCCATTTTACAGTCGATTTGACACCTACTACTCTGAGTATGTCAGTATTTCCACATGTGATGGTATCGGAAGTCTTGTTGATCGCAGGATCCCTTGGGGGTAAGTCTGCTACAGGAAGTTTATATTTTGAACCTGTATTTCCGGTATAGTATTTGACTAAACCTGCGCCCGGATCCGGAGTGCCGTTGCCGTTGACGATCTTCGAATAGGAAGCAGCTCCGTCGAGATTGAATATCTTTTTGGCACCTGCATTAAGCTCTTTTACGGTCAGTCTTCCGTGAGGGTAGCCGCAGTTGTTTTTTATCTTCAATACATCAAACTGGATCGCCCAGGTAAAGGCTCCCCAGCCGTAGTATTCGATATCGTAAAAATCATCGAGCCAGTCTGTCCTGCCGTAATCGAAGCCGGTACCGAGATCCATGAACAGGGCAAGCCTGTGAGCCATAAGAGCAAAGTCTTCCCTGCTTATCAGTTCGTCAGGATAGAAGGTGTCAGCGCAGATGCATGGATACCCAAAGCAGATGTTGTTAGTCTCAGCCCACCTGACAGCAGCTTCGTAAGGGGTTCCTGCCACGTCACTGAATCTGGATGCACCGCTGACTTTGGGGCGGCCGGCCTTCTCCCAGAGAAGATATATAGCATCTCCCCTGGTGGCAAAATTATCGGAATCCTTGTGACCGTCGTTCGTATAGATGTAGCACTCGGGGACGACCTTCGGGTTCCCGCCTTTGGTGACGACTTGCTTTCCGTTATCGACAACAAAACAGTGTGTTAAGTCTTCGAAGTATTCATCGCTTCCGCCAAACTCGATAGTATATGAACGGACATTTCCCAACTGTGGTTCATCCTTGGGCTTGCCTTCTATATATGTCTTTATGATATACGGGTTCTTGCTTATATTGACCGAAGGAAGATCCCTTAAGCCAAAAGCATAGAGGTTATAAAGCTGGGGGTTATTGGACAGGTCTAAGGACTTAAGCTTGTAGTCGCACTCGAGCCTTAAGTCTGCAAGACGCGGGTTCTTGCTGACATTGAGGTAAGTCAGGTTATCGTTATATCCGCAGATCAGAAGCTGGAGGTTGGGCTGATTGCTCATGTCGAGTCTAGTTACATTGTTACTGGCGCAGTTATAGAACTCAAGCCCGGTAAGCTTACTGATATCCACATCTCCCAGATCCCAGTTATCCCAGATATCAAGTCTTTTGAGAGTAGAGTTGTTCGGAAGTTTAAGAGAAGTCAGTTTATTCGAGAATGCGTCCAGCTCGCAGAGCATGGTGTTCTTTGACACATCAAGCGATGTAAGTCCGCATTTGCTGCAGAAGAGATTCTCAAGCTGGAGGTTTTTGCTGAAGTCGATTTTTTTCAGCTTCGGATTGGAATTACATTCCACATATGCAAGCTTGGGGTTGTTCCGAAAATTGATCGATTCAAGCTTACAGTTGAAACAATAGACCCACTGGAGCTCACCAAGCCCCGTAAAATCCAGAGATTTAAAATCGTTATGGGAACACCAGATGCCCACGATCTCGGGGTTGCCCGACAGATCCATAGAGGATATATGGTTGTTCAGGCACCAAAGGCCCTGAATATTGGGGAAATACTCTATTCCCTTAATGGAATAGATGTTGCTGTTCTCACAGTGCATATTCATGACCATCGTGCGTTCGTCTTTTGACAGGACACCGTCTTTGTTGCTGTCGTATTTTTGTGATACAACAGCCCGAAAAGCCTTGTCAGGGAAATATTTAGCGGTTATCGGAATATCACTTGCCGCAAGTGTCTGTGCCGACGGCATAAACTGTACTGCCACAAGAGCACACGCAACAACAGCCAATAATCTGGCTAAAATCTTCATACGACTTGTTCTCCCTCTGATCACTCTTAGATGAATAATCCTAATGATTTTATCACTATTAGGGATTGCGTTCCATCCGAACCGCCTCATCGAAAAGCGGGGCTTATAGATTGCCTCGCATAAAGCATTGCAGTAACATCTTGAAGCATTTTACAATTATTCTTTGATTTTTATCACTAAATACTGATAATTGGGGATTTATAGTTCTTGCCGTTATTCGCCATTCTTGATCTCATCAAACATCTGGCGGACGGACGGGGCGTTCTTAGTCAGTTTCTTAATGTTGACATCTTCAAGTTTATTGTTCGCAGTGTTCAGATGGTTGCTGGATTTGACCAGGTTTTCCCTGATCTTCGTCAGGTCAGAAATAGCCTTGTCTATTCCCTTGATAGCATCATCAAAGCGGGCACTTGCCTGACCGAAACTGTATGTAAATCCCTTCTTGAACTCATCCAGATTAGATTCAAAGTTATAAAGATCCAGTTGCTGGTTCTGAACCTCTTCGAGTTTCTTCTGATATTCCAAAGAACTAAACGCCGCATTGCGGAGCAGGGATATGATAGGGATAAAGAACTGCGGACGGACAACGAACATCTTGGGATATTTGTAGGAAACATCCACAATGCCGTTATTATATAGTTCGTTATCACTCTCGAGGAGAGAAACCAAGACCGCATATTCGCAGTTCTTCTCATTACGGTCCTTATCCAGTTCCTTGAAAAAGTCCTCATTCTTATGCTTGCTTGCTGTCGTATCCATCTCATTCTTCATCTCGAACATGATGGATATAAACTCAGTTCCGTCAGAAGATTCCCTGAAGATAAAATCTCCTTTGCTGCCGGTCTTGGCATCGTTGTCCTTCTCAAAATATGCATTCGGGAAAGCCGTCATCCGGATCTGGTTGAACTGGATCATGCAGTGCTGCTCCAGGCTCTCTCCGACCATCTTGGTGGATTGCTTCTGCCTGTAATCTTTCAGGCGTTCGATCTCATCCTCACGAAGTTGGATCTCGCCTTTGTATTTTTCAACTAAAGCATTCTTGTTTAGCTCTTCTTCTTTCTTCTGCAGTTCAAATTCACCCTGAAGCTTCGCGATCTCGGCACTCTTCTCTGTCAGTTCCTTGTCCTTGCCCTGGATCGCCTCAGTTACTGCAAGCTTCTTCTCAGTCTCGGCATTCGAGATCTGAGCCTTAAGCTGCTCAATGATCCTGTCACGTGCAGAAAGCTCGAGTTCCTTCTTCTGGAGTTCTTCGTTATAAGTCTTCTCCTGCTCCATCCTGGCGATGGTCAGGTCGTTCTCTTTCTCCTTGCCGAGTTCTTCCTCACGGCGCTCTATCTCTTTTTCAAATTCTTTATCACGGACCTGCTTTAAGATCTGAGCATATCCGGTCTCATCGACTTGAAAGAATTTTCCGCAATTGGGGCATTTGATATCTTCCATAGCACACCTCCAAAGTATCTACCAGATCAGTCTGATAATATTATACATCGACTGATGTTCCTTTAATGGTACTTATCCCGGCAAATTGAAATCTTTAAATGAAATTTTAAATTGAATATTTTCTCAAAATTTACATTTTCAAATTCAATATTTAGTTTTACAAAACCACGGAAAATATTGAATAATATAGTGCTGTCCGGCCTGAAAGGAGCCGACATGACAAGACATTTATCTCTAACTGACAGAGCTTTAATCGAGAGATTCGTAGCTCAGGATTTTAGCTTTTCCTACATCGCTAGAAGACTTCACAGATCTCCTGCTACAATTTCCAGAGAAATCAAAATACATCGTTGTTTTACTGACAAAGGTGATTGGAGTTCTAACGATTGTATCAATTACAGAAACTGTCTCAAACAGAATCTGTGTTCTACTAAGAGCCTTTGCTCGTCACGATGCAAGTTTTGTACTTCAACAGATTGCAAAAGCATCTGCAGCAGTTATATCTCAAAGCATTGCGACAAGCTAGAAAAGCCTCCTTACGTGTGTAATGGATGTGAGAAAGAACACAACTGCAAACTGGTACATGCCTATTACTCTGCTAATAGAGCACATGACATATACAAGAGGGAACTTAAGGAGTCCAGGAGCGGAATAAGAACATCAGTTGAAGACTTGGAAAGAATCGACGATCTGATCTCGCCTCTGATAAAGAAAGGACAATCGATAAATCACATATTCGCTTCACATGCTGAGGAGATCGGTGTATCTGAGAAAACCTTATACACCTACATAAACAACAACGTTTTCCTCATCAGAAATATGGATCTTCCCAAGAAGGTCAAATACAGATCCAGAAGGAAGAAAACCACTGTGCTTACACACCTCGAATACAAATTTCGACGTGGAAGAACGATTGAAGATTTCCAAGTCTTTACCGAAACGAATCCTGATTTCCCTATCGTTGAGATGGATACCGTAAAAGGTGCCCGAGGCTCCGGAAAAGTGTTGCTGACTTTTATATTCAGAGAAAGCAACTTTATGCTGATCTTCCTTCTTAAGGATGGAACGCAAGAAAGTGTTGAAGGTGTATTTGACTGGCTCACCAATCAACTGGGTAACGAAACATTCAAGAAAATATTTCCGGTAATCCTTACTGATAACGGTGTTGAGTTCAAGAATCCTCACTATCTCGAATTCTCCAGTGCCGGAATCCGTCGTACAAGAATCTTCTATTGTGATCCGCAAGCTTCCTGGCAGAAAGCTCACGTGGAAAAGAACCATGTTCTGATCCGCAGGATCTTACCTAAAGGCACTTCTTTCCAGTTTCTAACTCAGGAAGATGCAAACTTGATTGCTTGTCACATAAACAGCTTTGCACGTGAGATCTTTGGTAACAAAACGCCATTTGAATTAATGAACAAACCAGAACATAAAAAACTGTTGGATGTTCTCGGACTTCATCAAATACCACACGATGAAGTTTGTTTAAAACCCAAACTACTAAAAAGGTAATTAACAAATGGCCGGACAGCGAATATATGTCCTTGTTAGAGTCAGAAGTTGCATTTACTTTTTCAAACAGAATGCCTTCTGTCTAGCTTTGCTTGCCATCTTTTTGAGAATATCCAACAGATTTCCTTGATTCTACAACAGAATTTCGCTCAAAAACAGCATTTTTAAGATGTATCTAACTTCAAATGTATACTAACTCTATTTTAGTTTTACACTTAACCGCAAATTGAAATTATCTCTATCGTGATAATCATCACCTTGGCCATAGCGTCAACGGATTATAAATGTCTTTACCTTTTTCTCCGCTTACTTGCAGTCGCCTGATAACTCATATCGATAAGAGCAGATATCTGATCCATCTCCACTGTACCGTCCAGCAGAACCGTGATCCAATGTTGCTTATTCATATGGTATGAAGGAAATATACCTTTTTCATGGACCAGCATGTCGTGAAGCATCGGATCATCGATCTTAAGATTCATGACATCAGCGGGCTCATCAGTCTCCATACCGAGCTTAGCCTTGCTGATGTGCATTATCAACGCGAACCATTTACCGTTATCTATGTGTCTGAAAACAGCAGAAACGGTGTCACCTTCCCATGGAAAGTCAGGTTCGACACCGTATTGCTCGCTTATATATTTCTCAACAGTCTTGCGGTCCATGTTTGATCAGCGATCAGTGGTTACTAAAGACAACGATCTTATCCTTGGGCTCCAGCTTGATCTTCATGTCTGTCCTGTTGCCGCTTATGAGAGTGACTCCCTGACCAGGCTTCACATAACCGATCATGACAGCAACGTTCTGCTGATTCAGAGGGAGCGTGGGATCGTATGTTGCATGGAACAGACATCTTACGAGCTGCTCAGCCGTGCACTCCTCAGGAAGCTCTTCGAAGTAATCGGCAGCCTTCTTGATATAGATCTCCTTACTGTCGTAAAGTCCGTCGTCACCCGTATCGAATGTCAGGATGTCCTGATAGAAATCGAAGATGGCATCCTTCTCACCGATCTGTGTGATCATCTTACTGATATACCTGTTGCTGATAACGACATTCTCGACACTGTAACTTGCAACGACATCATGGTTCTTCGGGTCGTTGATCTCAGCGATAACATCGATCGTATCAGTATTGAAGTCGGGATTGGCTTCTTTCTTGTCGTTGATGATGTCCTGAACATATACGAGGTTAGCCAGTGTGTCAGCATCAGTCTCTGCATCAGGAACAAGGTCATCAGACAAGATAAGGATACTTACATCCTCGTCATTCATATCCATGAAGTCGTTGATCGTGCCGCAGATCAGATCCTTATCGAACAGCTCAGCAGCAACCACCTTATTAACGAAAGGATAATCTTTGTAGTAGTTCATCCTTTCAAGGCTCTTGGCGTTATCGATGACAACGATGTTCAGGATGTTATCGTCAGAATCCTTGTAACCCCACTCTGACTCGAAAGATACGAATCCTTCCATGATCTCCTTACACTTGCTGTTGTGACCCAGTATGATGATGTTCTTCTTTTCGACCCAGTAGTTCTTATTGAGCTTGACCGGAACATTAACTCTCTCATGGGTCTGATTCTTAAACTTATCCGTCTCGAAGTCGGACATGTAGTAACAGGTATATACATCATTGTTGTTCTGTACCGTAAGAGGGATAACATAGTCGTTCTTCTCAAGTGTATCAGAGATATATTCGCACTCGTCGGTAAATGCAGTTGCATCCGTATAGAATGTAGCGCCCTTATTGGAGAGCAGGAAATTATAAACAGTATTAAGTTCAGGCATAAGAGAGAACTGTGACATCAAAGCACCCAGGATCTGATTGACCCTGATAGGAACGATATTGCATCTGCCCTTGATCTGCTTGCATCTGATGATCTTCTGAACAAGATTCCATGTCCAGTCATCAGTGATCTCAACAATGATCCTCTGGTTCTCCACTGAATACTGCGAAGCCGTGATGTCAGATACCTGCATCAAGGTCTTAACAGTAAGAGAATTACCGTTAAGGAATCCGTCTATGTCGCCTGCCTGAGCCTTGGAAGTGTTATCAGTCTCGCTGCCCAGGATAATGATCGAAGCTGCCTTATCAAGAGAGATATCGTAAAGCTGCTTTAAGGAGAACACATCACCTTCCCTGACAACAACAGTCAGCTTATTCTTGGACTTGTTCTTCTGATAGTAGATCCAGCCCTTGAGCTTGGACATATCAGCGCATGATCTTCTCAGTTTCACATTCTCACGCTTGATAGTCTCGTAGAGACATTCGTCTATTTCCCTCTTAACATCTTCCTTATTGGATCCAACAAGTACGACAACCTTATCGATCGTCTCCGAAAACATAAGATCGTTAACTATCTCCAACGCCCTCGAGTTCCAGTTAAGGATCACAAAATGATTGGATATATATAGCTTGTTGTTGCCGGCATTGGAATTCTCAATGAATCCGGAGATGTAGTTTGTAATGTAACCGATGACGGCGCCTGTAAAACAGATCATACCTATGACGATCGTTATGAGACAGGCAATGGCGATTACCGCATTGGACGGTCCTATATCCTCTACAACGAAAGATACACAGCCGGCATCTAGGATCATGGTTACCGTATAGTAAGCTGCCTCAAGGAAGCCTAAATGTTCGGTCCCGCTCAAAGACATCCTGCTGATGATGAAAGCCGAAAGGAAGATAAAAGCAATGTTGAAGAACAGGATAGCAAAAAGTACTATCTGTCCCGGATTCTTGGCCAGTCTTATACTGAACCACTCGCGAAAACGTCTCATAACACAAACTCTCCCGGTAAAACTCAGTTGGAAAACTATTATCCGAAAGTCCCCTCAGGATAAAAGCCCCCTACACAAAATTATAGAGTGTAGAGGGATTTTATACAATATAAGAAAATACTACTATGTTTCCTGACGATTCATCGGGATTAAAAATTTTAGTGATTTAAACCTCTGTAACGATAAACGCCATCTTTTAATTCGAGATAGTCCGTGGTCGTTCTGTTGATCAGATTTATCGCTTTGTTTTCGTATTGGACCATGAACCAATAGTAGTGGTCTCCCAGGATCAGGTAATCGTTCTTGTGGCTGTAGAAATATCCAACGACTGAATTGTGTTTCATGGTCTGTACGAAACGTTCGAACATCAGTTTATCTTCTTCGGAAAGCCATCTTTTTACAAGATATTCGTGGGGAGCTGTTTGGGCATATGTCGATGCGAACTTCCACTGATGACTCTCTGCAAAAGACTTTGCTTCTTCGAGCGTCAGAGGGACTGCAGCATCTTCTCTTGCGCGTTCAGCCGCCAATTCAGCAAGCTTTGCATTTGCCTCGTCTTCTGATTCGAAGGTCACATGTTTCCAGTCTTCTTCGTGGGGATGTCTTTCGCCTTTGTGATCATCGTAAAACAGGCCGTAAAGTGTTACGCCGTCTTGCTCAAAATCTGATACATATATCTTAGACATATAGCCTCCTTGAAAGATCAAAGGCCTTCCCTGCCCTGATATTACCATATCCGGTCAGGCATTTGAAATTCCTTCTGATCTTCCGAGGCCGTGGTATAATCCTATAGGTGGCCTGAGGGCTGCAATAGATCCGGGGGGCAGGAAATAAAAGATTGAGATGAATATCAGATACTTTGATGAAGCAAACGACAGCATAGGGGAATTTATCAACAGGGAATTCTCTTCTTACGGCGAAGCGAACGGAGTCGCACTTAACTACGATTCGTTCTGTTTTGTTGCCGAAGATGACGACGGCAGCATCGTGGGAGTCATTACGGGACGAGCGACTTATAACGAACTCCATATCGTCGATCTGATCGTTGATTCCGGCCACAGGAGATCAGGTATCGGAAGCCTTCTCGTAAAAGCTGTTGAGGACGCTTACAGGGGCAAGGGATACGATAAGATCACTCTTACGACATTCGGTTTTCAGGCACCCGGATTCTACCGGAAACTGGGCTATGAGACCGAGTTCGTACGCGAGGATAAAGATCCCAAGCTCTCCAAGTATTTCCTGGCAAAACGATTCAGCTAAAGGGGGACCGATATGTTTTCGAAGACGATGAATATCCTGAAGATAGTTGTGGCCGTGTTGGCTTTATTGCTCATTGGGGTTTATGCGTATCTGTTATCGGTAAATAACTACTGCAGGGATGAGATCCCTGCTACTTCATCGATATATGTATATCCGCAGGATAAGGGAGTCAGTTCTTTCAACAATATATATATCAACGCAAAGAACATCACGCCTGAAAGCGGTGAACGTTATATCACGCGCGATGATGTTCCTGAGATCGCAAAGCTCCCCGGCGTTGAGGCAGTATATCTTTACAACGAATCACTGTCGGAGGAGTTTGTGATTGCCGCTTTGAGCGGGATGATTACAGAAGGAAATGTTGCGGTTCCCACAGAAGTAATGAGATACTTCAGTTCCGTTTCACAGATGGATTCCCTGTTCGCTCTTAAGCCCGACACTATCCCCGATAAGGATGCGGAATATTCGGTCATAACATGCGGTGCCACCAAGTGCGAATGGAACAGCAGCGTGGACCCGAAAGACTGCATACAGTTCTTCTACAAGTACGATGAGTCAAGCTGGGAGGATTTCAAAGAAGAATATGCCGACAAACTGATCAAAGACGGCAGCGCAGCCAAAGCATCCATGCTGATCAAGTTGAGCAGCGGCAACGACGAGTCCCTGTTAAACAGCCTCATCAGCAAATATCCTGCTTCCAATTACCATTCGGCAGAGTTCGTCCGCATCTTCCGGGGCGAGGTGAACAAGGCATATTGGATGAAGATATTGCCCATGGCTATCCTGACAATAGTAGCAACGGCTTTTATCGAGGTTCTGATCACAGTCCTGCAGAAGATCAGGTGCAAAAGGCTCGGTCTTTCCGAAAGCCCTGAGAAATAAGGCTTTGTAACATTGTTACAAGGGGTTCAGCAGTTCCCTTTATAGACAAAGAGCAGCTTTTCGCGCGCGATTTCGACCAGTCTGCTGATCTTGGCAACATCCGTCGGAGCCTTGTCGCTCATCTTATATCTCGGGAAGAATCTCGAGATGTGTAGTGGGATCTTCGGGCCTATTATGTTCCCGTCCTTATCCTTGAGTTCCGATATCCAGTCAGCAAGTTCTATCATCTCTTCTTCCGTATCGTTCATGCCGGGCACGATCAGCATGGTAAGTTCCACATGACTCGTCTTGACGGCGTTAGTTATGAAATCCTTTACGCTGTCCAGGTCGCCTCCGAGGATCTCCTTATAGGTCTTCTCCGACATGCTCTTGATGTCTATGTTCATTGCATCGATCAGGGGCAGGATCTCATCCTGCACGGCCTTAGTGACTGTGCCGTTCGACACGAGGATGTTCTTCATGCCCATGTCTTTTACGATCCTTGCGGTATCCCTGACGAATTCGTATCCTATAAGAGGTTCGTTATATGTATAGGCGATCCCGATGTTACCTCTGTCCTTATATCTTACGGCGATACCGGCAAGTTCTTCGGGGCTTATGAAGTTATCGAAGCCCTCACCCTTTGACCTTGAGATATCGTGATTCTGGCAGAAGGGACAGAAGAGATTGCAGCCGTAACTTCCGACCGAGAGAACGGACGAACCGGGGCAGAATCTCGAAAGCGGTTTCTTCTCGATGGGATCTAATGCTATAGACGTGACACAGCCGTAGTTTAAGGCAACTATACAGCCTCCGATGCAGGTCCTGGCGCCGCATGCGCCCCTTCCTCCTTCTTCTATCTCACAATGCCTGAAACAGACTTCACAGCGTGCCATATCACTTATGCCTTATAACTTCGAATCTCTGGAGCTTATAGTCTTCCGAAGGCGAGATACCGCCTTTCTGCCTTGCGATCGCAACCTGCGTCTTTACATCGTCCACACCTTCCAGATCAGGCAGGAGCAGGCCTCTTCTGCCGCCGCAGCTTACGATGACGCCGTAGCGTTTGACGTCGAGCTGGTCTTCGCTTTCGATGTCCTCAGCCTCGCCTAAGACATCGACATTGATCTCGAGAAAGTCAAGCTCGTCTTCCCTGACCTTATCGAACCGGGGATCCCTTGTCGTTGCGCTTATTGCATTGTCGATAATCTCATCGAGCAATCTGTCCTTCACAGGCGAGATCGTGCCTATACAACCTCTTAACATGCCGTTCTTATGGACCGATACGAATGCGCCCGCTCGCTCATCGAAAAGCGCCTGAGGCAGACCTTCCGGCAATTCATCGGGAACCTTAAGCCTTCTCCCTGTCCTTATGTATTTTTCTATCGAAGCCCTGGCAAGCTTTACGTAGCCATCAGAGTTCTCCGCGTCTTCTCTTATCTTATCTGCGATGGCCTTAAGGAAATGTCTTCCCTCGTCCTTACCTTCAGGATAGAAGGAGCAAATGCCGTAGCCTACACCCGTAACGTCCTGATGTGAGAACACTTCGGCTCTGACCTTTTCGCCGTCGAAAGCGCCTGCCATTATCACGAAGGACCTGTGTCCGCACTCGGCGGCCTTGTCGAGGAAGTCTTCGTTGAAGGTCAGCATCTCGCCGAATGCGGCTCTGCCTGCAACGTCCATTATCTTCTCGTCGTATTCGGGCCCTACGGGATCGAAGCCGTAGGGGCCGTAATCCTGAAGTTTATGCGAGAGATCCCCGCTCGCGACAAATACCGTGCTGCGGCCCAGTTCTTCCGAAGCCTTTCTTATGTACATGCCGAGACGGTAGTGGTCCGTAAGGGGAAGACCTGATAAACCGATCCTCACTATCTTTCCGCCCTGATAAGCTTTTCGGATGAAATAGAGAGGCACCATCGTGCCGTGGTCAAGGTCCTTGTCGCGCTCGCCCTGAAGGCCGCCCGGGAATCCTTCGTCCCAGAGGATGTCAGCAAGTTTATCAGCAAATTCCTGATCGTATTTCTCATCGAACCTGACCTGAGGCGCCCTGAAATTCGCGAAGTCACCCTTAGCGCCCCTGCCGGGAGAGATATGGAAATAGTCCTGATACATTACCGCGTGAGGACTCGTGATCACGATCGTGTCAGGCTCTATCTTCGCGATCTCTTCAGCCACTTTCTTGTAGCTTGCAGTCGTTTCTTCTATCTCTTTTTCTCCGCCCTTGCCGACTTCCGGAACTATGAGAGGCGGATGAGGGACCATAAATGCAGCTTTGATCGACATAGGCTTATACCTCTAAGATCTTTCTTACGTCAGCTTCCAGATAGGGATTGAGATGGCTTATGAGGCCGTTGTCTCTTAAGAGTTCCGACAGGTCGTAGGCCATGTCCTCAGCCAGGGATACGATCCTGTCCTTATAGTTCTGCCTGTTGGGATTGTATTTGGTCCCCTTCCAGGCTTCTTCGTTGCATTTGAGTTCAGCTAATTCCTGTATCCTTTCGGAGAACCTGCCGTTGCCGTCGAGTTCCTTCAGGGCCCTGTAGGTCCACTTGTAGTAGGGCGGATAGGTCCTCTTGAGAAGGAAATAAAGTTCCATCGCAGCTTCCATGCCGCGCACCTTGCAGATGTCCGCAGCGACCATGTCGTTCCTGGTCATGCAGCGTGCATAGTTGACCTGGAGGCAGGCCGAGTATTCATGCATCTTCTCTGCGATCCGCATACGCCAGACGCTGTCGGGATAGTAGTCCAGAAGGAGCTTTCTGAAGTTCGTGAACACGCCGGGATCGTCACGGAAGATCTCACCGTTTACGGCTGTAGCAAGGCATGCGTGATCGAGCGAACGCCACTGTTGATCGCTCATCTTGCATTCAGCGGTATTGCAGTCTATGAGCAGGATATTGGAATAGAAATCATGTATGGACATAACGCCTCTTCTCTCCCTCAGCCTTGCAGTCAGGAAAGTCCTGGTCTTCTCATCGACAAGGGCATCGTATGCTTCGCTCAATTCCCTGCCGAATTCCTGCATGTCCTCATCGGTAAGCCAGAGGCACACGCCGGTGCCGAAGTCGTGGTCTCTTGAAATCTCGTCGTAGTAGCCGAAGCAGTCGGACCCTTCGCCCGCGATACCTGCCGCGATCCTTCCCTCGTATTGAGGGAAAAGGTTGCGGATCATGGGGGCGACTTGCTCTTCGTAGAATCTTCTGCTCTCGGCTATCATATGGATCAGAATCCCAAAGCGTCCAGAGGGTCAACGGTTTTTTCTTCCGCGGGATCCTGGTCAGGCTCGAAAGGATAGAACATGACTACCGTGCCGCACATGACACAGTTGGTCTTGAAGGGGTGGGAATTGGATTCCTGCACGGTCTTTCCGCACTTGGGACAGGCCTTCTTCCTGCCGCCGTATCTTCCCTTGACTTCCCTTGCGACGATCTCGTCGATCTTGTTGTTGAGTTCTTCTTCGCTGATACCCTTATCCTGCAGGAGTTCAAAATAAGCCTGCTGAATGATCTCCATTTTGTTGATCTTGTTTGACAGTTCGCGTATAACGTGACCGTTATCGCCGTCTCCTCTGAAATTTATCATATTCATTAACCCTCCTCATCCAAATCTTCTAATATTATATAACACCAGCCCCAAAACGATAAATATGGTACAATCTCTTAGTGGCCCGTATGTCACTAAGGGAGTTTAGATAATGATCTGGAAGAAAAAATCACTTTGGCTCAGCATCGCCGTCCTGCTAATCCTCTGCGGTGCGACCGTCTATGTCCTTCACCGCGAACTTAACGGACAGGATATATGGGGGACGCTTCTTCATGCGGACATAAAGTGGTTTGCAGCTGCAGTCGCTTTCATGCTCATGTACTTCGTCTTAGACGGACTTAACATAGCCCGCTGCCTTGAACTCTCGGGACATAAGATAACTTTCGCGCAGAAGTTGAAATACGCTTTCGCGGGTTTCTTCTTCAGTTCCATAACGCCATCGTCCACGGGCGGACAACCGGGACAGTTATACTTCATGGCCAAGGACGGCATCAAGGTCCACCACGGTGCATTCAGCCTTCTTTGCACCTTGCTGTCATTCCAGATAATATCAGTGACCTGGGGTATCGTAGGCGCTTTCTTCGCGCCCCACGGCTTATGGAACCTTGACGGCAAATATTCTTATGTCTTCCCTATCGGTTTCGCTTTGAACCTGGCGATAATACTGATGCTGATATGCGTATTGTTCTCACGCAAGATGGCCTGCTTTTTCGCATGCGCCTACATGAAGCTTCCCGGCAAGAAACCCACAAAACCCGGAGACAGATTTGCGTGCCTGCGTTCCTTCGCAGGATACAGGAGAGCCGCCAATCTCATGAGACGCAACAAGAGCGTATTCTTAAAGATGCTGCTTAATTCTTTTGTCGAGATAACTATATATTTCTCCGTGCCCTTCCTCTGCGCCAGGGCATTGGGTGCTTCCAACCTTGACTGGTTCTCGGGCATCTGCACACAGGGAGCTTTATTCCTGTCCGTATCTTCCCTGCCTCTCCCGGGAGCTGCGGGAGTAACAGAGTACGGTTATGCACTGTTCTTTGACGGACTTATTCCTATGAATATCCTTGGGAGTGCGCTTCTCCTGTCCAGGTTCTGCAACTTTGTGCTGCCTTTGGCAGAGAGCGGGATCGGACTGATAATACTTCAGTTGAAGCAGAAGAGACGCCGCGCTATGCAGTAAACGAATCTGTACAGAGGGTAGCTCAGCCACTTGGGCCATTTCTCGACTGAACGGATAGGATGGCTCGTAACGGGACTGCCTGTTATCCATTCGTAGAACTGGGGCTTCTGCTGCTTTATCTCAGACAGGAAAGATTCCATCTCATATTCAGCTTCCTTCGTTCCGGTCCTTAAGAAAAAAGAAACCGTCGCAAGCGTTACGATCTCGGTATAGTAGTAGAGATATCTTCTCTGGACATCGTTTTCGATGGCATTGAGATCCAGATCGTAGAGCATAAGACGGTTGACCTTGAGCTGCTGGTCCATGCGCGAAAGCATTACCTTCTCGTTGACCGACTGGTCCTCACGTCCGATAAAGTATCTGTATAGATCGACATCCAGATAGTACATGGTCTCAACATGCACCATGGGATGGCATACATAAAGGTGATCGACATAGAATGTGTGCTTGGGCATCGTCATGTTGCAGTCGCGGACGAGCTCGGTCCTGTATGTGGCTGAATGCATAAGGATATAAGAACCTATACCGAACTTTCCTACTTCGTCCCATCCGAAAATGTGTCCCGAAGGAAGAGTCTTGCGGTAGTGGATCTTCTTCTGCTTGCCTTCCGCCAGTTTCTCGTAAACATAGTTGGTGATGACAAGGTCTGCCTTGGGACCGACCTCGGCCATACGCTCCAGTACATCAAGGAGCTTGAAAAGGGATTCCCTGTCGAGCCAGTCGTCGGAATCCAATACTCTGAAATAAAGGCCCGTTGCTTCCTTAAGACCTGCCATGACCGCGTCACCGTGACCGCCGTTCTCCTTGCGGACGACTTTGACAAAACGCGGATACTTCTTCGCATATTCATACGCTATCCTGGCGGTGTCGTCGACAGATCCGTCATCAACGATGATGATCTCCACGCGGTCCCTGCCGGGCAGGACACTCTCTACCGCGCGCCGCATATAGTCCCTGGAATTGTAACAGGGGATGGCAACTGAAAGAAGCTTTTGCACGTCTTATCCCTTCTAAAATATTTGAAAATAAGCAACTAAAGAATTTTACAGCAAATATATCGTGTGTCAAGTAAAGACGCCGTAAGGCCCTTCTCAAGAACAGACCCGCTCCAGGAAATCCTTAAGCCCCTTGGGTGCCGATCCGGCATCCTCAAGATTATTTCCGCCGATCCTGATCTGTTTGTTGCTGCCGTGATAATCGCTTCCCGCAGTCACATAAAGACCGTAACGGGCGGCAAGATCCAGCATCTCGCAAGTCATGTCCTGAGTGAATTCCGAGTAATATGCTTCGACTCCTTCAAGACCGAAATCCATCAGTCTTCTGAGCCTTGTCTCCATCTCCTCTCCCCTGATGCGTTCACCGCCCGAGCCGAAGACAGGATGGGCAAGAACGGGGATTCCGCCTGCCTTCCTGATCCCTTCGATAGCGCATTCCGGGCTGACATAAGCCTTGGGTGTCTTGGCTTTGTTGATATAATTTTGTATCGCTTCGTGCATGTCGGGAGCGTAGCCGTATTTGACCAGGAGATTGCCGAGGTGGGGCTTGCCGGGATTGGGGAGTGCCAGGAAATCATTGATCTCTTCTTCAGGGAGCTTAAGTCCCAACACATTCACCACATAGTCCACTCTCACCTTCGCCTTGTTCATCCTGAGGCTGTGACCCAGGTCAACAACATCGTTGATCGAAGGCGCTTCGGGATCGTAATCAAAACCGAGGATATGGTATTTTCCTTTCTCATCACGGCAGGAAAATTCCACGCCGTTAACGAAAGCCGGATCAGCTTCCTTAAGGAGACTTCTGATGACCTTGCAGCCGGATATAGCATCGTGATCGGTCAGCGAAAAAAGATCCATGCCTGCAAGCTTTACGGCAGCGATAAGTTCCTCCGGCGTGTCCGATCCGTCGGACACACAGGAATGCATATGAAGATCCAGTTTCCTGATATCCTTCATATATTCTTCGTCATCCTCAGGATATTCTTGCCGTCCCTGAATTCATAACTTACTTGATCCATTGTCTTCTTTGTGAGGAAGATGCCGAGCCCGCCTATCTTCCTTGCTTCGGCGGACAGGGTAACGTCAGGATCCTTTTTTGCCAGGGGATCGTACGGCACGCCGCCGTCGATGAAAGTGATCGTCACCGCGGGACCTTCAGTGACTCCGATCTTAACTGTCACGCTGCCCTTGGCAGGAGCATACGCATAGCTCGCTATGTTGACGAAGATCTCTTCGGCAGCAAGATCAATGTGAAGTCTGGATTTGTCGGGACATAAGATCTTTTCGAGATAACCGTCGATGAAAGCCTGGACTCTTATAAGATTATCGACTACCGCATCCAGTTCGATCTCGGCAGGCTGAGACGCAGAAACATCCTGTTCAAGCAAAACAGTGCCTGTTTTTTCCATCAGATCGGTCGTTGTGTTTTCCATACTAAGTCCTCTGGACTTCATCGTAAGTCCGGATCAATTTTTATAAAACATCCGGGGCTGATCCGAACGCTCTTTTTCTCTATTCTTCTGCTATTATAACACGCCCGGGCTTCATATCAGACATTGCGTATAAACATTAAGTAAACACTTCTTAAACAGACCCCGGAGCCTCATATCGACTCCGGGGTCCGCAGTTTTTTATTTTTGCCAGTATCTGTAACCGAATACCTTCTCGCATGCCGCTCCTATGAATTCTATCTTGGCCTTGAGATGCGGGTAAGTGTAGACGAGTTCCAGCAACGACTTATACATGCTCGTATCGTAGTAGTCGAGATCACCTACGAAGCACTCCATCATGGTAGCCCTGTCCTCCCTCGGATTGACCGTGCCGTAGACTCTCGCGAAATATATCTCCTCGCGCTCGTCAGAGTCATCGTAATAGTCGGGCTTGCAGTATTTGTAGTAATCTTCGTTATCGTATTTTTCGAAGTCCTCAGTGTAAGTAAAGCCCTCGGGATTGAGCTTGTTCCACTCCTCGGGATCGAAAGCGTCAGGCTCAACCGTCACTATCAGGTTCTCTGTCGCGTGCCAGATCTCGTGGTGGGGAGTCGACGGCGTGAGCCAGTTGTAGTCGATGACGATGTAGTCCACGGGACCCCTTGCAACGTACTCACCGGACGCGGTGAAGTTGCCGTGTTCGTTGATCAGACGGTCAACAATGACGAATACCACTCCGCCCTTGCCCCTGTAATCCTTGAACTTTTCGAAAAATCCCTCCGGATAGATCGCAAGGTCACCGTCGAGAACTTCGAGCGCGTGATCGGCATTCCACTTCTTGTCTTCCAGGTTAAGATCCGAGTCTTCGAAAGACGTGAGCTTATAAGCATAGGAGATGGTGTAATCCTTGATCTCGTTACCCATCAGGATCTCCACGCCGTACTTCTTCTCGAGATCGTCAGCCTTCTTTCTGACCTCATCGTAATCGGATCCCAGCTTGTACTTGAGCTCAGGTCTCTCGTATACGGGAGACTTGCCTTCCTCGATATCCTCAGTCAGATCGAAGCAGCCGGGACAGAGTTCGATCAGGCGGGTCTTGGTCTCCTTGTCCTTTACGGAATCGACGATGAAATAATGCTCGCTCGCCTTATCGAAAAAGACAGCCATCTGGCCTACATCCTTGAGCGTGATGCCTGTATCGGCATACTTGCCGGTGGCAGGGTCTGCGATGAGTATCGACTTCTTTACATAATTGTAGGCATATTTCTTGTTGACCTTAACGAGGATCCTGTCACAGAAAGGACTGGATACGATCTCGGAATCACCCTTGAACTGCCAGGTCTTGAGCTTGCTTCCGGACTTGGTGTTGATCACGTCGATCGTGGATTTCTTCCCGTAAGGATAAGAGATGAGCGCGTTCTTGCCGCAGAACATTCCATAGGAAAAGTGGGTCGTCTCGGTAAGAACCTTGATGTCGTTGTCATCCAGGGAAATAAGGCTGTACTCCTGGATAGTAGAATTGTCGCCGTCCTCGCTGTCGCAGATAACGACAGAGTTAGTCTCAGGATCGTATGCTTCGATCCTCGATGCGTACATCTTATCCATGTAGCGGGTGACATTTCCGTCGAGGGTCATGAAGCACATGGAGCCGTACCTCATGAATACGATCCTCTCTGACTCGGCGTCGTAGATGCATCCGTACCCTGCTTTGCCCAGAACCTTGTTCGTGCTGAGAGCCTTGTCCCAGACAACGATCTCGCAGTTGCTGTTGTCGTATGTGATGACACGTCCGTCTGAAGCAGTTCCGACGATCTCCGTCGTGGGGTTGGTCCTGACCTTGCAGACTTCCTTGTCTTCTTTCGTATCGATAATGCGGAGGGTTATCGTGCCGTCCTTGCTGCCGTTGTAGTTGCCGTTGATTATGTCGTCTCTTGTTGCAACGATCAGGTCTCCGTCAGCAAAAGACATGGCGCCTGTAACGCCCTCTTTGCATTTTGCAAGAGCGCTGTATTCCTTCGTCTTCTCATGCCTTGTGTGAGCTATCGTAGGCGTAGGTGTAGGAGTTGATGTGGGAGTGGGCGTCGATGTCGGCGCAGCAGTAGTCGTGGTGACGACTGTCTCGCTTGTTTCCGATGTCTCTTCGGGTTCCTTGCTTATGTTGCATCCCGTGATCCACGATAACGAGAATACCAGGACAAGAAGAACTGCGACTGCCTTCCTGAAACGTGATGTATGGTCCATCATTAGCCTCTTTCCCGCGCCGCATCAAAGCGGTCCGCGCTTGGAATATTTTAACCCAGATCAGGTCCCGGATGAATCTTCCGGACCGAACTGTAATATGAATAACATTAATCTCGGGGGAAGCCCTTATCGAAGGGCAACCGTGCAATAATATCACTTATATTAAGATATTCCAACTGACTTTAAGGCAAATTTTAAGCAAGTTTAAAAGGCTCCCGTAAACCCTTCAGATCATCAGCGCGGAAACGGTGTAAGAGCAGCCTTATACGGCCTTGATGCGGAACAGTCCGTGGTGATTGCAGTAAGCGCAGATATACTTGACTCCGTTGATCCGGAACCTCGCCTCAGCCTCGCTCTCGGGATAGAGCTTAACGAACTGCACGCCCTTGTCTGACACGGCCGCGATGAATGAGATATGGTGTTCCTTGGTCATGGGGTGAGCGACAGTTACATAGTATTCGTCTTCCACCCTGTCACAACTGATCTTATGGTCTTCATCCGGATCTTCCGGGTCGAGTGCGGGCAATGTTATGCCGCAGCAGCTTACGACCGATTCACCGATCGTCCTGATCACGTTCCCGCAGACCGGGCAGACATAGAAACGGCTCCTCAACATATTTGATGCGCGGTTCGTGTTCCTGATGTCTTCACCTGACAGAAGTTCGATCACCGAGATGTCGAGCGCCTGCGCGAGCGGTTCGATAAGACTTATATCGGGGAAGCCCTGACCGGTCTCCCATTTGCTGACAGCCTTGCTGCTTACGAAAAGCTTTGCCGCAAGGTCTTCCTGTGTCATGTTCTTCTTTTCGCGGAGCTTCTTTATTACCGCTCCCGTGACGTATCTGTCCATATGCCGTCACCTCCTTTGAAGCAAGCCTAACACAGGCCTGCGGCCGAAGGTACCTACGCTGAGTAGAGTGATCTACTTCTCCAGATAATCCTTTATCATGGCCGTCCATTCGTCTAAGCTCTTGGCGCCGATTACATAAGGCTGCCCGTTTTCGTCGTTCGAAGAGCCGAGGTCGACTAAGTGTCCGTTCTTGTCCACAAAGATAGTGGTCGGAACATAACCTGTCTTAAACTTATCAAAATTCACGTCGTATTTCAGGATCGGATACGAGACTTTTGTTTTCTTGATCAGTGCATCAACGTCGGCTTCCATGTGCTCTTCAGAATAGACGCCCAGGATCAGGAAACCCTTGTCCTTGTATGCTTCATAGAGCTTTTCGAGGTCAGGTATCTCCCCCACGCAGGGACCGCACCAGGGCTCCCAGAAATTGATCATGGTGAGCTTATAGTCTGAAAAGATGCTGTCGTTATATGTCTTGCCGTCACGGTCTGCAGTATTAAAGACCACTCTGTCCGGATCAGCCGGCGCTTCAGTCGGGGCGGGAGTCGTGGCGGAACTTTCCGTTGTAACCGAAGTAATATCTTCTGATGTTGTAGTCGTTGCAGTCGTAGTTTCAGTTGTTGTCACTGTCGTCAGCTCAGTCTCTGAAGCGCAGGATGCGGATGCAAGGAGCATAGCCGCGCATAATGTGAACGATATAAACTTTTTCATTTTACTCTCCGTTTCCGGCCCCCGGTCAGGGACCACTGCAGATTATACCACTAGTCTGCAGTTCGGAGAGCATATCTCTATTAAACGGCAGTTGCGTTGACTATCAAAGATTGTAAATGTAAAATTATATCGGCTGAAAACTAAGCCTTAAGGATGTGTTATGAGAGAGTTTTACGTAGACCTTTTGATCGAATTTATCGGAGCCTTTCTGGGATTCTTTTCTGCCGCGTTGTTACAAAACATTTCCGAGAAGAAAGAAAAGAAGAGTAAGTATAAACAGGTCTTGGATTGTCTTGAAGACGAGTTCAAGGACATAAACAGATCTCTCGAAAAATACGTTGAAGCAAAAAAGCCTTTAAGACACAGAATAGCCACTCCGACCTGGGATGCCATGAAACATTCAGGAGTCACGCTTGATCTTATCAATGAAGGCTTTTTCGAAAAGATGATAAATGCCTATTCTCTTATATACGCACATAACGAGGACAGAAACATCAGTCCTGATGAAGAGATCCTCGCAAGACTCGAAGAGATTTCCACATGCATTAAAGAAGTACTGTCCATAATCGAAGAAAAGAGGTCAAATTAATGTCTGCAAGAATACCCGAGATGAACGCCGATATGGCAGAAGACAGCAGATCACAAAAGTATCTGTCTTACGTTGAAGAGAATGCACATAAGTATGAGAACGGTTTTCTTGAATCGTTGCTCAAATACATCAAGGATGACGATGTGCTCAAGAGTTTCTATGTACGTCTCGTCTATGAATGTGAAGTAGTACAGAAAGTAATCGATAACAGAAGCAAATATGACCTCGTAGACCTTAAGGACATCATCGATAACATGACGGCCGCCACGGGCATCGAGACGATCGCTTTCTGCGATTCGCAATTCCACAGAAGGCTCTTCTCCATAGCAAGAGAAGATGAGTTCTATGAATGGTATCAGATGAATTCCAAAGAGTTATTAGGATTCCTTAAAGGTTTCTGGACCTATATCGGTTATCATACCCCATACTACTATGAACTGATGGAAATACACACAAACATCTATAATGCGATTGAAGAGTGCGACAAAGAGCTTGCAGTCGAAACGATGCAGAAGCACTTCTCCATCCTGCTCTTACAACTTCTCGGTGCCACCTTCCAAAAAGGGAACATGTGACCGCTGATCTGTACATCGATTTTCGAAAAACGGGAATTCGATGTACAAAAAACCGCAAAAAAGTACATCGTTTTTCGAAAATCGCAAAAACGATGTACAAATGAAGTGTTTAATAGCTTTTAACTGTTACTGATCGAGTATCCCTGCTGCTTCCTGCATGAGTTCGATTATCGGCAGATGCTGGGGACATACGCCCTCGCACTGGCCGCAGCCGATGCAGTCGGAAGCCTTGCCCGAACGCTGGATGAGACCCGAATAGAAGTTCTTGGATCTCCAGTCGTCAGGGTAGCGGCGCAGGGTGTTGATGGTCCTGAAGACATCGGGAATGCTGATGCCCATGGGACAGCCGTCGCAGCAGTATCTGCAGGCAGTGCAGCCGATCTGGGGAACTGAGAGGATGTCGCTCGTTGCTTCTTCTATCAGTTCGAGCTCATCGTCTGCCAGGGGCTCGAAATTCGTGAAAGTCTCAACATTATCTGCCATCTGGTCCTCGTTGGACATGCCTGAGAGGATCGTCATGATGCCCGGCTGGGAGCCGACGAAGCGGAGAGCCCAAGAAGCTATCGACTTGTCGGGATTACGCGCCTTGAACTTCTCCTCAATAGCAGGGGACATATTTCCGAGCATGCCGCCGCGGATGGGCTCCATGACGATTATCGGTATCCCTCTGTCGCGGAGGATCTCGTAGAGTTCCTGGCTTCTTACGACAGGGTTGGTCCTGTCGAGGAAGTTAAACTGGATCTGTACGAATTCCACTTCAGGGTGATTGTCGAGGATCTCGACGAGGAGTTCGGGTGAGCCGTGGAAAGAGAATCCGAAGTGCTTGATCTTGCCTTCTTCCCTCATCTTAACGCCCCAGCTGAAGCAATCGTATTTTACGTATGTATCGTAGTTGTTGCCGTCCTCGATCGAGTGCAGCAGATAGAAATCGAAGTAGTCGACACCCGCACGCTCGAGCTGCTCGTTGAATACGCGGTCGATGTCTTCTTCCTTCTTGAGTTCCCATGCAGGGAGCTTGGTCGCGAGCATGAAGCTCTCTCTCGGATAGCGCTTAACGACCGCTTCCCTCGCTGCGACCTCCGACTTGCCGCCGTGATATACATAAGCGGTGTCGAAATAGTTAAGCCCTGCAGCCATGTATCTGTCCGCCATGCGGCAGACATGTTCGATGTCAATCTGACCGTCCTTTTCGGGCAGCCTCATAAGACCAAAACCGAGCTTGGGCATCTTGGAAAGATCGATACTCATAACATTTACCTCCCGTATATTAAGTATGTTCCCCTTGCGTATTATTGTAGTGCGGCAGACGGGTCATGGCAACAATGGTTATCACCATGCCTACCGCGCACACGACCGTTCCCGTGATGAGCATGGGCCTGATGCCCAGGTTGTCCAGTATCACGCCGCTTATCAGATTGGAGAAGACTCCTCCGATAGTGATCGCGCTCGTGATGAAAGCCTGGCCCTTGACCTGGTCGTATTCCTCCATGGTCCTGCTGACATAATATGCGCTCACCGGAATGAAGACCGCATAAGCGAAAAGCTGGAAAGACTGGCTTAAGTACATATGCCCCATCCCGCTTGCGAAGACAAGGATCAGAATCTTTATGAAGAATGCGATGCCTGAGATTATCAGGAGTTTCCCGGAAGCGATCCTCTTAAGAACAAGTCCTATCAGCGCCATTACGGGCAGCTCCAATATAGCCTGCAGGAAGTTCGCGTAACCGAGCTCGGTCTCATTGCCTCCGAGGCTCCTTATTATCTGGATCATGAAATCGTTGATCATGTTATGCGCGAAAAAGAAGAGGATCGTTCCCACGAGGAAGAGGGAGAACGCGGGATAAGTCTTAACGAATGAAATGAAGTTGTTATGCGCCTTGCCTTTTGGTTTCGTATCTTCCTCACCGGATGCATCAGCTGCAGCAGGCGCAACGAAAGTCAGTATGACTATCACCGACAGGATCATGGCTCCTACGGTGACCCAGAGCAGGACAGTTACACCCGACTCTTCGACAACTCTTCCGATGAAGACTGAAGTGATGGCAAAGCTCGCCGAACCCAGGCCCCTGGCGAGCCCGTATATGATGCCGCATCCCTTCTTTTGATACTCGAAGCAAAGGGCCGTCATGACCGGCTGGTAAGCGAACTGGATCATGTAGATAAGAGCAAATATTATAAAGATAACAACCTTCATGCCGGGGACCGCCATCAGGACGAGCGATCCAGCGAGCATTATGAGGACCGATATCAGTATGAAGCGCTTGTTCGTCAGGAACCCCTGCTTGTCGATCACCGCGGCGATCAGGGGCTGGAAGACAGCTGACGTTATGTTTGCGATCGCAAGGAGCACGCCGACTTCAGTGTTGCTGAATCCGTTCGCAAGAAGGTAGACGGCTGCATATGCATGCACCGTGCAGAACGCGATAAAATATGCTGCGTTGAGCAGAGTGTATCTTAGAGTCCAGCTGAATGAATTCTTGGGCGGCATTGATTCACCTAGTAATGTTCCTTATATCTTCTTAAGACCGCCTTTTCTTCCCCTTTTAGAAAACCGATCCGCCTCGTATCTCATATTATCTCACAGATCTTAAGATAAAACGATCAAGAAAAAAGGACTGCCCCTGGAGCAGTCCTTTGTATCTTCAAATTTGTGATCAGCTTATGCTTCGTGATCGTAAGGCTTGATCGTCTCGATCGTTCCGTCTTCTGCGATGTTGAGCTTGGTGAACTTGACTGATCTCTTGTGTGAGCATCCGCCGGATCTCTTTGCATCGTGGTAGAACAGATACCATTCGCCGTCGACTTCAACGATGGAGTGATGTGTCGTCCAGCCGATAACGGGCTCCATGATCCTGCCCTTGTATGTGAAGGGACCAACGGGAGAGTCACTCTCGGCATAGCAGAGATAATGCGTAGTACCTGTCGAATAAGACAGATAGTACTTGCCGTTGAACTTATGCATCCAGGGCCCTTCGAAATATCTGCGGTCCTCATCCTTAGCCTTCAGAGGCTCACCGTTCTCGTCGAGGATGGTGATCATCTTCGGGGGAGCAAGGTATGCATCGATGCTGTCGTTGAACTGTGCAACGAGGGGTCCCAATGCAGGCTCATCGCCTTCGGGGCGGTGCTCGTCGGGATTGAAGGATCCTGACTGCCACATCTCGAGCTGGCCTCCCCAGAGACCGCCGTTGTAGCAGTAGATCTTGTCATCGTCATCAACGAATACTGCAGGGTCGATACTGTAGCTGCCCTGGATGTAGTTCTCCTGGGGCTTGAAAGGTCCAACAGGCGAATCGGATTCTGCAACGCCGATCCTGAAGATCTCGTTCTTGTCCTTTGCGGGGAAAACAAGATAGTACTTGCCGTTCCTGTAAACTGCGTCCGGAGCCCAGAGCTGTCTTCCGACCCAGGGGATATCCGTCTCGCTGATCGCACATCCGTTATCAACGCACTCACTGTCAAGCGAATCCATGGAGAGGATGTGGTAGTCCTTCATTACGTACTGCTCACCATCGTCATCCTCGGGGATGTCGAGGTCTTCGTCGTGTGAAGGATAGATATAGATCTTGCCGCCAAATACATGTGCAGAAGGATCTGCTGTGTAGATGGTCGTGATAAGATCCTTACGTTCGTTCTTCTTCATATGCACCTCTTATAAAAGTAAAAATCATTCTAATTATACAGAAAAAAATTCCCGTGCGAAAAGAATTATTTCAAATACCTCAAATTACGTGAACAGCCTTTTCAGATGATGCTGTCAGCCCAGGCTTTAAGTGTTGCTTCAGACGCGCTCCCCGGGAATTTCTTTCCCTCTTTAACTGTTGCTCCGGGCGCGAGTGCCTGAAGGTTCTTCGCGGAGTCGCCGAGACCCGATCCGCCTGACGTTGCAAAAGGTATCACAGTCTTCCCCGTGAAGTCGTATGCTTCCATAAATGTATCGATTATCGAAGGTTCCCTGTACCACCAGATCGGAAAGCCGACAAAGACAACATCGTACTGATCCATGTCAGCGACCTTTGTCCCTATCCCGGGGCGGCAGCTGCGGTCGTCCATCTCGACGGAACTCCTGGACTTCTTATTCATCCAGTTAAGGTCTTCTTTCGTATAAGGGATCTCCGGTTCGATCTCGTAAAGATCTGCTCCGACCGCTCCTGCAAGATTTGCCGCAAGTTTTGCCGTTACTCCGCTCGCGCTGAAATATGCTACCAATGTTCCTGCCATAGTCTCTCCTCCTTATCTTATGAAGTTGGTTCCCTGCCAGGCTTCCTTTGCCGGAAGTCCGTACTTCTCCTTGCCGAGAGCGATAGACTTCATGAGGAAAGTCATGTTCTTTGCAAGTGTTCTCATGGTCTGCATTCCTTCGGCATCTTCCGAAGCCTCTCCCGGAGCGCCTCCGTGGACGCTGTTCCAGTACTGGCTCGAAGCTATGGGCATGCCGCTGATGCCGAAATATTTATTGAGTTCATCGTAAGTCGAAGAGAGTCCGCCGCGCCTTGCGACGACAACGCTCGCACCGACCTTCATGGTCTTATCGAAATGCGAACTGTAGAAGAGTCTGTCGAGGCAGGCGATGAGAGTCGCATTTGCGGACGCATAGTAAACAGGCGAAGCCAGGACCAGTCCGTCAGACTCTTCAAACTTCACAGCGATCTCGTTTACGATGTCATCGAAAACACACTTGCCTCTCGCGCCGCATGTACCGCATGCGATGCAGCCGCGCACATCCTGCTTTCCGATGTTGATGCATTCAACTTCCACACCCTCTTCGCCGAAGACTTTTATCATCTCATCCAAAGCAGTCTGAGTATTCCCCTTGGCATTGGGACTTCCGTTGATCATTAACACTTTCATGGCCTTGCCCTCCCCTTGCTTAATGAATAGATTTTACAACTTAGCCGGGATTAATTCGAGACCTGACTGCAGGCACTTTTCGAAAAGATCAAAGCTCGCGAAAGTAGGGGCAGATGTTTTCGTACCTGCCGTCTTTCATGCGGAAACCCCCAGTGATGGTGCCGAGCTGAGTGAAGCCCAGCCTCTCGTAAAGGTGTCTTGCATGGATATTGGTCTCAACGACAGCATTAAACTGGAGGACCTTAAAGCCCAAGTTTTTCGCCTGCTCCATGCAGTCTTTTACGAGCGCTTCACCTATATGCAGACCGCGCATGTCCGATGCGACGGCGTAGCTTGCGTTGCAGATGTGTCCGCACCTGCCGACATTGTTTGGATGAAGGATATAAAGTCCCCGGATACTGCCGTCAACGACAGCGACACCGGTGTAGCTCTGGGACGCGAAAAATTCAGAGCCGCTCTCCATGCTAAGCAGATCTTCCTGCGGGAAAGCGATCCCTTCTTCAACTATCTCATTCCAGATAGCGATCATATCCGGAAGGTCTTTGTCATTATACTTTCTGATCTCCATTTTCGTTTGCCTCCGCTACAACAGCTGTCTTCTTACTGCCCGCAGCGAAACCCATATGAAGTGCCTTGTGAGGGCAGGCGTCAATGCACTCGCCGCAGCGTATGCACTCCATGCTGTTGGGGTTCTTCGCGGGATCCACGTTCATCTGGCAGGCCCTGGCACAAGCGCCGCAGTTGACACACTTATCCCTGTCGACGGTCATGCGGTAGAGTGAGACCTTGTTGAAGAAACCGTAGATCGCGCCCAGCGGGCAGATGTATTTACAGAAGGGCCTTCTGATGATGAGACCCAGTACGATAAAGATCAGAAGGAGTATCAGTTTCCAGCTGAAAAGAGGCCCGAGGACAGACCTGATATTGCTGTCAGCAGCTGCGAGCCAGATGCCTGCAATGGTGCCCGACGGGCAGACATACTTGCAGAAGAAGGGTATCAGATTACATGTGATGGGCAGGAGCAGTACGAGCACTGCCAGGACAGCATATTTCAGATAGCGCAGGAATTTGTCTATCTTGAAGCGGTTCTTCTTGTAGAAGGGGATCTTGTAGAGAAGATCCTGGAAGAAACCGAAGGGGCAGAGGAAGCCGCAGACGGCCCTGCCTAAGACTGCGCCGAAGAAGATCAGGAATCCCACGATATAGTAGGGGAACTTGAACTTCATGCTCGCAAGATGGCTCTGCAGAGACCCTAATGGGCAGGCACCGATGGCGCCCGGGCACGAATAACAGTTAAGGCCCGGGACGCATACGGACTTGCTTGCTCCTTCGTAGATCCTCCCTGTGAGAAAACCCCTGAAATTGGCGTTCTGGATGAGCAGCGCCACGGCCTGGATGCCGAACCTTGTCTTCTTCCTATCCAAGACCGACACACTCCATACATATCCTGACCGCCTTGTTAAGGACGGACTCAGGCTGCTGCAGGATTATGCCGATGACGATCAGCAGGACTGCAGCAGTTATCAGGATGACCGCGGGAAGATATCTTTTCATGTATTCTCTCCTCTTCACATCCTGATTATATCACCTGTTTACTTAAGATAGGGCTTGATCATGGCTTCCCAGTCTTCATATGACCTGGAGCCGACGACAACGGGCTGGCCTGACCTGGATGTCGATTTCTTCATGTCGATGACCTGGCCTTTGCTGTCAACGAAGAAAGTCGTCGGGACCGATCCCGTCCTGAACCTGCTGAAGCTTGTGTCATCCAGGATTACCGGGTATGTAACGCCGGCGTCTCTCAGGACCTGGCTTACCTGAAACTCCATATTGTCGGTCGTATATACGCCGATGACCATGAGACCCTTGTCCTTGTAAGTACTGTAGAGTCTCTGGATGCCGGGCATCTCGCTGACGCAGGGACCACACCAGGGCTCCCACAGATTGATCATGGTGATCTTGTTTTCGCTGAAGACAGACTCGGTGTAAGGCATTCCCTTGCGGTCCGTCGCCGAGAACATTACAGACGGTGAGCCGCTCGTGCTGTCCATCTTGTCCTGTAAGACGTTGATGCCGACAACAACTCCTGCGAGCACCAGTAACATAATGATGAAAGGTATGAGTTTTTTCATTTTTATCCCCCCTTGTATTCCGTGCCACCCCTGGCACATTTTTTATTTTTCTTCTCTGTGGATGACCGAGACATGGGTCACTCCGTTGGCTTCATCCGGGTATTCCTTAAGGAACTTCATCCCTATGGATTCAGCGGTCTTATATGAGCCTTCGTTAGTGTATTTGCAGTAAGAGTAGAGCGCCGGGTAGGAAGTGTTGCTGAAAGCCCAGTCCCTTACGGCAGCTGCAGCTTCCTTCGCATACCCTTTCCTCTGCTGGTCTGCTCTGATGTGATAACCGATCTCCGGCAGCATCTCGCCTTCGATATTCTGCAAGGTAAGACCGCAGTCACCGATCATCTCACCCGTGTCCTTGAGGCATACGGCCCATAAGCCGAAGCCGTCGTGGTCATATCTATCCATATTCCTTTGGATCCATCCTCTGACTCTCTCTTCATCGAAAGCATAAGGATAGTGCTGCATGATGTCCTGATCTGCGAGCACCTTGTAAAGCGCATCGTAGTCGTCCATCGTCATCTCCCGCAATATAAGCCTTGCGGTCTCTAAGATCATGTCCATGATCACCCCCTCTATATAATCTAATCCCTGCGGGATACTATACCATAAAACTTTTCCGTTAAAAACCCCCAAAGCACGACTGCTGCTTTGGGGGTTTCAGTTAAATAATTTGCGGCTGCAGGAGGTAAGCGCACTCCGCATGTCAATTTACAGCTATTTTCTGCTCCTTCTTGACTTTTGCCTTCTTGTCCTTCGCCTCTTTGTCCTTCTTCTTGCCCTGCTTGGACATGATCTCGAAGACAACGGCTGCGAGGAGTACAAGACCCTTAACGATCTTGATCCAGTCCTGGTCAACGCCTACAAGGGACAGACCCTGGTTGATGACACCGATGAGCGTAGCACCGACAACCATTCCGATGATGGTTCCCGATCCGCCGTAAGCGGAGACACCACCGACGATACATGCAGCGATAGCATCAAGTTCGTATTCCTGGCCTGCAAAGGAGTTTGCAGCACCGGTCCTTGATGTAACGATAAGTGATGCGATAACAGTAAGTATCGCCATGTTGAGGTAAGCCACGAACATGATGAGCTTATTGTTGATACCGGAAAGTCTTGCGGATTCAGCATTGCCGCCGATCGTCATGAAGTGACGTCCGATCGTGGTCTTCTCTGTGATGATGCCATAGATGATAAGGATGGCGCCGATCCAGACAACGACTACGGGAAGACCGCCGTTGAGAGCGAACTCGATCGTGAAGAACATAATGACTGCAACTTCGATCGCGCTCTTTATGATGACGAATAACATCGTATCAGCCTGGTAGCCCTTCTTGATCTTGTTGCTGCGTTCCCTGAAATTAAGGAGAACGATCGCAGCAGATACAATGATTCCGACTATCAGACAGAATATATTGAGTTCCATGTATCCCGTCGGGAAAAGCGTACCGCTGAAGATGCCGGTAAGGCTCGAAGGGAGATTGGAGATCGCGTTTGTAGTGGATGCGGTGGTAAGCACCTGTGTGCCGAGGCCACGGAATGAAAGGAATCCTGCGAGCGTTGCGATCCACGGAGGTATCCTGACATAAGCGATAAGCCATCCCAAGAGAGCACCGTATGCAAGGCCGATCGCTAATGCGGTCAGGAGAACAACAGGTGTGCTCCAAGGCGATGCAGGTGTTACGAGAACATCCTGAAGCTGGCCGTCGACCATCTGCTTTTCCCATACGCCGAACCATTTATTCAACAGGTCATTTTCTACGGAGAAAAGTCCTACTGTTGCACCTGCGAAGCAGACGAACGAACCTACGGAAAGGTCGATATTACCGCCTGTCAGCATACACATGAGCATACCGGTACCGAGGATGAATACGTAAGCATTCTGCTCGATAAGGGACGTAACTACCGACGGATCGAGCATGTTGGTGCCCCTGATGACACCGGCAAGCACTACGAACAATATATAAACTGCGAAGAGTGCTATGGTCATTATGTTCCTTTTAAGGACATCTTTTACTTGGATCTTATTCATGCCTTAGCACCTCCTTCCTGTACAGCTGCAACTTGTGCGGCCTTTTTCTTCTTGCCGCCCTTTCTTCTCATCTGCATGATAACATCGAAGAGGACTGCAATGATAAGGACTATACCCTTAACAACCTTCTGGTAGTTAACGGGAGTATTTGCAATGGACATGCCCTGGTTGATGATACCCATCAGAGCAGCACCGATGATAACACCGCCGATGGAACCGGTTCCGCCGTATGCGGAAGCGCCGCCGATGAAGCATGCTGCGATAGCGTCCATCTCGTAACCGTCACCGATCGTAGGACCGGCTTTCTTACCTCTTGCGATAACCATAATGGCTGCGAAACCGGAAAGGATTCCCATGAGAGCGTAAGCGCTGAACATAACCTTTCTTGTATCGATACCGGAAAGTCTTGTAGCCTTCTCGTTACCGCCTATAGCGTAGAGGTTACGGCCGAGTGTCGTCTTTGTTGTTATGTAAGCGAATAATCCGAGTATAAGACCGATCCAGATCAACGCCGTAGGAATACCTCTGTAGCATGAGAGCTTGTAACCGAACCAAAGAACTACTGCTGCAATAAGTACCGTCTTGATGATGACTACAGCCAGATTGTCAACTTTGTAACCCTGTCTGATAAGCCTTATACGGTTAATGAATGTATAGAGCACGTAAACTACCGTGAACAATAATACAAAGAAGACACAGGTCTTGTTAAGACTGTTTCCGTTTATCACCATTTCAGGTCCGACTTTTTCAAAGAGATCGGGAACATAGCAGGAATCGCCGCCGCCGAAGAGATCCAGGTAAGTCTGATCTTCAACCATTACATCTTTACCCTGCATGATGATGTTAGCCAATCCTCTGAATGCGAGCATTCCGACGAGAGTTGCGATGAAAGGCGGAACCTTTACATATGCGATCCAGAAGCCGTGCCATATACCTACGATAAGTCCCATTATGAGCATTGCCAAAACCGTTACCGGCCACCACTGCAGCATCGGGAATGTTTTGGAAAGAGCGCTCAGGATGATCGCTCCGACACCGCCGGCAAGACAGATGACCGATCCTACTGAAAGATCGATATTACCGCCGGTCAGGATACACAGGAGCATACCGGTTCCGAGAATGAACACGTAAGCATTCTGCGATATCAATGCGTCAATGTTGTCAGGGTTTAATGTCTTACCGCCGGTAATGAAGTAGAATGCGATAACTACCAATACCGTGACGATAAGCATCATGTATTTTCTAAGGAAGTTTAAAGCTTTATTTGATCCGTCCATCGTTATACCTCACTTCCTTCTTCTGTATTTTCGGCAGCTTCGCCGCCTTCTTCTGCAGCTGAGACTTCTTCGCCTGCTTCGGCATCAGCCTTATAGTCAGTCTTTATCTCAACATCTTCTACCAAGGCGGCATCAGTCTCACTGCCCTGCTTAACGATAACTTCCATGATGTTCTCCTGAGTTGCCTCGGAAGCCTTCATCTCTCCTACGATCTTGGCCTGGTTCATGATGTAGATCCTGTCGCTCATGCCGATGACCTCGGGAAGCTCGGATGAGATCATGACAACGGACTTGCCGGCTTTTGCCAGGTCGTTGATGATGCAGTAGATCTCATACTTAGCGCCTACGTCGATACCTCTTGTAGGTTCGTCAAGGATGAGGACATCCGGGTTAGCAAACATCCATTTAGCGAGAAGGACTTTCTGCTGGTTACCTCCGGAGAGGTTGCCGACGAGCTGGTCAACAGAAGGTGTCTTGGTCTTGAGCTTGTCAACATACTCCTGTGCCACTTCGATCTCTTTATCCTGATCGATAAAGATGCCGTTGCTGACACCTGAAAGGTTGGCAAGTGTAGTATTTCTTAAGATGGAATTACTTAAAACGAGTCCGTTGCCTTTACGGTCTTCAGTAACATAAGCAAGACCTGCTTCTATAGCCTGCTTAGGACTCTTTAACACAACGGATTTGCCGCGCAGTTTCAGATCGCCGGAGATTCCGATTCCGTATGATCTTCCGAAGATACTCATCGCGAGCTCGGTTCTGCCCGCACCCATGAGTCCGTAGATACCTACGACTTCGCCTGCACGCACATTTATGGAAACATCGTCGCAGACTTTTCTTTCGGCAAATTCGGGATGGAAAACAGTCCAGTTATCGACTTCCATCATGACATCACCGATCGGAACATCGTGACGCTTCGGGAAACGGTCTGTGATCTCACGTCCGACCATGCCCTTGATGATCCTCGACTCGGAGATATCATCTGTCTTGGCATCCAGTGTCTCGATCGTGGAACCGTCTCTTATGACCGTGATCTTGTCTGCAACATATGAGACCTCGTTGAGCTTGTGAGAGATGATGATCATCGTCATTCCCTCCTTCTTGAGCCTCTTCATGAGGTCAAGAAGAGCTCTCGAGTCAGTCTCGTTAAGTGATGAGGTAGGCTCATCCAAAATCAGGAGCTTCGCATGCTTCGCCAAAGCCTTTGCGATCTCGACGAGCTGCTGCTTACCTGTACCTATATCTTTTATCAACGTCTTGGAAGAATCCGAAAGACCTACCATCTCAAGGTACATATCTGCCTGTGCATAGGTCTTGTTCCAGTCAATGTTGTATTTCTTACCCTGTTCGTTACCGAGGAACATGTTCTCGCCGATAGTCATGTAAGGGATCAAAGCGAGTTCCTGGTGTATGATAACGATTCCTTTCTTCTCGGAATCCTTGATGTTATGAAATCTGCAAACCTCACCGTTGTAGATAATGTCGCCTTCATAGGTGCCGATCGGGTAAATACCGGAAAGAACATTCATCAATGTGGATTTACCGGCACCGTTTTCGCCGACAAGTGCGTGTATCTCGCCCTCTTCAACCTTGAGGTTTACATTATCGAGAGCCTTTACGCCCGGAAAAGTCTTGGTTATGCTCCTCATCTCAAGCAAAACTTTTGCCATGTGTCGCCTCTTTCATAGATAGTAAAAATGCTTTGTTTTTCGAAATAAATAGTCAACCCCAATATACAGGCGGGGTTGCCCCCGCCTGCAAAGGGTTAAAGTAAGTTAAATTACTTGAGCTGATCTGCTGTGTAGTATCCGGACTTGATGAGGATCTCCTCATAGTTGCTGATGTCAGCGAATACAGGATCGCAGAGGTAAGAAGGTACATCCAACTTGTTGTTGTTGTATGTGTTGTTTGTCTCAGGTGTCTTGCCGTTGAGCAGGTCGTTAACCATTGTAACTGTTCTCTCTGCAAGAGTACGTGTATCCTTGAATACGGACATTGTCTGCTTGCCGGCGATCATGTTCTTAACGGAAACGATATCGCAGTCCTGACCTGTGATGACAGGCCACTGGCCGCTTCTGCCGTCGCTGTTGTAACGAGCGTCGAGAGCTGTAACAACACCCTGAGCTGTAGAGTCATTGGAGCAAAGCCATGCATCAATGTTCTTTTCACCATAGTAAGAACCGATGATGTTTTCAGCTCTTGCCTGTGCTGTCTCGGAAGCCCACTTAACTGTAGCAACAGAATCGAAATCCTTCTGGCCGGACAGAACGACGAGCTTTCCGGATTCGATGTAGGACTTAAGAACGTCATAAGCACCGTTGAAGAAGAATTTAGCGTTGTTGTCACCGGGGTCACCAGCTGTGAACTCGATGTTGAAAGGACCAGCTGCGTTGTCGAGGTCGAGCTTTTCCTTTACGAAGTTGCCCTGGATCTGGCCAACCTTGTAGTTGTCGAACGTTGCATAGTAGTTTACATTAGCGTTGTCCATGATAAGACGGTCGTAAGCGATAACAGGGATCTTCTTGGCAGCAGCCTTATCAAGAGCGTTACCAAGGGAAGAAGCCTCAACTGCAGCGATAACGAGGACCTTACAACCGGAGTTGATCATGTTCTCGAGCTGAGAGAGCTGCTGGTCAGCCTTGTTACCAGCGTACTGAAGATCTACCTCGTAGCCGGCAGCTTCAAACTTCTGCTTCATGTAATCGCCATCCTGGTTCCATCTCTGGAGATCCTTTGTAGGCATTGAGATACCAACCTTCTTCTTTCCGCCGCCAGCTCCAGCGCAGCCAACGAGTGATGTAGCTAAGAGAGCTGCACAAAGAATCAGTCCAAGAACTTTTCTTGCTTTCATGTGATAATTTCCTCCTATAAAGTAATATCGGCATTCCTTGCCAAATACAAATTAACACTAGTTATATAGGAATTGCATATCGTGATTCTTGATATTTTTGGCAGTCCCCCGGACGTCTTCCGCACTCAATAGCACAATGATGCAATTTTGCCTCATTTAAGATTGAATTTGTGCTAAAGCAACAAATATGTCCATATATATAAGAGAAAAAATTTAAAAGTATTTATTCCAAACAAAAACACCCGGATGAGTCATCCGGGTGTCTGAAGATCAGCTTGTGCTGTCAGATGCGCTCGCCTGTCGTCAGGTTGAAAGTTAAAACAAAACTGTCAAACTGCTCACCTTCATTTAAAAAGATGCGGACCGAAGCTGCAGGGTTTCCGTCAGGCTGAACATAAGGCTTGCAGACATCGTAACTGACTGCTCCGAGAGTCTTGTCAAGATCGTAACCTTTGTTCTTGCCGCAATAGTCTTTTACAATATCCTTGACCTTGCTGAAGAACTCATCATCGGTCATACCGAAAGCATTTACGACTTTGCTGTCTTCTATGCCCTTCAGGGTATCGAGATCATAATTGAACACATCATTAGTGAAGCCGTCCGTAAACGTTTCACTCGCATGAACGATAATGGATACTACCTTGTCATTGGCGCCCCATTTCAGAGATGTCGCCACGCCGTTGCCATGACCGTCATCTTCAATCTCGAGATCATATCTGCTTCGGATATAATTCTTGAGATCTTTATTGACATCTGTTGCTTCCTTGCCGTCCACGATGAGCTTGGGGACTACCTGGGCATAACCGTCATCAGACTTCTTCAGGACAACAGTCTCTACTTTCACAATGTGGGAAGCGGTGCTGATCTCTGCCGATGATTCGGCAGTGGTCGTCTCAGACACGGAAGTCTCGCTCGTAACTGCTTCAGCAGTCGTTGTTGTAGTTGTCGTGTCCTCAGTCGTAGTCTCACTGCTCTTCTCAGACTCAGTGGTTACGGCTGTGGTAGTTGTTGTGGGCTCAGCCGCCGGAGCCGCCTGCTCGTTTACGCAGCCTGCGGCCATGAGCGAAAGGCAAAGAGCCATTAATAATGTTACTGTTTTTTTCATATTTTTCTTTCCCCGAAATAATTATAGTATTTACCTGAGAATTTTCTTCAGGTTAAGGCATTGTATCACGGTAACCGCAAGCGGTATCTATCCTCCTACGGCAGTTTTGAGGCATTTCTTTCGCGAAAAGTTCATCTGCGCCTGTGTCGTTTTTGCTCTTATTATGTTATTGTATGGGTATCCCGGAAAAGGAAGGGAACGGTGCCATTCAAGGGCAGGAGGGGTCAGGAGTTATGAGTAAGAAAGTTATTAAGGAAAAGGGTTACGCAACAGCTTTAAGGATCGTTTTTGCTTTCATCATGGCAATAACGGTCGGAATGTTCACCAACAGCATTGTCATGCACAACACCCTGTACAGCGAACAGTTCTGGAAGAAGACCCTGATGTCCGAAGAGATCAAGGAAGAGATCAAGACCGACATGCTCTCCAAGATCCGTGAATACGTGGTCAGCAAGCCCAATACCATCTCCGGCAACGTCAATGACATCTCATTACAGGATGTCTACGATCTTGAGACAGGCAATGCTTTCGCCGACGAGATGATCGACTATACGATGGACGAAGTCCTCGACATGATACTGAACGGCGACTCCGAGTTCGATGAAGAAAGATTCGACAAGATCTTTGACGAGTACGGTGAGGATTTCATCAACGAGCTGGAGGAGTCCGGCCTGAAGTTCGACCGTGAGGAATTCATGGCATCCAAGTCAGAACTCTTCGAACAGCTCAACACCACCCTGAGCGAAGCGAAAACGGAGACAGATAATGCAGAAGTCTTCGACTATCTCAGCGTAACAAGATATCAGAAAAACAATTTCATCACCATGATCGTAACAGGCGTCATCACGGTCATCCTTCTGACCGTTCTCATCCTGATCCACAAGAACAGGTTCAGACCGGTAAGGGCCTTCGGTATCGGCGCTACCATCATGGAAGTCATAAGCCTCATCGGCTGGCTCATCGTATGGGGCATCGCCAATCTTGCGGGTTCTGCCGTTGACAACAATGAGAAGCTCGCAGTCGCCTTCGTGAAGGCTGCATCCGGTTCGATCCTGAGCATAGTCGGAATATTCGCTATCGCTTCCGCGGTCACTGTCCTGCTGCTCATCGGAGGCTGTGTCGGCGTCGGCATAATGAACAACGCTTACCGCAAGAAGAATCCCGAACAGGCTGCACCCGCCGCCCCTGTGGCATATGCGCAGCCTCAGGTTCAGTATCCCCAGCAATACGCAGCAGTTGCAGGTCAGCCTGTTGCATATGCACAGCCTCAGGTACAGTACCCTCAGCAGCCAGTAACACAGTACCCGCCGCAGCCGCAGCCCGTGACAGCTTATCCGCCGCAGCCCGTACCGGTTACGCAGTACAGCCAGCCCGTAGTACAACAGCAGCCTGCGGCATACGCCCAGCCGCAAGTCCAGCAGCCTGCGGCATACGCTCAGCCCCAGGTACAGCAGCCGGCTCCCGTAGTGCAGCAGCCCGCTCCCGCAGCACAGCCTGCACCCGCAGTGCCTCAGGCAGCCGCAGAAGCGGCGGCATCACTGTCACCTGTCTGGAACTGCCCTAACTGCGGAAAGACCGGCATCTCCACTCCCTTCTGCAACGAATGCGGAAGCAAGAGACCCTGACATATCCATGGGGGAAAAAAGGAGCATAATCTTCGTATGCCTTGGGAACACCTGCCGCAGCCCTTTGGCTGAGGTTATATTCCGCTCTGTCTTCAGCAGCACTGGACCTCACACCATGATAGATGATCCTGACACTGAAGCTGTCGTCAGCTGCAGTTCGGCCGGCGCGTTCGCAAGATCGGAGCAGCCCTACTCATCAGATTCAGTAAGGATCGCAAAGAGCATGTATAAAGAGGATATCTCCCGCGGCTATACTCACATCGCGATCTATGAAAGGCTCATAGAGCACGACATCGTCATCTGCATGACAGATCAGATCGCGGATTTCCTGAGGAACAGATTCGAAGAACTCCAAGACCGGATCTTCTCTTTCAGCGAACTGATCGAAAAGTACGGGATCGAAGGCGTCAACGGAGAGGTCGAAGATCCTTACGGTTATGAATTCAGCGTCTATATGGACACCGCAAAGCAGATAGAAGACAACATAAGGGCACTTATGCCCTGCCTTCTTAAGTCCTGGGGAATGAACTGAATCCTTATACTGCTGTCAGTTTGCTTTCTGATTGATGTAGACTTCTTCCCTTGAGTGGAAACCGCTGTTGATGATGACCTCATCTATGTTTTCGAGCGTAACGGGGGAAGGGTCTATCGCTATATAGGGAATGGTATAAGTACCGTCGTTGAATTCGCCGAGCGTATATGTTCCCTCGATGGATTTGTCTGAAGTGACATTGGAAAGCGGCTGGCCGGATGCAAGAGCGACTGCGCACCTTGCGGCAAGACGGGCCAGCTTCTCAACGGGCTTATAGACCGTTACGAGCTGGGTGCCTTCGATTATCCTCTGGCAGGCCTCAAGGTCGCCGTCCTGACCCGTTACATAGATGTTGCCGGCGTAACCTCTTTCGGCCAGGGCATGAACAGTTTCACCCGCGAGCGCATCGTTGCCGCACATGATAGCATCCGCACCGGAGATCTCTTCGAAGTTCTCGTTGACAAATTCATATGCATATTCCGGCTTCCAGTTATTGCAGTTGCAGGAGGATAAGATCGTCATGGCATTCTTCTGGCAGACTCCGTTAAAGCCTTCCATGACCTGGGGAACGTTGTAGTCCGTCTCAGGTCCCATTATCTCGACGATGGAGCCTCCCGGGGAGACCTTATCGCAGATGGCCTCAGCCATATACTCGCCGACTTTCTTGTTGTCGAAGGAGATGTAAAGATCTGCTCCGGCGTCCCTTACGAGTCTGTCGTAACAGATGACGGGGATACCGCGGCTCTTCGCTTCAACGATCGCGCCCTTGAGGGCTGTGGCATCAGCGGTGACGATAACTATGGCGTTGACTCCTATCTCGGTAAAGTACTTGATCTGGGATATCTGGGTTGTGGCATCGCCGCCCGCGGACTGGACATTTACTTCGGCTCCCAGATCGTTGGCCGTGGATACGAAGATGTCACGGTCACGTGTCCAGCGCTCGATAACGAAAGAGTCGAACGACAAGCCGATCGTGCAGACCGAATCTTTCGTCGTAGGCGTTATCTTGGGCTTTTCGGCCGTCTGGCAGCCGGTAAGGCCTAACAGTATCGACAATATGGCAACAAGAGCAACTGCTTTCTTTATCATCTCTTGCCCTCCTTATACTCGGTGGGGGTTACACCGGTGTTCTTCTTGAATATACGTGAGAAATAGTTAGGATCGGAATAGCCTACCTCCGAACAGATCTCCTTCATGGACTTGGAAGTGCCCTCGAGGAGCTGTCTTGCCTTGCCAACCCTTACACCTGTTATGTAATCGGTGAAGGTCACGCCGGTCTGGGTCTTGAAGACCTTACTGAAATAGAAGGGGCTGATGCCGTACATGGCGGAAAGGTCATCGAGCGAGATGTCTTCCCTGTAGTGCTGGTCTATGTATTTCTTCGCTTTTTCGGCAACGTCTTCGTTCTGCGCGGCGTTGGCCGTGTTGATCATGTTGACGGCGTTCTCGATGTGGCTTAAGAACCAGAGTCTCAGTTCGTCGTAGCTCTTCATGGAGTTGATCTCGGGAAGGTAGCCGCTCCTCGAAAGGAAGTGATAAACGTGACCTCCGTTGCTGTAAGCGAGCCTCTCGCCCCAGAGGACGAACTCGAGGACCTTGAGGCAGATGTCGCTCATCTCGCCGCCGGAGTTCTTCTCCATCCAGTCGAAGAAGTTGCTCGCTTCCTTGACCGACCTTGCGACATCGCCCTGCGTTATCGCATCGAAAAGATCCTTCTCCGTCGTAAGAGGATAATCCGTATCGTATTCGCATCCCTCGGGAAGGTCTATACTCTCCGCCACGGTCTGGCGGGTCTTAACGAGGATCGACAGGGCTTCCGAATAAGAATCAGCCATCTGCTCGAGGGGCTTTACGGGACCGATTCCGATCCTGAAATCGATGCCCAGGGCTTCGGTCAGTTCTTCCTGTGCCAGTTTGGCTGAATCCAGTATCCTCGAATATTCCTCAGATGTGATCTCGCTCTTTGCGCAGGGGATGAGGACGGGGATCTTGTTGCCCATGACGGAACCTGTTATGCACTTGAAGTTGTCGCTGATTATGAGCAGGACCTTCTCGTAGTTTTCCTGGGTCTTGACGCTCGCGGGGACCGCGCCCCTCATGTATCCGCCGGGCTCCCTGTCACCGCCCACGATCGCCAGCATGAGGCCGTACTCTTCATCCATCTTGAGGAGCTTCTTGTATTCATCGATATTCTCTTTGAAGTGCTCGTGCGACAGGAGATCCTGGATGAGACCGTTTTCGACGATGGGGATGATGCTCTCGAGCTTCTCCCTGACTTCAAGTTCGCGGCTCCTCTGTTCGCGGAGACGGTCGACCTCGTTCATGGCTTTCTTTACGACCTGTACGATCTGGGTCCTGTCGAAAGGCTTGTTCACGTAGTCAATGACGCCGAGGTTCAGCGCCTGCTTGGCGTAATCGAACTTGTCGTATGCCGATATGATGACGAACACGATGTTGGGGTTGGTGAGCCTGATCTCGCGCATGGCTTCGATGCCGTTGATGCCCGGCATCCTGATGTCCATGAGGGCGATGTCAGGGCGTTCCTCGTCAGCGAGCTCGATGACGCGCCTGCCGGTCTTCGCCTCGAAGATCTCACAGAGTCCCGGGAACTCCTTATCAACTATGAATCTTAAAGACTCGATGACTATGCCTTCGTCATCTGCGAGCAGGATCTTATACATTGCGGGCCTCCATCGGTATCGGTATCTTTATCGTAACTTGCGTTCCTTCGTTCTTGCGGCTCTTGATCTCGAAGACTTCCTTGCTGTTGTAATAGAGGTCGAGTCTTGCCATTACGTTCGTAATGCCGACGCCTCTTGTCTCGGACGGACCTTTCTCGTTGTTCATTATCTTTTCGATGATCTCCTCATCGGTGCCTATACCGTTGTCGGATACCCTGATGCAGGCGTTGTCGCCCTCGCGGAATACGGAGAGCGTTATCTTGCCCTGGCCGGGCTCGACATCCTTGATGCCGTACTTGATCGAGTTCTCAACAAGGGGCTGGATGATCATGGAGGGGACGTTGACGTCGAGCAGGGACTCATCGATCTCCTTGACGAAATTGATCTCGCCTGCGAACCTCACGTTCAGGATATAAACGTAGGAATCAACGAGCTCGATCTCCTCGGAGAGCTTTACGGTCTCGCTGGTCTTCTTGACGTTGTAACGGAAAAAGTCTGCCATATTCCTTATGTATTCGACGGTCCTGTCGGCGCCTTCCATCATGGCGAGCTGGGCGCCCGCATTGAGCGTGTTGAATAGGAAGTGCGGGTTGATCTGTGACTGCAGGTACTTGAGCTGGGCGTCCTTCAAGTGGGTCTCCATCAGGAGGTTCTTCTCCTTCATCTCACTCTCGGTGATCAGCTGCGTCCTGATACGGGCGATATAGTCCTTGATACTCGCGAGCATCTCGTTGAACGCTCTCGTAACCTTACCGACCTCGTCGTCGGAGATGACCTGCAGGGGCTCGACGTTCTCGGGGTTGCCGGACGAGATCTCAACGGCCTTGGCTGAAAGACGCGTCAGAGGCCTCGTGATCGTGTTGGTCATGATGATTATCAAGAGGATGTTCATGAGGGATGCGGCCGCGAAAACCAGCATGCTCATGAGCTCCGTGTAACGAAGAGATCCTGTCAGGGCGCGGTAATTCTCGGAGTTCGTCATGAACTGCTCGTTGTTGACCGAGTAGATATATGTGTTGAGGTAATCCTTGATCCTGCAGCACTCGTTGTACTTGTTCGTATATTCATCGATGTTCCTGCCTCGCTTGGCCTGGATAGCTTCATCGGCAGTATCGATATAGGACTTGATCATGTTCCTGATGTCACGTTCGGTGAGCTTTACGTTGTTGTCGGTGACATTGTTGTTCAGCTCCTTGATCATCAGCGTAACTGTCTGCGTCGAAGAGTAGTAGAGCTGCAGGTCGTCCGTGTTCTTGGTCTCAAGGTAGCCCGTAAGACCCGAGTGGATCTTGTTCAGGTTCTCAGACAACTCGTTGAGACTGATGTTGCTCGAGAAGACCTGGTTGATCTTGTCCATCGCCGAGTTGAGATTGAGATATATGAAGAGGTTGACTCCCATCGCGATAACAGACGTCGCGAGGAAGACCGCTACGAGCTTACGGGATATCTTCATGTTTGCCAGGAACTTAAACATCTTTGTCCTCCGGCATGTGATTCGAAACATTGTTCCGGTCGATAAGGATATAGTTCGACTGGAAATACTCACTTACAAAGCCCGTGTCGTTATATTCGTTAAGAGCCTTGACGCACTGCTCGGCGACGAACTTGGCATCTGTCGCATAAGTGAGCTTGACGGAGCCTTTCACTATCGCCTTGACGATGGTGTCGGAATCGAAATAAGCGAGGACCGTGACCTGTCCGACCAAGTTTCTCTCAACGATATATTCGTAAACGCTGTCGCTCGTCCTGTCGTTGAGGCAGACGATCACATCCGGCAGATCAACGTATCTGTCAAGTATGCCGGCTACACCTTCCTGTGCCGTGAAGGGCGTGGATATATCGACGACCTGGGATACGGTATCGACATTCTTACCGTTCACCTCTTCCTTGATCGCCGTGTGGATGACATCATCGTAGTTCTTCTCGTCGCTGTCGATAAGGATCAGGCAGTCGAGAACGCTTCCGTAAGGATCATTGGAAGCAAGTTCTATGAGCTTCTCGCCGTACTCGGTGCCGAGCCTGAAGTTATCGAGAGCTACGAAGCTCTTGCGCGAGGAACCCAGACAGTCCGAAAGAACGGTCACGACGGGAATGCCTTCACCGGCAGCCTTGTCGATGAGGTCTTTTATCTCCTTGGAATCGTCGCCTTCCACTATGATCCCGTCCACTTTCGAACTGATCGCCATATTGAACCTGTCAGCCTTGGAATAGGATGTCGACAGGTTCTGCCCTGTGAGTTCGACGTAACAGTCGTTCTCGACGGCATACTCGGATATCTCCTTGTAGATCTTCTTCGTGAGCTTACTGTCGGGGTCTTCGGCTATATATGCATATATCCTCGAAAATTCCCTGAATTCCTCGTTCTGGACTACGCCCAGATCTTTGATCATCTTCCTGTAGTAGATGAGACCGGCGACGGTCGCGCAGAAGAGAACGAGTACTATGCCCGCCAGTATCCAGACTGCAACTCTCTTCCTAGAAACTCTCACCTTTATTCTTCTCATCGACTCAAAACCTTACTAAGACGCATTCATTATACTCTCACTCATAAGCGCTGTTGATGATAGCGGTTATCATGTTTTTCGAAGCCTCGGGATCCTTGCTGGTCCCGCAAATACCGATAAGGAGCGTGGTCTCGCCGTCGTTCCAGAGAGACTTGACTCCGAGCCTCGCAACGGCAGCAGGATCAGATATCTTAAGTCCTACCATCACGGGCGTGTCGGAATACTCGGAAGGGTCGGAATCCATATCGGTTATCCCGTTGAACCTTAAGACCTTGTTGGCATACCTTACGAAATCCTGCTCGGTCATGTAGACAGGGACAACGTCAGCTCGCGCCTTGTCAGAAAGGCCTGCAATTATGCCGTCGGATATGGCGGAAAGATCGCTGAAAGCCGTGAAGTAATAGGGATAGGATTCCTCATCGGATATCAGGACATCGGGATCGGTATAGACCATGGCATTGAAAGCCTCTGTATAGGCATCCTGAGCGACCTTGCCTTCCTCGTTCGGAACAACGAGCATAATGGAAGACACTCTCGGCTTCTTCCTGCCCTGATCCTTAAGGACCTGTGTCATATACGTGTTATCACATTCGAGGAGCCCGAAAACGACCACATTGCAGTCCACCATGAGATTCGAGACGAGCGAGAAAACAAAATATGCTATCACGGCAACAGCAGCCACTATGATCAGTATCTTATACCATGCGTAGCTGAACCAGGTCTTCCACTCCTTGGCAGTCTTGCCGAAGTACTTGGCCGAGTTGGCTCTCTCTTCCTCCTGCTGTCTTTGGAAGTCGCGGTGACCCGTGGCGATCTCGTAGATCGCGGCATAGACTTCTTCCTTCCTCTGGGATTCGGGATCGTCCTTGCCCCTGTACTGTTTGGTCATCTTCCAGAAGCGGTCGTCTATGGCCTTTATGCCCGCCTTAGGTCCTAAGCCCATATATGCCAGGGCTTCCTCGCGGGTCATATTCTCAAGGTCAAGTTCTTTTTTCTCTTCCATTTGTCACCTTTACCGGGCTCAGCAACAACAGTCATCTGAGCAAAATCACACCATATTATAATACATGATCTGTTGTTTTTCCTGCCGAATGCTCTTATACTGATAAAGCAAGGGGGAGATTAACAATGAAAAAGAAGATCATCACCGCGATTGCAATACTGATGGGACTCCATGTCGTCTCTTTGGCAATACTGACCACGGTCTTTCCTCCGGAAGGCCTCAGCACCGACGGGATCGAACCGAAGGTCGAGTATTTCGAGTCCAACACAGGAGGCGGGTTCAGCGGAGGTTTCCAATCCCAGTTCAAAGCTTACCGGGACGGCAGCGGATACCATATCTTCTTCAAGAACAGCAAAGGTGACAGCAAGACTTACGACCTTACTAAGTCAGAATATATCCTGTGTGCGTCCCCGAGAAAAGAAGATCTTCAAAAAATGACGGATTTCGAAGGAGTTAAGGGAGCCGATCTTTTTTACACGAGCGTCAAAGTCAAATATCAGGGTGAAACAGAACTTGTGATCCCCGGCAAGTCTTACGATCTCAGCAGTTACGGTTCGCTCTTGAAGAACCTGAGCACCATCGTCAGAGTCAAGGAACAGCATCTGGAGAAAGACCCTTCACTGGATATCTCCAAGCGCCTCTGCAGTTATGCTCTGTCTCATAAACAGGATTTCCTGACCGTCACATATTCCCGCAAGGACAATGAGAATACCTCCGAAGACGATTTTTCGATATCCTTCTACGCGGGCGTTTGGGACCGTTATTCGAAAGACCTTGTGGAATACATAAGACTATGCCAAAGGAACGCGAAATACTATGCCGAAGAGAGTTCGCAGAAGTTTTCGATATCCCGCGATTTCTTCAACGAAGACTCGAAGATCGTAAACTATAACGGTCACAGGTCCTTCTTCAAGATGAAGACCGAGGAAGATATGGCTGCCTTCTGCATCTTTTCTCCGGACACCGGTGAAGTGATCTATTCCCTCTCGACCATGCCCGCCGGTTACACGCAGGAAAGATACGAACAGGACATCACCGCCATTGCAGGCGGCAAGATAGTCTCAAGCAAGCTCGATACGGCAGTCACCATCGAAGTCATCTCATTCTTCGCGCTGACCGCAGTCACGGTGCTTGTCATATACCTTGCAGGCAAAAACAAAAAAGATCAGGATCCTATCTGATCTTGCCTTCACGCCTGAACCTGCCTGGTGTCATGCCGGTGATCTTCGAAAACTGACGGCAGAAGTGTTCCGTACTCTTGTAACCGCACAGGTCCGCAACTTCGGCCACGGATCTTGAAGTGTATTTGAGCCTGTCACATGCAAGCCCGATCCTGGCGTTGATAACATCATCCACCGGACTTACTCCGAAAGTCTCTTTATAGAGATTTTGAAATCTCGTCCTGCCGAGACTGATCCTTGATGCCATATTATCCACATTCCAGGCAAACTCCGGGTGCAGCATCATATCACGTCTCAAGGTCATAAGCTCATGGTGATAGGGACGCATGATCAAATCCGCATTGTTATCCGAGAGTTTTTCGAAAAGGACCTTAAAGAGGTTCAGCATGACAGGGTCATCCGTCTCCTTTTTCGCGTTGCTCTCCCACGCAACGAGTTTGAAGAGATTATGTACAAAGTCAGGATCCGAAGGAGAGAACGGAACATTGGTGATGGGAAAAGATTCAATGAACTCTTCATCCGTATCGAACCTGATCCAGTCGTTCTTGTAGGGCTCGCCCGGAAGGGAGCTGTAGTATTTCCTGTGGCCGGGAGTAAAGATTACCACGGATCTTGCCGGGTATTGTTTCAGTGAGTCTTCGACCCAGAAGAGGGCAGGCGTATGCGTATAGAGCATCTGATAACTCTCAAAGCCCGTTCTTCCGAGCTCGGTATCATATAAAAGGCCATCCTCGTGCAGGTAACTGTAACCTGAAAACAACACATCAATCAAGGTATTCCCCTCCCTTCGAACAATTGCACAAAAAAACAATCTCCTGATACGATTTTGCACTACAAAATATAATTTGTAAAGAACGCGAGTGAACAATAAATCAATTTTTCCGCATTATAGTTCATTGTTGCTTTCCTCTGCCAATGGTAAATTTATGGCACCTCAGAGAAAGGATGGGAAAAGGCATGAGTTCACTGGTCCGTGACATGACAAAAGGCAATACGACGAAACTTCTCTTAAGCTTCTCCGTGCCCATGCTCATAGGCAATATCTTCCAGCAGTTATACAACCTGGCAGATGCTGCGATCGTCGGACACGCGGTAGGTGCTGACGCTCTGGCGGCAGTCGGTTCGACCGGTTCCCTGTCATTCCTTTTCTTCTCATTCTGCATCGGTGTAGGCAGCGGCGGCGGCATCACCGCATCCAAGTATTTCGGTGCCAAGGATGAACAGAAAGTCAAGAAAGTCATCATCAACAGCGCCTACATGATGCTGCTGGCATCAGTCCTCATGGCTGCCGCGGGGTTCTTCCTGTCACCTTATATCCTGAGACTCCTTGATACTCCTTCCAACATCATCGAAGTATCCAATGCATACCTGAGGATCATGTGTCTGGGCATCCCCCTGGTCGGCATGTATAACTATGCATCATGCATGCTTCGCGCTTTGGGCGACTCGGTAACGCCTCTCATATTTCTCATATTCTCGTGCTTTATCAATATAGGGCTCGATGTCCTGTTCGTATATGCTTTCGGAATGGGTGTATTCGGTGCTGCCATAGCAACCCTCATCGCCCAGTTCCTGTCGGGCATCGGCTGTCTCCTTTTTGCTTATCTTAAGAATGAATATTTTAAGATCAGCAAGGATCTTCTGCATCCTGACATCAAGATCATCGGCGAATGCACAAGGATGGGCTCCATGCTGGCTTTGCAGATGTCTCTCATCGCAGTATCCTGCATCGCCCTTCAGCGTTACGTCAACGGATTCGGTTCCATGACCGTCGCGACTTTCACGGCAACGAGCAGGATCGAACAGATCGTCCAGCAGCCTTACGGGTCTCTGGGCATGGCATTGTCGACGCACGCCGGCCAGAACCTCGGCGCACGCAAGTATCTGAGGATCAAGGAAGGATTCTCAAAGGGCATGATCATCATGGGTGTCTTTTCCATGATCGTCCTCCCTCTCGCACAGTTCGGCGGTGAGGCTGTAATGAAAGTATTCGTCGACGATCCCGAGATCATCGTAATGGGAGCAAAGGCTCTTCAGATCACGAGCATCTTCTACTTCGCACTTGGAACGATCTACGTTACCCGCGGCATCCTGAACGGCATCGGCGATGCGGGCTTTGCCCTGATCAACGGCATCGTGGAAGTTGCCGGCAGGATCGGCTTCCCCGTCCTCCTTTCGCTCTTCCCTGTCATCGGCGTATGGGGCATTTGGCTCTCTGCCGGCCTTACCTGGCTCATAAGCGGCATCTTCGCCCTCATCAGATATTTCGTCAAGATCAGGAGCGCGCGATTCATCGCATCCGCATCAGTCATCAAGACACAGCCCCTTGCAAGCGGGGCAAGGATCACAGCTCTCGAAGGCAAAGCATCATGATTTTTCCACCCGATAGACCGAAAGGGCTCCAAGTGCAGGTAAGAACCCTGCTTTGGAGCCCTCTTGGTTTCCCTTATCCGTTTCCGGCGGGAGAAGCATCCATGTTAGTCGAAAAGCACAGTAATGCAAGGGTCTCCAGGCTGCGTGAAATCATCGTAAAAGATGATACCGTCATAACCTAGGAGCGTCTTGATATCGGGGTTGGTCACATCCACCCACTCTTCACCGATCTTAATGAAAGACCTTCCGGGTTCCGTCGTAACGGCATAACGTGCGCCGATCTTCTGGAAGATCGTGCCTACGTTGATATCTTTCGCAGCTCCTTCAAACGCCGCCTCACCCGGCAGTTTCACGACAACCGTATATTTTTCGGCCTTAACAGGCTCATCGAGTTTTACGGTGTGGTAGCCGGTATGTTTTTCTTTGCCGGTCATCGTCGCCAGGACTTCTCCGAATTCACCGTCCAGGATCTCGATCGTATAAGGCTGGTCCGGAATAGTTGTCCATATTCCTACCGCAGCTATGGTGCCGGGAACATCATAGACCGTTGCAGACACGACCTCATTGCATTTGTTCATCTCTTTGACCGATATCTTGGAAGGGTCCATCACCTTGCCGACCTTCTTTATCACGTCAGAAGACATGACGTAGCAGTCGCAAAAACGCCCGTAAGATACAGCGGAAGAATAATCTTTCGTTACCTGATAGCTTATGAGTCCCGGGATCTGCATATCGTAGGATAGCCAGTAGTAACCGCAGTTGCCCCAATAAAGTCCGAATGAATTCTGGACCAGCCAAGCTCCGTTACGGGAAGCCGGGGTCTTAAATCCCTCCTTGGGGAAGTTGTCGTCCCAGCCTACGATAGTAGCAAGATGGTCTGTATCTTCGGCATTTTCCTTATAATTCTGCGTGTAATAGCCGTGTATCATCTTGCAGTCTTTCTTGTAATTTATCGAACAGCTCACGGCCCCGTATTCACGGATACAGTCCTTGACATCTTCCAGTTCCAGCTTTTTCATGAACGGATACTCCACATTATAAGTGCCAAGATAGTTGGTATCCTTGATAAGACATCCGTTCAGAAGATCCGCGCAGAGCGATGCATTCACTCTCTCAAAGTCCCCGCCGAGATCGGTATTAAGACCGGAAGAAATATATATCTTCTCTTCATCCTGTACGGGTTCTTCCCCGGTAAAGATATCGGGTCCCTCATATATCCTGTCGATAAGATCCACCGGATTAAGATCGATCAGTTCGCCGTGCTCCTTAAGGTAGGAAGCTTGCATGCAGGACACTGCGGAATAAGCGTAACAGCCGCCCCAGCCCTGCTCTCTCAGGGGAACTCCGTATCCTTCATTGATCGAACAATAGCTGTGCTCCGGATCCGAGAAAGGAACATAGAACTCCTTATCACCTGCACCGAAGATCTCGTCCGTTTTGTGTACGGGCTCAAGTGTCGTCTCAGGCGTCCCCAAGGACGGATCACGTTCAGTCTCTGTTACAGAAGTCGTTGCCTCTGTTGTCGTCTCAGAGACAGTGGTCGTGCCCGCAGCTGTCGTAACCGATGCAGTCGTATCTTCTGCAGAAACAGCAGGTTCCACCGTGGTGCAGGCGTTCATCCCAAGCATTGAAACAACTGTCCCGACCGTCAGCATCCCTGTTATTATCTTACGGATATTCTTGTTCATGTTATCTCCTCCCGATCCCTTCTCAGGATAGGTCAAGGATACCATCAGACCCTGTCATATACAATCCGTTGAGGCTCAACGTATCGTGTTTATCAGGTCAACGGACCGTTTAGTATCCCCTCCCGTACCGCTTGGTCGCGCAAGTATTGTGCAGCGGATATTGCACAAATATACTTGGGCCAACAACGAAAGGAGGGAACGAAAAATGAAAAACCCTATCAACAATATCACTACTACAGACCTTAACGAACTCCGCCGCGAAGCATCCGCCCTGCAGATGAAAGGCGCACCCTACATGATGGCATCAGTCGTCATCTGGGGGATCATCCTGGCAATAAGGACCACGTCCCTGGACATCCAGATGATGAACCTTCTCACATTCTACTCGACAATGCTCATGATGCCTCTGGGCTGGCTGTTCGGAAAACTCATGGGAACGAACATCTTCAGGAAGACATCCAACCCCGTAAGCAAGCTCGGCTTCCTTTGCACCATGAACCAGATGCTCTACATCCTCATAGTTTCTTGGGCTTGCACGATGAATCCCGAAGCGATGCTCCTGTTCTTCGCCATCATCTTCGGCTCACATCTCCTGCCCTTCTCCTGGGTCTACGACAGCAAGATCTACCTTGTTATCTCGATCGTGGAAGCGATCGGCTCCCTCATCCTGGGATGCATCTTCGGCGGTGCCGTAATGAGCGCTTTCATCGTAGTCTGCCAGCTCATCATCTCCGTCGTGCTCTTTGTTGAATGCAAAGCTTTTCGCACAGCACAAAAAGCAGCAGTTGAATTATAATGGATAACGGAAGTCCGGGGACCTTGGATAAAGGTCCCTCTTCCTAATCCATATGAGGCGGAGACGGATAAATGAAAGTCACGATCACACAGGATATCGACTCGGGCACCAAGGTGGAGATCCACTGTCACGAAGTCACGGGCGAGACCGAGAGGCTCCAAAGATACATAAACCGTTTCGACGAGAAGATCACGGGTTTCTCCGAAGGTCAGACCTATAACATCGAGATCAGCGCGATCCTCTATATCGAGTCCGTGGACAAGAAGACATTCCTCTACACCCAGGGCAATGTTTTCCTGACAGACAAGAGGCTCTACGAACTCGAGAGCATACTCGATGAGAAGACTTTCTTCCGCTGCTCAAAATCCGTCATCGTCAATCTCGAAAAGATAAAGAGCTTGAGACCGGAAGTAACCCGCAACATCCGTGCCACGCTGGAGAACGGAGAGATAATAGTCATCTCGAGAAGGTACGCGGCCGCACTCAAAAAGCTCATCGGACTGGAGGGATAAAAAATGGAAAAAGCAAAAACATATCTCATATATTTCAGAAACGCACTCGCATTCTCTTTCGCATGGCTCGTTCTGTGCGTGGCAATAGTTTCCCTGTTCGGAGGGAACAGCATTACGGCAGTATTTCTCATGAAGCTCCTCGCACTCTGCGCATGGGGATCAGCAGCTTTCGTATTCTCGTTCTTCACTGATTTCATGAAGAAGAAAGGCTTCATATCCTGCCTAACGGTATTCTTCCTCTTATTCATACCCGCAGAAGTATTGATGTTCTATCTCATGGGCATCTTCACGGGCGCCGGCACACTGCCCCTCTGGATCGCACTTGCAGTGATCGTGGGAGTCTCCTACATCTCATGCATACTCATCGATCTTTTCATAATGAAGAAGCGCGCAGGCGTCTATACAAAGAAGCTGATGGAATATAAGGCAAAGAAAGCCGCTTAATGCAGACTTACTCCTCTCCCGGACTAAATTCCATTATACCGTCTTCACTTATCTCAACATCGTCCGATGCATCTTCGTTTGGTACGACTTTAACGAGGGTTGCGAGGACGGTGTTGTATTCTGTGAGGAAGTCATCGTGGTTCGACAGGATAAAGGCCTTGTCGTCTTTCCTGGCAGCATCCTCCAATTCCTTGGCAATCTTGTAAGGAGCCTCAGCGCCTATAGTGGCGGATGTGCTCTTTATCGAGTGGATGAGGATACCGTAGTTCTTGTAGTCTCCGGCATCAAGGAACTTCCTCAGGTCTTCCTTCTTCTCGTCGGAACCCCTTAAGTATTCCTGCAGGATCGAAAGATAGAATTCCTTATCTCCTGCACAGTTCACGAGACCCCTGGATGTGTCGATGCCTTCTTCCCTTAAGAGCTTGAGTGAAGCATCAACGGCATCTTCCGTCTTAACGATTTCACTGCCGGGCTTGCTGTCGTAAGTGATGTGCTTGACCTTATCCTTGGGCAGATATTTTTCGAGCATCTTCTCAAGATAGGTGCTGTCGATCGGCTTGGTCAAGTAATCGTCAAATCCCTTGGAAAGATATCTCTCCCTGGCGCCGACGACTGCATCAGCAGTAAGACAGATAACGGGGGTATCTATATTCGGACCATCCTTGTGGCTCCTGATCAGGCGGAATGCTTCCTCACCGTCCATCTCAGGCATTCTCTGGTCCATAAGGATAACATCGTATTTATTCTTGAGCGCAAGATCCACCGCTTCCTGACCGCCGCCTGCGGTGTCAATCCCTACAAGAGTATCCCTCAGGAATTCCGTTGCAACGACCAGGTTCATGCGGGTGTCGTCAACGATAAGGATCTTGGCATCGGGAGCCTGGAAACTCTCGTGGTAGGCCTTTCTCTCGCCGATACTCTTTTCGAACTTCTCCTTGAAATTGCCGATTGCTTCCTCCGACACGATCTGCTGCGGGATCGTGACTATGAATGTCGAACCCTTGCCGTATGTGCTTTCGACCTTGATGTCTCCGCCCATCTTGTCGATGAGCATCTTGGTGATGGCAAGGCCTAATCCCGTGCCTTCCTTGGTGCTGTTCTTGACGAGATCGAGCCTTTCGAACTTGCCGAAGAGCTTGCTTATGTCATCTTCCCTGATACCTATTCCGGTATCCGTTACGGTCGCAACGATATTTATCACGGGACGGCCTTCGGGGGTTCCTTCCCTCTTCTTGCCCGTCACTTTTAAGGAAACGCTTCCCTGGTCCGTGTACTTGACCGCGTTGTTCAATATATTGGTTACAATCTGTCTGACCCTGACAATATCGCCGTAAAGGCGGTCAGGAAGGTTCTCATCGACATCCGTCTCGAAGGTAAGGTTCTTCTCCTTTGCCTTGAAATAGATCATGTTGCTGACGTCGTTGATCAGCGAGCTTAACTGGTACTCGACCTCAACGATATCCATCCTGCCTTCCTCTATCTTCGTGAAGTCGAGGATGTCGTTGATTATGGCGAGAAGATTGTTGCCGGCGCTGTCAACGTTCCCGGCATAGTTCCTGATCCTGGCGAAAGACTCCTTATACTGCTCGGGGTCCTCACCGGAGAGCTTTTCGGCTTTTGCGGATTCCCTTAAGATCATCTCGTTCATTCCGAGAACGGCATTGATAGGAGTCCTGATCTCGTGGCTGGTGTTGGCAAGGAAGTCCGTCTTGGCTTCACTTGCGCGCCTTGCTTCTTCAAGAGCATTGTCCTGCTTGATCTTCGCCTTGATCGTCTCATACTGGGCAATACTGCACACTATTACATTGACGAGAAACATCATGGGAAGACGCTGGTAATAAACCTCAGGGAACTGATATCCCATCTCCCTTAAGGGGGTATACATATAGACGAGCATTATCAGGAAGAAGACCATGTTGAAGAACAGGCCGTAGGAAAGGTTAAAGAAGAAGAATACGACGGGCACCGCGAGGAAGAACAGGAAGATGCTCGTACCGTTGGTTCCACCCGTATAAAGGAAGAACACGAAAGTGATCCAATATACGAAGCACTGGATAATAAGTGCAAGATGCATCAGCCACCTTCGCCTCTTCTTGCCGAATTTGCATATCGACAGGTTCACGATCGCGATCGCCGTCATGACCGCGCAGAACAATGCATACCTTGCTACCAGCATATTGCCGTGGACAAAGTTATCCACGCATAAGTAGATACAGAATGGAACTACTACCGAATAGACAATGATCGACAATGTCAGATTAACGGTAACGTAGCGCTCATCAATATGAAATCTTTTTTTACCGCTCATTACTCTCCACCGGCTCGCAAAAAGGAGCAGTGTATCCGAAACACCTCAAGTACCTTAGATAATTATACACCTGCATCCTGACCGAAAAAAGATTTGTATTTTTTCCCTGTTATTGTCAGATTTTGTCCACTGTTGCAAGTCAAGCCATGGTGCTAACCTATAAATGCAGGGCAGGAGGGATTTTTGAATTAGTCAGACGGAGCCGGTCAGCGGCAACTGTTCTTTTTTCGGGGGAGGATAGTGTTATGGCTACTTATGAAAATGTTTCTTTCGAAAAGATCAAGCGCAGGAAAAGGAAGTCAACGGGCGATCTCGTCTTCAGTATAGTTAACTCGGCTGTCCTTATCCTATTCTCACTGATCGCGTTATATCCCATTCTCAACATGGTGGCTCTTTCGTTCAACGACGGCATAGACGCTTTTAGGGGACATATACATATTATTCCCCGCGCGTTTACTCTGGAAAACTATCAGAAGATCCTCGACCGTTACTCGATCCAGCAGGGGATGATCGTAACGGTCGCAAGGACCGTAATAGGCACCGCTTTGTCTCTGATCGCCAACGCCATGCTCGCGTTCATTCTCAGCCGCAAGAATTTCATGTTCAAAAAAAGTCTTTCGCTGTTCTGGATCTTCACATTGTATGCTTCTGCAGGCTTCGTCCCCACTATCGTACTTTACCGTTATCTCCACCTTACATCGAATTTCTGGGTATACATCATTCCGAACCTTGTTGGTGTAATGAATGTTATCGTCATGAGGACCTACATGAAGACCATTCCGGACTCACTGGAAGAAGCTGCACAGATGGAAGGTGCGGGTTACTTAACGGTATTCTGGAAGATCATCTGCCCTCTCTGCAAACCGGTCTTGGCAGCGACCGCGCTCTTTACCGCCGCATTCCACTGGAACTCCTGGTTCGATGCTTTGGTCTTCAACAGGATGAGACTTGAATACACGACATTGCAGTACGAAATAATGAAATATCTCACACAGGTTATGGTTAACAGGACGGGAGGAGTCGTGGAAAACACCTCCATTGCTTCACCGATATTAGGCACCGGTGCAACTCCGCAATCACTTCGGTGTGCATTAGTGGTCATATCAATGCTCCCGATACTCATCATCTTCCCGTTCTTCCAGAAACACTTTGTATCAGGTCTTAAGGTCGGCGGCGTTAAGGAGTAAGTTAACATGAAATTGAAAGTGCTCGTCATCATCATGCATCTGATAATCCTTATCACCGCAACAATGTCCATCTGGTCTTTTTACTGTTTTGCTACATATGAGAAGACCACAGGTACGGTTACAGCATGCGAAGCATACCCGGATGATACTGTCGTTGGTCTGACCTATGTTGCCGGCAACACCAGCTATGTAAGAACGCAAAGTTACAGCGGCACGTCACAGATCCGTTACGGTGATCAGCGCCCGGTCTGGTACAACCCCGATCATCCCGAATACAATGTAATGGTGCGTGATTTTGCAGCCTATTATATCCTGACAGGAATCATGGGCGTGGGTGAACTGGCATATTTTCTCGGAAGGAATCAGCGAAAAGTAAGAGAAAGTGAAATACAGAAATGAATATCCCTGAAAAGCACATTTATAAGAAACAGATCTATGTTTTCGCTGCGGCAATGACGGTCCTGGCTGCAACACTCTCAGGATGCGGTACTGATACTCATGTCACGGAAACAAGCCAACAGGAGCGTCCGACCAGCGTCGTGTACACTTTGAGCGAGCAGGAAAACAAAGATTACGATGTCAGTATCTACCGGATCACAAACAGATCTTTTTACGAAGAACCCCAAACCGCGGTCACAAAAGATCAATTGAAAGAATATGCAGGATCCAAACTCGATACTATTACCCAGACTGCCGACAAGTATTATGTGGGAACTTATCAGAACTATGAATTTACGATAGTCGCTGTTGACGGTTTTTCCGAATGGATAACGTCTATGGGTTATTCTGACAGGAACGGAAATGAGGATGGATTATATCTGCAGCGCCACCTGGGAAATCTTGAATATGAAACGACAGATTATTTCAAAGATCCTTCCGGGAAGTTCCTGATAGTGACCCAATGCCGTGACAATAAAGTCATTTGCGAGTTTTTCGAGGGTATGAACGGACAGTATTGATGGACAACAACTATATTGAACAGCGCCACATGGGCGGCTCTGGCTCAAAGATAGTGCAGATAGAAAACCCGCATATTTTCGTTATTTTTTTGTCATTTGGTGAGCATAAATGTTATCATCTTAATAACGAGTGTCAAAATTCTTTGACAATGGGGGTTTTGTAAATATATCGACAGACATTTATCTGTCAGTCTTTACTTGCCGGCAACCGCGCCGGCTGCTTAACTCACGTTTTCGAGATAGTTTGACATGATCCGATCACGAAAGGAGAACTGACAGACTATGGTAGATGCAACAACTTTTTCAGTCGACGCAAACAATCTCACCATGAGGATCCAGCAGGCAGACATGTATCTCAAGGAATTTGAGAACGAGGTCAAGAGGGCGAACGGGGGAACGCCTATATTCAGGTCAAAGGAAGATGCCTTGTCGCGCATCAAGATCCTGAACGAATTCGCTCCCGACGACCCCAGAGTAAAAGATCTTTTCGAGAGGGCTAGAAAATGCACCGTCGGCTCGGCAGGCAACTTCACGGACGTCTCCGACGATATGTTAGCTTACTTAAGAAACGAGGAAGAACTCAAGGCCACCTTCTGCAAGAAGAGCGAAGATGCATGGAACGATCTTGTCAGTCAGTACAAGGATAAGTGTCTCGAAAAGATTTATCCGGCGCCGGATGTCAAGAAGATGTACATGGATGAGTATATCGGAAAATACGTAATCCTGGATGAAGTCAGATATCCTGATAATCAGTTTATGGGAATCGGCGCTGAATATGTTTATGTCGGGCAAAGATCCTCCGGCATGTACTTTGTAAAGATAGATACAAGAAACTGGCTTGGACCCTATGAAGCAGTCAAGCGCTACAGAAGGCAGGTTGACAGCACCATGGCGGAAGTCTCCGAATGGACTATTTTAGGAGAGATCACTGACATAGCAGCTGAGAAACCGGAGGCAGGCGAAAAGAAAGTCGGATCGATCGTGCGTGCTGCAGTTGTCGAACCGATCGCGCTATATATCCCGGGACATGTCTTAGGCATGTATTCCGAAGAAAAAGAAAACAGCGGATACTTTGTCGGTGAAGATGAAGTTGCAGCCATCAAGGAAAGCTGGTTCACAGTTAAATCAGTTCCCGGCGATGTTACTCCCGAAGGACTTGTCGAGATATTCCTCAGTGCGATCAAGGAGAAGAATTACGATCTTTATCTCGACTGCATCCAGCCTGAAAGACAGGAAACTCCTATACAGAAATCCAATCTCCTCTACCATTGGGATCTTCATCAGGAGAGACTTCACGGTGAATATGTTCATGCGACAGTCGTACCCGATGCAACACAGATAAGTGTCGTATCAGGATACGATGACAAGAACGATCTTGATTCCTACTTCATGTCGGCTGAAGATCAGCAGAAGATCGCATCACATTACGGAGACAAAGTCGAATATGCATCCGTACAGACGATCGCATACGATAAGAATGGTAAGCAGCTCGGCAGTCCCAACAGAAGAAATCTCATAAGAACAAACGGCGGAAGATGGTATATCCGCGATTATGAGATCAGATTCTGATCAGATCAAATATCATTCGTAAGGAGAAATAATTATGTCAGAAAACAGAGATAATTTCGATAACACAAATGAAACTTTATCCTTAAAGTGGGACGAGATCGATGTCAAACAACTCGACGGTGAGATCGATAAACTGGTCAAATCTGCGGAACTGGTCATTAAACAGTTGGACTATGTCAGAACCATGGGTTTGGAAGGATTAAAAACCAAATATGCATTAGCTAATTTCAGTGCAGATCTGGCATCCGGTAAAGGACTGCGCGGTTTTGTTACGGAAAATGAAGGCACTTTTTCATCTGATTTTTCAACTCTTATGCAGTTACCCGGTACATATGCCAATCTATCCGCGGAAAAGAAGAATTGGTTTAAAGGAGCTAAAGAATACTATGACGGAATCAATAATCTGATTCCCGCTATATTGAAGATCTATGATACCTTGGGTACTATAGAGGCCAATTTTGACGATACCTTTGACACTATTGGAATATTCTACCGTTTCGATGATCTTGCGTTCAATGCATCAAATTACAAAAGAATGAGTGACTTTATTACAAGTGTTTGCATGTTCATCAATACAGATTTGATCACTGCAGATAATAAAGCATCCAATTCGATCAAATATCTTCAGGAACATGGCGCTGACCCTAAAGATCCAAAATTCGCAAAAGGATATAGAGAAGCAAGAGAAGCTGACTTTAATAAGTTGATGTCAGGCTCAGAGTTCCTGGACAAAGTCGATTATCACGGCGATGGCGTATTCAGGATCGATTCAGAATGGATGGCGGATTCCCGCATAATCGATAATTGTATTAAGATCGCAAAAATAGCCATTGGCGATAATCTTGAAGGAAAGATGAAGAGCGTTATAGATGAGTGCAAGGAAATAAAAGCTATCTGTACTGCAAACAGCGGAGTGCCCGGTTTAGTGGAACTTACACGCGTACTTAAGGATGTGTTGGAATCAGCTCAGGAATATGCGGATTTCGTCGCACAACTCGCAAAAGGGTTCAAGGAAGGAGGTTCAAAAGAACCTTATTGTTACTTTGACCCCATGTCAGGATTAGATTATTGTACGAAGTATGAATTGGCTAACATCGACAAGAGCGGCCCCAAGAGCCACTCATTCAAATATGAGGATCTGTACAACAAGGCCGAAAATTCTCTTATTCAATTCTATCAGGATTACATGGAATTTAACGGCTATCTCGAGGTTTGACAATTCGATCCGATTAGAGATCACATAATCAGAGAGTCCCTGCAAAGGGACTCTCTTTTTCATGCGATTTATTCAATCAGATCTTCACACCCAAATCTCGTACTTATACTCGCGGCGCTCTTCGGAGCTGCCCCTGTTGAACCTGCCGCCTGACTCTTTGACGCGGGTCATGCCGAGCTTGTCCATTACTTTCATGGAGGGCTCATTGGCTGTATCGCAGTGGGCAACGAAATGCTTTATGCCGAGATGTTCAGATGCATATTGGAGCAGACCCTTCGCTGCTTCGGGAGCGATCCCCAGACCATGATACTTCTTGTTTATGATCCAGCCGAATTCAGCAGTCTTACGGTCTTCCGTAAGATAGAGACTGACAGCTCCTACATGATTTCCTTCGTAGAAGACCGCCATCTCGTAGAATGAAGGATCTTCCTTTGCAAATTCGTTAACGGAATCGGTCAGAAATTCCATGGTCTCTTCCCTGCTTTCGTGAGGCAGGAACATCATGTATCTGCAGGTTTCGGGATCCGATGCATATTCGTGCGTTGAATCCAGGAAATCCTCGCACATGGGTCTCAATTCGAGCCGTTCAGTCTTGATCGTATCCATCAGCTCACCACCGTATACTTGTCGTAACTTTGGATATCCGACCAGCAGCATATTTCTTCTCGAAAAGAACAGTAACAAGCCCATTATCGTCCATATATGCAGCCTTAAATCCGGTTATGTTCTTGGAGTCGATCGAAAAGATCTCCCTGCCGTAATCCTTGGGCTCAGAGCAGCCCGTAAGGAACATTGCCGATAAAATCAGCAATGCCATTATCAACGCAGATATTTTAAGATAGACCTTCATCAATGTTTCACTCCGAGTTTACTGTAAATGCTGTCTATAAAGGGTCCCTTATGTTCTATGTAACTGTCGATATCCCAGGGGTAGAGCGCTGCTCCCTCCTTCTTTATCTTAGCATATTCTGCCACTGCTTCGGGATGAGATCTTAAATAATCACGGAAAGCTATGTGCCTTTTAAGTTCATCGGCATCTGCAGCGCATACATAGAGGTGATGTGTCCGCAGGTGCTCCTTGCCAACGTAGTGGAATGCTTCGCGCCCCGGGATCCCTTTATCGCCCTCGTGGCTGTAACCGATCTTAGCCAAGGCAGCTACGACATCAGGCAAACAGGAACGGTCAGAGATAACTACATCGATATCGATCACGGGCTTTGCTGCAAGTCCAGGGACAGAAGTGCTTCCGACATGTTCGATGCTGACAACAAGCCCTTTCAGGGCTTCCTGAAGTTCATTTTTAATTGCAATGAAATCATCTTTCCATGCTTCGTTATAATCTTCTACAACAACATGTTTTGCCATAAGTTCCCTCATCACAAGATCAGTCAGGATCTGCCTTTGAAGAGAAAGATTCCTGGAAGATCTTTAATGCATCCGTCATCTTCCTCGCGCTCCTTAAGTCAAGGAAATACCTGATCACGATAACGAGTAAATATATTACCGCAACAGAGACGATGACGGCAATCATCATGGGGATCTTAGTTGCATTGAAAGAGAAGCCGAATGTAAAGAAGAGAATGATGAGTTCTATCGATACGAGCTGTATTATCTCCCTTAAGATCATCTGCTTCATGGTAAGTTCTCTTTTTGAATACATAACGAGGCCCGGTATGATGCCCAGGAGTCCGTCGATTATGGGAACGATGAAAGCCATATATGTAATGTTCTGGTCAGGCGCGAGGAGGTTGCCCCAGATAAATATCGCGATATTTACCAGCGTCACTATTATGAAGAAATTCATCAGATTGTCTTTTATGTGTTCCTTCATGGCTTATCCTCTCCCCGTTATCAATTCCTTGAAGTCATTGACGTATTTACGCGATATTATGACTTCCTCGCCGTTTCTTAAGATGCAGCTGAACCTGCCGTTGAGGGCAGGCTTCACCGATTCGGCTTTCATGATGTTAAGAACGACCGATTTCGAGATCCTTAGGAAATTCCGCTCTTTCAGGATCTGTTCAAATTCGTAGAGCTTGTGCGTTGTCTCGTAGCAGTCCTTGGACGAATAGATGAAGGTCTTGTTATCGACCGATTCTATGTAGTAGATGCTCGTTACGGGTATCTCATAGATGCGGTCGTCTTTCGTACCGCTGATGCTGCCGTCAAGGCTCTTTACGAAGCGCACTATATCATTGACCCTGCCGTCCTGTTCGTAACAGCCGATCTCGACATATTCCTCTTCGTTCTTTCCGATCTTCTTAACGTTGATGTTCATTTTCTAACTCCGGGATAGGAGGATTCCACTTGGAATTCACCTTCTCCCTTAATATAGCAATCGAAGAAATCGACCGCAAGCGAATTGAACTTATCCATTATGTATTCGTTGTCCACGTCGCCTGACCCAAGGAGTTTTGCAAGGAAGGGCGAGAAGAGCGGCAGATCCGTATAGTCCATATGGAGTGCCCCCTCGAAATATGTCCCGTAATAAACATCCGCATTCTTCCTGATCATGTTGTTGGGATAAGGATAACCGACCCTCTCAGCTTCGATCGCTTCCTCATGGGCATTCATGTTCTCTATCTCGAAAAGAGGCACACGGTAATCCACATCCTCAACGATGAACTTGCCGTCAGATGCGCCTGTAATCGATCCCAGCATTGTGCCGTCTATATCGATCACGGCATCTATGTCATCCCGAATCTTTCCTACTTCAACCGAAGTCGCACCGCCCATCGAATGACCCATGAGACCGATCTTTGAACTGTCGATCAGATCGAGCACCGAGAGTACTTCAGCCTTCTTGTTATCACTTTCAAACCAATAATCAGATACATCCTTGGCATCAGCTCCTTTAACGATCTCATCGATCGCAAAGTTCATGTCGCCGACACGGACTTCCATCCAGTCTTTAGCGACCTCATAGATATCTTCTTCCGTACCATTCTGGCCTGTCGTCATGACGCTGTTCATGAAGTCACTGTCAACTATGACGGTCTTCCCGTCCGTATCATGCGTAAAGATCGAATGATAAGGGTGCTCAAGACTTACGACAACATAGCCGTTGCTTGCAAGTTCCATATAAGTCGACACGTTGCTCTGATAGTAACCGAACGCGCCGTGCGAGAATACTATCAGCGGATATTTCTCCCCCGCGGAAACCGTATCGGGATAGAAGAAATATACAGGCACTTCGCGGCAGGACCCGTCCTGCTCGAACTTTTCAACTCTGTCCTTATCAACAAGGATCGCATCAGTATTCCTGACCTTATATGTCCCGTGCAAATGAAGCCCGTTATAGTCACTGAAGATGAATGCGGGAACAAGCGCGCCCGATATCAGCACGATGCTTAATGCGAGGCTCACTATCTTGCCTGCAATCTTCTTGCTCTCCTTCTTCTTCCTGTTTATGAGCGCGAAAAGCCCCGCTATAGCGATCCGAAGAACCAGCAATAAGATGAGCCCCTTAAACCTGAAAGACGTATCGATCCCGGGCAGGAGGAGCATCAATAAAAAGACCGCTAATTCCCCTAGATTTACGACCAACCTTCTTATAGACCATGTCCCCTTGGAAGATCCTTTGATCTGATCGAATACCAAAAATCCGATTTCTAATGCCGCCAATAAGACCAAAACTAAATTTGCCATGACATTTACCATCCCTTCGTATCTGTTGGGATGAGTATAGTCATGGCAAATAGTCTAATCAATCAAAGAGCAGGTAAGATGCAAAAATGCGATGTGAAATGCACAAATGCACCGAATACTTACAGAGAAAACAGTTTCTCCGCCAGTTTCACAGTCTCTTCCTCGCTGCGCTCATCGTCCCTTAAGACTACGTTAAACCCGCAGTTAAGGAGACGGTCGTAGTTCTCCTGCGAATTTATCCTTCGCAGGATCTCCCTGTAGTTATCCATCGCAGCCTGAGGGTCAGGCTCTTCCATGAGGAGACGGTAGATCATCTGCTTCTCAGGGTCCGGCCTGTCGAAAAAGCGCTTCTCCGAGATCGAAGGGTCCGCCAGCATTATCAGCACATGATCGTTATCCGATATCTCCTTAAGAGTCTCAGTGCTGATATTGGTATCAACGAAGATCTTTTTGCCGGAATTTTCAGGCTTTGCCATTATCTCCGGTATCATCTGAAGTTCCAGTTTCTCGCACTCTCTTGCGGCGCCTTCGATCCAGGCAACATATTCGTCCGGAGTCCTCCTGACGAATTGATGCCAGTCGATGAGATCCCTTGTATATGTAAGATTGGGATACTCTTTGCTGTCAAGTTCCGGGAGGCGCTCGTCCTGGTAGTTTTCACCCAGCGCGATCCCGTTATGCTTGACTGCCAGATTCTTTACGATCGTGGATTTGCCCGCATAGGCAGACCCTGTCACAAAATACACATTATCCCATTTGATCACTTAGCAATATCTCCTGTCTACTTATCATATATGCCATTATATCCCCAGTGCCGCAAGACACCAAATCCTATGGAAGACCGATAAGCCTGCACCCCATAGTTTCCTCTTCTGAAATCTGACAATATCAGCCCAAAATCCTGACAAATTTGTCAGATATTGTTGACGCAAGCCACGCAGCAATGAAGCCCCAAAGTATGTTTTGCTTTGGGGGTTCAATGCTTATTCCAAAGCTTTATCCTTTCTTCAGATCAGCCTCGTAAACTCGGCGAAAACCTTCTCATCGCACCAGCTCTTAAGCTGTCCTGACATGAATTCGAGCTTGCCCTTGATCCAGTCTTCCTTATACTTAGACATGTTGTCCCAGGCGTGCTCACCGTATTCGCGGACAACGGCTTCCCTGCCCTGCTCACAGGTCTTATCACAGAAAGACAGATATTCATCTATCTTAAGGCCGAGCCTCTCCCATTCTGCTGCAGCCTTCTCCGCATCGCCGTTGCGCAGGTATGCTGCGATCAGGAATTTGGATGTGTCGCGGTAGAAGCCCTGGCAATAAGCTCTCATCTTAGGATCTGCCATGAAGCTTTCCATGACCGCAAGTCCCCAGCGGCAGATCTCTTCGACTTCCTCCAGAGGGCAGGTCCACATCATGCTCTCGGCAGAATAGACGATCTGCTTGTTGATCGCACGAATGAAGTTCTGATAGTTATCGCGCACCTGTGCTTTCCAGCCTTCCATGCCTGCGCCGGAAGAATAAACGTAGTAGGGCAGCAAGGTCTCTTGAAGCATATTGCTCTTGATAGAAGGGAGCGCATCGATGTGCGCGCGGCCCTTGTCGAATTCCGATGTATGCCAGTATAGCCAAGCCAGAGCGTAATGGCAGCTGTCGGCGAGTTCCTTCTCGTTCGAGTAGCGGATCACCTGCATGGCACGGTTCTCAGCCGACTTCACCATATGCCTCCACTTCTTCTGATCGTCCTCAAGAAGGCCTTTATAGTAAACATTATTACTGTTCACGAAGCGGCTCATGTGAGCGATCGACTGAACATAGCGGCTCATGATGCCGTAATTGAAAATATTTTCCTCACACTTTGCATCCAGGTATTCAGCCGCTGCCAGAGCGCCTTCAGCTGGATCTCCCGTATCGCGGATGGTATTCGCTTCGAAGATCACCGATTCGGCGAGCTCACGGTCGTATCTTTCCTCACCGAAGCCGAAAAGAGCGTCTGTCGTTACGTTCAGAGCCTTGGCAAGGGGCACGATCTGGGTGATGTCGGGCATGCCGGCTTCGCTCTCCCATTTACTCACGGCCTGACTCGTTATGCAGAGGATCCCTGCGAGTTCTTCCTGTGTAATGCCTAATTGACGGCGGTATTTCTTTATATTGTTTCCAAGTGACATTTCATTCACCTCTCGAAAATAGATTTCTCCGATGCATCCTCGATGATTCCAATATAGCAGAGCACAACGGCGATTACTAACAATTCATATTCGGGAAAAATCCAACTCCGCGTTGACCTGATGGGGCTATATCACAGTGTAACAATGTTACACAGCCTTATTTTCCAGGCTTTTCGGAAAGATATACTCTAAAAGGGCAAAAGTCAGAATAAACCGGTCACAAAGATCTCTATGCCTATCGCAATGAGGATGATACCGCCCAGGATGGAGGCTTTGCCTGCAAGTTTGGTGCCGAACTTCTTGCCGATGGCAAGACCTATAAAGCAGATGATGAAGGTCACGGCACCGATGATGACCGACGCTGTAAGAGCCATCGGGAAGCCGTATTCAGCGATGGTAAATCCGACCGAGAGGGCATCTATGGATGTCGCGACGCCCTGGAGCATGAGTCCGGCGAGGCCGATCTTGACCGCTTCCTTCTTATCTCCCTTGTTCCTGATACCTTCGATCAGCATCTTGCCGCCGATGAAGAGGAGCAGGATCAGGGCGATCCAGGGGATGAACTTTTCGAAAGATCTGAAATACAATATGATCGTATGGACGCAGAGCCAGCCGATGAGGGGCATCAGGCACTGGAAGATGGAGAAGATGCCCGCTATCTTGCACATCCTCTTCTTCCTCATCTTCGGCTCGTTCAGGCCGTTGGCAAGGGATACCGAGAAGGCATCCATGGCAAGTCCCGCACCGAGAAAGACGCTGTTCAGGAAAAACATCAGATTCCAGTCCAAAGCTCAGGTCCCCTTAAGTCCGAAATTTCTTCAAAAATCCAAGTACAGCGGCGCTATACCCGGTCTATGCATGCGGAAGTCTAACACAAAGGAACGAATGATGTCAATTTCAGATGTCTGAATAAAGCAAATAAAAAAGGCCGCACGGGGGTTTGAAATAAAAGTGCGGCCTTTTGATAAAGGTAGAGGTAATATTGGGGGGGTTACCTCTCCTGCCTTTATTATATCGCCTGCTTTTCCGAATTCTATTATCTAATGATTAAGAAATGAAACAAATAGTAAACATATTTGTACAAATTTGAAAAGGTTTGACAAATTCGACCCGGTCCATCTGCCTCTTTCAGGTTGACATCCCCTTCTAATCGGGTTATTATCAACAAGCACACTAAATTAAAGGAGGAAACGTCATGGAATTTGATGACTCATCATATCGAAGTACCAAGAGTGAAGATCAGCATGGCGTTTCCCTTAAGGGCATCTGACCTGTAATTCAAACGCCTGTTGATCTTTCCTGTTGGGATTAAATATTCCAAAGGAGAAATAATATGGCGATGCACGATGTAACGATCGAGAAGACTATTATGGTTCTTCTCGAGGAGAAAAAATACCAGACACTTAAGGATATTTTGGTCACGATGGAGCCGTCGGATATCGTATCGGTATTCGAGGAGCTCAAGGAAGACCGCATGCCTTTGCTGTTCAGGCTCCTTCCCAAGGAGACGGCGGCAGAAGTATTCGCGGAACTCGATCCGGACTGGCAGGAGCTCCTGATAAAGGGCTTCTCCGATACAGAGCTCCGTGAAGTCGTTAACGAGCTCTACGTCGACGACGCTGCCGACCTTGTCGATGAGATGCCTGCCAATGTCGTTAAGAGGATCCTGGCCCAGGCAGACCCCCAGATGCGTAAAGAGATCAACCAGATCTTAAGTTTCCCCGAGAACTCCGCAGGCTCGGTCATGACCACCGAGTACGTTTCCCTGCGCCCCATGATGACCGTCGCTGAGGCGATCACCCGCATCAGGAGGACCGGTATCGACAAGGAGACCATCTATACCTGCTATGTAACCGAGGCAAGAAAGCTCCTGGGCGTTGTATCCGTCAAGGACCTCCTCCTCGCAACGAACGACGATACGCCCGTATCGGAGATAATGGACGATCACGTGATCTCGGTCAACACCCTGACCGACCAGGAGGAAGTTGCCCAGATGTTCAGCAAATACGACTTCCTCGCACTCCCCGTCGTTGACAGAGGCGGCCGAATGGTCGGTATCGTAACATTCGACGACGCTATGGACATCTTGCAGGAAGAGACCACGGAGGATATCGAAAAGATGGCCGGTATGCTCCCTTCCGAAAAGACATACCTCAAGTCCTCCTCGTTCGACCTCTTCCGCAACAGGATCCCCTGGCTCGCCCTCCTCATGATCTCGGCAACCTTCACCGGCATGATCATCACCGGCTTCGAAAACGCCCTGGCCGCCCAGGTAATACTGACCGCCTTCATCCCCATGCTCATGGACACGGGCGGAAACTCCGGCTCCCAGGCATCAGTCACGGTAATCCGTGCCTTGAGCCTTGGCGAACTTGAATTCAAGGATATGCCCAAGGTCATCTGGAAAGAGATAAAGACATCCGTCCTCTGCGGCGTCAGTCTCGCATCCCTCTGTTTCCTCAAGATAATGTTCTTCGACAGACTCGTCCTGGGCAACTCGGAGATAGAGATCCACACGGCAGCAGTCGTATGCGTTACGATGGCGGTAACAGTCCTGATAGCAAAGCTCGTCGGCTGTTCCCTCCCCATGATCGCCAAGAAGATCGGCTTCGACCCCGCAGTAATGGCAAGCCCCTTCATCACAACGATCGTGGACGCCCTGTCTCTCCTCGTCTACTTCAAGATAGCAACGGCGTTTTTGTTCTGAATTATTCTGTTTGAAAAAAACCAATCACCTTTCTCTTCGTATAGTAAGAGAAAGGTGATTTCCATTAATTCTGTCGGCTTATCAGCAAGCCAGATCTGATGATTAATCGTTAGCCGAATTTAAATGTGAAGCCGATTCCTTTTCCCAATCTGCTTTATCGTACTCTTCTTTTACTGCTTCATGTAACTGACCTTCACACTCTCCTAATGACTGTTTCTCAACTAAAGATTTTAGTTCCTCCAAACACAACCTGTTTGCATTGTAATCAAATCCTTTACTAAAGTCATAAGGAACATGCCTTAGTATGCTACATTCAACTATATATCCATTTTTAGTTAATTCATCTATCTGTTTGGCAACGTCTCTGCTGTATCCTTGTAAAAAACCATATACATGTCCGGAACTTCCAATGAATCGATTCAAGATATCATTAGATTTACCAACATAAAAACATTTCTTCTCTCCATCCTTTTCCTTAAACAAACCATAAACGCCTCTGATCTTTTCATCTGAAAGGATCTCTTCTGGAACATAAACATTTCTTTCCTTAGCTTTATTAATTCTCTTTACATATTCTTCACGTTCTCTTTTAGTCATTTTGCTTTTCCTTCCTAAAAACATCATAAATTTCATTCTGTAAACAATTATATCCTGACATAAAAAAATACGTCAACTCAGCACTGAAACTGTTTTTTCCTGTTGACACGCCCCTATTCGTGATGTAGTATTTTTGTACACGAGTAATAAGCTTGTTACCAGGATAGATTTTTATTTGTAGCGAGGTATTTGTATGAACAAAACAAAAAATTACCCGCGCGTGCTAACCAGCATCGCGCTAATCTTCTGTATGCTTTTGGGACTGGTAAGTGTATCGAATGCGGCGGTGTATAAATCCAGGTTTTACCCATCAAATGCGGAGGTGTATAAATTTTTAGTTAAGCCTTTAGGATCTAACTCCAGAACCACTTTTAAAATTTCTCCGGAGAGATACACGTTCCAGATTTACATATCCGACGGTAAGAGCGGATCTTCCTTAAAGAAAGATACTCTTCCGGGTTGGATCACGGTAAATTCATCCAATTCCGATTACTATGTAGCAACGATCAGCGCCAACACCGGCACTTCGGTCAGAAGCGGAAGCATTGTCTTTACCAAGGGAAGCAATAAGTATGAATTTTATCTTACTCAGGATCCTTTCACTGTACAAACCACAACATCCGAAGCAGGCCCAAATGTTTCTTCTTTGAGTTTTAAAGTAGCCGGCGAAACAAAACAACTCTATTCCTTTCCCTGCAGTCTTTCGGGGAATATTCCCGATTGGCTTACGGTTACACAGAGCGGAAACAACACTTGTTTTACTCTTAAAGCAAAACCTAATATAAACGGTTCTATAAGAAAATGCACTCTGAAATTCACCATGACATTATCCTCATATGAGAAAGTGACACGTACCGTCACGATCACTCAGAGTGCAAATTCATTAACAGGTGTTCCGTCAGTGCTTGCTTTCTCCAAGAACGCAGGGTATCAATCATTTACGGTTACAACAGGATACGGAACTGTAAAAGCAACAGTCAAAACCGGATATAACTGGCTCCATGTTTCACAAACAGGGAACAAGATTACTGTTCGTTGCGACAAAAATATTACTACATCAACACGTACCGGATATGTCTATGTTACGATCGGTAATATTAGCAAAGTAATCAAAGTTACTCAGGCTAAAGGCGACGGAGTTCCGGGTCCAACACCCGTTTTACCGGGATAAGTCTAAGTATTTGTTATCCAAACAAGCTTAATTACCGTGTTAGAGTCTCTGTCTGAATTCAACTGATCTAAGACAAAATGAGACTTGAAAATTCACTTCCTGGGTGAATCATAAGCCTTAGCAGCGGAGCATTTCTCACTGCTAAGGTTTTCTTTTCGAAGGGAATTAATAATATCTTCCGTCCCAATAGAACTCGTTGATGATCTCACCTGTGCGGGCGTCGATGGTGACATTGCTGTATTTGCCGATCCTGAACTCATAGTAAAGGGTGCCTTCGGAATCGGCTTTCAGGAGATAGGTGCCGACAAGATCGATGCCCTTCCTGTTTTTGGCTGCATCGTAGACCTTATCACACAGATCTTCTGCGGGGAGAAGGTTTGTCTTGTCGATGTCGGTCCTTCTATATTTTGAAAAGTCGCAGTCCCAGACATAGCCTGCTGCCGGGTCGTAAGGTGCGATCATTTCTGCGCTTTCGACGATCACGCCGTTCATCATGGTCTTGCCGAAGAAGCGGTATTCACCTCCCGTCTCGGATTCCCCGTAACTATATATGAAGACATCATCGTGAAGTTCCTTATCGGCTTTGGTGAGTTCCGTGATGATGTGATCTTTGTCAGATCTTGCGCGGTCATCTTCTTCTATCAGATAATCCGGGTAGTATGTATGTTCGCCGATCTTGAGGATGTTAGCAGGTTTGAATGCGATCAGTGAAATACGGAAGACTGAATCGTCCTTAGGTGTATCAGGTGTTTCTTTTTCTGCTGCAGGATCGCTGCTGTCTGAAGTGATCTTCCCGTCTTCACTTTCGTTCTTGACCGGAGTATTTGAACTATCCTTATTCCCGTTAATGTTGCTGCAGGCTGCAGAGCATGTTAAGAGAGCTGCTGCGAGCAGCAGTGTTGTTATCTTTCTTATCGTGTTGCTCATGTTTTCGAACCTCCCTATATCTTTAATACAAAAGATCAAGGGAGATTGTTGCAACAAAATACTCACTCTTTGAGCATATCCGGCTATTTCAGATCCGGAGAAAACAAGGATGCGGCGCCGGTCATCCAGCTTCCTACTAAATCTCTGTTTTCGAGGATTTGATAGGAATTTTCGAGAAGAATTTCCTACTAAAATCGCGATTTCGCAGATTTGATAGGAAATATCGGCTCATAGTTCCTACTAAATCTCTGTTTTCGAGGATTTGATAGGAATTTTTGAGAAGAATTTCCTACTAAAATCGCGATTTCACAGATTTGATAGGAAATATCGTCTCATAGTTCCTACCAAATCCGGATTTTCGGGTTTTTAGTAGGAAATCAGCCGTTAAAATTCCTACTAAATCGTTGATTTTGAGATTTTGATCGAAAAGTTAAAGGGGCTGTCTCTTAAGTGAAACGGATCACTTTTGAAACAGCCCCTTCGGAATACTTAGCCTGATGCTCTATTCTTGAGGCTTGTCTTCTTCCTTGAACTTAACGATAAGGATGATGGTGAGGACCGCTGCTGCGAGGGGGCAAAAGAACATGAAGAATTCACATACGCCGTCGAAGGAGAATGGTCCGTAACCGAGCCTTAAGTTGTTGATAATGTGGAATATCGGAGGGATAAATCCGATAACACATGTAATGAGCTTTGCCCAAACGGGTTTGAGCCATACCAGCACTGCGCCGATGATACCGCCTGCAAGAAGTATCCAGCAGTATACCGTAGTCGACGTCCTGAAGCCTGCTTCCGATGCGGGGTTAAGTGCATCGATGAATTTGTAGGTCAGAGTAAAACCCGGACCCTTGATCACCGTCTTGCCGAAAAGGACCAATAAAGCTCCTATAACGAGCAATGCAGAGATCACGATCTTTAACTTGTTCCTGTTGTTCATGAAAACCTCCTCTCTTACAAATACCACCTGAAATATTTACACGCCCCCTGAGGCATGCATTTACCCATCTTATATCGATTTATCTTCAGGATGTCAAGAAATATCTTCGATCTCTATAAACGGACTCTCTTCTTCGCCGTGTTTCTTTTTTCTTAAGTAAATGATAAAGCTGTAGATATATTTTTTGAGATAGAAATGGTAGAAGATTACGACATACGTACCGAAAGATAATTCGGTCATGACAAGCGAAAAGATGTTGCCCCCGACATCCTGTCCGCTAAAGATGAGAGGCAAAAGGTAAGCGAATCCCACGAGCATTACTCCTATGAAAGCAAGCGATACCAAGCCGAATATCACCGGCGTCGCGTAATACTCCATCTTAGCGTAAAGATCTTTGTTGAACCAGCAGATGATGAGGAAAGTATAGACGGCTATCCATCCGATCCAGAACCAGAAGATCCAGTCGATGGGGCTTCGCGTTACGAGCGTATAGATCACGAAGAAGAGAGCCATCAATATCGCAATGGCATAGATCACGATCACGCCGGCAAACTGTAAAGGGATCATGCGGTCACGGTAGTGTCTTTCGGTCGAAAACTTGTCGCTCCTCTCGTCCCTTATTATGTCGATCAGACGGGCGAGCGCATCGTAGGCATCTTCTTCTTTCTTATGGACAGTCCTGTGATCCTTTATGCCGTATTGGCCATAGAAGACCTCCCACTTGCCGTTCTTCATCTTGACTGCATTGAAACAGCTGTTATAGGAAGGCTCCCCGCCCAGGTTGACGTGATCTTTCTTGACGCCTGATCTGCTTATGTAATTCTTGAGACTCTTCTTGATCATGGTCCTGCTGTCAGCCTGTATGCCTGCTGCCGGGATTGAGGTTGTAGATCAGGTGATCGGGCTTTTCTTCATTAGGAGATAATTCCCAGACCTCATCTGTCATCTTGTAGCAGAAGAGGCCTTCGCCCTGTTTCTGGATCCAGATGTTATAGTTGAGCTTATCCCAGCAATAGCCCCTGTATTCCGATTTGGAACCGGGCTTAAAACTAAATACCTCTTCGTCTTTCCTGTTGTAGATCCTGATGACTGTATCTTCGCCTTCTTCGGCGTCTTCAGCATAGTAATTGCCGTCGTAGGTCTTCGATCTTCCGAACTTCGGCGTGATGTGATATTCGCTGTTGATGCGGCCTTCCTTCTTGAGCATATAAGCTTCGTAGGCCAGGGGATTCTCGAAATAATATCTGATCTCGGTGCTCTTGATGGAATTGACATTCGGACCGATATCTGAGCCTGAGGTCCTCAGGGAATTAGTCACTTCGAATGTCTGATCGGGGTTGTCTTTAAGCGCGACTTTATAGGTGATACTGTCCCCCTTAGTCTTTTCTTTATCGACGATCACGAATTCGGCATTATATTCCTTGTATTCGTCATTCAGTGCCTTCAGAAATTCTTCTTCGCTGTAAAGCTTCTCGCCGCCGCATGCGCAGAGAGTAAGAAGCATAGTGACCGCCAAAACTATTGCCAGAAATCTTTTCATTAAAATATCTCCTTTATCTTCCCTTACGGATCCTTATTGAATTATATCACTCGGGCCGTGACGGGTTTAATCATCAAAATAGTCAGGTATCCCGTCGTCAAAATTATAATCGATGATCTCTCCTGTCCTGGCATTGACCTTGACTGTACTGGCTGTGTTGATCGTGAATTCATAGTAGAGAAGATCATTGCCGTCGATATATTTCAACAGATATGTTCCGTATACGGTATTACCCTTGTCCATCCGCATGTCGGCCGTATTTTTGATCAGGAGCTCAGACAGTTCCGCCATGAACTTATCCACGCTGATGGCAGAAGACTTATTGGGATAATGGACTCTCTTGTGCCCGAAAGTCCTGGTGAAATGATCAATGCTGTCACCGGACTGACAACAGTAGGGACGGTCTTCCAGGATTATACCGTCGTCGTATTCTCTGCCGTATACCTGAACCCTTTGGATCTTATCGGAACCTCCGTCGATGCTGTAAGAGAATACGAATACATTTGCCGTTTCTCCTTTATCCTTCTCTTCGAGACAGCTCCTTATTGCATCGTTCTGGCCGCGATATATTTCCTCTTCAACGAAAAATCCTTCACTCGGATAGTAGACGTGATCGCCGAGCTTCAGGAACTCGACCGGCTTGATATCGATATCTATTCCAGACCCGTTGCAGTTCTCGGCTTTTATGTTGCTCTGTTTGGGCGCTAAGACATTGCATCCTGAAACAAGGCAGAATGCCAATCCGAGCATGAGCGCAGCCGCTCTAAGGAAAACTGTTCTCTTCACTTCTTATCCCAAAGCCTCTACGACTGCTTTCTTGACGTCGTCCATGTCAGCCGTGGGTTCGAACCTGGAGACGACATTGCCTTCGCGGTCGATCAGGAACTTGGTGAAGTTCCACTTGATATATGCCTTGTCGCCGAACTTCTTGTTGTTGGCATCTGCAAACTTATTCAGAGCAGCATTCTTGATCCCCTTGCCGAAGCCTTCGAAGGGCTTCTCAGTTGCGAGAAATGCATAGAGCGGTGATGCCGTGTCGCCGTTGACATCGATCTTGGCGAACTGAGGAAATTCCGTACCGAATTTCAAGGTGCAGAAATCGTGGATCTCATCGTCTGAACCGGGAGCCTGATTGGCGAACTGGTTGCAGGGGAAATCCAGTATCTCAAAGCCCTTGTCCTTGAGTTCCTTATACATCGCTTCAAGCGGATCGTAGTGAGGCGTGAAACCGCATCCGGTCGCCGTGTTGACGATGAGAAGGATCTTGCCCTTATATTCTTCAAGACTTACATCGTTGCCCTGTCTGTCCTTAACCGTAAAATCGTAAACTGTAGCCATTGAAAATACCTCCCTGTTATATATATTCCTGCCTATATCTTAACATGCACTACTCACCTTCGTAAGGCTCATCTGCAGGCTGTGTACCCCACACGTACTGCTCGAGTTCAGACACACCGTCTTCTTCAACGATAGCCTTGCTGAACTGGGTCTCGTAGAGTTCGCGGTAGATGCCTTCCTTCGAGAGGAGCTCCTTATGCGAACCTCTTTCGGCTATGGTGCCGTCCTTGACGACGAGGATCTCATCGGCAGCAAGGATCGTCGAGAGCCTGTGCGCGATGAGGATACTGGTCTTGCTCTTGATGATGGGATCGATCGCATCCTGGATCTTCTTTTCGGATATGGAATCCAATGCGGAAGTCGCCTCGTCGAAGATGAAGATGACAGGGTCCTTGAGGATGATCCTCGCGATCGAGATGCGCTGCTTCTCGCCGCCCGACAGTTTCAGTCCGCGGTTTCCGACTTCGGTGTCGAGGCCCTTCTCCTGGCCTTCAACGAAATCCCAGATATTCGCTTTCTTGAGGGCTTCGATCATGTCGGCTTCAGTCGCATCGGGCTTGGCGTAGAGAAGATTCTCCCTGATCGTACCGTTGAAAAGATATGTCTCCTGGGATACGACGCCGACCTTCTCCCTTAAGAACTTGAGATCGATCTTCCTGACATCGGTCCCGTCGAAAGTGACCTTGCCGCTGTCAACATCGTAGAGCCTCGGGATGAGATTTACTATCGTACTCTTGCCGGAACCCGAGGGGCCGACGATCGCGATGCTCTTGCCTGCGTTGAGAGTGAAATTGATGTCCTTCAAGATCTTCTTGGATTCGTCGTAAGAGAACTCCACGTGCTCGAAAACGACATCTCCCCTGACCGTCTCAGGTGTTATGGCGTCAGGCGCATTCTTGATCTCGACGGGGATATCGAAATAGTCGAAGATCCTCGTGAAGAGAGCCATAGATCTTATCCAGTCGACCTGGATGTTGAGGAGGCTGTTTACCGGCATGTACATCCTGCCGAGGAGGGCGACCAGGACCGAGATGTCACCGATCGTGAGGTCGGAATTATATTTCATCATGAGGATTCCGCCTGCAAGGTAGATCAGCATAGGGCCGATGCTCGTGAAGGTCGTTAAGACCACTCTGAACCAGCGGCCTGCCATGCTCTCCTTGATGTTGAGGCCGATCATCTTGCGGTTGGCTTTCTCATACCTTTCGTATTCATATCTCTCCTTGCCGAAAAGCTTGACCAGGAGCTGGCCGCTTACTGACAGGGTCTCGTTGAGGATCCCGTTGACCTCATCGTTCACCTTCTGCGACTCGTTGGTAAGGGACCACCTCTTCTTGCCCGCCTGCCTGGTCGGCACGGTGAAGATCGGGACGATGATTATTCCCACGAGAGCCAGTATCCAGTTCTTCCGGAACATGGCGATCATGGCGATTATGAGTGTTATCGAATTGGAAAGTATGCTCGAAAAAGTGCTCGTGATGACGGACTTAACTCCATCGATGTCGCTCGTCATCCTCGTGATGATGTCGCCCTGGTTATTGGTCGTAAAGAAGCGCTGCGACATGTTCTGCAGATGCCGGTACATCTGGTTGCGCATGTCAAATGTGATGTGCTGGGCGATCCAGGTGTTGATATATGTCTCGGCAACTCCTATCAGGCTTGCAAGGAGCGTCACGATGAGTGAAAGAACGATGTAATAGATAAGGGCTGCGAAGTCTTTCTTCATGAGACCGTCGTCTAAGATCTTGCCCGTTATGATCGACGGCATGAGCGAGAAGAAAGACGATACTATGATGCATATCAGCACCAGAATCAGCTGCTTGCTGTAGGGCTTGAGATAAGAGAACACGCGCTTTAAGAGCGCAGGCGTTACCTTGGGCTGGTTAGCCTTCTCTTCTTCTGTCAGGAACTTGCCCCCCATTGGGCCTCCCATACCTCTTCCTGTTCCTCCGGGCGGCATAACTTCTCTCCCTCCTCATGTCGAAAAAAGAAACCATCCTTACCGCTATATTATAAATTAAGATCCCGGGTTTTGCCGCCCGGGATCAGATAAAAAACATTATCAGTCAGTATGGATCAAGTTCCGTCAGGGAGTCGGTGTCAGACTTCCGTATACGATCAGGTTAGGCAGGAAGAAAGTAAGGAAGATCAATATCAATACTGCGAGCACGACCCAGATCGTGACAGTGATCTTTATAAGCTTCTTATTCCTCTCCTTGCTCATGCTGCCCTTGAGCTGCAGTCCTGCGAGCATTGTGTTGATCGCGAAGATCCCGCATGCCAGTATCAGAAGGAACGGCGTTAAGGATAATTGGTAACCGGTAAAAGGGTTGATGAAGAACAAGAGCATCGATGCAACCGAACAGATCAGTGCGCCCTGTCCGCAAACATAAACCTTATTCAATATCTTCGCCTTGTCGGCCTCAGTATAATCCGCGACCATAACTAATGTTTCTTTTAAGTTCTCTTCCATCTTGTCACTCTTCCTTTCTCCGCGAAGAAGGTCGCGGATGTCAATGTCATAATAATCTGCCAGTTCTATCATTATGCTGATATCAGGCATGGTGTTGCCGTTCTCCCAGCGGGAGACCGATCTTGATGAGACGTTAAATCTTTCAGCGAGCTGTTCCTGTGAAAGATCATGTTCCTTTCTCAATTCTTTCAGGAAAGCTCCTATCTTGATCTGGTCCATACTTGACCTCCTTTCGCTTCGGATGCTATCAAAAGGCCCTGAGAATGAACACGACAGAGAGTGAGAGATGCCGTATTTCTTACCCGACAGGGCTGTCTTGTCTATTTTATCACAGCAGACAGCGATGGCTTATAGTGCTGAAAAAGCCTGAAAAACAAGGCCAACGGTCTATGCGGTAAGATCTGCGTTGGATGTAACAAATTCATATTCCAATATCTCTCCCGTGCGGGGATCGACATTCACATAATCGTCATCATTCAGATTGAATCTGTAATAGAGCACATCATCGATCCGGTCGTATCTCAGCAGGCAGTCCCCGTAGATCAAGCCCTGACCGTTAAGCATCTTCGCCGGTTTATTCTTCCTTGCGAACTCCGCGATCCCGGGGACCAGTTCCATCGGATCGATAAGACCTGATGTGTCTGGATCGGGCAGTTTCTCTGTCTTATATGTCTGATCGTAACCGACAGAGCCGTCGCCGCTATATGCCACCGTATCGGTGATGTCTACGGCTGCCCCGTTGACGAAGACATTGCCCCAGACAGTAACGTCGCTCCCCTCACCGTTTGTCTGATAATCGTACTGATAGAAATATGTATCCTGCTCGAGGATCATCCCGGTCTTTTCGATGAATCCGTCCAGGCATCTTTGGATATCACCCTTGTCCGTGGATGTGCTGAATCCGTTTTTCGGTCTGAAGAAGAGATCTTCGGGATAGTAGAGATGCTCTCCGCTGCGGCATATCTTAACGGGTTTTATCTCGTATCTTAAGAGAGAATAACTTTCGGGATCGATGCCGAACTGCCTGCCCATAAAAGAGATCATAAGACCTTTTATGTCTGAGCCGCCTCCCTCAAGATCGATGCTGATAGTTCTCGCCTTGCTGTCGAAGCTGATCTTGCTTTCAGGGAAGAGCCTGTACTTATCGGTCTTGACCCAGATATATAACTGATCTTCATCCTTGTTCCTGTTTTCGAGATAGCCCGTGATGTCGTAATAAAGGCCGTTGTTCTCCTGCTCGTATTTCACGTCGAATTCCAATGTAACTTTCCCGGGACTGCGGTAGACACCCTTCAGGCCGATCTCGTTGTCTGCGCGGCTCAAAAAGACGGCCTTGCCGTATTCTCCGCAGCCCGCAAGACAAAAGATCATCAAGATCAGGATAGTTGCTATAAGTTTCTTCACCGTCTCCCCCCGAAGACTCCGTCCGTTATTTGTTGACGCATTATCTTCCCTGTTCTGAGGATAGCACAAGAGGTCAAAAGCCCACAACGGACAAACTCTGACATATTATCCGTCAAATTCAAAAGCCTTTTCGGCCGCATCGAAAAATGCATCTTACAGGCTCATTCCGGATGATATATAATCAGGATAACTGTACGATCACCTACGAAAGGAAGTCTTTATTATGAGTATTGCCGAAAAGTCTTTCAGAAACAGCGAAGTGATAATCAAAGAAGGCGAGACCGGTTTCAGTTTCTTCCAGATACTGGAAGGGGGCGTTTTCGTGTATGCCGGCTTCGGCAAGGACGACCAGATCAAGCTCGCGACCCTTGAAGAGGGCGAATATTTCGGTGAGATGGCTATCCTCGAAGAATATCCCAGGAGCGCCACCATCATCGCAAAGGGAAACGTACGCGTGTTAGAGATCCACGAGAGCGACATTAAGGCCTATCTCGAAGAGGATCCTTCCAGGATAAAGAAGCTCCTGACCCACCTGAGCGACAGGGTCGAGAGCATGACCCGCGACTACAAGGAAGCAGAGGAACTCTTAGGCCAGCTCCGCGAGGCGGACGAACCCAAGAAGAAGTCCCTGTTCTCGAAGCTCAAGAAGCATGTCGATATATACCAGTCCAACAAAGTCGAGCTTCCCGCGCCTTCAGCTGAGCCTCTCCGCTCCGCCGCAGAAGCCTTCTCCGAAGAAGGTTCCGGTGAGTTAGTCGCATATAACGCATGCAATGTCATCTCCCTCGCAGGCGAGACCGAAGACTCCATGTTCGTGATCTACGAAGGCAGAGTCGGCCTCTACGAGAACTTCGGCGAGATGAACGAAAAACTCGTTGAAGAATTAAGACCCATATCGTTCTTCGGTGAAAGAGGACTTGTTGCAGAAGAGCCGAGAGTTCTTACCGCCGTTGCCGAGACCGACAATACCTGCGTCGAGATCATCCGCCCGGATGACCTGGAATCCATCTTCCGCAACTGTCCCGTCAAGATCGAATACATCCTGCGCAGCATGTCTTACCGCCTCCGCAAGCTCAACGTCGATTTTCTCGATACCTGCAGAGAGATCACTGCTCTTTATAACAAATAAGCCGGAAATTTTAATTCTTAAAGGAACTGCTTTGACTAAATCTTTGATTTATGAGATTTAGTCAAAGTTTTTTTCTGCATTTTTTGACTAAATCTTAAATCTGAAGGATTTAGTCAAAGTTTTTTATTGATTTTTTTGACCAAATCCCAGATCTAAGTGATCTGGTCAAAAAAAGTCGTTGTTTTCTTTGACTAAATCTCATTTATGACCGGTTTGGTCAAAGATTTCCATCGATTTCTTTGACTAAATCCCTGATTTAAGAGATTTAGTCAAAGAAACAGTTTATGTATCAGATCCGTCGTGGGGATTGGCGTGAACCATGACGTGCTTGACGTTCTCGAATTTCTCTTCAACGCCCGAGTGAACGCGCTCAGAGATGTCGTGCGCCGAACGGAAAGTCTCGTTGCTGTCAACGCCGATCTCGATATCGATGTAGACCTTGTTGCCGAACTTGCGGGTGTGGAGCAAGTCTATGCTCTTAACGCCCTCGACTGACATAACATAATCACTTACCTGCTTCTCGTATTCCTCACCGCAGGAAGTATCGATCATGTTGCTGATCGCACCTTTAATTATGTCGTAGGCGACCTTGAGGATGAAGACGCATATGACGACGCTCGCCACCGAGTCGAGGACCGGGTAGCCCAGCATGGCACCGCCGATGCCGATCAGGGAGCCGACAGACGAGAAGGCGTCGGACCTGTGGTGCCAGGCGTCGGCCATGAAGACCTGGGAATCTATCTTTTTCGCGTAGTGACGTGTGTACCAGAACATCAGCTCCTTGGTGATGATCGACACGACAGACGCAATGAGCGCTATCAAGCGGGGAACTTCAAGGGAAGCGTAATCGCCCGAGATAATGTTTAAGATGCCTACCCTGCCGATGCCGATGCCGGTCGCGGCGAGGACGAGGCCGAGGATCAGGGATGCAACGCATTCGAGTCGCTCGTGGCCGTAGGGGTGCTCCTTGTCGGGGGAGCGCTTGGATATCCTGGTGCCGAGATAGGCGATGAGCGTTGCGAAAACATCAGACAGGGAATGGACAGCATCCGACACCATGGCGCCGGACTTGCCGAGGATACCTGCGGTCATCTTAAAAGCGGTGAGGAGGACATTCCCCCCGACACCGACAAGAGTGACTTTCCGTATTACCGACTGCTCATTTTCCATTCCGTAAACCTGCCTTCAAGAAGCACTTTTGTTTACAGAATATTTTACGCCCGATGGAAGCGGTCTTCCACACCGGATTTCATTCCGTCCCGAGAAACTCCCTTAATGCGGGGAGCCTTGCGAGGGCTTCCTCCCTGCCCATGCGGTAGGCGCGCTCGAGCTTGGCGGGGTCTTTCTCGATCCTGCCTGTGCCGACGGGCCCTGCAGGTCTTATCACGAAGGCTGTGCCTTTCTGCTCCCTTTGTTCTATCTCTTCTATCTGCCTGTTATACATCAGGTGCCGCCTCATCATGGCAGCGGCTGCGGCGGGATATTTCCTGAGCGCTATCTTCATGAGAATGCTCGTCTTGTGCTTGACGTAACCCTTGGGCTGGGTCAGCACGATAACGTTGCGGTCGTAGCCTGTCTTCTCCATGAAAGCGAAGGGGATCGAATCGGAGATGCCGCCGTCAAGATAGAGCTTCCCTCCGATCCCGACAGGCTTGGATGCGACGGGCATGGAGGCCGAAGCCCTCATCCACTCAAGGTCTTCATGGCCGCCGTCCGTGCATTTGTGGTAGACGCATTCGCCGGTCATGACGTCCGTCGCGCCGACATAAAAATCCATGGGGTCATCGCGGAATGTCTCCCTGTCGAAAGGGTCCAGTACATCAGGTATCTCCCGGTAACAGAAGTCGGCCCCGTAGAGGTCGCCGGTCCTTATAAGAGACCTGATGCTGCAGTACCTTGGGTCTTTGCAGTAAGCCTTGTTGTAGCGGATGGGTCTTCCGATCTGGCGGGACTTATAGTTGCAGCCGAAGACCGCGCCCGCTGAGATGCCTGCGGCGGCATCGAACCTTATGCCGTTTTCCATCAGGACGTCGATCACGCCGCATGTGAACATGCCGCGCATCGCACCGCCTTCCAATACCAGACCTGTCTTGTTCATCTTGAGATTATCAGACCTTACTTCTTGGTGTAAGACTTGGGACCTTCGAAAAGAGATCCTACGTTTTCGAGTGTCAGGAAGTTATCCGAGATAACGTAGCTATATTCCCAGACGTTGCCTTTATTGTTTCCGAGTTCGGAATCATCATCAGGATGCATCTTGATCCTCTTCTCTTTTACATCGAGGGTGTATGTTCCCTTGAAATTGGCGTTGAAACCGATACCTGAGGCTGAAGCATAATTCTCCTCGTGGAAAGTACCGTCGGAATTTAACGTGAGCGTGGATTCATTACCCTGAACGCCCTTCCATGTACCGACGAGCATCTTGGCATCCGAATTGAAGTTCGAAGCGATCACGCATATTATCGAGATAATAACGACAACGGCAGCGATAATGCCGAAGATCAATATCCCCTTTTTTTCGTCTATTCTCATCCCTGTTACCTCCCTGGATACGGACCTTGCGTTCCCTGCTCCCCCGCATAATTATATAACAAACCTGCCGTATTAAATCAACTTATTCTTTCAGTTAAAGAGTTTGTAGGGTATTTTGTAAGTTTTCATCGGTGTTATCGCTTCCTTCAGATATATATAATGTCTAAGGTAAAAAAATTATAAGAGGTCTTAACACATGAAAAAATCAGTCATCACGATAACATCTGCTGCACTTATCCTGTCCATGCTCACAGGCTGCACCGGAACAACAGCAAACACGGAGTCCACCCTGCCGAAGGAGAGCACTTCCGCACCGGTGTCAGAGACTACCACATCTGAGACAACAACTGAAACGACTACTGAAACTACGACTACAGCAACGACCACGACCGAAACGACAAAAGAATCGATCGCATACAACTACGAATCCGAGGTCCCGCAGGAATATACGATGTCCTTCAAGGGCGGCGAAAAAGGCACAGTCGAGAAGATCAGTTACACCGCCAAGGACTACATAGGCGACGGCGAGAGCGTTAAGAAGAACGCATACGTCTATCTTCCTGCAGGCTACAACCCCAAGGGCCATTACGACGTCATCTACCTGATGCACGGCATCGGCGGGAGCGAGGTCGAGTGGGGCCTTAATCTCCCTCAGTCCAGGCTCAAGAACATCCTCGATAACCTGATCGGCAACGGCGACATCAAACCCGTGATCGTCGTAACGCCCAACGGCAAGGCACTCGCCTGCAAGCATTCGCAGGACATGGAGTCCTTCTATAACTTCGGTTACGAGCTCAGAAACGACCTGATCCCCTATATCGAAAAGCATTACGCAACCTACGCCAAGTATTCCAAGAAGGGCTACGACATGACCAAGACGCGCGAGCACAGGGCGATGGCCGGCCTTTCGATGGGCGGCATGCAGACGATCAACATCGGCATCGGCGAATGTATGGACCTCTTCTCCCGCTTCGGCGCATTCTCCGCAGCACCCACGTCCAATGCAGCCTCGACCACCGCCAAGACCATCAACGGCTCGGAATATAAGGTCGATTATTTCTACAACATCTGCGGATCCGACGATAACATAGCCCTGGCAAGCGCCGAGGCTGCAGCCAAGGACCTGCCCGGCATCTGCGACTCTCTTGTCCCCAACGAGAACTTCACCTGGCAGAAAGAACCCGGCGGACACGACTGGCCCATCTGGTATCTGGGTTTCTATAACTTCGCCAAGATCGCTTTCGCCAAATAAGCGCTGTCATTCCGCCCGCTCTTGTTTTCGGGATAACACATTTTCGCGAAAGATATTGTGAGAAATCATTATCCAGGATTGTACTATTAGTGAGATCTCGAAAAACAAGCGGAGGTTAAAAGATTGAAAAACGAAGAAGTTATCAGACTCTTTGATACGTATTCGGATGATCTTTACAGGTTTGCAGTCTCATACGTAGGATCGAAGCAGGACGCAGAGGACATCGTTCAGGATGTCTTCGTCAAGCTCCTCGAAAAGCACATCCCCTTAAGACGGGAGAACGAGAAATCCTACCTCATGACCATGACCGCAAACAGGTGTAAGAACCATCTTAAATCTTGCGCCAGGACAACTGCTGTTGATCTCGAATCACAGGAATGGAAACTATCATATTCAGACAGACTGACTGAGAGCAACAAGGTCCTCTTTGACGAGCTCATGAAGCTGGAGAAGATCTACTATGTACCGATCTATCTTCACTACTTCGCAGGCTACTCGTACAAGGAGATCTCCTCGATATTAAAACTGTCGGAATCGGCGGTTGCCATGAGGATCAGCAGGGGAAAAGAACAGATGCGAATCAGATTGGAGGAATAAGCATGAACGATCTATTTGATGAATTGGTAATGGATAGCGAGAAGAAGGATCAGATGAGGGATACCTTAAGGCACACCAAGGCCGCCAGGAAGACACCCCTGATCGTGATGGCGGGAGTCGCAGCAGCGATCGCCCTCGTGATGGTGATACCCTTTACGAGGACCGCAGTAGTAAGCGCAGCCGAAAAACTCATCGCGCAGTTTACGACTCACAACGGCACGAAAGTTATGGTCAAGGAAGATGATGAAGAGAGGACGATCTCCTTTGATATTGGCACCAACCGCCATATCAACGTCATAACGCAGATTGACGGTGAAGATCAACTGTATCTGGGCCTTAACTATTCCAACAACAAGTCCGATGACTACGCCAAGCTCATCGACGGCAGAGTATATTTCGTCTTCGACGGACAGCAGACAGACGTTACCGACCAGATCAGCTATAACGATTATTTCCGTCACGAGATAAATAATCCCGACGGTTCAAGAGAAGTCATCTTCGTCGGCGGCACACCCGACAGTTTCGGCTGGTGGTCACTCTACTTTAACGCCGACGGCAAGTACGTCTTCAACCAGGGCAACATCCCGGATGCAAACGGCGACGATGCACGTCCCGCCTGGTACAAGAATGCCTGCCACAGCGAGCATGTCTTCTGCGGCGAAGGCGACTGCGAATACGCACCGGATTCATATATCATCGACATCCCGCAGGATTAACAATATCCTCCTTATGGGGGTTGGGCTGTCCCAAAGCGGGGCAGCCCTTTTTGTGGGTTTGGACTGTCGGGCGATGTTGCCGGAAACGGCCCGAAAAGTTGCCATAATTGGCAACAAAATACCCTGATTCCGGCAACATCATCTTACGTCGGGGTTCCTGATCAGGAAAGATCGCTTACGATTCAGAAGGAACAATGTCAGGCGCGAACTCGGATACCGTGATCACGTCGTCGCTTTTAAGTTCAGGCTTGTTCTTTGTCTTCTTAAGGTATGCATCGAAAAACTCCAGATGGCACTTACAGGTATATTCGTGTGCAAGCGCATTGTCCAGTTTGCCTGTCATGGCAGCTGACTTTATCGCATATTTCATATCCGAAAAGCTCACGTGCTTCATGTCGCGGAACAATACCTTGTAAGCAGGTGCGCTGTGGCGGATATAAGCTCTTGTCACGACATTCTCATTATCCTTGCAGGACAGCTGCATGAAGGGCCTGTCCATCACCATCCCGTCGTATCTGCCGAAGAGTCCGCCGTCGATGTTAAGACCGCAGGAGTAAACGCTGTCAGTCTGGCAGAGAGCATATGCAACGGCGCCTCCGAGCGAGTGTCCTGACGCGCCGATGCCCTTGGAAAGATCAACTATAGAGGCATATTCTTTTCGAAAATGATCCAATGCAAACCCTGTGTCCTTTATCCATTCTTCGACTCGTCTGACATGGAATTCACAGTACTTGTCCTGGCATCTGTAGAAAGCCTCAGCCTGCTCTTCGAACGTGCCCTTCTTCTTTGTGATCTTCATGAGCGCGATGACCGCCGGGAGAAAAGGCTTATACATCTTGTAGGTGATAGAAGTATCCGCAAGTTCATAGGTCCCGTCGTCAAAATCAGTGCTCGCGCCTTCGCGGGGGTGGCCGACGGACAGCACGACATATCCTTGGGATGCAAGCTCTATCAGGAGGAATGAATTGCCCTCGATATAAGAAAACAGCCCGTGGTTAAAGACTATCAGAGGGAACTTCGCCCCTTCGATGAAGGGCGCATCCACATAGCACTCGGATATGTTCTCGCCCGCAGATTCCATCTTGTCGTAATCGAGCGGTATCTTGAACGCTTTTCTTATGCCCTTGGCTTCGCTCCTCGACAGCGTGTGAGCCTTGGCAAGACCTTCAACGGCTCCCTTATCAACAGGGTAGTAGATCCTCGCCGGAACGTGGCGCATAGCCTCCCCCTTGGGATCGAAGGCTTCCTTGCGGGTGTTATAGACAGTGAAAGTCCTTGTTCCGACCGCGTAAGGGCCGGTAGGCTCGGGTTTGTTGCTCATAATATCATCCCTCCGAAAAACATTATCTTCATGGGACGCCTTCCTGTCAACTGCGATCGAACCTGCGGGATTTATATGGTATAGTTATGCTTGCAGGGGGGAAAGTCATGAGAAAGATTTCCAACATCATATGCATAGTCCTGATAATCGCCTTCGCCGTTTTTCTGGCGTTGGGCTGGAACAGTTTTCCGGAGGAAGTCCCTACTCACTTCAACCTGTCCGGTACCGCTGACTCGTTCGGACCCAAGACAACGCTGCTTCGGGATCTTGCCGTAATGGCAGGCCTCTTCATCCTTCTTGCGGTCGTGGAGAGCTTCCCCCGCATCTGGAACATCCCCGTGGAGGTCACCGAAGACAACAAGGATGATATCCTCTCTGCCATCTACCTGATGTTCGCCGTCGTAAAGACGTCCATTGTCCTGATCTGCGCCATTAGCAGCTTTATGTGTATCTATCAGGGCTTCCCCGTATGGCCCATGTATCTCCTGATCGTGATAATGCTCTTTACGATCGTATTCACCATATTCAGAGTGCTTAAGCTGCAGTAACTTATCCGTTCTCTGCTCTTTTTCTCATTATGAGCATTACCGTGTTTAATACGCCGGCGGTCCCTACGCAGGCGAGAGCGCATGTGAGCGGAAGATTGGAAGCGATGTTGCCGAACATCGATATCAGCAGAAGGACTAAGCCTGCGATGCCGAGGATTCCCATGATGATAAGGATGATCTTTTCTGTTGTCTTTGTGTTTTTCATTTTGAGTTTCTCCTTCCGGTTTGTCATGGCCTGATGATAGCCCTGACCGGGAGGCATTTAAAGGACACGGACTGTCCCAAAAGCCCGTTTTTCGGGGATGGGACAGGGTGTGTCCCATGGTTTTCCACCAACAAAACAGGGGTTTTGCGCCAACAGATACTCTTTACCTGTAGCCGTAGTGGTATGCGTGGCTGTAATGCTCGTCCATGTATACATCCGCAGAAAAGATGCTGAGGTTATACACGGCAGACCACTCGGTGTTGCCCTGCTTGACTGCACTCAGAAGATCCCTTGCCTCTTCCGCAGTCAGGATGCCGCCGTTGGCGGTGAGCTTGTCATTAAGGACGCCGAGCCTGAAGTCGGATCCCATGCCATAGTAGTTGCCGGGAGTCAGGACGGAGTTCGTGACAGCGTTAAGCTCATTGACATACATCTTATCGTCGAACCATTCTATGACCACCGAACGGCCGGATCTGTCTGCAACGAACAGATGCGCGCTCGCGCCTTCGCGGGCGTGGACGTCGTATTTTCCGAGAAGATCGACCGCTTCATCGACATCAGCGCAGCGGTCGAGCATGACCCTGATGGCCGTATACACGAAAAGATCAGGCTTCCCGCTGTCCTGGTGCAGTTCAATATCGGCAAGCTCCAGTACAGATACTCCCAGGCCCTTCTCGTTGACCCCGTCCATTACGAGATAAGGGGCGGCGGTCATCATGAACCTGCCGAGAGGGTTATCCGGCTCGATCTCGTTCATTCCCCTGCCTACTCCTATCACGGCAAGATCCACCATGCCGTAGGATGCGTAGCCGTTAGCAGGTTTTGAATATACCATTACCGTATCCGTCTCCGGGAAGTCAAAATTCCTTCCGAAAAGTATGTCCCCTCCCTCTGTTTTCGCGCAGAAAGACGAGCAGCCGTACCTGCCGGTATCGACCTTGATGGGACTCAGGCCGCAATACTCGGTCTTGCTGATCCAGTCGAAAAGAGCCTCGTCCGAAGTAATACCGGCTGCGAGCAGATCGTCGAGTCTTAAGTCTTCCTTATACTCCATGTAGTAGACACCGCTCGCTTCTTTCCTTATGCGCGTCATGATCAGGATCTGCTTATGGAACAAGGCACCTGCCACTGCCGCCAGAACCAGCAGGATGGCAATGAATACCAGAGTCGTTTTCGCCGCGGATCTTCTTGATATCGTAGACACCAGCATAATCAGGGAGATCAGGAGCAGAAGTGCTCCAAGTGAATAAGCGACGACCCCTATGAGTTTCATAACGGCAATATCGGTCCCTACTACTTCGATGCAGTAATCGGAGATGCTTTCACGGATCCCGTTTGCTTCCTCCTCCGTAAATTCATATTCTTCAATTTGACCGGACAGCCACTTGTAATATGCGGCAAGATCGTCGCCCGTTTCCTTCCGGATCTCATCAGAAGTCTTCTTGACCGTTCCCGTTAAGGTCACGTTGCTTTCGTAGAGATTACGGAGATCTATCTCGCTTGACAGGGCATCGGGTACATAGATACATACGATAAGACCGCTGTCGGAGCTATATACACCCTTCTGATTGTCATAATAGAATCTGCCCATCGTATCCGAGTACTTGCTCAAGGGGAAAATGTCCCCTTCGTTAACACAGAGGCTGACCGTCTTTCCGACTGTCTCATCCGTAAATGAATCAACATTGTCAGAAGGCATAAACGGCCTGCGGAATAGGCCGAGCAGAATAAAGCCTATTCCCAATATCATAAGGACAATTGCAGTGATTATCTTCTTTTTCATATAAAAGATTCCCCCCCGAGAAGCGGCCGTCAAGGACCGCAAGTACTACAGGATTATATCGGAAAGATCCTGAAAGAACAACAATCAGTAAGAAACAGGCAGTGCAGCACAACTTGTGATAGTATTGAACTTGTAAGGTCAGGTCACACGTGAAATGCTCAGTAAGGAGGGCAAAACAATGGGTATAGCATGTTTATTCGGCCACAAGTGGCAAGGCTGCAAATGCGAAAAATGCGGGGCGACAAGAGACAAAGGACACGACTGGGATTTCAATAAATGCAAAAATTGCGGCAAGGAATGGTTAGCTGACCGCGACGGTCCTGAACTGGAAAGAAAACTGCTTTCGCAAAACGATCTCGTCGGACGCGCCATGATCCTGCAGACTCTGCCTCAGGCGGCCCTGATCTATCTCGCCGAGAATTCAACGAACTTCAGCGTGGTGGATATGGCCATACCGAAGATTACCGATGAAGATCAGATCGTCAGGATCGCCCTGAAGAGGGGTAACCGCGATATCTCATATAAAGCAGTCATCTTTGCCGATAAGATAGAGAACATCGAAAAGTTCGTCAACGACACTAACAGTTCTGTCAGCAGTTTTGCGAAAGAAAAACTGGAAGCTGCAAAACTCGTAACCAAAGAAGAAATAGAAGATTATATCAGCAGGCACAGATACTCCATGAACGGATCTGTCGAGAACTATCTTAAGAAACGCCTGAAGGACATGGAACAGAACTGACAAAAAAGAATCAACCCAAAGAAAGAGGCTGTCCGCAGGGCAGCCTCAGGTATCTTTATGTTTTGCTCTTCAGATCATCCTTTGCCGTTAACGTACTTATCGTACTTGTAGAGGAATGTAACCATCTGGCGCCTCAGGCAGTTGCCCTGAGGTCTGAACGTGTTGTCGTCGTAGCCGGCTACGATCTTCATCTCGGATGCCCAGAGAGTTGCCTTGTAGAAGTAGTCCTTACTATCGATGTCAGTAAACTTGCTGGTCTTGGTCTTGGGTGAGGGCTTGCCTGCCATCCTCCAGAGGAACGTAACCGTCTGGGCTCTGGTGCAGATACCCTGAGGGTTGAACTTCTCTTTGGAAACGCCTGTGGTGATGCCATTCTCTACTGCCCAGAGGACAGGCTTGTAGAAATAGTCTGTTGTCTTGATATCCTTGAAATCCGTCGTGGTCTTCTTGGGTGTGGGCTGGCCTGCGAGCCTGTAGAGGAATGTAACCATCTGAGCTCTTGAGCACTCGTTGGTGGGTTTAAAGAGCGTCTGGTTGTCGTAACCCTTGACGATGCCGTTCTTTGTCAGGTAGTTCGTAGGCGCATACCAGAAGTCGCTTGTTTTTACAACGTCCTTATAGAGGACCGTAACGGTGCATGTTGCCTTCTTCCCTGCAACAGATGCGGTGATGGTCACTGTGCCTGCCATCTTGGTCGTGATCTTGCCGTTGGCATCGACTGTAGCGATCTTCGTGTCGGAAGACTTCCAGCTGACCTTTTCGCTTGTCTCGGTTACGGTTGCCTTGAGGCTGCCTTTCTCGCCGCAGATGATGTTCATGGAAGACTTGTCGAGCGTAAGCGATACCTGCGCTTTGGCAGTCTTTCTGGTCTCGGTCGCATTACATACTGAACATGTGCGTGTCTCTTCGCCTTCTGAATCGAGTGTTGCTTTCTTGGTCAGTTTCCAGTCGCCCCAGGTGTGAACGAGTTCCTCTTCCCATACTGCCGTGAGTTCAATGTCTTCCTTGGGAGAGATCTTGTCGCCTGCAGCGTAGCTGTTTTCGCCGTCGGTCCATTCCTTGAAAACGGAACAGTTCTTTACGGGTGTCGGCAGAGTTATCGACTGGTCCATGTCCCAATTCGCCTTGAATACGAACACACCATCCTTGCTCTCTCCGATATTGGCTACTTCTGCCTGATCTTCGAAGAACAGCATATCAGTAACGGGATTGCCCTTTTTATCGAGCTTTGTGATCTTCAAGTCCTTATAATGAATGGTATATGTAACCCCATCACGAAGACATCCGTAATTATTTGAAAGATATACGATACCGTCATCACCGGTCGTGAATAAGATCTCACCTTCGTGCCAAGGCGCCGGTGTACCCTCTTCATCCGGAACAGGTACAGCTGTCTCATATATGAATGAACCTAGGATCTTGTTTTTAACATCATTTAGGTTATCATTATTTTGCTCTGACATCACGGTGAACTTCATATTCTCATCGGGATTGCCGGCAGTCAGATGATAGAGCGTAATATCATTAAAATATTTGACCGAAAGTTTATAATTTGTCTGAGGCTCAAGATAGACCGCAGGTGAATAGACCTTCTCCCATGTCCAACCCGCCGACTGAACTGTAACTGTATCAACGCCATCATCACCGTGTGTTACTTCAACAATGGGTTTGTCATTTAATAATTTGTCATTTAATAAGCATACGTTAGTCCAATAACTCATATTGGTCGCGGGTTCAGTCACGACCGACGTCGAAGACCAGCCGAGGAAAGGAAATTCCAGGACATCAGGATCCATCGGAACTCCGCCTGATGTATCGTAGGATATGGTTACTTTGTTTTCGAATTCATTGGCCTTGAGTGCCGTCTTTTCGCCGACAGGCATCTGCTGTTCATACATCGCACCGCTGCCGCCGTTAGGATCGAACTTGATCTTATAGTAATCTTTGTTCTCTTCATCTGCGAGAACATTCGCGCAGACTCCGAACATGGCTACGATCAAAGCTGTTGCGCATACTGCCTTTAATTTCCTGTTACCCATAATAGCCCTCCTCAGTAATAATATCTAAATTATAAAGTAGGCATACCTTTCGATAGTAGAAGCGAACTGCTGATGACTTTCACAAAATTGCGGGTGCTTTTATGAACTGTTTGACTAAACCAATGGTTGAATATTCGGCAGTTATTCTACCTAAATGTTATTGATTCAGCGTTCGCAGACAAGATAGAATCTAATTACCAAGGGAGGTGCGATCTTATGCCTGACAGTATTAAAGTTGGTAGTTTCATCACTGAAAAACGCAAAGAACTCGGTATGACCCAGAGCGATCTCGCAGAGAAGCTTAGTGTTTCCTTCCAGTCGATCTCGAAATGGGAGACCGGGAAAGCATATCCTAACATCGAGATCTTGTCAGACCTCGCAGGGATCCTCGGAGTTACGGTAGACGAGCTGCTTTCGGGCAGCGAGAAAGATCCCGACGGACTGTCCTACAGCAAAGCCGGAGTTGACATCGCTTATACCGATTCGATCAAGACTGAGATGAAAAAGCACCTTGAAACAAAGGACAGGCGAGTCCTCAACGGTCTCGGTCCCTTCGCGTCTTTATACGACATCGATTTCCCTGAGATAAAAGAACCCGTCCTCGTACTCAAGTCCGAGGAGCCCGGCTCCAAGCAAAAGCTTGCCATGGAGTACGGATACACCGAATCTATCTGCCACGACATGATCAACCACCTCGTCAACGACATTATAGTGATGGGTGCCAAGCCCCTCGCGGTCCTTGATACGATCGTCTGCGGCAAGGCCGAGAAATCGACTATCAGCTCTCTCGTAAAGGGCGTGTCGGATGCCTGTAAGGAGAACTGCTGCTCCCTTGTCGGCGGAGAGACGTCGATTCAACCAGCGGTTGTAGATGCAGGTGTGTATGTACTGACTTCAAGCATCGCCGGTATCGTCGAGAAGAAGAACATCATCGACGGTTCCGCAGTTAAGGAGGGCGATGCTGTTATCGCCGTCGCATCCAACGGCCTTCACACCAACGGCTATTCACTCGTCAGGATGCTCCTCGACAAGATGCCTCAGATCAAGCTCGAGAAGATTGGCAGGAACACATTCATCGAAGAGATAATGAAGCCGCACACCCCCTACTACAAGTCAGTCAGGGATCTGTTCGGCAAGAACAATATCAGCGCTATGGCCCACATCACAGGCGGCGGCATCGAAGGCAATCTCTGCAGGGTCATTCCCGATGGACTCTCTGCCAACATAGACCTGTCGAAGATCAGGATCCTCCCTGTCTTCCGCTTCATCAAGGAGAAAGGCAACATCAAGGATGCCGAGATGCTGAGCACCTTTAACATGGGCGTCGGTCTCATCATCGTCGTTCCCGAAAAGCATAAGAAGAAGGTCATCGGTCACATCAGCAAATACCACGACTGCTACGAGATCGGATCTGTCAGCAAGGGAAACAAGAAGATCGTCTTCAAGAAGCGCCTGAACTGGATCTGAAAGATCACTTCATCAGCAGAGCCGTCATGAGAAAGCAGACCGCTTCGATCAACGCAAGCGGTGTCATTACGTATTTCTCTTTCTTACTCTTCGAGATCAGATTCATCCCGGTGTTGAGCACAAAGAATCCGGCGAAGACAAAGCAGATTATCTTCGTGACGCCGGAAGAAAACCACATGTTCATGAGGCCTGCTCCCTGGAGCAGGATGAGCCCTGCGAAGATCTGCGTTGCGAGCGAAAAGAACGCGCCTGCCCTCATGAAGGGAGGCAGGACCTTATACTGCCCGCCCATCGTGAATTCGCCCAAAGGGAGACCTATTATCAACAGCACTTCAAACACTGCCGCGATAAAGAGCAGGGCGGCACCCGTAACTGCAAATATATTTATCATCTTTTCCTCGCTTTCTTCGGCATCTTGTCAGGATCTATGCCTTCAGCCAGAAGGAATCCGTCTGCCGCTTTGTTTATCATGTTCATCATCTCTTTCTCGGTCGCAGTAAACATCCCGGTCGCAACGAGCGTCGCGATGCCGTGCGAGTATATGACCGTATTTCTTATGTAGCGGAGGACGGCCGCGCGCTTTAACCCGGTCTCATCACAGATCTTCTTTACTGTAGCGGCATTATGTCTTGCCGTGCCTATCTCCTTGACATCGTGCGTCCTGTCAGCGGGAGCTTCACCAAGATAAAGATACTTAAAAAGGTTCGGCTCATTGACGGCCATACGGACATAAGATGCACCCAGAGCTTCGAAGCCTTCGACGGCGTTATTACTGCCCGAAACTGACATAGCAGCGTATTGGCAGGCATATTCATAAAGGGCGCGCCTTAAGCCTTCCATGTTTTCGAAATGCCAGACGATGGGCTGGGTAGAGCAGCCGATCTCGGCTGCGAGGGTCTTGATGTTGACCGCAGGATACCCGTCCCTGATAAGCATCTTCAGAGCCGCGTCCAGAATGACTTCTCTTCCTGTCGTAACTTTCCTTGCCATATTAAAGACCTCATTATATAAACTCGTTTATATAAACGCATTTATATTATACACACCTTTCTCTATTTGTAAAGATGCAAGATCAGCCGGATAAGTGGTGCCGCGCATAATTCAAACGACGATCAGCCCGGACAGGTGAACGCCTGCATAGAAAAGTTCATGGAAGGATCAGTCTGACCTAAGCTTATTTTGCGAAGGTCATTATCAGGAACTGAACGATCCAGGCAATAAGGAATACAGCCGTATAAGCTATTCCGAGGAAGAGACCCAAATAGGCGATGCCGATACCGGTCAGACTCCCTTCGATCACTCCGAAGACCAGAGCAGCGGACATTACGCCCGAGCATATCATCCCTGCGATATCCGTGACCTTTGACAGCGTGGGATGCTGTGAACGGATCTCTTTACGCTTAGGGAAAGTCAGCAGGAAACTAACGAGGAGAACTGCTGCGATCGCCAGCAGGTGAATGCCGAAATTGTTATTTACTATCCTGACAAATCTGCCCGGTACAGTCACATAGTCCCTGATCGCATTGGGGTTCAGCGTGGACATGTAGTAATCACCGTTCCTTAATATGACCGTTATCACGTCACCTTCCCCGGCCGTAACCGGAGCCTGCACATACCTCTCCCTGCCGTTGACATCTGCCTTAAAGTTTCTGTATTCATCAGGATAAGCGCTGTATACTTCTTCCTTCAGTGTAACTTCCTGAGTGGTCATGGTATATTTGAACTCATTAACGAGCAGCGGAATAAAGAATAATACAAACGGGATCAGCATCCAGGCCGCAACGAGCTTGATCCCGTATATCAGATGTAAAGGCTTGGCTTTCATAAATATCGATCCTCTCTTATCAATCCCTCTTGATATCCAAGGTCCCGTCAACTTTAAGGTAATTCCTTGCCTTCTCTTTTGCAAGATCGAGTCCCTTATCGCTGTTGGTTAAGAAAACTATATATTTATCTTCGTCAGGATACAAGACAAAAAGGCTCCGGAAGCCGGGGTTGATGCCGGAATGCTTACAGGAAGAGTAAAAGCTGCTGCCGTCATCTCACAGCAGCGACATCAGGTTTTCGCGGTTTGAAAAATAGTTCACGAGATATTGGGTCGCAACGCCGGTCCTGGCGCTCTTGAACCAGGTGATGTCCGGCTTTATGTTCTTGTCAGTCACTATGGTTACAGTGTCGCCTTCGTTGAGACGCACGTTCCTGCCGACGCGGCTGTCGGATTCGTTGATCTTGGCATAATCGAAGTGAAGACCGGTATCGGCACCGATGTGAAATGCGAAGTCCAGGACGGTCGCACCGTTCGTGATCATCAAAGCGGTCCCGTCTTCCCTGAACACCTTGATCTTATAGGTCCTGTTTTCGGGCTGCTGCAGCTCGGTCTTCTTGCTTCGGAAGACGAATCCTTCCTCATCTATTATGTCGCCGAACAGGAACCGTTCATATTCCTTCCCGGTCCTCACGAACAGTCTGTAGAGGTTATCGGTCTCATCTGCGATGAGGAAATAATCGGCGTCTTTGCGGGTCGTATATTCGTGGCGGGTAATGTAGAAATCTTTTTGTGAAAGATAGTTTTCGAAGAGCTCGAAAAAGACATCGTTCGGTCCGATCTTGGATATCTCCTGCGAAAGGGCATAGTCTACGACAAGTGTAAGATCGTAGAGAGGAACATTCTCCTTGTTGAACATGGACCGCCAGTCGTTCCGGATGTTATCCGCCTTTCCGGAGAACTGTCTGTAAAGGCTTGTGGCGGTGCGTCTGTCGAAGATGAAATCCACTATGTAGCGGCGGTAGTCGTCCAACTCCTCTGTTCCGATATCGGCGGAAGGATCGAAGAGACCTGTCAGGAGCATCCTTGCATCGAAGCAGCTCCGTTCATTGATCCTGAGGATCTCATCGTAGAGTTCCATCATCTCATAATACATCGACGGATGTTCGATCAGGAAACAGCATTCTTCAAGAATATCTATGAAGCGGTATGCGTGCAGATCGTAGAGTCTCGGAAGGAACATCCTGCGGGTGATGCTCGCCATCAGCAGCCTGTCTTCCACGCAGGTCCTGAGGGTATCGATACGGTCTGCGGTTTTCACGTAGATGGCATTATCATCGTCCGATATCAAAGGGAGATCGGTATTGCCCGAATAGTAGCCCGAATTAACGCTGTCTATGGTCCTTGCGTCGCCCATGGACGAGACCTCATCAACTATCCTTGCAACATCAAAACCGAACTTGATCCCGATATCATCGATACCGATCCTTTTTTCTTCAACGGCACAATGAAGCAGCGAAGAGATCAGAAGATCTTTGCCCATCCCCCATCCGGCGATCATCCCGGCTTCTCTTAATGCGTGCCGGATGGTCTTCTCGCCGTTGTCGCGTGTCGAGCCCTCAAGGGTTTTTTCCGCAAGCTCATAGGCGCGCCTTATCAGGTCCTCGTCGAAAGATCCGTGTTTGTCTTTATAGATGGCAATCACTTCATCTATGGTCATATCGATCGCGTTTTCCATGATCAATCCTCCGGCCGAAAGCCCGTCACTGTTTCTTCAATCCTTCTGAAACGCCCTTGATAACGTGATACCAGTTGTCGTCGTCATTTACAGAGACCTTGCCATACCGGAACACGTTCCTCTGCAGGCTCTTCTTTATGTAACGCTCAAGCATGGATCTGACGATAACGGACTTCTGGTATTCCGAAAACTCGTTGGCCGTCTCATTGGGATCAACGTAGAGCGCCTTGAAATTCCTGATCATCTCCTCGGTCTCTTCCTCGGCGTTAAAACCCGGATAACCGAGAAGGAGCGTGTGATGTATCTCTTCGACCGACATGGCCAAGGGGTATCTTGAAAGTCCCATGAACTGGACGACCGGGGCTCTCTCCCTGCCCTTGGAAACGGAATTGACGGTCCCGATCCCGCCTATGTAATCGCCCTTGTCGATCTCGACGCGGTGAAGGATCACGAAGGCCCTGTCGGTATGTCCGTGCTTGAGACTTATAAATCCGTGCTCCGGCGACAGTTCGAAATCGCCTTCATAGAAGGTGCCTTCTTCGCATGAATCAGCGTATTTCCTGACTTCTTCTCCTGCCGGCCTCTCTCCCAGCTTTTCCCTTGCGGTCTCGGCATCCTCTCTTGCCTCGAGTCCCAACAGGGCCGCCACCCTGTATCGCATGACCCCGATCACCGACTCTTCACCGTAGATGCAGAGCAGCCCGAAAGTGACTGAGTCTTTTGGTGATTGAGTATCGTAACCCTTGTACCTTCCGGTATCAAAATAATAGACGAGATAGCTGCCGCAATACCTGCCGTATATATCCTCTGCAGAAGGATCGCTCACGGAAGCCTGCGGCAGGGCATCAGCAGTAACAGTGACGCTCTTGGTCAGGAACTCATCGATGTTGATGTTGAAGTGTTTCTTGAGCGTGATGAAGAAATCCACACTCGGAAGGCGTCCGCCGTTACAGTATTCGGACATGGTTGCCGGAGTGACGCCCATCAGGATGCACAGATCTTTCTGAGTCATCTTCTTTTGGCTGAGAAGGTGCTTGAGGTTCGCGGATACTATCTTCAAGATCTTGGAATCTGTTGCGCCCTGCAGCTCTTTGTCGGTCTTCTTGTTTTCCATGGCAGCAGACCTCCTTCGATTGATAGTTTCATTCTACTTCAGAGGGCGGTGTTTTTTCAATATTTCAAGGCCAGAAAATTCCGCGATTTATAACGATCTTGATGTTTTCTCACCCGAAAACACTTCCCTAAAAGCGGATATTCCGAATAATTCCGAAATTTATAACATAAAATTCCGCACAGCCGAATTATTCGGTTATTTGCGATTGAGATGCCCTTTTGCCAGTGCTAATCTGACAGTGTCAAAAGAGTCACCCGCAAACAGCATAAGGAAGGAGGAGATGTTATGTATTACGTATTGGTCATCGACTACGGATCAAAATTCAGCTTCGGCACTGACAAAGCTTATTGCTACCGCTATTACGCAAGGTCAAACGAGCGCGCTGAGAACAAGGATAAACCCATAGAATGGACCCGCGACATTTCTGAAGCCCTTGTCTGCGAAAGCTACCGGCCGATGCATGATCTCTATCTGAAGGTCAGGGAGGAAACCGGAGACAAGCGTCTTGACATCGTAGGATTACACTGCTGACCCGGTCAGCAAAATCGAAGGCAAAGCCGGAAAGGAGAATCATTATGGGACTTAAGATAGAAAACAAAACAGTAAAAGGTTACGACTATGAGGAACAGGAAGCTACAGTCGTCATACCCGACGGAATAGAAGTTATCGGAGAATATGCGTTCTCCCACCGCTCGAAGATAAAACAGGTGATCATACCGCCGTCTGTCACAAGGATCGAAGACTGTGCATTCAACGATTCAGGATTAGAGTCCATTGAGATCCCTGACAGCGTTACATTCCTAGGGCAGGAAGCTTTCAGGTACTGCGAATACCTTAAGAGCGTCAAGATCGGAGAAGGCATAGACAGATTGAATGCGTACACGTTCAAGAACTGTCATAACCTGGAACACCTGGAGATCTCTGCTTATCTGAAAAGCGCAGACTACGATTGTTTTGTGGAATGCTACAGCTTGAGGAGCGCATGGGTGAACGGGATCGAATATTTTCTCGTACATAAGCACGCACCGAAGGCCGTAAAGGCAATCTACGAGTCCATCAACGCATCCAGGTGCCGATATATTGATGAAGCGGAAAGCGGCGCATTCGACGAATTCGAATACACGGATTACTGCATAGCAGGTGACGGATACAGTTTCTAAGCATATAAGGAGGTGTTCTTATGATGTGGAGTTACCTTAACAGAGGTGAAAGTCACTACCGGGAAGTCCTGTCTGAAACTGCTGATCACATGGTGAGTTACTTAAGGGGAAAAGCGGCAGCTCTCGCTGAATGCATGAATCTGAAAAGACCTGATCCGGGTGAAGAGGGCCGCTGGGTCCTGATCTACAAAGACTATTTTTCGCTTATCGAATCAGAGATCATGCCGGAACCCGGTCAGGAGGATATCTTTTTCGGAAAAGGAAATGAATGCATCTTAGTATCTGCCGACTCTGACTCTTTAGTCGGCAAGGGGATCTACTGCAAAGCATTCGATTACGCAGTACATCTGTTGTCGATGTTCAAGGAAAAGTACGATGCCGAAGATCATATGAAGGTGGAATACGACAAGTATTACGGCACAGGCATCTTGTACATGGAGTTTTATATTTTCGCAGCAAAGCATTCATAAGACCTTTACGGATGCAGAAGATGAGAAAGGAGGTGTTCTTATGCATAACGAAAGTCATTTCCGGGAAGTCCTGTCGGATATCGCTGACCACATGGATCTTTACTTCAGCAGAAAGACATATGTGCTCGCATCATGCAAGGGGATCAACAGACCGACTCCACGTGACTTTGGCGCATGGGCATATGTTTTCTCAGACTATTTTCTGCTCGTCGTAACAGACGAGGTTCCGGTCTTCGATCAGGAGGATATCTTTTTCGGAAAAGGAAATGAATCGATCTGCGTAAGGACAGGCCCTGATTCTCCGGTCGGCAAGACGATCTATGTCAAAGAAAAGGAGTACGCATTTGATCTGCTAACAATGTTAGAGGAAAGATTCTATGCCGAATACGTAGTGAAGATGGAATACGAAAAGATTTACGCATCTGATTACCTGTGTCTGGATTTTTATTTCTATGCGATCTGAGCATAAAAAGGAGGTGTCATTATGTTGTTCTTAACTAAGAAATATCTATCGAAAAAGATCCCGGCAGCATGTCTTGCAATTATCATGGGCATGATGATGCCCCTGGCAGGATGCAGCGGGGATACAGGGGAAGTTACCGGCAAAACAGAGACGTCCACCACAACCGCAACTGCAGCTGAGACCAGTCAAACGCAGACATCGCCCTCCATAGAGGAAGACAAGGACAACCCTTACTATCCCCAAAAGCGCGATGCGCTGGATGCACTGGAAACAAGGCTCAACGATAACAGGAAGTATCTATATGTCTATAAGGATTACGGTTCCATCGAGAACGCGTTCACGCAGAAGGCAAAGATGTACGGGAATAACCCTCACCTTGTCGAGGACCTGAACGAGCACTGGATCAGTGATTCTTACGACGGCTACTGTATCCGCTGCGCCCAGAAGACCCGCGAAGGTGACTGGAACGCCTGGATGTGGATGACAGGGTATCTGCCTGAAGGATCGACCGAACCTGTCCTCAACGACGGCAGCATGGACGGTCAAGGCTACGATCTTACCGGCGCGGAAAAGCTTACTTTCTACGCCAGGTGCGACAAAGGGAGAAGCTGTACCTGTGAGTTCTTTACGGCAGGATTCGGCCGCGACGCTTCGACCGGTGAACCGATAGTTAAGTATCCCGACAGCTGCAGGAAGATCCTTCTGGGCCGCGTCCACATAACGGATGAATGGCAGCAGTACACCATCCCCCTCGAAGGGAAAGATCTCTCCTACATCGTCGCAGGCTTCGGCTATGCAGTGAACGACAAGATGAACGGCAACGCCGATGTCATCTTCTACCTCGACGAGATCAGATTTGAAGGCGACATCAAGTGCTTAAAGGATGCCCCCGTCCTGATCAAGTCTTACGATACGAAAAACATGTACCTTAAGAACGCCGCATACAGCTACGACAACGCCTGCTCGGCAATGGCCTTCATGGCAGCCGGCAGACAGGAAGATGCAAAGCAGATCGTCGATGCATTCGTCTATGCGGTGAGGCACGACAGAGCACTGGCTGAACCCGTCGAAGGCAGGATCGACCGCCCCTTAAGAGCCCGCAACGCATACGGTTCTGGCATCATCTCCCCGATGCCGGGCTGGGGCTTCTCAGCCCGCATCCCCGGCTGGTACAACTACGTCGATGAGGTATGGTGTGAAGATCGGGTAATGTGCGGGATAAACCCGGGCAACATCAGCTACATGGCCCTCGCTCTTCTTCACTACTACAACAGATACGGAGGCGAAGAATATCTCGATACGGCTGCGTCCCTTATGGACTGGGTGATCCTAAACTGCTCGGACGGACGTGACGGATTCACCGGAGGTTTCGACGGATGGGAAGAAGCAGATCCGCCCGTAGTATACAAGAACAATTACCGCAGCCTCGAACACAACATCGACTGTTACGCCTGCTTCAAGGCTTTGTACGATATCAAGGGCGACCAGCGCTATAAGGACGCTTACGAGAGCTCGCTGAGGTTCATAAAGTCCCTTTACGATCCTACGCGAAAACTCTTCCTGACAGGCACGACGGGCGACGGCGTAACACCAGACAGATCCATCGTTGTCCTCGACGCCCAGGTCTGGTGCGCCATGGCACTGGGAGACGAATTCGAGCCCTATAAAGACGCACTTAAGACAGTCGAAAAGATGAAGACCAAAGAAGGCGGCTATCCCTTCTATCTTGCAGACGAACCCAAGCCCGGAATCTGGTGCGAAGGCACGGCTTTCACAGCCCTCCTCTACCGCGAGTTAGGTGACGAAGCAAGATACAAGGAAGCGATGGATGCCCTGACAAAGCAGCAGCTCGACAGCGGCCTCTTCCCTGCCGCATCGGTCGACGGGCTTGAGACAGGCATCTACCTGTTCAACGGCAAGCCCTGGGTCTACAACAAGGATCCGCACATCACGCCCACGGCCTGGATGATCATGGCGGCAACAGAAGGATTCAATCCCTACGTGATCCGCTGACAAGGAACGGAGGTGACAGTATGAGAACCGGCAGATTTACATTCCATCTGATACTGAATACCGACGGCAAGACCAGATGGGACCACGAAGACAGCAGCTACTGGAACGACCACTTCGACAAGCTCCTCAAGGGCAAGGTCGGCTATAACCTCTGCAACGCGGACGGATACACCAAACTCATCAAGTTCAGCTCCGACCTCGAACACAACCGCATAAAGGTGCTGTCGGAATACACCTTTTACGACGGCTTCACGGAGAGTATCCCGGGCCTGATCAACGATTACATGGAAGGCATGGCAGGCAGCTTCCAGCGGGCATTCAGGAAATGTCAGCTGAAACTGCCAAACACCGATAACTACTTCTTCAACATGGACACCATCGTTTACGACGATGAACCGAAGGAGGTCTGGTACCTACCGGAGATCGAAGAGATCGACGACAACGAAGCGGCATACCTGATCCGTGCCGCGAGCTATTTATCAAAAACGTAAGTCAATAATACCTCCATAACGGTGAAGGGACTGTTTCCTGCAGCGGGAAACAGTCCCTTTTAAGGGTCGAAAGTTCAGTAAAATTTCATATAGGAAATTTAGTGCACCCGCCGGGCCCGAATAGTTCAGCAAATCTTAGTATATGAAATTTACTACACCAATCAGGCCAAATTGGTTCAGCAAATTTCTATATTGAGATAAAAGTGCACTTTTAAACCGCAAATAGTTCACTAAATTCGAAATATAAGAATTTACTGAACCAACTGCGTCAGGCAGGGGCATAGACAGCTCATATATATATGAATTATAGGGAGATCCCCTTCCGCTATACAAAATATCCATCCCCGGATATTCCGCGATATTTCCGGATTGTATATTCTGAACAATACGATTTTTATCCTCTCCGAAAATTGCAGGTGATATAATTTTCGAAAGGAAAGATCAAAGCGGAAACGCAATAGATCTTAAGGGATTTTATAAACGATTTAGGGGGAAACCAAAATGAAAAAGAAGATCTTATCAGCAGCTCTGGCTGCAGTCTTAGCAGTAACATGTCTGGCAGGCTGCTCTGCAGGATCCGCAACAGACATTGTTAAGGTTGCGAATGATTACGGAATGACAAAGGGTGAGGATTTTACCTCTTTCTTACGATCAAAAAATAATGGCGTTCCGTCTTACTATGTTTCAAAAGACAGTACAGAAGCAACCGAGTTGTACAAACTTGCCATCGCAAGTGCAGGATACGAACCTAATGAAGAACTGGAAAGACTTGTCATATGTATGGAAGTCGAAAAGCAAGACGAACCAAAGCCCGCTACGGTGATGGATGGTGTGCATACATACATTTTCGCAATGTCTGCTAAAGACACAAAATCTGCAAAGTCGATCTACGATCATTATGCTGACTGGATGAAAACACGCGGAGGCAAAGAAGAAAGCAAGAACGGCTATACATACATCATTTGCCAGCGCAACCTTGGGCTCCCTGCAGGAGACGACAGCGAGGGTACGAATTTTTCCGGTATCTACATCAACGGAAAGAACCTCATCTATATCGAAGCCGAGATCGGTGATAGCGACACCAGCAAGTGCGCTGAATCCTTCTGCAAAGAGCTCGGTCTTGTATCACCGCTGACTTTAAAGAAATAACAAAAGCGGCCAACCGGCCCGGGAGGCTGTCTCTTCGGAGACAGCCTCTTTTCTTTTGTTTACAGATACATCAACTGAGCAATGTTATAATGTTCTTGTCTGAGGGGAAAGCAGCATTGATCAGAGATCACAAGGGGGCTATATGGGATTATTTGAACCGGGTTGGAAGAATAAGGATAAAGCAAAAGCCTTGAAGTGGATCTCCAAGCACAGGGGATCCGACATGATCGATGCCATTATCTCATCCGAGGATAAGGATATAAAGAAGGCTGCAACCGATCAGTTTATCAAACAGATAAATTCACCGGACAGAAGTCTTATCACCTCCTGCATGTACAAGATCTTCGAAAAAGCAGACGACGATACTAAGTCGGCTCTGCTCAACGAGACATCAGACCAGGTGCTGTTGGGACGATTGGCCAAATACGAAAGATCGTCGAAGATCAGAAGAGAGATCGTAGGAAAGATCCGCGATCAGGGGATACTGAGAGAGCTGGCTTCACACGGTCTGGAAAGCGCAGCGGAACTCATCACGGATCAGGATATCATCTTCGAGATGCTGACGGACAGTTCGTTTATAAAGGACATAGAACTTTTGTCTGAATGGACAAAAAACCGCAACCGTTTAAGGCCTATAGGTCAGGTGTTTGCCGAAATGGTCGCAGACAGGCTTGAAGAACCGGACAAACTGCTCGAGGCGTTGAAAAAGACCCCTTACGACCATATTGCTTTCATATGCGCCTTGAAAATACAAAGGGATAAGATCGCCGATCTTAAGGACATCGTATCGGATAACTCATATTCCAATCTGGCCAGGATCGGTGCAGTAAGGGCCATTCGCGATGAGAACGATCTGTCTTATCTTGCCGATAACGAAGATCTTCCTCACTCTGTCAGAACTGCAGCGGCAGAGCAGATAAAGACACCGGAGATCAGGAAGAGATACTGCGACAGATTCGGTACTCACGATTGGAAAAAGATCGACTCCATCCATCACGACGCAGGCGACCGCGATTACGTGGATCACATCTACGAATGCATATATTGCGGCAAGAAGAAGACCGAAGAAGAAACCTATGTATATTGATCCAACATCATGGTCAAAGAGATAAAATACGGAACGACTAATACTTAAGAAAGTCTACTACGGGCATGCGCCTTTGCTTCTTTTCGGGAAGAAGATCCCTCAAATTATGATGATCTGTTAAGCGTTTGCAAATAATATTTGTATATATGCACTTTCCGAAAACACGGTGCTATAATCACCTTGTACTATTAAGGACTTTGAAAAATAATCCGATTGACAGAAGGGGGAATTGTCATGAGAAAGATCTGCAAGCAATCCAGGAAAGGGTTCACTCTTTTGGAACTCATTATCGTCGTTGCTATCATAGTCATTGTCACTGCTATCGCCATTTTAGTGTTTGGCGGCGCCCTTAAATCCGCAAAAGATTTCACCGATTCTTTAATGTAACGGGGGAGCGTTATCTCATGCGAAAACCTGCCGCATTATCAGCATTGCTTATATGCGTCGTTGTTCTCCTCACAGGATGCACCGATGCTTTCAAGACGGAAGATCTCGTAAGCGTACTTAAGGAACACGGTGACAGTAAATTCAGTTCGCTGGAATCATACAACGCACGTTGGGGAACAGGTTCCGGCAGCGGAACAGATCTGATGCCCTATACTTCTTCCAATACCAACTCTGACGGTTCGATGAAAGAGCCGACTTACTATGTGTCTAAAGATCCTGAAGAAGCTGATCTTTTATACAAGATCGAATTTGACGACAGAGAAAAGTCCGGGATCTTCCTGGAGGAAATGGTTGCCGCGCACTCCGGTGACAATAACGCATTATGTCTTGCGGTCGCCAAACAGGAATACTCCGCACAGGATATTTACGATAACTGCGAGGCCGCCATAAAAGAAGAATATGCTTATCTTACAGAGAATAACACCAACGCATCGATATCTTCCGGAAGCAAAAACGGTTACACTTACACGCTATTACATTACAAGTCGGGTGATGACATCAACATGGGAGGCGGATTATACATAAAAGGGAATGCGGTCATCATGATAAGTTCTGATAACGGAGACGATTACTTCTTCAGGAAACTCGGTCTGGTATCGCCTTTCGATTTGAACTAATATCCTTTTATGGTTAAAGAGATCAAGTACGGTACGACAAATACTTATCTTATCAAGGGGACGAAAGGTTCACTTCTTTTTGACACAGGCTGGGCGGGGACTCTTAACGCTTTCTGCCGCGCCATGGGCGAAGCCGGCGAGAAGGTACAGGACATAGACTATATCCTGATCTCACACTTTCATCCGGACCACATGGGGATCGCCCAGGATATCGCGGATATGGGTCCTAAGATCTTAGCTGCCGACATCCAGAAAGACTTTGTCCATTCTTCAGACAGGATCTTTGCCAAGGATAAGAAAGCTGATTTCACCCCTATAAGAGATGAGAAAGTACAGTTCTTTACGCTCGATCAGAGCCGGGAGATCCTGGCGGGACTCGGTATAGACGGCGCCGTATACGCAACGCCCGGACACTCGGACGACAGCATAAGCCTGGTCCTGGATTCAGGCGAGATCTTCGTCGGCGACTTAAACCCTCTTTACGAACTCGAACTTCACAGGGGGAGCGCTATCGAAGCGAGCTGGAAGATGCTCCTTGCAATGAACCCCCGCAAAGTCTATTACGGCCATGCTCCCATGGCAGACCTTAAGACAAATCCCCTTGGCAGGCTCCTCGGCAGGAGTGCGCCTGACGACATATATGCTCTCGTAAAGAGGATAACCAGATATGTTGACAAGGGCACACCGAAAGATGTTATAGTCAGGAAGACAGGAGCGGATCCGGTATTCGTGGAGGACGTCACCCGTATGTATATCACTCACCCGGGTGTATCCGTCCAGGGGATATTGGACCGCATCGAGATCAAAGGGAGGTAATCTTATGAATCCGCTTAGTGTAGTAATCATCGTAGTGCTGATCTTCGGAGCAGTGACAGCAGGACTTTTCCTCACGTTGAAGGGCAGGAATCTCGCGCGCGAAGAAGTCGATAAAGTAAACGTTGACAACGAGCCCCTGGAAAGCCCCTGCACGATACACATCAGAGTCGCGGAAAACTTCACTCCTCTTGTGGGCGATCCCTGGCAGTACGGTTTCTCACTGAACGGAAAGGATCCCGTTTTTACCGATCTCGGCGGAGAGATGGAACTGACCACCAACGTGCTCCACAATGCTCTCTTAGGATACGGACGCAGCACGTACGGTTCATACAGCAAACCTAATATAGAGGTCCCCTTTACTTTCGATGCAGTGAGCGGCGGCGTGATCAATCTTTATTCGGACGCGAAGGTCGAGAACACAGGCAGCAATCTGCGCTGGAGAAGCGAACTGTCTTTCGACGAGCCCGGAAAGACTCCGGAAAAATCTGACAACTGAAGCGCAACAATATGGTAAAATCTCAGAGGAGTTATAGCGGCAGATGATGATATCTGCCGCCGGGGAAAAACAATATACGGGGGGATAGTTAAATGAAGTTTAAGATCAGACACGAGTTCAAGCCGATAATAATCTCTATATGTATTATCAGCGGATTATTTGTCATATCACTTTTTATACTGCCGTTTACTCAGGTATCAGATAACATAGTGATCCACGGTATAGGCACTTTCTCATGTGCAGGGCTCCTGGCATTGCTCTTTCTTGTCATGATCGTCTATTTCATCGACAGGGCGGTCGGCGCCACGATCAAAGTGGACGATACGACAGTAACGGTATCGCAGCTTTTCGGAAGGAAGAAGATCGATATAGATAAGATCGAAGACATGGAGATCGAAGATTACTTCCGCAGAGAGATCCGCAGAAGAGTCTACAGGATGAAGCTTACCATATATTACAGCGGCGGCAGGAAACTTGTCCTAAAAGACAACGCATCCAAGGTCAACGGATTTTGGGGATTCGTGACAGGCGAACGCGAGGAGCTTCCATACCAGGAAGTCACGCTCTATCAGGCTTGTAAGTATATCGAAAGCAAGATGAAGTAATAACATCCGGGAGGTATTAAATCATGTCAGAATCAGTAAACATAAGCATCCACGACGATTACATCAGCGTCTCTTTCGATGTCGCTGATCCCAAGATAATGGCGGTCGGCGAAAAGATGAATGAGATCTGCGATGAAGCCTACATGAACGGCTACAACTGGGAAGCATTCTTAAACTGCTACCTTTCGGTAAATGCACCCGAGATCCTGGAGCAGATCGACTCAGATCCCGAAGCCGAGATGTACAGCGCCTTCATAGAAGAGGTCAGCGACGAGACCAAGGCTCTGGCAGCAAAGTTCGGAGAGCTCATCGAGGATCTTTTCAACAACGAAGACAAGGTCTATTCATTCTTAAATGAATATGCCGAAGATATTGCATGGGATTGATATCCCGGATAAAACAAAAATGAAATCCTCCGGATCTGCGAAAACAACGCGCCGGAGGATTTTTCTATGAACACGGATGAAGAATTTTCCCGAAAATAAAGGAACCGCACTCGCGTGCGGCTCCCCCTGCTTAGGTGTGAATCCCTTTGCAAATAATCCAGATGCAAAACCCGCTAACAAAACCGTCTCGAAAAATTGCATCTCTTGTGTGAGGCAAGCTCCTACGTACAAATCTCGTTCTCGATCAAAACCAACGTTAAGTTCTTGTACCCTCACAAAAAGTAAACAACCAGATCACCCGTTCCCGATCAATGTCAAAGTCCTAAAACTTGCACCGCAAAACAAACGCTTTTTCCCAGGTATCTCCGCCACTCACTTCCAAGATACCAACCTCCCTCGCCCCTTGGAGCCCCACTGCACCTAACCATCTCTAGCCAAATCGTTACGGGGAAGGACCTCACTACCTCGTCCTTTCAATTAGTACAAGCGTGTACATCGCCAATTGAACACCAAGTCTTGGTAAGGTTCGTTTGTCAGACAGTCTTCAATTCCTTTTTCTCGTTCAATTTCCCACAATTTTTTGTTTTCGTCGCTTCACAGATGAAATAGGATCACAAGCTTGTTTCCATACTTATGTACTCTATGCTTCACTTCGTTTTTTCTTCAGTACACACAAAATTCGCGAATCACTAGAACCTCTACGAGCCTATGTCACTTTCTTGCATTACACGACTACCATAATCACAGCTATTTTTGATCTTACACCGCACATAGCATTCCTTCAGATCCCATACTACTGACAACTTTTTCTCATTCTTTATCAATAAAAATCGGTCTAAATCACCTAGATATAGTTTAAGATAATCATTAACAATATCAGTTCTCATCGAAAAAACTATGCTGGCATATCGAACTATCGTCACTATTCATATGTCAGAAGGCAATGTTTCGTCCATGCTTCGTGCTGCTAATAACGTTTTCGCTCATACAACAAACTTTATAATGTCCGAATTATTACTTCAGATCATCACTTTGTCCATTAATATGTTCACTTCGCATTGTTAAGCTTTCTCAAAAGTTTACGCTTTCGTCACATCAAACCACAGAATTATGTTCGATACTTCGTCCTATCAGAACTGCATCCATGCACCAGGGTGATCATACAGGCCTACCATTAGTTCAGAAAACATCTCTGCTGCCCTACTACTATACTGCCTGCGTCACTTACTCCTCTGATATGTACGGCAATCCCAACACGATCGATAACATTTGACGGCGCATCTTATCATCATTCTTAATGAGATTATAATAGCCTCCGATCTCTGTTATGTTTAGCGGCGCCGGGATGCGAGCTTGCTTAACATCCGATTCTGTTGCTATTCGCTTCAGAATCATTTTCCTTGCTTCGAGCATGTCTTCTGAAGTTTCCTGCTCGATCAGTTTGGCCAATACAGAATTCATGTCCATATCTGCCATTACCATTCACCTCCTTCTAAATACTCTAAATAATATGGAATAAGATAGTTTAAATCACAGAAAATATTGGGTCTGGTAAAGTCAACTATTAATTCATCTCCGTTATCTAATTTCTTTAAAGTGTATTTTTGCCTTTGGAGGAAATCATCGATACCGTTATAAATGTCACGCCTAGGTCCCTCACTATCCTCCGATTTCGAATTCCATACTTCAAAGGATTTTTTGTTTACATCTTTTATGATCAAAATATGAAAAGGATGTTCTGTCTCTTTATATCTTTTCCCGTCAGGTATTATTTCCTTTCGCATAATTATGTCACCCGGCTTGAGATAATCCTGATAATCCGGTCTAGGATCCTCATTAAGTATTTTTGATTTTGAATCATCAGGACGATATAAGAATAACAGCTCGCTCCCTTCACTTCTAAGTGTTGATGCGTTCGTCTTTAGTCTTCCATAGCCGTGACCAATTGTTTTGAACTGCTTATATACCGGAACCTTAAGCGTGATCATTACATCAACAATTGCGCGAGACACGAATCCGGAACAATCTATTCCCAATCCATATTTCACAAAATCCTCTCTGCCTGATATCTTATTTTCTTTCTTTAGATTAGAAAAAACATAGTTTATTATATCAGGAGAACCTTTTCCCCCAACTATACTTGAGTAAGTACCTGTAGATGAGTAATGCTGGACATCAAAAGTTTCCTCATATATATCTTTTGAATCATCCGGCTTCCTATACCAGGAATCTACTTCATCTGGATTATCGGTATTAAGATATTTTCCTGATTTCCCTATCTTAAAAAGGTTTCCAGTCGATGATTCTTTTATATTCTTTGATTCATCGTATTTATAGGCAGTATTTCCTACCTTATAAGGAGTGCCATTATAGTATACATATCTGTCTACTTTAATTTTCTGAAGATATTCCTCCTCCAATTCCTGAATTCTTTTTTTCAAATTTTTCCAGTCATCGCCGGTTTGACCCTCAACATGTGATGTTTCATCCATTGAATACGGAAAATACTCATTAGTTCCGCTGATCTTCCAGCGATCGAAATATCTTCCTAAAGCATCCGAAATACAAGAACTAACGGCTTCAGGAGTCGAATTGTATACAGCAAAAACAACGCAACACCAATCCAGTATTTCTGTTTCTGAAAGACTTACAGAAGAATGTCGTTCTTCAAGAGCGCTAATAAAATCACTTTTTTTATCGATTAAACAAACAACAAAATCCTTAATATATCCACTAAGACTCTCAGCATTCTCATTTTTGATGGCAGACTCTACGCTCTTCCATTCTGCTTTATGATATTTCAGGTAACTTTCTACCAAGTGTTTGATTCCGATCAAAGAATAATCTTTTGTTCCAACTGATACTTCAGAGAAAAACGCTTCTATGCTTTTTTCGTTTTTTATTGCATCCAAAGTAAGGGAAATTGCTTTTTTGAAAGCTTTCTGTCGATATCCATCAGGATCGTTGGAAATCAGATCCTTATCTTCATCAGAATTTGTATCATAGTTTTGGGATAACAAAGCCAGTGCGCACATGAGCCACTCTTTTATATCCCCTTGTGAATCTTCACTGCAAACTAATGCAGAATCTATCTGATCCGAACAAGCTCGTAAAGCTTCTATAATATCTTGAAGATTCATTTTGGGGTCTCCTCGTTTTTTCTTGAACGTTCTTTTTCGTATATTTCTTTTGATTTTTCCTTGCTTCTGCATACAAGTTTACATTCGTCGACATTTTTAGGAATTTTTGTGATCAGCTCTCCATTAATAAACCACATATTTTTCCAATAATTATTTAACAAATAATCTACTTTATGTCTGCCATGATTACGTCTTATATATATCATTCCAAGCAAAAAGATCATCGCTTCTTGTCTGTCTTCAAGCTCTCTTCCAGGCTTTGTTGTATATTGATCCTTGGTAAGCTCAATATGTACTATTTCTTTTTCTACTACTTTTTTAGTTTTTTTATCTTCTTCTTTTTTTACATATTTTACATACTGTGTTTCCTCATTCATTTTTGAAGCTCTATTAGCGGGAAATGCATTATTACCTAAAGCAGAAAATATACATACTGCCGAACTATAAATGCTGTCTTCTTCTATGTTCTTTTCAAAATTTTCGTCTTTAAAATCAAGATATTTGATTATTCGATCTTTAACACCTGGATACTTTTCATGATCTTCAGACTGTTCCTTTATATAAAAATTTTTCCACCAATATTTGATTTGTTCTGCTGCAATAGATTTTAAAAGCAAAACATCTTTAAATATTTCGTAAAACCAAAAACCGGAATGATAACTATCTGGGGAACTACTATTTTGAAACAGCCCTGCTGCCTGGTACTTATCCTCTTCTTCTCTAATATATTTCCAATTAAAGGTCTTATTTGTTTTAGCCTTCTTACTATTCTCCTCACCTTTTTTAAGTTCACGATTATAATCCATTTGAAATTTTTCAAGTTTAATACCAGGTACCAAATATTTCTCGTCCCGATATTTCTTCATGTTCTCTTCAGCCCATGAGTCAAGACAAGATATCTTATCCTGCTTTGAAAAAAACGGTTTATAATCACCATCTTTTAAAACACCGGATTTACTGAAAAAGAACTTTATTGCATTTAACCAATCATCATATTCCATTTCATTAGCCGATTTTATATTATTGCCAAGATGATCTGCTATTATTTCATCTTTCAATACCTGTTCTCTATAATATTGAGCTGATGTATCAGCTTTATCCATCAATCGATAAACAAAATATCTGCACATCTCCTCATATATTCTTGGATTTTTTAGTATGTGTTTTTCTATTAATTTCTGCTCGTTGCCGACTGCAAGGTGTTGAAATCCAATAGTCAAGTCTGGATCAGTATTATAAAAGTGAATTGCATTGAATTGTTTGTATGATCCACCTGATCCATTCAACGTTGCTGCAGCTTTTTGAACTATCTGAATAAAGTTTTTATCTTCTTTACAAAAACCCCAGAATCCATAAGGATCATTTTCACTGCTTTCAGGAACCCAAAAAAGGGAGTTGCTGGGATCACATCCCTTTTTGCCTTTGCTATTATTTTTTGATCTGTCAAGCACTCTTTTCTTCCAATCTACTTTGCTCCAGTCAGTATCGATCGGAAGATAAGGTGTTATATCCGAAGAAGCGGAATCGTCTACTTCTCCAGTTCCACTTCCCCCATCATCACTTCCCGTATCAGGATTCGGAGTCTGTTCAGGTTTAACATCAACCTCATCCTTTTTTTCAGGATTAGGAGTCTGTTCAACCTCATCTCTATTTAGATAATAATATATAGCCAAAATGGCAGTAAGCACATCATCTATAGGAATACAAATCCCTTTTTTCTCGGCATAGGGTGAATTATCCAATGCCTCCTGAAGTACAGACATCTTTGACCTAAACTTTTCACGTAATGATGTATTATCGTCCATATTAAAACTCCAGAAACATTAATTCATGATAAAGTTCAATACTGAACCAAGATCAGATCCCAGCCAAGAACACAGTTTCTCTGCCGCACCCTTCATTGATGTGTCGCTTTCCCCGGTTATATCGGTGAAAAACTTTTCGGGTGAGTCGCCCTTTTTAATCGCATTAACCATACCATCTATGACGGAATCCAAACTGGAATCCTTATTTTTTTCTTCAGGCTTCTTTCCTTCACCGGAGCCTTTTCCATCATCAGGATTCTTGGTTTCAGGTTTATTATTTCCACCTGAATTATTTGAATCAGGCTTAGAAGTCCCTTCACCATCCTGATCCTTATTCTTAGATGCATTGATCTGGGCTACTCTCTCGGCTGATTCAGATTTGAGTTTCTGTGTAGCATATTCCATCGCTTTTCCGGCAAGAGTGGAACTCTGATTGATAACATTATCCCGACCAGTTGATGTTGAATTCATCGCGTTGTTCAACAATGTTGCGGTTTGTTCTAATCCTGTGATGTTATCAAATTGAGGCGTCTGTTTTGCAACAAGAGCGGATATAAGATCCGTAGCTGTTACGGGAGTTTGCTGAGTTGCCGTCTGCAAATTCAATGCCCCAAAGTCTTTTGTTGTCTTATTACCGAGGTAATCTCCTCCGGAAAGATAACTGCTATCCAATGTCATGGAATCGATCGGAGAATCCTTCCAGTTCCAGAAACGCGTAAGATCAATCTCTTCACTGACATTAGTTGCGCCCAAGACAGCCTCGCCGATCATACCGTCTGTAGGTATGGAGATGGTGGTGCTTGGTGCACGGAAGCAGGACGTATGATAGCGGTACAGAGAATCCTGGATCTCAGCTGCTGTTTTACCTAATTTGACTGCCAATTCTTCCGGATATGTAAACGGAAGAAGAATACAGTTGCCATAGTAACCCATTACTCTCTTGACATTAACACAATTCAACAGAGGAATATAAGTGCTGTCGTTTTCAACATCAAAATATGTCTTGAAATTCATATCTATGTTGTACTGTTCCAGCATAATAGCGAGTTCATTACTGCTCAGTGTCTGCCATACTCTTTGCGAATAACGCAAAGTCTCAGAAGCAACATGCTGCAACGTCTCCTCCATCTTTTGGAACTCAAAACGATGGAGATAATTCTCTTTGCAATTTGCATACATCGAAACGCCATAATACAAAGAATCAGACGACTGCTGGAATTCGACAGGATTATTATCATCATTTAATGAGAATTTGGTATAACCAAGATTTTTTAATTCTCTGGCACTAAGATGAGTAATCGGGGTAAAGTAAGCCTCAGGAATTTGTGATCGCCAATAATCCATCTTGCCACTGTCTTCAACAGTATTTTTCGTATCCTTTTTTACATCATAGAGCTTATCCCAATAATTCTTGACGATCTCATCAAGATCAATCTTATCACCCCAATTATCGTAATATTCCTTCTTATTAGGATCTATAGACAATGGTATACTGGTATCAATAAACTCGTGGCTTATATATAGACTGGATATTTCATCCGGAAGAGTATCAACCGGAAGGCTAAAAGTCATTTTCACGGTACTATCGAGTTTAGTATCGTTAACCTTATTCCTGATGAACGTTTTAACATCTTCAGTTGAATAGAACGTATAGGATGACAATTTTATAGTATTATCAACAGCAATCCTGCCAACAACAGAACCCTTGCCATTTTTAAAATACAGTCTGGCGGATATCTCGTCGTGATCAAAGATATTTGCATTGAAGGTCACGGTAATTTCTTTTAGCACAGAGCCATTATCTCCTGACCTCCAATTGGGTAATGCAGAGAACTTTTGAATCAAATCCAAACCACTGCGATACTTGTAGGGAAGCGCATAACGAAGTGTGGAATAATACTGTATAAGCGTGCTATATCGCTTGCTAAACTGATCCATACCAAAACTGGAATCAAAAGTTGTATTCAAGGTTTGTCCTTTAGGCAAGAACCGCACCAATTCAAGTGGAACAAACAGTAATAAATCCACTCCGTCTATACATGTTTCCAATCGATATCTTCTTACAACTTCCCAATACTGCACTGTCATAGCGTGCGAGTGGTTGTGGTTTGCGATTATCTTTGTGGCTACAGAATCCGTCTCGCTTGAAGAAGCCGTTCTGATACTAACACGTTTTGCTTTAGCAAGAAGATTTGCGGTAGTTGCAAATTCCTGATTAAAGGATTGAGCAGCATTAGAAGCTTCGTTCTGATTATTTGATTGCCTGGATGTTGTCGTAGAACTTCCCTTGGATTTTGAATAACCTCCTGAAAGACCAAGAGAAAAGCCGCCGCCACCACCACTGGCACTTCCGCCAATGCTCCATCCGGATGATTTATAGGTGGACTTTGAAGAAGCTGACGAATCCTGATGCATCATGTAATCATAGATTGCCTGAATATCATCTGTCTGACTACGAGACGTACTCTCACTGGTCTCATCACTTCCTTCAAAAGTATCAAGTATTTCATAGTTTTCACTATGTTCACGTACGATCAGTCTTTGCTCTTCACCAGGTGCAAGGATTAATGAATAAAGCAGTGTACCAAGAGCGAATCCGTCAGGAACCCATGCCTGATGCATATTCAACACATAGCCTATTCCGAGAGAAGCCATCTTCGGTATACTCTCAGGATTAGTCATAACATCATTCTTAAAAGTAGCAACATTTATCGGAGAAGTCAGTTTCTTTCTTTGGCGGTTTTCACCTGCAGAAGGATAGATTGCAGGCTCAACCAATCTTTGAAGCATTGTATAACTGTATGTTCTTGAAGGAGCAGTATCAGTAGGAAGCCAAGTGGCAGTATCTCCCTCACCCATGAGTCTTACACTGGGAAGAGCTTTGGGCTTGCTATCCCTATATCCTTTGAAGACCTCTTCTATGATGACAAAGCACTTGTTCTTGCACTTGTCGTCATTTTCGTCACCATCAAAGCAGGATTCGAGATCAGTACGCGCCATCAAATTGGTCAGTGTTTTTTCGAAATCATTAGTTGTCGAATCAGCACCATAGATTATGGCAAGAATATCTTCTCTTTCTTTTTCCTTGTTCTCTATCTCTTTTTTCAGTTCATCTTCTGTCTTGGTAATAGACAGATCGATCTTTCCTTTTTCTAGTCGATCTATTTCAGCTTTTATTTCCTTAATCTCTTCCTCTTTTGATTTAATATCAGTTTCACTAATAAAATTGTTTTCTCCATTGTTTTCTTTTAAAAGAGACGATAATTCGTCTTCAGCTTCGGCCTTTTTAGTTTTCCAGAATTCGATCTTTCCCAAGACATTTTTCTTATTTTCTAACTGTTTGATCTCTTTATTTGTAGAATCTAACAGGTCAAACTGGCTGATGATCATCTGCGCAGTCAGAGGTTTGCCGTTCTCATCGGTTCCTCCATCACGGATTACCGTATTTTCGATAATCTCAGATGCAGTTTTTGTAAAGCTCTGTTTCCAACTTCCATACGAGAATGTAAATGTAACGCTGTCTTGAAAATTGTATTTATCCGGCATAACAAGGTTAAAACGTCCATTTCCGTCCGTATATGCTGATACAGGGGCAGAATCCTCTTTTGATTCTGTCATAGGATTAATTACACCTGTAAGTTCAACAAGAAGATCAGATACGGCTGCAGTAGTTTTGGATTTGGATTTATCCTCGTTCTGACTGCGGATCTTAACCAAACCACTTATTATCCTAGGCAGCGGAAGAGAAATAGCTATATCCTGTAAAAATCCCAGACCTTCTTCAATTACTTCGCTGTCACTTTTGCCAATAGGTTCTTCTTTATAAGACTTTTCAAAAAGATATTCTGGTTCATCTTCGTCTGACATATCCAAAGGCAATTGCTGAAGAGATACTGGATCAGGTTTATTATCATCACTGGCAAATGAACCGATTTTTGCATTATTCCAATTAAAAGAAGTAAGAATTTGCTTAAAAGACTCCGCATTCTTATCAATCTCTGCATTACCTTCGTTTTTCTTTTCAATTTGCTCTAACAATATTTTCTGGAAATTTTCTTGAAGAACATTTTCAAAGTCACCTACTCTTTTTTGCTGAAGAGTTTGAGAAATAGATGTAGACTCAAGAAGTGCTGCATTAAACACCAAACTGATAAGGATACTGGTATTTGTTTTATCCCAATTAAACCCAGGATGAGTATTCGAAAGCGAAAGAAGCATCTGCTGGGTTTTTTCAACATTAACTTTCGCAAGATCACTAACAGTTCTAACCCCGGCAAGAACTAAAAGGTATGCATAATCAGCTGTCATGCCCATTACACGCCAAAGATCAGCCTGCTTTACCCATAAATTCACATATTTTTTACTTAGACCAAGTTTGTCTGCAATAGCTTTTCTTTGTTCAGGAGTCCTTCCCTTCGAAAGGAGACCCGAAATATCATAGATCTGACATTTGGTATTGAGTGCTTTTTTCTGTGCCTGGCTGATGCCTTTGATCGGAATTAAAGAATTCCCTACTGTTTCGTTTTTGTTAGACATACTCGTCCCCCATAGCTGCATAAATCGGTTAGCGAAAATAGTTACCAAATACCGAGCATTTTCCATGCTCTTAATCAGGTAACTAATCTCCATCAACTAATCGTATTTTTTTGTGATATATGCCCCCATAATCAACAAAAATACAATACCTATACGTTGTCATTATAGTATGCTGTTCTGAAATTCACAAGATGAAAAAAACAGGCAAAACATGTCGTCTCAAACATAGAAATATCAGTCATTTTCAAGGATTTTCAACCTCAAAAAAATCGGTCTTTTTTTCTCGTTATTATAATAATGATATTATTGGAGTTCCTATTTTTACACATTCGGATTCATCGATGGAAATATATGTAAATTTCACCCGTATTTTTCACAAAATTTAAATGTTAATTTTTTTTGAACTGTGTGTATTTTTTGCCATAATTTCAGCCTGTTTTTCTTCATTTTTTGAGCGCAAAATATCTGACAAAAAAGCACATCATCAGACATGTATCTTCATTGATGTATAATTATATCTTTTCTCCAGCTTTTCACTGGTCATCCGGCATTTTTAGGCAACAAATCGCCGGTTAAGTGCTACAATATTTCATATAGATAATCACTTATATTTTTCTTTCTATATCAGCTAAATCAGCCGTTTAGCACGCGGCAGAGGTAATGAAATGTTAGTTGTTTTTGAAGGACTGATCTTGAGTTTTTGGCTGCTCCTTATCTGCGTTGTCGGCATCGCCAAGGAAGGGCCTGTCGGTCTTGTCGTCTTTTACGAAAAGGAAGTTCAGGACAAGGTCGTTGCACTCGGTCTCACCACACCGGAAAAGATCAAGAAAGCAAGCATCTTATCGAGCCTTGCGATGTTCATCCCGAATCTGATACTTGTGCCTGCTGCGGTATATTTCATTAACGGAATAAACGGCTTCCCGGATGCATTCATCCAGCTTACGGTAATCTATCTTATCGCCGGTTTATTTGACCGCCTCTTCATCGACTGGTGGTGGGTCGGACGAACCAAAGCATGGATCATTCCGGGAACAGAAGAATTCATGCCTTATATCAGAGGAAAGACGCTGGCATTCAAGTGGATCGGAACCTTGGTTGGATTCCCGATACTTGCTGCGATCCTTGCAGGTCTTATGCAGCTTTTGCCTTGATCTTTTTCGTTAATACCGTAACTACAATAAGGAGCAATACATGCACGATCTGACAAAAGAAGTTTGGGTTAAATACGATTACAAGGACTGGCTCGATCACTTCAAAGAGAACGACAAAGAAAGACTTAAGATCGACTTCGCTGAAGAGCCGCAGCTTACGGAAGAGCAGGGCAAACTGATCTTTAAGTCGATCAAGGCTTTCCAGATGGGTGAGCAGAGTGACGGCATCTATCTTGCCGAACTCGCAAAGAAATTCGAAGAGGAATATAAAGAACCGCATTACGCCGAGACGATGAATCTGTTCATTAAGGAAGAGAACTACCACTCGGCTTACCTTGCATGGTATCTCGCACACCACAACGAGCCCAAAGCCAAGAAAAACAAACTCGATAAGACTTTCAGGAAGCTCCGTCACGACGGCAAGCTCTTTACCGAGATCGCAGTCCTCGTGACTGCCGAGACCATCGCTCTGTCTTACTACTCGGCCCTGGGAAACGTTGCAGATAAGATCGGTTCCAGGGACCTCCGCGCGATCTGCAACCAGATGCTCCACGATGAGCTCCCGCATATAGTTTTCCAGACCTATACGCTCTCTCATTTCGGAAACAAAAGATCCCAAAGATTTTTCCGCCGCTTCGTGATGGAATGCACGACTTTAGCAGTCTATATCATGTACGGGAAACTGTTAAAAGCAGGCGGATACAAATACAGTAGATTCCACGGAGACAACGTAACTTATCTCAAGCAATCGGTCAGCATGGCAGCAGACATGATAAGGACCGCGTGAGAGCGGTCCTTTTTTATCGGCTGTTCACATTACCAGGGCAGCAGATTTTCGTGATCTGCGAAAGCCAGTTCCCCATCCAATTTGGATTTTAACATTTAAGTCCGTGCTTTTCACGCCAAATCGCAATGTCATCCGGCAGGGTAGGTTAGGCAAACTGCCTTTATGCTGTTTTATATTTTAAATTGTTCTCCTTGCAATACTCTTCCGCGTAAGAACCTGCCGTGACCGTCAGAGTCAGTTTGGGACAGAAGGCAAATGCATCTTTCCCGATCGATGTCACTCGTGCGGGGATCGTAAGTTCCGTGAGTTCATGACAGCCGGAGAAAGCCTCTTCTCCGATCTTGGTAACGCCCTCAGGAATAGTGACCTTCTTAAGTGATTCACATTCCTTGAATTCCCAGTCACCCAGAGATGTTACCCCCTTGGGAATATCGACTTCCGTAAGAGATCCGCAATCCCAGAAGACCGCTGATTCCATAAGAGTAAGATCCGCCGGAAGATTGACAGATGTCAATGCTTTACAGTTCGCGAAAAGTCCCGCTTCGATATTTATATGCTCGGGCAGTTTTACGCTCTCCAGCGCCCAGCATCCCGCGAACGCATTACGTCCCAAGTACTCCACGCTGTCGGAGATCTCTATCTTCTTGAGCGAAAAGAGCCATTCGAAAGTCAGATCATCTATGGTCTTGAGATTAGGCGGCAAGGTCAGTTCTTCAAGTGCGGTAGCTCCGCTGAGAGACCCTCCGTCCAATGTTATGAGACTGTCCGGCAGATCAAGTTCTTTCAGTCCGCTGCAGCAATACAGAGCGTGTGTTCCGATGCTCGTAACTCCTTCTGAGACAGTGAGACTCGTCATATTGTTGTGGCCGTTGAAAGCTGCTTCTCCGATGCGGGTCACTTTCTTCCCGTCTATCTTCTTGGGAGTCGTTACCTTCTCCTCTTTGAAGTCGTTGAAACGCACGATCTCGATCGTGCCGTCATCAAGTTCCTTATAGCCCCAGAGCTTCCTCGTATCCTTGGCGCAGGATGCGAAGAGCGCAAGACTCATGCAGCTTATCAGAACTACAGACAATAACTTTTTCATGCCCTTCTCCTTAGGTAACAAGATTATTACTCGTATTCAAATTTTATCTCAGGAAATATGGAGTGTCAATAATATAGTAATAATTTAGTTACCATCGTAAAAGGATCCTTTCAAAGCAGGGAAACACCTGATCTTACTTGCTCTGCAAGATAAATAGGAGTTTTGAAAAATTATGTCTTTACAATTTCGTCATAATTGTGTTAGTATGAGCTTGTTTGTGAAGAAATTATTAACAAGTTATGAACATAATGTTCAAAAGGGGGGCAAATGAATTATAAATTCCGTAAATTCTTTAGCAAAACCATCTCTTCTATCATCGTTATGGTGATGGTCGTCGGATCTCTCCCGCTTTCCATTTTCGCGGGCGAACCGGATGAAGACCAAGCGCAGGCAGCACAGGCATATGATGCCCAGGCGCAATCTGACGTTCAGGATGACGATCAGTCAGATTTTCAGCTCATTCCGAATCTTCTTGACATCCTCGGTCTTACTGATGACGCTGACAACGATATAGTTCCGGTTAACGGCGCAGTCGATACTGATCCGGATGAAGACCCGGCCGACGTACCTGACGCAAAACAGGCTCCTGACAACGGAGACGTCAAGGCAGCTCCCCCCGATGATGACGGAACCATAGGAAGACTTACGATCACAAGAAACGGAACAGATTTCCCTTCAGGAACAAGTTACGCAATGTCCCAGGCCGAGGGAAAGGGGTTCTTTGTTAACTACAGATATTCCAGTCTCGAAAATATTGTCCTTGTCGTAGAGTGTCTTGATATGGGCGCTGATTTTGCAGCTATACCGGAGACGAACGAGTTCTTCAATTCGGTCAGCAAGCTCGGACAGGGCAAGCTCGCTTTAAGGTTCAATAACAGCCCCAACGGAAACGACTGTACCATCAACTTCCTGATGAAGTCAGTCCCGCTCTCAGATGCACAGGCATTCGCTCTTATGGACAGCGCAACAGTTCCTACTTCCAGGATCGCAGTCACCGAGTACACACTGCCTGAGGGCACGCCCATCTCGAAGGTCCTCGAAGAAGGTACAAAGGGAGAGGAACAAGTCCTTTGGGAAGGCACTCCCTATTCCAACCCCGATGCAACAGTTACTGCTCCCAATCCTTTTGCACTGACCGTTTCTCCTTACTCTGATGAGACAGGATCTCTTACAGATATCTATTTTGATGCAATAGGCACGAGCGGAAGGTATTCCTACACCAAATTTGACGGATTAAAAAACGGCGCATACAGATTTTCCATGCCCACTCCATATACCGATAACGGTGCTTTGATCGAGGTTCTCGGCGTACGCATCTACGAACCTACATCACAGGTCTACCTGCGCACTCTTGATCTTCCGGGCGGCGCGACGGAGAACGGTGTCGCACCTAACTGCCAGCTTCGACGCAGTGATTTTCGCGATTATTGGGATAAGTGGACGATCGGAGAACGCACATATGACGCTGATAAGGATGCATATTACTACGATCTGACTCCTGATGAGCGTACTCTTAATCACCAACTTTTCGGATGGGAAACTTTTACAGGCGGCATGAACCTGAGATGGAGACTGAAGGACAAGACTGATCCTCTTGCTCAGGAGACCACTTACCTTGCGCCGGACACGGTGATCACATACAGACTTCCCGGTGACGGATCTAATGTGAGAACGGCCGAAGTCAAAGGATCCACGATCCAGACAGGTAAGATCACATACAGAGACATGAAGACTACTTACAGCGCGATCCGCGCTGCAGACAGAACTCCGGTAAGCGATCAGGATGTTATAGTAGGCAATACATATAACGATCAGGGATTCACCAACGTATTTAACAGCATGTCACACACTGCAAAAAATACGGTATTGCCTGCCTACACCGGCAAGGTTACACAGTTATATGAATTCCCTTATCAGATACAGCCGACCAAGATGCATCTGGTAGATTCATGGAGACAAACTTACAGCAACAACACAAAGACCTCTAAGATCTCAGGCATCTACTATAACAGCTGGGATAATGATTCATGGGTTGCCGTTGATCAGTCTGTCATCGATGATCTAAACTCGGGATGGAATCGCCACAACACCTTTAGCCAATACATAGGGATCGGAGACGTTTCTTTCCCCGCTGACGTTCATGTTAAGAACATCCGCATCGAATGGGAAAGACTCGGAACCATGATGAGGCTGGGCGAAGGAGCTGAAGGCAATTATTCCACGGTAAGCGCTACCTTCTATTTCAAGGTCAACAACTGGACCGATAAGACAGAGACGGCAACTCTTCCGAGCGAGACACAGGTCCAGGTAAGATACAGCGAGACATACGACGGAGTATATAACAACGGTGAGATCTACAGGCCCGATACAGTTACTGCAAACATGATGCTCGCAGGTCAGGATGAACCCTCACAACAGGCTGTGGAACAATACCTCTGGTTCAGGCTCGTCGTGTCTGAAGAACCGGACCAGATCTGCCCTGACCTCTGCGGTATCGGAACATACGATAATGTTCCTTATTCGATAAACGGAGGAAAGATCAGCAGTGTCGGTGACCTCGGTATTACTATCGGCAAATACGGAGAGCGTTACGATCTTATCCATAATCCCAAGATCACATTAAAACTGATCAATCTCAAGAATGAGATCGCCAATGCAACTGACGAGCAGCTCCTGGCTCTCTTCACGGGTAAGTTTACGGCTATGCCCAAACTCTCCGGATGGACTTTTGTTTATACCGCAGAGAACAGCAAACATGAGAAATATACCAACAGCGTTACCATCCCGGAGATCACAAATAATTCCGGTGTAGAGGACACCTGGCTCCCTCTCCCTGAAGGCTACGCATTTACTTCTGTCGTATTGTCCTATGACGGCGAACTCGATCTTTCACACAAGAGCGAGACCGATACGAACAATACCATATGGCTCATGAAGAACATTCTGCTCAAGAGATACGACGACATCCCCTACCTCGACAAGAAGATATATGTCAATAAGGATTACGGTTATGCCGAGATCCGCTTAAACGGTTCCATCACATTCGATATTACCGAACTGGCTGACGAGAACGGACTCCATTGCAAATGTGACGGTGACATACACGTAACAGGCAAGGATATGTTATACAGCACATACCGCAATGACTTCCGCGTATACAACACCAGAAAGGCATCAATAAGCGTTGCGGGCAGGAATCCGGATAAGGCTGTTATCTATCAGGGCGAATCCGTAGGTGATTCTTCTTCCGAAAACGATGCCACAACATGGGATAAGACAAATTATGCCGTGTTCTCAGGAGATGCAGCCATATTTAACGAGGCCGGAGAATACGGGATCGATTACGGTGGCGCATACAGATATGTCGGCACTTCAAAATATACTTCATATCACAAGTGTTTCCCCATTGACGGTATTCGGGAATATCTCTACATCGAATTAACTGATGAAGAGTTCATCCCTAATCTTAAAAACAGCACTCTGTGGGGATACCCCTTAACCGATGAGAACGTCCAGTCAGAGATCATCACGGCAAACGATGCTGACGGAAACATGCACCGTTTCCTCAAGCTGCACTTTTCCGAAGGCTTTATAAGGACGAAGGTCTATCAGAGCAACATGCCTCAGGGATGGAGAGATAAAGGCATACTGGACCTCGAACCGAATTCGAGCTACTTCGATGAAGGACAGAACATCTTAAGATTCGGCGGCAGGCTCTACCGCGAGGATAATCTCACAGGACCCTTCAAGCTGGCATTCGATACTGTTCCCGGAACCACTCCCGGCGAGCACCACCCTGTCGGCATGATCTATTACGATTTCGCGGATTTCCTCAGCTACGGTCATGCATCGGTCAAGCAGTCAGACGCTGACAAGAACGGTTTTGACAGAGACCGTACCTGCTATTCCTTCTCGGGCAACAACATCACTGATGACACCATGGGCATCACGGGCGACACATCAAGACAGCTCTTCTATCACGATGGAAGCGCCTGGACCGTAGAAGTACTGATGCATCAGGAAGTCGGTGCTAACGTTGCTCCCGGAAAGAACCTGACCTACTACGATTTCTCAGCCGGCAACTACAGATTTATGGAGTTCGAAGATTCCGAAAAGAACAATCTGAATGCCTTCCTGACCATCACAGGACCCGGAAACCTTAATGCTTCACCCATCTACGACATGTCAACGATCGTAGTCCTTCCCAGAGAAGGCAAGAAGATCGAATATACATATGCAACTACCGTAGACGGTGTCCAGCAGGACTTCATTGAATACACCGAACCCAGCGATTTCACTCTCTATATGCGCGGTGTTCCGCATATAGTATCCAACAACACGAGTTCTGATCCCGTCATTATGTATACGACTGACGAAGATCCTAACGACGCATCAGCGACCTGGGTAGATTCCGGTTCAGTCAGTGACTGGAAGAGCGTAACGGGCATCCGTGTAGCTTTAAGCGTCATGGAACCTACGACCTCCCTTAATCTCCGTCTGGATCTTGCAACGGATGCCGAGATCACCAGCGAACAGATCATCAAGGAATGCGTAAGCGGCGGATCATTTATCTACCGCGAATCACAAAACGGGAATTTCATCGATCCCCAGCACCTTAACCTGAGCAGATGGAATTTCCATGGATATATCTATACTTGCCAGGTATTCTGGGACATTTACGATGAGAACGGAGATTTCAGATCCTATGACGAGAAATGGATCAAGGGTGTTCCCGTAACGATCTACGATGCGGAAGGAAATCCCATCCCTCAGAGTCAGGAAACAAGTACTGTATATACAGACAGCAACGGCAAAGCAACTCTTATAATCCCCAAATATGAGAAGGGCCTGTATATAGTTGCAGGAACGCCCGGAACCACTGACGGTTCAGTCGCCAAGATGACCGCCTACCCTGCCGGCAGATTTGTAAGCTACGACAGAACCATCAACAAAGTTGTACTGCAAAAGCCTGCGATCTCATCAGGATTATTCCAAAATGCCACTATCGGCTTTGTTAAACTGCCGCAGATAGAGGCAAAGGACATCGAGATGTATGTCGGTGACACCGTGTCAGCAGAAGCACTCGTAAAAGAGTTTGTAAGCAACGCTACTTACAACGACAAAAACATCCTCACGAACGGTACCTACAAGATCTCGTTCAAGGGAATCGACAAGAGTATCGCAACATTCGAAAACGATGGAAAGCTGACCCAAAACGACAACAACTCCTTAAAGTCCGAATATTCTTTCACGGGCGTTTCAGGCGGTAAGTTTACAGTCGAGGCAGTTGCTTCAAACAGCCTCGGCGACACAGTCAGAACGACCTTCAATGTTATCGTAAGAGAGCTTGAAGACCTCGTTGTAACGAACTCATGGGACGACGACAACAACCGTGACGGCATCCGCCCTGACGGCGTAACAGTCCAGCTCATGAAGAACGGCGTTGAAGACGGTGAACCTGTCACACTGAACTACGACAACAAGGAAACCTTCACATGGCCCAAGAAGGTCCGCTTCGACGACAGCGGCAACGAGATCGAGTACACCCTGAAAGTCACTCCTATCGCCAAGGTTCCCGGACACACGGGCTATACACAGACCGTCGACAAGAGCAGCTACACCGCCAACGTGACGGCAACTGCAGGCGGATATAAGTTCACCGTCACGAACGTACATATCCCCGAGAAGGTAGATCTGACCGTCACCAAGATCTGGGACGACAGCAACAACTGCGACAAGATCCGCCCCGATACCATCAAAGTCGAACTTTCCGACGGAACGAAGGTCAGCCTCAGCGAAAGCAACAAGTGGACTTACACTGCCAAAGGCAGATATAAGTACGAGAAAGGCAAGGAGATCAAGTACAGCTGGAAGGAAGTCAATGTCCCCGACGGCTATAAGCTCACAGTCGAAGAGGAAGGCTACAAGACGACTCTCATCAACGCTCACGACCCCAAGGTTGATGTAATCGTTACAAACATCTGGGACGACGATAACAACCGTGACGGCATCCGCCCTGACGGTGTAACAGTCCAGCTCATGAAGAACGGCGTTGCAGAAGGTAATCCTGTCGTACTGAAAGAATCCAATAAGAATAAGTACACCTGGTCTAACCTGCCCCGTCTCGACGAAAACGAGAAGGAGATCGAATACAACCTGGATGTAACTCCCATCGCCGATGTTCCGGGCCACACAGGCTATACCCAGACCGTCGACAAGAGCAGCTACACCCTCGAAGTAGCATCTAATCCGAGAGGATATAAGTTCACTGTCACGAACGTACATATCCCCGAAAGAGTCGACCGCACAGTCGTAGCAGTATGGATCGACGACAACAACATCGACGGCATCCGTCCCGAAAATCTCACGGTGGGCCTGTCCGACTGTTCAACAGTCACGATCGATGAGAAGATCGAATGGACCAGCACAGTAGATAACCTCTACAAGTACGCAGAAGGACAGCTCCAGGATTACAGCTGGATAGCTCCTGCAGTACCTGAAGGCTACTCCTTCTCACAGTCTGTCGAAGGCACGGTCACGACTCTCACCTATGTCCATACGAGAGACAAAAAGGATCCGACTCCGACACCTGCCAGAACAACAACCCCTACCCCCACCCCTCCCGGAACAAGAGTTCCTTCTACAGGCGAAAGGATCGCAACGGGATCCACCTGGGCAGCAGGCATAATCAGCATCTCCGTCGGCATCGCCGGAATAGCAGTATACTGCTACAGAAGAAAGAAGGAAGAATAATTTTCAAACCCCTGGCTTGAGTAAAGGGGGAGACTCGTAAGTGAGTCTCCCCCCTTTTTATGAGGTTATAAATTCAGATTGTATGATCGCCAATTGTTCATCATTACCTATTCATGCTTCGATGATATAATTTGTAATATATACAACTGATTTCACTCCTTAAAATAGGACCCTACGATGACTATTGATCATTAGTATAAAACTGGGAGGATTTAAAAATGGACCTCAGAGTTAGAATCCTTGACGTTAGCGAACGAAGACCCTTTCGCACTATCTATGAAGCAATTAATTGGTGTGTTGGTACTGAATATAAATACTGGGGCAGAGCTTGTTGGCCAAATTATCATCCTACTGATGGATTCAGGATGTGGTTTACTCAGTTGGCATATATAGAAAAAGGCAGGTATGTCCCCGCAGCTTTTGATTGTATTAATCTTATCTGCTGTAATGGAAATTATCATGTATTTGATAAAGTGAATCCCCAAAAGCCAGATTCAATGACAACACAGACGTGGAAATATGATCTTATCTTTTCAAAAGAAGTTGGCGGATACTATTATTTTAGAGGCGTTTTTGTAGCTGATGAAGAACACTCAGCTATGCATCATTACGTGTCAAAAAGAGTTGCTACCAAAGCAAGACTCATCGGCTGTCCAGCTCGTCGTTTAGAACTCTTAGACTCGGTCGATGCTGGTGAGTTTGATGAGAACTATTTAAAAAATAGAATTGTTTCAAGCGACGTAGTTGATTTACCGTTGAGCAGTAAACCCCGTGCTGTCATGGATAAACCGCCAGTAAAGCAATTCATTGCACCAAAGAAAAAAGCCCCGGTCAAACCAAAGAAGATTTCTGACAATGAATGTCTGAAGTTGTTTCCGATTAACTGCCGTGTGTATCACAAGTCTTTTGGATTCGGTACTGTCAATTCTATCAAGGACGCTATAATTTCTATCTCTTTTGATATTTCTGGGGAAAAGGATTTGGGAGTAGACTTCTGCATAAATAATAAATTATTAGAAAAAGTATAAAGTAAAGCTTTACTGGATATATGAAGATTTTGTTGATTATCTCTAGTATTCCAGTTTAGTATTATTGAAGAGGAGTATGATATGAAAATTCTAATTATCGGCAATGGATTTGATATTGCTAATGACTTACCAACGAAATATTCTCAATTCTTGAACATGTGCGAGTGTGTAATCTCATGTGGTCATGTTTATGATACCGCAAACAATCCTGTTTGCTCATCAGCTAACCAAGAAAAAGCACAATTAACCGATTTTTTCAAATCTGTTGGAAAGGATGCATATAATGAGTTTTTTGATTTAGCTAAGGGCAATTTATTTTATTATCATTTCTGTGATCGTAAAAATATAATTGGTGACAAATGGCTCAATATAGAAGAAGAGATTCAGAAATTTATAGAAAACCTAATAGCAGAAAAGAAATCCAAAGGCAAAGAAACATACAGATCTTCTAATATTTCAGCATTAAAGATTTTTTTAAATAATTGTCCTAATAAAGTTGAAACATATAAGGACTTATTTGAGACTATTCGCGAACAGCACAAAAATTTTGTTAGATTATTAGAAATCTATATGGATGGTTATGTAAATCAAATACCACCTAAAAAACTTTTATGTTTCAAAAAAGGATTCTATGATCATGTAATATCATTTAATTACACTGATACATATAGTGAAAAATACGAACCAGAATTGGGATGTTGTTATATTCATGGAAAAGCTATAATAGACCGAGACAAACCATGTCAAATAGTATTAGGTTTTGATAACAAAAACATGTATCCTGATATTACTGAAATTGAAATGCTTCCATATGTGAAGTTTTTTCAGAGATTGGATTTGAAAACCTCTGTAGATTACATGGATTGGTTAAAAGCAATGGATATCGAAGAGGAAAATTTGGTTGATATTTATGGACATTCTTTAGCATTTTCTGATGCGGATATAATATCAGGATTTATAAGAAAACCTCGAACTAAAACTCGTATATATTATTACGACAAACTTGATAGATATGATAAATTAAGAAATCTTACACTATTACTGGGAACAAAAGACACAATTGAGTTAGTCAGCGGCAAAGATAATCATTGTATAGATTTTATACCAACTGAGAATTATACAACAAGACTACTAAGTTAATTAACTAGCCCGTTTCATAATCGAATCGTCATTAAATCAACTTCCCAACACATTTTTAGTATTCGACAGTAAACCAACTTTTCAGCCGTAAGACGGAATACTATGTTTGGGTTCCCGAATAAACTTTGCGATTTGATTGCACACTAAACTTGGAAACGGGTGGTTAAGACCTTTATTCGCTATCAAGATTGTTATAAAGTTTTATGGGATCGATTCCCTTTATCATATCTTGCTCCTTAGACAAAATAATGTTGTCAATTATACCAACAACTTCTTCTTTTGACCAACGAGCCGTTTTCACTTTGCTTCTGCTTTTATTACCCGATGAAGCAAAGGACTGTTTTACTGTGGAATAAACCTTTTTGCCTGGATTGGACAACCTTCTAAAATATCGTATATCCCCTGTGCTTATCGAACGAGATAAGTATAACAAATCACGATGTGACAATGGTTGGATTTGTTTTTCAATAACGCAATATAGAGATGGCTCTTCAGATTCTTTTAAGAGCTTTGCACTGTTATGATTTACTTTTATTTTTATTTTTTCCATTATTCTTCACCTATCCCTTTAAGCACAGTGGGTATGATTTTAGATATATCAATTAAATCAAAGCAGTTGCGAGGAAGCTTTTCAATTAAAAACTCATTCGATGATTTACTTGCCTTTTTGCTAACTTCTGCAGGCGAAATAAGTCCACTTACCTTAACATAAGGAATAACATACAAACAAGGATAAAATTGTTCATTGTCTGCGCTATTAACCAGAGCAATAATTTCATTGCGTTGCTCTTCAGTAATAACTTTGTTCTTCAGTTGCTCTTCAGCGCCAATTTTGATATTATCTTTACGCTGGTCATCGTCACCTCATCGGTATCATAAAGATAGACTTGCTTCCCATGAATGACCCTTCTCGCAGGTCCACCATACCTTCTTATGAGATCCGCTGGAGACATCTGAAGGAGAGAGTTCATTACTTGTGCCCCACTGGGGCACAAGTTCAGGGTGCTCTTCAGCCAGAGTTTTTCTTCTCATAGCGGAAGATCATCGATGCACATGTAATAGACACCTATCCTTTTAATTTGAGCATCGATGTCGTGTCTGATCTTCGTAACCCGAAATAGCTTTCGCTTAAATCGATTCAGGAGAATAGCGAGTGTTCCACCCCATATTATCGTCATAAAATACACCTCCATCTCTACCATAAGGATATGAACTCGACGGAGATTATTCCAATGTGCGATTGTGCTATCGCAGCGAGAATATAATGGATTATATTCGGTATAATTCGATTCTATCAGGGAGATAACCTAATAGAATGCGTTATTTTCATTTAACTTCAAAACGAAATAGCTTAAAAGAATCCACGAGCAGATTATCTCGTGGATTCAATCTTTAATCATAAAAAAGTAAAATGTGCGATTTTCCGCTGTTTGGGGGCTCTGGATTCAAAATGGATTCAGATATGGATTCAAAAAACGGCAATAAAAAACCCTCGATTCAATAGAATCAAGGGTTCCGAGGTTATCATTGTTCTTTAGTTTTCATTGTCGGGACGGGCCCCGTGTAATGCAGTATTTACGGGCATTTACGGGTTTTTATGGGCACTGATTTGCCCCTCATTTTTGGGCATTTTACACCTATGGGCAATTGTTGGCAATAGTGAGTCTTTCAATGGCGTATTATTTGGCGTAAATGGCGTATTTACAGTACTTTCCAGGTTTCATCGCACGTGCGATTTACGCCAAAACCGCAGAATATACGATAGCGCCCGATTTCTGTACGTTTTTTGGGACATGTGCTTTTGTTCACAACGCAAACAGTACGTCCCTTTTTGGGGTGCGCATGTCCTGTTGTTACGTTCGATAAAGTACGTCCTTTTTTTGCACAATAATACCTTTCTGTTGTTCCCGATTGGGAATGTCAGAACATCTCAAGCTTTTCAACTTTTCGTCAGCAGCAAATACTCGAATAACAGAAGAGCCCCAGAGGAATCTCTGAGGCTCGACTGATTCAATGATAAAGATCATTCATTCTGGTTTGAAGTCTTTGAAATCAAAAGCGAAGTAATTAGCATCCATCATATTTAACTGTTCGATCTTTTCTAATTCTTCTCGCATTAGTGTTTGGCTCCTGTCGACGTCGGGAACGGTCTATATAATTCAGTAAAACCGCTTAAAACCTTTTAGAAGACTTTATAGCATACGTTTCCTTTCATCAGGGGTTCTACAAAATAGCTTAATTTACCTTAATATATATTGTCGTACTGGATTCAGAAATGGATTCAAGTGGATTCAACTTTTTACGATGTGCTTCAACACAAAAGAATACCGGACCATTTCTGATCCGGTAGATATCTTTTATGCTTTACCTTAGCTTACTCTCCACGAAGATTTCTCAATGATTCATCCATCTTAAACATATCTTTTCTCATCTCATCCATCTCAAGCAGAATCTTCTCAATGACCTGATCTTGCTTAGCGATTATGGAATACAACTCATCGATTCTTTTATCGTGTTCTTCATCTTTTGCTGCTTGCTCTTTAATCTCTTCTATTTGAGAGTCATTGATATCAGCCTGTTCCTTAAGAAGTTTCGTAAGTTCTGTCTGCTTCTGATCAATGTCTTGCTGCATCTTAAGACGTTTAAGCAAGTTCTCAATCTCAGCACGGGCCAGCTCATCGATTTCTTCCTGAGAAGCATTGCGAAGCTTATATTCTAATTCTTCGACGACCACTCGATTCATTGCTATGTTTGTTAAACCCAAACGGAACAAAAACTTCGTTATGTCCGCTAATTTTTGCTGATAGTCAAATTGTAGTTTTTGAGCATTCATAGCAGATTCTTGTGCATTAGCCAAATCCAAAGTCGCAGACTGTAAGCTTTCTATTGCCGCCTTCTTGGAAAGTGAGCCTGCATCAACTTCATTAATTACAGCTTCCTTGGCTTCAAAGGCTTTGTTTGAAGCTCGTTCAATTTCCTTTTTTAGTTCACTCATAACAGTGAGCTGGCTTTGTATTAACTCAGGAACCTGTTTCTCATCAACGTTCTCAACACGTATTTTCAAAATATCTTGGTCAGCCATAACTATATCCCCCATTTAAGTGTATTTAACATGTCATCTTTTAAGCCGGGATTTTTCTCATTAGCAGCATCAATATGTCCAGCAATCTTACTTAGATTATCATCTATCTCAGAATAGGATTCGCTAAACACTTCTTCAGTAATACCTATCAACTGATAGGCCTCTTCGATTGATTCTCCAGCCTTTTGAGCAGATATCCACATATCAGCTTCTCGGAACAATACCTTTGCATTCATAAGATTAAGTGCTTCATCATAAGCTGCAATTCTCTCTGACAGGACTTTCTGTCGCTTGTATTCAAAGGATAATTCTGACCCCAAGCAAATCACCACTCGTCCAATACCTATATAGTTAATTCTTAGTGCAAAAGTCTTCCAAAACGCAACGGTTCCCGAAGTTGCAGCTCCAGCAGCAGCACCATACGGTCCACCAACAGCCCCGACTTCTGCACCTACTGCTCCAGCTTTCTCTGCTTCAATAGCACCACGGATAGCTGCATCGGTGATATCAATAACTTCCATTGTTGCAACAGAAATCGTAAGCATGCGTGTCAAAGTTGCGTTGTTAAAAGGAATTATTTTTTTCCACTCAAGTTTTTTTAGATCAGATAATGATTTTACTGATGATTCTCTGACTGCAATTACAAATCGTTTTATGAAGAAGAATGATCTTACTATGCACTCATTTATCAATACTGGAATAAACATTTTTGATGCTTCTTTTACATTTTCGAGCATCCCTATTTCTGTTCGATAATCAAATCTTAATTCTGTACCTTTTATTATCTTGCCATCTGCATCATGTTCAGCAAGAAAGGTTCCATTAAATAACTTAGACAAGTGTTTAGTCAATTCATCCGCATCATTTCCAGTTTGGGCATTTCCATTAAACAAACGGACTCTTACCGCATCAATCTCTTTCGCTAAAGAAAGAATCGGACCAGGTAATCCCGTTCCAGCACCAGCGGTTTGATCAGTGCCAGCCATATCACTAAACATATGTAATAACCAATGCACAGTGCCAAACAGCACCTTTTGAAAAGGATCCTTTCCTATTAAAGATGGATCTTCAACCTTTTCTATCACCAGCATTCCACCTGCATTAGCACCAACAACATAACCTTCGGAAAATTGCATGAACATAGAGAAAAGCCATCCTATGAGTGTCGGATGATGAGTAAAATCTCTAAAATGATGCTGTTTTCCACCACCAAAAGCATTTTTAATATTATTCTGATCGGAAGCTAAGTGACTATTCTGTAATTTCTTTATAGCTTCCTTTAAGTTTTCTTCAGACGAAAGATTGGGATCTTCTTTAAAGCCATTATGTTTTGCGGCTTTCTTAACCATTTCATTGACCTTTTCAGAACCGATTTCATGGCACTCTTTCAGATTCTTAAAAGACAACTCTCCAACAAAGACAATATCAACTATTCCTGCCAAAACACCACTTATTGCAGAAATGGAATAATCCCATTTGTCGGCATCGATTCTCAAACCTTCCAGTTGTTTTGTCAGTTCATCAATCTCTTGCTTATTCTTCAGAAGCAATTGATCGATCTCAGCCTCACCACTCCTAAGATCCGAATATGGAATTATTGAATAATCGATTTGATTATCGCCCTGATGCAAAGAATACTCTAGTTCCATGGCTTTCTCCTATCAAGACTTCATAAAGGCATCCAGCTCTTCCTTGTACACCTTTGCTATAGCGAAATAGAGCATTTGACTACGAAGAATATCAGCATTCTTTTTAGCTTCAGACAGATTCTTAGCAACCAGACCTCCTGCCACAAGAACAGTAACTGGGAAGAGCAAACCCAGAGCCGCAATAGCCCCATGCTTTTTCATATCTTTCTTGGCTACTGCTTGTCCAGCAAAGGCATCCTTCTCGGTTAAACTCTCATCATCTATTATTCGGCTCAATTCTATATGAAAATCCGCATAAGCATCTTCATCCCAAGCAAATTTCTCATCTGCAATTATTGCATAGTGACGCTTATCAATAGGACCATAAGATATGCCGTACTTGTTGTAAATAGGATGTATAAGGGTTATATCCTTAATATCATCTATGAAGAGTGTTTTATCGGCTAGCTTGTCTGCCGTATTTTTCGCTTTATGTTGTAACCACTTCTTTTCAGAGCATTTAAATACTCTTACCGTGCCATCTTCAACACCAACGGTGTTTTCAGAAGTATCGTCTTTGGTTTCAATAAGTTCTTTTAACTGCTTAAAAAACGCTTCGTCTTTTTCCTTGTATACGATAAGCAAAGTCTTAGTTTTCATGACTGATCACACCCCAAAACTAATAATCATCATATTAGTATTATAAGGTATGAACAATATTATTAGTATTACTTATCTGTAAATACAGTGCGAAGAACTATTCTAGAGCCTTCTTCATATACTCCTCGAACGACGAGATCTCTTTCTGCTTGAATTCATCAGTGACCGATACGTATATATCCATAGTAGTTTGAATCTCGGAGTGTCCCATTTGATATTGTACAAACTTGATGTTAGCGCCAGATTCTATGAGACGTGTCGCATATGTATGTCGCAATACATGACAGGAGAAATGCGGGAGCTTCTCGTCTTCATTAGTGCACATGGAATTATACTCATTCACAACTCTATGAATATTTGCATTAAGGATGTTTTGATTGCATACATGTCCCTTTGAATTGAGGAAGATGAAATCATTATACCCGTCGATATTATCTATGCTTTTAATATCGAGCAATTCAAGATAATCTCTTTGCATCTTGAATGCATCCTTTACTGCTTGAGTCATTACGATTTTCCTAACTCCATTCTCAGTCTTCGGTGTGTTTATCGCATAGTGACATGCTGTACCGTTGTCATTATCCTTATAGTTGAAATACACCAGCGTATGATTGATATCAATAAATCCGTTCTCAAAATCTACATCACACCAGCGAAGACCGGTGAGCTCTCCTACTCGCATACCGGTATTGGCCATTATGAAGAACGTCGGATACCAATGCTGATACCTTGAATAATCCATGAGATACTTCAGAAACGTCACTTCATGTTTAAGTGAAAGAGATTCGCGTTTTCCGCTCTTATAATGGTATGAAGCCTTAAGTTCCTTTATCAAACTGTCTGAAGGATTCTTCCTTAAGTAGTCATCATCGACAGCATATTGTAGTATCTGATGCAGGATGGTATGAACATTTTCAACTGTGCCAATGGACAGCTTTCTTTCATCTAACAGTTTCAAATAATATGCTAGGATCGTCGTCCTCTTCAGATGAACTACTAGTTTTTTACCTATATATGGTCTAATAAGGGAGTCAAACGTATATACATATCCTGAGTAAGTACTTTCCTTAATACCTCTTTTTAGGCCTTTCCATATTTCAAAAAGGCGTTCAACAGTAAGACCAGCCGGAGGTTCTCTTATGCCTTCCAGTTTATTAAGCTGAATTTTCTGTTTTCTGATCCTGAGCATATCAAGATCTTTGGCATAAACCGCATGTCGTAAACCGAATGCATCTGTCCATCTGTATACATATCTGCCGTTCTTAAGTTGGCATTCGCCAACAGTCAATAAACGGCGGTTTTTATCATACCTTTTCTTAGAACTCATACGTATTCCTCACATTCATTAATACTTGCAAAAGAAAACGTGCGATCATCCCGAGTGGAACAATCGCACGTTCTTTAATGATCAGATTGTCTCTGCATTCTCGAGGTACTCTTCCAACTTTTTACGTTTGAACATCATTCTGGAACCTACCCAAACAACAAGATTCGTGCGAGGTGTTGCGGCTATATGCCTTAACCTGTTAGTTCCAATTCCCGTGAGATCAGCAGCTTGATTCACTGTGAGCAATGTTCTTTCCCAGATGGGAACCTCTCTCTTTCTTCCATACCTTTTTTCCTCTTCATCCATCGTCGGAATCCTCCTTAAGATATCTTCCTCTTGTCAGCATTTATGTACTCGTCGAACTTATTGAGTTCTTCCTTTTTTAGACTATTGGTTACATCAACATAAATGTTCATTGTGGTCTGAAAATCGCTATGTCCGAGGATCGCCTGTATAACCTTTATATTGACTGCTTTCTCACATAATCGGGTTGCAAAGGTGTGTCTCAATATGTGACAGGAGAAATGCGGAATAAGTACTTCAGGCTCTTTGTCTTTTGCTTTTTCAAGAATGTCTAAATCGATTATTCTGACCATTCTACGTATAGCCGCATTTACTGTCCCTTGATTGAACACTTTTCCTTCACGATTGATGAAAACAAAGTCATCATAACCGTCAATGTGATCAACACTCTTGAGTTCAGTGAATTCCAAATACTCTTTTTGCATCAGAAATGCTTCCTTTACAGAAGGAGTGATCGGAATAGTTCTGTATCCAGCTGCCGTCTTGGGCTTATGAATGTTGTAGTAACAGCCTCTTTCATCACGATGGTTATAATAAACAAGCGTATGATTAATTGAGATAGTATCGCCTTCGAGATCAACATCGCACCAACGAAGTCCAGTGAGTTCTCCGACACGCATACCGGTGTTAGCCATGATATAGAGAAGCGGATACCATTTGCGGAAATCGGCGCGGCTCAAAACTTCTTTGAAAAAGAGATCTTCCTGTTCCTGTGTAAGAGCACGTCTCGGTTCCGTATCCCTTCCAACAGTACGCTTTATGTCTCTCAACATAAGATCAGTCGGATTAGTTCTGATGATATTGTCTTCAACTGCGAGCTGGAACACCTGGTGCAGTACCGTGTGAACATTATCAAGAGTAGATACCTTCAATCCGCGACCTTCCAACAAATTGTTGTAAAAGCATCTGACATCCGTTCTTTTGACTTGTTTGATCTTCTTCTGACCAAAAGTCGGTTTAACAAAGAGCTCATAGAAGTACTCATACGAGGTTTTCGTCCTATCTCTTAAACCACGCTTTGTCTCTTTCCAAAGTTCAAACATGTCATTAACGGTAGCATTGACAACGTCACCTTTAATTCCATCCTGCTCGTCCTTTTTTATGTTATCTTCCAAAACACGAAGCTCATCGAGTGTAGATGCATATACTACATGACGCTTCTTATCAGGGCCTACCCATCTATATGAGTATCTGCCATCAGGACGGTGATATTCACCTCTGTTAAGGCGAACATGGTTCTTATCAAATCTTACATTTACTGTTCTTTTTACAGATGCCATTTATTATTCCTCCTAGTCTTGTTTCGTAGATCCTCACCAGGCACTAGGACCTGATGAGAATCTAATATGAAACGAAAAATAATGCCAATGTGCGAATTTGAAATACGCATAATTAAACTGAGTAACGTGACTCCAGATACTCTTCAAGCTTCTTGCGTTTGAACATTCTCTTCGAGCCTACATACAACACGAAGTCACATCCGGGGACCTCAGCCATCTTAGCGAGCTTCTGAATCCCGATACCTGTGTACGCCGCAGCCTCATAAATGCTGAGAGTGGGCTTTTCTGATAGTCTTACATCAAATTCTCTATTATCGTGCTTGTACATATCCGTCACCTCGTCAATAATCCAACTACTGCATAATCAAAGCCCATACGGTGATTACACAGATCACATGTATCTTTCTCGTTACTTGCTTTGAGCACTTTAAAACCGCGATGGCGATATGCATCACGACATACCGGGCAGAGGCACATAATATCGCGCTGATTAAATGAACGCCTGCGAGGTTTTTTATAGCCACACTGCTCAATGATGATCGCTTTTATATCGCAGCCCTGCTTTCTCAGATCCAGAAGTTTCTTCAGACCGGAATTGATCTTGCTGATTACTTCCTGGTCATCGATGTGACCAACCTTCTTTCCAAGATCGCTCTGATTGACTGTCCGCAACTGTTCAAGAAGGATCATAGACTTTGAACGAAGACCAAAGCGCCTGCCAAGATAAACATGAGCAAACATTTCCTGCTTCTTCCTTGCTGTAGTTGTCGGTGCAATGACCGTTGTAGGTGAGTTTTCATTCTGATCATTGTTCTGCAGCACTACAGCTGGACGATAACCATTCTGAACGGAGCCACGGTTCTCTCCGAAGTCATACATGACGATGTCACCACGCTTAAATGTATTAATATTCATGCGACCACCCCCAGTTCTACGAAGATGTCATGAATATCCGGCAGAGCTCTTTCTATGCTCTTCCAAACGGCACGTTTGGTGATTCCTTCCTGTTCGCCAATTTCCTTGGCTGAATAGCCTATTACGTACTTCTTGTAAACTCTTGGGCCAACATTTCCTGGAAGCTTATTCATCCTTTTAAAGATGCACTCCATTGTAAAAAGAGACTCGCAGATTCGAGCAGGATTAGACAATTCATCGATGAGCAATATAGCTGTTTCAAAACCAATGTATTCATTGAAAAGTATGTCTCTTAACCTCTCGCGTTCATCGTTCAAGCCTGACCTAACCATCACATCAAACATTTCTACTGTGAGAATCATGTAAGGTCTGTACTCATTAATTTCCTTTCCGAAGTTCGCTTCAAATTCTTCTTCGGAGAGTTCAGTCACAATTGCGTAGGGAATATCATCTCTATAGCCGGGATACTCGGCTGCCAGATCAATGATTGTATATTCTTTCCTGAAATCTTTTCTTAAAGCTACTGGTATAAATTCTTTTTCTTCTTTCATGGGTTTTCTCCTAAATTTGTGGATTTTTGGTTGAATCGAAAAACTTAGGAGATTCAGGGATATCGGTCTGTGTACTCTTGCCACTTAAGCATTAAAAAAGTCCTTTCCGATCAGCCGGAGAGGACTTCCTTGTCGTACGATGTAAGACCAAATAAAAACGGCGCCTACGTATCATCAGACAGTACAATTGCTGTACTATCATCTGACTCGTACGACGCCGGTAGCATAGTAGAAATGACTACTATCTCCATTTGATCATTACAAGATAGAGTTGTATTTAGTTGTAAGTTTTATGCTGCGGCTTTCTTATGAACGCTTAAGCATAGGGTTTGCATGTCACCATGCAAAGTCCGGTAAAGTATGCACTCCCGGGTATATCTTAGGCTCAGCCTGGCACTTGAACAGACCGAGGTTAAGAGCAGATATGTTTTTGCACTTTGCGCACTTTAGCGTTATGTGTCCTGAATGCAGGTTGTCATATGCATGTGCCATTACATAATTGCAATGCGGGCATCTGATCTCTCGATCGACCATATCCGCCACTTGTCTACGCGATAATTCTGCTCGTCTCTGTATCTCGGCAGAAATATACTGATCATCAAAGGGGTTCATAAGGGAATACCTCCTTGCTCTCTGCCAGGAAAGACAAAGGTTTTGATTCTATGAGGTTCAGCTCCTTCAGCCGGATCATGAAAGCTGTGATTGACACTTTCATCTCGTTAGCTATACGCAAGAGCATGGACTGATCATACTTGCTGATCCCGTAATTCTCATATCTGATAACCTTATTGCTATTAAGGTATGTCTCCAAATACTTAAGAACAATGGGCTTGGGCATCAACAAGCATGCAGAGAAACGATCGGCCTGTGTCTCGTATATGTTTAACTCACCCAAGAGAAGCTGCTGATTATAGCTCGCTTCATTATCGAATGCGTGATTGTAGTATGCTGCCGTATTACCATAAATACGATTAGTGATAATATGTCCGGCCTCATGTCCTAATACGAAACGTCTTTTTGACTCGTTTCCGTGTGTCTGCAGATACTTATCGAGTACGATTACATCTCTGTCGTACAGTACTTCGCGTCTTCTGCCATTACGGCTAACTGCAAGTTTAGTGATACCATCGCTGGCAAATCCGAGACAGTTGCTCCTGGCTGCAATACACTCATATACAACAGTGCATCCCAGATAGTTCATAACAAAATCATCAATATCGATGGAAGGAAGGATCTTGCTCTTGACACCAATACGATCCATGTATTGATCCAACATCTGAGCACATGTCAATTCGATCTCATCATTACTCATATACTTAATATTCTTCATTTCTCGCTCCTAATGATCGAAAAGATAGATACCGTCATCTTCTGCCTTTGGCTAGCACATTGACTTCGGATGTTGGCAAGGTCCAATGTCCGAACAATCTCACATTTTTGCAAATTGTAACGAACACATGTTCTTTTTATGTCAGAATGATAACACGCTCAAAGCACTCTTTCAATACTTAAAAACGGCCTGAAAGCCTTGAAAAATGTAACATTTCCCCGGGATGCCGATAGAATCTAAACGGAAGGGAATTATTACATTTTTCGAGAAGGAGAAAAATGCGAAGAGTACCAATAATGGAACTATCCGCATGTTAGACTGAAGGGTTGGTCAATAGGGAAAGGTGGTCTTAAGTGACCTAATCCATACTTCTATAGTAACATAATTTGCTCCAGTTCAAGCATCTCTTCCCCGCTGGGGAGGGATAGGGCGATGCCGGATAAAGCATCGAATCAGATTTCAGACTAAACAGAAGGGCAATTCGTGAAAGCCTTAAATAACGCGATTTGTAACAATGTTACGGGCTTATTCCTACCTCTGCCTGTTGATCCCAAAAGTCTCAATTTGTCTCAAAAAGTCTCAACTTTGCGAAAACCTATTGATTTTACAAGCTCAGCTTGTCATAGTACTCACACAAGCACCACGAAAGGAGTGACACTACTATGTTGAACGACGAATTCTTCCGAGAGGAATTAGAGAGCATTATTAACAGTCCGGAATCATACACCAAAGAGGAGATCCATGAGGCATTCTTGGTAATGACAGAAAAGTATCTCAATGAAATGATCAATACCATGAATCTGGAAAGGGAAATTACTAAAGGTATGGACAAAGATAGCGCGAACGAGAAACTGGAAGAGATCGCAACATCTAACCCTTCTATGATCGATCTGGATCATACAAACGCTTTGTCGACCGATAAGAAAGAAATAATAGATAATCTAATGGCTTATATCGAATTCGAGTTTGGCATCGATATTATATAAACAATCAATGATACCAATGATGTGAACTTCCAAAACTACCGGAGTCACGTTTCTTCCTCTCTTGCTCCATAACAGCAACAGCTTCTTCCTTAGTTGAATACAGGCGGTGTTTCTTAAGCCTAATACCGCTACTGTAGTTTTCTATGGAACGAAGAGTATAGAAGTCTCCGGATATGCGCACAATCTGCATCTCCATAACAAAAGAGTTATTGGAGATAATAAAGACATGCTGACCTACACTGTATTTCTTTTCTTCCATATATCTAAAAGTGAACGGCCGCAGAACGTTTCATTCCACGGCCGCTATAATTACCTGTTGTTATAAGTTATTAGAACAGATCTACTGACTTGCCGTCCTTATCGAAGATCTTCTTTTCAGCAGCAACTACGTAAACATCACCGCCAAGCTTTGCAGCCTTCTTCTCAATCTTCTTGTAATCGATCTGCTGTCCGTCAAACTCGAAGATAACCTTACCGAGTTTCTTAGGAGCAGCCTTCTTAGCAGGTGCCTTTTTAGCTGCCGGCTTCTTAGCTGCAACTTTCTTTTCAACTGCCTTCTTAGCTGCAGGTTTCTTTGCCGCAACCTTCTTTGCAGGAGCAGCCTTTTTTGCTGTTATCTTCTTAGCTGCCGGAGCCTTCTTTGCAGCAGGCTTCTTAGCGGCTGTCTTCTTAGCTGCGGGTTTCTTTGCTACAGGAGCTTTTGCCTCAGCTGCCTTTACTTCTTCTGCCATAGTTTTATCCTCCGTGAGATGTTTTTATGGATATACATTAATTGTATTATTCATCAAAAATACCGTCAATGATAAGAATAAATACTATGCGTTCTTCAAGAGACTGAAATCTCCCTTAGTCGTTCAATCCATCTTAAAACTGCACCGGATTCAAGAGCTCCTAAGATCAATCCGTCGCAGAAACGCTCGCCCCGTACCAAAGCCATAAACAGAGCCATCAGGCATTTGTCATCCATTTTCGATACATCAATAGTATCTACATCGATATTCTCTTTATATCCATACCCTCCAAGAACATCCATGTAATGGTACAAATCATATTCTGGATTTGCTTTGTTGAAATTATAAACAGCTTGGATTAATTGATGAACAGTCTCTGAGTATTCAACATGAGGAAAAGGGATTGGATCTTCTTTCGTCCCTTTATGAGTCTTTATACTCTCAGCGAATGAATTTTTAACCTCACCATAAGAATCATATCTTAGAGCATCCTCAAGCTGTAACAGTTCATCGAACCTACCTGATTCAGATGATAGTCTTTCCATAGTCTTTCTCCCACAAAATAACAATTAATCCCAAAAGATCATATTCAAGGGATCAAATTCTAGTTTTGCTCCGCATTCAGGACAATTGATTTTCCCATCGAATAATTCATCAGGGAATTTGATTATTCTTAAAGCACCTCCACAGGAACAATTATGTTCGAAATCTCGAACCTTGTTGTAATCTGATTTAAGATCCTCTGGCATTATATAATCAGCGGGTTCAATACCATCATCTTTCGGAAGATAAAGACTCATATTCCTGATTGTTTGAAGCTTTCCACATTTATTACAGATTGCAACTTCATCCTCACAATTAACGGCTGCATTCTTATGCTCTTCAAAGATCATCTTATAATCATCACCATAAATGCCAATACTTATATCATTTACCGTTTCCTTGTACACAACAGGGAACAACATTCCTACGCCAAGCATGGCTTCAAATTTGTAATTGCATTTTTGGCAATTGATAACATATCCGTTTCCCATATCACCCTCACATCAATTATCTTTATTGTCGTCTGGTCTTATGACCTTCATGCCTTTACCGGTAGCAACGAAACGTTCCTTAGCCATAGCTTCCTCAAGATCTATCGTGTCTTTCAGATAATCATTTTTGATTCCGCTACAGAACGAGACCATATTGCAACCCAACTGTTCCATAACGTTTTCGCCCATATCTTTTGTTTCATCATCAAGCACACAGAAGGTAATATCGATATCATAATCAGGATTGTTATCTATAAAGTCCTGACAAGCCTGCAATGCCTTGCGCCAAGCCTTGTCCTTAGGATATCCAAAGATGCCGGAAGAGAGCAGAGGAAATCCAATAGAGTGGATATCGTTGTCTTTGGCAACTATCAATGATTGCTTATATGCACTGTATAAGAGCTTGGGTTCATTCTGATTTCCGCCATACCAACGAGGTCCAACTGCATGAATGACATACTTTGCAGAAAGATTGAATCCTGGGGTAATGACAGCATGACCTGTTTTACATCCGTTATACTTGCTGCATGCTGCGGTCATTTCAGCAGCTCCCGCATCAGTGAAAATGTAGTGACACACACCACCACCTTGCGCCAATTGCTCATTTGCTGCATTAACAACAGCATCCGCCTTTAGCTTTGTTATTCCTATCTTTTGAATACTTATGATGCCCATATTATCCTCACTTTCTCCTTCAGAAATCGATCAGATAGATCTCGATATTTATCAATCGGAATGTTCCTTTAGGATCTATACTCTTAATTTTACCGCAGAGTAGTTTTCCAGCGTCCATTAATCTTGCAAAAACAACATTATCTCGTTCGGGAACATATCCTAGTTTCCGCTTAGTTTCATCAAGAATGATGATTGCATTATCGTCATACTTGTTTTCCTCACGCTGAAGGAATAGTTTATCTCCAATTTTAATGCTTTCTAACACAGACGTATCCTTCAGATGAGTTGTTCCGGCAACATATGTATCGAAAAGATAAATCTCGCGACTGAGCGGCTTAATTACTTCACCCAATCCCTTTGTATCTGCCATTGCCAGTACATCTTTTTTGCTCTCAATTAAATCTGTATCCATGTTAATGTCGCACCTCCTTCGGAGAGAATGTTTTCCAGTATTTTTGTCAGTTCCTGGCTATACTTCTTGTACTCTTCTATTTCCTTATTGAGTTCATGCTTCTTAAGTTGTACTTTCTCAGGTGATGACAGGAGATCCAAATGTGTATAAGGTTCAGTAGTAATAATATCGTTTATCTCTGTCTCTAAATTAGCTATTCTCTCATCAAGGTTATCAATAATCGGAGTAGCAACCGTTTCGCCATTCTCTTTGAGCACTTTCCTTACAAGCACTTCAAGATTATTCAGCTCATCATCATCGTTGCACCTATATGCGATAACGATTCTCTCCCATAACTCACGAAGTTCATCATTTTCAGAGGTCAATGGATTAATATCAGGGTGGATGCTCTTAACAAGACGTCTGTATATTCTCTTGGCCCGATCAATCTTATACTGAGGTGATGTTGTAGATTTATCAGCATTGTTCTTATCAGACATCATTTCCTTCAACTGCATATTGTAAAGAGCCATACTCTTATCAATCTGAGCATTCATATCATTCACATCGATGACATCTCCGTGATTAAGAGCAGCCTGACAGTAGGCAATCATCTTTTTCTTCTTAATACACTCTATCTTCAGTTCAAAGTTCTCAAGGAGAAGTTCACCGAATTCCTTCATATAAGAAGTGTAGATAGACCCAGCTTCCTTTGTTAGCTGATCTCGCTTAACTAGGAGTTCTTCGTACGTGTTGTACTGTCCGTTATTTTTCTTTATCATCTCATCCATAATGCACCACCAAGTCATAAATCTCATCGTAAAGAGTTGTGATATGTCTATCGCCAATCTTAGCTTTTTCGAAAAAACTCCTAACATTCCGATACCATTTGTAATCAAATCTAATCACTATATTTTCTTCTTCAAAGATGCACTCGATCATAAAACGGCGATTTCTGTATTCAAACACAACCATGCATTCTTTCTTTGCTATCCAGAACAGATCATATAGATCTATCTCCTCGCTCTTCTCTGGAAACAAGTTGTGCATCAAAAATACCGTGTTTTCCATCTCCTCAACATTACCCCACCAGTAGGGATTACTTTTTAGAGATTCCGCATACTGTATCCTTGCTTCGTGAAGGAGTTGTTTAGCCTCATCTAGTCTTCCTTCCTCAGCTCTTATTCCAGCCAGACGATAGCTGATAGACGGATCTGCCTGAAACTCCGCCGGAATAATTGTCCTCATCCGCTCAGGGTGTTGTAGCTCATCATAGAGTTTTTCAATTATCTCCTTATACTTTGCCTCATTCTTTTCGACATAGTATCCGTTGTGATACATATCGGCGAGCTTCATCTCACACCCGGATCTTAGATAATCATCTTCACACTCGGCACCTTTACTGAAATATTCGTAAGCCTTCTTGTAATCAACCTTCCCGTTCTGACCGTAGTACCATACATATCCCAATCCTTCGTAAGCAGGATGAAAACAATACTCGGCAGCAATCTCCAGATACCTCTGATACAAATCGAACCTGCGTTCCTCAGCATAGTGCCAAGCCAGATTGTGCATATCGTTTGGATTGTGATATGTATCGATTAGGATGTGCTGAGCTTCCTCGAAAAGAAACTTATCCTCTTCTGTATGAGTATCACTTGTATAGAAGTGATTAATTATGTTATTTGCTTCAGAATGAGTCATCTCAACATCTTCCTTTCTTGTTTATAGTTAAATTGTATTCGCTTATTAATCTCGGTAGGTAAATCGCAGATTGACATTTCCTGAGTAACTTATCATCAGTTATTCCAGACTTTCATCATCCGCTTCTAAATGTTTCATCACTACTGCAAGCTGTTCTTTGGGAATAAGGTAGGAATTACCAAACGGATTAACGACAACACCTTCAACGTCGTCCCTGAACAGACCATCTTCAAGTATTATCTTTATAGGAGCATTAAGTGTGACGCTTGTCGTCTCCTCTTTAAATAGTTCATTCTCATCCGTAAAGAATGGTATCCACCTTAATCCGTCATCATCCGTAATTACGTGAATAGCAAGCTTGAAGTTCTTATCCAATCCAATCGGATTGCCTGTGACGATTGTCTCGGGATCAAGCTCACCCGTTTCATTACTAACATCTTCCATCGGGGTTGGTGCCTGACCATCGATTCTTATTCGCTCCACAAGTGCTGCAAGAAGAGTAACTATATCTTCTTCATCGTGAGTCTCGTTAATACGCTGTATTGCTTCCTTAATACAGACGTTTTCGGTATAGTCATCAATATCTTCCATCAGGCCAGCCTGTATTGTTTCCTCGAATCTGTTAATGACTTCCCACATATCGTTGGAAATGAAGTCCGGTAAGTGCTGAAGTATAGCTAACGGAATACCCCAAAAAGCCTCTGCAATAGCTCCTGCTATAGCACCGAGAGTATCGGTATCGCCGCCAATATACATGACGTTCCTCAGACAATCTTCGTAAGACTCAGACTCAAGGAAGCATTCAAATGCTTCAGGCATTGTTCGCATGCAGTCTTCAACATGGTAGTAAGAGGGACGAATATCTTCCAATGTTCTGGAAAGGTCATATCCAAATTCTTTTACTGTATAGTCCTGGATTTCTTCCAAAGAAGCACCATGTCTTGCCATGAAAATGGCAGCTGCAGTCGACTCGGCTCCCTTAATACCCTCAGGGTGGTTATGCGTAACCTCAGCAGTCCATCTTGCGACTTCTCTTGTGCGCTCAATAGTATCGTATAACCAACCAGCCGGAGAAACTCTCATTCCGGAGCCGTTGCCATAGCTCCCATATGGCTTCGGGTCATCAGAAAGGACCCAGCTAATAAAGCGAGCACCATACCCAGCGCGAGGATATTTCTGGCCCCATTTCTTCATAGACTTAATGAGGTTTTCCTTAACAGACTTCTCGTCAGCATCTTTGCCTGCATTCATAAGTGCCTCAGCGACTGCAATAGTCATAACCGTATCATCTGTAAAGTTACACTCGGGTGTAAAAAGCTCAAACTCCTTGCTCTTATTTCCATTATCAAACTCAAATCTGCTTCCAACAATGTCTCCAATAATAGCTCCGTACATATCAATTACCTCCTGCAATTCTTCTCAATAAAAGCCTTGAACTCTTCTATGCTTTCAAACACTTCAAAACCATTTTTCTTTGCCAGTTCAAGTAATTCTGGTGTCGTATGGTAGAACTGTACTGCCAAGGGCTTGAAATATCCTTTGTCGCTAGCAATACCATATGGCCAACCTATATCGACAGTCTCAATTGCCCAACCTTCATCATCTTCTAATGCACAATCTGTCTCGCCGGCGCTAAATCCAAGCTTTGTCATCCAATTCTGAAGTTCAGCTAAGGCATCGTACTTTGCATCTTCCTCTTCAGGAGTGCCGTCTAACCTTTCCGCATGAGCCTCCAGTATCTTATCCAGCCATTCGGCATCAGTTTCAGCGGCTGCTTCAGCTAAAGCGTCAATCTCCTCGTCTGTAAGCGGTGTTTCTTGAACCTTCTTAACTTCCTCAAAAGTCATTCCATTAGCTACCGTATACGGGTAGTCAACGAGGAGTTTCTGGTTCTCGGCAGGATTACCTGCCTTGTTGAAAAGCTCGTACAAGTCTGCAATATCAGGGTCTTCGTTCATTTGCTTGAACTTACCCGTGTCGTAGGAAACCTTTATTCTGTCGTACTGTTCCTTGTTCAGGTCAACAAACACATTGTCCTCATGCACTGTCATACCGACTCTTGTAAGCAGAAGGTCATATCTTGCTGCAACTTCAATTGTGTTTTTCATGGTCAATACCTCCGTTAAATGTAATAGATCCCGTCTGTTGCTTGACACGACGGGATCATTAAGAGGTAATGTAGGCCATCGTTCAAGCTTTAGCACCTTGCTCTATAGCAGGTTGCTGTACGATCATCGGGCTTGTCCCTTCCGTACTCTTTATGGTAACTACAGTATAGCATGTCCGTAAAATAAGTATGTCCGTTTATTCGTACTCACATCAGATTCGATATCTTGTAGCTGCCATCTGCTTGTTATGGCTATATTTTAAGTTGAAAGAGGATGCATTTGGTAAACCTGAGATTGACCTTTTAGGACACACTAAAAACGCCTCACCAGGAGGCGCAAAGTCAGCAAATATAAGGGGTTACTTCACTTTATCTGTTTAAGTTCGTCACACCCATTTTCTTCCAACTTCTCATTAATTTCGAAATAATCGTGTATTCCATTCTCGATACATGCTCTTACGACAAGATCGGCTTTGCGACTTCTACTCAATGTGAAACCTGCCCGTTCAAGAAGATCCAAGGTCTCATTCAGATTAAGATTAAGGACAAGACATATCACTACGCTTACATACTTTGAAGGATGATAATCGGGATCTTTTCGCATATTGCTGAGAATCTGCTTGGAGAAATACAGTTCATACTTACCGCCATACAGCTCGGAATCTTTTATTCCTTTCTCATCCGTCAACTCGAAAACCTTCTGAGCAAACGGTTTATGGGAATCCTCATAAATATCAGGTTCATTATCAACCCTGTTACCATAGAAATGTCCATTTTCGGATAGAATATCACGAGCATAAACTTCGCGACGCCTCTTGAGTCTGGACATCTCGCGCCAGTCTTCTTCTGTAAAACCATACTCATCAAACGTAGCGTTTTCGACATAGTTATCATCAATGTACGTCTTGATCTTCTTGGAAATTGATTCTCCAGACTTGAGAGAAAGCTGATCGAAAAGGACCAGCATTACGCGCATATCACTACTATTATCCTTCAGATACTTCTTTATAATGTCTTTGGCTAAACCGATTGCATCGTCATGCGGGAATCCATATGCACCGGTTCCAATAAGCGGAAATGCAATAGACTTGCAATTGAGTTCACCAGCAAGAATAAGAGCATTCTGATAGCAGTCAGCAAGAATATCCATTTCTCCATCGTTGCCGCCATTCCATGCTACGCAAACTGTATGAATGATGTATTTTGCGTCTAAGTTATAGGCAGAGGTCTCAATGGCTTGGCCTGGCACAATATCACCAATCAACTTGCGTGCTGCAAGAAGCTTTTCTTCGCCTGCAGCTTTATACACAGCACTATCTGTACCAGCTCCAATAACTGGTTTTGGATTAGCAGTATTAACTATGGCATCTGCCTTAACTTTAGTTATATCGTTGCGAATGATTTGTAGTGGCACTATTTTACCTCGTAATCATAAGGATGTATTATTCACTATGATGTTTTTCGCCCATTCAGTTACTCGTGCATCTTCAGACACAACAAATTCCTGACCAATACGGACGGTTTGGAAATAGCCCTCAGGTTTCCAACTATCTTTTGAATGACATGAGATATTAACTTCCTTGAAGAAATCAGGAAGCTTCCATCTAGATTTTGGCATGCCAGGCATGGTTAGTACTAGTTCATCTGAATACTTAAATGTACCGGCGCCCGGTAATCCAGTATCGTTTCCGTCAATGATTAGCTTGTCAGACGCAATATACATCGTATCGTTAGGACTATTACGATAAGAATGTGGGTGCCATGAGTATTTTTCCTTATCGGCACCTTGTACAATTTGACCGATCTGAAGATAACCAAACAACATATGTGCATCCTTGGTGCCCTTTGCATAGCACAGAACATCGTTCTTTATCTCTGTTTTCCTAAACCAACCAAAGAAAAGGAACACATCGCCTATAGTCACACCTTGATTCTCCAAATGTGTTTGAGCAGCATCAGCTTGTCCGAATATAGGAACCCAGTTTTCTGGAACCTCAGAGTGAATGTCAGCTCGTAGATCCGGATCGAGATGACCGCAGTAACTGTAACACTTCTTTGCTTTCAAATCGCAAATGATTTCTTCAAATGACTTTCCCTGATAAACCATATCTTCATAGCTCTGATCCCAATCGCAAGGAATTGGTAACGAAAGCATTGTTCCATCAGGCATTACCGGACTAGCAGCACCACCATTCTCAGCATCAAATCCTTTTCTTGAAAAGATAAACTTCATATGCGTCACCTCAACAATCTTTCGTATATTTGCAGTCGGGATAGCTGGCACAGCCCCAGAAATCGCCGTAAATGCCTGTTCTTTGTTTGAGAATGTTACCGCAACGAGGACAGATTGGTACTCGTTTTGCAGCTTCAGACGGATTTGCTATCTCTTTAGCAAGACTATCATAGACTTGTTTGTTTATGTGACAATCAACAAGAGCACGGTGCGCACCCTCATAAGAGATACCATAGTGATAGGAGAGTGACTCTAATGAATGGCTCTCAAGTTCTGGGAGGTAACGTCGAGCGACTACGACCGTATCAACATAATCATTAGAAATGGGCTTCCCAAAGAAACGCATCGCATCACGTTGTATAAACTTTATATCGAAGTTCCTTATGTTATGTCCTACAAGAACATAATCACCAACGAAAGAAAGAAACTCACGCAAAGCCGGTTCAATCGAAGGAAAATCTTTGACCATGTCATCTGTTATTCCATTGATACTACTAGCTGAATAGGGTATATGTATGCCAGGATTAACTAAAGTCGAATACTCATCAACAATAATATTGTCTGTTACTTTTATCGCGGAGATTTCCACAATCGAATCTTCTTCCGCGGATAGCCCCGTTGTTTCAAGATCAAACAAGACATAATTTGGAAAGTATTCAATAAGCATCGCATTCTCCATTCATTTAATCTTCCGATTCTTCTTCGATACCTTCAATCTCAATTGATAACTCAGAATAGTCAAGTTCATATCGATCAAAGATCTGTCTGAGTATTCTGATTTTCGTCATGGTATTAGACGATGTCCATAAGTAAACATGGTCTGCAATCTCTGAAAATCCATCTGTGTCTTTTGAAACAAAATCAGAGCCAAGCCCATCAGTCTCATCCACTAATTTATAGATAATAGTTTCATCTAACTCAAACAAGAATTTAACTACCTGTACAAACATCTCAATCCATGAAGAAGCCGAGTACGGCGTGTTCATAAACGTATAAGAGATGATGTTTCTGCCCTTAAAGTTGAAATCCTCATCCAAAGCATGAGATTCATTTATGGCAACCGGAGGAACAAATGAAGATTGTGGATAAGGCCATAATTGTTTTGCAAGTTTAAGCATATCCTTGTTGCGATGTTTCAATTCTTCAACTGTCCATTTTTCACATATAGAAACATAGGAGTTTAACTGTAGGTGACTATCCTTGAAGCCGTCTTTCATATCGCGCTTTTCATCGAATTTCCTGTTGCTGTATTGTGAGTTATAGCCGGTTAATGTAAGATTCGCGATTCGGTTATTCCAAGTCTCGTAGATATCGTTGTAATCCTTACCAAGATGCATTTTCCACCAATCAGTAAGAGTCTGCGGCATAATATGTTCAACAGTGTATACACCATCTTGCATGAGACCAATAACATTAGTTCTCTCATATGTATCTTTGTTCTCTAAGCGATCGAAAAGATAGAGTTTATTCTTTCCTCGCAAACTATACATATCTCTTTCTTCAAAGCACTGTAAGAATTCTGAATCCTTAGGCAAACGTCCAGACGATCCTTTACTGGTGAGTATATACTTGAACACTTCAGCATAACTATTCTCGTCATCTACATATTTCAGACAATCCTTCTGAAGCATGGCGAATATCTTATTGAGAGCGTTTGTCGGGACGCCACATATAAGTCTTCTGAAAATAAAAATTTCCAATGTAAACAAGACATCAGTGAACTCTTTATCAGAAAGAGCATAATTACTTCTGTAATCCCACAACTGAAGTAGATACGGATAAGAGACTCCCATTTCCAACGTGTTCAAGCGACGCAGAATAATATTGGCTTTTTCCGAAGAAGTAGAAGCATTGGTGATTTCTTTGTAGTACACGGAATATGTTGTAAGGGTTCTTAGCAGCTCTTGCTTATCGAGATTATTAGTTTCGACATAAGATTTGAAACAGCTGTAGACTTCGTTTATTGATGGAGTTTTAGATAGAATACCGGTTAAATAATGACGCACAAAATCACTCACGGAGAAGGCGGTATTTTTTTCTATATTGTTCCAATATGTATAATAGAGCTTTTCTTGAGTTTCGGAATCTTGTCCCATTAGGACATAATTTCTTATTTTGTCGCCTTCACTAAGATCAAGACCTGTCGAATTCAAACTTTCAAATATGAGTTGAGCATCATCCTTGATAGGATCCAAAGAAATGTCAATTATTACCAAAGAGCATATTGCATTGAATAGTTCTTCCGGTGTCAGTTTCTGCTCATCTTTAAGACGGTTATAAAAATAATTATAGTTACGGGTAACAACGGACGCATTATTATGCTCGTCCTTGCTTTTGAAAAGCCTTTCAAAAGCATCTGAGTCATCCTTTATTGGTTTTAGCTTTACCTTTCTTTCTTCAGGCGCAAACTGATCAACTAGATACGTCATTTTGATTCGCTGCACAAGTACGGGATCAGAAGCAGTAAGAACACCTTCATCCATGAGATTAACCATTGCCAGAAATAGAAGGGAAATAGTGGTGATTCTCTGCTGGCCGTCAATAATAAGCAGTTCACTTGTAGCTCCGTGAATATTGGCAACCGAAACAATACTTCCAAAGAAATGGCTTTCTCTGTGATCGAGTATTACTTTCTCCAAATCATCTAAAAGTTGCTTGCAATTATCTATCTTCCAATCGTAATTTCTCTGATAAACAGGAATAATAAAACGCTTTCCAGCCCCATCGAGAAATTTAACTAAAGGTTGTGCGCTACCATTCATTTTATGCACCTCACTTATTACTGGTTTCCTAATCGATCTCGAACATACGCCTGAAGGATTTTTGCTGATGGATAATTTGACATTGAAGCAATACCGTTGACAAGTTCAACTGGATATAAAGCGCCTTCATATTTACGACTAATCAAAGAGGGAATTGTAGAAAGTATTCTTTCCAATCCTATGACATCAGTAGTTTTAGGAAAATCCTCTAAGGGGATATATATCCCAGTCGTAAGATTTAAAACAAAATGAGTATTCTCATCAACGACTACCAATACCTTCTCTCCCCAGTTGGTCCTCAATCCATAGGGATTACCGTGATCAGGAGCACGTTGCACCTCTTTTCGAATAAAACCATGATTAAGCACGGCATATTTAATGTCATTATCATTCTTTACAAAACGAGAAACGATACTGAGATAATCGAAAAAGCGACCGGACTTTTCACATCCGATAATATGAATTGGCCGATTGTTATTCTTAGCAAACAGGATAAACTCTCTGATATTAGGGATTAGCTTTGAATATTGTCCGTTTAGAGTAAGCGGACCATCCTTGATATACAATGTATCCGAAACTAAATTCTTGTCTGGATTATCCCAATGCAACCGAATTACAGTCATAAGCATTATCATTTCCATAACTAACATGTATGAAGATGCTACGGAAATTGGAGCATTATCTTCATTCATATCCAGATGGAAGCCAAGCATGTCGGTGAGCAAAACTTCCTTTTTACAAAGAGGGCAAATATCTTTGTCTTTGTTATATGGAATTCCACTTTCAATCTTCTCGCCGCAATGAGGACATTCGAAACTAGGAGAATGGTCATTTGAATCTGACCATTTTTTATATGAGAGCCACTTTAGCGTTTCGAAATATAGTCCATCTTCTGCTTTCTTCATTGAGTCAAATATTACATGACGCACTGTATCATATATATTTCCCTTTGAGCTCTTTATGTTTTTTAGCGGAAAGACTGTTGCATGAAAAGAGGCGCTGTCTTTCATAATATCTTGCATAAGCAGAGGATGAGGGAAATTCTTATCAATCTTTTCGATTTTATTCTGCTCAATAGTCATAAGGGCTGTTTTGACAAAGGCAAGTTCTTTGTTATTTTCCTCAACAGGAACATAGGAACCATCCACAACCCAAATATGGCGCAAAGGTTTCGCTTGTTCTGGATTGTATGATTCCCAGATACTGTTATTGAAATTCTTTTCGTCATAAAGGTCATTGGTTTCAAAATCATCGAGAATCGAATTAACCCATTCACTTCCGATTACATCTAGATGCCCTAATTTGGATGCTGTTTCCATTGGAAGCCTTCCTGTAGATGAATATGCCATAACCAATCATCCTTTCTTAGGATCATAAAGATCTGCCTGAACTGGGACAACAAACCTGTTTGACATTGTAAGCATGCGCATATAACCTGGCGTTCTTGAACGCATAATATCTTCCTCAACACCAGCAAAGGCAACCTGTGTTTTGGTAAGTGCATTCGTTTCACCACTGGATGAAAGATGCCCAACAAAGAAGTTTTCAGTTTGAACAAGAAGCTCCTGACTGATAGTAGACGGCGACTGGGTGGAATAAACCATACCAATATGGAACTTAGCACCTTCTTTTGCAAACCTAGAATACACATCCTGATTGTCTTTGGTGTGCGGTGGAAACAGGTTATGCGCCTCTTCAAAATACAATTGAATATAAGAATCGCCTAATTTATTGTTGACAAATTTTTTCTCCTGATTTCTGAAAACATTTAGGGAAAGCAAATCTGAGAAATACTTCCTGATTGTATCGCTCGCGTTTCCCAAATCAAGAATAATAGTTTTGCCTTCATCAAGAGACTGAATAATCTCTTTTACAAAATCAGAAGCATTGGGCGAATGATATTCTCTATAGTTAGCAATCATCATAGGGCCGCTACCCGTCTTGGGAAGAAGAAAACCAAGCAATGCCTTCTCATCGACAGTAAACACAGGCTTTCCATCCGGTTTAGTAATATCACCATTTGCATTAATGTATTCAGCAAACTTCTTGTATTCATCAGTCATTTCATCAAGATTTGTTGGCTGTGGCGGAACAGAATCGCCATAAATCTGGCTTCTTACTTTGTCACTGAAGTGAGGTTCAAGGGGCTTAGTAGAACCAGCATAAAGACCTTTCAATTTCTTTAAAGCACCTTCATTGCATTTATATCCAGCTGCATTCAAAATACTCCAATAAATCTGGATTTTCCTTATTTCGTGAATCTTATCACTCTGAGAATCGAGCTGTCCGATGTCATCCGGAGATCCTAACAGAACACTGACAAATGCAGTAATATAATTAGAGTTCTTTCCTTCGTTTGTGAGGAAAGATCCAATGATTTCTTTGCAGCTATCCGGCTTCTCATAGAAATTCAGTTTCAATTCCTTCGACGGAGTCTCAGCTCGTTTCGTAAGAGCATATACTTCACACCTTTCAGTATTAGCTGAATAAATTGACGAGTTATTATCCTGGCTATTATCGTTTGCGTACTCACCATTTATATCGAAGATCAATTGTCCAACATTCTTACTATCCTCAGTTGCATCAATCATTCCTTGAGCGAGAAGTTTGACGACATTGGATTTGCCGAGTCGTGTCTTACCAAACATGGCAGTACGGCAACCCATAAAATCACGCATCGAAACCATGACTGGAATATTATCAGATGCCTGCTTTTCAACCTCAAAAAGGCATTCCATTGTTCTGAGTTTACCTATCCTCTGTTGGAACTCTTTTCTTACAGTTCCATTTACAATAAGATCTAATAATTCTTCGTCAGGAGCGTATACCTCATATCTATGAGCACTTACAATATTATTGACGTCACCAGAGAAGGATAATTCATCACTCTTAACTGGATTCCCATAGAACATTCCTAATACGTCACATTCTAATGCACCCCACTGTAAGTCTGCCTGTGTCCAAAGATCCAGTTCCGGCATCGATCTCTTATGCATCTCAAAATATGTCTGTTGTACTTGCTGAGAAAGAGGCGTAGAAGAGACCCCTTTAACTCTGAGCAAAGAAAAATGCGGCTTTGTGTTAGAGAAATCTGCCGGAACAAGGATAAGGAAAGAACCTCTCGGAATACCACCTACCATCATCTTGTAAGTGTCGTTTGTGATTATAGTAGCGCCGCTAAAATTGAGATCAAGTACATAACCTACAAAACGCCATTTATCTAAGGACTTCGTTGCTTTATAATCGTTCTGCTTATCAAAGAACTCTTTTACCTTGATAATAGGATTGTTTTGAAGGTTGGATGTGTTAACGAGATTAGTTAAAGAAGCCATAGTAAGTCCTCCTCATATATTTGATAGTATGATTAATTCGTTATAAGTATTCCTGCCTTTATTGATACCAGATATGCAGCATTTTCTAGATGCATCCAGAAAACGATACTTATCTTGATCATATAAACCACGTATTGTCGGGTGATTAACATTTGTCATAAGAATCATCACACCACGCTTGCGTGCACGCTCTATAGCTTTGGATAAACGAACCTGATCATCCCAAGAAAAGAGATTTTTGGAATAGCCAACAAAACCTGATTTTTCATCCATTACTGCGTAAGGCGGATCACAAAACAGAAAATCTCCCGCCTTTGCTTTGTTAATAGTTTTCTCGAAGTCACACGTTTGAAACTTCGTCCCTCGCATGATTTGAGCTCTCTTGTCAAAATGATCCGTAGGAAGTATGACCGTTGTCTTAGAACCAATTGGGACATTGAATTCACCGGATCGATTAACACGATAGATACCGTTAAAACAAGTTCTATTAAGGTATATCATTCGTGCAGCAATGGCATGAGGTGCCCTTGGTCGAGATTGTCGAATTTTATAATAGTATTCCTTACAATGATTCTGAGCATGCAACTTTAAGCGATCTGTAACACGTTCCCAGTCGGTGGCAATAGCTTGATAAGTTATTATCAATTCATCATTTATATCACTAACAATAGCCTTCTTAGGTTCTAGATGAAAGTACAACGCACCTCCACCAAGAAAAGGATCCACATATCTGTTATATTTTTGAGGCAGCAAATCAGAATAGTTCTTTACAAACCAATTCTTTCCACCTGCCCATTTTAAGAATGTTGAATCCATTTACGACTTCCTCATTAAAACTCGTCACTTAACGGACGCCAATTGGAATCTGACATCTCATCAACATAATTAGTGTTGTTGATGTATAACTCACCGTCAAGATCTCGAACAAATCCCCACTTTATTTCATGTTTGTTTGCATAATCTTTAAAAGCAATGAATTTATTTTCGACCTGAGCATCAATGTTCTTGCTGTGACCAGCCGATTCGCCGCCCTTGGTTTCAATAATCCAAGTGGCTCCATTTTTCATTTTAACTATGTAATCAGGGTAGAAAAGCCACTGATGAGAAATGTAATCCGTGTAAACAATTGATAGATATTGTTGTCCTGCATCTCCATTCTTATATACCCATTCAACGCTGGGAGAATCCTCACAATAAAGTTCAAAGAGTCGTTCAGGTAAACTCCTAGTTCGATCCGTTATGAACTCATTAGTGTATTCTTTGTATGCATTTAGCCTTAGGAACTTACGGTTCTTGACCTCACAATACTTGTATATTTCCATCTCGGGAATGCGGAAAGTAGATGTTTTGGGCATGATAATCTCGCTCTGTGCTCCACCCATTTGAGATGTGACATTTTTGAAATCGATTTTGAGTTGTTTAACATTATTGATAATGAATGCATAGAAGTCAGCCGTATCCAGATCTATGAATTTCTCCTTGGTCTTTTTACCTTTTCTAAACATACGCTGAAGAATACTCTTTACCTTCTGAGCTTGAATACCGGTTACCTTCTTTATCTCATCGACAGAATGCATAAGGTAAATACCATGAGAGTGAGTGTTTACTTGTGTCTTAACGCTTATACTGTGTTGAACGGTACCCGAAGAAAGATCATCTACAGTTCTGAAAACACCTTGTAGAACTCTACTATCTATTTCATGACTAAAATTATAACCAGCAGCCTCAAGGTTTTCTTTGTTGACAGCTTTGTTGGATCCCAAGTTGTATTTCTTGACAAAATAGGAATGAACTGCCTTTAGCGTTTCGCGTTCACCAAGACCGTCAAAGTCAAGGTTCCTAAGCTCCTTAACTAATTCTAAATCTTTAGCTTCATCTCTTAAGAATAAACGCCTAACCTGATATGCTTTATCGAGCTGTGAAAGCAAACCCTCTTTATACTTCGTATCCAATGTGTAAAGGTAGCAGTAATCAAGAACATCTATTCCATAATGTCTATGTTCAGGCATTCTTCGTATTCTTCCAATAGTCTGAATTTGAAAATCCTCACTACCACCTTCACGTAACTTTACGAGAATCTTTGCACGTGGACAGTCCCATCCTGTAGAGATAGCCTGCTTCATCAGAAGAAAGGCCTGCTGACCGTCATTTGCTATAAGGTTATCTATATTTTCCTTTTCATCGCTCATCCATATGGAAACAAGCCCATTATCATAGGTGTAGCCCATACTCTCAAGTTTTTCTTCTACCGCTTTAATTGTTTCTGGTTGACCAGCAGGAAACTGAATAAGAACTAATGGCCGGATTCTCAAATCAAGATCATCATAAGCCTGTTGAATAGTCTTCCTCTTAGCATCTGCTAAATCCAATAGATAATCATAATCATTCGTAATCTGTTTGTTTTCATCAACACCTTCATTTACGTAAATAGCACGAGAAATCAGACCCGCATTTATAACCTCATCTTCAGGGACCTCGTAGTATTCATAATGCGGAACTTTAGTAGCGGTTGCTGAAACACGAATAATGTTTTTTGGTGCAAAAGCATTGATGATATCATCGGCCTTTTTGGTGTTATTCATATGTTCCTCGTCAATGATAACAACAAAACGAATTCCATCTTTATGAGCAGATGCAATCATTTCAAACAAGTTAGCTCTCTCACTATCTTTAAGAGCAGTATTACCTTTTTTTGTAACTAGTTCCCAATTGATAAAGGTAACACTTCCTCCATCAAAACCCATAATCATAGAATAATGCAATGCTCTAGTATCAATATTTGGAGCTAATACATCCATTTTTTCTTTGCTCTGTTCTTCCAGGTTGCCTTTTCCTGGACAGAGCCAAATGAAAGCTGTCTTACCATCAGTGTTTTTCAAGTATTCGTCAACATACTTTATTAGTATTACAGTCTTTCCAGCTCCTGTAGGGGCTTTAACTGTTATGACTTGCTTGCTGTCTGGTGATGCAGTAAGCTTTATCAATTCGCTAACACAATTATTCTGAAACTCATAATCTTTTATGCCATTTACCATAGTTCACCGGCCTCCCTCAATTCAAAATCAAAATAGTAATCAGGGACAACGAAAGTCTTAATGTTTCTGAGCAGTTGTTCTTGTCTAGAAGATAAAAGAACATCTTGGTTAATAAAAACTGCTTCAAGTTCATCATAAGAGGAATAATTCTTTTCAAAGGAATCCATCTCATCATCATCGGCAATAATGACATATTTTTTTCCGTCAACATTTACTCCATATTGAAGCTGAATCATTTCTATAGTATGCCTCAACAGGCTTTCAGCTAATTCATCATCTGATTTACTTACAAAACTCGTTTTATACACTTTCAAGTTAGTGCGGTATCCTTCTGAATAATGTCCACCATCCGCAGTTTCTCCCGTGATAACGGTTTTCAGTCTTGGATATGTTACCTCATCGCAAATCCCACCATCATTTGATGTGCATAGAATGAACCTTCTTTCCTTTCCATCCATTTTGTTCATCTCAAGAATTGCGTGACCCGTTGTACCAGAACCCGCAAAGAAATCCAAGAATGTAGTTGCATTTGGCTGAATACAGCTACAAACATATATAGCTTCACTTACAGGCTTGGGATAATCAAATTGCACACCAATTGCTGCTAACATATCATCAGCACTATCAGCATTTTCATAAATAGACGGAACATTCTCGTACATATTCTCATCTAAATAGTACTTTCTCTCTGGCTGCTTTGTTTCATCCTCACCGAACAATATCCTTCCTTCAGAAAGAAGTTTTGCCATTGTGCTTGGGGGATTTCTCCAGCCCCTTTCAGGAATAGGACAAGGTTTATTAGTAACAGGATGAATTAGAGGAATGAAATAGTCATCAGGAGCAGTCTTTTTATTCGGCCATGCCATCGACACTCCACGGTAGAGCCTACCGGTTTCATCTATATATTTGTATGCTTTCTCACCACCCGAAAACTTCTGTCGGGATAACCAGTTCTGGAACTCCTTTTGAACTAATTCCAGATCGTAAGTAACATAGAAGTCTTTTTTTATGTCATCTGAATAATTGAATGGTTTTATTGCTATAGCAACATCTTCCGGGATAAGGCGCTTACCGATTTTCTTGAATAATGCTTGAGCTTTGACAATCATGGCTTCAGCATTAGGTTTTTTTCTCATACACACATTTTCTTGGGAAAAGAATGCTTCCTTGTTTTTGCAAAAACAATAAATTGTTTCATGCATAGCTGAAATTCCTTGAGCATCGCCTTTGGGATTTAGTTTATTCCAAATGATTTCTCCAACGTTATTCGACTCTCCAAAAATATCTTGAAGCAAGCACAAGAGAGGGCCACTTTCATGTTCATCAATATTAACAATTATCACGCCTGTTTTTGATAATAGATTTCTTGCAATTAACAAACGTTTAGCCATAAAAGACAGCCATTTAGAGTGTTTGTACCCATCATCTTCTGATATATATGCATCATCATAAACAAAGTCATTTTTGCCCCGATTATAAGGGGGATCGATATAAATAACATCGATCTGACCTCTATGAGTCTTTTCAAGCAAGTGTAAAGAATGGAGATTATCTCCTTCAAGAAGGAAGTCGTAATGCTTATCTTCATTGTAGACAATTTCCTTATCCTTACACTCCTCGAAAACGGGTATGTTATCTTTCATTTGAGAATCGACAGCTTCTTCATGTTCTTCCCAAACGAGGCCATACTTTTTTGAAGTTAGCTCTTTCTCTATTTGATTGAATGCAATTATAGATTCATCATCGGAGTGCTGCTCTTTTAATTTTTCGAGAAAAGCTATCATCTGTTCTCTTCTGATTTGTGATAAATTTGCCATTTGCACACCTCTTATTTCTTTGTTACTTTGTTGCAGTAGAATCTCATATCACATTCTCTGCATGTTTTTTGATTATTTGATTCTTTAGAAAAATCGTGGTTTTGAATCTTAGATACCACGTCGTCAAAGGCCTTAATAGTTGTCTCTATTGATTCTTTTGATTTCTCAAACGTTACCGTTGGTTCAAGAGTCTCTTCACCAGTATAATAGAGATGCATTCGACTTACTTTCTTACCGGTTTTTTCCTCAACGAGATGTGCATAAACTTCAAGCTGCCGTTTATACCTTTCAGCTGATTCTGATTGCATGAGATCTTCGGGCCGCTTCTCAGATTTGAAATCTACAATCTCAACGGTATCTCCGTCGCCACGAATGAGGTCAACAGTACCTTTAAGAATGTAATCAGACTTGACAAGACTTACATCAACTTCTGCATCCTGTATGTAGTCCCACAGTGAACCTGTACCACCATTAATGTCGCCAGCAGTAGAAATGGGAAGTGTCCCTTTTTCCATTCTCTCTACATATCTCAAAACTTGATTGTATGCCGCATCAACTTGTTTCTCACCAAGATAAGCATGCTCACTCTTTGACAACGTAGTGTAGTTAGTATCAAGCCATTGACGAATATTTTCAGGAGTAATCGTTTCTGTCTCGTGCCGCATTGCTGCTCTATGAACATCCTCAATCGTTTCGTGAACAAGGGTTCCGAACAATGTTGCACCAATTCTTACAGGAGTAAAACCTAACTCTTTGAAGAACTTGTATTGCAAAGAACAATTCTCATATAACTCTATGTGTGATGTAAACGAATACGATTGTTTGAGATTAACAGGTTTTACTTCTGCTAATACAACATCAGACAGATCAACATCAGTCCATTCCTTCAATGGCCTGTACACCTTTTCAAAGCTACTGCTAGGTGTTTTCCAGCTTCCACCACACTCGTTGCAAGTCAGAACCAACAGGTTCTGTGCTCGCGAGAATGCAGTGTAATATAATCTCCAAAAGTCAAAATACTTAATGTCATTTAAGTGTTCAAACTTTTCTCTATGGAAATACTTCGATTCTATTTTTTCAATTAACTTGTCATTCTTTGTGGTTGGACGTTCATATAACGAATCGACCATTACAATTGGAAATTCCATTCCCTTAGATTGGTGAATAGTTAAGAATGATACGCATCCACTAGGAGCATACTCTGAATCGTCTTCATATTCAGAAATGCCACCATCATACAAAAACTTTAGATACATGTTGAAAAACTTTTCTGCTGTATCGACTATATTTTTAGATGTGAAGACATCTATTCTATGAAGATATTCAAACTTTCCTAAAACGGATGAGAGAATAGATATATTTCTGGCTGCGCGTTCATCTATAACACCGCTTCCAACATTAACGCCTATGTAAGACTTGAAGGGTTCAAACTGCATTAACTGATACAACATTCCCGTGAATGCATAGTCTGTATTCTTAGTCAGCGAACTGTGGGTTCTTAGAATATCTTCATACCAGCTCTTCAGTTCCTTGTTTTCCTGAACAAGTTTCATTGCCGGTTTAACACATCTCTCTCGATAAAACTGATAGAAAGCTACATACTGATCACTAGTTATTGTAAACGAATTAGTTTTTAGCCTTAGGAAATAATTAGGAAAGCACATGATGAGCATACCCAGCAATTCCCTTACTTCCTGTCTGTCAAAAAACATCTCGGAACGAGGCGAATAAACTGGAACATCATGTTCTTCAAGATACTGTATTAAGTTAATAACCCGATCATTTTTTACTGATTTGCAGAGGAAAGCAACTTGATTATAATTCGTTATGACCCCCTGTTTTTCAAGATCAGTAATGAAATGATAGACATTGTCACACCACTCTTCAGGATCATTATCGCCAGAGCACTTAAGTACAGTTGTCTTAGTAGAATAATTCTTCTTTCCCGGCACAATCTGTTTAGGGAATCTAAAATTCTTCCAACTAAATGACTCGGTGTTTTGCATCCAAGAGTTGTAGAAATCTATTATTTCTTTCTCGGAACGATAGTTTATAGTTAAATCGACCTGCTTGCATTCTCCAGACTTGAAATGCTGCGGGAATTCAAGAATGTTTCTAATAGTAGCTCCTCTGAATCTGTAAAGACCTTGGTCATCATCACCAACCACGCATATATTCTTTTTATCACCAGCCAGCAGGAAAACAACTTGTTCCTGAATGTAATTGGTATCTTGGTACTCGTCAACCATGATATATTTAATCTGATTTTGTATTTCACTTAGAATGTCAGGGTTATCCTTTAGCAGTCTGTATGCTTCAGTCTGTATGCTAGTAAAATCAATGAGATTTTCGGCATCCATAATCTTCATGTACTCTTTGAGAAGATGAGCAGTTGCAAGCACCTCTGGATCCTTGTCTTTTAACATTTCATCAACATCAACCAATTCCTCTAAAAGATTGCTGACTATACCAGCTATTTTCCCAGACAGTTTCCATACACCGGTACTACCAGGAAAGAGATCATTAAAGTGAGGAAGATTCCTAAATGAATAGATGTGTTGAAAAATCATATATTGCTGATCAAACTGATCCAACATACGATAATTCTTCTTAATTCGTGTATATTCAAGGTGTTCCTTGATGAAGCGAAGGCAAATGGAATGAAAGGTACCAACGTACATATCGTTGAGATTTACCATTACATTGATTTTATCCAATTCGTTAGTAATTCTCGTTATTAGTTCTTTGGCAGCTTTCTCAGTAAAAGTAGCTACCATTATTTCTTCAGGCTTAACCCCTTTCTCTTGAATGAGGTAAACAATTCTCTGAACTAGGGTGAAAGTTTTACCTGTACCCGGACCAGCAGTAATCAGAACTGGTCCATCAGTTGTTCTAATAGCTTCTTTCTGTTGTTCGTTAGCATTACCAAAGTCAAACATTCTTTGCCTCTTTCAAAAACGACTATTTGCTACTTTACCTTTACCTTTAATTGTACTCTCAGCATGTGTCCATTATTGGGACAGTTCAGGCAATCTCGCCTTATTTATGACTCGATAGCCCTTTACGTACGTGTAATGAATACCTTAATATTATAATATATATAATAAATTTTTGATTATGCTTTTAGCACACACTCCAGTAAAATCAAGGCATTGAACCCCTAAGCCACCGCAAATAGGAGGTTTAGGGGCTGTTGTAAATTTTTAATGACGCATCACCAAACAACACCAAATCCATACAAGCTCGAACTATCAGCTGAATAGCTTCGCTCCCTAACAGCATCGCTACTGTTGCCTTCAACGGTATGAATATAGCCATCGGATACGCTTGTAACTATGCCAACGTGGTTCGGATAACCATCCGGCTCCCAGTCAAAGAAGATGATCATACCAGGATAGATGAGCTGTTCGCAGTTGGAACTGTTGACTTCTGAGCCGTCGATCCACTTGCCTTTGTCCTGAAACCAATCAACACCGTCAGAGACAAAAGAGAAGTAGGGAATCTGTCCAGAAGACAGGAGGCCCGTCTGATCGGCACACCAAGAAACAAAGAGAGCGCACCATGCGCACCTTGAATCGAGACCAGCCCAGCGCCAGAACTTCTCGCCACCTTCGTTGCCAAGCTGAGACAAAGCAAGGTTTACAAGCTCATTGGAACCTAAGCCGACACCTCTGAGGATCTGAGTCCACAAAGACGCATACCTGACATCCAAGAGCTCATTGAGCTGTGCCATCTGATCATCATTAAAGCCGAGTGTGGCAGCTTCTTCTGCGGCCGTTAAGTGACTTATAGTGATGTGAAGGATGGTTTTCGAGGTTGTTTCTTCGGTATATAAGAGGTTTCCGTCCGCATCCGTCTGCTGATTGCCGTCAGCGTCAAGTAACGGAACTTGTACTGTTTCCGTTACAACCTCAGTACTGTAGGTAACTGTGGTCATCTGCCAGAAGATATCACGCAATATCGCTACGTGATCGTCAGTCAGGTGAACAACATCCGTTGCACCGTCAGCCATTGTCGTGACATATACGGCATAGACGGAAAGGACATCCGGCCAAGAAGCCTGATAACCCTCTGTCGTAACTTCATCATGAGCATTATCGGTCTTTATGGATTCGATAGTTCCCGTATATTCGGAGTTGATCTCGAGCACGACTTCCTGAAGAGTCCTAGTCGTCTCCGTAGCCGAAGTGCTTGTATCTCCTGCAAAGAAGATACCGAAAGCAGAAGCGACAATACCGCCGATAAGACCGGCAATGATAAGGATCAGAAGGACCGGAACAGATAGAGCTCCAAGTGCAGCGACCAATCGCTTTATTCCTTCGATTATCCCTTTGACGATCTTCTTGACCCATTCGGCCGACTTCTTTGCCAGCTGTTCAGCCTTTCTTGCAGAAGCAACCTTCTGCGAAGCAATAGCAGTCTGCTTGGCCATCTCATTTGCACTTTTCTGAGCCACTTTTGTTGCTTCCACAGCACTTTTCTGAGCCACTCTGGCAGAGTTATCAGCTTTACGTATTGTTCTGGTACTGGACTTGATGTCCTTTGTATTCTTGATATCAGGCTGTTTCTTCTTGATCTGCCTTCTGAGAGAATCCTTGGCATCTAAAGCAACGTCTTTTGTATCAGATATAGTGTTGCGTGCTGAAGTCTCAAGCTTATCGATTGCTTCCTGATCTTCGGTTTTGTCAGAACTCTCTGAAAGAGTCTTTGCGTGCCTTATGGCAGCTATTCCAGCTCTTCTTGCAGCTCTCATAGGAGCAGTAACATCAGGACCTTTAATCACTTCCTTTTGCTCCGCTACCTCAGCTGCGTCTTTTATCTTCGTCTTGTTCTGGATCTTAGGTTTGTTATTGTTGATAGTCTTTTCTGTAGCAGGTTTTAAGTCTTCCGTGCGCGATACCTGCTTAATGTCTTTGTCGCGCACTACTTTACTGATTTGAGGCATTTCATTTAACTCCTTTGTGATATTTGCCCTGATCGGGCATGTAAAGAAGCCCCTGCCGGGAGGTACACCGACAGGGGCCAGAAAGGAGAACATCTATGTCTAAAATGCTATCGTCTGTAGTGTAGCAGATCGATGTTCCCAATAATGGGACTAAACCCGCATTTTCACGTTTTCACGTAATTACCCGCTTGCGAACTGTCCTTCACCAGGACGTGTGGTCATGAGCTGATAGAGTTTCGTGTCTTTGTTGAACTTATTCACGAAGGGCACGAGAGCAGAACCGTACTTGATGAGACCGGAACCTGCAGGTGCATTCGTGATGTAGCGCATCTGGATCTCAGAGATGTTGAGAAGCTTTGCGAGCTTAGCTCTGTCTGAAGCCGCCTGATTGAGCATGATTACGAACTCTGAGTTAGAAAGCATCGTGGATGCCTGTACAGAGTCTAAGAGATACTCAACGTTCTGCGTGATAGCAGTAGGATAGGCGTTTCTCTTACGGAACTGTCTCCAAGCTGAGTTGAAGAACTGCGCTGAGAACTCGTTCTCGAATACGACATGGAACTCGTCAATAAAGACGTGTGTACGCTTACCTTTCTTCCAATTAAGGGTTACTCGGTTAAGCATAGTGTCTGTTATGACAAGAAGTCCCGTGGGCTTAAGCTGGCTGCCTAAGCCATGAATATCGAAAACGACAACTCGCTTATCCATATCTACATTGCTCTCGCGTCCGAAGATATCCAGAGATCCGGTAGTAAAGAGCTCCAGAGACAAGGCTATCTGCTTTGCTTCACGTTCCGGCTGCTCCAAAAGCTTCTCACGGAAAGTACACAGGGTAGGAGTCGCTCCGCCTGAAGACTTCAAGCGATCTGCCTCACGATAAACAGCTGCAGCACATCTGTCGATTATGGACTTCTGCTGAGGTCCGACACCTTTCTTATCGATCTGCTCGACAAGAGACATGATAAACTGACTCTTTACAACAATAGGATCGTTCTCACCGTAACCGTCAACCATATACATGGCATTAAGGCGGTCTCGTCCACCTGCAGATACCCTGATTACAGATCCCATCTCAGGGCCCATTGCTTCGACCAGAGGCGCATACTCGCCCTCAGGATCGCATATGAGTATATCGTCATCCGTGTTGAGCATAAGGAACGTGATGAGTTCCTTAGCAGAGAAAGATTTACCTGAGCCCGGGACACCGAGAAGGAAAGCAGACTGATTGAGAAGGTTCTCCTTGTTACACATGATGAGGTTATGCGAGATTGCATTCTCACCATAGTAGATTCCGCCTTTGTCCATTATCTCCTGTGTCTTGAAAGGCAAGAATACTGCCAACGACTCCGTATTGAGAGTCCTGAAGCAATCGATCTTCCTGACACCAAATGGCAGGGCAGTATTGAGACCGTCCGCCTGCTGCCATTTAAGGACTGCCAGCTGACAATGTCGCCCTTTTGCGACGGCCTGTACACTCTCTGTGTCGAGATCAAGCTGCTCCTTACTGTCCGATGAGATAGCCATCGTGATGAGACAGAGCATCATGCGCTGGTCACGGGTAGTAAGATCAGCCAGGAATTCTTTTGTCTTCGTGCGCTGCAATTCCATATCATAAGGGATCACAGCAGAGAAGTTGTTGTTCTGGTTCTGCTTTCTCTGCCAGTTGGTGATGTTTGTCTCTACACCCAGAAGCTTATTCTCAACCTCGCGGATTGCCTCATCAGTCGGAACGGAGAGAACATCGATCGAGAGCATGAGGTTCCTGTTCATGTCAGTCAGTTCGGCAATAGTATCGTCGCTGATATAGTTGCCGTAGTCCTTAAGGAACAGAACTCTCACGAACTTGTCACCGAGCTTGATATAGTCGTTGCCCCTCTCAATCGTATCCGGACAGATATAGTCACGGAAGTCATGACCGAGCATGGCCTTCTTATTCATATCAAACTCAAAGTTGATCTCATCGCCCTGACGATAGAAGTCATGAAGTATCCTGAGCTTCTCAGTTGCATCGAGCTCTTCCAAGGAACTTCCCAATGAAGAGAGACGCATCTGAAGATCAGCGCCGGTCCTTGCGAAGTATGTCCTTGCATCTTCAACGCTCTTCTTGTTAATAGAGACGGTTATATACTTCTCCTGCGTGATACCGTTAGCGCCAGTTGCTTTCTCAAGGAGCATATCGTTATACTCCTCACGGTACACATCAAGACCGTCGTGCTTCATAGGCATAAGGATCGAGTTCTCAAAGTCCTTCTTGTTAAGACGGTGGTTGTTCACAGTAATCTTAGTCGTGGCTGCGCTGTCAAATGAATTAAGGACGTCGGAATAGAGCAGGAACATATTCTCCTTGTCCTCTTCAGATGCCACCTGATAGTTGATATCCGAGAATCTCCAGGTCTTTGAGTACTTGCTCGGACCCACCTGAAAGATCCCGTCAGGCCATATCCTTTGTACCGGTATATAGTCCTGGACTCTTCGCGGTACAACGAACATTTCCTTATCCTGCTTCATTACTGTCTGTATGCTCTTTAGCATTAAGTGCCTCCTTTTCTTTTCGTGCGAGATAATCCTTAGTCGCCTCAAGATAGATGTTATTGGCCTTAACTGTGAGCTTTCGCGGAACAATGAAGTTATCTTTCATCCATGCTACGAAGATCTTCTCCATAGGCATGCCGTTATACTTGATAAACCCGATTGCAGCGAAAGGGGCGGCAACTGCGATACAAAGATATGTGACTATATCCTTTGATACTGTTCCCTTTGTACCGAAATAGACTGCAACAGCAGAAGCAACGGCAAGACCGGAACAGATCAGCTGCCTTAAGTTAAGACCGAAGAAGACGCCTTCGGTATATTCGCGTATGTCTTTGTTTATGTTTATTTCCATTGTGTTTTCCTCCTTACAATCCCATCATGTCGTGGATTATCCTGTCAGAACCTTTTACAAGGCCGAGCAAAATGAGAAGGTTGAATACGACCTCACTCACATAAGTCCAAACCATCGCAAGCGGCTCAGCTGAAGTGTCAATCTCCGGCATCGATCCTGCATAAGCAGTGAATATGATGCACGCCAAAACGATAACGACACCCTGCATACAGACACCTGCGTAGCTCTTAAGAAAGCTTTTCGCGATGTTCTCTGTAGGCTGACCTGCCAAAGTGGATAACGGTATCGGAGCTATAGCCGTGTACATATAGATCCTGAAGAATCTGCCGTATACGGTAAGAAGCAGCACGATACTGATCACGATAAATGCGAGGTGAGCGATGAAGCAGACAGCCCAGACGGGAATAGCCCCGTCCAGGATGCCTATACCTTCAAAAGTGCTCTGAACTTCCGACGGGATAGAAAACTCCAAGGCTGTACCGATGGAACTAGATGCCGTTATGTCAGATATAACGCCTTGAACGATGGTCACGAAGTCCACCAGAAGATCCAGACCGTTATCAATCAACGCTTTTGCGATGGCAAAACGGATAAAGACCTTAACAGCCGTCTCGGGCTTCTTGAGCTCGGCAAAGCTCCCACAGGTTTTGACGACACCGATGGTGAAGAAAAGAACGAGGAGAGCAGTGCCTATTGAGCCCAATACGCCGTTGATGGTGGTGATAATGCCCCAGATGGTTCCGCCTTTAAAGTTTTCGGGTGATGTTGTAAGGATGGCCCACATTTTATCGAGCATATCTCCAAGATACTCAAGACCTTGGTAAAGCTCGTACCAAGCAGCGAGACCCAAAATATCACCTCCCCGAAACTATCAGCTGAATACGCCGGGAGCGATAGCAGTCAGGATCGACTTAGCAAAGACGATGATGAGACCGCCTGCAAGGCAAAGGAATCCCTGAGATCTCTGGGAAGGATCGTGGCTCTGGAAGCTCATACCGACCTGAACCAGACCCCAACCGGAGAGGATGATACCGATTGCCCTGATGATGCCGAAGATGATGTCCGACATATTGTTGATGGCAGTCTCAGCATCACTGTCCGCAAGTACGGGAAGCATTACGACTCCCACTACGGCACAAGTGACCGCAGTCGCAAGATAGCTCTTGAGGATTGCCTTTCTCTTGCTCTTGGAAAGAGCGGTTACGTTTTTTGAATGAATATTATTCATGTTCTTAAATCTCCTTTGTTTGATAAAGATCTTCGAGTTCCTCATTGGAGAGGACCTCAAATTCGTGTGTTTCCTCGACAAGGGTATCGATATCGATTGCCTTGTCCCTTAAGGCCGGATCGTCTCCGACGAGTTTTACGGTTGCCAAAGATCTCGTATCACGACCATGAATAAACGGCTGAGCGCCGCCTTCTTCCGTGAATGTGATCTTCGGATGTTTCATGAGGTCATACTTAAGGTCCATAACCGGATACTCGCCTCTGATGAAGAGAATTCCGTACCGGTTATCGAGCATTCTGACCTCGTCGGGTGTCATGAGATCTCTTGCTTGAAGCTGATCGTTCTTGGTGAAAGAACCGTTGCGTCCTTTGTTCTGTCCATAGGAATTCGTGTCGATCGTCTCTTTACCCAAGAGCTCGCTGACATACTTATGCGTACCTTGCTCATTGCCGCCTAAATATAGGAACTCATCGCAGTTACCCACGATGGACTCCCATTTCTTCTCGAAAAGGGCTTTAAGCTGAGCTAAGTTCTGCAAGATGATGCTTACGGATATCTCACGGGATCGCATAGTCGCGAGAAGGGAATCGAACGAATCGGGAAGACAGACATTTGCGAACTCATCCATAATGAAATGGACGTGATACGGCAGCCTTCCGCCGTGCTCAAAGTCAGCACTTCTGTATAACTGCTGAAAGAGCTGTGTGTAGAGCATGCCGATAATGAAGTTGTAGGACTGATCGTTATCAGGGATAAGCGCGAAGATCGCACCCGGTTTCTCACCTAATTCACGAAGTCGCATCTCGTCAGTCTGCGTGATACCGGCAAGAGAAGGAAGGTTGAACTTCTCGAGTCTTGCGATGAGCGAGATCTGAATGGATTTGATGGTCTGAGCAGCTCCTGAGCGATAACCCCTGTAATACTTCAGGGCGATATGCTCGGGATTCTGCTCTTCAAGATCCGAGAAAAGGATGTCTAACGGAGACTCATAATCGTCGTCATTCTCCTTAACATCTCCTGCACGGATCATATCCATAACCATCGGGAAGTTCTGCTCTTCCGGCGGTGCCTCATAAAAGAGGTAGAACACGAGTGCCTTTAGGAGCATCGAAGCGGCCTGATCCCAGAAAGGATCTGTCGTCTGCGAGCCCTTTGGAGTCGTATTCTTGATGAGGTTCGTTGTAAGACGCTGAACATCATCATCGCTCTCAAGGTACACAAACGGATTGTAGCAGTGTGATCTATCCAGATTGATCAGATCGAGCACGCGGACATCGTAGCCCTGGTCAGTCAGATAGTTTCCGCAAGAACGGAGCGTTCCGCCTTTCGGATCCAATATGACCATGGAAAACTTCGTGTGCTTATCCGCCTGAAGTATGTTTGGCATAGCGTAGTACCTTGTTTTACCGGCACCTGCGCCGCCAACGACCAATACATTCAGATTCCTTTTGTGCTTGTGACCGTCAAATCCGATTCTCACGTTTTGAGTAAGGATCTTATTGGATTCTTCCGGCTTTGCCTGATACCGTTTGTTGGTAGATACTGCATCTCCCCATTTGGCAGAACCATGTTCTTCACGACGCCTGTAGTTTTTCTCGGTAGAAAGATATATTCCGATGCCTATCGCATATAGCACGCCAAAAATAAGGACAACCTGAAGGCTGCCCTGAACTATCGTTATGCGAAACGGATTGTTGAATATATCTCCCGCATTTTCAAAAATCCCAACAAGTCCATTCTTCACGAAATACGGTGCCGACTTCAAAGCAAACCAAGAAACCGGGATTAAACCTGAAAAATACAGGGCGATCCTGGGACCTGAGAATTTGTTCGTTACTTTCCGCATAGAGATCACCTCGGATTCTGCTTTTGCGTGACCTTGTCGAACATCTTCTCGAGAGCTTTGCTTGCTTCTTTCTCAGCTGCGACTTCCTTACACTCTTCAAGTTTCTTTCGGACCGATGGTCTCTTTTCGGGATCAATCACTGATTCCGATCTTGTGCCGTCTCTCGATTTCTTCTCGAAGTTTTGCCCGGACGCTGGATCTCTTGACGTTCGGGCCATAGTAGGGTTTACGGCCTGCGCTTCCTCCTTGGTGGGTGCTTCTTTCTCAGGGATAGGATCTTCCTTTGTTTTGGGAGATTCGTTTCTTTCCTGAGCAGGTCTCTCATCAATGTTTTCCGCTTTGACCTCAACGCCTTCCTTCTTAGGTATCGAGATGTCAGCGACGGCTTTCTTGTAGCCTGCAAGCCTTAGAGCCATGATCCTCTTGTTGCCCTGGCCGGGAAGCACTTCGTACCTTCCGTTAGGCTTACAGAGAAGTCCGACCGGCTCAACGATCTGAGGCCCGTTTGACTTCATCTTGGCTGCGTACTTCTGAAGCTCAGAAAGAAGTCTCTTGTCCTGATCATTAGGATCAGGGACACCGTCGATAAGATCGAGCGGTACTGCAAACTGCATACCCAGAGGTTTTACAAGCTCTCCGGTATCAGTCTTGATCTCCGGCTTGATAGTCTCAACTTCCTTGACCATGAGGTTAAAGCTTTCGATAACGCGGTTTACCTTGGAAGCATCAGTCGCGTAAACCATGATGTCCGTCAGACCATCCTTATTGGACTTATCCTTGAGGACAACGAAAGGAAAACCGAACTTCTTAGAGGCTGTGGTAAACGCCTTAAGGTATTCATCAGGAATACGGAACAGTTTCTGATCCTTACCTGATTTCAAGAACTCCCAAAGCGTTGCCTTGCCCTTAGTAGTGTGATCTCCCTTTAAAGCGTTGTAGATCATGGATGCGATCCTGATAGCCGCTTCGCCTGAGAGCCTTAACACGACCTCGCTGCCTTGCAAGACCATTCTGACAACCTGATCGGCTGTCTCGTTCTCAACTGCCATGGATTTTTCCTCCTTGTTTTAGTATTTGCCCGTGTCCGGGCATGTAAAAACGCCACTCGGTTAAGAATGGCGTTCGAATAACATGCAAGATATTGCTTTTTAATGAACGATTCGAAAGTTAATGTGCAATATCTGGCATATTAAAACTTGTGTCTCTTCTTGGGTTCACGTTGCAGGTTCGGCTTATCAAGCTCCGGTTTCTTGGTCGGTGCTTCCAAGCCTTCTGCAATTCTGTCAGAACTGACTGCGACTGCATCGCATAGAGCAATCTGTTTTCTGAGCTCGCGGATTTTTCGTGATATATCGCTTATCTCACTCTTGGACTGAGCGATCAGGGGAGTATCATGTTGTCTCACGGCGCGATCCCTGATCGTATAGATCTTGCGACGTTCTATGAGCGCCTGCTTAAGCTCTGATACGAGCGCATCCTTTTTGCTCTGCAGTGATACCTTATCCTCAATCTTATGCTGATACAGAAAATCCATCTGCTCAATATATCTGTCGAGCTTTGCGATGTCTTCACGAAGAGCAATAGGGATATATTCTCTTTTAGCCTGCTTCGGTCTGGTCACGAAAGCATACAGTCTGATGCAGTACAATCTGTAATTGGAAGCAAGACCGATATCATTCGGTATATCGCTGAACATCTGAGACGATGGTTTCTCAATTAATAAAGGCGTACCCGGAACAGTTGTGTTCTCGATGATACGCCTTCTGATTGCATCGTACTCGTATTCAGGACCCAGACTTCGGAACCTGAAATAACCTTTGGCACCAGGCGGCTTAATTCCCGGATGCTCAAGATATGATCCATCCTTCTTGAAGAACTTGAACTCATATCCGAGTTCTTTCATTGTTGCAGCAAACTGTTTCTCTGATCGTGACAGCCTTATCGCATAGTCGATATCTTCACGGATCGTACCTCGTACGGTCATGTTACCTTGACGCTCGGCCTGCCACTCGCCATAAGATTTGCCACGCTTTGCAGACGGATCTTCAATAACATGAAGACCATACTCTTTGCACAGCCTGTCATTAACAATACGCATCAGTCTGTAATCCGCTTTTGTACGACGGTACTTAAGACCGTCCATGAAAGATACGGAATTGACGATCAGGTGATTATGGTAATGACCGGTATTAAGGTGCGTAGCAACTATGACCTCAAATCTGTCGCCCCATAATTCCTGAGCGAGCTTCACGCCGATCTCGTGTGCCATCTCAGCAGTGATCTCGCCTTCGCCTTCTTTGAAGGACTGGTATCCGTGGTAAGCAAGTCTTCCATCTGTCTTACCCCAATATCGTTTTGTGTTCATGAATTCTTCCAGAGCGGACTCGGGTGTGCAATTGATTCCTGTTACGTACATCATCTGCTCTGTCTTTTCGCTATTTTCCGCATATTCAATGACATCGCCGACTGCTTTACGTGCAGCAACAGCTTCAGGAGCAAGCTCCGGTTTTTCTGTTGTTTTCTCAGGATTCATGACATAATTCAATGCTTTCTCAACACGACTATTAACGTGCCATACTGCTGTAACTGCCATCACTTATCTCCTTTTTTCTTTGGGCGGTAAGTATCGTAAATCAGGTTCAGAACTTCTCTGATATCTTCGGCGCATCTTTCCAATTCAAGAGGGTGCGCAATACCCAGAACGTTCAATTTCTTTAAGACCTGATTCAGATTGCTTCCGACTCTTTTGATCTCTCGGATAAGGATGTTCATATCAGCAGGCGGTGCTTCAACGATCGTATCACCCATGAGCATCCTTCTGGCATACTCACTTAATCTTAGCCCTGCCTTTTCTTTGTTCTCGTTGATCGCCTCATACTCCTTAGGACTAACTCGGAAGAGAATCATGTGTGACCTGTTATCTTTTTCCGCTGCCATACTATCCGCCTCCGTCATCGTAGATTGAATGAGTATGCACACGATAATTTCTGCCGGACTCTCTGGTGATATATCCGTACTCTTCGAGTTCCTTTAACAACTTCGAAGCAGTCTCATTACTAATGTCGAGTACATCCGCCAGATTCTTGTTTGAACAATCGAAACCTTCAGCACGAGAACAGAGGACCGCATACATGGCTTTCGCCTTTGGTGTGACCAGTCTGTCCTCTATGAGAGTCTTGGATACCAGACAATAATCGGCAGACATTTCATCTTCCATATGGATCTACCTCCTTGTTCTTAGATTCTTTCTGTGATCTGTACCCATGTTCTCGGGCACCTCGTAATGGTCTAGCAAGCAACGCGTTTGTATATACAAACACGGGAAAGCTTGTTAGGGAGACCCTAAGACCCCTGGGAAAGCCTTCGGCTTTACTCGGCCTGAGCCGAGTCGGTCGCTTCCGAAGAAGCTGCTGTCTCGGTTGTCTCGACGGTAGTTTCAACAGTCGTTTCGACTGTCGTCTCTACTGTTGTCGGGACGGTGGTCTCAGTGGTCTCAATCGTTGTTTCCGTTGCTTGCTCCGTGACATCGATCTCAGCCGGCAAAAGAAGAGGAGTTACTTCATCCTCGTATGCCGTAATGGTGATATCGCCCATACAGACATTGATGCTGGAATAATCACGATAGATCCGATACACGATGAGTCCGCGCTTCGTTCTTCCCGGATTGACTTTCTTATCGTTGAAGAGGAGTCCTTCCTCGAAGAAATCCTCGAACTCTTTTCGGTATTCACATGAGAAAATCTCCTCGTTATCGAGATAGAAATCGATGTTCCTCTTGCTGATATCCTGTTCCTTATCCGTGAGATTCGTATAAGTTACATTCACCAAAAGATAGTGCATCGTCTCACCATAATCGGTTGTCACATCGAAAGAGTTGATCCCGGCTACACCGAACTCAAAATCTTCCGTTTCACCGGGAGATCCGATAAGGTATGTTGCCTGAGCCGTAGCATCAGTCTCATTCGTTTGCTCTACGCCGATGGAGCAGCCGGCGAATGATGCCAACGTGCTTGCCATAAGCAGTATCGCAAGTGCGTTTTTGAATTTCTTCATTTCTTAACTGCCTCCTTGTTCTTAGTCTTTGGTTTTGATTTGAAGATCTTGAGATAGTCGTTATAGTCTTTCCCCTCAGGTGGAGGTCTGTTCTTCACGACATACCGGTCTTTGAGTTTGTCCGAAATGTTCTTTGCAGCCATAAGTCCCGGCTCGTCATTATCCAGATGAAGATAAACGTGACTGATATCGGGATAGTCCTTCAGGAATTGCTCCAATGCTTTCGGAAGGGCAGAACCGCCAATACCGGCGAGCGACAGATATGATTCCTTCTTCCAGTTACCGCCGTTCAATTTGATTAGCGTTGCATACGATAAAAGATCCGGGACCGATTCAAACACATGAACCTTTCTCGGACTGTCTGCTCTAACTATCTTGAAGGAGAATCGTTTATCACTGCCTTTGACATCACCCTTGAAATCACTCAGAGTCGCACGAACAGCACCGTATCTTGGCTTGCCGGTCATGTCATAACCGACGAAGAGAGCGTTACTGTACTTAGCCGTCTCATAGAGAAGTTTGTGATCGATACACCACTGGATGATCTCAGGATCTATCCCGCGCTTCGTCAGATAAGTCGTAACTTGTGTCGTTTCACGACTAACTTCAGGAAAGACAAACTCCTTGGGAGGACTCGCCTTAGGGATGACCTGGGGAAGCGGCTCTGATATGTTACCGATTATCCGTTCAACAGCATCACGAAAAGGAATACCTTTGACCTTGATGAGATAATCCAGAGCAGATCTTCCGCCGATACCTTGCGAGAACCAGCACCATTTACCGTTGTTTATAATCAGTGAATCATGTTCCACCGTAGAATAAACATTCCCGGAAACGTGTCTGATGTTCCCGGGATCGTAGTAGGTAAGATATGTGAGCAAGTCCATTTCTCGGGCGCGCTGAACATCTTCTTTACTGATGATTTGCATTCTTAATGCTCCTTTCCTTGGTATTTGGCCATCTGGCCATGTAAACGGGAAGAACCCTTTCGGATTCCTCCCAAACGCCGTCAGACTCGCGCGGAGTTTCTTCGCATTTGTCTGCTTTTCTCAATACGGCGTTTCTGTTCGTTCTCAACGAGTTCCAAGATACTGATATGCTTTAAGGCCAGACACCGTGCGACCACATCAATCGCATCGGCTCCATAAGCCATCACTTCCTGCATATTCATCTCACGTTCGTTGAAATCGGCAAGGAAGTTCTCGTCAAAAAGGACGTCTTCGATGTTTTCTGAAGCATCCCCATTTACGGAAGTACAATAGCCGGACATAACGCCCGTGACCCTGTCATCTTCCCAAAGAATCTTCCTCAAGTGCTCCAAGTCCAGGAGTTCGCCTGCGCTGCAATCGGATAAGACCTTCATGCAGTTGGCATTGGTCTCTTCGATATACTGTTCGTAGGTCATCTTACTCCGCCTTTCTTCTGCTTCACCTTATCCGCATACTTAAGACCGGTCTCGAGAACCTTGGCCTTAGCATCGTAGTGGTAGCACTGGTCGGAAAGGAAATCCTTTGCCTCAAGTACTGTCTCGTTGACATTCTTGACCATTGCGTTGAGATCCTTTGCCTTCGGAGTACCATCATCCTTAATGAGAATGAACTCGTGTACGGAAGAAGGAAGCATATAGAAGCTACCGCCGATAGCCTCAGCTGCCTTTTCGCAGAAGTCAGGATAAGCTGCAACAGCCGCACCCTGGAAACCGCTCTTGTTGGTAGCGATATAGGTAACGATACCTACATCCTCAGGAGAAGGAAGCTCTTCAGCCTCGATGAGGTGCTTGATCATGTCGCCAAGAGGTGTGAATACCATAGGCTCATTTGCAAGTGAATTCTTCTCCGCATCAGCAAAGAGCTGATTCTCATCGATACCGTACATCTCCATAAGGGGCTTAGATACCACTACAACGGACCTGCCGTTAGCATCGGAGAAGCTCTCAAGGTGGATGTTTACGACGAGCGCCATGTCCTCGATCATCTTGTGAGGAGTGTCCTTAAGGATAGGAGAGTCACCAGGGATAAGTCTCAGATAAGTGTTATCCTTGACCTTCTCATAGTCGGTAACAAAAGACTTTACATCCTGTTCCTTTGTCTTGATAACAGAGACGTTGGCCTCAATGGTGTTCACCATCTTATAGACCGCATCATCCATGCTTTCGCCGTTCTGCACATCCTTGAAGATATCGTTGAGCCTGAATGCCATAGACATCTTTGAGTCACCAACCGATACCATGAGTCTGTCGGTAACGCCGTCAGGTGAATCTACCGTAGTGAACTTGAGCGAGATGTCTTCGAGTCCTCTGTCATTGATCTCCTCTGTAATAAGGTCCATCAGTTCGTTCTTGAATTCTTCGAAATCCATTTTCTTGCCTTCCTTTCTCATGCCTTATCGCATGCATCGAGCTTGGTCTTCTCAAGCTCCTTCATAAGTCCGGTGATACCGGAGCTGCCCTTAGCCTTGCCTTCCTTAGGAGACTTAGCCCTTCCATCTTTTCCGCTCAGTGCACACGAATAAGCGAAAAGTCTTGTCCCGTTGCCGCTGTCTTCTAACCATTCCGGCTTAAGGACGGTGATTGATTCTGATCCCATATTTGGATCCTCCTTTGTTTTTATTTGCCCTGTCTGGGCATGTAATCGACCTGCCTTACCACATCACCGGAAAGCAGGTCTTTGTATCAGATGACTTTTAATGTTATCTGGATGTTCTCTTCGGTTACCCTGGTGATGCTCCTCATCTGAATTGCTGCAATAGCAAGACCTGTTCGGGCACTGTTTACTTCACCGACGAAGTTATCCAGCCTCTTAACGGTCTTGGTTGCTTCCTTGGGATCTTTTGCGATCCAGTAACCGGTTTCATCGCTGCAGATTGGGACACCTGACTTGCGAAGGTTGCTGATATAAGTTCTGACTGTTCTGGGACAGATGTTGAACTTCTTCTCCAGTTTCTTGCTGTGAATTGCGTTATCCTTGCCTACGTGCTTGGCATTAAGGAAAGCGAGGATTTCAATTTCTTTATTCATGAGTTTTCTCCTTGTAGTTAGATTGCAGGCTCGCAGATCACGATGAATTCCGTGTTCTTCGACCTATAGATGTTTTTGTCGTAGGGGTCTTGGCCGTATCCGCATGTTGCGATACAGAGGTGTTCCGTATCAAAAAGGTCTGCACTTAAATACGGATCGATCGCAGCATCTTTTACATAGACGGTATCGACGATCGTATAAACGTGTCTTACTCCGTCGGTCGTCGTAACGATCACTTCTTCGCCAATCTGTTCTGCGAGTGTTTGGAGCTGCCAAAATATGGTTTTGCTCTGCCTCATCCTGTGACCGAAGATCGTGCAGTTGCAATCCTCACCGATATGTCCGGACTGAGGAAATCTGCCAACACCGAATCTCAGGGCAGTAGGAGAGCATGAATCCCAGATAGGTTCTTTCACATCGATACAGGGGATCTCGATAATTCCGATAAGAGTTAATGTCTCATGCTCGGAAGAGATGTCCTGCATCTCGCGTAAAAGCTCAGCCAGGGAAGTATCGTCTTCTCCAGCTTCACCATCGACCGCATAAAAGTCTGACTTGGGAACTTCAAACGTTATCTGTTCTCCGCCACCTTCATTGATCACGCTCTCTACTACATTGATCGCATCATCGGAAACGTTCTGCCGCACGCGATTCTTATATGCCTGTATGCCCCAGAGGACAAAGCCAAACAAAAAGAGCACGACCGCAAGCGTTCGAAGAACGATGGTTAATGTTCTGTTATCTTTCATATAGCCTCCTTGTGGATAAGAAAATCCCCGTGAGGAATGCCCCACGGGGATAGAAACTTCTTAGGAAAAAGAGAACACTCAAGCAGCGAGCTTCTTCTTTCTCCTTATTACGATAGAGAGGACGAAAGTTCCAAGAGCGAGTATAGCTGCGCCGATTTTTGTATAAGTCGGCATGATTTCACCTGTCGAAGGTCTGAAGTGAATCGTTACAGTCTGTCCCTCATCACTTAAGTCTTCGTGAACAGCTATGAGAATATCCTCATCCTGATCCTCACCATTCTCAGCTACATCGTAGATCTTCTCGAAAACAACGATCTTGTCGCCTTCAGAAAGACCTTCAGAAGAGAATGTGATCTGAACTTCAACAGTTCCATCAGTTGTTTCAGGAACGAATTCGAGTACAACCACAAGAGGATTGCCATTTACCAGAATCTGAGTTCCGTCAGCCTTATAAAGTGTTGCTTCAGCTCTGTAGACCTTACCAACCTCAAGACCGGAATAAGAAATGGTATCCGTAATGGTTATATTTCTCACCTCGGTTGAGCCAAGATAGATGTCCTTATTACCATCAATTGTGGCAGTCGTTGAAGCTGTAGGCCTGTGAACTGTCTGGTTTTCATCGCTTATATCAGCGTGAGTTGCAAGCTTTATGGTCTTATCCTCGTTGTAAAGATCTTCGAATACGACAAGAGAATCGACTGTATAAGGAACAGCAACGTTCTCAAAGGCTACGAGAGTTGTGCCAGTGGAGAACTCCGGCTGGAAGATCGTGCTGCTTACATAGGTCTCACCATTGGGACCGACATAAGGAAGACCTGTAGTCGTATCCATAAGTGTTCCTTCAACAACATAAGTCTTGCCGGGAATAAGGCCTTCGTAGTAAACCTCATCAGCGATTGTAACCGTCTCAGAGTAAGACATTACGCTTGTTCCGGTATTGGCGTCTGTTGCCGTTGTCTTGATATCAGGCTTTGTGTTGTAGACAGTTACCTCATAGGTATCAACTACGAAATCAGATGCCTGAGTATCCTTGTTCTTGATCTCAACGGCCACCTCATTGGGCTTTTCAGTAGCATTACCGTCCTTATCGCAGTAGAAGTATCCGTCAGGGAGCTTTGTCTCGACGATGATATACTTTCCAGCTCTAAGGCCGTCAGTTACATAAGTCTTTGTTTCAGCATCCCAGGTGACAGTGCAATTGACCATCATGCCGGATGCTTCATCATAAACTCTTGCAATCGTGTCAGCTTCATCCCAAACACCGTTGGCATTAACGTCCTCATAAACGGTGAACTCAGCACCCTCAAGGACGCCTAACGTCTTACAATCCAACTTGTGGATCGAAACGGAAGCCGTATAAGGAGTATCAGGAACGTTGACCTCTACATCCTTAGCATCCTTTACCTGTACATAGAAGGGCTCGGATTCAAGATAGAATCCAAAAGGAGCTACCTGCTCAACGATGAAGTAGTTTCCTACTCCGATGTTGGTGAAGACAACCTTGCCGTCCTTGTCTGCATCAGGAGCGATTGTGTAGTTGTGAAGTCTCTCTTCATCCTGGAGAATACCGTCGTTATTGGCATCCCTGTAAAGATTGAATCTTACAGGATCTCCTTCATAATCGGAGATAACCTCACCAGTCCAAAGATCGATCTTGTTTACATTGATGTTTACTCTGATGATGTTAATTACGTCATACTCGATTGTCTGCTTGTCTTCCAGATTGAAAACAGCATACTCATTTCCGTCATCACCAACCATGATCTTCGTATCTGAAGACCATTCGCATCTGTTACCTTCGTTGTTCTCGCGAACACGGTACCATCCGATCGGGATAGCGTTGAGAACTATATTGCCGTCAGCGTCTGTAACTCTTGTAATGGTAATACCGGTCCAAGAAGGTTCCTTGCCGGTTCCGCCATACTCAAAGATGAATACATAACCTGAAAGATCCTCATCCTTAGTTCTTTCCTGTGACCAAACCTTGTTGATCTCGACATTGCCGTAGAGCTTGTTGTTGGTCGCACCGAAGTCAAATGCTTCGGGCATATCGTGGAAAGAAGGTGTCGTGAAGGTGTAAGACCATCTGCTCTCAGAGACCTTGACCCAGCCTTCAGTAACATTTACGACCTGATAAGGGATCTTCGCATCGCTATCTGCTTCAAAGTAACCGGGATCAAAGTCCTCATATACCGTGTAGGTTGTGTCAAACGCAAGAGCTTCCCAGTAGGTGCCAGCAACTGCATTGCCGTCTCTGTCGAACCACTGCCACTTGCCATCTTCGTACTTGTAGGTAGCAATCAGAATGCTGCCATCGTAAAGTGAGAAGACTGTGCCGGTGATATCGAAGTTGTCAGGAGTCTCTGTCCTCTTTACCAGAGAAAGAGCATTAGTCTCTGAGAAGGTTCCTGTCAGGTTATTGGCAATCCTTATAGGTTTCGTCTTGTAACCGTTCAGACCATCGTAAACACTGAACTTTGAACCATATTCGTCGGCTATTGCATCAGAAGTTATCTTATAGGAAAGAGTTCCTGCCTGAGATGTCGATTCAGCATTAACGTAATACTCAACTGCATCTCCGTAGTTGGAATTAGAGAGCTTATATCCGTCAGCATCAACGGCACCGATAGTAAGAACACCATTGATGTTTGCAG